>OKVR01000001.1_pt1 | contig 525861 bp, 455 predicted proteins | sample 1606891 | NCBI WGS metagenome assembly OKVR01 (sample SAMN03281011, study PRJEB24777) | human gut metagenome | isolation source: fecal sample PR176 from 1 month old male Indian infant, caesarean delivered... | place: Singapore | collected 2006-01-13 | reverse complement strand
TATCGGCTGGCAAAAGGGATCTCCGGCATACTGTCGTATGCAAAAGAGGGCGTCAGACTCTGGTTCAGGACAAAACGTCCTGCATACCGTCAACTCTGCCTTAAGCTGACCGCTTAAATAGATAAAAGAATAAATCTCCCAAAGTCCGGTTCCGGCGGGGCTTGTTAAAGTGCCTCTACTCATTATTCTGCCACTCGCCAGCATTTCAAAAAACGGCAGATTGGCACCTTTGATTACTATATTCATTTTTCAATTACAATTTGCGGAAACTCAAGCAGTTCTCTATATCGTTATCAAACCGCACAAAAGCATCATAACCGGGATCGTCACGATAGAACTTGCTGTGGCCAAACCGAATATCTCAGAGGCGTAACCGGAATTCCGGTGGAATTTCAGGGCGAAAAGTGTGCCGGTGGTGGCAGTTGGGCAGGATGTGGCCAGAACAACTACCGTCGTGACCATATCGTCGAGCCGGAAAGCCTTCAGCACCAGAAGGACAGCGACCGGTATGACGAGCAGACGGATCGCACAGATGTAATAGATCTGCACCTTCATGAGCAGGGCGCGGATATCGCTTCCTGCGATGGAGACACCGGCTACCAGCATGGCCAACGGCGTATTCATATCGGCAATCGCTGTGAGCGGCTCCAGAATAACCGCGGGAAACCGGATGCGCGCAAGGTAACAGAACAGCCCCAACACCACTGCCACGATGCAGGGCGATCGAAGGGCCGTCATAAATGATTTAAAATCCTGTTTCCCGGTCATCAGGATGACTCCGTGGGTCCATACCAGAACGTTGAACACCGTTATGTAGGCGGTCGCATAGAAAACGCCGTCGGCTCCGAACAGTGCGCTCACCAATGGAATCCCCATAAAACCGCAGTTGGAGTAGATCGAGGATATCCGCTCAACCTCCCAGTCCGTTCTTCCCTTTTTCACCAGAAAGGACGCGATCGCGATGGCCACTGCGTGGCTGACCGCCGCCATTAAGAACGCGGCCAGCAGCCCGTTTAGCTTCTCCGGATCGAAGGCTTGCTGATAGGATGTAAAAATAAGCAGCGGCGACACCAATAGAAGAAGAATATCCGATAGCTTCTCATTGGTGTGTCCGCTTATCAGACCAATCCGGTAACAAATTATCCCAATAAGCGCCATGACAAACATGACGCTTATCTTTTCCGCAGTAATAACAGCCAGTTCCACGCTTACTTCCTCACTTTACAATCCATTTTCTTTTGTATTCGGTGGCTGCTGTCATACACGAAAGCAGCTTCCTCCGATAAATTCCCGTATAATCGAGTTATTGGGAATAGTCTCGCTGTTTACGCCCAGGAAGTAATCCAGGAACTTAAGCAGACGTTTGGCTTCCATATACTCTTCCGAATCCCTGGGGATTCCAAACAGAAGCGGTTCCGCATACTGCTTTAAAACCGCCAGCTCATATACTGTGGCGGAGTTGAACATCATATCGGCGGATTCCTGGAACGGGAAGATATACTGCTCTTCCCCACGTCTCACCGTCGGCCACATGCGGATCGTATCCTGAGCAGATGCGCCTCTCGTCCTGGCATCCCGGACCATACGCCGCAGCAGGCGGCAGTCGGTGGTAGGAATCCGGTTATGCTCGTCAACGTTGAGCTGCGTCAGCGCACTGACGTAAATACGGAATTTGCTTTCAGCCGGAAGGGAATAAGACAGCCGGTCATTTAAGCAGTGGATGCCCTCGATTACCAGGATGTCGTCTCTGCCCAGCTTTAACATGTCTCCGTGGTATTCCCGCATCCCTGTTTTGAAATTATAGCGCGGCATCTCGACGGTATCTCCGGCCAGAAGGGCCATCATATCCTTATTAAACTGTTCTACGTCGAGGCACTCCAGCACCTCGTAGTTATAGCTTCCGTCTGGATTCTTAGGGCTGTCTGCCCGGTTGACAAAGTAATCATCCACGCCGATCGGATGGGGGATCATCCCCTGTGCTTTCAGCTGGATGGACAGCCGGTGGGAAAAGGAAGTCTTTCCGGAAGATGACGGGCCTGCGATCATGACGAACTTTTTATCCCGTTCATACGTGACCTTCTCCGCGATCTCCGCAATCTTTTTTTCCTGGAGAGCCTCCTGAATCAGGATCAGCCGGCTTATGTCTCCCTTCGCGATCACCTCGTTCAGCTCCCCGACATGGGAGACGTTCAGGCGCTCGCCCCATTTCACACTTTCCTTTAACACCTGGAAAAGCTTCTGTTTCTTCTCAGCCTCAAAAATGGGAACCTCCTTGGGATTCTCCTTCTGAGGGAGCATCAGCATGAAACCGTCGTCGTATAAAACCAGATCAAAATACTTGATATAGCCGGTGTTCTGCACCATGTAGCCATAGTAGTAATCTTCAAAACCGCCGATGCTGTAGATGTTGACGCGGGAGACACGGCGGTAGCGGAACAGCCGTTCCTTGTCATACATGCGGTGTCTGTGAAACAGTTCAATCGCATCGTCCGTATTCTCGCTCCGCTTCATGATGGGAATCTTCTCTTCCACGTACTCATGCATCCGGGCCTTCACACGGTCAATCAGCTCTTCTGTCAGCGTAAAACTTCCATGTGGTTCAATATAGTAGCCTTTTCCGAGGGAAAAATCCACTGTGACCTTCTCGATCTTCTCCGCTCCCAACACGTCGTAAAATGCTTTCAGCATCAGGAACGTAGCGCTTCTATGGTATGTCTGGATTCCCGGCTGGTCTCTTCCTGTGAAAAATTCCAGCCTGCAGTCAAACTTTACCTTTTTATGAAGCTCCCGAAGCTTACCATTGATCCGCACAAGCAGAATGTCGTCCTCGTACTGCGGCTGATATTCCTCCGCAATCTCCAAGTACGTCGTCCCGTTCGGATATTCTTTTGTTACATCACCGATTGTTACTAATGCCATCTCTTACCTCCTTGTTGATTGCACGATGCGGTACCAGGCTGTCAAAGCACGGCTGCAGGAAATGCCGCCGCTGTTTTGTGGATCTCCAGGCTGTCTCCATACTCCCGTTCCAGGTAATCCGCCATAAATCCGATAAACAGATGCTCCAGTCCATAGTGTCCGGCATCCAGAACCGCCAGATGATTCGCCGCCGCATCGATACCTTCATGATGCCCGATATCGCCTGTGATCAGGACTTCGGCGCCGGCCTTTTCCGCATAGGCAATGGAGTTCTTTCCGGAGCCGGGAGCAATCGCTACTCGCGTTACCGTCTCATCCACGGCGTGTTCTCCATAAACGGTAATAAACGGCAGACCGAACCGCTCCTTAACGAACAGGGCCAGTTCCTTTAATGTCATCGTATAAGGAAGCTCTCCCACCTTGCCGATACCATATGGAACAGGCTTTCCGTCGATCTCCATGGTGCCCATCACCTCTAAAACGTCCGGTTCCATAAGGCCCAGCCGCCCGGCGGCAATATCCGCCATACAGCCGGGAGCTGCGTCGAAATTGGTGTGCATGGCGTAATAATTCACATTGTACTGGATTAAACTCATCACCCTGAGGGCAATGAAATTATCGTCATTGACCTTTTTTAGCGGTTTAAAGATAAGCGGATGGTGTGTGAGCAGAAGATCGGCCCGCATCCGAATGGCTTCCTCCACCACCTCGTCTGTGGCATCCAGTGCGATTAAGATCCTGTGAATCTCCTGCTCCTTCCATCCGATGAGCAGGCCCACATTATCCCAATCACAGGCGCAGCCAGACGGCGCCAGTGTCTCAAGCTTCTGTATCAGTTCCAAGCATTTCATCTTGTGCCTCCTTGTTCCAGGCCAGCATGGCTTCCATCTCCCCGCGGCGCTTTAAGGCCGCTGGCGTGTCGCTGTCCTTCAGTGTATCCAGAATCTGTTCCAGCTGTTCCTGTTCCTTCTTAAGAAATTCTGCGAGAACGGGACTCTTCTGACGGATCAGCCGTCTTCCGTACAGGTAATGCGGCTCGGAGGTATAATCCCAGGAAATGCCGTCCCGTGTCACCCCCATCACCGTATAGTATTTTCCATCTTCCTTCATCATAGTCTCCCGAACAATGGAAAATGACTCTTTTTCCAGGAAACGGCGCACTTTATCCAGTTCTGACTGCGGGGAAAGGACCCAGTATCCGATGGTGTCCCAAAGCCCCCGCCCTTCTTCCAGAATATGTATGATCAGTTCCCCGCCCATACCCGCGATCACGACGCAGTCCGCTTCCCCCGTTTCAAGCCCCGCCAGGCCGTCGCTTAAGCGCACATCAATCCGGCTTCCGAGTCCAGCATCCTCCACATGGGCTCTGGCGCGTTCCAGCGGGCCTTTTCTCACATCCATGGCTACCGCATGCTCCGCCTGACCTTCCCTGACTAAGTAAATGGGAACGTAACCGTGGTCCGTCCCTATATCAGCAATGTTGCTTCCTTTGGGAACAAAGGAAGCAACTGTTTCTAACCGTTTTGATAATTTCATATATTCAGCTCCAATATCAGTCGTCTAAATAATCTTTCAGCTTTTTGCTCCGGCTTGGGTGGCGGAGCTTCCGCAGGGCCTTGGCCTCAATCTGACGGATTCGCTCTCTCGTCACGTTGAACTCCCTGCCCACCTCTTCCAGCGTCCTCGGTCTTCCGTCGTCGAGACCGAACCGCAGGCGAAGTACCTTCTGCTCCCTCTCTGTCAGGGTGTCAAGGACCTCCATAAGCTGCTCGTGAAGCATGGTAAAGGTAGCCGCGTCCGCCGGGACCGCCACCTGATCGTCCTGAATAAAGTCACCCAAATGGCTGTCTTCCTCTTCGCCAATCGGCGTCTCTAAGGATACCGGCTCCTGGGATACCTTCATGATCTCCCGCACCCTTTCCACCGGCATGTCCACTTTCAAAGCGACCTCTTCCGGTGACGGTTCCCTGCCCAGCTCCTGCAAAAGCTGCCTTGAAACCCGCACGAGACGGTTAATGGTCTCCACCATATGAACGGGAATCCGGATGGTACGGGCCTGGTCTGCAATCGCACGCGTGATCGCCTGACGAATCCACCAGGTCGCATAAGTACTGAATTTATAGCCCTTCCTGTAATCGAACTTTTCCACCGCCTTGATGAGCCCTAAATTCCCCTCCTGAATCAGATCAAGGAACTGCATGCCGCGTCCCACATACCGTTTGGCAATGCTGACGACCAGCCTTAAGTTGGCTTCCGTCAGTTTCTCCTTGGCCAGTTCATCTCCAAGCTCGATTTTCTTGGCCAGTTCAATCTCATCATCGCTGGATAAAAGCGGAACCTTGCCGATCTCCTTTAAATACATACGGACAGGATCCTCAACGCTGACGCCCTCCGGAACAGAGAGATCGATATGTTCCATATCGATTTCTTCTTCTTCCTCCAGCTCTTCCTCGATAAATAAATCGGGATCCAGCTCTAAGTCCTCGTCTTCATTGATCTGAAGAACGTCCACTTTATTCGTCTCCAGGAAATCATAAATCTGGTCCAGCCGGTCTGCATCCAGCGTAGTACCAGTAAAGAAATCGAGCACTTCCTGATTTTCCAGAACATTCTTTTTCTTTTTCGCCAGCAGAAGCAGCTGATTTAACTTTTCCTCAAAAGCAGCCAGTTCTTCTGCGGCCCTCAGTTCTGCCTCCCTGGCCTCGTCCACCTTCTTTGATGATGACAGCTTCTCTGCCGTTCTCTTAACATTCTCGCCCATGTTCTTCCATCCTTCCACAGCTTGCCTATAGTGTTCACCCTAATCCAGTGAAATATGCAGATTTTTCAGCGCCGCCTGCTCCTTTATGATTCTCTGCAGCTCCTCGATCCCCGCTGCGTTGCGGCTGGCATAATCGAGGCTGTTCTTTTTCACCTTCATGATCGTTTCTGAAAATGCCTTCTTCTGTTCTTCATTATCCAGGGATTCTTTCAGGCTCGCATTAAAAAGTCCCGCAACCACCCGGTACTGTTCTTCATCGTTAATAAAATGATTTAGGATTTCTGCCGGATTCAAATTCCCGGCGGCGTGTCCGTCAAATACCATCCTGGCTACCTGATGGTACAGATCTTCAATAAAATCATCGGGAGTGATAATTCCCTCTATCTTGTCAAACAGGAACGGATTCTCGATCAGCCATGTGAGGAGAAGCCTCTGGGACTGATTTCTTCCGTCTTCCCTGTCCTTTTTCTTCTTTCCTGCAGTATTCTCTTCTTCCTCCCGCGGAGCCACCGGACCCAGTCTCGCTCCCATGCGGTTTACCAGACGTTTTAGATCTTCGTAATTGATGAAAAATTCCCGGGACACGGCCTCTAAATAGTTCTCCCGCTCCAAGGCCTCCGGAAACTCACAGAGCTTCTTCGCCACCTGGTTATAGAACTCGGTCTTCTGTTCGGGGTCATCCATCTCGTAGTTTCTCTTTAAAACGTCGATTTCAAATAAAAAGCTGTTTCTCGCCTGCTCAATCCGTTCACGGAACGCTTCAGCCCCCATGTTCTTGATGAACTCGTCGGGGTCTTTATGCGGCTGCATGTTCAGTACCCGGATGGACATACCCACGTCGCGCAGAATCGGAATTGCCCTCAGGGCCGCCTTCGTTCCCGCTCCGTCGCTGTCGTACGTTAAAACCACCTTATCCGTGTAACGTTTTAGCAGCGCCGCATGCTGCGTCGTAAAGGCCGTTCCCAGCGACGCCACCGCATTGGTGAAGCCGGCCTGGTGCATGGCGATGACATCCATATAGCCTTCGCAGATTAATATGTATTTTTCCCTGGAAAGTCTTGCATAGTTAAGGCCGTAGAGATTCCGGCTCTTATCAAACAGCTTCGTCTCCGGAGAGTTTAAGTATTTCGGTTCCCCTGCGCCCATGACACGGCCGCCAAAACCGATGACACGGTTGTTCACATCCATGATGGGGAACATAACGCGGTTCCAGAACTTGTCATGGGCTCCGCGCTCCTCGATGGTAACCAGACCGGTCTCCTTTAAAATCTTGTCGTCGTATCCCTTTGCCCTTAAATACCGGTACAGATCGTCACTGGTCTTATTGGCAAAGCCGAGTCCGAAGTGGCGTATGGTATCGTCGGCCAGCTGCCTGTCCCTCAAATACCGGTACCCCACCTCGCCCTGCGGATTCGTAAGCTGGAAATAGTAATAATTTGCCGCCATGCGGTTAATCTCCAGCAGGGCCGTCCGCAGATCCGCGGCCTCTTTTGCTTCCTTGCTGTACTCCTGCTTCGGGAGCGCCACGCCGGCCCTGTCGGCCAGCATCTGAAGCGCTTCCATAAAGGAATAATTCTCATATTCCATCACAAACGTAATCACATTGCCTCCGGCGCCGCAGCCAAAACAGTAATACATCTGTTTGGAGGGCGACACGGAAAAGGAAGGTGATTTCTCATTGTGAAACGGGCAGAGTCCAAAGTAGTTGCTCCCCTTCTTCTGCAGCTTCACGTAACCTGAAATCACATCCACGATATCGTTTTTCATTCTGACTTCTTCTACTACTTCTTCCGGATATCGCATGAAATTTCACACCTCCCTGATTCCCTTAACTGTCAGATATCCTTCCAGGCCTTTGGGACGAACAGCTCCTCGAACTTGTCGATGGCGTAGCTGTCGCTCATCCCCGCTATGTAATCGCATACCACGCGTTCACGGTTTTCGCGGCGTACATCCATCAGATAGTGGTATTCCGCCGGGAGCTTATCCGTATGCTCCATATAATAGTTAAACAGCATCACAATGAGATGCTGAGCCTTTCCTTCCTCCGCCTTGGGTACGTCGCTCCGGTATACGTTCTCAAACATCCAGGTGCGAAGCCCCTGCATGGCTTCCTCCATGTGGGGAGACATGATAATCTCCGGTTTCTCGTAGCTGTTTCGGATAATATCATGTATCAGGTTATTCAGGCGTTCCCGCACGCTGTGCCCGAGAACCTCCGTATAGCACTCCGGCAGATCTTCCTCCACAAACATCCTGGCGCGGATCGCATCATCGATATCGTGATTGATGTAGGCGATCTTATCGGAAAGCCGTACAATCTTTCCTTCCAGCGTGGATGGGCTTCCGCTCGTTCGGTGGTTTAGGATGCCGTCGCGCACTTCCCAGGTTAGATTAAGGCCTCTTCCATTCTTTTCCAGGACCTCCACAACCCGGACGCTCTGCCGGTAGTGGGCAAAGCCTTCCGAACAGATTTTGTTCAGGACTGCTTCCCCTGAATGGCCGAAAGGCGTATGTCCGAGATCGTGCCCCAGTGCGATGGCCTCAGTCAGATCCTCGTTCATGCGCAGCGCCCTGGCAATGGTCCTTGCAATCTGAGATACTTCCAGGGTATGGGTAAGGCGCGTCCGGTAATGGTCGCCTTCCGGCGCCAGAAATACCTGCGTCTTATGCTTCAGCCTGCGAAATGTCTTACAGTGGATAATCCGGTCCCGGTCCCGCTGATAGACGGGCCGTATATCACACGGTTCTTCCTCCCTTTCCCTTCCTCTCGAATTCCTGCTGAGTGAGGCGTAAGGGCTTAAAGCTTCTGCTTCCCAGGATTCCGTGGATTCCCTGATATTCATATGTCACATCCTTTCAATTGGTTTGTTTCACTCCTCGCTCTGTAATTTCACGAGTACACTGACGAGGCTTTATTCTGTTAAATAAATACCCAAAGTTATGTTACATTATATCATATTTTCAGTAACTTTAATACCCTATATTTAAACTTTTGGATTTTTACTTCCTGTGTTTGCAAAGAATCGACGGAGGACAGGGAAAGGGCGGATCATGCGATCCGCCCTTTCCCTGCTGCTTTCCTGCTGTTACAGTTATTTTAAATTATTAACGATTCTGCAGCCTCTCCGATTCCTTCACAAAAGGTTGGATGGGGCATGATGACGGCCGCCAGATCTTCGGCCGTCAAGCGTTTTGAAATGGCCAGTTCCAGTTCGCCGATCATATCGGTTGCCCTGGCACACATCAGCTGGGCGCCCAGGATACGGCCGGTCTCCTTTTCGGAAACTATTTTCAGGAAACCGCGGTCCTGCATGGACAGGATGGATTTTCCATTTACGGACATGATGTATTTTCCTGTGGCGGTATCGATGCCTGCGGCTTTTGCCTCGTCGGCGGTGAGGCCTGCACAGGCGATCTCCGGATCGGTGTATACGCAGGCTGGAATGACGGTCATGTCTTTTCCCTTCAGCTCCGGGAACATGGCGGAAGCTGCCTGACAGCCCTCTGCCGCAGCCACGTGGGCAAGGCAGACGCCTCCGATGAGGTCTCCAATGGCGTAAATGCCGGGTACCGAGGTTTCATAGCGCTCGTTTACCAGGACTCGGCCCCGCTCCATATCGATGCGTTCCTGCATGTCTTCCGAGAACAGACCGCGGCTTAAGGGACGGCGGCCAACGGCTGACAGAATCAGCGCGGCCGGGGCTTCACAGGTTTTTTCTTTTTCCGTATAGCGGCAGAGATACGTTCCGTCTCCCATCTTTTCGACGGTGGAAACCGTAGCCCCGGTATGAATGTCTACGCCGCGTTTTTTCATAATCATCTTTAAATTCTGGGAAATCTCCTTGTCCATGCCGGGCAGGATCTTATCCATGGCTTCCAGTACCGTGACCTGACATCCCAGGTCGTTATAGACAGTAGCAAACTCCATTCCTATAACTCCGCCGCCAATGATCACGAGACGGTCCGGAACACACTCCTCCTCCAGCATCTGGGTACTGTTTTTCACGCCCGGTAAGTCCATGCCCGGAATGGGAATGGACGAAGGCTCGGAGCCTGCTGCCAGCAGAATATAATCTGCGGTTACCTCTTCCTCACCCGGCATCACTTTCACTAAGTGTTCTCCGCACACTACGCCGGTACCCCGGTATAGATCGATCTTAGCGGCGGCCAGCTGCTTCTCAATGCCGGCGCGCAATTCTTCCACCACGGCGTCTTTGCGTTTCTTCAGTTCCTCCATGGATACGCGCAGGCCTTCCGTATGGAGGCCGGCGGCCTCTGTCTTCTTCACCTCCCGGTAAAGGCCGGTGGTGTGGAGATACGTTTTCGTAGGAATGCATCCGCAGTTTAAACAGGTGCCTCCCACATGGGACCGTTCGATCACGGCCGTTCTTTTCCCCGCCTTCGACGCGTAAAGGGCCGTCATATAGCCGCCCGGCCCCGCGCCGATTACGACGAGATCATAATGTTTTTCCATCCAATCCTCCTGTTCTCTCAGGTGCGTCTGTGAATCGACGGCACAGCACTACATCATATCGCAGACCAGATCCTGTAAATCCTTCCGCATCGCCTCCTGAACCGGAGTGCCGCAGGACAGGGCTGCAAAACGGTCTGCCGCTGCCTTTCTGTTCCAGATCATGCCGGTCAGAATGTCTTCCGCGGCTTTAATAAAGTCCGTATCCAGGGCGTCGGACCATATCTTTCCTTCCTGGACACGCCCCTCTTCCACATGGACCAGCACCTGGGCCTCCCCCCAGGTAAAACGGGCGGCGGCTTCATCGCTGAACGGGATCTTCCTGCCGTATTTCCACTCCCAGGAGGCAAACCGCTCCGTCCGCTCCCTTACCTCGTTTTCGCAAAGCCGTTCCGGAGGAAATGGGTCTGCGGGAAGGCCGTAGACCTCGCCGAAGCTTTCCTCCAGGCTGTCTCTCATACGTCTAACCGTCAGATCCGGCACGTATTCGATTAAATTGGCCACACGGCTTTTGACGGAATCCACGCTTTTGGATCTCAGTTTTTCCCTGGAAACGTTTAGATAGCGGGCCATCTCTTCTTTGTCCACAGAGAGCAGAATGGTCCCGTGATGATAACAGAAGTCCCCGGTCTCGTAGTACGCGTTGCCGGAAAACTTGCGGCCATCCACTGTGATATCATTGCGGCCGGTCCGTTCTGCGTTTACACCCAGCTTCTCCGCCGCCCTTAGGATAACCTCCGTCTGTTTTGTGACATCGTAGTTATCTTTTCTTGTGATGAAGGTAAAATTTAAATTGCCCAGGTCGTGGAACACGGCGCCGCCTCCCGACAGCCGTCTCACCAGATGACCTCCGGCGGCCTCCAGTTCCTCTCTGCGGCACTCCTTCCATGCGTTCTGATTCCTGCCTATGACCACGGTTTTCTCATTCTGCCACAGGTAGAGAATGCATTCCTCTTCTTCCACATGGTAAAGCAAATACTCCTCCATGCCGAAATTGGGATAGGGGTATGACCCCGGCCCCAGGGCCAGGGTCAGTCGGCGGATCACGCCTCTTCCCCCTCTGCGCATTCCTCCCCGAATGCGTAATGCAGCTTCGGATTCCGGGCCGCATTTACTTCATCCAGGCGCTTCACCATGGTGATGTGGGGGGAGCTCCGGATATATTCGGGATCACGCTTCGCCGTCTCATAGATCTCGTGGAACACGGCGATCAGTTCATCTAAGTTCTCCTTTGATTCCGTCTCCGTCGGCTCCACCATCAGGGCCTCGTGGACAATCAGCGGGAAGTACATGGTCGGCGGATGGATTCCATGATCTAAAAGGGCCTTGGCGATATCCATGGCCGTCACGTCCATCTCTTCCTTTTCCTGTTCCAGACTCATGACGAACTCATGCATGCACGTCTGTTTAAACGGCATATGGTAATAGTCTGACAGCTTTACCCTGACGTAATTGGCATTTAACACCGCGTTTTTACAGGCGTCGGCAATGCCGTCGGGGCCCAGCGTCAGCACGTAAGAGAGCGCCTTCACCACCACCAGGAAGTTTCCGTAGAATTCCTTAACCATGCCGATAGATTTTTCATAGGGCTCCATGCGAAGCACGCCGTCCCGTTCCACCACCTTCTGTCCCGGCAGGAACGGTTCCAGGAAACGCTTGCAGCCCACCGGACCGCTTCCGGGTCCGCCACCGCCGTGAGGCGTGGAAAAGGTCTTGTGCAGATTCAAATGAACCACGTCAAAGCCCATGTCTCCCGGCCGTGTGATTCCCATAACCGCATTTAAGTTCGCTCCGTCGTAATAGCAGAGGCCGCCTGCATCGTGGACGATCTTCGTGATCTCCAGAATGTTGGGATCAAAGAGTCCCACTGTATTGGGATTCGTCAGCATAAGGCCTGCCGTGTCTTCTCCGACAGCGTCCCGAAGCTTCTCTAAATCTACAAGTCCGTCGGCTGTGGATGGAATATTGATTACCTTGTAGCCGGCCATGGTTGCACTGGCCGGATTCGTCCCATGGGCGGAGTCCGGAACAATGATCTTCGTCCGTTTCTCATCCCCGCGGCTCTCATGCCAGGCACGAATCAGCAGAAGTCCCGTGAATTCGCCGTGGGCGCCGGCCGCCGGCTGGAACGTCATGCTGTCCATTCCAGTTATCTCACAGAATATTTCCTCCGATGTCTTTAAGACCTCCAAGGCGCCCTGAACGGTGGATTCCGGCTGCAGCGGATGAATTCCTGTAAATCCGGGGAGTCCGGCGATCTCATCATTGATCTTTGGATTGTATTTCATGGTGCAGGAACCCAGGGGATAGCAGCCGTCGTTGACACCGTGGGTCGCTTTGGCCAGCTCCGTATAATGGCGGCTTATGTCATTTTCAGATACCTCGGGAAGACGCAGCGGAAGCGCTCTCGTGCACTCCGGCATCACGTAAGGCACGTCGGAGGGCGGCAGAATCTGGCAGTGACGTCCGTTTACACTTCGTTCAAATATCAGTTTCATGCGCAGCACACCTCCTTTACGAGATCGGCCAGACGGTCCATCTCCTCCTTCGTATTCATCTCCGTGGTACACCAGAGCATGCGTCCGCCTGGCAGAGGCAGACCGCCTAAGTAACCTTCTTCCTCCAGCTTGGCGGACAGCCGCTCTGTATCAGCCGGGCGGTCTGTCACGAACTCGTGGAAAAATGGCTTGTCATAGACCGGGCTTAAACCGGCTGCTCTTAGCTTTTCTCTCAAATAATGGGCTTTCGAGGTGCACTGGAGCGCCGCCTCCCGAAGTCCCTCCGGCCCCATGGCCGATAAATAGACCGAGGCCGTCAGCGCGCAGAGCGCCTGGTTAGAACAGATGTTGCTGCTGGCTTTTTCCCGGCGGATGTGCTGTTCTCTCGCCTGAAGCGTCAGGACAAAGCCCCTCTTTCCGTCGGAGTCAACCGTTTCCCCCACGATACGTCCGGGCAGCTTCCTCATCATATCCCGCGTGGTCGCCATAAATCCCAGGTAAGGTCCGCCAAATGCCATCGGAAGCCCCAGCGGCTGTCCCTCTCCCACCGCGATATCGGCGCCGCATTCAGCCGGAGTCTGTAAAACCGCCATGGAGATAGGATTACAGCCGGCAATCAGCTTGGCCCCGGCTCCGTGAACCAGTTCCGCCATGGCCGTGACATCCTCCAGAATCCCGTAGTAATTGGGCTGCTGTACATAGAAACAGGCCGTCGTCCCATCAAGCATCTCCTTAAGCGTCTCTAAATCGACGCTTCCGTCCTTTGAAGGAACCAGTTCCACGTGGGCGCCTCTGCCGTGGCAGTACGTCTCCATCGCCGCCAGCACATCCGGGTTAGCCGTGTCCGCCGCCAGGACTCTGACTCTCTTCCGTTCCCGGCACATGAATACGCTCTCCGCGGCGGCTGAAGCCCCATCGTAGACCGACGCGTTGGCCGCGTCCATGCCGGTCAGTTCACAGATCATGGTCTGGTACTCGAAGATAGCCTGTAAATTCCCCTGGCTGATCTCCGCCTGATACGGCGTATAAGCGGTAACAAACTCCTCTTTGGAGACCACCTCCTTAACTATGGCCGGTATGTAGTGGCGGTACGCCCCCGCTCCGCGGAACACATGGTCAAACACACGGTTTTTTCCCGCCAAAGACTCCATCTGCCTGCGCAGTTCAAGCTCTGATTTGCCCTCCGGGATGGAGAACCGCCCCTTTAACTTCACTGAATCCGGCACACAGCCGAACAGATCATCGTAATCTTTATAACCGATTTCATCGAGCATCGCCTTCTGCTGATGATCGGTACTGGATAAGTAAGACCCCATTTGCATTCTCCTTTTTCTCTTCTTACAGCTGCATCTAACGTTCTTATTCTTTGACGAACTCCTCGTATTCCCCCGCGCTCATCAGCTCTTCCTGATCCCCAATGTCGGATACACGGATCATCCAGGCCCCATACGGATCGGAATTGATGCTTTCCGGACTGTCCAGCAAGTCTTCGTTGATTTCCGCAACCACGCCGGTGATCGGGGAATAGACATCGGAAACTGCCTTTACGGACTCCACATCGCCGAACGCCTCGCCTGCCGTCACCTCATCCTCCGGCTCCGGAAGATTAACGAATACGAGATCTCCCATCTGATCCTGCGCATAGTCTGTCATACCGATTCTGGCTGAACCGTCCTCTAAAAATTCGACCCATTCGTGAGATTTTGCATACTTTAAATTTTCTGGATATGTCATTGTTTTTTCCTCCATATTATAATTTATATTTTCGTGGAATATCTATTTCGTTCTTTTGTAGAAAGGAAGCGGAACTACCTCTGCTTCAATCCGGCGTCCTCTTACGTCCGCCTCTGCCTTCGTACCGGGCACAGCATACTCTTTCTTTACCAAAGCCATGGCAACCGGGCATTTTAAGTAAGGAACGTGGGTTCCCGATGTGGTGATGCCGATCTCTTCCCCATTCGCATAGACGGTCTCATGTTCCCGGATAATGCCCCGGCCGGTCACCTTTAAGCCGACTCTCACCCGTGTGGGTTCTCCCTTTGCCTCGATGGCCGCTTTTCCGATAAAGTCTTCCTTCTTCATCTTCACCGCAAAGGAGAGTCCCGTCTCCAGCGGAGTGATGGTGTCATCCATCTCGTGGCCGTATAAAGGCATGGCCGCTTCCAGTCTCAGCGTGTCTCTGGCTCCCAGTCCGCAGGGAATCAGACCTTCCTCTTTTCCCGCCTCCATCAGTGCCTCAAAAAGCTCCGGCGCCTTCCCGGCCTCCATGTAGAGCTCGTATCCGTCTTCCCCGGTATAGCCGGTCTTCGATACGATGCAGCGGATTCCCGCCACCGGACGGTCTGCAAGGCAGGTGTAATATTTTACCGGCAGATTCTCTTTGTCTGTCAGTTTTAGCAGAATCTCTTCCGCCTTCGGCCCCTGAAGCGCCAGCTGGCCGACTCCCGCCGATATATCCTTCAGTTCGGCGCCTGGAAGCTTATGGGCCATCATCCATGCGAAGTCCTTATCTTTGTTGGATGCGTTCACCACGATAAAATAGTGATTGTCTCTGATCTTGTAAACGATCAGATCATCCACCACGCCGCCCTCCTCGTTGCACATGGGGCTGTATCTGGCCTGGCCGTCCACCATGCTGGTAAAATCATTGGTCAGCAGATGGTTTAAATTGTCGAGCGCCGCTTCGCCCTCACACAGGATCTCCCCCATATGGGACACGTCAAACAGGCCGCAGGCCGTCCTCACCGCCATGTGCTCCGCGATCACTCCGGTCCCGTACTGCACCGGCAGAAGAAATCCGGCAAATGGCACCATCTTTCCCCCGTACTTTACATGAGTATCATATAAAGTTGTCTTACATTCCATGTTTCCCTACCTCCAATCAAGATCGTTAAATTTTGGACATAAAAAAGACATACAACAAGAAATAAGAATTGTCATATGCCCCGTCTTCGTACCTGAAAGATTACCTTCAGCCGTCGCCGTTCCTTTTCTGATCCAGTCCACGGCTGCTGTGTCCGGTCTGAGGAACATACGGCTGGAAAGCTGCCTCGTCGGTGGTGTCCATCACCTTTCCAGAGTTTCGTCCAAATCCGGTCCTTTTGCCTGAGAGTTTTTCTCACCTTCGGCTCCGCCAGTAAAGGCGGTCTCTCCCGAACTCTTCATCCGAATATTCAATTTACGAGTAAAGTATAACATGTATGGCAGGGAGCCGCAAGCGATTTTTGTGCATATTTTACGATTCCGGGGATGACTTCTCTCGCCGGTTATGTTAAAATAAAGCCATGAAACGAAAGGGGACATCTGCAAATGAACAAAAGCAAAACCTTCAGCTACGAATACGATGAATATGAAGACGGGACAAAGGGAGCCCACACTCTGATTGATGATCTTCTTGCCGACCCTGATTTTTCCGGATTGACAGAGCTTTCCATAGGAAACTGGGGCGACTGCTGGGAGGAAAGCTGCCAGCCAATCATCGACGGAATTATTTCACACGCGAAAGAATTTTCCCATATCCGCAGCCTCTTTATCGGAGACATGGATTTCGAGGAGTGCGAGGTATCCTGGATCATTCAGGGCAACTATGGCGGCTTATGGGCGGCGCTTCCGGAGCTGACGGAGCTGACCATCAAGGGAAGCACCGATCTGGAGCTGGGCGCTGTCTCTCATGAGAAACTGGAATCGCTCACCATCATCTGCGGCGGACTTCCGAATTCTGTCATCGAGTCCGTGAAAAATGCGCGTCTGCCCGGCTTAAAAAAGCTGATTCTCTACATAGGAAGCGATAATTACGGCTTTGAGGGCGACTGTGAGACCATCCGTTCTCTGCTTGACACCATGGATTTTCCGAAACTGGAGTATTTAGGGATTGTTGACAGTGAGATGCAGGATGATATGACGGAAACCGTACTGGGGTGCCGCTATATGGACCAGATCCACACACTGGACTTGTCATGCGGGACTCTGTCTGACAAGGGAGGGGCCCTTCTTCTTGAAGCGCTGCCCGCGCATCCCAATATTCAGAAGCTGGATGCCCACTACCACTACTTAAGCACCGGGATGATGCAGCGTCTGGCCGCGCTTCCGATCGAGACGGAGCTGTCCGAACAGAACAAACCGGATAACTACCGCGGCGAGGTCTGGATGAACGCCATGCTGACAGAATGAGAACCGCGGTGCTGCTGGGAAACCGGGACACCAAGCGAACCATCTACTTTGAAAAGGCGGCCCGCCAAAACGGACTGCCCTTTCTGTTTCTGGAGTGGGAAGATTGGAAGCGCTGCGGTTTTCCCGCTGACAGCGAACTGTTTGTAAAGATCGATCCCCCGGTCTGGACCGATGGCCATCTCTCCGGCCTCAATGATCTGGTCGGCTCCTACCGCAGTGATTTGAAGGCATTGGAAAAGGAGGCGTCAGTCTCCCAATTCGTAAATCCGCCTCGCGCGCTCATGGAGCTGCTCGACAAGACCGGATGCAAGCAGGTATTAAAGGAGGCCGGTCTTCCCGTTACCCAAAGCCTGGGAGAAGGCATCGGGGACAGCGAAACGCTTCTCTCCCGCATGAAGGACATGCGGATATTTTCGGTCTTTATCAAACCGGTATCCGGATCCGGCGCGGCCGGGGTCACGGCATTTCGCTTCCAGCCAAAGACCGGACGCATGGCCGCCTACTCCTGCGCCGCACCCGATCTGGCGGCATTAAAGCCAGAGCGTTCCTCTGCTTTCCGACCGCCGCTTATCAATACGAAGAGACTTCACACCATCACGGAGCCTGCAGAAATCCTGGATTTTTTAGACAGTCTGCTCTCCCTCGGGTGTATTGTGGAACGGTGGTACCCGAAGGCGGACTTTCAGGGATTTTCCTACGACTTGAGGGCGGTCTGCCAGGATGGAGCCCTCGATTTTCTGCTGGCACGGCTGTCGAAAGGGCCTGTCACCAATCTCCATTTAAACAATCACCCGCTGGAGGCCTCCCGGCTGGCGCTGCCGGAAGACGTCACTTCGACCATACAAGAGCTCTGCCGGAGAGCCTGCGGCTGTTACCCCGGCCTTCGCAGCGCCGGGATCGATATCCTCCTGGAAAAAGGCAGCTTAAAGCCACGGATCATCGAGATGAACGGACAGGGCGACCTGCTTTACCAGGATATTTACGATAAAAATGAAATTTACAGCCACCAGGTCAGGATGATGAAGGCATGGCTGGAGCAGGGAGGTACTTTATGAGCGATGATGCCATACATGATGATTCAATGAATGATAATTCGATGAATGATGATTTGATAAATGATAATTTGATGCACGAAAATATTACGCGCCAAGAAGCACTGCGCGAGGTCCCGGCCGGCTTATTTGGCCGGACGCTGAACGCCATGCAGCCGGATGTCGATATGAATAAAATCGCAGGCAGCCATGACATCCTTTTTATCTGCCTCGACACCCTGCGCTACGATGTGGCCGAGGAGGAGGAAGCAAAAGGTACGACGCCGGTACTGAACCGGTATGGCCCCTGGGAGAAATGCCAGGCTCCCGGCAATTTCACCTATCCCTCCCACCACGCCATGTTCGCCGGATTTCTGCCCTGCCCTTATGAGGCCAAAAGCATCGCGGACCGGCAGCCGCTCTTCTTCCCGTTAAACGCGGGTATGGGAAAGAAAGCGCCCGCCGGCGCCTTTGGATTTTCCGGGGCGACCATCATGGAAGGGCTGGAGAAGGCCGGCTACGACACCTGGTGCGTGGGCGGCGTGGCATTTTTCGACAAACGCTCCGACCTGGGCCGGGTATTTCCCGGATATTTCCGCCGCAGCTACTGGAATCCTTCCTTTGCCTGTCCCGTCAAGGACAGCACCGGCAATCAGGTGGATTTTCTCTTAAAGAAGATCGAAAAAGCAGACAGGGACATTCCCGTTTTTCTCTACTTAAATATCGACGCTATCCATTACCCCAATTACTTTTATCTGGATGGCGCCGTTCATGACAGCCTTGAAAGCCATGGCGCAGCTCTGCGTTATGTGGATGGCCAGCTGGGCCGGCTGTTTGAGCGCTGGAAGGCGGTGCGGGGCAGCACCTTTGTAATCTGCTGTTCCGATCATGGAACGTGTTACGGGGAAGACGGCTGCCAGTTTCACGGCATCAATCACCCGGCCGTAACCACGGTTCCCTATAAGCATTTTATCCTTTAAGGTCAGGAGTTCGACACCCATGAATATGAAACGATATACGCAGTATATGTACAGCTATCCCCATAAGACGGCCTACGGTCCCCTGGAAGGAGTTACTCTGAATCAGTATCTTCCTGATCTGGCTGGTCCCGGGCATGACCTCTACCTCCATCTGCCCTTCTGCGAGACGAAATGCGGTTACTGCAACTTATTCTCCGTCACGGGGCAGGGGGAGACGGCCATAGACCGGTATCTAGACACCGTGGAACGGCAGCTTCGCCAGTATGAGCCGCTTTTTGCCTCTGCAAACTCCCTTTTTACCGGCCTTACGATCGGAGGCGGAACCCCGTTGCTGCTGACGGAAGCGCAGCTGGAACGGTGCTTTGCCATGATACGGCGTTATACACGGCTTACCCGGGACGCGGAAATCATCATCGAGACCGCGCCGAATCAGACAGCGAAGCCGAAGCTTGCTCTGCTGAAGGACGCCGGTGTCACGAGAGTCAGCATGGGCATTCAAAGCTTTTTCGATGAGGAGCTGAAGGTCCTTAAGAGGAGCCACCGGGCAGAGAAGGCCAGAGAATCGCTGAATCTTTTGATGAACAGCGGTTTTTCCAGGGTCAATGCGGACTTCATCTACGGCGTGCCGGGACAGAGCGTCTCCTCCTTCCTCTCCTCGGTAAAAGAAGCGGTATCCTTCGGCCCTGACGAGCTGTTTCTCTATCCTCTGTACGTAAAACACGGCGCGGCGCTGGAACAGGAATTAAACCGCGGCCTCGTTCTGGATGAGGACCTGGCCTTCCGCCAGTATGAAGCGGCTGCGGAATGGCTTGCCTCGCACGGTTACCGTCAGGATTCCATGCGCCGGTTCGTCAGGCCGGAATCGCCCGGGGGCAGCAGGGAATTTTCAGACTGCGGCTTTGGGAGCACGCTGTCACTGGGATGCGGCGGCAGAAGCTATCTGGGAAACCTCCATTCCTGTACTCCCTATGCCGTCACAAGAGAAAGCTGCTTAGAGCAGCTGGTCCAATACGAAGAGACCACGGATTTCTGCGCAGTCACCCATGGGATTCTGCTGTCGGAAGAGGAACAGAAACGAAGATTTGTCATACGCCATCTGCTCATTCTTCCCGGACTTCCTCTCACGGCTTACCGGGAAGCGTTTCATGGTGACGCAGCCGCTGATTTTCCAATTCTTCATGAGTGGACGGAGCAGGGCTTTCTTAAAGAGCAGGGGGACTGTCTTGCACTGACGGAAAAAGGGATGGGGCTGTCCGATTATCTAGGCCCCATGCTCATTTCAAAGGAAGTCCAGGATAAAATGAATCAATGGGAGGCCCATCATGGCACGAAACATGATCCTATACAGAGGGAGTTTAAAGAGCTGTAATTACGGCTGTTCCTACTGCCCCTTCGCCAAACGGCCGTCTTCTCCGTCTGAGCTTCTAAAGGACAGGGAAAACTGGATGCGGTTTGTCGGACATCTGGAAACGCAGAACGAACGGCTGGAAACGCTTAGCGGACAGACGGACACTTTCAGTGAACCGTATGGAGCCGTCATGGTGGTTCCTTACGGGGAGGCGCTGATCCACGATTACTACTGGGAGGGGCTTGCCCGGCTGAGCCGCATGGGGACAATGGAAGCCGTTGGGGCGCAGACCAACTTAAGCTTTGATATCGGGCGCCAGCTTACCATCTTCAAGGAAAGCGGCGGCAGGAAAGAAAAGCTCCGCGTCTGGGCCACCTTTCATCCGGAGATGACGACCGTGTCCCTCTTTGCAGAGCAGTGCAGAAAACTGCTGTCTGCCGGGATCCGCATCTGTGCGGGGGCAGTCGGCGTGCCGGAGAACCTGGAAACTCTTCGACGCTTAAAGGAGGCGCTTCCCGGCGGATGCTGCCTCTGGATTAACCGCATGGATGGGCTGAACCGCCGCTACACAGAGGAAGAACAGCAGGCATTTCTCAGGATCGATCCCTGGTTTTACCGCGAACTGCACGTAAAAAAGGCGATGCCGGAGCAATGCCCGGGACGCCTTTTTGTGGAGTCTGACGGAAGAATGAGGCGCTGTACCATCTCCGCTCCCCCGGAAGGAAACTGGTATGATACGGGAGGGACAGAGACGCTTCCTTGCAGGAAAAAAGCATGTACCTGCTACCTGGCCTATGGCGGCCGGATGGACTGTGTGGAGCGGACCGCATTCGGGCGCTGGCCTCTTTTTCGCATCCCCTGGAGTCCCAGGGCAGTGTTTATCGATGTGGATGGGACTCTTATTCCGGAAAACGGCCTGGTTGAAGACCGCCTCCTGTCCCATCCGGGGATCAGCATGGAATGGCTGGACTTTTTCAAACGCGAGTCCCGGACCAGGTCCTTATTTCTGGCCACTTCCCTGCCCTGGAAAGAGGCGGCCGCCAAATGCAGGAGCATACTCCCCTATATATCAGGAGGTGTCTTTGCAGGAGGCGCGCATGTGGTCTTTCGGTCAGGGAATAATCAGCCAGGAAATAGGCATTCAACGAAAGACCATTCGGGGAACGACCGTCTTGAGATCTTCCACACCTTCGACGCCCCCTGGCTCCCTCAGCTTTCGGCGCTTCAGTCCGACTCCCGCTTTCGCCTCCGCCTCTTTGAACACGAAGGCCGCCCTTATAAGCTTACACTCACGAGACCGGAAAAACGCGGTTGGAGGCAGGAAGAGTTGAATGCGGTCACCGGTCGTCTGACGCCCGGCGCGTTCCGCTGTTTCACGGAGCGCGGCAACCTTCAGATCGTTTCCCGGGAGGTTGACAAAGGGAGCGGGGTTCGTGAACTGTGTGCGCTAATGGGAATCGATGCCCGTGAGACGGCGGCTCTCGGCGATTCCAAGGAAGACATTGCCATGTTTCGCACCTGCGGTTATGGAATCGCTGTAAAAGGAGGTTCTCTGAAGGCTGCCGCGGAGGCCGATTTTATATCGGAATGCTGTCCGAGAGACATAAGGTTCCATACCCCAGCTCCGCATTAGGCCACTGCGAATATCCGGGCAGATGCCTGGCTCCACGCCTTAAATAGGCTTTAATTTTCTCACCGTACAGAAACGGGTCCCTCCCGTCCACGATCCCCCACTGCATCAGAAGCGCCGCGCTTCCCGTCACAAACGGCGTGGCAAAGGATGTTCCCGTCACGGACTCATAGCCGCCCCCCGATCTGGCTGTAATGATTCCGACTCCCGGGGCCGCCAGATCGGGCTTAACCTGATTAGTCTTTCGCGTGAATCCACGGCCGGAAAAATCGGCGAAGGACTGGTAAGCGTCGTCATAGGCGCCTACGGATATAACTCCTGCCGCCGTGGAAGGTATGGTCAGAGTCGTCTCCGGGGTGGGCCTTAAGAAACGAGTGGAACGGCTCAGCACACTGGCGGAAGGCAGCCAGAAATCAAATTTTCCCTCCACGATCTCCCGTGGCGTCAGCCGGATTCTCCAGAGTCCCTCATCAACGTAACTTTCTTTGGGAATGAAGTCCAGATAGATTTCCTGCGCTACGCTGTACGGCCCCGGCTTTCCATAGTAAAGAAGAATGGTCAGATTCACAAAAGAAAGCGTCTGGGGCCCCAGGTGGCTGCTGATTGGACCGATAGTTTCGCCAGATGGCGTAATCAGGCTGATATCGAAAATATCCGTATAGGACTTCCAGAGCTGGACGCTGAAGCTGGTCTGATAAGCTCCTATCGTCAGCTCCACCTCCTGTGGCTGGTTCATCACCAGCTGCCCGGCGCTGTGCCCGTCTCCCGCCCCTTCATTACCTGTTCCCACTACGAAGACCGCTTTCCCGTAATTGGATATGTCATTCAGAAACGTTTCCAGAAGGCTCGTTCCGTCATGGGAACCGTACGTGTTGCCGAAGCTTAAATTGACCGCCACCGGCTGTCTCCGGCGCACCGCTTCTCTCACCACAAAATTGACCGCCCGCATCAGTTCCGTCGTCCGCGGAAAGCTGTCGCTTTTCGGCACGCCCAGCTTTACCACCAGGAGATCACTCTCATAGGCGATTCCCCGGTACTGGCCGTTATTCTCCCTTCCGTTGCCCGCCGCAATGGCTGCCACCGCGGTTCCGTGACCACTCGTATCCACAGAGGGCACGATCGCCCGTGCAGCCGCCCGGCTTCCTGTGGCCAGCGCCTCGTTGATCTCCTCTTCTGTAAACACCCGGTCCAGCGTCTGATCCCAGAGCATGACGATGCGTGTGTCCCCGTTCTCCTTTCGGAAATCATCGTGGTAATAATCGATTCCCGAGTCAATGATCGCCGTCAAAACTCCTCTGCCGGACAGATTCCCCTCCCCCTGCTGCACGATATTAATACAAGAAGCTGCCTTTGCCTGGTTGATGGCAAAGTACAGCCTCTTCGGTTTTTCTATAAAGTCTATCTGCGGCAGACTGCTGATATAGTCGATCTCCGGCTCCGGCACCGTTAAAATGGCGTACTCGTTGATCATCTCATCCACAATGATCCCGTGTTCTGTCAACTCAGCCAGGCTCCCGGAATATTTAACGATCAGTTCCCATGTATTCAGCTCGGAGTTATACCCCACATTCAGGGACTCCGATTTTTCCCGTTCCTCTGTCGTGGCACTGAGAGAGAGGTTTAAGAGGTTTTCCAGCTTCTGATTCTGCATATGCTTCTCTGTGTTATTCTTTTACTCTATCATACGCATCACGGCACGGGTGTATTCGGATTCTTTCCTGTCAACCTGCCGTCTCCTTCTCAGCCTCCCGGATCTCCACCCCATTATAGAAGAACCGGAGGATTTCCTCATAGGTTTTGCCTTCCGCCGCCATGGCCTGCGCTCCGTTCTGGCTCATGCCGACTCCGTGGCCGTATCCGCCTCCATAGATATGGAAAGTGGTGATATTATTATCATCCACGCCCTCGTTCTCGATGGCAATATAGGCGCTGGGCAGGGACTCGATATCCTTCATGACGTTTCCGTCATTCTTCGTAATCTTCATGTAGGGATTGCCAAGCTTTGCTCTCACCTGGCCTTCCCCGTTGATGGTCATGATTCCATCGGAACCTTCCACACGCACTTTTTTCACAATGCCGCCCACACCACGCTCGGTGACAGAGATATTCAATATGGTTCCCACCGCGGTAATCTCCTCCTCCAGCTGCCGATTCGTGACCGTAGTCTCCCAGCGGTACATCGGGAAGGAGGAATCATAGGATGGGTACTCCTTATTCTTGATAAATGCCTCAAATGCCGCATTGGTGGACAGATTTAAGACGCTACGGCCTGTCTCCAGGAGGCAGCCGTCCAGATACGGATATTTGGCCGGATCACTTCCCCAGATGCTGCCGTCTGTCGTATGGCCGCAGGAGGTGGAGAAATAAAATGCCTCAATGGGCGCATCCTGATAGAACAGAAGCTTTCCATACGTCTCACGGACCGCCTGCTCCGTCTTATCCGATGTCTTTAGGTTGTTATACACCTGGAATCTGGTGCTGTCGTCCACATGGGCGCCGTACTGGCTGTAGGTGTTGCTCTGAATCTGGCGGTAGGCGTACGTTCTCGCACAGACCGCCTGGGCCTTTAACGCCTCCATCTCGTAGCTGTCAGGCATCTCGCTGGGCACTACCCTGGTCAGATAATCTTCCAGATACAGTTCATTAATCAGAGTAATCCCCTCTGTCTCTTTCCGGATTTCAATGCTTCCGCTGTACGTCGGCGTGCCGAGGGACCTACGGATAGAATTGACGGAGATGGTATCGCCGGCCTCCACGGGAGTGACGACAATTCGACCGTCCTTCAGCCGTTCATCTGACGGATCGATAATCACTTCGGCCTTCGCCGGGATCTGCACGCTCTCCTCTCCGTAGGCAATGTTCAATCCGCTCTCTGCCGATAAGGTGACCGACGGATGGAAGACAGACTGAAAATTCGTATTCATGATCATGACCCGGATCGTCTTCGCATCGAATTCCCGCATGGTCAAAGCCGCGCACAGCTTTCCATGGGCCACGACAAATTCCTGAATGTCGTAGCCGACCAGGATATCCGAGATGGACTGCTCCTCAAACTGGCCATACAGCTTATACACCTTGAAATCCTTATCCAGCTTGATCTTACCGTAGCCTTCAATCTCAATGGAATCGTCCTTTACCGCCAGGACCTTTCCGGTAATCCTCTTTTTCTTCAACGTCACCTTCTGAAGCTTGCCATTCTTCAAAGACAGGTCTGCCAGATTATCGGCAAACTCCTCCGACTGCCCCAGAGAGGCTTCCATGGGGAACGTTCTCTCAATTGTACCCAGATGTACGGAAAAGGTCTCCCCCTCGCCGCGTGTCAGCCAGACATTCTTATAAGTGACGGAATCACTCACCGTTTCCCTGACCGCGATCATCTCACCGTCTTTTACCAGGACCTTCAGTTCCCAGTCTATGTAGCTGTCGAGGCTGATTCCTTCAAAGCGGAATTTGCCCTCGCTCGTATAAGCGGTCCACGCCGGGGCGCTCCTGATGTTCATCGGAGTACCGTAAAGAAGTACGTCCACTTCCTTTATTCTGCCTTCCTGATCCAGTTCCTTCCGAAGGCTGTCGTAAATAAACCACCAGTTGTCCGATGGAAACGTTTTGCCCTGTTTTTTCTTCCCCACGTGAGCAGCCTCTCCCTGTCCCGGGACCAGTGCCTCCGCCAGTTCCTCCGCCTCCCGGTACGTTAAATATCCCTGTACGTATTCCGGGTCCGAGGGGGTCGTGTCCGGAGATAAGTATCCGTTCACGTAGAGATAATTCAAATACTTCGCATACCAGTTATTCCTGTCCTTCTCCGAAAAATAGTTCTGGCCCTGCTCCTTAAGCAGCTGTTCACAGCTTTCGGCATCCGTCAAAAGAAGGGCGGCTGACTTGTAGGCCGCCGCTCTCGATATCCCACCCGGCTTCGTCTCACTGACCAGGATGATGATAATTAAAATGAGAACCAGAAGAGGAATTCCGGCTGCAAATGCGATAAATTTCCTTTTATTCATGCGCTCCTCTTATCTCATATAAGTTTTCTTCTCTTCGTCGATGTGCTTTAAATCCTTGTAGTCGTTTGTATTAAGGGAAAGTTCTTTTTTTCTGAGTTCCCGGTTCACCAGTCCGGATAACATACTGTAGCCCACCGCAAAGGTCGGTACTGCGATGATCATGCCTACAAACCCGAACAGGCCGCCGAACAGCAGGATGGAAAACAGCACCCAGAAGCTGGGAAGTCCCGTAGACTGTCCTAAAATCTTCGGACCCAAGATATTGCCGTCAAACTGCTGAAGCAGTACGATAAAAATCAGGAAGTACAGACACTTCATCGGGCTGACCAGGAGAATTAAGAAGGCACTTGGTACGGCTCCGATAAACGGGCCGAAAAACGGGATCACATTGGTCACACCCACGATCACGCTGACAAGCAGAACGTAAGGCATCTTCATCCAGTTTAAGCATACGAAACAGATGATACCGATAATCAGGGAATCCAAAAGCTTGCCCGTGATAAATCCGCCGAACACCCGGTGGACAAAACGGAGCTCTTCGATAAACTGATTCGCCATCCGCAGAGGCAGCACGCTGTAGATGATCTTCTTTCCCTGTGCGGAAAGAGTCTCTTTGATGTTTAATAAATACACCATAACGATGACGCCGATCAGGATGTTCTTAAGCGCCAGCACAACGCTCAAAAGACCGCTGGACAAGCCGCTTATCACCGTCGATACGTTCGGTACCAGGGAGGTGGTCAGCCAGGTTTCCAGTTGATTGGTCACCTCGTCGTACATCGGGATTACCTTTTGTTCCAGGGTCGGATTATCCTCCAGAAGCTTCTGAAGCCAGAGCGCCAGGTTGTTGATGTTCTCTCCCAGTCCCTCCTGCAGCGTCATAATGCTCGTGTAGATCTGCGGAATGACCATCCAGAACAGACCCGCAACAATCACAAAGAGGACGATCAGGCTCACAGCCGTCGCTCCGGCCTTCGATAATCCCCTGACTGTCTTTTCCTTTTTTACGCCCTTCGCAATCCAGCCTTCAAGAAGGCTTCTCGTCCTGTTGTAAATCGGGAGAAGCAGATATGCCAGGACAGCTCCATAGATCACCGGCATCAATATGCCGATAAATGCCCTCAGTCCAGCCTTCATCACCTGAAATCTCGTAAGAAAAAAAGCAAACGCGATACTCAGCGCGATCACCGCCAGCGCGGTCACTCCCCAGCATATATAATTCCTGAATTTCGTTTCCTTCATATTATTCTCCTGTATTTTAAGATACGGGCTTTGCCCTATGTATACATTATCATACTTTTGTAAAAAGTTAAAGCAGCGATTTCTCGCTGCTTTTTTCTTTTGTAACCCCAAAATGCCGGTTCTTACTGTTTGACGCCTAGCCTTGCTAGGTGGGCGACCTCACTTAAGCTTCTGCCTTCCACTCAATATAGGAGGCCTGACATCCGCTTAAAAATATTGGAATCCCGAATGTCAAAATGTAGGTTCAAAGTAGGTAAGAGTGTCGAACATTCCAGGAATTACAATTCATCTTATTTTTATAGCATTAGTATACACCACTTTACTCAATTTTTCAAGTTCCTTTTCCTGTCAGTTTTAATTATGAAGACGACGCGCCCGGCGGACATACTCTCAGCCCAGACCGGCGGCGGCTGTTCGTTCCTCAGGCGCTTAAATGGTGCGCCCTGTCCAGCAGGCTGCCATGCTCAATATAAGGGTCCAGACGCTCCAGCAGACGTTCGCAGCATTCCTCGTGAATCACCAGCTCCACCGCCTGGGCCGCCTTTACGGACAGCACCGACAGCAGCGATTTCGCATCCACCACCGTGCTCCCGCAGACCAGTTCCATCTTATGACGGCTGCTGCCGGTTATCTTTACAAATTCCAGGATCGAATCAATTCCCCAGAATCCGACTTTTACTCTTTTCATCGTTGGTATTCCTCCAAATACTGTACTGGTGCCAGCTACGCCATTAAAAGGCCGCTCTCCATATCGTAGAGCTGATAAACTTTGTATTCCCTGTCAAATATATATCCCAGCTTCTCCGCCAGCCCGACTGACTGTAAGCTGATCGCATCCCAGCTCGGATAGATCCCCTGCTCCAGACACGTGAGGATGAACCGGGCGCTGCACGCCAGGGCCAGCCCCTTCCGCTGGTACTCCTTCCGGGTCTCAACCTGTATCTCAAACATTCCCTGGCTGATCCCATAGGCGGAACATCCGGAAACAATCTTTCTGCCATCCATGGCCACAAAGCCAAGACCATTCTGTTCAAATTCCTCCGGAGTTTCGAAATTGGAGCAGAAATCACGGCTCCATTCCTCCTTAAGCGCCGTCTGGTACAGTCTCCGATCGATTTTCTTTAATCGTATTCCGGCGGGCAGATTCCTGCAGTAGGACTCCAGTGCCTCCTCCGAAAAATGGTTCCTGTCCCTTCTCATGGAATACCGGGATAGAACCCTGTATTCTCCCGGAAAGGATTCCTCCAGCCATTCGGCCCATCTCTCATCGGATGGGGTGATATAATCCTGGCCACATTCCCTGTAAAGCTGTGCTTTAAGTTCCATGGCCTGTTCACCCTTTGGGCATATGCCAAACAGGTATGCGAAATCACCCAGATGTATCAGGCAGTACGATGGATTCGTCAGCTCCGGCACCCATACACGACCCATATATCCCCGGACCGCTCCATGCACCAGAACGTGATCCGCCTGTCCGCATAGCGTTCTGATTATCTGTCTCTTTTCTTTTCCCAGTTCAATCATAATGCGTCTCCTCCTTAAGGCGTTCCTCTTCGCCGTCAGCCAAAACTATTCCTTAAGCGCCATAATACTGTGTATCATATCACACTATAAGAGATTCTGCAAATCAAAAACTGTCTCCGCCAGAAAATCTGCCTGTGCGCCGGTCAGCTCTTCCCGGTCTCCATAACCGTAGAGAACACCCACGCTGTCGACTCCGACCTCCCTGGCTCCTAAGATATCGTGTTTCCTGTCACCGATCATGATCACTTTTTCAAGATCGGTAATCCCGTTTTCCGCGAGGACGTACCGGATGACATCCGCTTTCTTCACTCTGGTCTCTCCTAAATCGGCGCCGCCCATAAAGGTGAAATACGAATCCAGTCCGAAATGCTCCATGATCTTTCTGACAAAGACCTCAGGCTTCGAGGAAGCCACAAAAAGCTTTTTCCCGGAGGCAATAAGCGCCTTCAGCATCTCCTCGATCCCCTCGTAGACCTCATTTTCAAAGATTCCCCGGTCAGAAAAATATTCCCGGTAGACACCGATCGCGTTCACCGCATCCTCCTCGCTGAATCCGTAGTATTCAATGAAGCTGTCCTTCAGCGGCGGTCCGATAAAGCAGCAGAGCGTATCTAAGTCCTCCACCTCGATGTTATAAGCCTTCAGGGCGTGGCGCACGGATTTGGTGATGCCTTCTTTTGGATCGGTCAGCGTTCCGTCCAGATCAAATAACAGATATTCCTTCTCCATTCTCTCCTCCATGGATAAGAATGCAACGGAGACGGAAGGCAAGCTCCCGTCCCCATATGCATTTTTGAATTAATTCCATTCACAGTTTAAGGTATTATCTCACTTTGTGAATTAGAAGTCAATCATTTCTGTTGCAAATTTGTCGTAAAATGGATATATTTAGTACGAATCGTAAAAATATCCACTCCATTTGGAAAGAAGGAATTCTATGATAGAGATCGATCAAAACGGGAAAAAAAATTTTTCATCCATACAGGAAGCGCTGGACTGCCTTGCAAAAACTCCGGATTCCGGAAAAGGAGAAACGCTGTTCCTGCACAGCGGAATCTACCGGGAACAGATTACCGTGCGCATACCGCATCTGACCTTCCTCGGGGAAGAGGACGGCTCCACCATAATCACCGGCTGCCTCTCTGCCCGCATGGAAGCACCGGAGGGCGGGCCGCTCCGAACGTTCCGCACCTTTACATGCTTCATCGACACCCACGACTTCACCGCACGCAGCATCACCTTTGAAAACAGCGCCGGGAAAGGGACCGAGGCCGGACAGGCCCTGGCACTCTATGCGGATGGGGACCGCCTCTTCTTCGACTCCTGCCGTTTACTGGGAAACCAGGATACTCTCTTTACCGCGCCTCTCCCGCCGAGGGAGATTGAGCCGGGAGGATTTACCGGGCCGAAGCAGAATGCCCCCCGCATCAGCGGAAGGCATTATTACCGGAACTGCTACATCGAAGGCGATATCGACTTCATCTTCGGCGGAGCGGCCGCCTATTTTGAAGGCTGCACCCTGTTTTCCAAGTGTACGGACAGCCCGGTAAACAGCTACGTCACTGCGGCCTCCACGCCTGAGGGCCAGGAATTCGGCTATGTCATGAAGGACTGCCGTTTCGAGAGCTGCTGTCCCCCGCACAGCGCCTTCCTGGGGCGGCCCTGGCGCGAATACGCCCAAACGGTTCTCCTGAACTGCTACATGGATTCCCATATCTGCGAAGAGGGATGGGATGACTGGAACAAACCGGAGGCCAGAGAGCACGCGTTTTATGCGGAGTATGAGAGCTTTGGACCGGGCGCCGCCATGGACCGCCGCCCGGAATGGGTCCGCCGCCTGACGAAAGAAGAGGCCGGACGCTTTACAAAGGCCGCCGTTCTCTCAGGAAATGACGGCTGGGATCCGGAATAGGGGCACGCGGAAAGCTTCACCGCTTATATGACGGGAGCGCCGATATTCCAGACAGTCTTCCCACCCTCGCCGAGGTCGATCATCCGGTCCAGAAGCCGCTTCATCAGTTCGTATTTCCGCTCCTGAAGCAATGGATCATCCCATAAATTATACTTCTCCTCCGGATCGTTCTGGAGATCGTAGAACTCACCGTAGCTCCTGTTCTGGTAGTAGATCAGTTTATAATGTTCATCCCGTATGGCCCGGATGTCTCTCGCTTCCATGTAGACGTCCGGCCATATTTCTTTGGCGCCGTCCTCGTAAAACTGCGTCAGACTCCGGCCCATCATGGTATCCGGGACAGCGATTCCCGCCGCCGTGAGGCATGTGGCCGCGATTTCGACCGAGCTGATGAAGCTGTCCTCTCTGCGGCCTTTAAAGCCGGAAAACGGAGGCTTTAACAGAAACGGAATCCTCATCAGGGCCTCCGAGCAGTACTGGGCCTTGGTGGCCACACCGAAATCTCCCATAAAGTCCCCGTGGTCCGAGGTAAACAGGATGAGGGTATTATCGTAAAGCCCCTTCTTTTTAAGGAACTCAATCATCTGGCCGATTTTCCGGTCAATCAGAGTCATATTGGCATAGTAGGCCTTCTTCATCAGCCGGATATCATCCGGGGTGAGCCCATCCGGCGACGTGTGATTCTTTAAATCGAGACTGCCGAATTTCTTAGCGATGTCGAGATAATGGGGCGGCTTATGGAACAGATCGGAAAGCTCCGTTCCCGGCAAATCCAGCTCCATTTCCCCGTAGGCCTCTTCATCCGGAAGCCCAATCCCGTCAAAGGGCATGTGCGGCCCCGGAAATGAAAGGGTCAGGAACCAGGGCCTGTCATCGGGACAGCTCTCCTCCAGCCACTCCCTTCCCCGATCGCCGATGTAGGCGTCCACGTGGTACTTTTCTTCCCCTGTAAATTCATAGATCCCCTTGCTGTTTATCTCCCTGAAAAGCTGGGATCCCCTGGTGAAACCGCTGTCGGCCAGAAACTCCACATAGCTGGAGACGCGGTCGGAGACCGTCTTGTTGGCCGGAAGGCCGAATTCGCCGTCGGCCAGCTCCTTCGTGATTATCTCCGGTGGAAAATGTTCATCCACAATATCCTCATAGTCGTATCCCCGCTCAATTTCAGAGCGCCAGAAATGCTGTTTTCCGATGACAGCCGTATAGTAGCCTCCATCCCGTAAATACTTCATAAATGTGGTCTCCTTTTTAGGAAGGCTGCTGACAAATCCCGGTACGCCGCACTGGGAGGGATAGCGCCCGGTAAAGATGGCTGCCCTCGCCGGAATGCACGACGGGTTTGTGGTATAGGCGCGGGAAAAGCACACGGATTCTTCCGCCATCCGGTCAAGGACCGGTGTATGTACCTGGCGGTTCACCCATCCGGCTGCGTCGTAACGCTGTTCATCTGTCATCAGAAATAATAGATTGGGTCTCTCTTTCAAATCGGTTCCTCCTTTATCTTCTCCGGGGCCGGAATCTCGTCTGACGGATAGGACAGTGTCACCACGGTTCCCTTTCCCGGAAAGCTGTCAATCACAATGCCATACGCATCTCCATAATAAAGCCTGATTCTGTCGTGGATATTCTTCAGTCCCACATTGCCCCTGCCGGACTCCTCTTCCACCCGTTCTCTCCGCTCCAGGCGGCCGCGGATCTCCGCCAGCCGCTCCGGCTGTATGCCGCCGCCATTGTCCTCCACCGTAACCGTCATGATTCCATCCTCCTTTTTTACCGTAACCGCGATCCGGCCGCCAGAGCGGCCCCTGCCCAGCCCGTGGGAGATGGAATTCTCCACAAGCGGCTGCAGGCAGACCTTTACGATGGGCTCTGCAAGCAGCTCCTCCGGAACCTTGACGGCGAACGCAATCCGCCCGCCAAATCTGGCATTGACGATCGTCATGTAGCTGGAAAGGTTCTCCAGCTCTTCCCTGATGGTGACGAGGACACCGTCCGTATGGGTCGCGTAGCGGAACAGATTCGATAAGGCCATGATCATCTCCGATACCTGCAAAGCCCCGTAAAGCTCCGCCATGCTCTTGATCATATCCAGGGTGTTGTAGAGAAAATGAGGATTGATCTGAGCCTGAAGCGCCTTGATGGCCGCCTCCTTTTCCTTCAGTTCCACGGAATACACCCGGTTGACGAGGCGGTCAATCTCCTCCGCCATGCCGTTAAACGCGTCACAGAGGTCTCCCACCTCATCCCTGGTCTCGACGTGCACACGGACCGTGTAATCGCCCTCCTTCACCCGGACCAGATTCTTATGGAGCCTGGTCACCGGGCGGACGATGGTCTCCGAGAAAAGGAATGAGGCCGCCAGTATGATGAGCACGGTTATGAAGATCACGGTTCCTGTCATGGTGCTCAGCGCACGGATATTGCTCTCCACGCCCTTCATGTCATCGAAAAATGTGACTCTGATTCCCAGATTTTCGATACGGTAGTCCCACGAGATGCTCTCCGCCCGTCTCCTCTCCTTCGGCGGCGCCGAGTAGGAGACCGCGGCGGCCCGCAGACGGTTCACCGCTTCCGGCCCGCCGCTCATCGTGTCATAGAGCAGCAGCTCTCCGTCGTCCATGGCGATCTCCGTGTTCAGCACCGTACGCAAGTCCTGGAGAAGCAGATCGAACTGGTCCCGGTCAAAGACGATAAAAAGCCAGCCCAGGGTGCCGTTTTTCAACTCTAAATCATCGATCTGGCGCAGATAGACGTATTTATCCGTATAACTGTCATTCAGCTCCTCGATCCGCATGAGCCTCTGGTTTTTAAACCGTTTTCCCACCTCCTCCGGCGGTACGGAAAAAAGGATGGTGTCCGCGTAGCCTAAGGAATTCATCACATCCATGGCCGTTCCATCCTGTTTTAAAAATGTAACCTGATCCACGTACGCCATTACCTTGAACAAATCGAGATTCACCCGCACCTTTTTCTCCAACGCCATGCGGGCGCTGTAGCTGCTCAGCGAATCGGAGGCCCCGCGTATCATGGCCTGGGTATCGCTGTCAAAGAAGAGATTGGAGATGTATTCGATTTTAGTCAAATAGTCCTCCAGCAAAACTGCCGTGTTCCGTTCCGTCAGCTGGTTCTGGGTGAAGGCATCGCTCCTCAGCTTCTCGGAATAGGCAGAGTTAATATAGCAGTAGACAATACAAAGAGGAATGAGGGAGACTGTCAGAAAGCTCAGAAATATTTTTCTGTTCAGACGGCTCTCCAGCCACGTCTTAATGCGCACTCTCTTCACGTTTTTCCTCCTCCCGCCTCATCCTCTCCCTGTATTCCGACGGTTTCTCCCCCGTCATGGAGGCAAACACCCGGCTGAAATACTTTGCTTCCTTGAATCCCACCCGAAGGCTGACGGCGCTGACGGAAAGGCCCGTGTGGCTTAAAAGCTCCTTTGCCTGTCCGATCCGCACCTCCGTCAGATAATCGATGAAATTAACACCCGTCTCATCCTTGAATTTCTTGCTGAAATAGCTGGGATTGATTCCGTATTCGTCCGCCACCCAGGCGAGGCTGATATCAGTGCTGTAATGCTCCCTGATCTCACGCTGGATCCGTTTGACAATTGCCGCCACATCCATGCAGTCCTCTTCCTTCAGACAGGAGGCGGCCTTTTCAATATACTCTTCAAACCGGTGGCAGATGGACCGGATGCTGTAGTAATTCCGGATCCGGACAGAGAAATCGTATCCCTCCTCGATCAGTTCCAGATATTCCGTCCGGCTCTGTTCCTTATACCGGTCATTTAACAGCTTGATCACCTCGCCCGACAGAACAAAGTAGAAATTTAAGCAGCTGGTTAAGTCGTACCCCTTCTGGATAAAGAGCCCGCAGGCCTGTCTCGTACACTCCCTGATCCGCTCCGTGTTGCCGGCCTTTAACGCAGCCAGAAAATCCGCGTGAAGATCGGATTCCGACACCGGAAAGGACTCCGTCTTCCCTCCCCTCCCCAGCCGCAGAATGATGGATTCCCTCGCCTCCGCAAATGCCTCGCCAATCTCCTCCAGCGCCTCATGCGCCTCGCTCAGCCCATACTCATAGCTGTGAAGCAGGCTAACAAGCACGCTCTCATCCAGCCGGAAGCCCGCAGGATTCACAATGCCTGCGATCAGGACGCCCCAGGTGAAACGGTCCAGCGGGCAGAGGTAGATGTCCTTACCGGCAGCGGCCTCCTCAAGACGTCCGCGCATCTCCTCCCTCGTCAGAGCGGATTTTTCCAAACGGCGCATCTGAAACAGAGCCAGTTCAAAGAAGCCGCTCTGCCCCTGTCCGGACACCAGGAGGCTGTGAAGCTGGCGCTTCGTCTCGTCGCCGGGACTTCGCAGATACTCCGTCAGGATGTTTTCCACCCCTGCCGTGAAACCGTCCCGGGTCTGTTCCTTTCTCTCCTGCTCCTTTTCCAGCGCCGCGACAGCCTTCTCCACGGCTTCGTAGACCGCCGACCGCTCCAGCGGCTTTAATAAATAGGCCATAACCTCCAGCTCAATGGCGCGCCTCGCATAGTCAAATTCGTCGTAACCGGATATGACGATGGTCTTCGGAAGCCTTTCCCCCGCTTCCTCCAGACGTTTTAGCACATCGAGGCCGTCGATCAGCGGCATATTGATATCTGTAATCAATATATCGGGTCTGGTGTTCAGCAGCGCTTTCAACGTCTCTTCCCCGTTATCACTGATTCCCGTCACCGTCACCTCAAAGGGGCTCTCCTTTAAGACCTGGCTCAGCCACCGGCCCACCCAGAACTCATCATCCGCAATCAGTATCCGATACATGTCCCCGTCCCCCCTCTCTTGTGCTATTCTAACATAGGTAAAAGGCAGCCGCAAGACTCAGTCCTGCGGCTGCCAGCCTGCATTATTTCAGTTTCAGATTATTCTCAACCTGTGCGTTTAAGTCCTTGACCGCATTGTCAACGGAATCACCACCCGCCACATTGGCCGTAAAGGTACGGGCGTCCGCCCATGGGCTGACCACCGCGATGTCAAAGGCAGAATCCACCCACGGAACCATGCGGGCCGCGCTCAGACGCTCTGCCGCAGGCTCCACCACATCGTTGTTCGTGCTGGCTCCATCCGTGCGCGGATTGAAGCTGTTCTGGCTTGCCACATATGCATTCATGCTGTCCAGTCCGGTGAAAAATTCCACGAATTTCCGGGCTGCGTCCTTCTTCTCAGAAGAGCTGTTGATGCAGACGCGGACACCGGCATTGATCAGAATCAGGGAATCGTCATCCTCGACCGGAATACCGCCCAGAGTATAGTTCATATCCGGAGCTGCGCTCTCAAGTCCTGCCACAAACCAGCTTCCGCCAGGCATAAAGCCGGCCCCTCCCTTTGCGAATTCTGCAATATCGTCCTGACCCGCCGCATAGACGAGGGCCTTACTTCCGTCCAGATAACCTTTGGAGATCAGGTCTTCCACCAGTGCGAATCCCGGCTGCATCACATCGCCGAATTTCAGCTCGCCGCTGTTCATTTTGGCAATCTGGTCCATCTTATCGGATGCCTGATAGACCGGGTCCATGCTCTTCGCCAGTGAGAGAATAGCAACGCCCGTACCGTCCTTGGCTCCGGCCACGACCGGTGTCTTTCCGGCTTTCTTCAGGATCTCACAATCCTCCAGAAACTCTTTGTAGTTTGCCGGCGCGTGATCGATGCCCGCTTCCTTCAGCACATCGAGGTTGGAAAACATACCAAATACGGCCACTTCCATGCCGAGACCCGGAATGCTGTCATTGATGGTCAGCAAGTCCTTTACAAGGCCGCTGTACTTCTCCACCACAGGCATATCGGACAGATCCTCGGTATAACCCGCTTCCTGAAGCTGCGGCAGGTAATTGGGGTTGGCAAAGAACACGTCGTCCCCCTGCCCGGAAGCCAGTCTCGCGGTGAGTACATCCTGATAACCGCCCGCGTTGCTGATTCCCTCGTACACCACCTTGATATCCGGATTCTCCTTGTTGAACTGTTCGATCAGTTCCGGAATCGCGCCTTCCTCCGCCCCGGTCTTAAATCCGAACACCTTAAGCTCCACCTGTTCTCCCGTACTCTCCGCTTCCGCCTTCGTTTCCTCCGCTGTGGCGGTCTCTTCCTTCTTCGCCTCGCTGGTCTGTGCCGCCGTCGTCTCCGGCGCCGCCTTCTGTCCGCATCCGGCCAGAGATCCCATTACCATGGCTGCCGCCATGAAACATGCTGCTGTTCTTCTTTTTCTCATGTTTCTTCCTCCTGTTATTCCTTAATATGATTTTGTTACTATTGCATTTAACTGATTCAACCCTTCACAGACCCGTTTAACATGCCGGAAATGATCTGCTTCTGCAGTATAAAATAGACGATCATCAGCGGCAGGATCACCAGAGTTGTCGCCGCAAACAGAATATTCCACTGGATCGATAAGTCGCCCTTAAAGAAAAATACCGTAAGTGGCAGCGTCCTGGAATTCTGACCCTGCAGCAGCAGCAGGGGATACATAAAGTTGTTCCAGACCCTTAAGGCGATCACGATCAAAAGCGTTACCATGGGCGGTTTAAGCAGCGGATACACGATTCTGATAAATGTCGTAAAGGGGCTGGCTCCGTCAATATAGGCCGCCTCCTCCAGGGTGACGGGTACGGTATTCACAAAGCCGGAAAAAAAGAACACGCCGTATGCCGCGTTGGCTCCGATAAACGCCATTATCAGTCCGAACAGCGTATTGGCTACGTGAAGCTTCTGCATCCATAAGACGAGAGGCACCATGGCCACCTGCTGCGGCAGCGCCAGACCGATGAGAAACAGCGCGTTCAGTACGAGAAAGAGCTTCTTTCCTCTTCTCGCCCGCATAATGGCATACGCCCCGCAGGCTCCAAAGAACGTGGTGATCAAAGAGCTGAATACCGTCAATACGGAAGAGTTAAGCAGCGCCCTCCAGTATTTCATTCCCTTCGCCGCAGTTATATAGTTTTTAAAGGCGAAGCTGGTCTTCAGGCTTAAGGGCTCGCTCGCCAGCAGCGCCTCATCCTTCAGGGACACGAGAACCATCATGATCACCGGGTAAAACATCAGCACGCAAGCGGCGATCATCAGCAGTTCGAACAGAAAAAGCAATGGTTTCTTTCTGGTTTTCATCAGTAAATCGCCTCCTCTCGTTTTTTCAGAACTCCGATTAAAACCTGCCCGAACAGGACTATCACGATGGTTAAAAGTACGGTCTGAGCCGATGCGTAGCCATGCAGACCGCGGTTCATATTGGCGACCACGTACGTTCCCACCGTTTCCGTGGAATTCAGCGGTCCGCCGCCTGTCATGGCGTAGACAATGTCAAATACCTTTAGGGACTGGGTAAACGCAAGCGTCACATTGATGGTGGTGGCCGGAGCCAGCATCGGCAGGATGATGCTCCCAAATTTCTGCCACGGCCCCGCTCCGTCGATGGACGCCGCTTCCAGAATATCCGTCGATATACTCTGTAAGTTGGACATGTAAATGGTGGAAGAATATCCGATCCACATCCACACATGAGCGATCACCACACAGGACAGCGCTGTCTTTCTGTTTCCCAGCCAGGTGATGTCGGTTCCCAGCAGGTGGTTCAGCATGCCGTCCGGCATATAGATAAACTGCCAGATAAATGCCACCACCACGGGGGATAGCATACACGGTGCAAAAAGCAGCATCCGCAGGAAGTTTCTGGACTTGATTTTCGTGTTCAGCGCCATTGCGAACACGATTGCGAACAGATTCTGTAATACTGTCGCTCCCAGGGCGAACAGAAAGGTGTTGACCATGGCCTTCTTAAACACCTTGTCATGAAACGCCACATCGTAATTGTTAAATCCCACCCACTTGAATTTCAGGCTGATTCCATTAAAATTCGTCAGGCTGAAAAACATGCTGGATACCACAGGAATAACAAAAAACAGGATATAGACAGCCAGAATCGGCGCAAGGAGCAATAGGTAAAAGTAAAAGTTACTGTATGTCAGCCGTTTCTTTTTCATGGTTCCACCCCTTTATATTTTCCTCATTTTTCCTCTGTTTCAATTCTTTGTAATTTCATTATAGTTGGAAAATGGCCCGGGAAAAACTCCACATTTTTTTTGATTCAGGGGGAAATTTTTCGCTGGAACGGTTACGGAAACAAAAACCTCCCTTCACACAACGAGTCCGGCAAGCCGGACTCGTGCGCCGGAGCGCGGTTGCTTCAGCAGCCAAATTTCCTTAGCGCGGAGTGCACCTCCCCCGGAGGGTTTTGGTTTCATAGGACGAACTTCCCTATGAAACCAAAAAAAGAGCGCTCCCGCGAAAGGAACGCTCCGTTATGAGATATCTCATTAATTTTCCTTAATTTTCACAATTACCTTCTTAATCGGGGCCGGCTCGCCGTCTGCTGCTTTCGGCTTATGGCCATCCCACGGATTAAAGATCATATATTCACCTGCTCCGACAACTACCTTTAATCCAGGATTTGCGTTGTCATATAAAACACAGTCTTTTTCTTCGTTATACGGTACTGTCACATTCAGTGCGTCCACCGGTGCATAAGTCATGGTCTCAGTACCCGTGATCATGTACTGGATGTCCGTGTAATCATGGTGCGATTCATACTTCGCTTCTTCCCACGGAATCGTGGTGTATTCGGTTACATTCGCATAGACGTTCTTGCCGTCAATTTCGTATTTCCCCGGTGCCAGGTTCTCTAAATCGGTATTCTGAAGGAAATCAACTGCCTTGCCGTATCTGCCTTCAATTCCAAGCCCTCTGTAAAAATCAAGATTCTTCGCTGAGTCAAAAATCATAGCCCTGTTCTCCTTTATGTATAAAATTTCTTAGCTATATTATACACCTAAAGCAGAATATTCTACAATGTTTTTATTTAAAAAACTCATGATTTTGATGGCGGAACAGATACGTTAAATGGGAATCAAACCAGCTCACAGCTCCGCTTCTGGAACCTCTCCGGTTCATGAAGTATAACGCCCCGTCGGAATAGTCCTCCCCTTCCAGCGCCCGGTTCACGCATTCCCTCGTCTCCTCCGTCACCTTCACGGAATTGATGGAACCGTCTGATACCGGTGAAAACTGAGAAGGCTCATAGACAACGCTTCTAACTGAATCCGGGAACTCCTGGCTCTTCACGCGGTTCAGCACCACATTGGCCACAAGAATCTTTCCCTTCTCGTCACAGACTCCGGCTTCTGCCTGAACGATCCGCAGCAGAACCTGATAATCGTCATCTGAAACCGCCTTCCGGCTTGCCGCTTTCTTCTCTTCTTCCCTGCGTCTTTCTTCTTCCAAAGCTTTCTGGCGGGCATTTTCTTCTGCCTCCAGCGCCTTTATCTTAGCATCCATGACAATCTGTTCATTGATACGTTCGAGCTCTTCTTTTGATTCCTGTTGGATTTCCTGCTTCTGCTGTACTTCTTTTTCCAATAGATTACCGGCTAACAGTTGTCCCTGCTTCTTTATTTCGGTAAGTTGGACTTGTACTTTTGCTTCCGTAACAGGTTCCTCTTCTTCTGCATCTTCCTCTTCTGCCGCCGTCTCCTGCCCCGGAGTCTCCGCAAACGCCGTCAGGGCGTTCTTTCCTCCGCTGCCGAAACCGGTCGAGGTAAATGCCACAACGGTGATCACCGCAGCGCCTGCCATAAAGACAGCCGACGATCGATACATCCTTTTTGTGGCCTTCACCGCCAGTCCCCGAAAGAACTGACAGATATGCTGAAGAATTGAGCGCAATGTCAGCATACATACTCCTCTTTCTTTTCTCTCATACATCTAAGCCGCAGACTTTTGCAGCCATTTCCGGGTGACGAGCGTATTATAGAGGAGTCTTGTCAACAAAGTCAATACTTATTTAACATCTTTGTGATATTTTCCTTGAGCGTTTTCTGGTCTTTTTATATTTTTTGTATATATATTACATTTAAAAGCTTGTTGTAAGCTATATTTTTATCTATATTTATTATTTAATTTTTACAAATCTGTTACATTTCTGTTACTTATTTAAAGTTGCAAATTTTGTGTTTTTTTGCGTTTTTATTTTATGTAAACTATTCAAACGTCAGGGAAGCAAATTTTCCCCGGATGAAGGTTACCAGGGTTTGTGGGGAAATCAGGATCTGCTGGCCTCTTAATCCGGCGCTTATGGCGATCTCATCATACAAAACAGCACTTTCTTCGACAAAAGTGGGGAATTGCTTCTTCATCCCAATGGGAGAACATCCCCCTCTGATGTATCCCGTAACGGCCAGAAGGTCCTTCATGTGGATCATTTCCACCTTCTTATCGCCTGCCGCCCTGGCCGTCTTCTTTAAATCCAGCTCCGCATCCACAGGGATGCAGCAGACCAAATAGCCCATCTTCTCCCCTTTCAGCACCAGAGTCTTAAACACGCTTCCGTGATCCACTCCCATCATGTCCGCGGCGTGGCTTCCCGATAAGTCATTCTCATCCACCTCGTACTCTTTTGTTCTGTATTCAATTTTCGCCTTGTCCAGCATACGCATGGCGTTCGTCTTCACCATCTGATTCACTCCTTTCTGAATCTCCGGCATGTCCGGAAAGCTTCTTCAGCTGATCGCCGGCGATCCGGTAAACCGTCCAGTCGTCCATGGGAACGGCTCCCATGGCGCGGTAGAATTCAATACTCGGTTTATTCCAGTCGAGGCACCACCACTCCAGGCGCCCGCAGCCCCGCTCCACAGCGATCTCTGCCAGGCGCTTCAAGAACGCGGTTCCGCAGCCCTTTCCCCGGTATTCCGGTCTGACGTAAAGGTCCTCCAGGTAAATTCCGGCTCTGCCCAGAAATGTGGAAAAGTTATGGAAAAACAGGGCAAATCCCACCGGTTCTCCACCCTCCTTCCCAATCAGCACCTCAGCCTTTTTCTTTTCGAAAATCCATTCCCGCAGCAGCTCTTCTGTCGCCTCCACTTCGGAAAGCATTCCCTCATAATCGGCAAGTTCCTTTATAAATCGCAGGATCAGCCCTGTGTCTTCCTCCGCGGCAAATTGAATTGTCATACGGCATATCCTCCCTTTCGACAGTTTTTGATGTGTTTCTTCTATATAATATAGCACTGCCTGCGCGCCGTGTATAGGAAAAATTATTTCAGCCCGCTTCGTGACGGGCAGCGCGCTCCGCAGGTTCTGCCTGCAGTAAGCAAATCATGAAAAAGAAGCCCGGATATGCCAGAATGCTGTCTCTGGTATATCCGGGCTCCTCCGGTACCCTACTTCTGATTTATATATGGAATCAATCCCCCTGCAGAAATAATCTTCTGCATAAACGGCGGGAATGCCTGGCCCTCATAGGACTGTCCCGTCGTCTTATTCGTAATGATACCGCTGTCAAAATCGACTTCCACCTCGTCACCCGCAGTGATGGCCTTAGCAGCCTCCGGGCATTCGATAATCGGCAGGCCGATATTAATGGCGTTGCGGTAAAAAATTCTTGCAAAAGTCTCCGCTATGACACAGCTGACCCCTGCGCACTTGATTACGAGCGGCGCATGCTCTCTGGAGGAGCCGCAGCCAAAATTCTTATTCGCTACGATAATATCGCCTTTTTTTACATTTTTCACAAAATCCCTGTCTATATCTTCCATACAGTGTTTGGCAAGTTCATATCCATCTGTAATATTTAAATATCTGGCCGGAATGATGACATCCGTGTCCACATTGTCCCCATATTTAAAAACGGAACCTGTCGCTTTCATTAATCTGTCCTCCTTTTTCCTTATAAGCCGAGTTCTTCCGGCGCTGAAATCTTTCCAGTGATGGCGCTGGCCGCCGCGATCGCCGGGCTTGCCAGATACACTTCAGAATCCACATGGCCCATACGGCCTACAAAATTCCTGTTCGTTGTGGAGATACAGCGTTCTCCTGCAGCCAGAATTCCCATGTAACCACCCAGACACGGTCCGCAGGTCGGTGTGCTCACGATCGCTCCCGCCTCGATAAAAATCTCCAGAAGTCCCTCTCTCATGGCCTGCAGGTAGATCTCCTGTGTTGCAGGAATTACGATACAGCGGACATTTTTCGCCACTTTTCTGCCCTTCATCACCTTTGCAGCGATTCTCATATCGTCGATCCGCCCGTTGGTACAGGAACCGATCACCGACTGATCCACCATGATATCACCGAAGGAACCGATGGTCTTTGTATTCTCCGGAAGGTGCGGGAACGCCACTGTCGGTTTCAATTCCGATAAATCGATGGTGTAGACCTCGTCATACTCTGCATCGGAATCGGCCTCATACACGGTGAACTCCCGTTTGGAGTGCTCCTTCATGTACTGAACCGCCAGGTCGTCCACAGGGAAAATGCCGTTCTTTCCGCCCGCCTCGATGGCCATGTTACAGATGGTAAAGCGGTCATCCATGGTTAAGTTCTTAATTCCCTCGCCGGTGAATTCCATGGATTTATAGAGAGCGCCATCCACGCCAATCATGCCGATAATATGTAAAATGACGTCTTTTCCGCTGACCCAGCCGCCGGGTTTGCCAACCAGCTCGAATTTCAGCGCGGATGGTACCTTAAACCATGCTTTTCCCGTCACCATACCGGCCGCCATGTCCGTACTTCCCACACCAGTGGAAAATGCACCAAGCGCGCCGTATGTACACGTATGTGAGTCGGCGCCGATCACTGCATCACCCGCTACCACAAGTCCTTTTTCCGGAAGCAGCGCGTGCTCAATTCCCATCTGTCCCACGTCAAAGTAATTGCTGATCTCATGTCTGCATGCAAAGTCACGGCAGCACTTGCAGTTTTCCGCTGATTTAATGTCCTTGTTCGGGATAAAATGGTCCATAACCAGAGCGATCTTATCCTTGTCGAAAACTGTCTCTGTGTCGAATTTTTTCATCTCGTTGATAGCCACCGGAGAGGTGATATCATTCCCCAATACGAGATCCAAATCCGCCTCAATCAACTGTCCGGCCTTCACGTCCGAAAGCCCCGCATGAGCCGCTAAAATTTTCTGGGTCATTGTCATTCCCATAATCTATATCCTCCTTCAAACCCTGTTCTCATTTTCTGCTTTACATTCTAACATACTTATTGATATAATAGAAATACATAATATGAATACTTAATATAATAGTCAGTTATACCGTTCCGGCTGGACGGAGACGGACCAGAGCGCGCCGCGCGAGGCAGAGAGCCAACCGGAATGGATACCAGGAAAAGAGGCATATATGGAACAAAACCTTTCGCAATATAAGATTTTCTACGAAGTGGCAAAGGCCGGAAACATCTCCAAGGCCGCCAAGGAGCTTTACATCAGTCAGCCCGCCATCAGTAAATCCATCAGCAAGCTGGAGGACAGTTTAGGTGTCTCCCTCTTCACTCGGAATTCCAGAGGCGTTCAGCTGACCAGCGAGGGGGAACTGCTCTTTCACCATACGGAATCCGCCTTCGAGGCACTGAGCCGTGGAGAAAATGAGTTGAAGCGGATCAAGGACTTTAATATCGGCCATCTGCGCATCGGAGTGAGCAACACACTCTGCAAGTATATCCTGCTCCCTTACTTAAAGGGCTTCATCGAAAAGTATCCTCATGTGAAGATCACCATCGAGAGCCAGTCCACCACCCACACCATCGCCATGCTGGAACAGCAGCACATCGATCTGGGGCTTATCGCCGAACCGTCCAGCAGGAAACCGCTGATCTTCGTCCCGGTGATGAACATTCAGGATATCTTCGTATCCACAAAGCCGTATCTGGACAACTTATACCTGCGGGAAGGCAGGAATACAGATATCTTCCAGACCGGCAACATCCTGCTTCTGGACCGGAACAACATGACAAGAAAATACATCGATGAATACTTAAGCGAGCATCAGATCGTCCTCGGCCAGGTGCTGGAGGTAAACACCATGGATATTCTGATCGAGTTCGCCAAGATTGGCCTCGGAATCGGCTGTGTGATCCGGGAGTTCGTTCAGGAAGAGCTGGGCAAGAAGACACTGGTCACGATTCCCATGAAATGGCCGATCAAAAAGCGTACCATCGGCTTCGCCTATAATCCAGGGGGGACTTCCAGAGCGTTAGAGGATTTCTTATCCTTCTGTGACAGTTTTCCGATCTCGTAACCGGATATTGCGAAATCTGCATAATTCGGACCGCATGGAGACGGCAGTTATCTGTTGTCCCAGGCGGTCCCTTCTTATTTCTCTATTTCTCTATTTTCTCTTTTTTTCATATTTTTATACTCAGTTCAGCTTTCTCTTATACTCCATCCCCCACTCAACCATCGCGTCCAGAATAGGCTTCAGACTGTAGCCTGTATCCGTAAGTGTATACTCCACTCTGGGAGGCACCTCCGCGTAGACCTTTCTGTTCACCAGTCCATCCGCCTCCATCTCCCGCAGATTGGAGGTCAGCACCTTCTGGGAAATAGAACCGATGGATTTTTTCAGTTCCCCAAAACGCTTCGTACCGTCTAATAAATCTCGGATAATCAGCACTTTCCATCTGTCGCTGATCAGCATCAGCGTCGTCTCAACCGGACATGCCGGCAATGTCTTTTCCATTGTTTCCTCCATTTCCAGCTTTGTTTGGCTACTCATTCATAGTTTCTTTTAGGTACCTATAGCACAAAAAGTGCTTACTTTACATTTCTGCTGTACAGTCCTATTATAATTCTATAAACACCAAAAAACAAGTCCAATTACATTTTAAGGAGGATCTTATCAATGAAATCTATGAAAATGGCTGTAGTATGTGCAAACGGAAAAGCAGGAAGGCTGATTGTTGAAAAAGCGGTGGAACGCGGGATCGAGGTCACCGCAGTTGTCCGAGAGGAAAACAGAAGCTCGGCCCAAAACGTTATACAGAAGGACTTATTCTCCCTGGTTCCGGAAGATCTGGCGGGCTTCGACGCGGTTATTGACGCCTTCGGTGCATGGACTCCGGAAACACTGCCGCAGCACAGCTCGTCCTTAAAGCATCTATGTGATCTTTTGAGCGGTACCTGGACCCGTCTGCTGGTCGTCGGCGGAGCCGGCAGCCTCTACGTCACCCCCGATCATACGGCGCAAGTCATGGATGGACCCGGCTTTCCCGAGGCCTTCGTACCTCTGGCGGGCAGCATGGGGCAGGCCCTCGATGAACTCCGGAAACGTGGGGATGTCAGATGGACCTATTTGAGTCCTGCCTGTGACTTCCGCGCGGACGGCGGGGAGACTGGAAAATATCTGTTTGGCGGGGAAGAACTTTTCCTGAATGCGAAGGGGGAAAGCGTGATCAGCTACGCGGACTATGCTTCCGCCATGATCGAAGAGGCCGTAAACGGAAGCCATATCAGAGAACGAATCTCTGTGATAGAAGCATAGCCCGGCCCCATTCCCTCGTACTGTCTGTGGTTCGCTCTATTTCTCTGCCTGCTTTCCGCCGAAATAGTCTTCGGCCAGAATCCCGTATTCAGAGAAATCACAGATTCCCTGGTTATTGATATCCGCCTGCCTCATGGTCCCTTCATATTTCATTCCGCACTTTTTCATCACGCGGCCCGAATTGGGATTATGAGGATCGTGGCGGGACTCTACCCGGTTCATTCCGGCTTCCTCAAAGAAAAATCGGATCAGGGCGGTCAGCGCCTCCGATGTGATCCCCTGCTGCCACCATTTTTTTCCGATACAGTAGCCGATGTGCACCATTGCGATCTCATCCCTGCCATGGACGACGCCGATGCTTCCGACCGGCTCACCGATGTCCCTGGGCACAATCGCCCACTGGTAAACTGCGTTGTCATCGTATTGGGACACCCAGCTTTCCAGCACCATTCTTGAAACCTCCACCGATGGGTGAGCCGGCCATGTCAGATACTTCGTTACCTCCGGGTCATTGGCCCAGTTGCGGAACATTGCATCCGCGTCATCCATTGTAAACCGTCTTAATATCAGCCTCTCTGTCTCTACTCTCTTCGTTCCCAAATGTTTCATCACACAGCCTCCTTAGACATACTTACGATTCGCCATACAAGATAGTCCGGCTCGCCGGACTCTCGCGCCGGAGCGCGGTCGCTTCAGCGGCCATATTTCTTTAGCACGGAGTGCGCATGCCCGATAAAACGGGGCACGCTGTCCCCCGGAGGGTTTTTATTTCATAGGACGAACTTTCCTGTGAAATAAAAAAAGGCGGGAGATGGCAGTTACCTTCCATCTCCCGCGTATTCTAATTAGTTATCGATCAGCTTGCCGCCGTCATTCCAGCTGTAAAGCTTTCTCAGTTCAGCACCAACCTTCTCAGCCGGATGCTCCGCTTCTTTTCTTCTCATCGCGTTGAAGTGAGAACAGCCCACCTGGTTCTCAAGCAGCCAGTCCTTAGCAAAGGAACCATCCTGGATATCTGTCAGGATCTGCTTCATCGCCTTCTTAGTCTCGTCTGTTACGATCTTCGGTCCGGTGATGTAATCGCCGTACTCAGCCGTATTAGAGATGGAATATCTCATTCCAGCGAATCCGCTCTCGAAGATTAAGTCTACGATCAGCTTCATCTCATGGATACACTCGAAATAAGCGTTCTCAGGCGCATATCCAGCCTCTACCAGAGTCTCGAAGCCAGCCTTCATCAGTGCACATACACCGCCGCATAATACAGCCTGCTCGCCGAAAAGGTCTGTCTCTGTCTCTACCTTGAAGGTTGTCTCTAAAACGCCTGCTCTTGCTCCGCCTAATGCCAGCGCGTAAGCCAGTGCCATATCTTTTGCCTTGCCTGTATAATCCTGATGAACCGCTACGAGACACGGTGTTCCTCTGCCAACCACATACTCATTTCTTACGGTGTGGCCAGGCGCCTTCGGAGCGATCATGGTAACATCTACATTCTTCGGAGGTACGATCTGTCCGAAATGGATCGCGAAGCCGTGTGCAAACATCAGCATGTTGCCCTCTTCCAGATTCGGTTCTACAGATTCCTTGTACATGGCTGCCTGCTTCTCATCGTTGATTAAGATCATGATGATATCGGCTTTCTTTGCTGCCTCTGCTGCTGTATAAACGGTTAAGCCCTGTGCCTCTGCCTTTGCCCATGACTTGCTGCCCTCATAAAGTCCTACAATTACGTCACAGCCGGATTCCTTTAAATTCAATGCGTGTGCATGTCCCTGGCTGCCGTATCCGATGACTGCAATGGTCTTTCCCTCTAATAAGGATAAGTTACAGTCTTCCTGATAATAAATCTTTGCCATCTTTTTATTTCCTCCTCATATATGTATTCATATTATTATTGTTAAAGGAACTATGCCGACGACTCTCTGTCCGCCTTTGGCAATACCTCTAGCTAACTTCATAAAACTATGGTAAGTAACGGACGTCATCAGACCCTCTTGAGAGACCCGTAAGACCGGTTCTCGCCAGCTCCAGTATCTCATAATCTTCCAGCAGATTGATGAGCGCGTCCAGCTTTGACTGGTCGCCCGTCAGCATAACTGTCAGAGAATCTTTGCCGACATCGACGATGGTGGCACGGAAAATATCCGCGATAGCGCTGACCGCCTGCCTTTCACTGGCATTGGCCCGGACCTTGACTAAGATCAGCTCCCTGTATACGGAATGACCCGGCTTCAATTCCTTAATGTCGCGCACATCCTCCAGCTTGCGAAGCTGTTTCTCGATCTGGTCCAAAATTTCCTGGTCTCCGATGGAAACCACTGTCATTCTGGAATATCTCTCATCCGCGGTAACACCCACGGTAAGGCTTTCAATGTTGTAGCCACGGCGGCTGAACAGCCCTGCCACACGGCTCAAAACACCGGAAGTATTGTCAACCAGCAACGATAATACGATTCTTTCCATTCATATCCCCGCCTTTTTGTATAGTAATTTTAATGATAACAACCTTGCTTCTATTTGTCAACTACATAAAAGTAATGTGTATTATAAATTCAGGTTATACTTCCGTTTTATGACTGAGGGAATATGGTGAGCCGCACAAAAGTCCGGCCCCTTCGTTCGCGCCAAATACAGGCGCGTTCGCCAGGTCCGGACTTTCTTACAGGAACCACCGATCCACTTTTTACTTCTGAAGCTCTGCCACCTGCTTTACCACACTGCTGGCGCCTACGCGGCTGCAGCCCGCTTCCACATAATTCTTTAAGTCTTCCAGCGTTCTGACGCCGCCGGCAGCCTTGATTTTAACATTCTCCCCGATATTTGCCTTAAACAGCCCGATATCGGAGAGCAGGGCGCCTGCGGTTCCGAAACCGGTGGAGGTTTTGATAAAATCCGCCCCCGCATTGGTCACCGCGCGGCACATGGCAGTCTTTTCTTCCTCCGTGAGATAACACGTCTCGATAATAACCTTTAAAATACGGTCGCCTGTGGCCTCCTTCAAGGCTCTGATCTCGTCCTCAACCTTCTGATACTCTCCGTTCTTCACGTCGGTCAAGTTGATCACCATATCAATCTCATCCGCGCCGTCCGCCAGAGCCTCTTTCACTTCACAGACCTTGGCCGCCGTCACGCTGTATCCCAGAGGGAAGCCGACAACCGTACAGATCGTCAGGTCGGGATACCTCTCACGGATTCTCTTAATATAGCAGGGCGGCACGCAGATGGATGCCGTCTTGTATTCGACCGCCTCGTCACACAGTCTGCAAATCTCCTCCCATGAAGCGCAGGCCTTTAACAGGGTATGGTCCACGCAATGAAGCATCTCAGCATATGTCATAGTTATTCTATCCTTTCTCTAATATCGTTCCACGCCGTCTTTCGTGATTCTCGCATAGATCAGTTTTTCCGCTTCCGGCTGCTCTTTTCCGATCACGACCGCCTCTTTTAACAAGCCGATGGCTCCCGATAAGAGACTTACCGCCGAGGTATACAGCGTGGCGATCGTCTGTCCGTTTTCCACACGGTCGCCGATCTTCGCATTCAGAATGATGCCTGCACCGTAATCGATGGAGTCTTCCTTCTTTCTTCTGCCGGCCCCCAGCTCCACGGCCGCCATCCCAATCTTTTCCGTATCCATGGCGGTAATATAGCCGCTTTTTTCTGCTTTCAGTTCATATTCCACCGGCGAGACAGTAAATTTCTCAGGCTTTCTCACATAGGAAGCGTCTCCGCCCTGAGCCTCCACCATCTGGCAGAATTTCTCGAATGCCTTTCCGGACTTAATCGCCTCTTTAGCCATGGCGGTGCACGCTTCCATGGTTCCCATCTCGGCAAGATACAGCATGTTGGACGACAGGGCGAGACAAATCTGCGTGAAGTCCTCAGGGCCATGGCCCTTCAGTGTGGCAACCGCCTCCATGACCTCCAGAGCATTTCCGATATTTCTGCCCAGAGGACGGTCCATATCGGTGACCAGGGCGACGACTTCCCGTCCCACGTTCGTGCCGATATTCACCATCTCCCTGGCCAGCACGATGGAATCGTCCAGCGTCTTCATAAATGCGCCGCTTCCCGTCTTCACATCCAGAAGAATGCGGTCGGAACCGGAGGCGATCTTCTTGGACATGATGCTGGCCGCAATCAGGGAAATATTATCCACCGTGGCAGTTACGTCCCGGAGCGCATACAGCTTCTTATCCGCCGGCGCCAGGTTCCCCGTCTGTCCGGCCACGGCGATACCGATCTCTTTCACCATATCGAAGAATTTCGACTGGTCCAGAGACGTTGTGAGGCCCGGTATGGCCTCCAGCTTATCCAGAGTACCGCCCGTGTGTCCCAGTCCTCTGCCGGAAAGCTTCGCCACAGGAACGCCGCAGGCAGCCGCCACAGGCCCGATCACCATGGTGGTCTTGTCTCCCACGCCGCCGGTGGAGTGTTTATCCACCTTGATTCCGGGAATGGGTGACAGATCGATCTCATCGCCGGATGCCGCCATACAGCCAGTCAAACAAGCGGTCTCATGCTCGTTCATCCCCTGAAAATAGATGGCCATCAGCAGGGCGGATGCCTGGTAATCCGGTATCTCTCCCTCTGTATACCCATTTACGAAGTACCCAATCTCCTCATCGGTCAGGACTCCTCCATCCCGTTTCTTCATAATAACATCATACATTCTCATGATTCTTCGCTCCCTTCCGCCATACAGTGTCTCCGGAACGCCCGGGGGAGAAGCTCCCTTAACGTACACTCCTCCCAATGGGTGCGGTCTGCCGCAACGATAATCCGGAACGAATCCAGATCGCAGAACTGCGCCATTACCTGGCGGCAGATTCCGCATGGATAGCACAGGCTTTCCACATCCCTGTCACTGGGACCGCCCACTATGGCGATCGCCTTAAAATTCCGTTCTCCCTCGCTGACCGCTTTGAAAAACGCGGTGCGCTCCGCACAGTTGCTGGCAGTCAGACCGCTGCACTCGATATTGCAGCCTCGGTAGACCGCCCCCTCTGCCGTCATAAGCGCCGCTCCCACGGCAAATCCGGAAAAGGGGGAAAAGGACTGTTTTCTGGCCTCCGCCGCCTCTTCAATCAGCATCTGCGTGATTTTTTCATCCATTTCTACAGTACCTCCACCGGATCATCAGTCCGTTTCTGCCATACGCGGAGCCTGTTTTCCAAATCGGCCCTCACATCGGCAAAGGCCGGATCTTCATACAGATTATGTAACTCGAACGGATCTGTCCTCAGATTGTAGAGTTCCGCAAGGCTTTCCTTATTGGCGATGAGCTTGTAGTCGCCGTGAACCAGCATTCTGCTGTTGATATCTTCTCCGTACCCGTGGCCAAAGGTCTCTGCCATCAGGTCGTCATCCCACTGGTCCGTCTTTCCGGTAAGCAGAGGCAAAAGGCTTCTGCCGTGTACTTTATTCTTTGTAAAGGCGGTTCCTGCCGCGTCGAGAATTGTAACCGGATAATCTATGGTGCTGATCAGTTCATCCCGAACCTGGCCTGCCGGAATCACGCCGTCCCATTTAATCGCACAGGGGATTCTCATGACTTCCTCGGACATATAGGAGCCCTTGTCAAAGTGGCCGCCCTGGCTGGCCAGCGCATCGCCGTGATCCGTTGTCCAGATGATCATCGTATTCTTATCCAGGCCCAGCTCCTTTAGCTTGTCGACGATCATACCGCCTGCCGCATCCAGCATGGTGATGTGTGCAAAGGCATGGCGGATAATCTCCGTCCATTCATCCCACTTTACGGCGCTTGGAATGATTAACTGGTCATCTTTTCCGAATGGTGAACTTCTCTCCCGGTGATAAGCGCCCGGTTTTCCCTGAAGGCGGTTCCGGTAGCTGCCGTACTCCGGCAGAACGAAATCTTCCTTCGGATACAGATCTAGGAATTCCTGCGTCGGGAAATGAGGCTGGTGAGGTCCCCAGAAATCCACTCGTAAGGAAAATGGCTGGTCACTCTCCGACTTTGCCAGCTTTTCCAGCTGCTCGCAGGCCAGCGTGGCCAGGAAGAAGGACTCATGGGTTTCCTTTGGAGTGAGTGTGCTTCCCACCGCGTGCTCGCCGCACCAGTTGGCCTTGCACTGGTAATCCACGTCATCTGCGCATTCCGCCCAGTCGCCGCGGCTGCTGATCTCAGGAATATCGAAGTAACGGTCGATGTGATGGAGCGCCTGCGGTAAGTTGTACCGCTTTAAATATTCCTTATACTCCGGCTGAATATAAGGGTTGCTGTAATCGGTTCTGGAGAATCCGCTGCAGTGATGTTCATTCGCCGCGCCTGGACCCGCATGCCATTTGCCGAAATAGTAATTGTCGTATCCCGCTTCCGCCAGCGTATCGAGATAAACCTCGTGATCGTATGGCGGGTCCGTATAGTTGTGATACCGCTTGTGGGTATGGGCAAACAGGCCCGTCAGCATGGTACGCCTCGTCGGGCCGCACAGCGGTGTCGCACAGTAGGAATGAGTGAAACAGGCGCCCTCGGCAGCCAGCTTCATGAAGTTCGGACGCATCGGTACCGGACCGTTTTCCCATTCCCAATGGTAATATGCCTGATGGTCATTCTGTATAAATATGATATTGGGTTTTTGTGACATTTTAACATATTCTCCTTGTCTTTTTGATAAATACTTTTGCTACCGCTGCTGGACGAACTTGGTGTATGGCTTGCCGCTGGCAGCGATTCCCATTGCGCTGCTGTTCTTCTTTAAGCTGACGGCAAGAACCAAAAGGCTGGCCAGATACGGAATCATCTGGATAAACTCACTGGGCACCGGATTTCCCGGGATTGTCTGCACGTAGAGCTGAATCGCGCTGAACAGTCCGAAGAACATGGACGAGGCAAAGGCCCCGATCGGCGACCAGCGTCCCATAGTAACGGCTCCCAGAGCCAGATAACCACGGCCTGCCACCATTCCCTCCTGGAATAAATTCATCTGTCCGAGGGAGAGAAACGCGCCTCCCAGCCCGCCCAGCACACCGGACAGGATCACGGAGAAATACCGGATCTTGTGAACGGATAAGCCGGCCGTCTCGGCTGCCTTCGGGTTCTCACCCACAGTGATGATCCGAAGTCCGAGGGGGGTGTATTTAAACATACAGTGAATCAGAATCAGTGCCAGAAACGCAATATACACGAAGGGGGACAAATCGGATAAAAATCCTCCCACCACCGGAATCGACGAAAGAATCGGCGTATGCTCCAGGCTCGGAACCTGCGGAGAGCTGCCCTGCTGCCCGAAGACCGCCTTCAGTCCCACACCGGAAAATCCGGTTGCCAGCAGCACCAGCGCCATGGAACTGACAGACTGGTTGCCGCCCCAGGTAATGGAGATCACCGAGTGTATCGCCGAGATTAAAACACCGACCAGTATGGCAATCAGCACGCCGATCCACGGATTCCCTGTGAGATAGCTTCCCAGAACCGCGCCGAAGGCGCTTGCCAGCATAATTCCTTCCAGACCGATATTGACAACACCGGAGCGTTCTGAGGTGAGCCCGCCCAGGGCGGTAAGCGCGATCGGAGTTCCCATTCGCAATGTGGAAGCCAGCATAAAAATCAAGAAATTCAGCATATTATTTTCCTCCCCGCCCCTTCTTTATGTAATAACGAATCACATTTTCCGCACACAGGAATACGATTACGAGTCCCTGGATGATATCTACCATGTTTTTGGAGACGCCTACGCTGGACTGCATCATCAGAGATCCGCTGCGCATGCTTCCCATTAAAAGCGCCGTGAGAATGATCGCAAACGGATTGTTGCGCGCCATTAAGGCAACCGGGATTCCACTGAAGCCGTAGTTTGCAGAGAAACCGTTGATGACCTTTCCCATGGTTCCTGTTACTTCAATTCCTCCGGCAAGACCGGCTAACGCGCCGCTCATCAGCAGTGCGAGGAACATGTTGCGCTCCACGTTGATGCCGTTGGTGAGGGATGCATTTTTGTTTAATCCCACCGCACACATCTCATATCCCAATGAGGTACGGTTTAAAAGGAAGTAGACGACCACGGCCGCTGTCAGGGCGATCACAATGCCCAGATTCAGCACGTAGGGCGACGGCAGCAGCTTCGGAAGCATGGCCGTGGCCTGAATCGGTCTCGTGGCCGACGCAGCGCCCTCCGCCTTAAACGGCCCCAGGATTAAGTACTGCACCAGGTACTGGCCTACATAGTTGAACATAATGGTACTGATTACGACGTTGACATTGGCCTTCTGCTTTAAGAGGGCCGGGAAAAACGCCCAGACCATGCCGGCCAGCATGGATACGATCAGAACGAAGGGAATATTTAAGATCCCCGGCATCGGAAACAGGGTTCCCGCAATGCCCGCTGCAATCGCTCCCACGAGAAGCTGTCCCTCGGCGCCGATGTTGAATACCGTACATTTATAGGCCAGAGCTACCGCAAGTCCCGTGAGCAGAAGCGGAACCGATTTCGTCAGAGACTGGGTAAATGCCATCGGTGTGCCGAAGGCGCCCTGAATCAGCGCTTTATACGCCTCGATCGGATTGTTGCCGAACAGCCAGATGATAATTCCGCCTGTTATAATTGCCAGAACCAGCGCAATCAAGGAGATCAGAAAATTAAGGCCTACCTCCCGAAACTTTGCCGGCATCTGTTTTCCTGTTTTAACCTGCTGTCCCAACTTCTGTACCTCCTTTTCCTTTTACGGATCCGAGCATCATCATTCCCAGTTCCTGGCGCGTCACGCTCTGTGCGTCTACAACGTCGATGATCTCCCCCTTGAAGATAACCGCAATCCTGTCGCTGACCGAAAGAATCTCGTCCAGCTCCAGGGAGAAAAGAAGCACGCCTTTTCCCTTATCCCGCTGCTCCAGCAGTGTTTTCTGAACGAATTCCATGGCACCCACGTCCAGACCGCGGGTGGGCTGGACCGCAATCAGCACATCCGGATCCCTGGAGGCCTCCCTTGCAATGATAATCTTCTGCTGGTTGCCTCCGGACAGCGTACCGGCGTTTACATCGACGCTGGCGCAGCGGATATCGAACTGCTCCTTCATTTCCTCCGCCGTGTCGTGGATCTTCTTAAAATTCAGCCAGATTCCATTTTTCGCAAACGCTTCATGGTACTGCAGGCCCAGAATCAGATTGTTGGCAATGCTGTATTCCAGAACCAGACCGTCCCTGTGCCTGTCCTCCGGGATCAGCCCCAGTCCGTGGTCCTTTCTGTCGCGGATTTTGTCCTTTGTGATGTCTTTCCCATTCATCACGACGCTGCCGCTGTCGGGCGTCAGCTTCCCGCATATGACATTTACCAGTTCCTCCTGGCCGTTGCCATCCACGCCTGCAATCCCGAGAACCTCGCCCTTTCTCAGCTCCAGATTGATTGATTTCAGTTTTTTAATTGTTTTGTCGACCGTATAGCTGACATCCCTTACCTCCAGGATGTTTTCCGCCTTCTCAAACTGGCGGCGGCTGCGCCTTCCAAGGTTTACATCACGGCCCACCATCATTCTGGTCAGCTCGGCCGAATCAGTCTCCTTCTTTTCCACGGTTCCCACGACTTTTCCCAGCCGGATCACGGTGATCCGGTCGGATATCTTCATCACCTCCGCCAGCTTATGGCTGATGAAGATTATGGTCTTTCCTTTTTCCTTCAGCTTCAGCAGGATGTCGCAGAATTCATCGATCTCCTGCGGTGTGAGCACCGCCGTCGGCTCATCGAAAATGAGGATTTCCGCTTCCCGGTAGAGCACCTTTAAAATCTCCACACGCTGCTGTTCCGTAACGGATAAATCCGCCACCTTCTTGTTGGGATCGATCTTCAGTCCGTACTGCTCTGACAGCGCTCCGATCGTCTCCCCGGCCTTCTTCCGGTCCACCTTCAAGGCCGTGCCGATCTCCTGTCCGACGATGATATTCTCCGTCACCGTCAGTTTTGGGATCAGCATGAAATGCTGATGAACCATTCCGATCTTATGTCTGATGGAATCCTTGGAATTGCTGAATTTAACCGGTTCCCCACGGATCAGCAGCTCCCCCTCATCGGGCTGGTACAGCCCGTATAGGATGTTCATCAGCGTTGATTTTCCCGCTCCGTTTTCTCCGGCGAGCGTATGGATCTCTCCCTCTTCAAAGCTGATCGATATATGATCATTGGCAACGATTCCCGGGAACCGTTTCGTAATCCCCTTCAGTTCAATGATGCTCCCCACTTCAGGCACCTCCGTTCTCTGATTTTCGATACGCGGCTATTTCCCATACTGGTAAGTAAAGCTGTTAAACTCTTCTTCGTTGGAAGGAACCTTGATTTCTCCGGACTCTACCTTTGCAGTCAGATCGTCGATGGCACTTTTTACATCATCGGGAATCAGCTTTAACAGCTCTTCATTGTTAGTAAATAACAGCTTTACGCCGCCCTCCTTCAGGCCCAGGGACATCGGTACGCTCGTATCGAAGACGCCTGTCTCCTGGTATTCCTTCAGAATGGATAAAATAGCCTGGTCTGCCGGTTTTACTACGGAAGCGAGAATCTTATCCGGCATCTTGTCAAACTGTCCGTTGGCTGCGCCTAAACAGTACGTTCCTTCGCCTGCATCCTTGGCCGCATTGAAGACTCCCAGGTTGCATGCGCCGGAATACGTTCCGATGATATCCGCCCCCTTGTTGTACATGATCTTCGCAACCTCGCTGCCCTGTCCCACATCGGTGTAGCTGTTGGTAAATGCGGACTGAACCTCGCATTCCGGATTCACGGCCTTGACGCCTGCGGTAAATCCGAACTGATAGCGGTACTGCAGTGTCTCGCCAACGGCCATAACGGCGCCGACGTTGTTGGTCTTCGTCATCAGTCCTGAGAGCGCGCCGCCTAAGAATGCGGCTTCATTTTCACGGTAAGCAACCGACATGATGTTTCCGCCGCCGTCAATGGCTTCAGCCAGATACAGGAACTTGACCTCCGGGTTCTCAGCCGCTACTTCCAGCATTCCATCCTTATATTCGGAAGACGGTACCATGATGAAGTTGGCGCCCTGGCTGATCAGTGTGCGCAGGCTGTTTGCAGAGTCGGATATCTCCGGAACCTCCAGCGGAATTCCCTTCACGCCCAGCTCCTTCTCGGCCAGTTCCATTCCGGCGAGTACGTCATCGTTATAGCTCTGTGTTCCAAACGCGCTGGCAATCATTCCGACCACCAGATCTGATTTCTTATCCTGTGCGCCGTCCTCGGGGGCCGCTTCCGCTTTTCCGCTTGTTTCCGTCTTTTCTGCTGCCGCAGTTCCGCCTGTCGGCTGGCCGCTCTGACATCCGGTCAGAAGTGACAGTCCCATGCCTGCCGCCAGTAATGTTGAAACGATCCTTTTGTAATGTCTCATAATCTTTTCTCCTTCTCCTCTTATATAAATTATAAATGTTAATTACATTTTTCCCAATTTTACAAGTCTGCGCTTCATCTCTTCCATCTGCGCTTCATTTACTATCAGAACGCCGCCCTTCTGTACCGATAAAAGTCCCTCGTCTTTCAAGCTGTTGATCGAACGGTACAGCGTTCTCACGCTTACGCTGAGATCCGCGGCAATCACTCCGTGGCGCTCCCTGATTATGAGCTGCCTGTCCTTTCGGCTGGTCTCGCCTTCATTCCATTTGCTTTCAATGTATGCCATTAAATTGTTGGAGGCCTTTAAAAATACCAATCGGTCCATCCTCGTATGGTTTCTCTCCACCACTTTGGCGAGATCCCGAATGACCACCAGGGCCGCCTCTCCGTCCTCCCGGATTTCCTTTAAAAAGTAGTTGCAGTCAATGTAAAGGAGCAGACAGTTTTTTGCAGCAATAATCTGGGAATAGTACTCCTTATCGTTTGATACCAGCTGCGTGATCCCAATAAAAAACGGAGCGTTGACCGCCGCGAGCATATTGGTGTTTCCGTCTGTGGAAACGCGGGTGAAATGGGCCCCTCCCTTTACAACCATAATAATTGACTGAAGCTTATCCGTCGGCCGGACAATATCCTCTCCCTTCTTCACCGTCCGCATCGTGATACATGGATTTAAAAAACGGTCCAGTTCATGGGGTTTCACCGCCTGGTCCTGATTTTCTACGTATGCAACTCGAAAAAGCTCTCTCAGCTGACCAGATGTTTTTTCTGTCTTCATTTTCTGGCTTCCTTTCTGTACCTTTTTGGTCTGCATCATTATATCACAGCGAACTGCTTAATTTTTCTTGCTTTCTGTAGCTTTATCATACACGCCAGTCAATTTTACTGCTATGACACATGTCATACCTGAGCTATTTTTATATTTTGTATCTTTTTCGCCTCTATTTTTGTGCATTTTGTATATATTGAATGCTATATTTTTTATATGAGGTAAAATCTGGAAAATAGAAATTATCAGATTTGCGTAAAGTATATAAAAAAAGGGGACATTTCCACGCATAAACTGCGAGGAAATGTCCCCTTTTTTCTGTATATCCATGACTCATGTAAGCACAACATTCTGATATCCCATCTCGCCGGCCCATGCCGCCAGCTCCCGCATCACCCTGTCGTCAGGCTCCGACGCGCCGCTCAGCCTGCCCCTGACGCCGAAGGGCCGGAACCGGATCAGCTTGACTCTTGCCGTGACCGGGCTTCCCATGAGACCGACGATCCCTCTCAGCACTTCCTCGTAATCGCTTTCCCCGGAAAGACAGACGATGCGGATCTCCTCCAGTTTATTTTTCCTCCAGAGAAGCTCCAGGTTTTTTTTTAACAACGGCATTGTCTGCGCCCGTCAGCCTCCGGTAAACCTCTGGATCCCAGCTCTTCACGTCCAGCATCACGCCGTCGCTAAGCTCCAGCAGTTCCGGATAGAGGGAGAAATCCACCATCCCATTGCTGTCGATGAGACAGGACAAACCGGCTTCTTTGCAGAGGCCAAACAGCTCCTCTAAAAATTCCGGATAGAGGCAGCATTCTCCGCCGGATACCGTAATGCCGCGGATAAACGGCAGATTTCCGGATACCTCCTCAAAGACTTCCTCTGCGCTCATCTCCCGGATCTTCGGAGAGGCGTAATTCGGGCAGACGGCTATGCACCGGTCGCAGGAAACACATTTTTTCTCATCCCATGACACCGTTTTGCCATTCAGGGCCAGTGCTCCCGCCGGACATTCGTCCACGCAGATACCGCATCCTGTGCATAACTTCTGCGTTTCCGGGTTATGACAGTACGCGCAGGAAATGTTGCAGCCCTGAAGAAACACGGCGGTCCGGTTACCCGGGCCGTCTACCACACTGACCTGGATGATCTTATTGACCGGGGCTTTCACGCCATACGCTCCTTTCGCATCTCCAGGTGATTGGTGTCGTAATTCTTACTGCCAAGCACGGTGGTGTTTTGAAGAACGACGTCGTGGTTCCTGTATTTTTCCATCTCGCTGCGCTTCACAAGGAAGCCGGTGATCCGGACCAGATCACTGTCGGACGCGTAAAAGCTCATGTATTTGACGCCCAGCTGGAATGCCCCCTTCACAATGTCCACCAGCGCTCCCGGATTCTTCCTGGCCGTGACGGCAAAGGGGAAGATATCGCCCACTCCTGTCGGGAAGTATTCGTGGAATCTGGCGCTGTGACGCAGGTGATCCAGCAGGTTCTCCGGCTCATCTCCCACAGGAATGCGCACGCCGGAGGTGATTCCCTTGTCGCTGTCTAAGCCGACCTGGGCGTGAAGAAGGAAATGGCCCTGGCCAATCTCCGAATAAACAGCCGGAAAATCCGCCGCGAACTTCCGAATGATCTCCATGATCTGCAGTCCCAGTTCATCTGCTTTTTCACTGTGTCCGTACCGATCTCCCGTGTCAGCCATCAGAGCGTTGACACATTCCGCCAGTCCGGTCACGCCGAACATGCCCACGAATTTTTCCCGTTCAATCAGCCCTTCCCGCACCAGGAACGACGACTCAAAAAAGCCGGAGCGCTCCACGAGGAACTTCACCCGCTCATTCATATAGTTTCCCACCGCCTCCAGGCAGTCTGGGAGCAGTTCCTGTAAGAACTGGTCGACGGACTCCGCGCTCTTGACCAGCTCAGTCAGTGTAATCCTGGACAGCGTGTAGGCGCCGCCGCCAACCGGAAGAATGTTATAGCAGCTGGAAATCCCGTATTCACAGGGGTAGGTGGTGCGGTTGTCTACATCGTTGCAGATCGCCGGATTGGCGCAGGTAAGGGAGGTGGCGACGGCCAGCTCCGCATACTCATCCGGGGTGACCTCCGGATCGTACTTTAAGGTCAGGTTCGGAACAGTATTCTGAAGCTCCTTTTCCAGCTCCAGAATTATGCGCCCCGCCCTGGTCGGTCTCGATCCCAGATTACCATGACAGAAGCTGTCTGTAATCGTCCTGTCCAGAAAGATCAGAAACAGCCTCAATTTTTCCTTCACCACATCGTCCGCCATCCCCTCGATAAACGGCTCGATCATAGTGTCCAGCTCTCCCAGATATACGGGAAATCCCGTGATGGAGGGCACATGATGATAGAGGATCTGAAGTCCCGTAAGAAGCTCGTCAAACGTCTTCGGAGGCTCTATCCGCAGGAATTCGCTCCCCTGTTTCACAAATTTCTTATAGTCCGGCATGATATACCTTGGGCGGTAGGGCGCATGTCCCTCAAACAAATCATTCAGCGCACCCGTCTCAAAATACTGCCTGGTCTTCGGCGGAATATCCAGTACGGAAAGGCTGTCTTCCGCTTCCTTCGCCAGTGAAAATACCTTCTGCTCATACGTTAATTCTTTGGATGTGAGCACATCCAGTACCCGGTTCTGTTCCATATGATCCTGTCCTTTCTTAAAGCTTCTGATTGTTTTCAAACGTTCCACTGATTCGATAGGATCATTATACCATTGCCAAACCGGCGGTAATATGACAGGTGTCACAATATAACGGGATTCGCCGAAAAATGAAAAACGGCCCTCCGCTCCCGCAATGGGATACGAAGGACCGTTTCAGCCCGTCTCTATTTTTCCGGCACCAGGAGAATCTCCTCTTCCTCGCGCACGAAAAGCGCTCTGTGATTCCTGTCAAATTCCGTGATATGGCGGATAAAGAATTTGGAAATGCCGCCTACCAGGAAGGCCGCGGCCACTGTGCCTTCTCTGATCCCTTCCACATGTCCCAGACACAGAACGGAAAGGAGAACGGCCGTAAGGACAAGGCTCATATCAAAGCATGTCTTTACAATGCCAAAATCCCAGTTTTTCCTGCGTGATACCGCGCGGACGAGGCCTTCTCCCGGAAGAATCAGCACATCGGGCACTACCTCCAGCGCTACCCCCAGTCCCAGGGCCGCACATCCGGCGAGAAGCAGAAGGACCTTCTGTACATAGAACACCGGAGTCCAGAATGACAGCACCCACATCCAGCCGTCGATACAGGCGGAAAAGATCAGCGTAGCCGGAAGCTGCAGCAGCTGTATCTTTTTAAAGCTGCGCCCCAGTACGAGGCACTCGAAAAGAAACAGGGTACTGTTTACCGCCAGTACGAAGACTCCCAGGCTGTAAGGAAAGATAAACGTCAGGACATAGGACGGACTCGTAATCGGAGACGTCCCAAGCTCCGCCTTTGTGATCATGCTGATTCCTAAAGCGGCCACAATCATTCCATACAAAAACATCCGGTACTTTTTCATTATCACGTGATGATCCATGCGCGCATCTCTCCTAAAAATTATTTTTGTCTTCTAATTTTTTTTGTTATTTTATCATAACACGAAAAAATGCACACTTCAATGGACATTGTAGCTTAACATAGGACTGAAAAATCATCACATTGCACAAAAATATTTTAGATTACCTAAAAATATTTTAGATTCAGGTCACAAGGCTTTCCTTCTGCGTTTTGCCTCAAACGTCCCGCTCCGGCAGATTCACAGTGAAACGTCTGTCTCGATAATCCGGGAATACCGGATCAGCGGATACTCGCCGTCGTGGCTTCCGAACGGCTCTCCCGCCTCCTTATCCCGTCCCGTCAGAATCCGGTTTACCCCTGCTCCGGCCAGAATCCGTACCAGCTCCGTTTCCTCTTCCTCCAGGCAGACCAGCCTCGCGGTCTGAAGCCGTCCCCGGTCCTTTCTCAGGGTCTTTACGAGTTTCTCCCTGTTCATCGGCTTCACCCAGCAGCTGCCGTACATCAGCGACAGCTGAAGTCCCGGCTCCTCCGACAGGGTGACGCTGACGCCGCGTCCCCGGAAGATGCGTTCCCCCGTCATGGCGGACTCCAGTTCCTTCTGGTAGATCCGGATAGTGCTGCAGCCTCGGAATCCCACTTCTTTATTCCCATGCTCCTCATAGGAATGCTCCAGCAGCCTCAAGAAACGGCGGCTGAAATCCACGGCCTCCCGCCCCTCTGCCTCCACATAGATTCCCTGGCAGGAGCTGCACAGCAGCTGGCTGGTCCGTACCATGTGATCCGCGATGGCCTGCAGCGCTTCCCCGTTGCTGCGGCCCGCTTCGGTGACATAGGCAAAACTGATCCGGTGCCCCCACTCGATCAGCTTCGTCCCCGCGGGAGCCAGGCTCCGGATTCCCCGGATGGCCTCGTCGCCGCCCCACGTGCACACGCCGTCGGAGAGCGTTAAGAGCTTTAAGAGCCTCTCCCGATCCCCGGAGGGAATCCGAAAGGTATAGATATAGTCCGCCAGCACGGGCTCGATACGGATCAGCTCCTGAAGCAGAAACACCGAAAGCCCGTCGTCTTTGGAAGAGAGCTTCAGGAGATTGATGTTGCCGGCCAGAAGGCCCTCCAGCACGCTGTAGGCTCCGATTCCGGTCATATTGCCGGCAGTCACGTGCATGAGGACGCCCAGAGGCATGAGAAAACGGTTCTGAATGCCCGAAAGCTCTGTCTTCACCCTTCTCTCCAGCGTATCCTCCCGCAGGAAAGAAGCCGCCTGACAGATTCTCTCTCTCGTCAGAAGCTTCTCCAGCCCCCGCGCCCGAATCTCGCCGTCATACGCGCCTCCGGTCAAGAGTCCGGCTAACCGGCCGCAGGCTCTCATTACCACGGTTCTGGAGAGAGGGGGCTTCTCCAGTGCGGCCGCTGTCTTTTTTTCCAGATCAATGGAATGCACTACGTCCCACCTCCTTTAACAGTTCTCCCGCACCGGCCGCGCAGGTCCGGATATCGGGGACACCGGTCCTGCCGATGATCTCCAGGTACGGCGCCTCCATTCCGCAGCCGCATTCACAGCCGCGGTGCAGGACGCCCAGATCATCGGTCAGTATGCTCACCAGAGGGATACTTTCAACCAGCGGACTGATTAGATTAACCAGTCCCGCCTTTCCATAGCCGACTGGTTCCAGCGTATCCACATCCCGGATGACGACGCGGCTCGTGGCGGGAACATGGAAATGGTGGTTCGGACAGTCACAGTATACGCCCGGATGCTCCACCGCTCCGAAAAACTCCCGGAAATGACTCTCCGGCACACCGAGATGCCTCTCACACAGCCGGTATAGTTCCGCCTTGTCCACCGTCTCTTTGTAAAACTGCTTCCAGCCGCCGCCGACCATAATCATGGAATGCCTGGGCAGGCGGAGAAAGATTTCTCTTCGCTCCATCTCCTTTAACAGGAAATAGAGGTATGCCGGAAAGCCGATAATCCTTACCGGAGCCCTTCCTCCGCTATAACGCCGGAGGGCTGCCATCAGCCCCTTAAAATCGGGCCGATATCCGTTCTTTCCCTTTCGCAGCGCATACCGCCGGCTGAGCGCCGGGGCAAACATCGTGCTGAGCCGCTGGGTCTTGCTGATCGCCGTCTGATTGTCCTTTCCGGGCGGAAACCCCAGAATTACATAACGGGCAGGACGCATGGAAAACAGCCCGTGGCGGGCGATGACCCGGCATGCGGCGATTCCACCGAAGAAAAGGCTCTTTTTGTCAAATCCGATATGGCTCTTCACTCCCTTTGTCCCCGAGGAGGTGGCCTTTACCACCATGGCGGATTCCGGCATGGAATGCAGATCGTGGTACTTAAAAAACAGGGTCGGAATGCACGGCACCTCCCCCACATCCGTCACCCGTTTTCCATCCTCCCGCGAGAATCCCCGGCTCTCCAGAATCCGCCTGTAATCTTCGCACTTTAAGAGATGGCAGTCCACATTCCTGCGGACTGCCTCCATAAAAGCTCTGTCATTCTGTTTATGATCATAGATATCCCTGCAAAAACACAGCTTAAATCTGTAATCCATCCTTTTACTCCCGTCGTTCTATTCGGTCCACTCCGGGAACCACTGGCCTTCATTCGATATAAATCCCGCAAATACCCGGGGCTCTCCCGCGGAATTCTGAGCCACATGACCGCGGCAGTGAAGTTTGATCCACTGGCCCTTCCGGTTTCTCGCCCTGTATTCGACCTCATGGCTCACGGTCCGCCCGTCGCTGATCGCCTGGTTCGATTCCCAGAACCGCTCCCAGTCGGCCGGATGGACGATGGAGCGCCAGATATCGGCTGCATTCTGAATCACCTCACCCGGAAATGCGAACTCCTCCACCAGCTTCCTGCTGTACCGGAAGGTATTGGTCGCCATGTCGCACACGTAGAGATAGTTGTCCGTACTCTCCACCAGCGCGTCATAGAGGTACTGCTGGTCGTAGTCAAACGCCTCCGGCTTTAAAAGCCGCCACTGGGCCTCCGCTGCCGCCAGCACCGACTCCTTCCCCTGCTGCATGTGATACTGGCGCTTCTGCTCGTACATGCGCTCGTCCACTTCCCGAAGGATATCCGTCACACTCATGGTATGCTCCGGCCCCAGCTCCAGAATTCCCGTACAGAAGCTCAGTTCATAAGGAATCCGGTCCTGTCTGCGGACAGCCAGCAGTCTCTCTTCCACCAGCTTGATCGTTTCAGCGGCTTCCTGCTCCGTCTTCCCTGCAAACGTTACGAGAAATTCATCTCCGCTCAAGCGGCATGCAAAATCCTCTCCGGTCAGAACGCTCTTCACCGTGTTGGCAATGACCCGCAGAAGATTATCCCCCTCCCGGTGCCCGTACGTATCATTAACTTTCTTCAGGGAATTGACGTCATACATACAGACCGTCAGAATCGTCTCCTGATGCCGCGCCGCATCCAGCATCTCTGCCAGCCGGTTCTTCCCGCCTCTCCGGTTGAGAAGGCCGGTCAGATCATCCGTGCTGGCCTCCTTCGACAGTTTTTTGGAAGCCGTAATATCCAGAGAATGCTGAAAATGAACGGTGGATCCGTCCGTCCATTTCATCAGGCTGTCGTAGTTATCGTAGTAGCGGCCCGTCAGAGTGTTAAACTCCTCCCACCGCCGGTAAACGCCTTCCTCTCCGGACTCCGTCAGCCTCTGTACCGGACAGCCGGGGCATCTTCCCCTGCTTCCCTTCTGAAGAATCTGCCAGCATACCTTGCCCACCGGATTTTCCAGGCCAAACGCTTCCTGCATCGTTTTGTTCATGAACAGAATCCGGTCCGTGTGGATATCGGTCACGTACAGATTCGCCTGCATACGGCCCATCATGGTATTGTATACCCAGTTCTGCAGCATATAGTCTTCATACAGGTTCTTATTGGCAAATGTCACCGCGATAATGGACAGCAGGAACCGGAGTATGGGCAGTTCCCGGTCCGTCCAGTCGCCCTCCCCGGATTTTTTTCCAAATACCGCAAATCCCACAAACCGTATATTATTGCAGATCGGCAAAATCGTCAGACAACCTTCCGGCACCGTAAAAGGTGTGAGCGCCTTTAAAAAGGCCTCCAGCTCCTCACCGGAAAGCTTCTCCCGCGTATTCCAGCTTTCCACCAGCTGCGGAAGCCACTGTCTCATGACCGCCTCCGCACCGGTATCCCCGCCTTTTCCGCTTCTCCAGGAGCCAACTTCCTTATAACGCATCTGATTGTCCAGGCGGACTAAGAGTACCGAATCGGCATGCATCAGATGATTGATATAGTCAGCCAGATTCTCCGCAGTTTCCTGCACAGAATTGGCATCCATCAACAGCGTCTGAACAGAAAGTTCAGGCCGGTAAAAAACCTCCATGGGATCTCCCCCCTTTCCGGAATTATTGTGCCGCTTGTTCTCCGTTTTCCGGATAATCAAAGATATAATACTCGTATGCGTTGACTACTCTGGTTTTCCCGTATGTATCCTCGCGTTTGAACCCTCCGCCGTAGTTGGCGTGAACATGGCCGTGGATAAAATACTTCGGCATATACTTGTCCATCAGATCCTTAAAGCATTCAAACCCCTGGTGGGGCAGATCCTGCATATCGTTAATCTGATATGCAGGCGCATGAGACACCAGAATGTCAAACCCTTTGTTCTTCTTTAACTTCCACCAGAGCTTTTTGATTCTCCGCTCCATCCTTCTTTCCGTATACTGGTTGTCGGCTCCCGGAATATACTCCATGGAACCTCCCAGGCCCAGAATCCGCACGCCGCGGAACACGAAGATGTCATCCTCGATGCAGACACAGCCTTCCGGCGGCCGCTCCTCGTAATGCCCGTCGTGATTGCCTTTCACATACAGAAGCGGCGCATGGGAGAAGGTGGCAAAAAAAGTCAGATAGGAGGCCTTCAAATCCCCACATGATATAATTAAGTCCACCCCTTTGATCTTCTCGGGTGAGAAGTACTCGTAAAGGGATTTTGACTCCTCATCAGCCAGTACCAGAATCTTCAAACTATTATTCCTCCATCACCGCATTGTCGTATATCGTCAGTCCCTGCAGCCTTACCAGAGACTGTGCTTCCTCTGTGAGCTCATCGAACTCAGGAAGCTTACCCACCACGTTTTCAGCCAGCCAGTTCATCGTGATGATCTCTTCGGGAGAGAGCCTCTCCTCCTCCTCGCACTGAACCGTTCCATTCTGGGAATAGATCGTTCCCACAAACGGCTGGAAGCTTCCGCTCCGGATCGAGTTCTTCAGGAACGTGATCAGCCGGTTGGTGCCGTGCGGCAGATTCTGAGAGCAGATGACGTCGATGACATCGGCGGACATTCCCCACCAGTAGTTGATGGCCTGCTTTCCCTTCATCTCCTTTACATCGGAACCGCCGCGGCAGGTGATATTCACGATCTTCTCGTAGAATTTACCCCAGTGCCAGATCGGCGACGCCAGATTCCGGAGTTCTCCGTCCGCTTCTTTTTTATATAAACCGTATTCTCTCGATGCAGTCTTAGGCGTAATCATGTCTTCTCCGGAGATGAACGTGATTCCTTCCTTTTCCAGTTCCTCGCGGGCATTCCTGTCTTTTACCCTCGCCCATTCCAGATGAACCTTGACATAGGGATTAATCATACGCGCACCGAGTGCAAAGGCGTTGATATTGGCGATCGTTCCGTAGATCGGGTAGTCCGCGATATACCCCAGCTTATCGCACTGCGCCATGGAAGCGGCCAGCGCGCCCATTAAGAATTTCGACTCGTACATTCTGGCATAGTAGGTGCAGACGGAGGAGTACGACATGTTGACGGAACAGTTGAAAATCTTTACCTCCGGATGCTCGATAGCCGCCTTGACGCTTAAACCGATCATCTGGGAGGCCGTCGTAAAGATCATGTTGCATCTGGCCGCAATCGCCAGATCGATGGCGTTGGCAATCTCCGCATCCGTATCGGCCTCGAAGAATGCGACCGTCTTTAAGCGCCCCTCAAATGCCTGCTCCAGGTACATACGCCCCAGCTCATGGCCATAGGTCCAGCTGGAGGTCTCCGCGGTCTTCGCGTGAATAAATGCGATCTTCAGCATCTCCGGCTCGATGTTCTGGGATGGGCGGAGCCAGTTGATGATCTTTAACGGGCTGTTATCCGGCTCTTCCACCTCCTCCGGCTGCTCTACCAGGGCGATCTTGCTGCCTCTGGAGGTCAGGAGAAGTTCATCCTTAATCTTCGTCAAATCCTTTGTGATCTCGCCCTCTGTCTTCAGCTTCACCACATCGTAGCCGAACAGCTCAACATAGACAAGGAAGGCGTCAGAACACGTCATCTCATAGGAATTCCCGCCAAACGCGCGGAACGCCTTGGAAAACTGGTCGTAGGCGGATTTAAAGTAAATCCTGTCGTCCTCGCTCCACACCTCTTCCGGGGCCTTTCCCATGGCCTTTAACAGGCGGTCGTAGCTGCCCTCCTGGCTGAACCAGACATCACAGTTAAAGGAGACCTGGTAAAACTCCAGGAATTCATAATAGAGGCGGTTGTCGAGGTCATCCGTTCTCTTGGGGATCAGGCGCGTCACCGAAGCCGTAATGCTGAACGCGCCCACATATTTAAGCACGCTGACACGCTTGTTGCCCTCCTGTACATAATACTGGTTCATGAACTCATACGCAACGATGGGGTCATGAATCCCTTCTTCTATCTGATGGTCGTATAAATACGCCCATTTTGCTCCAAACTCCGATTTTTCTGCCAGCAGAGGCATAAAATTATTGGCAAAGGCACTGGTTCTGCCTTTTGTTTTCGTTCCCACGATCTTATCAAGCGGGACGTCCATGAGTCCCAGATTCACTTCTGAAATAATATCTGTGTAGGAAAGTATGTCATCCAGCACCGGAAGATAAGGATACTCTCCCTTTGCTACGGAAACCTGATACTGTTTTCTTCCTTTTTTCAAAGCACCTGAATAGTCATAAAGCGCCATAACCGATTCTCCTCTCAGTTTTCCTCTTATTGTATGTTCGTCTTCTACAGTATACCACAAACAATAAATTCGTGAAAGACCTCATTCCGTGTTTGGGCATGCATTCACATCTGTTTCGCAAAGACAAAAGACGCCGTCCGCGCCCCCAAAAACCACGGCTTTCTCCCGTGGGCTCTTCAGGACGCAGACTGCGTCTCATATTATAGGTTTCTTATCTTGAAATCACGTTCCAGTTCCCGTTTCTGGTCCTTTTTCGCGATATCTTCCCTCTTGTCGTAGAGCTTCTTACCGCGGGCCAGGCCGATCTCCAGCTTCACCAGGCTGCCCTTAAAGTAAACCTGGAGGGGCACGATGGTATAGCCCTTGATCGCGATCTTGGAATCCAGCTTGCTGATCTCCGCCCGGTGCATCAGCAGCTTTCTAGGTCTTAAGGGATCTTTATTGAAGATATTTCCCTTTTCATATGGATTGATGTTCATGCCGTACACCCATACTTCCCCCTTGTCGATTCTCACAAAGGCTTCCTTGATGCTGCATTTGCCCATCCGGATGGACTTCACTTCCGTGCCGGCCAGCTCGATGCCGGTCTCGTATTTCTCATCGATAAAATAATCATGGTATGCCTTTTTGTTGTTGGCAACCAGTTTGAAACTCTCTTTCCCCATCCTTTTATCCTCCTGTTATTCCTCCGCAGCGGGAATAAAGTCGATCGTCCTGGCCAGCTTATCCGTTCCCGTGACCATGACGCGGATCGGCTGACCGAGTTTGTATACCTTCCTCGTCATATCGCCGATCAATTCTAAATGCTCTTCATCAAAATGGTAATAGTCGTCCTTTAACTCGCTTACCCGGATCAGGCCTTCCACCGTATTGGGAAGCTCCACGTAGAGTCCCCAGTTTGTGACTCCCGATATGACGCCGTCGAATACCTCGCCGATATGGCCCGCCATATACTCGCACTTCTTCATCTTCACGGTTTCGCGCTCCGCTTCATCTGCCCGCCGCTCCATGGCGGAGGTCTGGACCGATACGCCGGTCAGAAGCTTATCGTAATGGGCCGTTCTCTTCTCGCTCAGCCCGCCTCGCAGGTTCTCCTTGATGATCCTGTGAATCTGTAAATCCGGATACCGCCGGATGGGTGAGGTAAAGTGGGTATAATACTTGGCGGCCAGGCCGAAATGGCCCGTGTTCACCACCGTATACTTGGCCTGCTTCATGGAACGCAGCGCCAGACGGCTGATCAGCGCCTCCTCCGGTGTGTCCTCCGCCTTCACCAGAAGCTTCTGGACCTCTTTCGGATAGACCTCTCCGTTATGGAACCGGATGGAGTAGCCGAAGTTATTAATAAACGTGGCCAGACTCTTCATCTTCTCCGGGTCGGGATTATCATGGGTCCGGTACAGGAATGGGAGTTCCTGCCAGAAATAGTCCTCCGCCACAGTCTCATTGGCGATGAGCATGAAATCTTCGATAATCTTCGTCGCCGCGTTCCGCTCATACGGCTTGATCTCCAGCGGTTTTCCGTTTTTGTCCAGAATCACCTTGGTCTCCGGGAAGTCGAAGTCAATCGATCCCCTCGTCTTCCGCTTCTCCCTCAGGATATCGGCCAGCTCCTTCATAAGGAGGAACATGGGGACAAACTCCTCGTATTCCTTCATCACCGCCTCATCACGGTCTGTCACGACCGCGTTTACCGCCGTGTAGGTCATACGCCTGTCCACGTTGATGAGCGTCTCTGCGATCCGGTGCCCGGTCACATTGCCCGCTTCGTCGATCTCCATGATGCAGCTGAGCGCCAGACGGTCCTCCCCCTGATTTAAGGAGCAGATTCCGTTGGACAGCTTATGGGGAAGCATGGGAATCACCCGGTCCACCAGATAGACGCTGGTTCCCCTCTTAAGCGCCTCCTCATCCAACGGGCTGTTCTCCGTCACATAGTGGCTGACATCCGCAATGTGGACGCCCAATGTATACACACCGTTCTCCTTCGATACGGAAATCGCGTCATCCAGATCCTTCGCATCCTCGCCGTCGATGGTGACGGTCTGCAGGCTGCGCAGGTCCAGTCTGCCTTCCCGCTCGCGATCCGTGACCTCGTCGGAGACCTTTTCCACCTGCTCCATCACCTCGTCAGGGAATTCCTCCGGAAGACCATACGCCTTCACGATGGATATGATGTCTGTTCCCGGATCATTTACATGGCCTAAAATCTCCGTAATCATGCCCTCCGGCTTCTTCTGGCTTCCGCCGAAGTCCGTAAGCACGGCTACCACCTTGTGACCGGTCACGGCCCCCATATCCTTTCCCTGAGGAATGAATATGTCCTTACCAATCTTCTGGTTGTCCGGAATGACAAATCCAAAGTTCTTATTTTTCTGGTAATATCCGATCACGGTCCGGTTCGCGTGCTCCAGAACGCGCAGGACACGTCCTTCGGCCCGTCTTGAGCCCTCGCCCTCTGTCTCGATGGTAATCTGCACGGTATCGCCGTTCATGGCGTCAGCCGTCTTATCCTCGGGTATAAAGACGTCCTGCTCCCGTCCTTCTACGGTCACAAAGCCAAAGCCCCTCGGATGGCCGCTGAACGTACCGGTTATGGAGCCGATATCCGGCTTGCCGTACTTTCCTTTTTTGGAAATGCCGATCTTTCCCTCAGACAGCAGTGCATCCAGCACTTCCTTCAGCTCTTCTCTCTGCCCCTTCGGCACATCGAGAAGAATCGCCATCTCCTTCAGCTTCATCGGAACGTAGGCCGGTTCTTCCACCAGCTGTAATATCATGTTCTTTCTCTGTGTCAGTTGTTCCTCTGTCATAATTTCCTCGTTTTCTGTTTTACGCTGCGGTTCCCTCTGCTTTTATCATTATGCCCGGAAGGAACGTAAATAGTCCGGCCGCCGGACTCCCGCGCCGGAAGGCACTTGCTTCACCGGTTGAATTTTCCTGTGAAACAAAAACACCCTTGCCGCCTAACCACAAGAGTGTTTAATCTTTACAGTATATTCAGATTCAATACTAACGCGAGAACGAAAAACAGAATCGCTCCGTATCTTGTAAATTTCTCCAGTTTACCTTCCATGGAACGGCCTTTGTTTCTTCCCCAGTAAGTATCCGCCATACCGCCGATGGAACCCAAGCCCTGTGTCTTTCCTTCCTGCAGCAAAATAATTGCAGATAATGCTATACATATGATAACAAATATGATTGATAAAATCGTTCTGATCATGTCCCTTTTCCACCTCCTATAGTCAAACATGGTAATCATATCATATTTTTTCCATAAATACAACTGCATTTTTTGTATTTTTATATTCTTACTTTCATCCACTCTTCGATTCTCAGAAGCTCGTTGTATTTCGATGTCCGCTCCGACCGGCACGGCGCGCCCGCCCTGATCCAGTCTGCGTTTACAGCCGCGGCAAAGTCGGCAGCATACGGATCCTCCGTCTCACCGTATCCCTGGGATACGGCTAATTTCAGCCCGTTTCTTTTGGCCAGATCCGCCATCTCCATGGCCGCCGTCACACTCTTTGCTCCGCACATGGAAATGCCTGCTGCGTTTTCCTCCACGCCGTCCCATTCTGCCAGGCAGGCCCAGTCTCTTTCCCTCGGCTTTAAGCAGCCCGGTTCCCGGTTTTTGTGCTGCCCGATAAATACAGCCCGGTTTCCCAGCATCTTGGTCAGCATGCCCCATCCGCCGGCATCCGCCTCCGCCAGCCCGTCGAACACGGCGCAGACCGGATATCCGTCCAGCAGACGAATATAGAAACCGATCATATCATTTCTGTCCCGCTCGACCGGTACGCCTGTCATACGGCTTTCCCCTTTAAACTGATAGAACCCGGTACCTTCATCGAAGAGTGATTCCGCGCCTGCGCCGATGGCCAGACACATATCTTTCCCCGGCTCATAGCCGCACAGCATCATGGCCTCCATGATATATTCCAGAGCCTCCTCCGAATTTCTCAAATCCGGTACAAAGCCGCCGTCGTCTCCCACCCCGGTCTGATATCCCGAGATGGTGAGAAGCCGTTTTAATGCCTGGTATACCTCCATGCATTTTTCGGCGCCTTCGCCAAAGGAGGCGGCGCCCACAGGGACTACCATATAGGATTCCAGATCGAGTGAGTTGTTCCTTCCGTATCTCCCGCCGCTGATCATCGTCATCATGGGGACCGGGAGGCGTCCAGGCGCCGTTCCGCCCAGATACCGGTAAAGCGGCATCCCCAGGCCGGCCGCCGCTGCCCTGGAAACCGCCATGGATACCGCAGTTAAGAAACCGCCACATTTCCTGATTCCGCAGGAAGAAGCGCCCTCCTCCAGCAGCTTGTCAATGCCTCTCTGGTCTGACGCGTCCTCAAACAGTACGCACTCCGACAGTACCTCCATGACCCGGTCCGTGTCTTCGCTGTCCTCGCAGAGCGCTACCATGGCGCGGCCCCGGGCGCCGTTTTCCAGCTCCACTTCCGCCTCCACGGCCGGCAATCCCTCTGAATCCAGCATTCTGCGCCCGGTCACCTCTATAATTTCAAGTCCTTCCGCCATAACGTATTCCTCCTTACAAAACAATCCATTTTCTGTAAGGATGAACACAACTCCGGCACTTTATACCCGGTGATGCAAGAATATACGATCGTTTATGCTCTCAGTTCAATTCCAAGCGCCTGCAGACCATTTAATATTTTATTCATGACCGCGCCGACTTCCTTGTCCTCCAGCGTGTGGTCCTTCGCACGGAAGGTGATGGAGTAGGCCACAGACTTAAAGCCTGCGAGGATCTGAGCGCCCTCGTAGATGTCGAACAGCTGGTAGCTCTCGAGAAGCTTTCCGCCGCGCTGCTCAATCACGTCTTCGATCTGACCCACCAGCACGTCCTTCGGCACCACCATGCTGATATCTCTGGATACAGCCGGATACTTCGCGATGCCTGTATACTTGCGGTCGAATGTGGTGAACGGAATCATAGACGGCATATCGATCACAGCCACATACGTTCTCTCACCGATTTTATAGTTATCCGCTACATCCGGATGAATCTCGCCTAAATAGCCTACCGTAACTCCGTCGTAGACGATATCGGCCTGTCTGCCCGGATGAAGGAAGCTCTTTTTGTCCTCCGGAGAATAGTGCGGTTTCTTGTGCATACCGGCTTTGTCGAAGAATTCCTCAACCACGCCCTTCATGTCATAGAAATCACCGTCGCCGTACATTCCCAGTGTAAACTGCATCCGCTCGTCAGGCAGTTCTGCCAGCGGAAGAGACTTCGGAAGATAAATATTTGCCAGTTCGTATAAACGGACATTTTTATTTCTGCGGTTGTAGTTTGTCGATAAGGAGTTCAACATACCGTGCAGCGGAGAGGTTCTCATGATGCTGAAATCCTCGCCCAGCGGATTTAAGATTCCCACCGTCTTACGAAGCGGGCTGTCCTCCGGAAGCTTCAGTCTGTCAAATACCTTCGGGCTCTCGAAGGAATACGTCATGCCCTGGGAGAATCCGCAGAACTCCGCAACCTCTCTGGCCACCTCTTCCACACGCAGCTTATACGATAATTTTCCGGTCGTGGCCTCTCCTGACGGAAGCGTTACCGGGATCTTGTCATAGCCGTAATATCTGGCCACTTCTTCTGCCATGTCTGCCATGCAGTTTAAATCCTGACGGAAGGTTGGAACGATAATCTCACGCCTATCGGCGTCATATCCCAGATCCAGCTTCTTAAAGTAGCCCAGCATGGCTTCTTCGGAGACATCCGTTCCCAGAAGCCGGTTCATCTTCTCCGGCTCGAATGGAATTCTCTTTTCCGTTTTCTTTTCCGGATAGATGTCGATCATGCCGCCAACGACCTCACCGGCCCCCAGCTCCTCGATCAGCTGGCAGGCGCGGTTTACCGCCTCCTCGGCGTTGTTGGGATCAAGACCCTTTTCGTATTTTCCGGAAGCGTCGGTACGGAGTCCGACCTTCTTTGCGGAGAGACGGATGTTGGTGCCGTCGAAGCATGCGGATTCAAATACCATGGTCTTCACATCATCGGTGATCTTGGAGTTTTCACCGCCCATGATACCTGCGATGCCGACTTCCTTTTCCCCGTCGTTGATCATCAGAATCGTGCTGTCCAGCTTTCTCTCCTGACCATCCAGGGTCTGGAATACGTCGCCGTCCTTTGCACATTTGACAATAATCTCATGGCCTGCCAGCAGGTCATAATCGAACGCGTGCATGGGCTGGCCGTATTCTTCCATTACGTAGTTGGTGATATCAACGATATTGTTGATCGGGCGGATTCCACAGGCGGCCAGACGTCTCTGCATCCAGGATGGTGACGGGGCGAGCCTGATATTTTTCACCATTCTCGCACAGTAACGCGGGCAGAGATGGCTGTCTTCCACGGATACCTTTAAATAGCTGTTGATGTCCTCGTCGTTTCCGGTAGCCGTAACGACCGGAGGATGGAATGGCTTGTCAAAGGTAGCCGCTGCCTCTCTGGCAATGCCGATTACGCTGTAGCAGTCCACACGGTTGGAGGTAATTTCATACTCGAATACGGTGTCACGCAGGCCCAGCACCTCGATTGCATCTGCGCCTTCCTCTGCGTCTGCAGGAAGGATGTAGATGCCGCTCTCCGGAGCATTCGGATACATTTCTTTAGAGGAACCCAGTTCCTCGATGGAGCAGAGCATGCCGTTTGACTCAATACCGCGAAGCTTGCCCTTTTTAATCGCCACGCCGTTCTCCGGAAGAGGGCCGCCGTCATGGCCTCCCGCTACCTTTCCGCCGTCCAAAACCACCGGAACCTTATCGCCTTCCTTAACATTTGGTGCACCGGTCACGATCTGAATGGTCTCCGTGCCGATATTCACCTGGCAGATGATCAGTTTGTCCGCATCCGGATGGCGTTCGATCCGTTCGATCCTGCCGACTACGATCTTCTCTAAGTTTTTGTCGAGGCGTTCGAAGCCTTCTACTTTCGTTCCGCTTAATGTCATCGCATCTGTATATTCCTGGTCGCTGACATCTAAGTCCGGAACATATGCTTTAATCCATGATAAAGGTGTATTCATCTTTTTTCCCTTCCTTTCCCTAGAACTGTCTTAAGAACCGAATGTCATTTTCATATAACAGTCTCATATCATCGATCTCGTACTTCAAAAGTGCGATACGCTCAAGGCCGACACCGAAGGCGAAGCCGGAATACTCGTCCGGGTCAATGCCGCTCATGCGAAGAACGTTGGGATGTACCATGCCGCATCCTAAGATCTCAATCCAGCCGGAGCCCTTACAGAACCGGCAGCCGCTGCCGCCGCATTTAAAGCAGGTTACATCCACCTCGGCGCTGGGCTCTGTGAATGGGAAATGATGGGGACGGAATTTTACTTTTGTCTCCGGTCCGAACAGTTCCTTTGCAAAATCTGCCAGCGTTCCCTTTAAATCGGCAAACGTAATGTTCTTGTCGATCACCAGGCCTTCAATCTGATGAAAAGATGGGGAATGGGTCGCATCCACCTCATCGGAACGGAATACGCGTCCCGGGGCGATCATACGGATCGGCAGCTTGCCCTGCTCCATGGTGCGGACCTGTACCGGGGATGTCTGGCTTCTCAAAACGATGGATTCGTTAATATAGAAGGTATCCTGCTCGTCTCTGGCCGGATGGTTCTTCGGAATGTTCAGTTTTTCGAAATTATATAAATCATACTCCACTTCCGGGCCTTCCACCACTTCGTAGCCCATGCCGACGAAGATGCGCTCCACTTCTTCCAGCGCGATGGTGTTCGGATGGCTGTGGCCTACATTGTTTCTCTTTGCAGGAAGGGTCACGTCGATGGTCTCTCTTCTTATCTGCTCTTCTCTCGCCTTCTTTGCCAGAGACGCCTTGGCCTCTTCCAGCCTGTTTTCGATGATGGCGCGGGCGTCGTTGACCATCTGGCCTACCTTCGGTCTCTCCTCCGGCGGAACGTCCTTCATGCTCTTCAGCACGCTGGTCAGTTCGCCCTTTTTCCCTAAATAAGCGACCCTGATCTCATTCAGCTTTTCCAGCGCGTCCGACGCTTCGATCTGCTTCAATGCATCTTCCTTGATTTTTTCTAATTGGTCTTTCATCATGCTCTCCTTCTTTTATCATTTTTTCTTATACATAGAGTTGGTTAAGCCTGACTCGCGCGCCGGAGCACGGTTGCTTTGGCGGCCATACTTCCTCAGCGCGGAGTGCGCATACCCGATAAAGCGGGGCACACTGTCCTGCCCGGTGGGCTTTTTTTTGTAACAGGAACACCTTTCTATTACAAAAAAAAGCTCCGCCCCTGGTTAGGGACGAAGCTGAAGTTCGCGGTACCACCCTGATTCCCGCACAGAACGCGCAGGCACTCGGCATACGTAACGTGTATGAACGTCATGACCTACCCGCCGTCTTCGTAGGACGGTTTCTGCCATGCTGCTTCAGTGGGAAATTCAAACGCTTATCTGAACTTGAGGGGGCTTACAGCCGGTGACTCCCTCTCTCTGAAAGAAAATAAGGTTCTACTGACACCTTCATTGCATTTATCTGATAAAACTGAATTCATTTTATCCATTGCAGCAGGAAATGTCAAGTGGTTTGCGGATTTTTCTTCACAAAGTCGAATCGTTCGATGTATCGTTTCTTATGGGTATCTCTCGTTGCCACACTGACTCCCCAGTATTTCGTGATGTCCTTACGATCCTCTCCTTCCGGTATACAAATGCCGGACGCCCGGTTCGGAAGCGGTGCACACGGCTCGAAATGGATCCCGTCATCGCTGTAATAAAGATACTGCACGCCCTCCGGATCGTTCCAGTCATCTCCATATATCCTTCCCTCGCCCTCCCTGTGCTTGAGTCCGGACAGCAGACAGAGCCCATCCTGATACGGCCAGACAGAAAACGCATGGCCGCGGATAACCGGATTCCCTTCATATCTGTGATACGGACCCGTAATCGTATCCGCCCAGGCCAGCCCCAGCATGGTTTTATCCCCGTCTGGTTCCGTCAAACGGCTTCCCTTAAAATAAACCAGCCATCTGTTCTGGAAAAATACCGCACTTACATCGTCAACAGCTTCGTCATCCCATTTTCCTTCCTCTTCCCACTGAAGTACCGGCCCGTCCCCCAGTCTTTCAAACGGGCCTTCCGGTGTGTCCGCTGCAGCCAGACCACAGCACCTTCTCGTAGTCTTCCCTTCGGCAAAATCGGTACCCACACCAGTATAGAACATATAAAATCTTCCTTTGTCATGAAACACATTGGCTGTCAGGACTCCCGCGCAGTCCCAGCCGCTTTCTGCCGGAAGCAGCGCATCCTTCCCAGCTTCCCAGTGGAAGCCATCTTTTGAAGTACAGCACATGATCTTGCAATCAGCAAAATGATCGTAGGGTCGCTCATTGTCATGCTGTGTATACCACAAATAATACGTTCCCTGATCATACAGTATATTGGAGGGATCGTGGTTATTGTCTGAAGGCAGATTTACGGTCTCCACCGTCTTTCTCTCCACTTCCAGCAGTTCTTTCGGTAATTTCATCTTACACTCTTCCTTTCTTTTGCTCAGCTATACTTTATTTCAAATGTCTTTTACATCAGGCCAGCGGTAAGAACCGTAAAAGCCTTCTATTCCTTCCCTGTTCCTTCCACAATCCCATCAATCATCTGGTTATGAAAAATCAGATACAGAACCAGAATCGGCAGAGCACTGAGTGCCGCTGCCGCCAGGAGCACGCCGTAATTACCGTTCATGGAGACATCTCCAATCGACCGCAGCAGGGCTGTAACTGTCAGCTTTTCCTTTTTGGTCGTAATAATAATCGGCCACAGGAATTCATTCCAGGTATTCATAAAGGTCAGAATAGCCAGAGATACAATGGCCGGCTTCAGCATGGGAAAACCAATTCGCATCAAAATCTGATTTTCTGTAGCTCCTTCGATTCTGGCTGCTTCCATAGTTTCCTGCGGAACCGTACCGGAGGCAAACTGCCTCATCATGAAGATTCCAAATGCAGGTATCGCATTGGGTATAATCATGGACCATAAATGGTTGACGCCTCCCAACTGCTTTACCAGTAAGTACGTGGGAACCAGCCTCGTCTCCAGCGGAATCATTAAAGATGACAGTGTAATGATAAAGAGCACATTTTTAAACGGAAACTGATACTTTGCAAAGGTAAATCCTGTTGCTGTGCAGAAAAAGCAGGCCAATGCGGTTGTAGAGACTGCGACAATGACACTGTTCATCATATTCGTCACAAAGGGCCAGTTTGCAAATAACATGCGGTACATCTTAAGCTGGAACCCGGCTGCCGGAAGAATCTTCGGAGACAGTGAGAATATTTCATAATCTTCCTTAAAGCTTCCCATAAACATCATCAGGAACGGAAAGCAGGTGACAATGATCACGATCAGCAGCAGCAACAGGGAAAATAGCTTTTTTAAAATATTTTCAGCATTCTCTTTCTTCATCGTCACTCCTCCGTCCTTCCATAATAATTTTTTACTACAAAGACACTGAGTATTACGAGAAATGCGAACAGAACATACGTAATCGCCGCCGCATACCCCATTTTTGAGTATTCATATGCATTCTGGTACATGTAGTACACCAGCGTGGTGGATGAATTCATCGGGCCGCCCTGTGTCAGTACCATCACATCGCCCACATTCTGGAAAATCCAGATGGTTGACATGAGCATGACAAAAAATATCTCCGGAACCATAAGCGGCAATGTGATTCTAAAAAACTTCGTAAACGCTCCGGCCCCGTCAATGCTGGCAGCTTCCCCCACAGAGCTTGGAATCTTCTGCATTCCAGCCAGCAGTACCAGAGAGAAATAACCGGTCATACGCCATATGTTCATAAATGCTACTGAGACTTTCGACAAAGCAGTGGTATCCAGCCATCCGACAGGACCGATGCCAAAACAGCGTTCCAGCAGTACGTTGATCAGTCCCCCCTCCGTGGTAAGCAAAATACGGAATATAATTGCTGCCACGGCGACAGCAGTAATATATGGCAAAAGGACGATCACCGAATACACTCGTTTGCCGGTCAGTCTGGATGAATTCAGGACTGCAGCCAAAATCAGGGCCAGAAAAGTACGCAGTGGAACGATGTAGAGCCAGATTAAGACTGTATTCAGCAAGGACTTCCAAAACTTGTCATCCCGCAGCAGCTTTTCGTAATTTTTAAATCCAACGTGGTCAGCGGCCGCTACCGTTCCCAGACCATCGAAATTGGTCAGGCTGATTAAAAAACCGCTGACGGCAGGATAAATATAAAAGACTGCAAACAGAATGAAAAAGGGCGCGATCCACAGATAACAGTGTTTGTATTTTTTCATTTCTTTTAATGTACTGGTCATTTAATCAGCCTCCAAACCGGTCAAACCTATCAGATGTCATTTAATTTCTGTTTCATGACCTCAACCGCAGTTTCTGGTGTGTATGCACCGTTTAAGAACATCTCTCCGATTATCTCAGACAGCACATTGTTCATCTCGTTGCTTCTCTCGTCTACGAATGGAATATCGGGATCCGTATTCAGAAGGATCTCAGCCAGCTCTGAAACCACAGGTTCTCCGCCGAACGCCTCCCAGCCGTTATCCCTGCTTGCCGCGATGGCGCGAATTCCTTCCATGCAACCGGTTGCATACTGCGCCATAACTCCATCTTCGTTTACATTGGAGAACTTCTCAGCCGCCTCTTTCGTAAGTGCAAGATAACGGACTACATCTTTTGCTGCCTCTAAGTGTTCCGTATTTTTATTGATCGTATAGTACTCCGTATTGTTGATATACGTCTCTCTTCCATTTTCCGCGAATTTCATCGGTTCTGCAATCGCCAGATGACCATAACCGCCCTGACCAGTTGGGTCTACATTCGTCACATAGTAAGCAGCATGTGCTGCGACAGATGGAAACGCGGCGATCTTGCCAGCATTGAAAGCAGTCCAGTATGCCTCACTGTTGCCCTGCTGGCTCGTATGCCAGATCCCGGCGTCGTAGCATTTTTTCATCAGTTCCAGAGCTTCCTTCCCCTTATCCAGAGACACTTTGCCCTCTGAATCCAGGACCTGGCCTCCCAGCATATAGATGAAATTCTGAAATACCTCGTTGCAGCCGCTGTCCGCCGGATCAAATGCACCCGCATAGTAACCGTTTTCCTTCAGAGTTACCGCCTGGCTAAAATAATCGTCAAAGGTTTTCGGCGCATTCAGTCCCAGTTCGTCATAGATATCCTGTCTGTACATAAATACATACTGATTGGTCACCTGATTGGGTATTCCATATACTTTTCCATCCATGGTCACCGGATCCATGACCGGAAGCACCTCTCCCTCCGTAAACATATCTGAGAGATCCACAAGATACCCCGCCTTAGCAAACTGCGGCGCATACAGATCATGTACAATCATGATATCCGGCGTACTTTCATCGTTTGACAGCTGAAGCTTCATTTTTGTCGGATATTCCGCATAGGAGTATTTTTCAAAATTGATCTTCACATTTGGATGTTCTGTCAAATAATCCCGGAGTACAATTTCTGCCACCGATACGAGATGGGCGCCTCCCATCATCGTCAGCTCGATTTCTCCCTCTTCTTTTGCCTCCGACCCGCTCATCGTCGTTTCTGCTGTTTCCCCGTTTTTTGTTTCGTTACTGCTTCCACCGCAGCCAGTCAGTGACATACACCCCAATACTACGGCAATCCCCATTGCTAACCCTCGTTTTTTCATAGATACGAAACCTCCTTGTTTGGTATATTCTTTATTCTTATTTCATTTTTTATCATTTCCAGCCGCTCCGGATCCACTCTTCCCACCTGCTTCTCCATGGCATTGGCGATGCCGCAGGCCATGGAAAAACGAAATATCTCTTCCATGCTCCAGCTCTTTCTCAGACCTATAGCAAATCCCGCTACCGTTGAATCCCCGCTTCCTATGGTGGAAGTCACCTGTACACTGGGAATAACCGCTTCCCAGCAGCCCTCCCTTCCGGCCAGGATTCCGCCCTCCGATCCCAGGGAGACCAACACATAAGCCACTCCATCCTGAACAAGCTGTAAAGCCAGCTTCCTCACTACCGTCTGGTCGGACACCGGTTCCATTCCAAACAGTTCAAATAATTCCTGCATATTGGGTTTATAAAAATAATAACCGTCTTTTCTCAATTGTTCTACGGTTACGCTGTTTGTATCCAGAAAGCATCTGGCTTCCTTCCATTGACACATTGCACTTATTTCACTGTACAGGCTATCCGGCGCGCCTTCAATCGTCATACCGGAGCAGATCACAATATCGTCTCTCTGCAAATCCTCCCGAAGCCGGCACAGCAGCTGCTCCACCTGCCTCTTTTCTACGGTCGGCCCCTGCTCAACCAGTTCGGACTCTCTTCCCTGTTCCAGATCGATGATATTAATCGTCTCTCTCGTATTGCCATTTATCTCGATCAGACAGGCATCGATCCCTTCCTTTTCCATAAAGGCCCGGATCATTCTTCCGTTGCTGCCAGCGATAAATCCGTACAGAGCCACAGGCTCCCCGCACTGTTTGCATACCTTGGCGACATTGATACCTTTCCCTCCTATAGATACCTCTCTCAACAGGTGGAAGTATTTTTTTCCCGGTTCAAAACCATTGACATGGTAAGATCGGTCTATCACCGGGTTTAAACAGATCGCCCGAATCATTGACTCACCCCCTCTTTCACCCAGTTGTGGCCGGAGCTCCCCGTCACCTGACTCATTTTCCACATAACCTCTTCCTTCCATGCATCCTTTCCCTGTTTTAAATAGACGCGGGGATCGTATTTATCGGGCTGTTCCCTAAGAACTCTGCGCACCGCACCGGTAAATGCAAGGAAATTGTCCACATCCATATTGGCCTTGCAAACTCCATATTCTGCGGACCGGCGTATACTGCTCTCACTGCAGTTTTTCATCACCTCCACACGGCCTCCCTGCTCATTTACATATTCAATCAGATGCAGGGGAAGGGAAGCCGCTCCGTGTAATACCAACGGAAAGCCTGGCAGTTCAGCCTGAATTCGTTCCAGAACCTCCATATGCAGAGGCAGATTTTCTGCCGCCTTTACTCCGCCGTGTGAGGTTCCCGCCGACACAGCCAGACTGTCACAGCCGGTCAGAGTAACGAATCGCTTCGCAGCGTCCGGATTTGTAAATTCCACATGATCTGCAAAGATTTCGTCCTCGAATCCGGGCAGACGTCCCAGCTCCGCTTCCACACAGACCCCCCTTGCATGGGCATATTCCACGACTTCCCTTGTAAACCGTACATTCTCCTCAAAGGAAAGATGAGATCCATCAAACATGACCCCTCCCACGCCTGCATCAACCGCCTGCATAGCTGCTTCTGCCGTTGGACAGTGATCGTGATTGATTCCTACAGGAACCGATACACTTAAAGCGGCAATCTTCATCACCTCTATAAACTGCCTGAAATCCGGAACGTATTTCCGTGCTCCCATGGACACCTGAAGTATTACAGGCGACTGCTCTTCCTCCGCGGCTTCCAGCACCGCACACAGACTGTCATAGTTAAATACATTAAACGCTCCCACAATGTAACGGCGTTTCATGGCATCCACGTACAACTGATCCAATTGAACAATCATTATTTGCCTCCTTTTATAGAAAACGTTTTCTATTAATTTAAAAAAATAATGGGTTCTGATGGGAAGGAAAACCGGAATCCACTGAAATCCCTTCAACTCCGTTCTTTCCTTCCCCTTTTCCGGTGCAGCTCTATCTGCAAATATGTCTCAGCTAAGGCTCCGAATTGAATTACCATGTTTTAACTTCAAAGGCAGTTCATAATGGCAGAAATCCTCCTTCTCCCCCTTCAGCCTCATTAAGACCAGCTCTCCTGCCAGCTGCCCAATCCGTAATGGATCCTGAACCACAGATTCGATCCGAGGCTGAATCAGCTGGTGCATCGGCAATTCCCCAAACGAGACCACCGATACGTCTTCCGGAATCCGGAGATTCAGTTCCTCCAATGCCAGCAGAGTACCTTCGGTCATCACATTATTGGCACAAAATACTGCTGTTGGCTTTAACCCATTTCCGGCAAAGATCTGCTTCACCCACTGCCTGGCGTCGTCACTGGTAAAACCGCCTCTGCTGACCCATTCCTCTCTCAGAGGAAGTCCATAGGCCTGCATCGCCATGCGGACGCCCTCCAGTCGTTCCTTACCGGAACTGATATTCATCAATACATTGTTAACTGCAATCTCCGTATGACCTTTCTGTATCAGCGCCTCCACCAGCTGGTAAGAGGAATCCCGGTTGTCCTCCACCACAATATCTGCCTGAAGCCCCGGAACCTTACGGTCGATTGCAACAACTGGCGTTCCATTCCCGGCAATATTGTTTAAATGATAGGAACTGCTGTCGGAAGAAGAGATTACCAGCGCATCCACACAGCGCTCCTCAAACATAGAGAGAATCTGATGTTCCTTCTCCACGTTTCCGTCGCTGCTCGCATAAATAATCTGATAACCCTGAGCGGAAACGACGTCTTCCAGCTTTCTCGCTGCCTTCATGAAGAAACGGTTCGAAATATCCGCCACCACCAGGCCTATGATACCGGTATTATTGCTCTTCAAACTTCTGGCCACCAGGTTCGGCCTGTATCCCAGTTCAGCTACCGCTTTCTCAATCTTCTCCCTGGCTTCCGCACTCACCGGATAATTATTATTGAGTGCCCGCGACACGGTGGTTATGGACATACCCGCGTGGGCTGCCACTTCTTTTATCGTAACATTTTTCACATCGCACGCTCCTATAGAAAACGATTTCTATTTTTATTATAACCAGCTCCACTCCACTTGTCAATATGATTTTTTATTTTTCTGTTTACAGACGGTTGCTGCTCCTTGCTCCATCCCCTGCTGCTATCTCATCGCTAATATGATCTAAAAAGAAAAGGACAGAGAACATCGTCACTTATGTAACCTACGATGTTCTCTGTCCCTTTTTATGGCTGATCCGCTCCTTCTATTGAATCAAACACTGATTCTCATCAAACCCATCCGCATACATACTGTCCTTATAAATCTCATCCAGCGTATCAAAGCGGAAGGTTCCCGCCTTCACTTTATAGAACTTCTTCTCCTCCGGAATATAGAACATCCCGCTCTTATCCACGTTTATGGCCGCAATCTGTTCTGTATCCGTCGAAAAATATATCTGGTACGTGGTTGCCTCGTCCAGCTGACCGTTCGGGACCTCCTCTAAGGAGAAGCCTGTAAATAAGTCGGCCACCGCTTTAATCCTGTCTTTATCCTCACTGAAGAACGAATAACACACAGAGCCATAGTAAATGGAGACCGCTTCCGACTTCTCCGTATCGATCGGTATGCCGGAAAGCACCTCTCCGTCTGCCGGCGCCGCACCTGTTATGGGCTGTGCCTGCCCGGCCCCGCTGCCCGCGGCAGCTGTATCCCCGGAGTTCCCCTTATCCGCCGTGTCGATCTTTTGAAATCCCACGGCGCTGTCAGCAGCCGTCTCTGATCCGCCGACGACGCTGCTCACATCCGGTGCTTTCGCTGAAGCACCGCAGGCGGTCACCGTAAGCGCGGCTGCCATGAAAAGTCCGATAAAAGCGGTATAATATCCTGTTTTTCTCATTTGTCTCATCACCTGTCCTGTTATATCCGGTCATACAGCGAACTGGCTGTTGTACAGTTCCGCATAGAAACCGTTCTTCTCAAGCAGGCTCTCATGAGTCCCCTGCTCGATAATATGGCCGTCCCGCATGACCAGAATCATGTCTGCTTCCCGTATGGTGGAGAGACGGTGGGCCACGATAAAGCTGGTCCTGCCTTCCATCATCTTGGAAAATGCCTTCTGAATCCGTATCTCAGTTCTCGTATCAATGGAAGACGTGGCCTCGTCAAGAATCAGCATGGGCGGCAGACACAGCATCACGCGCGCAATGCACAGGAGCTGCTTCTGTCCCTGGGACAAGTTGCTTCCGTCCTCAGAGATAACCGTGTCGTACCCATCCTTCATTCGTTTGATAAAGCTGTGGGCATGAGCCTCCTTTGCCGCTATGACCACTTCCTCGTCGGTCGCTTCCGGCCTTCCATATGCGATATTATCACGAATCGTACCGGATTTCAACCATGTTTCCTGAAGGACCATGCCGTAACTTGTTCTTAAGCTTTTTCTCGTAATCTCCCGCACATCGTTTCCATCCACTTGAATCGAGCCGGAATCTACATCGTAGAAACGCATAAGCAGATTGATGACCGTACTCTTTCCGCATCCGGTCGGCCCCACAATGGCGACACGCTGCCCCGGTTTTACTTCGAGATTCATATTCTCGATCAGCGGTATTTCGGGATCATAAGAGAAATTCACATCGCTCAGAGACACTTCCCCCTTTACCTCCGACAGGACAGCTGCATCCGGCGCATCCGGAATCTGTGGTTCCTCATCGATCAGTTCAAAGACGCGGGCCGCCGAGGCCAATGCGTTCTGAAGTTCCGTCACCACGCCGGAAATCTCATTAAACGGCTTCGTATACTGGTTTGCATAGCTTAAAAAGCTGGAGAGCTGCCCCACCGACAAATGGCCGGAAATAGCCGCAAACGCACCTGCAATTCCCACGCTGGCGTACACCAGGCTGTTGACGAACCGGGTAGCCGGATTGGTAATGGAAGAAAAAAATGTAGCCTTAAGTCCCCATACCCGCAGACGCTCGTTGATTTCCTCGAACTGAGACTGGGTCTCTTCCTCGTAGCCAAATGCTAAAACCACCTTCTGGCTGCCGAGCATTTCTTCCACAAGGGAGGTGAGTTCGCCCCTCGTCTGCGACTGTTTCCGGAACATGGTGTAAGTCCGCTTTGCAATAAAGCTTGCCACAAACAGAGAGACCGGGGTAACCAAAATCACGACAACCGCTATGGCCGGATTGATTGTAAACATGAAAATGAGGGTTCCTAAAATCGTAAGGATACCCGTAAACAGCTGCGTAAATCCCATCAAAAGTCCATCGGAAAACTGGTCGATATCGGCAATCAGGCGGCTGATGATATCGCCGTGAGAATGGGAATCGATGTATTTGAGCGGCAGGCTTTCCACCTTTGCAAACGCCCGGACCCGGATATCCTTCACCACACGGTACGTGATGATATTGTTGATATGGCTCATAAGCCACTGGGACACCGCGGTAATCAGGATAATGACACCAATCTTCATGAGAATTCTTCCCATGACGGCAAAATCCACACTTCCCGGTGCAAGAATGCAGTCAATGGCTTTACCGGTCAAAATCGGCACATAGAGAGTCAGGACCACCGTAATCAATGCACAGGCCAGTGAAGCCAGGACACCCCATTTATACCGGCCGATGCTGGAGAGAATCCGCCGTATGGTCGTTTTATGCTTTTTCATATTCATCCTACTGCACCTCCTCCTTTGAAAGCTGGGACAGACAGATTTCCCGGTAAATCTCACAGTTTTCAAACAGCTCTTTATGGGTTCCGCACCCCACCATGGCGCCGTCATCCAGGACGACAATCTGATCCGCATTCCGGATCGTGGTTGCGCGCTGGGATACGATGAAGACAGTCATATCCTGCGTCCTCTCCTTAATGGCCTTCCGAAGCCTGGCGTCCGTAGCAAAATCCAGGGCTGACGCACTGTCATCCATGATCAGGATCTCCGGTTTTCTGACCAGCGCCCTGGCAATCGTGAGACGCTGTCTCTGCCCGCCGGACAGGTTCTTGCCGCCGGCCTGAATATAGAGCTCCAGTCCCTCGGCCTTTTCTTCCACGAATTCAAGGGCCTGAGCCGTCTTAAGCGCCTCATAGATCTCGTCGTCTGCGGCATTTTTCTTTCCCCACTGCATATTCTCCCGCAGTGTCCCGTGGAATAACACCGCCTTCTGCGGAACGACCCCCGCCTTACCGCGCAGCTGATCCAGCGGATACTCCCTGACATCGTGGCCATCCACCAATACCCCGCCCTCCGTCGCGTCGTAGAAACGGGGAATCAGATTGACAAGCGTCGATTTACCCGATCCCGTACCGCCGATGATACCCACGGTCTGCCCTCTCGTCACGGAAAATGAGATGTTGCTTAAGGCCGGTTCCCTCGCTCCGTCATAGGTAAATGTCATATCTTTAAATTCTACCGCAGGAGCGCCTTCGCAGGCTTCCAGACACGTATGGTTCTTCTCCGTGATTCCCGGCTTCTGCTCGAACACGGCACTGATCCGGTTCGCGCAGGCCAGCGCTTTGGAAATGGTGATGATTAGATTGGCCAGCTTCACCAGCTCCACCAGAATCTGGGACATGTAGTTTACCAGAGCCACCACCTCGCCCTGGGTGATAATCCCGCGGTTCACTTCCTTCGCTCCGGTCTGTATGAGCACAATGATGCCCAGGTTGATAATCACATAGGTAAGAGGATTTAACAGGGAAGAAATCTTCCCGACAAACACCTGGATTTTCACCAGATTACCGTTTTCCTCATCAAACCGGCGGCCTTCATCCTCCTGCCGGTTAAAGGCCCGGATCACGCGGACACCGCTAAGATTTTCCCTGGCGGTCAGGAGCACGCGGTCCAGCTGCCGCTGAACCTTTTTATAGAGAGGCATGCTGATTAACATGATGCCAAATACAATTACAGACAGCACCGGTATGACAATGACAAAAATCAAAGCCGCCTTCACATCAATGGTAAAGGCCATGGCCATGGCGCCGAACACGATGAAAGGAGACCTCAAAAAGAGGCGTAAAAATAAGTTAACCCCTGACTGTACCTGGTTTGCATCACTCGTCATGCGGGTGATTAGCGTGGCTGTCCCCGCCTTATCGAGTTCCGCATAGGAGAGGCTGCCGATATGGGAGAACAGGTCATTTCGCAGCGCCGTACCGAATCCCGCGGCCGCCTTTGCCGCAAAATACTGGGCTGTGATGGAACAGACCAGCCCCACAACTCCAAGAAGCACCAGAATTCCGCCCATTTTTAAAATATAGGGGAGGTCCTGTGTCTTAATTCCAACATCGATTACTTTCGCCATCACGAGAGGTACCATCAGTTCAAAACTGGCCTCCAGAAGCTTAAATAACGGCCCTAAGAAGCTTTCCAGCCGGTATTCCTTTAAGTATTTCAGGAGTTTTTTCATTTATCCTTCCTCCGGATTCATATGTTTTTAGAATAATTCATTGTAATATTATAGCATTCTGGTATAATATTACAAGTATCTATTGCAGAAAAAAATTATTAAAGAGGTGTATTCCATGGGACAGATGAATTCAAGGCAGCTCTATTATTTTACAGTGATTGCGGAAACGGGCAGTTTTACGGCGGCAGCAAAAAAGCTGGGGCTGTCCCAGCCGCCGCTCAGCAAGCAGATCATGATGCTGGAGGAGGACTTAGGCGTCCGTCTTCTGACCCGCGGGGCAAGGAAGGCCGAGCTTACCGAGGCCGGTTCCTATCTCTATTCCCGTGCTAAGGATATCCTGTCCATGATGGATACGGCCGCTGATGAGCTCCAGAATTTTCCCTCCTCATCGAAGGGAATCTTAAAGCTGGGAACGATCTCCTCCTCCGGCAGCTTTCTGGCGGACAGCATCCTGCCGGGCTTCTGCCGCCTTCATCCCAATGTTCGTTTTGAAATCTCCGAAGGGAACACTTACGAGCTTTTGGAAAAGCTGAAAAACGGTATCATCGAATGCGCCGTGGTTCGAACACCGTTTAATACCGACGGTTTTCACTGTGTCTTCGGATCAGAAGAACCGCTTACGGCAGTCGGAGTTTCCTCCTGGTTTGACGCGATTCCAGGCGGCTCAATCCGCCTTACGGACCTTGCCGGAAAGCCTCTCATCTATTATCGGCGCTTTGACGCCATCATATCCATGGCGTTCCAGAATATCGGCGCAGCGCCTAATATCTTCTGCCGCAATGACGACGCCAGGACGTGTCTCCAATGGGCTGGCGCCGGCTTAGGCGTGGCCCTGGTGCCGGAATCCATCAGCAGCATGAGAACGGCCGAAGGCCTGACAGTCCGGATCATTGATTCTCCGGAAACCGTCACCCGCATGACCGCCATATACAAAAAAAATGGCTATGTTTCAAACATAGCCAAAGAATTTGTAACTTATTTTGAAGCGCAGTCCAGAGTGTGTTTATTTCAATCCACATTATGAGCCCATATATCGCTCATAATGACAGACAGCGTTGCTGTCTTTTATCTGGTTTCCAGATAAGCTTGACCTCATGTCAGTGGGGATATATGCCCACCACTGCCGTTAAGCTTCACAGCCTTCCCAAACACAAAGAATCCGATGAGAAACATCACGGCCAGAATCGCAACACCGCCGTTGCTCTTTCCCGTAATCTGAGCGAATAATCCCATCAGAGCCGTTCCCATGAAAGAAGCGCCCTTTCCGCAGATATCAAAAATACCGAAAAATTCTCCCGATTTCTCAGGCGGAATGATTCTGGCAAAATACGACCGTGACAGCGCCTGGATCGCTCCCTGGAACATACCGACGCAAACGGCCAGCACCCAGAACTCATACTGCTTATCCAGCTGAATCGCATAGAGCGCAATACAAAGGTATGCAAGAATACACAGGCGGATGAGTTTTTCCGTCCTGTACTTCTTCGCCGCTTTGCCGAACAACAGCGCAAATGGGAACGCCACAATCTGAGTTAAAAGAAGCGCCAGCAAAAGGCCCTGGGAATTGAGCCCCAAAGAGCTTCCATAAGCCGTAGCCATCTCGATAATCGTATAGACCCCGTCAATATAGAAGAAGTATGCAATCATGAATACAAAAATCTTCTTATGATTCTTCAAATCAAGAAGCGTATGTCCCAGGCGGCGCAGGCTCTCCTTCACCACTCCGCGTCCCGACTCCGTGTTGTCCGTATAGTGAATCTGTTTGTAGTGGCGGAGCAGAGGCACCGTCACCAGGAACCACCACAGGGCGTTGATGATGAGCGCAATCACCATGGCAGTCACCATAGTGATGCCGATCTTCTCATAGAACAGAACAAACACAAGGCTGAACACAAACGGAACACAGCTTCCGATATACCCCCATGCAAAACCATGAGAGGAAACCGCATCCAGACGTTCCGGCGTTGTGATATCCGGAAGCATGGAATCGTAGAACACCAGACTCGCAGAGTAGCCCACCTTTGCAATCACAAATACCACCAAAAATACAATCCAGGATTTTGGTATGGCAAGTGCGGCACATCCCAGAACGCCCACCATCATACAGATCATAAATATCGGTTTCTTATACCCCTTCGTATCGGCAATGGCGCCGCAGACCGGTCCGATAAAGGCCACCAGCAGCGTAGCAATCGAGGCTGCATATCCCCAATAGGCCAGATAATCCACCTCGGAGACGCCCTCCAGTCCCGCCAGATAATTAAAGTAAATGGGCAAAATCGTCGTCGCAAGCAGCACGAATGCGGAATTTCCTACATCGTACAGAATCCAGTCTATCTCCATTTTTGTAAGCTTTTCTTTTTTCTCCTGTCCCATGTAAGGTTTCCTCTCACTTTCTCTGTTTTCACTGCAGAAAATCAAACAGACTCATCTGGCTGTTTTCGTAATTCTTCTTATACCCGTGAATAATGTCCTTCATGCGGTACAGAATCCCGTATTTCTCACACTCTGCCGCGAATATGGCCCAGAGCCGCTTTGCCGCCGGACTCCGGCATTCGTAGCGTTCTCCGTACCGTTTTCTGTATTCCGCCGCCAGATCCCGCTCCGGAAACAGCTGCCCCAGCTTATCATAGTACCACTCCCTCTGATTATCACGGAGCGTCACACCAAAAGCCGCATAAATAAAAGAAGCTCCCGCCTCATGGGCCTTTCTCACGACAGCCGTAATATTTTCCGGACTGTCTTCCAGAAACGGAAGGACCGGCATCAGCAGAATACCGGTAAACAGCCCTCTGGAGCTTAAGTAATCGATCAGTTCAAACCGCTCGGTAGAGGACGGCACGCCGGGTTCGATCTTCCCCGCCAGCTCATCATCCGCAGTCGTCACCGTCACTTTTAAGATTACAGGCGAATGCTCTTTTATGCTCTCTAAAATATCCGCATCCCTTCTTAAAAGAGTGCTTTTTGTGGCAATCCCTGCTCCGAAGCCGAAGGCGTCCACCAGCTCCAGCGCATGTCTGGTCAGCTCCAGCTCCTTTTCAAATGGATTATAGGGATCACTCATGGCTCCGGTGCCTACCACTCCGGTCTTCACCTTCCGCCGCAGATCATCCCGGACAATCCGCAGGGCGTCTTCCTTGGCCCGCACCGTGTCAAACCGTTCGATCCGATAGCAGGAAGACCGGCTGTCGCAGTAGATACAGCCATGGCAGCAGCCTTTATAAATATTCATATTATAATCGATGCCGAACCATTCGGAGCTCTTCGTCTTCGTCACGATGGTTTTCGCCGGTATATATTCCATACGCGCTCCCTTTCTGATTGATTCCATTAGTACCATTCTATCAAATGCAGTACGGTAGGGCAACTTATTTTCGAAAGAATTACTTTGTTTTTCAAAATAATTTTTCTGTTACGAAAAATTATAACCGTGAACTGCTACAACCATGAACCATAACTATTTGAAATTCCGGTGTCTTGCTTGATATTTTTTTGCGGTCATGGTAATATTTTAGTTATATCATTAACAAAAAGGGGATATCATGATTGGATTAATACTGCGAGGCAAACAGATCTACGACAAATTCAGCAAGGATGAAATGACTGTTTACGCGGCTCAGGCGTCTTTTTTTACCATCATCGCGGCATTTCCGTTCATCATGCTGCTGATGGCTATGATCCAGTTGATACCAACGATAACAAAGTCCAACCTGCTGCAGGTAATTACAAGTCTGGTACCGGCCAACCTAAAGAGCCTGGTCTTCGGCGTCGTCGAAAATATCTATACCAACTCTCCCGCTACCGTTTTATCCGTAACGGCAATCGCCGCCATCTGGTCGGCCTCCCGCGGCATGCTGAGCATCGAGCGCGGACTGAACCGGGTATTCGGGAAACAGAAGAAGAGAAATTACGTGGTGACGAGGATGATCTGCGCCGGTTATACCATCATATTCATGCTGATCTGCATTCTGACGCTGGTTTTGCTGGTTCTCGGAAGTTCGATTCAGGGATTCGTCGAACACCATTTTCCGGTCGTTGCAGAGATCACCCACTACGTCATCAGTTTTCGGACCGTGCTCCTGCTGATCCTGACGATCTGCTTCACTTTCCTCTATACGTATGTGCCGGAAAAGAAGCAGCATTTTAAAAAGCAGCTGCCCGGCGCTATTTTCTCCACACTGGGATGGATCGCATTTTCATTTGCATTTTCCATTTATTTTAACAATTTCAGCAATTTTTCTGTTATGTACGGGAGCCTTACGGCTATTGTGTTGTTGATGCTGTGGCTGTATGTGTGTATCTGTATACTGTTTCTTGGGGCGGAAATTAATTATTTTTATTCTGGGGACTGGAAGGAGCAGAAAAAGGCAGGATAACGGTCATGCCCACATAAAGAAGACCGGTGGATGGTAATCTGCCGGTCTTTTTCAGTATTCTATGTGTTCTACTATTACATTCGATTCTTAAATTCCTACAGTCTCTTAATACCCTTAATCAAAAATAAACAGCGCTTCAATGGGGGCTTCTACAGCTCTTGATATATCGATAGCCAGTTTTAGGGATGGATTATATTTACCTGCCTCCAGCCTCATGATGGTTTCCCGCCTCACACCGGTTATCTGTGCCAGCTGCTCCTGGGTCATTTCCTTATGCAGTCTATATTTTTTTAAATTACATGTAAATTCTGCCATGATCTCCTACTCCTCGTTTTCGAAGCGGTATAGCAAATACTCCTGAAGAAACAGTGAAAGGCCGAATGCGAATCCGATGACCGCAAGAAGCAGTTTCAGCATACCATAAGAATCATGGATCCGAAACAGGGAGAGTGCTAAAATGGCTGCCATAATAATCAGAGTCAGAGACACTCTGTTGGCGATCGCCGCTGCACGGTTAACGTTAGCCTCGTACCGTTCGTCAATCATAGTTCCCGACATCTTTCCCTCGTAATAAAAACCAAAAAATCCGAAGAAACAGAAAAATATCAGTGGAAAGGGTACATCTAAAGCTCCACTCTCTCCAAAAAACTGCGGGACGAATCCGAGAAATCCAAAGAGGCCGAAGAAGCCGAGCAGTCCAAGTTTCGGGCTGATCTTTCTGGTGTACTGTGGTTTCTGTTTTATAAAATCTTGTTTATGCATGGTAACTCCTATCAGCGATATATTTATCTCTTTTTAAGACAAATATATCACTTTTTAAGGGAACTGTCAATTCGTAAGCGCCAAGTATCAGGATGTCTCCAATACATTTGCCCTGACACAAGTTACTGGTGTCAGGGTTGTTCGCATTTTACTTTGATTTACTGTCACATGCTATCTTCGCTTTTTCTCTCCATGGAGTAAGATTCGCGAGTTCAGTGTCGCTTATATCGGTACTTGGACGACTGTCCAGCAGGTACTTCAGGTAGCTGTATGGATGGAGTCCATGAGCTTTTGTCATTTCTACCATGATATAAACAACCATGCTCGCATTGGCTCCGGCCTGACTGTCGCCGAACATCCAGTTTTTGCGTCCAGGGATTACCGGTCTAATCGAGTTTTCCGATGCTTATTCGCATATGTGCATAAGAATCAGAACACAGCATCCGACCATTTACAGTCGGCAGAAACAACTAGTTTCAGATCGATACGGTCAGCGGAGCCAAAGCCGGCGAAATCGCATACAGCATAGCTGAAACAACGAAAGCAAACAAGTTGAAGCCATATGAGTATTTTCGCTATCTTCTGGAAGGACTGCCAAAACATGGTAAATCGGAAAATCTTTCTTATGTCGATCAATTGCTTCCATGGTCGGAAACATTGCCGGAGTGCTACTGCCAGAAAAAGATATCCAAAAACTGATCAGTTTTGTTTATATCTGCCGTCCACAAAGTGAGGAATCTGAAACCTATAAACCCATAGCAGCTACGCTGCTATCTTCAGACCGCTGCAACGAAACTCCGCAGACCGCTAACGCGAAACAGGAATTCCATTGAAACGAACTATGCAAAATTTCATCTTTATTCCCAATCCCCTGCTATAATGACGATGCAGCTATCGCAGACTATATTATGAAAGGGGACTTTTTAATTGTCCAATCACACCTCAACAAAAATAATAACTTTCTTAACCCGATCCTCCCGGCTATTCGGGCGGATTTTTTGATTATTTCTTGGTATCGGAAAAGCTTGGTTTACTTGCACCTCAACAATGTAGGTTACCGTGAAAAATCTCTAATTATCCTTCTTATTATCGAAATAATTCTCTTCCTCATAATAAATATCGCTAGCATTAGAACTATCATAATTGAATAGCGAACAAGATAATGTTTATATGTAAAAAGAATCACAAACGAAATTACAAAAAACACAAAACTAATACTTATCAAAACGTTCTTATCATACGGAATCTCATCTATCTGATTCTCTTTACAGATTTTACTCATAAAATAATAATGCATTACAACATAAATTATATAACAGAATAATGTTGTATATCCTGCCGCATAATATCCAAATACAGGAATCAACAAATAATTAAGAACAATATTAATCACAGCTCCAACTAGAGTCGCAAATGAAATATATTTTGTTTTTTCATAATAGAATTCAAAAACTGCAAAAAATGCATACATAAAGCTAACATATACACTCATTGCAACAGGCGGAATAATCCAAATAGCCTCATAATATTCTTCCGGTGCAAATATTCTCACTACTTCAGGTGCAAATATAATAAGTAATATATTTACCAGTGCAATCCCTACCATTGATTTATATGCTATCGCTGAAATATTTTTTAGCTCACCTTTTTTAATTTTCTTATATAGCCAAGGTTCAATTGTTTGCATCAATCCCGTATTAAAAATTGTCATAATTTGGGAAATAGAATATGCCAAACTATAAATACCAGCTTCTTTTGATCCAATAATTCGATCAATCATTATTCTGTCTGATGTACTCATAATTATCTGTGATAAATAATGCGGAATCAGAGGGATACATAGACTAAGTGCATATTTCCAATAATGCTTAATAAATATTTTTTTCCCTGACTTAATCTGATTCCAAAAGCAATAACTGTATGCGAAACAAGATACGATCACCATACCTAGTATTCTAGCTGAAACCTTATCTGTGGATTTTATTACTAAAAAAATACATAAGGCTGGCTGTGCAATAATTACAAATGCTGTCATACATAGCATTTTTCTATATCTCAAATCCACGCGTTGCTCAATTGCCCAAAAGTTATAAGCTGATGTCATCCATGATAAAAACAGCATAGAGTATACTTGAAATGTCGATAAATCAAATAGCTTATTCCAAAAATCCATCGTAAATGTATAAATGATTGTCCAAAGCAAAACCAACGTTAGAGTTAGTCCTTGCATACACGATGAAAATTCCCTCTTTTCCGAATCAAACTTAACAATACCTTGTGTATAAACTCCCGCAGATAATTGACAAGTAACAATAATAGAAACAATTAAAAACCAAGAATTAAAAACATTATATTCACCGTATTCTTCTGCGCTCATAATTCTCGTAAAGATTGGAGTAGAAACCATTGACATAGCTTTTTGAAAAAAAGTACCAATCAAAAACCAAAAAGCAGCTTTTATCTCTACCGGTAACTCTTTATATTTTTTTAATATACTCGTATTCATATCACCATTCCTTACGATAATTATAGTAATCTTATTTATCCATGAAGTGTTGTTATTCCACCACCACCTGAAATATAAAATGTATCTCCAACTACCATATCAGCCCTTACACTTACCATATAACAAGCCAATTCCGCGACTTCCTCGACAGTAGCACACCTTCCACTTGGATTAGAGGGATGCGTCAAAGTATCCCCTTGAGTTCTTCCAGTCATTGCTGTGGCAACCGGTCCTGGACCAATAGCATTTACAACTATATTATATTTTAACAATTCATCCGCAAGTCCTATAGTCAAACCTCTAACTCCCCATTTTGACAACGCATATGGATTAATCGCTGGGCGAAGCGAAGATGCTGACGAAACATTCAATATATGACCGTGTGTCTTATTTTTAATCATTATTTTTGCCACATACATACATGCAAAATATAATCCTTTCAAATTTACATTCATCACCCTGTCATATTCAATTTCACTCATATTCAAAAATGAAGTGGCTGAACTTACACCTGCTGAATTCACCAAAATGTCTATTGTTCTTTCTTCAAATAACATAGAACTCTTTTCAATTGCTTCCTTCATTTTATCAATATCTTTCACGTCAAAAACAACATATTTAGCATAGTTTTGTCTGATAGTATTTATTTCTTTACACATTGCTTTTGTTTTATTTTCATTAGTTCCTGAGATAATAACCTTGCACCCTTGATTCACCAGTTGTTTTGCTATGGAAGAGCCTATTCCCCCACTTCCACCTATTATTAATGCTACCTTGCCCGAAAAAATATCGGATGAATCTTTTGATACAAGAATGGGAAAATATTCTTTACGCTTTAATACTTTTACACATTTTTTAAGAAAATGTATCATCCTCATATTTCACCTCTCATGCAGACACTTTTTAACAAATTTAGTCCCCTCATCTCCCAATGCCCTTCTTAATACTTTTTTTGTTTTATTTTTTACATATTGAGATGATGAAATCTGTAAATTATTAATTATTTGTAAGGCTTCACTTTCAGCATTACTATCTGTAAAGATTTCAAATATAATAGACTTGTTACTGATTGTCGATACAAAATAGGGAATTAATTCCGTAACTTCTTCCTTAGTCTTCGCACAATAATATTTATAACCTAAATTCTCTGCAATATTTTTTACAAATGTTTCTGATTTATTTCCATAATGATTTGCGGCAGAAATATATTCTTTTGTTTCATCACCAAATTGTGACGCAATGCATGAATAATTTCTAAATTCAGTTCCGTTTCCATTGTTAATAAGTAATATCCTTATATTATTCCCAATATGTCTGATTCCAACAGAATTCAAGTCATAGAAAAAAGCTAAGTCTCCAACTACTCCAAAATACAATTTTTCAGAATTTGCTAAGGAGGCTCCGATTAAACTAGATACACAACCATCAATACCAAATCCTCCAGTATTTGAATAACCTAATATGGAATTATTATATTCAAAGTAGTTCCATGATCTCAAGGAATTTAATATTGCAAAATGAATTACACTATTAGCTGGCAAAACTGGACTCATTTTCCATGCAGTCCAAATATTTGATAGCGGAAAATTTTCTATTTTATCAACAATCAGATCATATTCATTTTTGCAACTTTCATAATATGTAAGCTCTTTTTTATCACATACTACATAGCTATTATAATAATCAAAAAATTGTTTTTCCTCCATTTCAAAAACATACTTAGTATTTTTTCTATAATCTCTAATTTGTCCATCAGGATTGACTCTCCAAACTTCAGATGGATATAATTTCATATCTGCTCCAGAGATATCCCCAATATCAACCAAAACATCCATTTTCAAACAATCTGCAATATAATTATCTTGATTAGCAATAATACTTCCCAAAACTGCATACTTTCCTTGATAATTACTTGTATGATCAATAAAAACTGTAGCATTATAGTTTTCACAAAACAAATCTATTGCATCAATAAAGTCAGCAGCCATTTTCTTGTGAGTTCCTATAAATACACCTACTTTTTTTCCTTTCAATTCAGGAAATTCAAAATTTTTTTGAATTAAATCTATTTTTCGACAATAAGGCAATTCTTTTATCGAAAAGTCTCTACTAAATGTTGTAACCATATTAATATGAACCGGACCACCGCCCTGTCTTTTAGTTTCTAATATAGCCTTATTAATTTTTACATTATTCGCCCATTCATCTTCATCAGATTCAACAATGTCTACCTGTACACTGCACCTAACGATATCATTCAACACAACGGTACGGTCCATAACCTGTGGTCTATTCTGTCCGATATAGCCTGGATGCACTAGCGCTGTTATTGCAATAATTGGTAGCTTTCTATAAAATGCTTCTGTTAATCCTGGAATATAGTTACGAGAAGCTGTCGCACCTGTACAACATAATACAACTGGTTCAGCGGATTCCGCAGCAAGCCCACAAGCAACATACGCTGCTGAACGTTCATCTACAACTGAATATATTTCAAAAAATTTGTCATGCTGAACACTTGCCACAAAACTCACATTTGATGATCCTGGACTAGCTATAATTTTTTTAATACCATGAGCCTTTAATAAAGAAATAATCTGTTGAATGTTTTTTTCACTTGTATAATTATATCCCATATCTTTCTCCTATTTTTAATTCTTAAATAGAGCCTATAATCCAATCTCTGTAAACGCTTAATATCCAGTACCTTGATAATTATGGGGCCGCGGTTATGTGCGACCCGTTGATTCTTCTTTTTCGGTTTTCGTATGTACTCCGGTAGTTTCTCTGACCAGGGAAGCAGATCTTCCAGAAAACTTCTCTCAAGGTCATCTACGTGCTTGGGCACTTTGGCCAGAAAATACTCAAAATAATCATATAGCTTTAGATTGTTTGCCTTCGTTGTCTCAGTGATGCGGTATATAATCGCTGAGCTAGTTGCTCCGTTAATGGTGTCGATTACCTGCTAGTTTTCTTCCCTATACAGAATCCACGTATGGCTCTTTCGCTCAGTTATCCTTATAACAAGATAACTGAGCTTATCCTCACGTTATTTTTATCCTCATCTTTTCTGAAAACATTCATTTTGCTGTCTGATCTTTAAAAAGATAAGGATAACGTTTTCATCTTAATCCTCAAATTCGGGTAATTTTTGCTTCGTCATCAGGCATAATGCATTCTGATCTGCTGACATGTTTCCGGATTCTATTGCTTTGCGCATCATTTCCAGTAATTCATGAAATCATATCCTCTCGGTTTTATTGTATTTTCATTATCGTATATAAATTTTTGTCCTTATACTTTTTTGAAAACAGCTTAAAAATCAATGCTCCTTAAAAAGATAAGGATAAAAATATCGTGAGGATAAACTGGCATTATTGTCAATTGGGACGTTTCCATCTGTTAGGAACACTTTCAGATATCGCTTCTTTGAATGCATAGTTTTCCCTTTGCCGGCACTTCATGGTTATGCAATCTAAGGTACGCAAACAAGGCATCGACCAGTGGTTTGATAATAACCTTTCTTTGCTTAAGGCGTTCTTCAGAAGGAAGGTCTTTTAGATTTCCCTCTTCACGATAGATTGCCTAGATCTGTTTCACAATCAGGTAGGACATGGTTTTCTTTCGTCCTGGTTCCGGGATTGTTTTCAGGGCTTTGTCAAATCGACGGCAAGTATGAACTTAGCCTCATGCTATAGTAAGCTCCTCGAGTTCCTTTTCTAGATGTGATATCTCTGGTAACCGTATGTTACACAGATATCGGTATAACCCTTTAAATTGGCTCTTGTCTGGGAGGCATTTCTCGTTTTTTGGTATTCATACAGCACGATCTGCCAGTCTGTGTACATAAAGCCGGAACGATACACCCACATATAGCTCTTGCTTCCTGCCAGGCGACCATCACGGTTTACGAGAGCAGGAGTCTCATCCGCCTGAATGACGTATATATGACATGTAACCAACTGCTAATCCAATTTCACCGTACATAGTTGGTTCTAAAAATCTTGTTAAATACGGTATAGTTAGTAGATTCCATACGTATGTTGATATATTCATAATATATAAATATATTGTTTTTCGAGCTAATCTTTTATTACCTCCATTTAATATTCTTTCACATTTACGCAAAATTTACTTTTCTAATCCTTCTAATAACCATATTTGGGAATCTCGGCACAGTTCTTCAACTATATTATTAATCACGGAATAATCTATCATCTTATAATCTTGAACATTCATATTAATCCTTTCCAGTAATCCTACTTTTGATAGCAAATTCTGTGCTCTTAATGGATTTTCAGAATTAATGCATGCAACAAAATTGCAATTCAAATTTATAGATAGTGCAATACCATGAAACGAGTCAGTAATTATAAGGTCTGCTTTTAATAATAATGCTATAAAATCGCTAATAGTAGCTCCCAGAATTTTTTTACTCACTCCTTTAGAAAAGTATGTACTAAATTGAACTGCCCATATAGGCAATTTAAAATGATCCGAATACTGTCTTACTAAATCAACACATTTTTCACTATGTTTATCCTTTGAAACAAAGTACGTCAATATAAATTTTTCTTCAGTATCAAAATACTTTGAATGTTTTGCCAATTTATTTATCCATACGTTTTTTTCTAACAAAAATGTTGGATCAACCAATACTTTAATATCTTTATTAATTCTATTTTTTAATATATCTTTAGCAAATTCTTCTCTAACACTTATTGCATCAAAGGACTTTAATGCTGCTATTAACTTATCTTCATCTATTTTATTTAGTTTTTTACTTCCCAAACTAGATGCAATTGATATTCGTTTTTTAGACTCTCCAAACCTAAGCAAAAAAACTTCATCTATTCCATTCGTAATGTCAGGATTCCACACTTGATCACTACCAACAGCTAATATGTCATATTTCACGTTTCTCAACTGTTCGACGTTTTCATATTGAGTTTTTGATAATTTATAATATTCCTTTATATGATTTTTAAATCCTTTTTTATAAAAACGTACCTTCCCGAACAAAACAGATTTAATAAACGAAGTTAAATACCCTAAACGCTTATTATTTTCTTTATATGAACACTTTAATTTATTACTTTCATATTTATTTGAATAATCAATTATCTCTACATCATAACCATTCATCTCCAAAAACATCTCAGTTGCATATGCTTGCAGCCATACTCCGTAGTTATATGATTTAAAATAGGTAACTAATCCAATTCTTTTCATCTGGCGATTTCTATCCTTTCATTCATAAGCAAAGAATTTATAATATGTACAATATTTTCTATTTTGTAATAGTTTCTAAAATACGCGTTATTAAGCCGGTAGATAAAATATTGGCGAAGTAACTTCCCAAATCTATCATAGATCTCAATAAATATATATTTAAAAAAATGCCTACCACACTTAATAAAAGTAAATTCACATTTATTACTCTCTTAAAAGTAATACTATTGATTTCATGTTGCATTTTAAATACTATAAGACTAAACCAAACAATCAACGGAATAACAAATCTAATATATGTATGCGCAGACATTGTAAAAGAGATAAGTGTGGTAATAAGTAAATAAAAAGCAAATATTTCTTCCATCATCCATTTCTGTTTTTTTGTAACTGGGCACCGATTTCTTTGTTTATATATTTTTATCATAATCAGTATAAACAGTATAACAACTAGATAGTAAAATCCCCCTTCAAGTTGATAATATCCGCTATTTCTAACAGTATCTGCCCAGCCACCTTCCTTCCATTGAAAGTACATATTCGCTCTGGTAATCGAATATATAATTTGATTTATTATAAAAAAAGAACTAGTAGCACCTGATAAACTTAATGCTAATACATTTATAATTTGGGGAGTAACTGATGCAAATGCTCCAATTGCTATTATAATTTTTTTATTTTTTATAAATAAAATTAATCGCAAGAGCAAAAAAACAATTGTAAAAAAATGAAATAACAAAGAAGTAATGTATAGAAAATAGGTGATAAAATTTCTTTTTTCTTGAATTATCTCACGATAAAATGCTAAAAAGAAAATTATAAAAGCCAATGGCCAACGAATTCCATTGACGATAGTACAGAAATTGATGGACGTTAACATAAAAATGGTATAAACTAAAAACTCTTTTCTATTCGCACCAATTCTTATTTTATAATCTGTCAAGATGTATAGAACTATAAAATAAAATATAAATACTGAAATTGCAGGTAATAGTTGTTCGTTACCTAATTTAGAAATAAAATAAAAATATATGTCTACAGCATATAAATTCGTATACACTAAATTAAAAGACTCGACTAGATTTTTTTCACTATACCTGTTTAGCATTTCCAAATATCTAACTAAATCTGGATCCGTAGCAGGATGTATAAACCAATACCCTGCGATACCAAATAATAATGAGACTAATGCACAAAATAGTATCTTTGTTTTAGGCTTAACATAAATGTAACCCACGACTATAATGGGTAATAGTAAAAATGGTAGTGTTAAAATTATTAACAAAAAAAATATTATTAATCCTGTCATATTTTCTCCATCAATTCCTTAAATATAAATTTAAAAATAAATATTGAAAATTTAGGGGATATCGCAGAAAATAATGCAAATCCCTTAGCCCCAAATGAACTATTACCCTTCATATAAATATGTAAAGAAGATCTAATATTATTTAATATAATTTTGTCATATTTATGATCGTATTTGTCCATCTTACTAAGTGTGGTTAAACAATCATACATTAAATATCTTATTCCATCATCTACGAGATCATAATGACTATTCTTTAGATAATTCACTCTTATCAAAGATGCTTCTATTCTATCCAGTTCTCTTTCTGTAAACTTTCTTTCTGTTATTCCATTTTTATTGACTCTATAATAATATGCCGTTGAACTCGTAATATAAATCTTTGGGGATAGATCCACTACTCTGTATGTAATGTATTCATCTTCGTATAACTTTCCAACAGGAAAGAGATTCTCATCAAACAGTTTTTTATAAAATAATTTATTACAAACAGAATTACTGATCCCCTTAGCCGTGAGCATTGACTTCATCGCCACGGAATTGGTAATAATGCCATCTGCCTTATATTTTGAAATATAAAGAACGTCTTCAAAGTCATCAACTCTTTTTATACTGGAAACAGCCACATATACTCCATCATTTTGTAATCCTTCATAAAGTCTTTCATAAAATTTGCTATCAATATAGTCGTCAGAATCAACAAATCCTATAAACTCGGCATTTGCGTACTTTAATCCATAATTCCTTGCATCTGAGAGCCCACCATTTTTTTTATCAAGAACCATAATTCTTTCGTCGAGTGCTTTATATTTGTTACATATTTGAAGACTGTTATCAGTACTTCCATCATTAACTAAAATAATTTCTAATTCTTTCATTGATTGATTTATAATACTTGTAATACATTGATCCAAATACTTCTCTACGTTATAGACAGGAACTATAATAGAAATCTTTTTTATTTTAGTCATTTTTATATTCTCTCTATACTTTTAACTATCATGTCATTATATTTCATCATATAAATTCCCTCATTATACTTTCCTATCATCCTGTCATTAACCTTACCCTCCAGATTATTTAAAATTAATTTCATATGATTTATACCACTCTCATATGCATGTGGATAGCCCCCACCAAAGCGAGGATTTACTTCTGAAATATAATACTCTCCTCTAACGTAAAAAATATCTATATCAATCTGGCCAATATAACCAGCCTCTTTGACAAATCTTTCGATGAGACTAAACAGTTTATCATCTATAAAGGAGACCGCCTTATCAGTTTCTCCAGATCGCATTAGTAATTTTTTCTTTGTAAATATAGAAACAACCTCTTTTGAAATTGTATCAATATATACATCAGCACCTATTTCTTGTCCTTCAAGATATTCTTGTACCATAAGTTCTTCTGTGTGAGCAAATAATAAATTAATGGTATTCCGATCAAAAACTTTGGCAACAGAAATACTTGCACTTCCCTTTGCCGGTTTAACAAAAACCGGAAAATTAATTAATCCTTTCTCAATTTCCGTGAAAAAGGCTTCTTTATTAATAAAGGATCTTGCACATAGATAACCGTGATTTTTCAACCAATTAAACATCTGAAATTTATCAAGTGACATTTCACATAGCTCAAGCGAAGATCCTATCACAGTTGTTCCAATAGTTTCAAATTTCTTTTTATTCTCTGCAAGTAAAGATAACTCTGGATCAATAAGAGAACAAACGCCTTTTATGTTCTCGTGTTTACAAATTTCTAAAATGATATCTATATATCCGACAACTTTTATCCCTGGAACTATGTAATATTTATCAGCTTCATAAAGAGCCGGAGCTAGTTCACTCATATCCGTTGCTATAACTTTACCATTGCCAGCTAAATTTTCCTTAAAATATTTTATTATCTTATTTCTTGTCCCTACACTAAGTATCAAAATATTCATCTTAACATTCTCCGCATATCATCAAAAAATAAGGGGGTACCTCCTGTGTGAATAAACAAAATACTTTTTTTTGTAATTTTTTTATTCTCTAAATACTTCGTCATCCCCCAAAATGCTTTACCAGTATATGTACTATCTAATGGGATACCATACCTAATTAATACAGATATGATCATACGCTTTATTTCCTCATTTTCTTTGCCATAACCATTCCCAATATAATCATCTAGAAAAATTGTTTTGTCTTCTATATCTTCTATTCTAATCGTTGGTGCATATTCTTTAATACTGTTAATTATAATATCCCTTCCATAAGGATTCTTTCTTGCAATGCTTATACCTATAATTTTCCTATCATCTTTGTTTTGAATTTGCCCGCAAATCAATCCTGCTTGTGTAGTTCCAGTTCCTGATGCAAAAAAAATATAATCAAAATAAACATTATTTATTCTCTCATATTTTTTAATTTCCTGATAGCAGTTTACATATGCCTGAGTTCCAATCCTACCATGTCCACCACCTGGAATAAAATATGGCTTTTTTCCTTCTGTCTTTAACCTCTCTATCTCCTGTTCAATAGCCAAACTAACTTCATTAAGCGATACAATTATTATCTTTGCTCCAAAAAGTTCCATAAACTTACTGTTAAATGTAGGTTCTGAAACTTCTGATGCACATATAATAAAGCAAGGTATATTTCTCACAACTGCCATATTGGCAATAATCCGGCAATGATTAGAGTGACTGCTACCATAAGTTACTATACAATCATAGTTATCCCGATCTATTTCATCAAAAAACAACTTTGCCTTACGTGCTTTATTTCCACCAAAAGAGTATGGAAAAAGGTCTTCTCTTTTCATATATAATTCATTATTATAAAATGATCCTAATCTATATGTCTGCGTTTCCACATGCTACCCCCTATACAGAGGAAAATAATTTTGATTTTTAATCTCTGTTTTTTTCTTTACAAATATGTCATATATCTTTTTATTTCGTATTTTTTTGATCGCATAATATTTCCATATACCATCATCAGTAATAAAGTTTCGCTTAAATTGTTCAATTCCACCTCCGGGGATGCCTCCTCCCATATCAAATAGTTTTTTCCCTCGGGTCTTTCCATATAATGCAGCTTCATAAGTAAGTAAACTATTAGCCTGAAATTCTGAATATTGTGGATCAGACCCTAACAGTAAATAATGTACTATATCTTCACCCATAACAACCAAAACAGACGTAATAATTTTTTCTTTTAAACTAGCATTTATAAGAAATGCATCATCTCCATATATTTCAAAATATCTTTTAATATCTTCTTCTGTCATTTTATAATATTCTGAAGTATGAAACTTTTCTTCAGTGTTCTTATATAACTCAATAAAATTAGAAACTGTTTCACCAGTAAAATCCTTAGATACTATGATTCCTGCCTCAATAGCTTTTTTTATTGATCGCTTTGATCTTCTATTATATTCTTCTTTATAGAAATCTAATTGTAGGTTATTACAATAATAATTTCCATAATACTCACCACCATAATTATTTCTAATTAATTCTGCATAATCATCCCAAGGATCAAGTTTTGCAAATTCTGCAATAATATTATGCTTTATACAATATTTCTCAAATGCGTTATCAAAACTTTTAAATAAAATTTCTTCTTTCCCAGGCACAACAGATTCAATATAAGGCCCCTCTGCACCTCTGTATGAAGCAATATCATAAAAATCTACACCCTTAATATTTCCAGCCTTTTTTTTAAAAAAACCGGTAATGTACTATACCATATTCATCCTTATGTAAAAAGTCCTGATACTCTCCAGTCTCTTTACATTTATTTACTTCAACCCATCTTTCCTCTCTATACGCACTTCTCATAACATTTATTCTCCTAAGAAGTAAATTCTTCTTTGTTAAACAAAGAAAAAATGTTAAAAAAGAATCTTAATGTCTAATAAAAGAGAAAAATTATCTATATACTCAACGTCGACTTTAATTCTCTCATCCCAAGTCGCTGAATTTCTCATTCTAACTTGAGCCAGCCCTGTAATCCCTGGTCGCATCTCGAATCTTTTTTTTGCAAAATCACTATAATTAACGTAACCATCATAAGGATGATACACAACTGGAGGTCTAGGACCAATAAAACTCATATCACCTTTTAAAACATTAAACAGTTGAGGTAGTTCATCCAAACTCATTCGTCTCAATATTTTACCGACTTTTGTTATTCTGCAATCATTCCCATCTTTTATTATCAATCCGTCACCAAAATACTCCGCTTTATCAACCATGGTCCTAAATTTATAAATAGTAAATTCTTTACCATGTTCGCCTAATCGTTTCTGCTTAAAAACAACACCTCCACGTGACTCGATTCCTATAAATAAACTGCTAATAATAAGTAATGGAAAAAGTATTACTATTAAAATTAAACTAAATATTCGATCTAGTATGTATTTGATTTTCAGTTCAAGCGCTATCATACTTTCCCCTCTTTTCTATGATTATTGCTTTCTTTTCTGTAAAAAGGTCTTCCACAAATTGTCAACTGACTCATTTGCTAATGAACCCTTATTATATTCTAATAAGGGATTTTCTTTTCTTTTATCTTTCAATTTATCAATTGTGCAAATATACTTTACTGGGGTTCCAACATAGACACCACTATCCAGTATATCTTTATTTACAATAGATCCCGCGCCAATCACTATATTAGATCCTATTTTTACATCTGGCAAAATGATAGTATTTGCTCCTACAAAAACATTATCACCAATTTCAATGCATCCAACATTTTCAGAGTATTTTGTCACATTCTCCATGTTATTAAACATATTATGAATTACATCGTGAGTAATAAATGTTACATTTGAAGCAATTCTAACATTATCACCAAAGGAAATTAATCTTGGGTATAATGGTAGTTTGTAAAACTGAATCATACAATTTTCACCTATACGATAGAACAATTTTTTTATTCTTATATAATTAGCACGCCTTGTTCCATTGAATAAAAAGAATAGTATAATAGAATGCGTTATTCTATTCAAATCCATCTATTTCCTCCAAGTTACTCGAAGCAATACCGGATCACTTCAATAATTTTGTTTTGTTGTTCCTCTGTCATCTTATTATCTGAAGGCAAACATAACCCCCTATTGAAGATATCCATACTCACCTCCAACGGCTTACCATCTTCTCTAACGCATCCTCCGTTTATATAGGCATCGAACTTCGCTTTGCCGCTTCCTTCTCTGGTAACAAAAACATTCCTCCTATAAATCGGTTGCATATGCATTGGTTTCCAAATTGGGCGACCTTCTGCATTAATACTACTAAGTACGTTCAAGATCTCTGTTGGGCAACTTTTACCATGTTCTGGCGTATATAATGCTTCACAATCACTTCTTACTTGTTTACACATGGCCTCCTCATTTATTATTAGACAACTCAACCAGTAATTAGGTTTACTACTTTTTTCGTCAAACGGGTTCATCTTTACAGGTAAATCTTTGAGACCCTTTTTATATCTCTCGTATATTGTTTTCTTTTGATTTATATGTTCTTCCAGATATGGCATCTGACCTCTTAACACTCCAGCTATAACATTACTCATTCGATAGTTATATCCAAGTTCTTCATGCTGATACCAGGGAGCAATCTCACGGCTTTGAGTAGACCATTTACGAACTTTATTTGCAGCCGTACTATCATCAGTTAAAAGAAAACCACCTGCTGATCCAGTAATAATTTTGTTTCCATTTCCAGACAAACAAGCCACAAGTCCAAATTTTCCAGTCTGTACTCCTTTATACAAAGCACCAAAAGATTCTGCCGCATCTTCAACAATGTTCGCCCCATACTTGTGACAAACGGCGCTTATCTCATCAATTTTACCAGGAGTGCCGTAAAGATGCGCAACTACAACAGTTTTTACATCAGGAAAAATTTCAAAAGCCTTTTCAAGAGAAGCCGGATCCATATTCCAAGTATCATATTCGGCATCGATAAAGATCGGTACACCTCCTTCGTAGACTACTGGATTTACTGTAGCACCAAATGTCATATCAGAGCAAAAAACTCTATCTTCTCTTTTAATACCTACTAGCTTCATTGCCAAATGAAGAGATGCCGTTCCAGATGATAATGCTACAGCATATTTACATCCAACTTTTTCACATATCATACGTTCAACTTCATTTATATTCTTTCCAACAGTAGACATCCAATTTGTTTCGTAAGCCTCCTTTATGAACTCGATTTCTGATCCATGCATGGTAGGACTACTTAACCACACTTTTTCTTCAAAGGGCTTAATTGAATTTGTTTCCTTAAACATTTTTCACTCCTCATATTCGTACATTGCTTTGTTTGTCGTTCATGATACTATCTCATTTGTCAGAAAATTTTAACATTTGTTAACGCACTACTTCCTAAATATAGCGTGCTCAACCATCAGTCCTTGCAGCCGCCGTTTCTGCCATCATCCTTTCTCTCTGCCCCACAACTACAAATTCATTTCCCGTAGGCTTATTCCCCACCGGCCGAAATGTCGTAACAATTTTCTCAACCATCTCAATGATATGGTCACTGTTCTCATAACTCGCCTCGGCTAACTCCTCCAACTGTGTCAAGAACACCTCTTTATCAAACGGAATCGGTTTCCCAATATGAATCAGCTCATTATCCGTTTTAAGCATTCCTTCTTCAGCCATCAACTTCTCCTCAAATAACTTTTCACCAGGTCTCAAGCCTGTATATGCCATCTGGATGTCAACTCCGGGTTCATATCCGGATAATTTAATCAGGTTTCGGGCCAACATATCAATCTTAACCGGATCTCCCATATCCAGAACAAAGATCTCTCCTCCCTTCGCATAAGTACCTGCCTGCATTACAAGACTTACCGCCTCCGGTATCGTCATAAAATAACGAACTATGTCCGGATGCGTAACCGTTACAGGCCCGCCTGCTTCAATCTGCTTCTTGAATAGCGGAATCACAGACCCGTTGCTTCCAAGTACATTCCCAAATCGAACCGCCACGAATTGAGTTCTCGCTCCTCTTCCTTCTCTAGTGGCGTCCATGCTTTTTTCTTCCCTTAAACCCTCAACAGCTATATGATCCACAGGATCCGCCACAACTTGACCATCAATTGTTTTATTCACATGTGCATACAAAAATGGCAGCAGCTCCACCCTGCCCTCTTTGCTGACTGCGTCCATGCTCTGAATCACCATCTCACAGAGCCGCTTGCTCGCCCCCATAATACTGGTCGGATTGACAGCCTTATCCGTACTGATCAGCACAAACCGCTGTGTGCCATGTTTTAACGCAGCATAAGCCGTCTTATAGGTTCCTACTACATTATTCTTAATCGCCTCATTGGGACTGGTTTCCATCAACGGAACGTGCTTATGCGCAGCCGCATGGTATACGATATCCGGTTTATACTTCTCAAATACCATGTTGATTCTTCTGCTGTCCCGCACCGAACCGATCAGAACAACCAGGTTCAGCTTATCCTTATATTTTCTTTTCAGTTCCTGTTCAATGTCATAGGCATTATTTTCATAAACATCAAAGATAATCAGCTGTTTCGGCTCATGCCCGGCGATCTGACGGCATAGTTCACTACCAATGGAACCGCCTCCGCCTGTGACAAGTATGGTCTTTCCTTTGATATACTGGAATATTTCTTCCATATTTACCTTGATCGGATCTCTTCCAAGTAAATCCTCTACTGCCACTGCCTTCATCCTGCTCAGCGATACCTCGCCATTGGCCAGCTGGTAGATCCCCGGCAGGCTCTTCAGCTCGCAATGGGTCTCTTTACAGATATTTAAAATATCCCTCTTATCCTTTGGAGATGCGGTTGGAATCGCTAATAAAATCTGGTCAATCTTATATTTTTCGACCGATTCCATAATCGAATCGCGCCCGCCAACGATCGGCACGCCTTCCATAAACCGATCCCATTTATTAGGATTATCATCAATCACACAGCATGGCTTTGCCATAACTTCCGTTGAACTTTTCAGTTCCTTCAATATCACCTGTCCAGCGGCACCAGCACCGATCACCATTACATTATGGACAGCGCTCACATTCCGTTCTCTTCGCGTCCTTTCCAACGTAATATAGCGATAAGCGAATCGTATTGCAGTTACCAATGCAAGCTGCATGGCTGCACCAATCACATAATAAGAAATTGGCATACGCTTTATGAGCAACGTGATGCATACAATATGAAATACTGTAGTAATCACACTCGATGCAAATATTCGATTTAATTCACTAAAGCTGGCAAATCTCCATAGGCTTTTATACAGATGCAGCGCATAAAATACAACCAACACAAACACCGTATAGAACGGTGCAAATCTCAAGTATGAATTTAGGTATGTCTGTGGAATATTCGAGAAACGCAAATCAAACCGCAGCCACAAACCAAAAAAGTAAGAAAAATTCACTGCGATTATGTCATATATGATGAGATAGAAAGCGACTACTTTCCAATGTTCGATATGTCTTTTTTTTGAGGTATTATTATTTGCATGGTTTAACGCTATTTTATTATTCTTTCGTTCATTTGTATTATCTTTCACTGTACTTCATACTCCATTCTCCCCTAACCCCAAAAAACTTCGGGGTTATCTGTTCATTGCATCTATCGGGTTGTATACAATCGGGATAACTTTTATCCGCATCACTTTGGAACAGATTCCAAATAAACCTTCAACAGATTCACCGCTCCCTCGCGAATGCGTCCATTGCAGTGGGACAATCTATTTACAATCTGCTTCTGTTCATCCAGCCGGTCGCTGTCATCAGACGAGGCGCCGTAGATCAGATAATCCAGTGACAATCCCATCTCCTCAGAAAGAAGAATTAATGTCTCAACAGACATGCCGCATCGGCCATTCTCAATATCCCGGTAATACCGGCCATTCTTCCCGATTCTTCTTCCCATTTCTTCCCCGGTCAGTCCCATTTCGCGTCGACGGCAGCCCAGACGCTTGCCTACTTCCTGTCTGTTATAGGTAACCATTTCATCCCGCCTTTCGCCCAAACAACATAATAAATATTATGTTGTATATAGGACGACAAGTCGCCTGCCGCTTACATTCGGATAACAGTGTTTTAAAAATTCATTCACATATTTTAGAGGATTTTGGATTTTAAGAGTTGTAAAAAGTCGAAATGCGTGCTAGTATAATATGGAGTTTCTGTTTAAAACATATCTTATAGTTATGCTTACAACATAATATTTATTATGTTGTATCCCCTCAAACCACCAGCCGCAGCCGTTCCAGCTGCCTCCGGTGTTCCTCTCCAGTGGAAATCATATAGATTCTTGTTGTATTGATACTGCTGTGCCCCAACACATCTGCGAGCTTCGCAATATCCTTATCAATTTCGTAAAAGCTTCTGGCAAACAGGTGACGGAGATTATGTGGAAATATTTTATCGGCCAGAACCCCGGCTTCTTTCGCCAGACCTTTCATTTTGCGCCAGATATTGCTTCTGTCCATGGTATTGCCGGCCTTCGTGATAAACACCTCCCCTTTTTCGATTCCATTTTTCTGTATGTAAAGAAGCAGTTTTTTTCTCAGATTTCCCGGTATCATGATCCTTCTGTTTTTCCCTTTGCAGCACACCTCTGCGTATCCCAGCCTGACAGCCTTTACCGTCACGAAACTCAGCTCGCTCACTCGAATTCCCGTACAGCAGATCGTCTGCAGGATCATCTCCAGCCTGATATTGCCGGTCCTTCTCGCTGCTTTTACCAGGCGGACATACTCCTGTCTCGTCAGTTCTTTTTCCTCCAGGCAAAAGGCCTGCTGCTGTATTTTTAGCTGCTTAACAAGAAATTCCGGATGGTCCAGCCAGCGAAAGAAACTGTTTAAGGACGCAAGCATGGTGTTCACACTTCTTGCGCTGTATTTTTTTTGCAGGGACTCCTTGTAGCTGATGATCCGCTCTTTGGTCACCGGATTTTTCCCTATATAGCTTAAAAAGCATCCGATGTCATGAATATACTTTTTAATCGTTATTTTACTTTTCTCTTCCATAATTAAATATTTTTTAAACTCTTCAACTTCTGTTCTTTTAATCTTAAGTCCATTCATTCCTTCTACCTCTTTCCCCATTCGTATTGTTGCATACTCATACATTTCCCTTTGCCGCAATTAAGTTTAGCACACCCCCATAGCTTCATGCATAAAAAATGCCCCATCAGCCATATAGGAACAGGCCAATGAGGTATCGTAAACCATCCATGTCACCAAAAAGCACCTTAATGATACGAAAAAACCGCAGGAACCAAACACATTCCTGCGGCGAACTTTTTCTATATACATCAGGAGAATAACGGCGTAGAGAAATACCGGTCTCCCGTATCGGGAAGCAGAACAACGATTCTCTTCCCTTCATTTTCCGGTCTTCCGGCCAGTTCCTTTGCAGCCCATACCGCTGCCGAGGATGAAATACCAACCAGAATTCCTTCATTCTGAGCGATCTCACGACCGGTCACATAGGCATCTTCGTCCTTCACACGAATGATCTCATCATAAATATCCTGGTTCAGGATCGTTGGAATGAATCCGGCGCCAATGCCCTGAAGTCCGTGAGGACCAGGATTTCCGCCGGAAAGAATGGGAGATCCCTCCGGTTCTACCGCTACGATTTTCACGTCAGGATTCTGGCTCTTTAAATATTCGCCGGTTCCGGTAATCGTTCCGCCGGTTCCGACTCCTGCTACGAAAATATCCACAGTGCCATCGGTATCTCTCCAGATCTCCGGACCTGTCGTCTCCTTATGAGCCTTTACGTTAGCCGGATTATCAAACTGCCCCATGATCACGGATCCGGGTATCTCGTCTCTCAGCTCTTCTGCCTTCGCGATCGCTCCCTTCATCCCCTTCCTGCCATCGGTCAGTACAATCTCCGCACCGTAGGCCTTCAGTAAATTCCGGCGCTCTACGCTCATGGTTTCCGGCATGGTGAGAACTGCACGGTAGCCCTTCATCGCCGCGATGCTGGCAATGCCAATGCCGGTATTACCGGAAGTCGGTTCGATAATGGTTGCGCCCGGTTTCAAGGTTCCCGCCGCTTCCGCATCAAGAATCATAAACAGCGCCGCACGGTCCTTCACGCTGCCTGCCGGATTTAAATACTCCAGCTTTGCGATGACGGATGCCTTCAGCTGATGCTTCTTCTCGTAATTAGTCAGCTCTACCAGCGGGGTGCTGCCAATCAGTTCCATTGCACTCTTTCTGATCTTTTCCATAATCATCCTCTTTTCTAATTCATAGTATTCTTATATGAATTCTTTTTACTGATTTTAGTCTTGTTACTGCCATTTGTCAACTGTTTTTTTGTGATTATGGAAAATATTTCTATAAATCGTATAAGCGGCTGTATTTTTCCTTCAGATACTGAATGTAATACTTCGGATTGAAATCTTCTCCTGTCGTATCCTTCAGAATCTCTCTGCTGGTCTTCAGCTTGCCAAAACGATGGACGTTTTCCCGTAAATATTCACGGATTACTCCGATCTCCCCTCTCTCCAGAAGGCCCTCAAAGTCCATCTCTTTCTTCATATGGTAATACAGCTGTGCCCCAAACGCACTGCCCAGCGCATAGGATGGGAAATAGCCAAAGGAGCCCTGAGACCAGTGAATATCCTGCAGTACGCCTTCGGAGGCATTTTCAGGACGGATTCCTAAGTACTCCTCGTATTTGTCCGCCCAGATCTCCGGAAGCTTCTTTAAATCCAGATCTTCTTCGATGATCATCTTCTCGATCTCATACCGGATCAGAACGTGAAGGCTGTATGTCAGCTCATCCGCCTCCGTACGAATCAGGCCCGGTTCTGCCTTATTGATGGCTTCCACAAACTGTTCCCTGCTGACTCCCTTTAACTGCTCCGGGAAAATGGACTGGAGCTTCTCATAAAGCGGCACCCAGAAGGCGGCGTTGCGGCCGATAATATTTTCGAAGAATCTGGACTGGGATTCATGCATTCCCATGGAAGCGCCCTGGCCCACCAGTGTCTGTGTCAGGTCGTCGCCGATACCGAGTTCATAGATTCCGTGGCCCGCCTCGTGGATCACGGAGAACAGGGAACTGTCCACATGGTCGTTGTAATGGGTCGTAATTCTTACGTCATGATTGTGCAAATTCGTCGTAAATGGATGAGCGCTGACTGCCAGCACACCCTTATTAAAATCAAAGCCTACGTACTCTGCCAGAAATTCCGCCAGCTCTCTCTGCTTCTCTTCCGGATAATCTCCTGTCAAGAAGGCGTTTTCAATCTTCTTTCCACGTTCCCTGATCTCACGGATCAGGGGAACAATGGCCTCTTTCAGCTCATCAAAGAACTTATCAAGCAGTTCCATGTTAAAGTCCTTCTCGTATAAATCCAGCATGGAATCGTAAAGCTTTACGCCATCCTTTGCGCGGTAGGAGGCAAATTTCTTCTGGTAGTCCACTACCTTTTTCAGAGTGGGAACAAATTTGTCAAAATCATTCTCCTTCTTCGCCTTAGACCACACTCTCGTAGCCTCTGATACCAGCTGTGCGTTATCGCGGTACTCCTCCGCCGGGATGCAGACAAGCTGTTCCCTCGTCTCCTTCGCCTCTTTCACAATGGCTTTCTCCACGTCTGTGAGGCCCTCTTCCTTCTCACACGCTTCGATGGCTTCCTTCATCTCGTCGCCTGCCACCATGTTGTAATACTCTTCAGATAAAGCTCCGATCACTCTGGCCGTATGGGCTCCGGCTTCCTCGGGTGCCAGCGTTTCATTATCCCACTCAAACAAAATCAGAGCGGTCTGTAACGCCATTGTCTTTTCCAGTACTTTTTCCAGTCTTTCATATGCTTTGCTCATGATGCCTTATCTCCTTGCTTCTTTATTCATATTCTGTCAAACATGTATTCAGTATACCTCTTCTGCCATATCCTGTAAAGTATGGAAATCCGGCCCACAAGGCATACTGTAAACGGTAAGAGACAGTCTTACCAAACAGTATATACGAAAACTCAGAAATTACTACTATCCGTCTGCCTATGTCTCCGCCTGCAAACGCAAAAAACGAAAAATGCAGGAAACCGGCATCTCCGGCATTCCTGCATCCATTTTTTCGTGTGATCCGTGTATATCCACGATTCCATGCATCAAAAATACTTCTTATTCCCCCATAAGTTGCTCTTTTTTAAATCCAGATATTCATTATAGGCTTTTTCCAAAATCTGCTTCTCGTTGGAAAATTTCAGTAAATGATACGCTTCGTGGAACTTATAATACCCGGAATCGATAAAATACTCTTCCCGTTGTGGTTTGCTGTAATAGCTGTCCGCCATCATCAGATACCAGTGAACATCCTTCTCCACCATATCCTGCGGCGTGTTAAAGGAGTACTGACTCTTTCCGATATACTTAATAATCGACGCACTGACTCCCGTCTCTTCCTTCACTTCACGAAGGGCCGTCTCCTTATATTCTTCTCCCGCTTCTACAGTTCCTTTTGGCAAAACCCAACCTTCATATTTGTTCTTATAATTCTTATATAAAACCAGAATTTTACCTCGAAAAATAACCACACCGCCACAGCTCGTTGCCTCTATCATTGCAATTCCTCCAGACTGAAACCTTGCATCCCTGTCCGGGATTCCGGTTTTGGTGTGTCTCACAGACTGGGTATAGTATACCTCTTTTTAAGCCTATATGCAAGAGTGTTCTTGTCATGGCATGTGAAACGGGACTTGTCATCTCGAAAAGTAGGTATCAAACAGCGATCTGGCTATTGGCGCGGCCGTTTTTCCCCCGGAACCGCCTTCCTCCACGATCACGCTTACCACCAGTTTCGGATGCTCCGCCGGGGCAAATCCGATAAACCATGCGTGAGTCTCCTTGTCCTTGTCAAATTCCGCCGATCCTGTCTTCCCCGCCACCGTATAGGCATCCGTACGCACCGCGGAACCGGTTCCTTCCGTTACAACGGCCCGCATAAGCTCTGTTAAACTGGACGACTCCTCCGCGGTCATCAGATTGCCGTATGACTGGGGCATAAATTTTTTAATGACATCACCGCCCACATTTTCCACGTGGTCGATGAGGTACGGCTTCATCAGAGTGCCGCCGTTTGCGATGGCTGCCGCGATCATGCCGCCATGTATGGGTGTCATCTGGGTCTGTCCCTGTCCGATGGAGGTCTGAAGAATCTGCCACGTATCGCCGTCCGGCGTCAGCGTATAGGCGCTCTGACTGTATGGAATGGCGATGGGAAGAGGCGTATCGAACAGAAGCTGATCCGCCGTGGTCTTAAGCCTTCCTAAATCCAGCGTCAGGGCGAGATTCGCAAAAGCGCCGTTGCAGGAATTTGCAAAGGCCCTGACAAAGTCCTGACTGCCATGCGCCGTCTCATGGTAACATTTTATCGTATAATCCTCATAGTGAAAAAAACCGCTGCAGTCGAACCGGTAATCCCTGAAATTCTCCGGATTCTCCCTTATATACTCTAATGCCGTCACAATCTTGAACGTCGAGCCCGGCGGATAGAGCCCCTGAGTGGCACGGTTTAACAGCTGTCCCTCGCTGTTGTCGCCTGCCACGAGAGCGTCCCAGTCCGCAGCCAGCGTATTGGGATTGTAGTCCGGTTTTGAGACCATGGCGAGTATCTTCCCGGTGTCCGGTTCCATAGCGACCACCGCCCCTTTCCGGCTGCCCAGAGCGTCATACGCCGCCTTCTGGAGGTCTACGTCGAGAGTCGTGATCACATTGTCCCCGAGATTTTTAACGGACGACAGCTCATTGATCACCTGCTCGGCCAGGTTCACGTGGCTGGTCAGCAGATAAAAGTTACCCAGTGCCTCCAGGCCGGTCTTTCCCCTGGCAGAATACCCAACCACATGGGAGAACATGGAATCATAGGGATAATACCTCGTTTCACCGCCGTTCTCGTCCACATTTGTCTGAGCCAGAACTCTTCCGTCACTGCTTAAGATTTCTCCCCTTACCACCCGGTCCGAAAAGCTGTCGAGTCGGGCGTTGTAGGAATTGTTGATCACATTTTCACTTTTTATCTGAAGAAAAAAGGCAAAATACAGGACCAGTCCTGCGAAAAGAGCCGCCACCGCATAGGTAATCATCAGAATATGGCGGTTTGCCTTGGGATTCGGGTCAGCCTTTTTCATATTGTTTCTCTTCCTCTTCATTCTGTTTTAAAATATACAGCCCCTGCATGACTCCGAACAGAATAAACGTGCTGAACACAGAGCTTCCGCCGTAACTCATCAGGGGAAGGGTCACTCCGGTAGAAGGAATAAACTTCGTCACGCCTCCCACGGTTAAAAATACCTGGACGATATAGACCGTTCCCAGACCAAAGGCAATCAGTTTGTAAAACACCGCTTTCATGCGGCTGGCAATCATCATAAACTGCAGAAAGCACCCAAAGCAGATGAACAGAACGCACAGGGCAAAGATTCCTCCCAGTTCCTCCGAAACGGCGGAAAATACAAAGTCCTTTTCCACCACCGGTATCTTCCCAGGCATTCCCTGACAGAGTCCCATGCCAAACCATCCGCCCGTTCCGATAGCGAAAAGGGACTGGGTAATCTGATATCCCTTATTTTCAATATCCGACCATGGGTTTCTCCAGGCTAGCACCCTCGCCCTGACATGATCGAAAAGCTGATAGGCCAACACCGAAGCCGCGGTCCCCGCACCTGCTCCGCCCAGAAGATACACCCATTTCCCCGTAGCCACAAACAGCATCAGCACGTAGGTTACGAAGAAAATCAATGCGCTTCCCAAATCCTTGGAAGCCACCAGAATCAGTACATGGAGGGCGGCCACCAGCGTAGTCATACATACTGTCTTAAACTTCGTGGAACGGTAAAACATAGTCGCCACGAAGAAGACGAAGCTGATTTTTACGAATTCAGACGGCTGGAAGGTAAATCCTCCGATTCCGATGGAAAGCTGAGCTCCATAGCTGCTAATTCCGGTAATCAGCACGACGCCGAGCAGAATCAGTCCCAGGATCCCATAGACCCACGGAATCTTCGACAGCTGCCATACCCGGTCCATAATAAACGGTATAATCCAGGTAATGACCGCGGCCGCCAGCACGATCACAAACTGTTTCAGCGCCCGGTCAAAGGACAGCCGCGTCAAAATGATAAAGCCCACGCTGAGCAGCATACACATATTGTTGACTAAAAGACGTGAAACATTGTGGTAGAACAGGCGGTAAACGTAAATGTAGCACAGAAAAAATACCACCTGCGCCACATAAAACGCGAGGATGCGCTCATCTCCCGTTTTCAGCCACAGTATCCCGTATGCCAGAAAATGAATCAGAAACATGCACCGGTTCTGACGTCCGCATATCTTCTTTTGTTTTCCTTCATCCCGGAAAGAAAAATACCGGAAATTCAACCAGGTATACACCGCAATCAGCAGTATCATCAAATACCTGGAAACATCGACAATCAGATTCACCATAGGCTCCTACTCCACACCGCGTTTAAAATGCCCTCTTGTAAAGTCTCCAAAGGGCTGTTCCACCCGTTTCCCCGACAGCAGGCTGTCTGTAAAGCACCGGATCACCGCCGCCGTCTCCTGCGGTGTCTCAACGGTAAACTGAAGTCTTACCGCCGCCGGGGCCAGCGCCTTTATCTGTTTCTCCATTCCCAGGAGGGATACCGGCGCTGCATTATAAATCGAGTTATAGCAGAATGCACAGTGATTCTTCACAGGGAATTCCTTGCCCATACGGTCTTTCAGCATAAGAAGCCCCGGCTTTTTATCACACTTCTCCGTTCCCTGGTGAATACACTGCGCCGTCACCATCATGGGCAGACGGCCATATGCAATCAACTCACCAGGTTTGGAGAGCCGGGAAAGCTCTCTCTCGTTTAATTCTACCGGCCAGGTCAGCTCTGCGGCACCCATCTTCATAAAAAAGGATTCCGCTCTGTCGTTCATTCCATACATCCCATAGTCGAAAACCCAGGGGATTTCCGGGCCATGTTCCTTCAAATATCCGATCTCCTCCATGGAACGGATCAGCACTCCGTCAAATCCGGCTTCGCAAAAAGCCTTCTGACTGCGTTCGAAATACCGTTCCGCCTCGGTCCGGAAGATATGGGGCATCGTCAGCATACACTCTTTTCCCGCGTCGTGACAGGCCGAGACCGTCGTTTTCCAAAGCTCCGGCCCGAACTCAGCCGCATCCACATAGACTCGCTTCACATGAGGATTATCGAGAACTGCACTGAGACAGTCCGGGCGCTCGAGGGAAACGTAAATACGCGCCAAACCATTATCTCTGCGGTTGGCAGTCTCCACCGTACCGCGATTCTTTTCGTCCGCCGTTTCCACCGTCTGCGGCACTGTTTCCACCGTCTGCGGTGCCTCACGGCGGTACTGCTTAAGCACTGCGTCTTCCAGTGCTTCCAGCCCTCTTCTTCGCAGATCATTCAAAGACTGCACCGGAAGAAAGACTTCCCCGGCAAGCTCAACGGTAAGAGTTTCAAAGTAAAATGGAGTATTCCCGGTCTTTTCCAGCTGCTTTCTGATCCTGGCTTCATCCATGGGCTGTTTTAAAGCCTCCAGAACGGGATCACCGGACACGGACACGCGGCAGTCTCCGCAGAAAAGCTCCAGCAATGCAGGCTTTCCCGTCTCCAGGACAACCGTTCCCCGGATCGGCTCCTGCAGCTGCTTTTCCACAAAATTCTTATCCAGATAATCGAACAGCTCCTGGTTGCCTTCGCGGAAGGATGGTTTTTCCTTCCATACCACCATATCTTTCCCATTATGGCGGCGGTAGTATCCGTCCGTCTGGCCCCCGCGGTCAAACAGCTCCAGAAGGCGCTTTCTGTCCTTTTCATCCACCCGGTAACCGGCCCGTCCCTGTTCCAGATAAAGGTCCGTGTAGCGTCGGTAGATTTCCACCACTCCGGCCGTATAGCGCGGACTCTTCATCCGGCCTTCAATCTTCATGGAGTAGATTCCCGCTTCTATCATATCGGGAATGAGATCCAGGGTGCATAAATCCTTTAAACTCAGCACATACCGGCTGTCCTTCCCATTCAGAGTCTTCCCATCCCGTTTCACGTCATAAGGCAGGCGGCAGGTCTGCGCGCACCTCCCCCGGTTGCCGCTCCGTCCGCCGATCAGGCTGCTGAACAGACACTGACCTGAATAGCAGTAGCAAAGCGCCCCATGGACAAAGCTTTCGATCTCCACGTCCACCTCCCGGTGAATTCCCGCAATCTCCTCCAGAGACAATTCCCTGGCAGTCACCACACGCTCCGCGCCCAGTTCCTTCAGGAGGCGTGCTCCATACACTCCAGTTATGGTCATCTGCGTACTGGCGTGGACCGGCAATTCCGGGAAACGTTCTCTGATCAGCGCAAACGCCCCCATATCCTGAACGATAACCGCATCGACTCCCCGCATATAATAAGGCTCCAGAAACGCATATAAATCTGCCAGCTCCGTTTCCTTCATAAGCGTGTTCACGGTCATGTACAGTCTGCATCCATGGAGATGGGCATAATCAATCGCCTCTAAAAGACGGTCTTCTTCCGGATTATCCGCGTAAGCGCGGGCTCCAAACCTGCTGCCGCCGATATAGACTGCGTCGGCCCCTGCCGCCACTGCTGCCTTCATACTTTCCAATGACCCCGCCGGAGCGAGAATCTCTACTCTTTTCTGTTTCACGTAATCCTCCCTTATAAGCTTTTTCTAATAATAAGGGGATGTCTCCCTGCTCATGAGACATCCCCCGATTTTATTCCTTATTCTCACTGCCTGTCCGGACTGTGCCGCCGGTCTGACCTGCGTTCTTCTTACTCTCTGAAGCATTCCCGGCAGATGCAGCCTGTCTGGAAGTTCTGCCTGCTGCCAGCTCCTTATTCGCGGCCTCCAGCTTCATCTGGGTCGTCACCAGCTCATGCTTCAGGCTGTAGACTTCCTTTTCCATCTCATGCTTTTGCCGCTCCAGCTGCGCGATCTGCTCTCTCGCTTTGAAGTAATCGTCCGCCATATTCAGTTCTACCATGGCGGTCTGGTACTCTGCACTCTGCTTCGTAAAACCTTCCTGCCTCTTAAGCGTTGTGATCATCTCATTGATATAGCTGGCCACACGCTGCATGTAGCCCTCATCCTCGGTGCCTCCCAGAGTATATATTCTTCCATCTATTAAAACCTCGGTATAGTGCTTGGTATCCATGTCATGCTCTCCTGTTATCTTTTGCTGTATCGCTTTCTTATCATAATATACCATATTTTACACGGATGTCAAAGTGTTTTCCTGCACTGAGTTTTTACATTTCTTCCTGTTCGCAGCTATTCCAGAGCAAGTCCCAGATGGTGATACGCCCGTTCCGTCGCCACACGGCCGCGGGGCGTTCGGTTGATAAACCCGTTCATCAGCAGATAGGGCTCATACACGTCCTCCAAAGTCCCTGCATCCTCGCCGAGAGAAGCCGCCAGCGTCTCAAGCCCCACCGGTCCTCCCGAAAATTTCTCTATCATTGTGATTAATATGGCTCTGTCATTGTTATCCAATCCAAATTTATCCACATCCAGAATATCCAGTGCGAAATCTGCTACCTCTTTCGTGATCACGCCGTTGTACTTCACCTGGGCAAAATCACGAACCCGCTTTAACAGACGGTTCGCCAACCGCGGCGTACCTCTGGAGCGCTTGGCGATCTCCGCGGCGCCTTCCGGCTCAATCTCCACCTCTAATACCTTAGCCGAGTGGCAGACGATAATCTCCAGCTCCTTCGGCGTATAAAATTCCATCTTCTGTACCACGCCGAACCGGTCCCGCAGCGGGGCTGTTAAGAGTCCCGCCCTGGTGGTTGCACCGACCAGCGTAAACCTGGGTAAATCCAGGCGGATCGAACGCGCTGCGGAATCCTTGCCCAGCATGATGTCGATTGCGTAATCCTCCATGGCCGGATACAGGACTTCCTCCACCTGACGGTTAAGGCGGTGTATCTCATCCACAAACAGGACATCGCCTTCCTGAAGGTTATTCAATATGGCCGCCATCTCCCCCGGCTTCTCAATCGCGGGGCCGCTGGTCACTTTCATGTTTACGCCCATCTCATTGGCAATGATCCCGGATAAGGTTGTCTTCCCCAGTCCCGGCGGTCCGTAAAACAGCACATGGTCAAGGGATTCTCCCCTGGCCTTCGCTGCGTCGATATACACCTTCAAGTTGGCCTTCAGCTTCTCCTGGCCAATATAATCGTTCAGACTTTGCGGACGGAGGTTGGGCTCGATCCGCTTATCTTCTTCCGTAACTTCTGTCGTTATGATTCTTCGTTCCATCTTCTCATCTACCTGCTGTTTTTATAGGAATGCCAGATGCTTCAGCGATGCCTTCAGGACATCCTCGGAGGTCATGTCGTCACTCACTTCCACCTTGCCTACCGCGCGGTTCGCCTCGGTCTGGGAGTATCCCAGAGCAACCAGCGCTTCGATCGCCTCTTTGGCCACACCTCCGGCTGATATCTCGGGACCTTCCGCTGCCGCAAACTGTGCAGGCAGAACATCCGCCATATCAATCTTGTCCTTCAAATCCAGAATCACCCGCTGGGCCGTCTTCACTCCGATCCCCGGCGCCCTGGAAATTGCCTTCGCGTCGCCGGAAATAATAGCGACCCTCAAATCATCAGGCGTCATGGCCGACAGGACGCCCAGCGCCCCCTTCGGGCCAATCCCGCTGACGCTGATCAGCTGCTTAAACATCCGTAAGTCCTGCCGGTTTAAGAAACCATAAAGGCACATCCCGTCTTCCCTCACCTGAAAATATGTATACAAAATCGTCTCCATACCAATGCCCGGCAAGCGGTCCAGTACGGATAACGGTACATGGATTTCCAGACCGATGTATCCCGCTTCAATGATCACGGTGTCTTCAAAGATATCGACCAGAGGTCCCTTTACATAAGAAATCACGCGCTCAGTCTCCTTTTTCTCTTCTCTGCTTTGCCTTTTATCATATCATACCGTGTATTCATATGCAAGCAGTTAATCGAACAAATATTCTGTTTTCCCATCCGGAGGTTGCCCTTCACAGCCTGGGAGGAATCCATTTTTCCGGTAAATACACACTTAAAAAGACCGGTTTAAGTCTTTCCTGAATTTTCTCCTTATGATATAATGACTCCATAAAAACGGATTTCAGGAGACATCACGATGATTACCATACACGAAACACCGCTTTTCCCTGAGACATACCCCTTGGACCGTCTCGGGAAGCGGGAAGACCTTTTATTTTTTGATATAGAAACGACCGGATTTTCCGGAGAATATTCCAACCTGTATTTAGTCGGATGCGTCTATTACGAGGGCGGCCGGTGGAACCTGGTTCAGTGGTTTGCCGACACCGTGTCTGCCGAGAAAGAGGTGCTTATTACCTTCTTTGAATTTCTGAAACGATTCCCTATCGTCGTGCATTTTAACGGGGACGGCTTCGATATTCCTTATCTTTTAAAGCGCTGCCGCGCCTACGACCTGCCTTACGATTTTTCCGGAGTGACGAGTCTGGATATCTATAAAAAAATCCGCCCTTACCGGAACCTGCTTGGCCTGGAGAGCATGAAACAGAAAGCCATCGAACAGTTTCTCGGCGTCGAGCGGGAAGATATCTACTCCGGCGGCCAGCTGATTGAAGTATATAAGGATTATTTATTTTCGCACGAACAGGTGCTTTTGGACATGCTTCTCTTACATAATGCCGACGATCTCCGGGGGATGCCTGGTATCCTGCCTATACTCAATTATCCGGACTATCTGGAGCACGGCTTCACGCTGGTAGATCAGGAGCTTCTGACACGGAACGATCTCTTCGGCCGGGAATATCACGCCCTCAAACTGATTTACCAAAGCGACTATACCGTGCCGGTTCCATTTTCCCGTTCCTCCTCCGTGGCCGATCTCGAAGCGAAGGGCGGACAGCTCACGGCCTCTGTCGATCTGTATGAGGGGGAGCTTAAGTATTTTTATCCTGATTACAAAAATTATTACTACCTGATCTATGAGGACCGGGCGATCCATAAGAGCGTCGCCGAATACGTGGACAGGGAAGCCCGCATCAAGGCAACGGCAAAGACCTGCTATACACGCCGTGCCGGCTGTTATCTGCCCCAGTTTGCTCCCATCTTTGAGCCGGTTCTTCAAAAGGAGTATAAGGACCGTATCACATACTTTCCATATGATGACAGGCAGTTTGCGGAACAGGAACGTAACGGCGGTTACGTCCGCCATTTACTGGATTACCTGTGCAGTAAATAGAGGAGAGGCAGAGCGCAAACGAGAGAGCGTTCGCTCAAACGCCCCCCTGCATCTTTCTGAATGCACGCGGAGATACGCCTTTCGCCTTTCTGAACGCGTCTCCAAAATAGTTTCCGTCTCCAAATCCGCACCGGTCTGCAATCTCTGTGACAGAGCAATCGGAATTGAGAAGAAGTCTAGACGCCTCCCGGATTCTGATATTGGTCAGATATTCTTTATACCCAAAACCTGTGACCGCCTTAAACTTCCGGGAGAAATAGGCGGGACTCATGTGGCTTAATTCCGCCATCTCCTCCAGGGTAATGGGATTCTGATAATGTTCGTAGATATATTTGGCAGCTTCCTCGATGGTCTCTTCTCCCAGTTCCAGCCGGCCATGATCCGTCTCCGCCTCCTGACAGCGGGACAGTGACACCAGAAGTTCATAAAAACACCCTCTTTTCATGAGCGGTGAAAATCCATCCTGTCCTGTCTCCTCATATTCGATCCGGCTGATCAGCTCTTCCACTCTGCTCCGGTTTCCACTTGGAACGGTCACCTTGGAGTTGCGGAAAATATATTCCACATTCTCTTCCCCGCACAGTTCCTTCATACTGTCGAGATATTCCCCGTCAAAGCTGATGGTAACCCTTTCATTAACCGGACTCGAATGGTATGTGGTCCGGTGTATCTCCCCCGGCTTTAAGAAGATAATATCCCCCGGCTCGACGTAATACAGCGTATGGTTGATAAATATCTTGCAGTGTCCCGAATAGAGATAATAAAACTCGTAATGCGTATGCCAGTGGCTTTCCGCCATGTGAAACTCATAAGACCGCTTTGTGCGGCTAATGTTGCATTTCATAGCTTTCCCCCAATCAATAATCACCATTTTTCAGCAGGGCCTTCATATAGGCGAAGGTCCGCTCTTCTCCATGTTCCTTCAGCATCAGAAGGAGTTCTTCCAGCAGCCTGGCCGTCTCCGGCGCTATGACCATATACTTCTTCGCATGGCTGTAATACTCCCAGGGGGATGCATCCGTGTAGTCCTTCCCCTTATATGTTTTGGACGCCGCGATCCGGTCCATCATCATCTCGATGACGTACTTAAGCGGCATCTTATGGCCGGCCAGACCCTTCGACATATCTGTCGTAAAGTCGATCCAGTATTCGTAATGATGCTTATTCCTCCCCTTGTGGTGAAGCCACGCCTTCGAAAAGCCCTTCTCCTCCCTTTCTGCAGCGTTGGGACTCCTCGTCCCCTGATAATAAATCACCCCTGGAATAAACTCTTCCGGACCGTATTTCGACAGATCATGAAGGAGTCCCTGTTTATAAAGCCCTACCCGGAAACAATTCTTCATGACTCTGAATTTATGCACCGTTATCGTATGAAAATGTCCCCAAAGATTATGTAACGTCATGGCCGCCTCCATCTGTTCTTAAAAGCGCAGAATACGCTTCAAATCGTTCCCATTTTACCACACTTTTCCTACTCTATGCCACTATAATTTCTTTCTTCTTTTATTTTTTAGATTTCTTATTTTTTTAAGCTGAAAATGTTTGACACCTTTCCCAAACTATGCTATTCTTAGGGAAGTTGCAGAGATGCTGCAGCTCAATATACTATAATTTTTTTATTCATTTTGGAGGTATCACAATGAAAGGTACAGTTAAGTGGTTTAACAACCAAAAAGGTTACGGATTTATTTCCGACGAGCAGGGTAACGACGTATTCGTACACTACTCAGGTCTGAACATGGATGGCTTCAAGTCTTTAGACGAAGGCGCCAGCGTAGAATTCGACGTAGTCGATGGTGCTAAGGGACCTCAGGCAGTAAACGTTACCAAATTTTAATCATTGACTTAGCGATGTACCTTTTTCAAGATGTGACCGCCACTGCGAATTTCCCATGCGTGGATTGAAATAACATAAAGGAAGAAGTACGATTGTTTTACATGATTACAGACAGAGCCACCCGATTTCGGATGGCTCTTTTTGACTGCACAGAGATATTTACCCTATGAAACCCTATCTCACCGCACGGTCGCGGATATCCGTCAGTTCTTCCACAGAGAAATTGTAGTGCCTGTTGCAGAAATGGCAGTTCACCTCGATGCTCTCGCCCTCATCAATCATTTCGTTTAATTCTTTCTTTCCAATACTGATTAATGCTTTTTCTACACGTTCTTTCGTACAGTTGCAGGTAAACTCTGCCGGAACCTTATCCATAATTTCAAGGCCAAACTCCCCTAATATATGATCCAGAATCATCTCCGGGGTATTCCCCTCATCCAGCAGTGAAGTAATGGAGGTGATCTCGCCCAGCTTCTTTTCCAGCTTATCGATCATCTCGTCCGACGCGCCCGGCAGAAGCTGAATGATAAAGCCTCCCGCCTGTTTCACCGTATTGTCCTTATTCATCAGGACTCCCAGTGCTACAGAGGACGGCGTCTGCTCCGACGTAGCATAGTAATAGGTTAAATCTTCCGCAATCTCTCCGCCGACCAGAATTGTCTGACCTACATACGGTTCCTTTAAGCCGATATCCTTAATCACGCTTAAAACGCCCTCTCCCACGGCTCCGCCCACATCCAGCTTGCCTTTCTCATTAGGCGGCAGCATGACTCCCGGATTAAAGGCATAGCCTTTTACATTGCCCTTAGAGTCCGCGGTCACGGTCAGGCCTTCAATCGGGCCGCTCCCCTGTATCTTAAGGGTCAGTAAATCGTCATCGCCCTTCATCATAACACCCATCATGGCTCCCGCCGTTAAAAGGCGTCCTAAGGCCGCTGTGGCCACAGGGCTCGTATTATGGGCAAGCCTTGCATGTTCCACCAGTTCTCTTGTTGTAGCCGCAAATGCACGGACCTGATGGTCTCCGGCTGTGGCTCGTACAATATAATCCGTCATCGTTCTTCCTCTTTCTTTCCGCGTTCCCTGGCAACGACGTAGATACGCTCACTGTCCTCCCTTATGGGATTCTCCGTAAATGCGTCATAAGCCGCCACAAAGTCCATTCCTGCCTCTCTAAGTGCCATTATCACTGTGTCCAGAGAATAGGCTTTCTGATAGTGAGTTTCCACATACTTCCGGTAGAGATCGTCCTCCATCCGGATAAACAGGGCTAAATCGTATTCATTGACCATGGTGTCCTGATCGTAATAATTCTCCCAGATGAAGCTGCTCTCCTCCCGGTCTTCCGCAATGGTAGATTCCCCAAGCACATTTTCATACTTATAGATTGTGTTTAAATCAAAAATAAAGATACCTTCCGGATCCAGGTAATTGTTAACAAGAGAAAATACCTCCACCAGATCGTCGTATTCCAGGATATAGTTGATACAGTCGCAGATGCTGACCACGGCTGCCACCGTGCCGTACAGCTCGAAATCCCGCATATCCTGAAGCAGATATAGAATATCACGCCCGGAGGCGGCGCGCTTATCCATGGCGATCTGAAGCATGTCCTCGGAATTGTCGACGCCGATCATGTCGTAGCCTTCCTCGGCCAGGAGCTCCGTCACACTTCCCGTTCCGCATCCCAGATCCAGGACCAGGCCGTCTTCTACGCCGTATTTCTTTAAAAGTCCGGTTAGATACCGGCACCATTCTCCATATGGAATATTATCCATAAAGGTATCGTACACCTCTGCAAATCCGGTATAGGCCTCCATCTGCATCTCCTCCTCTTAACAATCAAATACCCCGCACATAACATGCAGGGTATCAGTTTGCGTTACTATGCGTTCTTTCCGCAGCACTTCTTATACTTCTTGCCGCTTCCGCACGGACATGGATCATTTCTTCCGATCTTCGGTCCCTTTACAATGGTTCCGGAAGCTTTCTGCTTCTTGTACAGCTCTTTCTTCTTCTCTTCCGGAAGAAGCTGCTCCCACTGAGGAAGACCGTAAAGCCATTCCGCTTTCGCCTCTACCATGTTGTAATATAACTTTTCCGGATCGATCTCGATCTTTACAACAGTATCCTCGTCCATGGTGTCGATCGGGTTCTCATATCCCTTTAAGCTCTCATTGATACCATCTAAAAATCCTGTCATGGTCTGAACATCGGTACCGTACTTTTCAGCCAGTTCCTTCACAGTTCCTTCCACTACAGTCTCCGGCGCGGAGAGAATCTGCTCATAGATGCCTTTCTCCACTACGAAGTAATTAGACCATAACTCTTCCCTTGCTTTATCATCCAGCCCATCGCCATACGCCAGGGTTCTCCAATTTTCTAAAATAGTCATCGCTCAACCATCCTTTTATCTCTTATTTCTGTAATACTCCATGAATCAGTATATAACAACTTTGACAAATTTGCAAAACGTTTTTTGATTATTTGGACACGGAATCAAAAAAAAGTGCAGAAAGCTGCATAAACTCGAGGTTTTTCAGCCTTCCACACTAAAAAGGGGAGGATAAGTATTTCTTTTTTCTTTTGTTGATAGTATTATAATTCCCATTCTGGATTTTTTTATACAGGGAGATACCAACTTTTTTTAATGAAAGAATCCCCATGCCAGGCACAGGGATTTTACTTTTTTATTCGCTGATTGTTCTTGGATAAACAGAAACCTGCTTTTTGTCTCTGCCCTTTCTTTCAAATCTGACAACGCCATCCACGGTAGCGAACAGTGTATCATCTCCACCACGGCCTACGTTGATGCCTGGATGAATATGTGTACCACGCTGTCTGTAAAGAATGTTGCCTGCTAAAACGAACTGGCCGTCCGCTCTCTTGGCGCCTAATCTCTTGGACTCGGAGTCTCTGCCGTTCTTTGTAGATCCAACACCTTTTTTATGTGCAAAAAATTGAAGATTCATATTTAACATTTGTCAGTCCCCCTTATTAAGCGTTGATCTTATCGATCTTGATCTGTGTATAAGCCTGTCTGTGACCATTCTTCTTATGGTAGCCGGATTTTCTCTTATACTTGTAAACGATGACTTTCTTTGCTTTGCCTTCCTTTACAACAGTACCCGTTACAGTAGCTCCTGCTACGGTAGGACATCCAACTGCCAGTTCTCCGTTGTTCACAACCAGAATCTGATCAAATGTTACTGTTTCTCCTGCTTCGACACCAAGCTTTTCAACCTTGATTGTGTCACCTTCTGATACTTTGTACTGCTTGCCACCTGTTGCGATAATTGCGTACATATGGCACCTCCTGTTTTCTTTACTCGCCAATTTCGGTGGTCCGGGAAGCCGGACGCTTAGGACCTTGTTGAGCGGCACATACTTAGTTAGGATAGCATTATTTGGTTAATATGTCAAGAAAATTCCGGCTGTTTTACATTCTATCCCGCCAGATTTATTTTAAGTAATGTATAAAACAGGATCACTGTCCCTAAAATTATAAGCGCGCAGCCACATTTACTGACAAAGTTCAGAATCTCTTTCATTCTGGACTGCCCTCTTAATCCGGGTACTGTAAGCCGGTAGATCGAATATCCCAAAAGTGTGCCCCACGTATTGTTAAACATATCATCCAGCTCACACAGGCCTAACCTGAAAAAATACTGGGTTGCTTCGATTGCCACCGACAAAAGAAATCCAAATAAAACCGTCAGCAGAGAGTATTTAAAGATCTTTCCATTCATTGGCAGAAGGTACCCCAGCGGGATAAAAAGGGCAATATTCCCCAGTATATAAAACCAGTGTATCCTTGAATGCCGTTCCCACGCATACCTGACAGTCCAGAACAACTCCATATTGATCCTCGGTTCTGCTGTCTCCTTTCTGGCCAGCAGCGTGGCTGAGAAAATTGTGAACAGCCAGTAAAGAAGCAATTCTTTTTTGAGAACTCCTGCCGCTGTCTTCCTGCCAAAAAATAGTGCTGTGAAACTTACGGTTACAACCATTGCCAGGATTACAAGCATCACAATGGTTTGAGCCCCCGGAAATGTGTACGGATTCCAGATGCTGTTCCATGGGATTAGGTTTGTGATGCTATTAAGCATGGCTTCGTGGTCTCCTTTTTTTTTAACTTTTTTGTATTCCATTAATTATAACATATTTTCTTAAAATGAAAACAACCTGTTCGATATTGAAATTAGACACCTGTTTCTGAATGAAGGCTGCTTCTTGATGCCTCCCCTTCATACACCCTGAAATCACACCGCCCCGCCCTTTTCACCTCATACAACGCGATATCCGCGTTGCGGTACAGCTCTTTGAAGTTTTCTCCGTCCCTCGGATAAAAGACGACGCCCAGACTGCAGGAGACTTCTCCTTTTTCCGGGTACTTCCGCTTAAGCAGGTCACAAAGCTGAGCGATTCTGGGAATCACATCCTGCTCAGAGGTGATATCATTTAAGAAGACCATGAATTCATCTCCGCCGATCCGGCCGCAGATGTCATTTCTTCTGAGGAAATGTTTCAGTATCCCGGCGGTCTCCTTGATGACCTGATCGCCGAACTGATGTCCATAGCTGTCGTTCTGTACTTTAAACTGGTCGATGTCCAGCATAATCAGCGCGTGACGGGCCGCCGGGCCGCTCTCCTCCAGTGTCTCTGTCACCCTGGTTATAAAGGTGTCGCGGTTTAAGACTCCTGTCATTCCATCGTGTTCCACCCGGCGCTGCAGCCTGAGCGTTTCCGTTTTCTCCTCGTCGATATCCAGCGTCATCATAAAAAGCCGAACGTCGTTATTATATGGGTCAGCGATCAGCTGTATGGTTGCACGGACCCAGTAAAGGCTTCCGTCGTCCCTTTTTCTCAAGTAATCCATGTTACCGGAGGACTGTCCGTTATAATAGCGCAGCAGCAGTTTGTCTCTGTTAAAGAAATTATAGAATCTCGCCCGGTCTCCTTCATATACGAACCGCTCTGCGATGTAACGCACCGTCTCTGTGTATTTTTCAAATGGCCTGAGATAATCAGGTGGATCGTCCCCTGACTCCACAGCGTCTTTTGTCAGATTATACTCATAATAGCCAATGGTCTTGCCTTCCTGCGCCTTAAAATGCTGGCTCCATTTCTGATAAGTCAGTTCTTTCTCCCGCTGTTCCGTAATGTTCTCACTGGAAATAATGGCGCGGCGGGGTCTCCCCTCACTGTCGTAAATCATCGCAAATTTCGCGGAATACCAGCCGGTGGTGCCATCTTTTTTCCTCTTTTTGACGACTGTCTGTCCCTTTGGCTCTCCCTGTATGATAGATTCGTAAAAATCAATATATTCCTGTCTGCTCTCCTCGTCGATGGTCCCCGACTCCACAATGCTGTACGGTGCATTGTCTGCAACCACAGGTAAACCGAATTCTTCCGCAGTTGCCTCCGGCTGAAAAAGCCGTCTGTTCTCCACATCGAATATATACATGTATTTATCCGTGAGTGCAAAGGCAGTTTTGCTCTCCTCCATGCTCATGCGGATCTCGTCTTCCATCCGTTTCCGGTCGGCAATATCCATCAGGGAACAGAGTACGCTCCCGGGTATATTCGGGTCGTAGGTGCACTGGACCAACAGCCACAAAATTTTTCCCGAACTATGTACTCCCCGGTATTCCATCTGAAATTTTGTCTTGCCGCGCACAACCTGATCCAAAAGGTTTTGATGGATCATCTGAAAATCCGCTTCCGGCAGAATAAATCTGGCATTTGTAAATCCCTTTTCTTCTGCCTCCAGCGAAGTATAGCCATAGATATCATAATAAAACTGGTTCGCATACAAAATTGTCAGATCATCATCCAGTGCCACCTGGCAAATACCACAAGGTACCAGGTCCAGTATGTTCTTGTAGTGCTTCAATATCGATCCTTCCATATGTCTGCCGCCTTTCCCGTCCGATGTCCGCATCCTGTTTCATTATATCCTTTTGAAGGATAACTGTACAGCCGGATTTCCATAAAAAATGCGGAAGCCCTGTAAACCTTACGTTTTCTGGCTTCCGCACTAAAAAGGGGAGGATAAGTATTCACTCATCTTTGGTATACTCCTATTTTAAACCAAAGAGAGATTTTTATACACTTCCCGATTAAATTATTTCTGTTTTTATTTTTTCGTACCGTTTTTTATCGGTGTCTTTTAAATTTTTTAAAAGGCCCTCCAGATAGATGCGGTCGAGGTTCAGCTTCGCCTTCCATTTCTGACCGTCGGGCTCCAGCGCCTTTTTCTCCAGCGCTTCCATCTCTTCCTGACACTTCCGGATCCGGGCTTCCAGGCCCGATACACTCGGCCCCTTCATAATAACCGGAAGATCCAGCGTTCTTGTCAAAAATTCCTGCATGGCCGTTTCCGCCGTCGCATCATCCCTGAAAATCCGCAGGAAAAGTTCCCGGCAACCGCGGTAAAAATCTTCCTGTTCCGAGTCTTCGTCTCCGCCCCCGCTTACCAGAAATCCGTGGTCGGAGGGGATCAGGCACACAGCCCCTTCCCGGACAGTCTCCAGCGAACAGGCAGCCTCCTCAATCCCATGTTTTTCCATGATCTCGCGGACAAGATCGTATAAATACCATCTTAATTCATCCATATCGCTCCACCTCAAACTCAACCGTTAATTCACGTATTATTCCCGCTTCTTATAATCCCACTATTACTCCAGTCCCTTATTCTTCCATTTACCAATCCGGTAGAATACCACGGTCAATACCGCACCCAGTACCCAGGAAATCAGAAGGGATACCCAGATACACTCATATCTGCCGCCCGGAAGCTCCGGAGTCTTCGTAAAATGAGCGATGCCGTATGCCAGCGGAACACGGATAAATACCGTCGTTACGATGGAAATCCACATGGGGGTCATGGTATCACCGGCGCCTCTCATGACACCGGAGAGACTCTGTGTCACCGCCATGGCGATATAGCCGACCGCAAGGATCTTCATCATATTGGCGCTCAGCGTCACCAGCTCGGAGGTATTGGTGAAGATACCCATCAGATATTTTCCGAAAATCAGAATCAGGCCCGTGATCGCCGCTGACGTTCCCGCCGCGATGATGGTTCCCTGTTTTGCTCCTTTATGTACCCGGTCGAACTCTCTTGCGCCTACATTCTGACCGGAATATGTGGTCATCGCCGTACCAAAGGAGAAGTTCGGCATCATGGCGAATCCATCCACACGCATGATGATAACGTTGGCCGCAATCACCATCTCGCCGAAGCTGTTGGTCAGCGACTGAACCACGACCATAGCCATGGAGAAGATGGCCTGGGTGATTCCGGACGGAAGCCCCAGCCGCAGGATCGTCATGATATTTTCCATATCCGGCTTTAAATATTTAAATTTCAGATCAAAGACATCCGTCATCCGTTTCAGCTTGAAGAAACAGAGGACCGCGGATACCATCTGTGCAATAACCGTGGCCAGAGCCACCCCTGCCACGCCCATCTGCAGGCCCGCCACAAACCAGAGATCCAGGACAATATTGATGACCGTCGCTACCAGCAGGTATACCAGGGCCGACAGCGAATCTCCCAGCCCTCTTAAGATACCGCAGAACATGTTGTAATATGCCACGCCCATGATGCCTACAATCAGAATCAGCAGATAAGAGGTACACCAGTCAATAATGCTGGCCGGCGTGTTCAGCATCTTTAAAAGCGGCCGGATCGTCACTGAACCGAGGACCATAATGATCAGCGAGGACACCGCGGTAAGAGTGATCGTGCTCCCGATGGTCTTCGATAAGCTTTCTCTGTCCTTTGCTCCAAAAAACTGGGACACCATGATGCTGGTTCCCATGGATATACCAATAAAAAGTACCAGCAGCAGATTTAAAATCGGGCTGGCACTTCCAACCGCCGCAAGGGCGTTATCTCCTACATACTTTCCGACTACGATACTGTCTACCGTGTTATAAAGCTGCTGTGCGATATTGCCGATCAACATGGGAATCGTAAAGATAACGATCTGCTTCCATGGTTTCCCCACCGTCATATCTGTCTGCGCAAATAAAGCTTTTAACTTTCCACCCATACGTTCTTCCAACTTCCTTCTCTTTCGAAATAAACGCCTGATCTCAAGACTCTGTTTTCAGGCGAATATATTTATTATATCGAATATCAAAGGAAACTACAAGCTTTTTTCCGTATGTCCCAAATAATATCGTAACACGGTCTCACGCACAGCCCGAAGCGCCGCAGTGCATTCCTCCGGCCGCTCGTACATGGGATTATGCCCTGCTGCCGGAATCATGGCTATCGTTTTAAGAGGTGCATCAATCGTATCAAAGTATGCCTTGCTGAGCGCCGTTGGCGTAATGTTGTCGTTCTCCCCAAGTATGTAGTGAACCGGCACCTCATAGTGCGGCAGGATTTCGCCAAGATTAAATGACAGCATCTGCAGATGGAGTGGATGATTGACTTTCATAATCCGCATAAAACTGACGAGATCGCCCCATTGGAAGGAAGGGCTGCGCCGTAAGGTTTTAAATAGCTCGCCTATACCGGAACCGGAAACCGGGCCATTGTCGTATGCCTCCTGTATTTTTCGTAATTTGGGAAGCTGCTTCAGCAGTAATTCCGGATTATCGGGGGGATAATCCCCCATACGCTCCAGCGCCTGTATATGTCTTTTGTTTCCCGCTTTCCTGGCCAGCTCTGATACTTCCTGATATGCAGTCCGTTCATTCTCCATGATGCTGATTACCTGCCCTATACCGATATAGGCCAAAACATTTTCCGGATGCTGCAGCACATACAGGCTGCCTAGCAGGCTGCCCCAGGAATGGCCCAGGATGACAATCTTCTCCTCTCGATATTTCTGCTGCAAATGCTTGACGATGCCATGTAAATCTTCCAGCATCTGATCCACATTTTCCGGCATTCCGGTCTTCTTGTTTCTGCGGAGTGTTTTGCCCGCACCGCGCTGGTCCCAGTGTACGTGAGTAAATAAATCTCCCCAGGCTTTATCCAGCTCGTATGCGAAAAGCGATTCAAAGCTTCCGGGACCGCCATGGAGATACAGGAGCACCGGGGCGTCGGAGGTTTTGGGGTAGTGTAATAAAAAGTGCTCGATGCCGTTTACCAGGATGTACTCTTCTCCAAATTGATTCATGGTCAGCTCCTTTGTTATGTAGTTTCATCGCATTTTACCCGCCTCGATAAATTCTGCTCATACCATCTCTTATTTAAAATCTTCACATAAGCTTTCAATATATTGTCTCTTAGCAACCGCGTTCAACCATTCAGCTGGAATGTTTTCGCTCCCGTAATAAATCCCTGCCAAACCTCCGGCGACTGCACCAACCGTATCGGTATCATCGCCAAGGTTTACAGCCTTTAAGACACAGTCTTTATAGGAATCTGTATTCAGCAGGCACCATATGGCGGCTTCCAGTGTATGGACTACATATCCGCTGCTCTTTATCTCATGATCCGGCAACGCGCTAAACCCGTTTATGTTTCTCAACCTTTCATAGGCTGCCGTCTCCGGATTCCCCGCTGCATCATAACAGGAAAACGCTGCAATGACTCCCCGTTCTACGGAATCCTTTAAAGTCCCCTTCTCCCGGATTAATTCTTTTGCAGTGAGGACATAGATCCCGCAGCCCACGAGGCTTCTCATATGGCGATGCGTTAAGGAAGACACTTCATGGATCAGCCTGATTTGATCCTTCACAGGCAATTGATCATGTAAATACAGATAAAATGCCATCGGCAGAATACGCATTAAGGAACCGTTGCCATTTTCGTATTCAGATACCATACCGCACTGCAGCGGTGCAGTCCCGTGTCCATAATTCATGATTGCCCTGCCTGTAGCATTCCCTACATCAAACACCTCGCCCGCCGCCGTATAATCTCCATACAGCAGCCATGCCGAAAATCTTTCCATGATATCCTTGTAATCTATACCGCTGCATTTTACAATGCTGTCCACCAGAGCAAGTGTCAGGCTTGTATCGTCCGACCATACGCCCCTGGCCTGATGGTGGGTTCCATATTCCCTCATTTCCCGAACGGGATTCTCCGCTATTTCCTGCCGCGTTTTAAACTCAACAGGTACACCGAGCGCATCTCCGATTGCCAGACCAATCATTCCATCGTATAATTTCTTCAAAATTTCCTCCATTAAAATAATTCATTGCCAATACCATTCCGCTTGCTTCCAAAAATATATAGACAATTATACCATGGCCTTTTCAATAATGCTATAAAAGTATAGCGCAGTACTGTTTTGTCTCGTCATGATTTTGGGAAAAACGGGCAAAGAGAACGTCAAAAAAGTAAACAAAAGAAACGCCCGCATTTATTATCATGAGGCGTTTCTTCTTATAATTAATTTTAATCTGTATTTTCCGCATTCCCTATCGCTAATTCCGTATCCGGCGCAGTTTAATTACCTGGTGATCCTCATTTGCGTGCGTTGGGAACAGGAATAGATCGCCCTGCTTATTGGCCGCCAGATCGTGGGCACGCAGATCGGAATTGAAGGTTCCCAGCTGCGCCACCATGTTCAAATCCAGGTCGAAGATCGTCAGGTAGCCCGCGCGCCCCACGACGTAAATGTATTCGCCGTCCGTATCCACGCCGGAGGGCATTCCCATGTTGTTGCTGCAGTAGCCGACTACGTTGCCTTCCGTATCGAACACATGCACGGCGTCCTTCTCTCTGTCACAGATCCAGATATGGTCCCGCGCATCCACGCACAGCGCATGAACGATCAGCATATCTCCCGGAGTGTCCTCATAGGGCTTTTCCCAGTCTCCCACGCCGCCGAAGGTCTTTCGGTAAGTACCGTCCGCATTAAAGATATGTACGGCCCGGTTCCCATATCCATCTGCAAATATATATTCTCCGCTGGAAGTCATATCCACATCAGTCGGCATATTAAACGGCCCTGCAACCCGCTTGACACGACGCTGCGCCTCATAGAAGGCCCACATCCCCACAATGCCAAGGTATGGCTCCGTCGGGAATATCTTACCGTCCCTGCGCATCCTGGCCAGCGTTCCCATATCCATTCCGGTGTCGCTGGGCTTTCCTGCTTCTCCGAAATCGCGGATCAGCGTTCCGTCCGTGTCAAATTCACGCACAATATGATTATGGGTATCGGTACAGAGGATCGTGTCCTGGGGTGTATACTTAATAAAATGCAGATAGTCCCCCAGCAGTTCTCCTCCAAACCCCTTTATGTACGTTCCGTCGGGCGCCAGCTTCACAATCTGGCTGGGATTTCCGCGCATCCCCAGGTAGACATTCCCTTCCGGGTCGGTACAGCCCCCGGCAATGCTGGCGCTTGCCACATTGCCCGGTAAATCCTTTGCAAAATCAGAAATATATTCATATGCAAACTCACCGCAGGAATATACTGTTTTCTGAATCTCATCTCGTCTGGCATCACAGTGTAAAATCTTCATGGTTTCTCTTCCTCTTTTCCTCATTTCCTAAATTTAAGTGCTTTGTACTTTTTCTTATTACACTTCCACCTTTATAACTATTTTTCTCATCCTGCACGGCTCCCCCACCGCACAATGCGGCTTATGCGCGTCTTCCGGCGCCAGAATGACGTATTCACCGGGATGCAGAATCACCATGCTCCCCTCCCTGGGTTCCTCCCAGTATCCCATGTCCTTTTCCGGGTCGTAGGTTCCCTTTTCCGTAAGGCCGTCACGCGCTGTCACTCCGATTCCTTCCAGACCATGGATTACGTAATGAATATCGAAGTGATGATCATGGGTTTCGAAATCAATTCCGGCCGCCGGTTCTGTCTCGTAGCTTTGCACCTGAACGATCACACCGGAGCATAATTCAAAATTTCCGACCGGCAGTTCCTCCAATCCCTCCTGTTTTAAGAAGGCAAGGGCCTCCGTAAACTTTTCATTTCTCAAATCATAACGATCCAGACTGCTGATTTTCTCAAATACCATCGATTTGCTCCTCTCTCTTTTCCGTCTTTTAAAATGGCCTTTCATAGCTGGTTAATTTCCCGCGCTTTGTGGCATGCCACAAAATGGTCCGGCAGGACTTCTTCAAATGCCGGCTGCCGGGTCCGGCATACTTCCGCCGCATAGGGACACCTCGGTGCAAATCTGCATCCGGGCTTCGGATTAATGGGGGAAGACAGTTCTCCCTGCAGAAGAACCCGTTTCTTCTCCACATCAATATCCGGTACCGGAATTGCTGACAGCAGCCCTTTCGTATAGGGATGCAGCGGGTGGTCAAACAAGTCGTCGGAACTGCTCTTTTCCACCATACAGCCGACGTACATCACCAGAATATCATCAGAAATATGCTTCACCACCGACATATCGTGAGTAATGAATAAATAGGATAAGCGGCTCTCTTCCTGGATATCCTGAAGCAGATTGATAATCTGCGCCTGAATCGATACATCCAGGGCGGATACCGGCTCATCACAGACCAGGAACTTCGGTCCCAGCACCAGAGCCCTCGCTATACCGATCCGCTGCCTTCTGCCGCCGTCAAGCTCATGAGGATAGGAGTAGGCAAACCGTCTCGCCAGGCCCACCTGATCCATCAGTTCATAGACTCGTTTCCGCATCGTCTCCTTATCACGGCAGGCGCGGACGATTTTCATGGGATCCATAATCAGCTCTTCCACACACATACGGGGATTTAAGGAAGCCAGCGGATCCTGGAAGATCATCTGCATCTCCTTGCACATCTCCCGCCGTTTCTTCGGCTTCAAATGGGTGATATCTTTTCCCTCAAATAAGACGGTCCCGTCTGTCGCTTCGATCAGCCCCAGCACCACGCGGCCCAGTGTGGATTTTCCGCATCCCGACTCTCCCACCACGCCCAGCGTTTTTCCGGCTTTCAGCGTGAAATTCACGCCGTCTACCGCGTGCAAATCTCCTCCCGGCGTTTTAAAATACCGTTTCAAATCCTTTACTTCCAGTAAATCAGCCATTGGCCTTCACCTCCCTGTGTCCCATTTTCGCCTCCTCCAGGTGAAAGCACCGGACCTTATGGCCGTTTCCCGCGTCCGAAAGGTCCGGATGGCAGCTTCTGCATGTCTCGTCCGCATAGGGACAGCGGGGATGAAAGCAGCAGCCCCCAGGCAGGTTGGCCGGATCGGGCATCAGGCCGTCGATGGGATTCAGCCTTTTTTCCTTCCGTGTCAGAGACGGAATGGAACGGAACAGTCCCATCGTATACGGATGAGAGGTTTCCTTGAAAATGTCGCGGAGAGAGCCGTATTCCACAATCTCTCCAGCATACATGACCGCCACCTTCTGGCAGCACTCCGCGACGATCCCCAGGTCATGGGTAATCAGCAGCACGGAGGTTTTTAAGCGGTTCTTCAAATCGTTGATCATCTCCAGAACCTGCGCCTGAATCGTCACATCCAGAGCGGTCGTCGGCTCATCCGCAATCAGAAGCGCGGGACTGCAGGCCAGCGCCATGGCGATGACCACCCGCTGCTTCATTCCGCCTGAAAGCTGATGGGGATAATCGGTGCTTCGTTCCGGCCCGATTCCCACCATTTTTAACATATCGAGACTTCGCTCTACCGCCTCAGCCCGGGAGCACTCCATATGGAGGCTGATGGTCTCGACGATCTGGTCTCCAACCCTCATGACCGGGTTGAGAGCTGTCATGGGATCCTGAAAGATCATGGAGATCTCATTTCCCCGCAGTTTCCGCAGAGCCGCCTGATCCATGGTCACCACATTTTCTCCCTTGTAGAGAATCTCTCCGCCTACAATCTTTCCTGGAGGGTTGGGGATCAGGTTTAAAATGCCTAAAGCCGTCGTCGTCTTTCCGGCTCCGGTCTCCCCCACCAGTCCCAGCGTCTCGCCCTCCTCCAGGGACAGATCGATTCCATTTACCGCACGGAAAGTCGCCTGTTCCGTTACGTAGTGTATGTTCAAATCATTAATTTCCAGTAAGCTCATGTGATCTCCTCCCCCTACTGCTTCAGCTTGGGATCCAGCGCGTCACGCAGACCGTCGCCCAATAAGTTGAATCCCAGCAGAGTCGTCATAATCGCCAGGCCCGGGAAGATTACCAGAGGCCAGAAGTCACGGATATATGCGCGGCCGCTGCTTAAGATGGCGCCCCACTCGGGCGTCGGCTCCTGAACTCCCAGTCCGACAAAGCTTAAGCTGGAAATCGTAAGAATCGCCATTCCGACCTTTAAGGAAGCGTCCACAATAAGCGGTGCAATCGTATTTGGCAGCACATGGTGCACTATGATATAGGCATGGCCGGCACCTCCCGCCCGTGCCGCCTCGATGTACTGCTCATCCCGTATGGTCATAACCGTAGAACGGAGGATTCGCGCACCTCCCGGTATGCTGGCAAGCCCGACCGCGATTCCGGTATTCAATAAACCGGTTCCCAGGGCCGCTGAGATCGCCACTGCCAAAAGCAGGCCGGGAATGGACATGATAATGTCAATCACACGCATGATAACGGTATCGTACATTCCCCCGAAATATCCGGCCACCGCGCCGAGCACGGCCCCTATCACCAGAGAAATGACAACCGCGATCAGTGCCACGATCAGGGACACCCGGCCGCCGTAAAGAATCCGCGCCAGGAGATCGCGTCCGTACTGATCCGTGCCAAATGGATGAGCCAGGCACGGATAGACAAACCGGTCACCGAAGGACTGGGCGCTGTAATCATAGGGGGTTAAAAAGTTGGCAAAGATTGTGGCAAAGAGAACGGCTGCCACCAGAATCAGACCTACGATGGCAAGCCTGTTTTTAAACAGGCGGTGCATCACATCGCGCCACTGGCTGTGTTTACGAGTCATCCCTTCCAGAGACTGTATGTAAGTTTCTTTTTTCTTTCTTCCGGACATATTATGACCCCTCCTTTGCTGTGGTTTTTTTCTTCCTGCCGGATACGTACTGTGAACGGATTCTTGGATCGGCAAACGCATAGCACAAATCCACAATCAGGTTCATGATGCAGATAAAGAATGCAAGAATCAGGACACAGGCGTTGATCACCGGATAGTCCCGGCCCGAGATTCCGGTCAGCAGATAGGAACCGAGACCGGGCATGTTAAAAATCGTTTCGATCACCACGGACCCCGCCATAACGGTTCCCAGCTGCATGCCTACCACTGTCAGAATCGGAATCACGGCGTTGTGCAGCGCGTGGCGCCAGATCACCGTATTTTCCCTGCAGCCCTTGGCTCTGGCCGTCCTGATATAATCGGAGCGGATCACCTCCAGCATGGACGAACGGGACATACGGGCCACATTGGCCACGGTTCCCATAGAGTTGGCCAGGACCGGGAGCACCATGTATCTCCAGTTGCCCATCCCGGTGGCCGGCAGCCATTTTAACTTCAGCGCAAACACGATAATGCGGATGAGTGCCAGCCAAAAATTGGGCATGGCGGCGAAAAACAGAGAGCCAACCGTGACGCTGTAATCCATAGCCGAATACTGTTTTGTGGCGGAGATCACGCCGAAGGGAACACCGATCAGCGTGGTGACAATGACACTCAGCACCCCCAGCTTCACGGTGATGCCGATGCGGGAAATGATTTCTCCGCTTACCGCATGCCCATAGGTATAGGAATTACCAAAGTCAAATTTCGTCACAATATTCACAATGTACCGGAAATACTGTGCAAAGAACGGCTGGTCCAGTCCCAGCTCATGCTTTAGACTGGCATAAGCCTCCGGCGTGTACCCGCTGGCTCCCAGCATGGACATGACCGGATCCCCCGGCGCAAAGTAACTGATGCTGAAAACGATCAGCAGTACGCCGAGGCAGACCGGTACGATCCACAAAATTCGTTTCAAGATATATTTAGCCATTTCGTCAACCTCGTTTCATTTCCTGTTATTTTAGAATCACGTAACGCAGGTTTGCGCTTACCGCGCTGTGCAGGCTGACGCTTTCGATCTTCTCCGGATTGTAGGCCACAGCGTCCACAGACTCATAAAGCGGAATAATCATGGCGCGGTCGTGAACGTACTGCTGAAGCTCTGCGTATTTCTCCTTGCGCACATCGTCATCCGTCGTATAGTTTGCTTCTTTATAAAGTGTCACAAATGTCTCATCTGAAATGGCCGCAAATGGGAACGTCGCCAGTTCAGCCGGGAAGAACCGAAGAGAAATATAGGGTTCCCCGCATACGGAGCCGGTATCGGAATCCTGGAAATTCAAGTCAGTCCCACCCTCTGTCAGCCATGCGGAAAACGCGGTTGGGAAGTCGGTGAAGTTCATCTGCAGATTGATGCCCAGCTGCTGCAGGTAAAACTGAATTACCGTGGCTGCATTGGTCTTAACCGCCTGATCCACAGTCGTCATATTCAGTGTAAAGTTCACGGTTGAGCCATCTGTCACGTAACCAGCTGCCTCCATATACTGTTTCGCCTTCTCCAGATCATACTCATAGACACCGGTGTCCTTGTAATAGGGGCTTACTGATGTGATGATGGATCCCGGCACCTCCGCTAACTCCCCGCGGGCCGATTCTGCAACGTCCTGCCAGTTTACGCCGTAAGCAATCGCCAGCCGCACATTTTCATCCTTCATGTACTGATTGTTATTGTCCAGAGCCAGAAGGATATTTTCTCCCTCATGGGTCGTCATAACCGCAATTTTATCATCGGTCAGCGCGCGGCTGTAATCGCTCTCCGCGATGTTAAGCGCAAGATCGATCTCCCCTGTCTCCAGAGCCATATACATGGCGGAATCCTCCGCATAGTGATTGATCTTCACGGTGTCTGCGCCTGTGAATTCGCCCCAGTAGCTGTCGCGGCGCTTCAGAGTGACATAGGAGTCTGTCACGTATTCAGCGACCTCATAAGGTCCGGAGCCGTTGGGCGCGTTAAGCCATGGATCAATGTTGTCGAATCCGGTTTCCTCGCACCATGACTGATCGAGCAGGTATACGACGCCCATGTTGATAATGCCGGGGCCGAATTCCTGTGTATTCGCCAGATATACGGTAAATCCGTCCTCGCTGACATAGGACTTATCCCAGTCAACCGTTGCATAGTACGCGGCCTGGTTCGTCTCCCGGTCCACCAGAGTCTTTATGGAGAAGAGAACATCGTCTCCGGTCATCTGGTCGCCGTTTGCAAAGTAGACATCGTCTCTGCACTCCATGACAAAGGTGGTGCCGTCTTCTTCATAGTGCCACTCTTTTAAAATATCGGAGAAGGGATTGTTGTCCTCGTCATAATAGAACAGGTAGTCGTAAACGAGGTAACAGCCCCAGTGACATACTTCATTTTCGCTTCCCGGCATAAATGTGCCGAGTACGTTGATAGTGCCTACGTTCAGAGTCTTCTCCCCTCCGCTTTCACCGGCTTTTGTTCCGGCATTCGTGCTGCTTTCTCCGGCAGGCGCCGCCGTGCCTTCTCCCGTATTTTTGTTCCCGCCTCCACACGCCGTCATGCTCATGACCAGCGCCGCGGCAAGAAGCAATGCCCCCAGTTTTTTCATTGTTAAACTCCTCCTTTTAATTTTTGCTTAATTTATTCAGCAAGGCGCGGATCCTGCACTTCACAGTGCGTTACGTAATGCAGCACCAGGCCTTCCGCTTTCTCTTCTTAATACCGGTCCGCCTCTGAGTATGTCTCATACGGCTTCGGCACCTTCGGTTCCTTCTCCGTTCTTCCGTCCACGCGGTACTGCCAGTGATAGGAAGTCGGCGAATTGGCCAGATTTTCCGGAGCACGGTCTTCTGCAAACGGGAGATTGGACCGGAACATGGCGTCCAGCCGTATTCCATCCGTCGCATAGCGCTCCTCGGCAAAACGAACCCAGTCGCTACCGCATGGAAAACGCACTAGATCGTACTGATGAAGATGAAGAATCCTCCACTGTTCCCCTTCCCGGATAAAGTCCGCCCCCAGACGCCAGACGGCGCATTCCGCCCGATATGCCTTTCCATCCGCTGTCTTTGAGGTGAGAAGTGCTCTTTCTTCCGGGTCTCCTGTGCCCAGATCACCCGCGTCGGAGTCCAGCCCCAGCACAAACCACATCCCCCTGGCGGATCTGCCGTCTGCCGCCGTCTCGATGACAGGGGTAACGGGAAGCAGCAGCGTAAATTTGCCGGCAATGTGGTCCTTCTGATAGTAGGTCGCCACCTTTTCCCTGGTGGAATACCTGCCCGAAGCCCCGATCTCGATGCTTACCTCCTCCGACCGGGACCAGAGCTCATCCATAATTTGTCCGCCCTCTCCCGCAAACAGCAGATGGCAGTATGTCCCTATTATATTTTCCACTTCCGCTCTGGTCTCCAGGCGGTATAAACGGTTTTCCACAGAATTGTCCATCATCCTCACCTCCTAAAATGCGATACACACAGGGGACGGAATCTTACAGCCGGCCCCGGTGTAAACCAGCGTCTCCCCCTCAACACGGTAGAGGTCGAGATATCCCTGAAACTGATAGGCCACCACCAGATATTTTCCATCAGGCGTGAAATTCATGTCTCTCGGCATCTCTCCGCCCGTCTTTACCACTGACCGGAGTGTGAGACGGCCCGTCTCCGCCTCCACACCATATAGCGAAATGGAATCCTCCCGGTTTTCTCGTCCCATGCCGCGGTTACTGATCGCCAGAAGCCTTCCTCCCGGACACAGCCGTATGGCCGCCGGCTCTGTTCTTCCCTTCATACCGGAAGTCCGTACGGAAATAGTCTGCACAGGGGCCAGCTTCCTCTCAAATTCCGGTGTAAAGGAGTAGACGGAAACCATCTCATCATCCTGCCGGTTCACATAGAGGAACCGGCCGTCTTCGCTGAAAGTCAGATGCCTGGGTCCGGAGTGTGCCTCCATCTCCTCAATCCAGATGATCCTGTACCGATCTTCACAGTCGTAAATATAAATTCTTCCCCCGATCAGCTCTACCGCCGCTAAATATCTGCCTGCGGGCGATTTCATCACACAGTGGAGAAAAGGCCCCACCGGAGTCGTATCGAGAGATGCTACGCAGGCCAGCCGCTCACCGATCCTTCCATCCTCCTGCCTCCTGTAAGCTTCCATCGTTCCCCGATAGAAATTGCTGACATAGATTTCCGCGCTGTTGTCATCACAGCACACAAAGCAGGGGCGCTGGCCGTCCGTCACCGCCCAGTTCTGTTCTTCAAATTTCCCATCGCTTATGTCATAGGCCGTCATGCCGCCGCTGGCTCTTCCCTTAAAGGTCATCCCCTCGCTCAGCACATAAAGATTCCTTCTGTCCTTCGATACGGTCAAATATCCCGCATGATACATGGGCCTCGTATCCATCACACGGATCTTTCCCGTTAATGCATTGAGTCCGATCCGGTAAATCCCCCGGCTTCCTCCGGTTGAAGTGGTACCCACAAAGCCTGTATAGTCGGGCAAAAATGTTTCTGCCATTCTGTTACTCCTCTCTGATTGATGTATCTCACCGCTTATGCACTTTTTCTATTTTCTCTTTTATTACGATACATTTATTATCTATTTTTACTTATACCATGTCTGAGCGCTCCTGTAAAATTCCAAAACCGGAATAGCAAGTATAACTTTTGGATTATACTTGCAAAAATCACTTTTCTGCTATATAAAAATACCAGATACCAGGAGCCTTTTCCACTGGCTCCTGCATCTGGTATTTTGCCGTCAGTCTGCTGTATACGCTCTTAGCGCCGCATTCCTGTCACTTCCATACAGGAATTCCCCGCTGCTCCAAATCACTGTTCAAGGCGTTCTGATTCCTTAAAAAACGCTGTGTCACAAAATGGATAAAATCCTGATTCTCGGCTGTGTAATAGTGATCCTTTCTGGTCACCAGCGTCACACTCGCCTTTGCCTCACAGTCGCTGATGGGAATAAAGTAGATTCTGTCGGTCGGATCTGCATCCTCCTGCTTTGTCTCCACCGATTTATTTTCCTCAAACATGGGCATGCAGAATACGCCTCCCAGCCCCTTTCTTGCTGCCGAGAACAGGACATCCCGCTCATCCAGCTTCAGCAGGTTGCAGCTGACCCCGGCCCTTTGAAAGATCTCCATGCCGGTCTCAAAGGTTCTGGCGATGTTGCTGCAGAACAACAGCTGGCCGTTTAAATCCTTGAGCGTGACGCTGTTCCTGCCCCAGAATGGATGCGTGTTGTTCACAGCTATGTAATACCTGCCCACCATAAGATCACGGCTCGTCAGGCGGCTGTCAAGTATTTCCCCCAGATTCAGCCCGGCATCCGCGTCGCCGCTGGCCAGCATGGCGTGGATCTGGTCTGTGTCGCAGAACTTCAGCTCCACCTCGCATTCCGGATGGATTTTCCGGTAATCATCCAGCATGTTTCTGAGCACCCCAAAGCCGGAGGCGATCACCATGCGCCGATTGTTGCGGTTTGCTATCTGCCTGGATTTTAAGGTCCCCTCTTCCAGAAGTGAAAACGCGCTGTTTACGTACTCCAGAAAGCAGCGACCCGCCTCTGTCAGCTCAATACGGTTCCCTTTTCGTTCAAACAGTAGAAAATCCAGTTCTTTTTCCAGCCTGGCAATCGCCGTGGATAACGCCGGCTGGGATACGTAAAGTTTCTTTGCCGCCTTCGTGATATTTTCCATGGCGGCTACCTCTCTGAAATAGTGCAGGTGAAGCAGCTCCATCCCATTCCTCCCCTCTCTTTCGCAGTTCATGGCAGCTTCTGTTTTTGCAGATTATGCTATAATTTGCCATTTATAGTAAGCATAACACAGTTTATGCAATTTTCACAATCAGAAAATAGGACGTTATAGAAAATAATCATTTTCTACAGCGCCCTGACTTCTGGTAAATTCTTTAATTAAATTCTTCTGCTAAATCCTGCTGTTCCGATACTCGTTCGCCGATATCCCTTCCAGCTTCTTGAAAACCTTGGAAAAATGCGCCACATCCATGAATCCCACCTCTTCCGAGATATCACCGATTCGAAGCGACGGGTCCTTTAACAGCTTCTTCGCCTCCTCGATCCGGATGTGGTTTAACAGTTCAGAAAAGCTCTTCCCGGTATGACCGTTTAACAGCTTGCTCAAATGCCACTGGCTGACATACGTCTTTTCCGCCACCTCAGCCAGGGTGATCTTCTGGGTATAATTCTCTTCCATGTACTTGAGAGCCGTCTTTACAATAAAGCTTCCGGCATTATGTTCCGATGAATCTTCATTACCACCAGTCTCCTGCTCCACAGCCCCTTCCGGTTCTGCTGCCGGAGAACCGGGGACTTCCGCCGTGTTCTGCGTCTTTAAAGCGTTCTCCTGTTCCTTTCGTTTGTTCAGCGTATCCGCCATGAACTGAAGCGCTTCCTTGATCTCATCCATATTGGACGGTTTCAGCAGGAAACGGTTCACTCCCAGGCGTATGGCCTTCTGCGCATAATCAAAGTCCCGGTAACCGGTCAGGATAGCAATCATCATCTCCGGAAACTCCACACGGAGCGCCGCAATCATGGACAGCCCATCCATTCCGGGCATGGAAATATCCGTAAAGATAATATCCGGCCGCAGCTTTCGGATTATCTCCAGCCCCTCTAAGCCGCTGCAGGCGGTCGCTGTCACTTCACAGCCATAATCCGCCCACGGCACCACCTTGGAAATACCTTCTACTATAATCGGTTCATCGTCTATAATCACCACTCTATACATCTGCTGCCCACTCTTCCCCGAACGTCATTTTTACAAACGCTCTGCTGCTATCAGTATACCATATTCGGACGTTTCAAAGAACCCCGAAAATAATTTTCCCTTTATCACCCCTTGACAGCGCCGGCCGTCATACCCTTGATAATATACTTCTGAAGGAAGATATAGACAATCAGGATCGGAATGATAACCAATGCCACAGATGCGGCCATGAGGCCGAAGTTCGTTCCTTCATTGGAAGTCAGCTCGTTTAACAGACGCGTGATGGCACGGTGCTGCGGAAGACGAAGCAGGAACATCTGTGTAAACAGATCGTTATAACTCCAGAGGAAGGAAAAGATCGCTACTGTCGCAAAGGACGGTTTTGCAAGGGGTACTACAATCTTGTAAAAGATCTGGAATGGATTACAGCCTTCCAGATAGGCCGATTCCTCCAGTTCAATGGGGAGACTCCGCACATAGCCGGTCAGTACGACTATGGCAAAGGACATATTACCTGCTACCTGCGGAAGAATCACGCTCGTTAAGGAAAGCGCCAGACTCTCCGTATTGACCATGTGGGCGGAACTCAGCATACGGTATACCGGAATGATTGTGGAGAATACCGGGAACATCATGCCTGCCACCACCAGTGAATTAAGCGGTTTGCGAAGCTTGAACTCGTAGCGGACCAAGCCGAACGATGCCATGCCGGCCAGAACGATAACGATAACCGCCACCGAAGTGGATATAATCATACTGTTGCGGTATGCGCTGAAAATACTGAGACGCTCAAATGCGGTCCGGTAGTTGGCCAGGGTAAACATCGCTCCTGTAGGAAGTGCGAAGGAGTTCGAAAGGATCTCGCCCTTCGCCTTAAAGGAGTTGATGATGACCCAGAAAATCGGATAAATCGTGGTAAGTGCCCAGAAGCCCAGAACGATGTAGATTACCACACTTCCCAGCGATATTTTTTTCCCCTCTGCTCATGATGAATCCCCTCCTAATAATCTTTCTCTTTGAAAATTGTGTTGATCACTTTCGCTGTCACAATTCCAAGAACTACGATCAGAACCGCTATGGCGGAGCTGTAATCGACATTTTTTGTATTAAAGGTCTGGTAGTACATGTATGTGCCGGTCAGCCATGTCTCACCCAGCGGAATTCCCTTCGGGAACATGGTCCACGGGAGGTCGAATACCTTTAATGCACCGGTAACACCGAGAACCACACAGGTACACATAACATTGTGAAGCAGGGGAATGGAGACATATCTTACTTTCTGGAATCCTGTTGCTCCGTCGATAGCGGCCGCCTCATACAGTTCGCCGGATATATTATTGAGTCCGGTGATCAGGATTACAAAATAGAAGCCCACATACTGCCACATAACGGGCAGCATCATCGTGATGAGCGCCAGCTTCTCGCCTTTCCAGTCGATGAGTTCGGTGACGCCGAGACTCTCCAGCAGCTGATTCACCATGCCCTTGTCGTACAGGAAGATCAGATTGAACATAAGACCTAACGCAGTGGCTGAAATGACGATGGGGAAGAAGTAGACAGTCCGGAAGAATTTTGCTCCGTGGCTGATATTGTCAACCAGAAGCGCCAGGACAATGGCGATTCCTACCTGGCCAATGATGGTGACTACCATCATGAGGATGGTGTTTCTGACTGCCACACGCATGTTCTCATCCTGGAACATGGTCACGTAGTTGGTGTACCACGGATCATTCCAGCCCTTGCTGGCGGCTCCCAGTTCTGTAATCTGCTTAAAACTGTTTAAAATGTTCTGTATAAATGGATAGTACAAGAAAATTGCCATGAAGGCGAACGCCGGAACCAGAAAAAGGAACAGCGGCTTTTTGTTTTTATAGATATTTGCTCCCATATTCTCACCCTACTTTTCCGTAAAAAAGCCAGAGACGAAAGGCCATTACGTCTCCGGCTTTGAATTGACAGTTATTTAGTTTGCGTGGTAAATCTCCAGGCCTTCCTTGACAGCGTCTTCTGCTGTTACCTTGCCTGTTACGATCTGCGGCATGCCGTCAAAGGTTGACGTTCTGCATTCGCCCTGGAAAATATCCTGAACAGCCGGTGTTAAGGAGGTAACGCCGCTCATCATATCCATTGCCTTTACCTGTAAGGAGTTGAACTGGCTCTGGTCTACCGCCGGCGCTTCTTTCAGTGCGGATGCTGTATGCTGTGCGAAGATCGGTACGATTTCATTGGAAGTCATATACTCTACGAAGTTGACTGCAACCTCTCTCTTATCCGGATCATCCCATGCTTTCTTCGTGATGTAGTAGCCCATGGATAAACCGCCGATTAAATCAGTTGCTTTTCTGTCTCCCATGCCTGGTACGTAAGTAACAGTGAATTTGTCGAGCTTCTCGGTATCCATGGTGGTTGGGTCATTCGGGTCGGACTGGCATGCGCCTGCGATTCCGCCGACTTTCCAGGAACCGTCGATTAAGAATGCAGCCTTATCTTCTGTGAAGGCAAGGAATGTATCGTCATCGGTTGCGGATAATGTATTCTTCGGGAAGTACTCTTTTTCATATAAGTCTTTGACATCGTTGATGCCTGCTACCCATGACTGGCCCTGTGTATCTTCTACGGTTTCCGGAATGTCACAGTGGTTTGCCGGTGTGTTGTGATTGAAGATAGTATACTCCCACCAGTAATGAGGAATGTTGCCGAGCGCCGCTGCGATTGGGCTGTAGCCTGCTGCCTTGATCTTCTCACAGTCTGTCAGGAACTGATCCCATGTGTAATCCGGTCCCGGTACAGCTACGCCTGCTGCATCCAGAACTGTTGTATTGACGAACATGGCCTCCCAGAAACCATTAACCGGTACTGCATATTTCTTTCCGTCTACGAGAGATGCGGCGATTAAATCGTCGTTCATATTGGAAGCGTACTCCGGATATACCTTGCGGATATCATCGATGGACATAACCTTGCCCGCCTCGATGAAGGAGTTAGCGTCTGCGCCGTTAAACCAGAACAGTACGTCCGGCTCGGACCCCATCTGGAAATCACTTGCCACACGGGCCTTTACGGTCTCGTCGGAAACTGCTGAGGAATCGTTTACGGTGTTTCCTGTCGAAGCTTCCCAGTCCTTCACTGCCTTCTGGTAGTTCGGAGCGTTGCCGTCCTCGCCTGCGAATGTAGTCATAACGTTTAATGCGACTGCTTTCTTTTCTTCGGTCGGGGCCTCTGTCTTCGCCTCTCCCTCTGTTTTCGCCTCAGTTCCTGCCTCGGTCTTCGGAGCAGCCGTCGTATCTGTTGTGGACTGTTTGGAGCAGCCGGTGAATACGGTTGTTGTCATAGCCCCTGCCAGTAATAATGCCATCGTTCTTTTCTTCATATTAATTGCCTCCTGATTTTTTTTATACACCCTTTGCATTCCTGCAATTTGTATATCTCATGTCATTATTATCGCTGATTCGGGTGCAAAAATGAATAACCAGTTCTGCCATTTGTTGTATTTTCTTGTTCATTTATCACAGAACAAGAAAATACAACAAATGGCAGAACTGGTGCTCTCTACTGGACAGCTATCGTAAGACGTGCGATGACATGCTGTTCCTCGTCTTTCTCTATTGTAAGGCCGCATGGCTCCCCATACAGGATCCTCAGACGCTGGTTCACGTTGGCAATGCCCAGGTTTCCCGAGGGTTCCCGGCTGAAGTCATAATCGGGCGACAGAAGGCGGCTGATCTTCTCTTCCTCCGCAGGTGTCAGGGTTCCGTCATTCACGATATCCAGATAGAGAAATCCCTCCTTCTCATAACCCCGCAGGATCACGGTTCCCCGGCCGCTGGGCCTGACGCCGTGTTCGATGGCATTTTCAATGACCGGCTGCAGAATCAGCCGCGGCACTTCATACTGCATAATGGATTCATCCAGCTCCTTGATTACGGTGAGCCGTTTGCCGAAGCGCTCGGAATTGATGTATAAATAGGCGTTCACATACATCATCTCCTCGGAAAGAGGGACAAAGGTCCGCTTCTTCCGGTCCATGGCCGCATCCATCAGCGTAGCCAGAGCCTCGATCATCCGGGATACCTTCTCATTTCCACCCAGGCGGGCCTCCCAGTTGATGATCTCCAGCGTATTATTCATGAAATGAGGGTTAATATGGGACTGGAGCGCCATAATCCTGGCATCCCGCAGCGCGATCTCCTCCTCATAGATGTGGTCAAACTGATACTTCAGCCGTTCGGACATCTGGTTAAAGGACTCCATCAAGTACTTAAACTCCAGATTTTCCGGTTCCTCCTTAATCTGATAGCCAAGATTTCCCGTCTCAATCTGATCGGCTCCCTCCATCATGTCCGCAATCGGCTTCGTGACATTCCGGTTGAATACGCGAAGCAGAATCAAAAGCAGAGGCACCAGGAACAAAAGCATGCCTGCGACGACGAAGGGATAGCCATAAAACGGTGCCTGAATAATCCGCTTATCCGCCTGCATCATCACCGACAGGGTGAAGTACTCTTCCTTCTGCGTGTCATAAACGTAGAGATTTCCGTTTTTGCGGCTGTATCCCGTCTGCTGTGCTGTGCTGCTGCTTTCTTTTATCATCTCCTCGATATCTCCGCCCTTCAGCAGAATGGCCTGGCCGTCGAGGCGGACGAGGACATTCTCCCCCTGCGGGGAATCGATGAGGGGGCCAAAACAGTATGATTTGTCCAGGCGCATGATCAGCGCTCCGAACTGATAATACGAATTGTCAAGAAGGTTCCTGACCATGTAGATCCTGCCGTCCAGGTTAATGTACCCAAGGGCCGTGTCCAGGGTGGAGAGAAACGCCTTAATCCTTTCATGGTCCTCTCTCCAGTAGGTCTGCACCTGCTGATACGTACCGCCGGCCGCGTTGTTGTAGACGCTGCAGTTCATCCGCTCCGGCTCCTCGTAGCACCAGAGAATCGTGGTGGAAAAGCACTGGTTCTGACGGTATTCTTTATTTAAATAGTCATTACTCGCGGTATAAAGGCCACCATAACTTAAATTGCCGCGGGAGTACTCTCTCCACGCCTTCTCCAGCGTCTGGTCATAGGTCGCCTTCCGGGACGCGTTGATGCCGTAATTCAGCCGTTCCACACAGATCTGCCCGTCATAGACCACCTGGTCCACGACACCCTGCGCCACGGTCCCGTAGCGGTTGCTTAAAATATAGTAGCCAGCCACTCCGATGATCAGGCAGAACGGCAGCAGCCAGCACATCAACATGATGCCTATCATTCGCCATTTCATGGAAATTTCGTTTTTTTCCTGTTTTTTCATCTCTGCTCCCCTGCCGCGTTTAACGGCTGTTTTTTTCTATGTTATATAACGCTTTCTTCATGAAGACCATATGCATAAATTGTACTATTATTATCAAAACAAAGCAACATCATTATCTTCAGAGCGTTCCGTGACGTAAAAAACAGCACCTCCCGTATGATTAAGAACCATAAAAGAGATGCCATTTCTATTATTATATTTTTATAGCAAGCCCGGCAAATGTGCCTGGAATACGGATAAGATGCAGACAAACACAAGTGCGGCAACTCCGGTTATAAAACCTCCGATCGTCCATGCGCGTATCGTATCCTCAACTGAGATTTTGTAAAAACGGTTAATCGCCCAGAAGCCGGAATCATTGGGAAGAGATAAACCGATTCCGCCTGCGCAGATCGCAATACCGCAGAGAACAGGCGATATCCCGCTGGCGGCAATCAATGGGGCAAACATGGAGGAGGTCGTAATCAGCGCAACTCCTGTCGAGCCCTGTGCACAGCGGAGTATCTGGGCTATGATAAAGCACAGCACCAGTACCGGGATATGGAACTGAGACAGTGAGGTAGCTATAAAATCAGCGATTCCCGTTGACTGAAGCATCTTTCCAAAGGCACCGCCCGAGCCGGTAATCAGAAGCACCAGGCCCACCTGACCAGCGGCATCGTTCATCACATCTCCAACCGGTTTTTGCAGATATGGAAGAGAAACAAGAGCGGCATAAATAACGCCGATCAGCATCGCAATATTCTTATCCCCCACAAAGTTCAGTATCTTAACGAGCGTCCCGCCCTCCGGCAGGATCATAGGTCCAAAGCTTCCAAAGAGTATCAGCATAATGGGAACCAGAAGAATCGATACCGCCACACCAAAGCCCGGAACTTTTCTTCCTGCAGTCGATGTTCTGCTCTCCTTTTCAAAATCTTCAATATCCTCAAACGCATATTCATGATGATTTTTTCGGTCCTGCCAATCCAGGAATCTGCCATATCCCAAGCCGCCTACAATGGTACCGAACAAGCCTGCAAGCGCGGCATAGAGGAAGAAAACACCATAGTCCAGCTGAAGGTTTTCCGCTACTGCCATGGGATTCGGAGTCGGTATTACCATCGCTCCTGTCGCCACGGTAGCACAGACAGTTGCACAGCACAGGGAAACGATTGATACCTTCGTTTTCTTTGAAATCACACGTACCATAGGCGCGTACATAATATGTACAACGTCTCCAAAGACAGGAATTCCGGTGATAAAGCCCGCCATAGCCACTGCTATTCTGGATTTTGAACCATTGAATCTTTTCAGGAATGTATCCGCAATGACCTCAATTCCACCGGATTCATACAAAAATCTTCCCAGCATTACACCCAGGCCGATAATAACACCGATGCTCCCCAGTGTATTGCCGAATCCGTTTCCGATTACTTTCGAAATATCCGAGACCGGCATCCGTACCATAAGGCCTGTTCCAATTGTTGTTACCAGCAATGCAATAAAAGCGTTGACTTTGAATTTAATAATTGTAATCAGTAAAATTGCGATCGCAATCAGAAAAATAACGATTAACCATCCTCCAGTAACCATATAAACCTCCCACTTAATCTCCCTTAATCATGCCCAGATTTACCAGGCCCCTTTTAAGCTTCCTCATTTCCTCTTCCGTCAGATCTCTGAACGGAAAACGAGACGGTCCCATATCAAAGCCTTTTAATTTTAAGGCTTCCTTATGTGCGATTGTCGGCATAACAGAGCGAAACAGTTCCCGAATCTGTAAAACTGTTTTCTGCGACGCTTTGGCCGCCTCTATGTTTCCTTCTTTAAAATTCGACCATATGCTGTATGAAAGTTCAGGAAATACGCTGGCAACAGCGATAATCCCTCCGGCGGCTCCTGCCATAAGGGCAGGGAGCACCTGAGCATCATTTCCCGTGATCAGCTCAAAATCCTTCTTTTCCATTGCAACCTGATAGTTGAGCAGGGTCATAAAATCCATGCTGCTGTCCTTCACTCCGCAGATATTCCGATGCTGCTCTGCCACTGTTTTCAACACCATCGGCGTGATGGGATTATTCGTCATGCCGCTCATATTATAAAGATATACCGGCATTCCCTCCGCCGCTTCCGCCACTTTTCCAAAGTACCGGCACAGCGCCATCTCATCATATCTGTGATAGTACGGAGCGGTAACAGAAACCGCATCCGCACCTTCCTTCTTAGCCCATTCGATCATATGGTACAATTCGTGCTCGTTCATGGCAGTCACATTAAAGAGTACTGTTACCTCCTCTTCTGCCGCTTCTTTCGCAGCAGCCAGGAGACGCTCCCTCTCTTCCGTTCTGAGATTAACGAATTCACCGCTGGTTCCGCCTACAAAAATCCCTCTTATTCCGCAGCCGGTGATATACTTAATTAACCTTGCATACTCTCCGGTATTGACTTCACCATTTTCGCAAAAGGGAGTGAGTACCGGAGCTGTAATTCCCTGCAATGTTATATCCTTCATTTACTTTCTCCTCACTTTAAGACAGCGCCTTCATCCGCAGAGGAAACTTCCCTCGCATAACGGTAAAGATACCCCTCTGTAATTTTATATTGAAATTCCGGCAGCTTTTTCAGCCTTCTTTCTATCTCGTCCTCGGACAGTTCCACCGACAGGCTGCCGCCATCGATATCGATGGATATTCTGTCTCCATCCTGCAATGCCGCGATGGGTCCCCTTTGTGACGTCTCCGGTGAAATATGGCCGATGCACGGTCCCCGTGTCGCACCGGAGAAGCGGCCATCCGTAATCAGAGCCACCGTTTCGGAATATCCCATACCTACCAGTGCTGCCGTAGCGGTCAGCATTTCCCGCATTCCAGGGCCTCCTTTCGGACCTTCGTTGCGTATGACGATGACATCTCCATCCTTAACCGCACCTTCGTAAATCGCCTTTACCGCGTCCTCCTCACACTCAAAGCAGCGGGCTGGTCCGGTATGCTTTCTCATCTGCGCCACAACCGCGCTCTGCTTGACGACGCAGCCCTTCGGCGCCAGATTTCCATGCAAAACTGCAATGGAGCCTTCAGGTGCATAGGCGTGTTCCACAGTCCGGATCACCTCCTGATTCCAGCTTGTCAGCCGGTCTGCATTCTGTCTGTGAGTTTTACCATTCACCGTCATCAGGTCCAGATCTGCCATTCCGGACAGGGCTTTCAGCACGGCGCCCACTCCGCCGGCTTCGTCGAAATCCAGCATGGTGTGCACACCGGACGGCTTAATCTTAGCCAGATACGGCGTTGTCTTTGATATCTCTCCCAGCTCGTTCATTGTCATATGAAGCCTGCCTTCTCTCGCGATTGCGGGATAATGAAGTGTTATATTGGTCGAACCGCCGACACTGACGCATACTCTCGCCGATAATTCCAGCATCTCCTGGGTGACAATATCCCGCGGACATATATTTTCCTCTACAAGGGAGACAATCCGGACACCGCTCTGTCTTGCAATGCGCTTCTTTTTGCCCGCTACTGCATGGGCTCCCGCACAGCCCGGCAGGGTCAGTCCCATTGCTTCCGCTGCAATGGACATGCTGTTCGCAGTCCCCATCATGGCGCAGGAACCGGGTCCGGGTGACATGATGCCTTCCATTTCCTCATACTCTTCCTTTGATATCTCACCCTTTAACAGTTTTCCAGCCATTTCCTTCAATTCGTAAGTTGCATAGCTCTTCGACTGATAGACGGCAGGCATCATCGGTCCGCCCGTTACCAGAATTGCCGGTATATTAATCCGCAGCATGGCCATCAGCATGGCCGGGACAATCTTATCGCAGCCGCCTAACAGTACAAGCCCATCCAGCATATGGGCGTTTACATACACTTCAATGGAATCCGTAATCACTTCCCTGCTGGGAAGCACACTGCACATTCCGGCATGGCCCTGCGTAAAACCGTCGCAGATGGAAATTGTATTAATCTCAAACGGCACGCCTCCTGCCTCCGATACCCCCGCTTTAACCTGCTCTGCCAGCTTATCCAGATGGACGTGGCCCGGATGCATCTCATTATGTGTGTTGATAATTCCAATGAATGGTTTTCTTAACTCTTCATTCGACAGGCCCATCCCCCTGAAGTGTGCTCTCGGCCCTGCCATACTCATTCCATTTACGACAACCGCACTTCTGTATTTCGTATTTTTATAAGTAAAGTCCTCCATATGTCCTCCTATGCCTGTAATTTTTCTGTTATTGCCGCTGCGCTTCGTTTCACCTCTTCCGCAAAGGAACAGGCCTTCTCCGGTGAGAATCGGTAATCCGGAGCAGATATTCCTATCGTTCCGGCAAGATTTCCATCAATTCCAAAGATCGGTGCCGCAATACAGACGATATCCGGATTATGCTCCCGGTTATCCAGTGAGTATCCCTGCTGCCGGATCAACTCCAGCTCTCTGTGCAGAGTTTCTTTATGGATAATCGTATTATTCGTATACTGCTTAAGCGGGTTATAGTTCAAATAACTGTCCACCCATTCTCTGCTGTGATACGCAAGAATCAGCTTTCCTCCTGATGTACATTGAAGAGGAATCTTCCATCCAATCCTGGATCTCAGCTGAATCTGATTTTTTGCATCCATCTTTCCTATGTATACTGCCTTATCGTTATCCGGCGCGATCAGATGAATGGTCTCTAACGACAGCTCATTTAACCGGATCATCTCCTCCTGCGCCGCTTCCAGCAAATAATCCGACATATTTACTTTCAGGGCAATATTCATCATGCCCATCCCCAGTTTATACTGCCTCGCCTCTTTGTTTTTTGAAACAAAGCCGCATGCCTGGAGTTCCTGCAGAATCCGGTGAACCGTACTCGGGCTTAAACCGGTTGCTTCTGCGATATCACTGATATTCACCCAACCTTTCTGCTCTGCTAAAGCCAGAATGATCTGAAGTGCTTTTAAAGCACTATACTCTTTCATTTGTTCCTGAAGGTCCATGGCCCCTCCTTCTATTCCATATATGGAATCATCTTTTTAAATGTAGAATCAATTGATATTGTCATTATAAAAAGATTGGATCGTATCGTCAATGGATAAAAAGCAAAAAAAGCAGCCGTTTTTTTGTCTGATAGTTACAAAAAAATGGCTGCTTTTTTCGATATATTTCAAATATAAAATATGATATTTTTCATGCTCTTTTCTATTCTAAATATGAAATTCTCAGGGGAAGCCGGTCAGAACTTACAATCAGAGAGGATAAACAAAAAATCCCCCATAAAAAGGGAGGAGCCGGTGGAATGTGGGTTCCACCGGCGAGTTATGAAAAAAAAGTCTTTTTATTAAACAAGTTTTTCTTGTCTATGTTTATAGTATACGCAAGAGTTATGAAGTAAGTTTGTAGAAGATGTAAATAAATTTTGTACAACTTGTGAAATATATGTGAAATATGAATTCACTTTCCAAAAAGTTTCCAGAAAGACAAATCCTGGCCATCTCTTCATCAGTCGTAGTAATCGTCTGTCAGCACTCCATTCGTCTCAAAGTAGTACAAGGTTCCGTCGATTTCCATATCCCCGGTCACCATGTGGCCGTCAGAGGCCAGATAGTACCAGTCGTCCCCCAGAATGAGCCAGCCTGTTTTCATATAACCGTTGACGTCGAAGTAATACCACTTGCTGTCAATCTCCTGCCAGCCGTCTTTGTAATACTGGTTCTCCCCTTTGCAGTAGTACCAGCCGCTCGCGTCCTGATACCAGCCAATGGCAGCCGCCTGGGTCTCCGGCTGAGTCTCTGCCTTCGTTTCCGGCTGTGCTGCCGGCTTCTGCTCCGCCTGCTTTGATGTCTGCTTGTCCTCCGAGGCAGTCCCCGACTGATACGGGCATACGCCGTTGGGATGCAGGTGCGCCGGATGGCCGCCGCAATGGTAATGGTAGCTTCCCAGGCCACTCTTATTCTTGTTGTCTTTGTGGCCTCCGTTGGCATCCGTACGCCCGGAGTGCGCCTCCGCCTCGATGGAAAACGGGGTTCCGGGAACCACGGTGAAGGTGGACACCAGAAGACTGCCGCTCATGAAATAAACCGCCAATTTTTTGCATTGCTTTTTCATATAGTCCCTCCTGCAAATCGTATTTCTTTCATTATACGATAAAGTGCAGGGGAAAGCTATAGCAGCCGCATCTTTTCATCTAATGAATCAGCGCATTGGCAAGGGGCAGCCCTACCAGAAGCGCCAGTACCAGTTCCAGCACCACGTACATGATGTTGTAGCGGTAGATATCTCCGGATTTCAGCCAGCTCTTATTGCTGAACAGCATGGCCGCAAACGGAGATGCCGCCGGAGTCGCAATGGCACATGAGAGCACAAAGATTCCCATGATGGATACCAATGGAGCGGAATTAATCCCGGCCTGGAGACAGTAGGTGGCTATCACCGGCTGAAGGATCATGCCGATCACCAGGGAATTACAGACATTGGTCAGCACACATCCGATGATCAGGAGCATGGCGCCGAAGACCAGCGGGCTCATACCCGTAAAGATCGGGGAAAGGATTGCATTTAAAAATGCAGTCACTCCTGTGCTCTCATTCGTCAGCACGCCTCCCAATAATATCGCGGATGTCACCAGGAAATACGTTCCCCAGGCAAATACCTTAACATTTTCTTCAATTGTGATAGCCGGAGCCCCATCGATTTTCACGGCAAATAAGATCACCAGGAACAAAAGGGCCATACCGAAGGAATTGGCGCTGAGCCATGCCATACCCGGAAGAGCAGGGAAAAGGCTTGGCAGAAGCATGCTTAACAGGAAACAGACACAGATCAGGGCCACGGTCTTCTGTCTTCTGCTCAGTGGAGGCAGCGGATTTTTGTTGAGCTGTTCCAGCGTCAGATTCTTCAGCTTGCTCACGTCAGGATGCAGGACATATTTGGTGAAGAGGATCACAGCTGCGCTGCACGCAAAGCCGTAAATCAGTGCAACGAACAGCCACTGGCCGTTGTTAATGGTAACGGTTGTTCCCAGAAGGTTCTGAGACACGGTTGTGTAGTTGGAGATCAGCGCGAGGCCGTTGCTCATATAAGGCGGAACCGGGAAACCGATGGCACAGGCCACGACAATCAGGATGATCATAATTGTCGGATACGCCTCGAAGGGCTTCATGCCGATATCATCAAAGATATCGTAAAGGATCGGCCAGAACAGGAAAATCGGCGCAAAGCAGCCTACAAACGCGGCTATCAGCATGGAACCCACAAAGAGTATGGCGGTAAACGCCCACGGACGGCCGATAATAAATTTTCTCGTCAGGAAAAAACGGCCGATATAAGCGCTGATCCGGTTGGTCTGGAGACTGTTCATCAGGATCATCAGAAAGAACAGCTGGACAACCGTCGGATTGCCGAATGCGGTGTTCAGTACGGCTCCCATCGGCGCATAGCCGGAGGTGCCGATCATGAAAATACAGAGGATACTGGACCAGACCGGGTCGACCGTCGTCCATAAGTAGAGCGTTCCGATGAAGATGCCAAAGATCTGTTTTCCCACAGGCGTAATATTGGGCATGTTAATCGGAAGCAGACGAAACAGGAGCATAATCGCGATGCCAATCAGGCAGTGAAACGGATACATATTTTTCTTTTGTCTCATGGTATTTCCCCCTAGTACGTTTTATTGTCACAATATTAACATACTGATATCACTCATACCAATAGCAGGTGCTAAGATTCAAAATGCATTTTTCAGTGGATACCGGAGACAAGGTGTGCTATAGTTATATCAGTAAAAAAGGATTTATACGGGAGGATGACCATGGAACCATATCAGATCAGAGAAGATTTTATTCGCTACGGAGTTCGCAAAGAGGCGAAAAAGAATCAATATCTGTTTGATCCATCGCGAGAGGGCTGTGACAATATCTGTTTTCTGGATGAAGGGATCGCCGCACTGACGCGGATCAATGATGATGGAGAAGAACATATTTACCTCTATTTCGGAGAAAAACGGCTGGTCGGCTTCGCCAATGCGCTGGTGAAGCACTTCCCCTATGACTGGCAGCGCTACATCACTCCCTCCCCGTTCTGGATCACAGCAAAGACAAACTGCGTCTACTACAGTATGAGGGAGAAACAGTTTGAGTCCATGATGGATTCTTCCCCGTATTTCACCCAGTGTGTTCTGGGCGCAACGACCTTAAATTATCTGGAACTGGTGAATAAGATCCAGTGGATGATGGACGGCGACAAAACTGCACAGTTCTGCAAGTGGCTCCTGACCTACTGCATCAAGAAACAGGGGAAATCCATGATCCCCAAGGCTTTTTCCTTCGTAGAGGTCGCCAACTATCTGGGTATGCATCCGGTGACCGTAAGCCGCATTGCCAGGAAGCTGAGAGAGACGGGAATACTGGCCCGGGTAGACGGGTGCCTGATTATACAGGATGAAGAAAAGTTAAGAGCGATGACGATGCTGCAAAACGGCTGATCAAGGTAATTCTTTTTCAATAACGGAGGGCAAAACTGAACGATCCAGTTTTGCCCTCCGTTATCCGTTTACCAATCTGTTTACTTTCTTTACCAATCAATCCATTAATTCCTGTTTCCCTTAATATCAAGAAACTCTTCAAAACTCTCGCACATTCTCACCGCGTCCTTCGGATCTCCCATCTCACAGAATATCCTCAAAAGCGGTTCCGTTCCGGAAAATCTTGCGATAATCCAGCCGCCGTTCTTAAAGTACACCTTGCAGCCATCCAGATAGGAAATCTTATCAATCTCCAGATCCATTTCCGGAAGCTGTTTCTGGATTAGGAGGGTGTCATAGATCTGATCCTTCTTCTCCTGGCTGAACTTGTAATCGCGCTCCTCCATATGGATCGCGCCGTACTCTTCTTCGATATCCTTAGCGATCTGGGACAGCTTCTTGCCGGTAACGGCGATCATCTCCACCAGAAGTGTGGACGCGTAAATACCGTCCTTGCCGTTGATGTGGCCCCGCACCGTCAATCCGCCCGAGGACTCGCCGCCGATGATGGCATTCGTCTCATTCATCTTCGCAGAGATATACTTAAAGCCTACCGGCACCTCGTAGCACTTCTCTCCGAAGCCCTCCGCCACCTTGTCTAACATATGGGTGGTCGCCACGTTGCGGACTACCGCTCCCTTCCAGCCTTTGTACTTAACCAGATAGTAATAAAGCATGACCAGAATGTCATTGGGATGGAGGAATTTACCCGTATCGTCGATAACGCCTACGCGGTCGGCATCTCCGTCGGTGGCGATACCGATGTCGCACTTTCGGTCTACCACGTAATTCTGCAGGCTTCTCAGCGTAAATGCGGACGGCGCCGGCAGTTTTCCTCCGAACAGCGTGTCGTGCTCTTCGTGAATCACCTGTACGTCACAGCGTGCCGTCGCCAAAATGGTCCGCAGCGACGTGTTGCTGACACCGTACATGGGGTCGATGGCAATTCTTAAACCGCGGTCCCGGATGGCCTGCATATCGACCGCACCGATAATATTATCCAGATACTCATTTAAAGGATTGATCTCCTCGATGATTCCGGTCTCGATCCCTTTCTCATACTCCATGATGCGAACCGCCGGTTCCCCGGCTTCAGAGCCGCGGCTGACACAGGCCGCTTCCAGAACCTCCTCTTCGATTCCGTGAATATACCGTTCAATCTCCTGGGTCTGGAGTTCATCCGCATCACGGCCGCCCTTTGTGAATACCTTGATTCCGTTGTAGACCGCCGGATTATGGCTGGCCGTAATCATCATGCCGTAAGGCAGTTCATGGCGCATGACAAAGAACATGATGAGCGGGGTCGGTGCGGAACCGAGGATAAACTTCACCGGAATACCCTCTGCCGCAAACACTTCACTGGCCCAGATTGCGGATTCCTTCGATAAGAATCTCCTGTCATAGCCGATGGCCACGCCCTGTTCCGCGACCCCCTCGTCCTTCATCTTGTTTACGAGAGCCTTGGACAGCTTCTGGATATTCTCCCTCGTAAAATCATCGCCGATAACGGCTCTCCAGCCGCCTGTGCCAAATTTAATCATGATTCTCCTCCTTATTTCCCATGACAACAGTTACTTCATGACTGCTTCCTGCTTCGAAAGCAGGTATCTTACTTACCTTTTTGCCATCCAGTATCAATTCCTTTACGCCCTTCATCACGCCCTCCGGATTCTTCACGGAGATACGGTACTCTGCGCCGCGCCATACGCGTTTTACAGAGAATTCCTTCCAGTCGGCCGGAATACAGGGATCAATCTGAAGGCAGTCAAACTGCGGACGGATCCCCAGCATATAGCGGGTGGCGGAAAAATACGCCCAGCCGCCGCTTCCAGTCATAAATGGGTGGCGTGCCCGGCCGTAAGCCGTGTGATCCTTTCCCATAATAAACTGACAGTAGGAATACGGCTCCGCCTCCCTGATTTCTATTATATCATTCTGATAGTAAGGGCACAATGCATGATAGAACTTCATTGCCCGGTCGCCTCTTCCCAGCTTACATTCCGCGGCCCACGCCCATGGGTTCGGGTGGCTGAAGACGGATCCATTTTCCTTTACACCGGGATAAACTCTGGTGACAAAGCCGATATCATCGTCAGGAACCGTGTAGGACGGGCCATTGAGCATAATTCCGTACGGTGTGTATAAGTATTCATCCACAGCGTCCATCGCCTGGATTCCCTTTTCGTAATCCGCAGCGCCGGACAATACCGCCCAGCTGTTGGACTCCAGATGCAGCCTGCCTTCCCGGTCCTGATGGGTGCCGATCTTCCTTCCGTTTTTGGTGATGCCGCGGATATACCAGCCGTCATCCCACAGCTCCCTGTCACAGATCTCCTTCACGGTATGGCGCATATCGGTATAGTGCTTCACATCGTCCTCTCTCCCCAGCCAGGAAGCCGCCTCCAGGAAGTTGTCGATGGCCCAGTAATGAAGGAAGGATACGAGTGCGCTCTCTCCGCCTCCCAGATTCAGGCAGTCGTTCCAGTCGGCACGAAGCCCCTTGCAGACGCCGTGAGCCCCGATCTGCTCCGCGGAGAAATCCAGGATTCTCTTCATATGCTCATAGACCGTACCGCTTCCGCCGTCGGCATAGGTGATGACCTCATCGAAGAATCCGTACTCTCCGGTCTCCTTTACATATTCCACAATGGAGGCGATCAGCCACAGCGCATCGTCAGAGCAGGTATCCTCAAGGCCGTGTATCATATCAGAAACCTTCGGGGTCGGCACGACCGTAGGCGATTTGAACGGCTTCACCTCCGTGTCCGGATCGAACCACTCCGGCTGGAATAAGTGCAGGCCGTATCCGGCCGATACGAGGCCGCGAAGCAGCTCTACCAGCCTCTGGCGGCATTTCTCCGGATTGGAGTGAGGCACCGTCATGGCATCCTGCGCCGTATCCCGGTATCCCAGTCCGGTCCGGCCGCCGACCTCGATAAAGGAGGCGAACCGGGAGAACATGACGTTGATCTCCGCCTGGTACAGCGTCCACGTATTGATCAGCGTGTTCATGCCCTCGTCCGGGGTATCGATCTGAAGCCGGTTACATTTATTGTCCCAGAACGCTTTCAAATCGCTGTATGCCTGATCAACGGCGCTGTGATCCGCATACTTTGCCCGCATGGCGCGGCCCTCCTCCCGTTTCCCCTCGCCCAGCAGGAAGATGAGTCTCGATTCCTCTCCGGGTTCCAGTTCCAGGCATTTTTTCAGGGCACCGCAGTGATTGCCGCCCTTTTCGAAGCTTCCGCTCATCTCGCCGCGTTCCACCGCCGCCGGATTATCCTCGGTGCGGTAGAGGCCGATGAATTTGTCCCGCAGACAGTCGAAACCATCCGGATCAAAATCTGAGGTGAAATACTGGTATCCAAACTCCTCGTAGAACAGATCGTGTTCGATAATGCCGTCTTCATACGTAGATCCTGCGGCATACAGACTCATCTGAAAGTTCTTATTATCCATTTCGATGTGGTGGAAGGAAAGCTCACAGTAAGAGTAAACGCTTAATTTCCGTTTTCTTCCGCTCTCATTTTTAAGCTTTACATCCCAGAGCTCCACCGGATCGTCTGCCGGAATGAACAGCGTCTGCTCCGCCTCGATTCCCTGGTAATCACAGCTGTACGTCGTGTAGGACAGGCCGTGGCGGCATGTGTATTTCGCCTGATCCAGAGGTTTTCCCACCGGCTGCCACGAAATACTCCAGAATTCCCCCGTCTCATCGTCTCTCACATAGACGTAATGGCCCGGCCGGTCCATCGGAACGGCATTCCCCCGAAACCGTGTGATTCTGTGGTATTCCGGGGATTTATAGAAGAGATATCCGCCTGCCGTATGGTTCACGACGGCGCACATATCCTTCACTCCCAGGTAATTGGTCCACGACGTGGGCAGGTCCACCCGGTCGATCACATATTCCCTTTTTTCATTATCAAAATGTCCGTACTGCATCCCGTTATCCTCCTTGTTATGAGCACTTAGCGCCTGAATTTTAGTCTCATACGTTCTATCTCAATTATAGATTTTTCCAAAAAAATAGGTATGGCTGAGAGTGTGAAAATTTGTCTAACCTTGCGCGATCACAAAAAGCGGGGGTTGCAAAGCCATCGTTTCTATTATAGAATAGGGGGAGCGTCAAAAAAGGAGAATATACACATGAAGAAAAATGCAATCGTTGGCCAGTCCGGCGGCCCTACCGCCGTCATCAACGCGAGCCTCTACGGCGTCATAAGGGAAGGCATAAACCAGGAAGCCATTGATCACGTCTACGGTATGATTAACGGAATCGAAGGCTATATGTCCGGTACCTGCATGGATTTAACCGCGGATTTAACTTCAGATGAATTAGAGCTTTTAAAATTAACACCGGCGGCCTATTTAGGTTCCTGCCGCTATAAACTGCCGGAAGACTTATCCTCACCGTTCTACCCGGCCCTGTTTGAGAAGTTTCGGAAGATGAACATCGGATACTTCTTCTACATCGGAGGCAATGATTCCATGGACACGGTCAGCAAGCTGTCCCGCTACGCCTCCCATCATCACAGCGAGATCCGATTCATCGGTGTTCCGAAAACCATAGACAACGATCTCGTTCTGACCGACCATACCCCCGGTTACGGAAGCGCCGCCAAGTACGTGGCCGATACGGTCCGGGAAATCGTTCTGGACTCCTCCGTCTATCAGCAGAAATCCGTTACCATCGTGGAACTGATGGGCCGCCACGCCGGCTGGGTAACCGCGGCCAGCGCCCTCGCCCGCAAATACGAGGGGGACAACCCGGTACTCATCTATCTTCCGGAGACGCATTTCGATTTTGAACAGTTTACAGAGGATGTGACTGCCGCCTTATCGAAGAACAGCACTGTCGTTATCTGTATCTCCGAGGGCATTTCCGACGCCAGGGGCAAGTTCATCTGTGAATATGCGGATGCCGCCCGGCTCGACACCTTCGGCCATAAAATGCTGACCGGCAGCGGTAAGATGCTGGAAAACTTCATACGGGACAAGTTCGGCGTCAAGGTCCGTTCCATCGAGTTAAACGTTAATCAGCGCTGTTCCGGCATGATGGCTTCCGCCACCGATATCGAGGAATCCGTTCTCGCCGGCCGTGAAGGCGTAAAGGCCGCCGTCTCAGGGCTTACCGGACGCATGATTTCCTTTATACGGAATGAAAACGGTCCATACCATCTGGAATGCGGCACGGTCGATGTTAATGAGGTCTGCAACAGGGAAAAACTCTTTCCATCTGAATGGATGAATCCCCGCGGCACCGATGTGACGCAGGCGTTCATCGATTATGCGCTTCCTTTGATTCAGGGCGAAGTGCAGAGGAAGACGGAATCAGGCCGGCCGGTTTATCTTTATCGTAAGAGTCCGGTTCAAAAATAAAAGCAAATGCGCGTCAATCCCATTAAACGAAAGGGATTGACGCGCATTTTTAAACATATTGATTTCACTCATCTGATTACAGCATTTCCTACTTCAAAAACCCATTCACAATCTGCGCTTCCGCTTCCGCCTCGCTGAGCCCCAGCGTCATCAGCTTGATAATCTGGTCTCCCGCTATTTTGCCGATGGCCGCCTCGTGGATCAGGGCTGCATCTGTGTTGTTGGCTGTGATCTTCGGAATCGCGCTGATGTTGGCATGGTCCATAATGATGGCGTCACATTCGGAATGGCCGGCGCATCTTGAGTTGCCGTTGATCTCCGCTAAGAAGGTCTGTCTCGAATCATCTCTTGCCACCGCACGCGAAATGACGTTGGCGCTGGAGTCATCCCCGTTTAAATTCACCACAAATCCGCTCACCGCCTCCTGAGCGCCGTGTGTCATCAGTCTCTCCTGTATAACCAGCTTCGCGCCGGCTAAAAGCTCGGCCTTCGTGTTCCGGTTTGTGGAATCCACGCCCTTGATCTGGACCATCTCCATCTCCATGTAGCTGTTTTCCTCCAGATACACCTCCGTGCCCGGGTTCATGATTCTCTTGCCGTTGCCGTCGCCCTCACCGTAGTGTTTCTCCACGTATTTCACTTTGGAATTCTTTCCCAGATAAAAACGATGAATTCCGTCGTGCCGGGAATCCTGCTGCCCGCAGTTGCTGATGCCGCAGCCCGCCACGATCACCACGTCTGCGTCGTCTCCGATATAAAAATCATTATAAACCACCTCGGTCAAGCCGCTCTCGCTTAACACGACCGGGATATGAACACTCTCATGCTTCGTACCCGGCTTAATATGAATATCGATGCCGGTGCCGTCGTCCTTCGATGTGATATCGATGTTGGCCGTCGTGTTCCGGCCCGCTGTCTGGCCGTTGGCGCGGAGATTATATGCGCCTTCCGGCACGTCATGTAAATCAGCGACTTCTTCTAACAGCCGCTTCTGAATCTCATCTATCTTTGCCATGTCATGCCTCCTCCTTGTTGTAAAACTTCGTACAGGCATCCACTGCGGAAGCTGTCCCCAGAAGATGAGGAAGGATGTCATCCTTCGGGCCCTGCATGCTGATCTGACCGTTTGCAATCACCACGATCTCGTCTGCGATATCCAGAATCCTCTCCTGATGAGAGATGATTAAAATCGAACCATTTTTGATGTTTTGACGCATGCGCTCGAATACTGCGATCAGGTTCTGGAAGCTCCATAAATCGATTCCGGCCTCCGGTTCATCGAAAATAGACAGCTTCGTTCCGCGCGCCAGCACGGTAGCAATCTCGATCCGCTTCAGTTCGCCGCCCGATAAACTGTCATTCACCTCGCGCTTGATATAATCCTTGGCACATAAGCCCACTTCGGATAAATACTGACATGCATCCGTAATATTAAGCTCTTTTCCCGATGCAAGGCGCAGAAGATCAAATACTTCAATCCCTTTAAAACGGACCGGCTGCTGGAATGCATAGCTGATTCCGCTCTGAGCGCGTTCCGTAATGTTCTTCTCTGTAATATCTGCCCCATCCAGTAAAATCCGTCCTCCAGTCGGCTTCTCAATTCCTGCAATCAGCTTCGCCAGAGTCGATTTCCCGCCTCCGTTGGGACCTGTGACAACGACAAATTTATTGCTCTCTATGGTCAGGTTTAAATTCCTGATAATCTCTTTCTGGCTCTTCTCGTCCTGTACGCCAAAAGATAGGTTTTCTAATGTAAGCATATGTCTCCTCCTGTATCTCTTACTCAAACACCCGCACATGCTAGTATACACCATTTTTCCAATCTTTACTATATTTTTTTTCATATCGGTTCTTTTTCCCGCCTCCTCTTCATACACTTATAACAATATCCGTTTTACCATTCATAAGAAAACACACTTAAGGGAGAAATGTATATGAAATCCGATATGATACTCGACAATATGCCCTGCGGCATTGTAAAACTGAAGGCCGAAAGCGGCTTTCCGGTCCTCTATGCGAACCATGAACTGAAACAGCTGAACGGAACCGGAAAACGCCTGGAAGAAATCGTGGAACCACAGGATTATCCGGAACTGGAGAAAGAAATCCTGGGACACTTAGGGAATTCACCTGCGCGTTTTGAACTGGAATTCCGAAGTCCGGCAGAGGGAGGAGACTTCTGCTGGTACCTCCTCCGCATAAACTACGTCCCCGGAGGCGGAGAAGAGGTTCTCTACGGTATCATCATCGACATAAGTGACAGAAAGAAACGTCAGGAAGAATTACTCATCCGTGAGGAACAGTACCGCCTCGCCAGCCGGCACTCCGGATGCAACATCAGCATTTACGATATTCCGTCGAAAACTCTCTGTCAGCCACCCGATTCAGCATTTTCATTTCCCGGTCCCATTTCATTCCCGCCAACCCCTGATTTTATCATCGACAACGGTATTATCCACCGAGAGAGCGTCCAGGAATTTCTGGACTTTTACAATTCCATGGAAAGTGGAGTCCCCGAAGGAAAATCGATCATCCGCATGAAAATGAAAAGCGGGGAATACCACTGGTTTTCCGCCTGCTACTCACTCATATACGGACAGAACCGGGAACCGTTAAGAAGTATTATCTCCTATCAGGATATTACCGGGCAGTATGAAAAAGAACTTGCCTACCAAAAATGGATGGAGTACATGAATGAACAAAAAAAAGACTGTATCGGCTATTACGAATACAATCTTAAATACGATCTGTTTGAGGAAATCCTGGGCGAGCTCACCTCCACCCTTCCGGAATACGCCCGGAACACCTTCTCGGACATCATCAACTACATCGCGGAACACTTCATATATGAAGAGGACCGCGAAAACTACTTAAAGGTGTTTAACCGCAACCAGCTGCTCTACCACTACTACCACGGCAACCGCTCCCTTCAGACGGAACACAGAAGGCTCCGTCCCGACGGCACCGCCTACTGGTGCCTGGGGCTGATTCAGATCGTTCCCGATCCGTATACCGACACCATCAAGGCATTTATCCTGATTAAGGACATCGACGAAGAGAAGAAAGAAGCCCTTACACTCCAGGAAATGTCGAAGCAGGATTCCTTAACGGGCCTGTTAAACCGCGGCACCTCGGTCCGCGCCATCCGCCATATTCTGAAGAACAGCCAGGACCACCACATTCTGATCATGCTGGATATCGACCGTTTTAAACAGATCAATGACCGGTACGGCCACCAGTTTGGAGACAAGGCCCTCCGAACCGCGGCCACGCGCTTAAAATCAGCGCTCCGCCGTGATGATGTCTTCGGACGCCTGGGCGGGGACGAATTCATCATACTGCTGAAGGACGTCTCCTACTCCATGGACTTATACGCCCGCCTGGAGAATCTCTGCAGCCTGATCGGCAGCGCCCTGGAGCCGGAAGCACATATATCCGGCAGCATCGGCACCGCGGCCTTCCCCGAGGATGGGACTACCTTTGAAGCACTCTATGAGAAGGCCGATATCGCTCTGTACCATGCCAAGCTGCACGGACGCAACCAGTACGCTGTGTACGAACCGGGTATGAGCATGTCGGAGGATATGGATTGATGCCTCCTCTGATTATTCCCCCGTTTTTTGCGGCGGGGTGCCTGGCTCCGAAAGGGCCGGTGCTTTTCCCTGTGAGCCGAACAGCTTTATTTTTTCTGCAGCCACAGCCCGCATCGCCCTTTTGGACTTCTGCATGAGGTCAAAATAGCCCAGCTTCACGGCATCTTCAATGAAAACCATTCTGGCCGCCTCCGCGATTTCCGTGTAAATGTTTATTTTGGAAATTCCCCCCGCTATGCAGTCTTTAAAATCCTGATCACTCAGTCCCGATCCCCCGTGAAGCACAAGGGGGATAGAGACCCGCCGGTGTATTTCCTTCAGAAGCGGAATATTTAAATTTGGTTTTTCCCGGTATCTTCCGTGAACCGTTCCTATGGATACCGCCAGCGCATCGGCCCCGGTCATCTCCGCAAAATATGCTGCGTCCTCCGGTTTTGTATACACACTCCCGCCACTGCCGTCTGAATTTCCTTCCTCTCCGCCTACATGACCCAGCTCCGCCTCGACGGAAGCGCCGAACGCCTCCGCCAGACGCACCGTCTTCGCAGTGTTTTCCAGATTTTCCTCAAGTGAAAGGGTAGAACCGTCATACATGACAGAGGAGAACCCCAGCTCCATAGCCTGCACGGCCGTCTCCACCGATACCGCATGATCCAGGTGGACGGCAACCGGGACTCCGGCCCGTTCAGCGGCCTGAACGAGCATGGAGCCCACCGCGGTCAGCTGTCCCGGCTGTACGGCATGTACTTCCGCCAGTGCCAGGATGACGGGAGCATTCCGTTCTTCCGCCGCTTCCAGAACCGCCTCGGCCATATCAGAGTGATGCACATCGAACATTCCCACCGCGTACTTCTCACGGCCGGCATTCTGCAGTATTTCTCGCAGCGTAACTACAGGCATTTTCTATTCCTCTCTATTTACCGGCGCAGTAATCACTCATCGCCTTTAATACAATCCACATGGAGGTGGCACCTGCATCCTGATGCCCCAGAGACTTCTCCTGAAGGAATTTCGCACGTCCCTTCTTTGCCACCATCTTCTTTGTCGCCTCCACGCCCTCTGCTCCCGCATCGGCTGCCCTCATAAGGGCCTCGGATAAATCGGCTCCAGCCCCGGCCGCCTCCTTCAAAGCGCGCACCGCAGGCGCCAGACAATCCACCAGCGTGCGGTCCCCTTCTTTGGCGCCGCCGATCATCTTGACTTCCTTAAGCCCCTGCTCCAGCATCTCCCCCATTTCCACTGCCGTCAGCCGGCTTCGCCCTGCCGCGATCTCCGCCGCGCCTTCAAAGATGCTGCCGAAGATCGGGCCTATGGCTCCACCCATCGTCTCGCTGAGCGTTTCCGCCGCTTCATCCAGCAGTTCTTCCATCGACTGATACCGCTTCGATTCCAGTACCTTTTTCACGGCCCGGAATCCACGCGCCGCCGTGACACCGTGATCCCCGTCTCCCACAAAGCTGTCCAGTTCACACAGACGGCGTTCTTCTGCGGCTACGCGGTCACAGACGCAGATCATCATTTCCCGCAGTTCCTCTACCGTTAAAACGTTCATATCCGCCTCCCGCTCTTCCCCTTATTTTTGTACCCACAACGGGCAGTCACACGGTCTTTCCCATAGCTCTTTCATAGTATCATCCACGGAACAGATAGATACAGATACACCGGCCAGTTCCTGGGTCGTAAGGAAATTGCCGACCCGGCAGCCTGCGATCTCAAAGCCTTTAGACCGGAAGCTCTTCTCCAGCTCATTGTATAAGATATTCAACTCCATAGCGGTAGCCGCGCCCGTGCCATTGACCAGTATTAAGAGTGACTCTCCCGGGCGGTACGGCTTATCCTGAATCAGAGCATCTGCCATCAGTTCCGCCAGCCGGCCGGCCTTCGGCATGGGGATGCGGTTGTCTCCGCCGCCTTCCCCATGGACGCCCATCCCCATTTCCATCAAATCGTTATTCTCCAGGTACTCAAACATCTTAAGGCCCGTGCCCGGATGCGTGCAGCTGGAATACGCCGCCGCATACGTCCTCGTGTTGTCCCTGACGCGTTCAAACATCTCTATGCATTCCTCTATGGAGGCCCCGGCCTCTGCCATGGCTCCTACAATCTTTGCATAAAACAGCATGCCCGCGATGCCCCGCCGCTCCTCATTCTCTTCTCTCGGCGCGGAGGCAATATCGTCATAAAACAACACCTTTCGGATATCAATTCCGTGCTTTACCGCCTTCTTCCATGCGATATTGCCGTTGATTACATCACCCGCGTGATTCTGGATACACAGTAAGACCGGACTTTTGTCGTCGATCTCCTCGATCGCCTGAAACATCTTCTCTCCGGATGGCGCCGAAAACAAGTCCCCGACAACATCACAATCAAACATGCCTTCTCCTACCCAGCCGATGACTGCCGGTTCATGACCGCCGCCGTTTCCCATAACCAGCTTCACTTTTCCGGCAGATTTCGGAACCGCTCTGACGACCGCGGTCACACTGTCCGCCAGCTTCACCTGACGGGGATAAATTTTCGCAAAGCCCTGCAGCTCATCTGCGATGAGAGTGTCCGGTTCGTTCATGATTTTTTTCATTCGATTGCCCCCAGTTCTGTCCACTGCTGTTCTATTTCTTTCACAGCCTCCTCGCGGGTCTTGCTGCCGGCCACGTAGCTCTGCATGATCTCGCCGAATTTCTGGTGGAAGCTGTCGAGAGAGTAGACTGCCGACGGAACTCCCGGTTCTCTTGTCTCCATAAAGCTGGTCAGTGCAGCAGCAACATCTGTATTTGGCAGAGGGGTATCCCCGATCGGCGGAATCGCATTCATCACTTCCGGGAACCATGTCTTTCCGTAGTCACAGTAGAGCCAGTTTAAGAAATCCAGTGTCTCATTTAAGACTTTCGAGTCCTTGTTGACACGGTACGCCTGCTCCGCTCCGGCTACGATAAAGAAATGCTCCGGATTCTCATCGACCTGATAGCCGCAGAAGCTGATCTTCATCTCAGGTGAGATCGCCTTTACGCTCGGCTCCATCGGTGCTCCGATTCCAGTCATCATTGCCGCTTTTCCAGTTGAAAATGCCGTTATTTCCGCATTCAAATCCGTCTCCAGAGGCTTCGCATCCCCGTATTTTACAGTGAGATCCACGTAGTCAAAATAATTTTCAGCCAGTACCGGATAGTCCGATACCTTTGCCGTTCCATCGATAAAGCTCTGTACAAGCGCCTCCGGGTCTCCCTCGCTGGCCACGTCTATAAAGTTCTGGAACACATACTTATAAACCCACCATTCCTTGTATCCGTTGGTAAATGGCTGAATGCCCGCAGCCGCCAGCTTCTCACAGGCCGCCTCCAGCTCTGTAAAGGTGGCAGGCATGGCGGAGATTCCCGCCTGGTCAAAAAGCTCCTGATTGTACATCATGCCAAACGCATTGGATATGACAGGAATTCCGAGCAGCTTGTCCTCATAGGTCATGGTGGCCTTTGCCGAGTCCGTCAGGGAGGACGCCAGAGGCTGGCCGGATAAATCATAGGAATACTCCGCATAGGCCTTCATCTCCTGACCGCCTGTCGATGCAAAGATATCCGGTGTGTCGCCCGAGTTCATCTTCGCCTTTAATAAGGTGGGATAGTCCGACTGTGTCGTTTCGTAATTAATTGTGATATTGGGCGCTACCTTCTTGTACTCTTCGATCGCATTGGCAATCGCATCTGCGTTCTCAGGACAGCTCACAAACATGTAAATCTCTTTCTCCCCGGCAGCCGCCGCGGAAGCCTCCGTTTCCGCCACCGGCGCATTGCCTGCACAGCCGGCCAGAAGTCCTGCCGCCATCGCGGCACTCATAACCATGGAAATCATTCTCTTTCTTTTGCTCATAACCCTTCTCCTTTTGATTTTTTTTTGGAATGGTCACCCTTTTACAGCACCGGCGACAACTCCTTTTATAATGTGTTTTTGCATGAAAATGAAGAACAAGATGGAAGGCAGCAGCGCTAAGACCATGGCCGTCATGGCGTATTGCCACTGCGTGTTGTACTGGCCGACAAAGGTATACGCCGCCAGCGTCAGAGTTTTGGTCTTCGGCGAACTGTTGACCATCAGCATCGGAAGCAGGAAATCGTTCCAGATCCACATGACGTCGAGAACCATGACCGTTGCGGTAACCGGCTTAAGCAGAGGAAATATGATCCTCACATAGGTGCTGAATGCGGAGGCGCCGTCTATGGTAGCACTCTCGTCGATTGCCCGCGGTATCGTCTTGATAAAACCCATATAGATAAACACCGCCATGGGAATTCCAAATCCCCAATACTGAATTCCGAGCCCCAGCAGGCTCCCGGAAAGGTGCAGCGTCTTCATGACCTTCACCAGCGTAATCATGATGGTCTGGAACGGCACCAGCATCGGTATGATACAGAACATATAGGCGGCTCTCGTAAACCTTGTGTTCCTCCGGGCCAGAATATAGGCGGCCAGTGAGGAAAAAAACCACGATTCCCAGAATTCCCGTAAATGTAATCACCACATTATTAAAGAACAGACGTCCATAATTGATTTTTTCTATTACGTGGGTATAGTTGGCAAACTCCAGATGCGTCGGCAGCGCCACAACGTTGACCAGCACCTCTTTAAATGATTTAAAGGAATTTGTAAACATCAGGAATACCGGATAAATGTACACCGCGGCGCACAGGATCAGGATCACTTCCAGAATGATAAGGCCCGCGCTTCTCTTCGGCGTCTGTTCCACTCTTTTTCTTCTATTCATCACAGTTCAACCTCTCTGCTCTGCAGTAATTTTAACACGACATTGGTCAGCAGCATGACGGTAACAAACAGGATCAGTGCCTTCGCCGAGCCAAGTCCAAAGTTGTTGTTCTGGAATGCCTCCCGGTATACATCGAGGGTCGCGCTGTAGGTAGAACCGCCCGGTCCGCCGGCAGTCAGAGCCAGAATGATATCAAAAATCTTAATCGCATTGGTCAGCGCCATGAAAATACAGGTGGTGACGGTGCCTCCAAGAAGAGGCAGTGTAATTCTGAAGAATTTCGCCGTACCGCTGGCCCCGTCAACCACTGCGGCTTCCAGCACGTCCTCAGGAATGGCCTGGAGCCCTGCAATATACAGGACCATATAGAAGCCGACCGCCTGCCAGATGGATACGATCAGTATGGATACGAAGGCCAGCTTTTCATCTCCCAGCCAGCTGAGTCCGAAGATTCCCCATCCCGTTATCTCTCCCAGCGTATTAAACCCCTGCAGAAAGATGAATTTCCAGATAAATCCCACAATGATCATGCTCATGATATATGGGACGAAGAACACCGCCCTTAAGAGGTTGGCCGTCTTTAATCTCTTTACCAGCATCACCGCCAGAAGAAGTCCCAGTACATTGACGATAACCACAAAAAAGATCATATATTTTCCGGTAAAAAGCATGGCGTTTAAAAAGGTCTTATCCGCCGTAAAAATCTGAATAAAGTTGTCGAATCCGATGAACTCCGGTTTTTTAGCGATTCCATCCCATTTGGTCAATGAGTAGTAACCGCTCATAAAAAATGGAATGTAAAACACCACTGCGACGAGAATCAGCGCTGGAAATACAAAGATAAAATTTTCCCTGCCCTGCTTCGATTTCATTTTATTTTCACCCATCCCCGTAACTCCTTTTTTCCTGTTCTGTCTGAAGCTGATACTATCATACCTGTTTTGTGCAGTTATTTTAATGGAATTTTCAGGAATTATTATATGGAATAAAATGAACAGCATTTTTGACAATTTCCGATAGCATATCGCCCTGTTTTTGGTATAATATAAGAAAATGCAAAAAATTTGGAGAGGACTCTTTATGAAACTTTTTCATGCAAAAAAACTTCGCAGCGGCTTAAAAACGCTCTTTTCTCATATATCCGTTCAGATTATCATGATTGTGGGCACGACCGTTGTTCTCGTACTTTTATGCACCGTTATGTTTTTCTATCACTCCACCGTTAAGATCATCCGCACGAATGCGGTCCGGTCCAATGAAATTATACTGGAGCAGTTTAACAACGGGTTCGAGACCTACATCGCGGAGCTTAAGAATTTTACACTGAATGTCCGCATGGACAGCGGAATTCTTTCCATAATCGAGTCCCCCGACATCGGCTATATCGAACAGGAGACTCTGGGAAACTACATGAAGGCCATGTTCTATTCCCGCCACGATCTGTATGATATTTCCGTACATATGCTGCGAAACGATACCATGATCCGTTTTTCCCGTGATACGAAGAAGGTCTCGGTCTCACATGAAACGAATATTGAACAGGAAGACTGGTTTCTGGCTGCTGCCTCCAGCCCTGACTACTCCTGTATCGCCCCTTACCGTCCGGATGTCTGTTATCCGGAAGAAAGCTTTGCCTCTTCCGCCCCCTTTCTCCGAATCTACCGGGTTATTATCAACGCCTATACGAAAAAGCCGCTCGCCGTCGTGGAAGCCACCTGCGACATGAGCATCATGAATTCCATAATCAAGGATTTAGGGCAGGACAAAAGCAGCCTGTTCCGTCTGTCGGATCAGGACGGAACCCCTTACTTTCTCAACAGTCCGCAGCTTACGGATCTGCCCGTGTTCCCCCTCTCCACGGAGGATACTGCAAAACCGGAATCAGTCATGTTCCACAATGACGAATATCTCTGCGTGACCCATTTGTCCAGAGACGGCCACTGGCTGCTCACGAAGCTGATCTCCGTCGATACGCTGACTGCCCAGAATATCAGCAGCAGAAACATCAGCCTCCTCGTACTGATCACGGCCACGGTCATCTCCATTACGGCAATCGCCTTTCTGGTCCACTTACTCACCCGCTCCCTAAAACGGCTCTCCAGCCAGATGGACCAGGCAGGAAAGGGCGACTTGAAAACGACGCTGGAAGAAACAGGAAGCTACGAAACCCGGATGCTGGCCCATCGCTATAACGCCATGATCCAGCAGATTGACGAATTGATCCAGAAGAATTACGTCATGGCTCTGGGGGAGAAAACCGCCAAACTGCAGGCGCTGGAATCACAGGTCAATCCCCATTTTCTCTATAACTCCCTGCAGGTCATCTCGTCACGCACCATCGTAACCGGAGACCGGGAAATCTATAAAATGATCGAGGCTCTGGCTGCAAACCTGCGATATGCGTTTAAAGAGTCTGTTCTGGTTCCCGTCAGCCTGGAAGTGCAGTATGTCCGCAATTACCTTCTGCTGCTGAAGGCACGCTTTGAGGACCGCCTTTCCACGGATATCGAGGCCGGTGACGACGTCTCCCGGATCATGATCCCCAAGCTGGCCATATTCACGCTGATCGAAAACTCGGTCAGCCACGGCCTTGAGACGAGCATGAAGCAGCTTCGTATGGAGCTGAAAGTCCAGCTGGATCAGGGCTCCCTGATCATATCCGTCACGGATAACGGTCCCGGAATTCCTCCCGACACGCTCGAGCGCATTATCACGGATTTTTCTGCCGGAGACATGCTGGTATCAAACGGAGAACACATAGGACTCCGCAATCTAAACACCCGGTTAAAAATTTATTACGGGGACCGGGCTTCCCTGCGCTTAAGGAGCAGCCCCGGGATACGGACGGAAGCTGTAATAACCATTCATTTAACAGACGAGGAGACGACAGACGCATGTATAACGCATTGATTATTGACGACGAAAAACACGTAAGACAGGCAATCTCGTTTTTAGGCATGTGGAACGAAAACGGGATTAATCCGCCGTTTGAAGCAACCGACGGTCAGAGCGCACTCGACTTTATGGAGCAGACACCGGTTGACATCGTGCTTGTGGACATCAAAATGCCGGTGATGAACGGCATGCAGTTTTTGGAAGCCGCCACGCACCGGTTTCCTAAGGCAAAATACATCATCATCAGCGGTTTTAACGATTTCGAATATGCAAAGAAGGCAATCCGGTTTCAGATCATGGACTATCTGTTGAAACCGGTGTCGGAAACGGAACTGAACCACTGTCTGGAAAATGCCGTGAAACAGCTGAACGATGAGCTGGAGCTCACAAGAGCCAATCCGCTGGGGGATTTAATCAATCTCTTCTGTTCCAGAGACAGCGGCGGATCGCACTGTGCCATCGCCTCCATCCGCACAGGAAAGCCGGTGCCGGAGGACTTTTCCTGGGACAGCGAAAACATTCGGCTTCTATCCTCCCTTCTTGCAGACCACGGGGCGGCCGGCGAGGAATACATGCTCCGGCTGGATCAGCCATGGCTCCTGATCGCCGGAATCTTTACCGCAGGAGGCCATCATTCGGCAAGCCTGTCTCCCGGCGCGCTTTCCCTGTACGCCGCAGACCACATGGGACAGGCCATGGAAGCATTCTACCGGCGCACCGGGGTGGTGACGCTCACCGGAATCGGCAGTTTCGCACCGGCCTCCGTGGCCGCGCTGAAGGAATCCTCCAGAACGGCCGCTCTCATCACCTCCCGTATGAACTTATATGCGGCTGCTCCTATTGTATCTGCGGATTTTGAGATGTACGCTTCCCGAATCCCCGTCTCCCTGTCTTCCAGCCGGGAACTGCTGCGCCGTGCCCTCGGCAAATGGGATGAAAAGTATTTCCGCAGCCTTCTGGATCAGTATTTTGAGACCCAGCGCGGAAAGTCCCTCATAACCGCCGAGGCGCTGAAGCACAATGCGATGGAGCTGCTCATAATCATGCAGAACTTTTCACAGGAAAATTTCATCGAAAAGTATCAGGAGATCCTGCCCTCCTCCATCGAGGCAGAAGAAGAGGCGGCGATTACCGGAATCCGGTCATTCACGGATTACTTCTGTTCTCTTTTCAGGGAGCTGAGTTTTAGAGCCGAGGGTTCCACACAGCTGACTGTCTCGGAAATTCTGCAGGAAATTAAGACTTATATCGAGGTGAATTACGCCAGAGAGATTACCCTGACGTTCTTTTCAGAAAAATACCATCTGACCAAGGAATACTTGTCAAAACAGTTTAAGGAAAAATACGGATATGGGATTTATGAATACTTACTCTCGTTCCGCATGCAGAGAGCCGGTGAGCTGCTGGTCACCTCGTCCATGAAGATTCAGGAGATCTCTGACCGCGTGGGTTATACGGATACCAATTACTTCAGCAAGGCGTTCAAGACGTATTACAGCATGTCTCCGAAAGAGTACCGGCAGAAAAAGCCGTCTTGACGAACGGACAAAATACTGTTATATTAAGGGCAACCTTTCGGACTCTTTGTTTTAAGTGTTTTGCATGAAAGTGAAGAAGCATACAAAAACATGGAAAAACAGGAGGAAAGAATCATGACAGAAACAAAATTATATGACAAGGTCTACGGAGCGGTGATGGGATTTGCCGTTGGTGATGCGTTAGGAGTCCCTGTTGAGGAGATGCATTACAGGAATATCCGGAAACAGTATGGGGAGGTCCGCCGGATGCTCCCTGTTGCTCCGCGCCTTCTGGGCGGACAGCCGCATTACGAGCAGAGCATCAATCATGGAGATACCGCGCAGCTGGAGGCCGGCCGTTATGCCGATCCCTTCGGCTCACACGACGTCCGTCCGGGCTCCTATTCGGATGACACGCGCTACTTGCTGCTCTGCGCCAGGGCTGTCGTTCATTACGGACGGCGGATTACTTCTCTGGAATTTGCGCAGTTTTTGACCGAGTACGTACAGAATCTGGCAGTTACCAGACCGGCGGATGATTTGGAGCGGGAGTGGGCCACTGCGATGTTCCATTTTGAAGCTCTGAACAGGATATCTACCAGCCGCCATTTTTTCTCTGCGCTCTACGAGATCTGCACCGGCTGGGATGGCGTCGGCGGTTTGATCAATCCCTTTGATCCCCGTGAAGCCGCACTGGATGGCGGTCCCATGGCCGCGGGTGTCGCCGTGGCCTTACGGCCGGACGCTACGGTTGACAGCATTGTCGGAGCCGTCAGGGACGCTTACTGGAGTCTGCCCGGCCACTTCTGTGAGCAGGGCGTCGATTTCCTTCAGAACTCCTACGTGAAGCGTATGGATCAGATTCTGGACTATGCCGCCTGCGTCATGGATCCCGAGGCGGTCATCGAGGAACTGTATGCAAAATACCTGGTTACATTTCCGCCCTACAACTTCTTATTTCCACTGGAGATGATACCCGCGGCCTGTGCGATCTTTAAGGCCTGCAATGGAAATTACAGCGATACGGTTTCCTTCTGCGCCGCATTCGGACGGGACTGCGACGGGACTGCGGCAATGGGCGGCCAGCTGGCGGCAGCGCTGAACGGCGCTTCTTCCATTCCATCCGACTATATCGAAGCAGTCAACTCCACCAGTACCATCGATATCTCAGCTTTGTGCGGTGACCTCTATTCCGTTATAACCGCACGCCTGGATTTCGACCGGTGCAAGGCAGACTGTTATGATAAACTGACGAAGTAAACCATTGATACACCTCTTTTTCGGATAACGGGAAACAGAGTCAGCAGCCTGAAGGCTCACAGAATAGAAGCGGCGGTATCATTTACGATACCGCCGCTTCTGTTCTGCGCATCTCTCGTGCAGAAGAAGGGACTTGAACCCTCACGGTATTGCTACCACACGGACCTGAACCGTGCGCGTCTGCCAATTCCGCCACTTCTGCATTGCTATACAGCATATAATTGTACGAATTGGTTGTCCAATTCATACAATTATATTACTATATTTATCTAAAATAATCAAGTACTTTTTTCAAATTTTTAAAAATAATACATTTTTGTTATACATAACCCAGTAATCCCGGCAGCCACAGCGACAGAATCGGCACGTAGCTGACCAGCAGAAGGACGATGAAAATGGCCGCAAAGTAAAGAAGAAGCGGTTTAATGACATTTTCAATCTTCGTCTTACCCACCTTTACACCTACGAACAGGGTCGTACCGACCGGAGGCGTGATGGTTCCGATACATAAGTTAAAGATCATCATGATGCCGAAATGTACGGTATTCATACCCAGCTTCTGGCAGATCGGAAGGAAGATCGGCGTGAAGATCAGACAGGCCGGTGTCATATCCATGAACGTACCGATAATCAGCAGAAGGATATTGATGATAAAGAGAATGACGTAACGGTTATTGCTGATGCTTAACATGGCCTCTGAAACGGCCGTCGGAATACCGGTAAAGGCCATAACCCAGCTCATGATGCTGGAGACGCCGATTAAGAAGATGATGATACCCGTCATCTCCGCGCTGTCTAAGAATATCTTTGGCAGCTCTGAAATCTTAATGGACTTATAGAAGAACAGGGACAGGATCAGGCTGTATACCACCGCAACCACACTTCCCTCTGTCGCCGTAAAAATACCGGAGATAATACCGCCGATTACGATGATGATCATGAGCAGACAGGGAATCGCCTGGAAAAATACTTTCACTTTCTCGCTCATGGAATACCGTCTGGTACTGCGATAGCCGCGTTTTTTCGCAAAATAGAAAATAACGGCCATACAGGCAAGGCCCCACAGGATGCCGGGGATATAGCCCGCCATGAAAAGCGCCGCAACGGAGGTTCCGCCGCTGACTAAGGAGAAGGTAATCATAACGTTGCTGGGAGGAATGAGCAGGCCGGTTGGCGCCGTCGCAATATTGGCCGCCGCCGAGAAATCACGGTCGTATCCCTCTTCCTCCTCGATCGGTCCGATGATGGAACCCATGGCGGAGGCCGCCGCGGTACCGGAACCGGATATCGCTCCGAACAGCATGTTGGCAACCGCATTGGTATGAGCCAGCGCTCCCGGAATTCTTCCGGTAAACAGTTTTGCAAAATTAATGAGACGGATCGCGATTCCGCCTTTGTTCATGATATTTCCCGCCAGGATAAAGAACGGAATGGCGAGAAGGCTGAACACTGAGATTCCTGAAAAGATACGCTGTGCTCCCGTAAGTACCGCCGCTCCCGTATTGAGAACCGGCAAAATCGCACAGATAGAGGAAACCGCCAGAGCGACCGCAATCGGTACGCCGGCCAGCAGCATAATCACTAAGAGGACCAGGATAATCAGTCCGCATGCAACCGCTATATTCATACTCTCGCCTCTCCCTTCTCACTGAAATCGCCATGCAGCATGTCCATGGCATTGGTAAAGCTAAAAAACATAATCAGAATTCCTGTCACCGGAACGATCATGTAGATGTATCCCATGGGAACCTGAAGGGAGGCCGTCGTCTGGATCATGGTCAGCTTCGTGATGGAGATTCCTCCGTAAACCATGACGACTGCCGCAAACGCAAAGGTCAGAAAATCGATGGCTGTCTCCAGTACCTTTCTGGGAGTTCCCGTTATCTTATCGGACAGGAAGCCCATTCTCATATGGTCCCGTTTTCCAAACACATAAGCGGAGGCGAGCAGAGCCATCCAGGTGAAGGAATACGTCAGAAGCTCCTCCGACACGGTGCTTGGCCGGTTAAAAAAGTATCTCGTAACAATCTGGTATGTGCCGATGATCGTCATCATGGCAAACAGGAAAATAATGAACAGTCCCAGAATCTTCATCAGGACTTCTCTGATTTTATGCAGTGCTTCCATTCTTACTCTTCCCCTTTCGCCTGTTCATTAACGGTCTGAATGTGCTTGTAAAAATCACCGATTTTCGGATTGTCATTCAGCATCTTCTCGTGGAGCGGAAGTACTTTTTCCTTAAAGGCATCCACATCGACGTCGATGAATTCCACGCCCATGTCTTCTGTGGCGATCTTCTTCGCCTCCTCGATGCTCTTGTCCCATTCCTTCATCTCCACTTCCGTGGAAAGTGCTGCCGCATCCTTAAAGATCTGATACTCTTCCGGGCTCAGTCCCTCTAAAAACTTTAAGTTGGCAACCAGCATGTCCGGTACCATCTGATGCTTGTTGTAGCTGTAGTATTTTGCAACCTCACCGTGTTTGTTATTCGTCAGGGCCAGCTCGTTGTTCTCCGCGCCGTCAATCACGCCCTGCTGAATCGCGGTATAGACCTCGCCGAAGCCCATGGGCGCCGCCGCCGCTCCAAAGGAGTTGACCATGGAAACGCTGGCCGGGCTCTGCTGTACTCTGATTTTCTTTCCCTTTAAGTCTTCCGGAGTACGAATCGGCGTTTTTGCATAGAAGTTTCTCGTACCCGCATTATACCAGGTAACGACGCGGAATCCTGCCTCGTCGGTGGACTCGTAAACCTGTTCCATGTAGTCGGAGTCTTCCATGACAGTTTTATATACATCTTCCGAATCAAACAGATACGGCATGCTGAAAATTTCGTAGACATCTGCAAACGTCTCTAAGTTGGCGGTTCCTGCCACAACAAAATCGATGGCTCCCGTCTGTGTCAGCTCGATCGCCTTCTGGGCGGAACCAAGAATCTCATTCGGGAATATCTGTACCTCATACTTATCCCCCAGCCGTTCCTCCACGTATTCCTTAAAGGCCAGTAGTCCCAGATGCTCCGGATGGGTCTCTGACTGTGCGTGGGAAATACGGATAATCCGTTTTCCTGAAGTGATGGAACCACAGCCGGTCAAGGATACCGCCATGGCCGCGGCCATTAAAACAGCGGCTGCTTTTTTAATCATTTTTTTCAATGCTCTCCATTCCTTTCCTTCTCATACATTACATAGTTCACATACTATTTATCCCCGTTCCAAGGTATGTATATACTTCGAAACGGCCGGAATACTCTCCGGCAGCAAAAACAGCCGGCAAAGAGTCGGGCAATCCGGACTCGCGTGCCGGAAAGCCTTCCCATGAAACAAAAAATCTCCATGGCTGCTTTTGTGTTACGAAATCGTTAAGATCTTGACATTTTCTTAACAGTAACATTATAAAGCCATGGAGATTAAATGTGTACAGTAAAATATTGACATTAAGGAGGGTAATATTACCCAATTTTCCAGTATTAGGGCGTGTTTTATTTCTATGATGGAAGACCGTCCCGATATTCCGAAGGCAGCTGACCTGTGATCCGCTTAAAGATTTTTGAGAAATATTTCGAATCGCTGTAACCCACGCTTCTGCTCACATCCTTAATATTGGCCCGTGGGTCCTCCAGCAGTTTTTTCGCCTCCTTCACCCTTAAATGGGTCAGATATGCGGTAAAATTCTGATCGAAGCACTGCTTAAACAGGCGGCAGAAATATACCTCTGAATAGTTCATGGCGCGTGCTGCGTCCTGCATGGAAATATCGCGGCTGTAGTTCTCCCTGACATAGGCACGGATGGCGGCAGCTACTCTGGAGTACCCGTTCTCCGGTTCCTGACCGGGGTCGTCCTCCGCGTCCCGGCCGTTTCCGGCCTCGGTACTGCGGATGCCTTCCCTGCCTCTGCCGCCTCCCCCGGCAGCAGCAAAACTGCTTCCTGCAAAGCCCGTTCCACCCGCCGGGCTTTCTGCCTTTTTCCTGCATAGATCCACCTGGCGCATGGCCTCCTCCATCACCGGGATGAGCTCCTCGTCATCACACGGCTTTAAGAGATATTCCAGCGCATGGAGGGAAACCGCCCGCTTCGCATAGGAAAAATCGTCATACGCTGTTAAAAAGATAATAACGCAGTCCGGATGGCTCTTTCTGATCCACTCCGCCGCCTCCACGCCGTTCATCCCCGGCATTCCAATATCCATGATCACAATGGGTGTGTCGTTCTTATCCACCGCCAGGATCGCCTGCATGCCGTTTTCCGCATGAAAGACCTCACAGCTCTCTCCAAAATACTTTTTGAGTTTCCTGCTGAAGGACAGCCTTTCTATTTCTTCATCATCTGCTATCAAAACCCGGTACATGGCTCTTTCCCCGCTTTCCCATTTGTTTTCTGACCTCTATTTCGGTATCTCTGTAATCTGTTTCTCTGTATCTCTGTATCTCGGTATCTCTGCATCACTGTTTCTCTGTTTATCTGTTTATCTGTCCCCACGCATACCATAATTCCCTACATCTCAGCCACCGTAAACGCCATACGCACGACAGTTCCCCGCCCTTCTCTGCTGTCGATCAGCAGTTCTCCGTCGGGATACATGGTCTTAATCCGCCGGCTGATATTGCTGACTCCGATTCCCAGCTTCTGGCTCTCACCGTTCCTCAGCTCTTCCCGGATTTCTGCAAGCCGCTCCGGCGCAATCCCGGCTCCGGTGTCGGATACGGAAATAAAGATTCGTTTTCCCCTTATCCAGGACCGGATATGGAGCCGTCCGCCTTCCGGCTTTACCGCAAGGCCGTGGACAATGGCGTTCTCAATCAGCGGCTGTAAGGCAAATACCGGAATCATGACCTCCATGGTATCCTGGCTGCAGTCTGAGGTATACCGGATCCTGCTGCCAAACCGCATCTTCTGAAGGTAAATGTAATCCTCCACCACTTTTTTTTCCCGCTCAAAGGGCATCACGGACGCCGTTGATTTTAAATTGTAACGGAACAGCCTGCTCATGGCCTGTATCATCTTCTCTGTCGTCTCCGCCGCCTCCATCTCCGCAGCTCCGGCAATGGTGTTTAACGTATTGAACAGAAAATGGGGATTGATCTGGTTCTTTAGCATCTGAAGCCGGACCGCCTCCAGCTGCGTCTCGACCTCGTGCTTCTCTTTCAGCGTCTCAATATATCCCTGTGTGGAACATTTCATCCGGCAGAACGCCCGGACGAGATCCGCAATCTCATCTTCACATTCCGTTGAAACGGGAGGACCGCTGTAATCATTTTCCGCGATCCGCCTGGAATCCTCCGCCAGCGCCTGCACCGGCCTGACAATGTGTCTGCCAACCGACCGATTCAGCCATAGGACGGCGGCCAGCGCAAGCGATCCCCAGAGAATCGTCAGCGCCGGAATCAGGAGAAACAGCGGAATCTGCTTTTCATATCTCCGGATTCCCGCGGCCACATTCATCTCCTGAAGGCTTCCGGCGTAGCTCTTGATGTAGTTCTGTATCTGATAGATCTCATACAGCTTCTGAACGTACTCAGGGTCATCCTCAGACATCGAAAGCAGCTCGGCCTTCCTCTTTTCATACGTATCGTAGCTGTTCTTCACGGACCACGTCTTTGCGAAACGTTCCCGACCGATCTCGCCGTAATCGTATGGCAGAGCCTCCAGGGCCTTTCTTGCCGCACTGCACGCCTCGTCGTAAGCGGCTCTGTTATCCTCTGAACGGTCCCGGATCATGGTCTTAAACGTCCGGCTCTCCGTCTCCATCGCCGCCTGAAAGGAAGCGCTGCGGGAATTGTCCTCCAGGATCTTTCGAAACCCGTTCATACCGAAGCCTGCGGTCACAAGGTTCATCAGGATTGAGAATGACACCGCAAATGCGGCGAGCACCGTAATTGCGCCCACCTTTTTGCGCAGGGGAAGTGAGAGCCACATCCTGCGTATCTTATCACCAAATGATCCTTTTCCCTTTACCCTGTCCATCAAACTGTCCTTTCCCTGCTGCATACCGCTGTACCGGTAAATCGAAAAAAGGATTTCATAAAAGGCTTTCACCTTTCACAAAATCCTCACCTGAGCCTTCGCTCTTATCATGCGGGAGATGGGACTTGAACCCACACGAGCATTCACCCACAAGATCCTTAGTCTTGCCTGTCTGCCAATTCCAGCACTCCCGCACAGCTACATTATAATACCAATAAATGGACAAAATGTCAATATGTTTTGCAATTTTTATTATTGATTCTTCCGATAAAGGTTTTCATAGCCAAAAATACCCTGTGGATTTACACAGACGCCTGCAATGTCAGCGCGCGCCGCAACCAAAACTGCCGGCTGGTAAAGCGGGACTGCATAGTAGCTGCCTGCAATGATCTGATTTGCTTCCTGATAGATCGCCTCCCGCGCTTCTGTATTGGTCTCCATACGCCCCTGCTCCAGCAGCTCTTCCACTCTGGGATTGGTGAATCCGCTCTGGTTCACGGTAGGATGGCCTGCTTTGGAAAAAAGCTGTGTCAGCGTACTGTCCGGATCGGGGTTGCTCGTCCAACTCATGATACTGCCCATCTGAGTCCCCTTGCCCACAATATCAAGGTATTCCTGCAGCTCTAAAAATTCGTAATTCAAGTTGATGTTCACCTCGGCAAAGTCCATCTTCAAATACTCCATCAGCTTTTTTCTCTGAGAATCAAAGGTAAGTACGGTAAAATCAAATCCATCTGGATATCCCGCCTGTGCCAGCAATTCTCTGGCTTTTTCCGGGTTATAGGAGTATTCCTTGAAGTCAGCAAATCCCAGTATCGGTGCAGGAATGATACTGCTCTGCGCTTTGCCAAAGCCGGAAAGCACGTTATCGATAATACTCTGTTTGTCAATCGCACAGGCAATGGCCTGGCGGACACGGATATCGTTTATGGGCGCCACCCTGGGATTCAGAATCAGCAGTTCTGTCTTTGTAGAGTCTGTCTGATAAAGATTCACAGACTCATTTAAATCCAGATAATCGCCGTCATTGGCCGCTACCCTGTATAGGATATCCAGCTTTCCATTGAGAAGCATGGCCGTACTGTTTGGTTCGGATGGTTCCACCACAAAGCTTAAATATCTGCTTTTGGCTGCACCTCCAAAATAATCGTCAAACCGCTCCAGCCGGATCTCTTTCCTCTCTGTGCGCTCTATCACCTTGAAAGGTCCGGAGCCTACAGGCTTATTCACGTCGTAGTCAGGATTTGACATGGCTTTTTCAGACATAACGGAGGTACTGGTACGCACAAAAAGTGTCGGCAGGTTGTTCATCTGGTCTGTAGTGGTTACTTTTACTGTCTTATCATTAAGCGCCTCGATATCTGCAATAACCAGCAGAGACTGCTCCGCTTTCTCGATGTTCATGGCGCGGTGTATGCTGAATACTACGTCTGAGGCAGCAAGCGGCGTTCCATCATGAAATTTCACATCGTCTCGAAGCTTAAAGATCCACTCCAGTTCTGAGACCTGTTCCGCATTTTCAGCCAGACAGGGGGACAGGTTGAGCTTTTCATCAAAGGTATATAGGGTGGAGAATACGCAGCGCCCTACAGTCTCGGATAAAATATCTTTGGTACCGGCCACATCTAAAGATACAATGTCATCGGTAATTCCAACCTTGATGGGAACCATATCCTCTTTTTGTGTGCCGCATCCTCCCAACAGGAAAACCACCGGCATCAAAAAATACAGCAATCTGCTGATTCGTTTTTTCATAGACTTCTTATCCTCTCACTTTTCTATTATCTTCATGATGCAGTACTGGGAGCGGCCCTTTTCTTTCGCACGGTACATGGCTTCATCAGCGCGCCTCACGGCATCATCCAGTGTTTCGGGCGGCGTTACCATATAAACTCCGACACTGGCTGTCAGATGGATCTGACCGTCGGGCGGCGCATCCAGCAGAAAAGAGACCGCCTGCACCAACCGCTCTGCCTTTTGCTCTGCCATCTCTCTTCCGATGCACGGTGCAAATACGACGAATTCATCCCCTCCGAAACGGCCAACCACATCGCACTCACGGAACTGCGCGCGAATGGCTTGTGCCGTAGATATTAAGGCCTCATCGCCTGCCGCATGTCCCAGAGTATCATTAACCTGCTTAAATTTGTCAAGATCGATAAAAAACACAGCATCCTGCCGTCCCTCTCTTGACAGCTTGCAGTGCAGCGGAAATGCCGTCTTATTGTAAAGCCCGCAGAGCGGGTCTGTCTGCGAGGATTGAATCAGCCGTAATTCCTCCAGCTTCTTATCCGTAATATCCTCAAAGTGAAGCGCTGCCCTCCAGACGGCACTTCCCTGAATGACAGGAACCGCTACTACCCGGTACCATTTTCTTATTTCATTTTCTTTTATGCTGAAGCAGGTTTCCGTCTCCATTGGTTCCGTCAGCTTTCCGCATACAATACGATACAGGACAGTATCCGGCGATATATCCTGCCCTTCTTCCGAAAACAGTGCCAGCACCCGTTCTGACGCCGTCCGGCCCTGCATATCATCAATCCGTGCCGACAGTCTCCCGGAAGAGCATTCTACAGTGTCCGCCTGAAAATCAATAACAATGCGAAATTCATAGGTTGCCATGAGCAGCGCAGCATAAAGGTAGTTGCTCTCCCTGATTTTATCCTGAACCAGTGTCATCTCATCTGACAGATTAGAGAATTTTTCGGCCAGGTACCCAATTTCAGTTTTAGGGTCTATATCCGCTTCGGGGAATTTTGTCGCTCCATTCAGAAAAAATTCTTCTACAGCCCCGAGCAGTTGATCCAGCGGATACAGCATCTTTCTGCTCTGATTTCTGGACAGGATGATAATTATGAAGAATACCGTCAGCAGCGCTGCTATGTTAATCAGTCCATAGTTCTTTACCTTGGAGAAAATCTGCGCTGTATCTACAGTACTTACCAGGACCCAGGGTGTCTTTGAAAGACTCTGGTAATAGGCCAGATTGTACTGGTCATTCATTTTGCAAAGCAGGCCCCCCCGACTTTCCTCTCCCACTTTCAGATCCAATTCCGACAGAGAGCCAGACACGTCCTGTTTTGAGGTAATGATCTGATGATGTTCTCTGCAGTAAATCAGGGCGTTGGAGGATTCCAACTGGCGGTGGCTGCTGATGAGTTTTAAAAAATAATCCGTCCGGCACACGATGACTAATGTTCCCACGGCAGTTTTGTTTTCCTGCACTGGCGTGTAAATCACAAGGCTGTTGCCTGGGTCTGTAAACGGGATTTCACTTACAAGCTGCTGCTCCAACTGTGACAGCGTTGGCAGATTGGCCTTTAGCACGCGGCTGTCGCTGACAGAACCGGAAGAGTAGATAATCTCTCCCTCCAGGTCTAAAAGGGCAAAAATAGCCACATTGTCCAGCGTTTCATCCGTAAAGTTCAGAATATCATCGGATAATTCACTGATGGTGCCTTCCCCCCGGTGCGAGTTATCCCCGCAGACGCGTTTTACCTCCTGGGATGACACAAACTTTCTGGCTCGCACCATAAGCCGGTTGATATTTTCTTCCACCAGCTCTGCCTGAATCTGTGTGGAATCACGCAGATTTTGTTCATGCAGATCAAAGGCCAGTATGAGATTTGTGGCAAATATATATATGCCCACCGCGGCCAGTGGCAGCATTGCCAGCATGAGAAACGATGTAAATAATTGTTTTCTTAAATTCATAGCACAGCCTCGGTATTCCGTATTCTATTTGATCATACAGTCACAATCACACCTCTTTTATTAAATGCCTCCCTGCTGCCTGGAACTGTATTTCGTATCATTTAATGACTCCCGGATCGCTTCTCTTGTCACTGGCTTTATAATATATCCCTGTGCACGGGACTTAAGCGCCTCGCCAACATAGGTATCTGTGGCGGTGGTAAACACGGTCAGCACGCCAGGCTGAACGGCTTCACATTTTACCTGCAGTCTTAGTCCCGTCAGCCCAAGCATGGGAATCTCCGTGAAGAGCACATCAATGGGATTATCTTTTATGTATTGTTCAGCAAATACAGGGTCAGAGAACATCACGACCTCGCATCCGTGAAAAACCATTCTTAAATATCTCACCAGTTTTGCTAAATCCTTTTTATTGGGATCAACTGCTGCAATGACCATGACGCGTTTGCCTCCTATACTCTATCTGTCACTTTTACTTTTGCGTTCTGTCGTTTCATAATCGCTTTATTCTGATACATGGATTCGTCCGCCCGCTTGAAAACATCGCCAAAGGTCAAATCGGTTTCTTCCTCATAAAGAGCAATTCCTCTGGCAATAGAAATCTGTCCGTCAGACCGCGCGTACTGGTTAAACTCATCCAGCGCCCCCTGAAACCGTACCAGCAGCTCATTATAGTGCTGGTAATCTGCATCTTCTAAAATCACTACAAATTCGTCGCCTCCAATGCGGTAGACCGGACTGTGTTTAAATACCTTGCAGATAATCTTGCAGGCGTCAATAATCAGCATATCGCCAAAATCATGGCCGTTTGTGTCATTGATTTCCTTCAAGCCATTGATATCAAATACTACAACGGCAAACTGCGGTCTGCCAATCCGGGTCTGCTCCTCCAGCCTGATGACGGTTTCCTGATAAGCAGTCTTGTTTTTTACTCCGGTCAGTCCATCCCGGTAAGCAAGACCGTTAATGTAGTTAATGTACTTCTGCAAATGATTGACGGTCTGTTGGAAACTGTCTGCGAGCATTCCAACTTCATCCTTGGTCTGATGGGTCAGAGCAATCGAAAGATCTCCCTCGGCAATTTTTTTGGCTGCCTCGTTAAGCTCCTTTAAGGGACGGATTATCCGGCGCGTCATTAGCACCGTCAGCAGTACCGACAACGCAAGAAAAACTGTCAACACGATTACACATTGCAGAATCATCCTGTTTTTTGCCGCATCAATTTCTGCTGTGGGCGCCGTTATTCCCAGTCTCATTCCGTTTTGCAGACTGCAAAATGCCAGTTTTCTGGCTTCATCCCGCATGGTGTAAGAAAAGAGGTAAGTGCCTCCGCCCATATTCTGAAGTTCATCCGCCACAGAGCGTAGACTGCCTCCCATGCCCGAGATGGAGGTGCCTATGGGAAATTCCGGATGGTACATAATATTTGCCTGTTTATCCGTTAAAAAAGCGTAACCGCTGGAATAGACCCGGATACTTCCTACGATTTCCCGTATAACGTCATAGTTAATGTCCATCCCAACTACGCCTACCGTTACATTGTCCACATACAGCGGTACCACATAGGAAATCATCTCCACATTGATATTCTGGTTTTGATAAGGCTCCATCCAAATGGCTTTCCCGTTTTTTACCGGCAGATAGTACCAGCCTACATGCTCCACGTCCTCCGGGCTGTAGCGGGAAAAATCCGTTGGCACAAACTCCTGAAAGTTACCGTTCTGGGCTGTCTTACTCCAGAAAAGCCCGGAAGTCGGTTTCCCAAAATCCGGATTAAAGCGCAGGTAAACCGCCAGCGCGCCCTCCGTGTTGTTAGCTGCATTGATCGCGACAGACTGGATTTTCTGTGTATAAGCGTCAATATATGCATCATCCGTACGAAGCCCCTCCACACTGTCCAGTTCCCCTACCGCATATACGGCCAGCGTATTCACAGATTGTTCAATACGAGATAAGAGAGCATTAATCTCCTGCGCTTTTTCTGAGCATAGAAGATTCATAATCCGTGCCGAATCTTCGTCCACAACGGTTTTAGCAGTAAAAATCCCCACACCGCCGATGACCGTGGAAGAAAGAAGTACACACCCTAAAATCAAAAAAATGAACTTTGTTTGAATTGATTTCATATGGATTCTCCTTACTCTGCAGATTAAACTTACCTGTTCAATATAGCTCTATTATAAGGCTCCTTCCTTACACAGTTCTTACAAATCCGATTCTGGTACAAAAAAATTCGGTAAGACAGCCACCGCTGCTTACCGGATTTTTAATATTCTTATTTCTCATAATTCTTTTTGCTGATAAGTTCCCCGAGCGTAAATTCTGCCCAGCTGTAATTAGTCATGTATTCTCCTGAAAAAGCATTCATCTGCGTCATATCCCCGCTGATCGCCGCATAATAATCGCAGTCCACCTTCGAAACATCAATGGCGATTTCCCTTCGGCTCTTAATAACAATATCTTCTATCCCTGCATCCTTAAGTGCTTTCATCAACGTAAAAATGACTTGATGCGCATTATTCTGCGTATTGATGTCATTTTCTTTATCTTCCCATAAGACGGAAGCAATCTCTGCCACTGTAAGGCGCGCACCCTTGCGGTCAATCAGATAGGCAAGGCATTCCTTGCTTTTGGCACGGGGAAGGTTAAGGGGTCTGCCGTCAACAAACACTTCAAAATGCCCAAAGGTCTGCACACGAACACGCTTCGTCGGTACATGGGATACGGGAAACCGAAGGTTGTCGATTTCCGCGCGCAGATCCCTTTCTCGCACAGGCTTCAACAGGTATCCGCTGACATGAAGCCGAAAGGCCTCCGACATATACCGGGAATATCCTGTCACAAAGATTATGTTGACCATGGGACAGAGGTCCTTACATTTTTTCGCCAAAGCGATTCCGTTCAGTTCTCCCATTTCAATATCCAGAAATGCAATATCCACCCGGTTCTGCGACAGGTATTCCATCGCATCGGCGGGCTTTATAAAGCTGATAATCTCAGCCTCTGACTCAACCTTTTTTAACAGCTTTACGAAGTTATCAAGAGCCAGACGCTCATCGTCCACCGCTATAATTTTCAACCGGATCCACCCTCCTTTGCGGCAGGATTATCGTTACCTCTGTGCCAACTTCTTTTTCGCTTTTGACGATCAGAGCACCACCGCACATCATCTCCAGCCGTTTCCTGACATTTTCAATACCAATGTGCGTCTTGCCGTCATTTTTCGGCTCATTGATATCAAACCCTGCTCCGTCATCACGTACAGTGATAAGGATGCTGTCCTCATTCTGTTCCGTACGGATCGTCAGCTTACCGCCCTCGTTCTTTTTGGTGATGCCGTGGCGCACTGCATTCTCTATAATCGGCTGCAGCGTCAGCGGAGGCAGCATAAAGTTTTTATATTCGATTTGCCACTCAATCTCAATACGTTCCTCATAGCGCATTTTTTCCAGATACAGATAATCCTCTATGTGCTCCAGCTCCTTGGTAAATGGAATCAGCCTCGTAATGGTCAGCGAATCCAGATTGCCTCTTAAAAAATATGAAAAGTGCTCTAATGCATCAGAAGCCTTCTCTGGTTCCGTATCACACAGCTCCTTGATTCCTAAAAGTGCATTGTACAAAAAATGCGGTTGTATTTGAGAGAGCATCACGGATATGCGGCTTTGTTCCAGCTCCTTTTCCGCCTTTGCTGCATGACGGGACTGTACATTAAGATAAAGAATAAGCACGCTCAATGCGCCAAAGCTCCAAATAGCAGTCACACCGTACCAGAGCATCTGAAGAACTGCACCTAACACCGGCAATGCAGAGCCGACCAACAGGTTCCAGCCATCCTTCCGTTCCTCATCGGATAGATGGCTAAGCCGGAAGACAGCTAAAAGCATCGCCTCAATCAGGTAAAAAAATGCACAGACCGCATAGATACTTCCCAAAATTCCCCATCCTCTGGAATAAACATTATCCGCACTAATCACAAATACGCTCTGTGTCATCGGATTGGCACACAGTGTGGCAAGTCCAGTCACAAGAGGGAGCCGGTGTAACCAGCGGCCCTGCGGAGTCAGTTCGAGGCGGGTCAGCCGATGGCTGTACATCCCCCATAGGTAGCCCAGTATGCTCTGTTCTGCATAATAAGCATAGTTAACGATAAGATTGAGTATACGCGCTCCTGGAAATTGCTGGAGGTTCACCGACCACATGGCTGAATCCAGCGCCAGCAAAATCAACAGATGTATCAGCAGCAGCCGAAAGGATCGATTTTCCGGAGGGCAGACGGGACTGTTCCGGTTATTTGCCAGGATCAGCAGTATCACTACGGCAGCCAGCGCATTGATTTGGAGATTCGTAATCATCATAGGTATATTCAAACGAAAAGCGTTTGCATTTCCTCTCTTACCGTAACGCTCCACATCGTGAGCTGTCACGGAACTATTTATTTGTTTTCAGGATACTGTACCAAAGTGCTGACACACCAGCCGGCCAAGGTGCGCTTCTCCTTTACTTTTTCAACAAAACTGCCATACTTATAGTACCATGGATTTTCAAACTCAACAACTCCGATTTTCTGTGACTGCAGGTGCAGGATAAATAAACTGGGTAACCGTAAATTTCCAGGAGTTCTTTGACACTTACACTATACAGCCCGAAGACGCCATGTATGCAGCGCACAAAGACAGAATCAAGAAGAGCTGCTGCTCTCGCCTGTGACAAAAGAATACAGAAAAGGCGAAGAGATGTCTCTCTTCGCCTTGCTAACTGTAATGCAGAAGAAGGGACTTGAACCCTCACGGTATTGCTACCACACGGACCTGAACCGTGCGCGTCTGCCAATTCCGCCACTTCTGCATGTCTCTGCAATCTCTCGCAGCAACAGTAGTTATTATATTATAAAAGGGGCTTCCTGTCAATCATATTTTTACATATTTTAGAAAATATTTTTTTGTGTATATTTTTCAAAAAATGTTGACAATTCTTCTTAAAAATGGTATCATAGTCTTCGTTGCGCGGGAGTGCTGGAATTGGCAGACAGGCAAGACTAAGGATCTTGTGGGTGAATTCTCGTGTGGGTTCAAGTCCCATCTCCCGCACGAAAAGATGAATCGATTTTTAACCGGTTCATCTTTTTTTGTGCTTCTATGGGCTAATTGCGCCTCTCTGTTTCTATTTTGCAAAGAAAAGGGGAGGCCGGCAGCTTTACTGCATTGCACAGATTGGCTCCTGACGGGTTGTTGGACCAGGAATATACGAGCGCATCCGGACGCCTGTCCCGCTTCGGCCACGGAACCACTACCGTGTTTCCTTCGACTCGTGCCTCTGCCGGAATTATTCTTACCTTCCTGCCATCTTCTTTCCCATGTTCTCCATAGAAACAGTACTCAAATCCGCCAGGCGCAGTTCCGTCAAGCGTCTCCAGACCGCCTTCCGAGTGATTGAAATGCAGAATCATTCCCTCCGTTGTCCTTTCACCGTAAGAAAACAACGGGCTCAGCCATACTCCGTCTTCTCCATATGCCATTTGAAACGCCGCCATGGCCAGGCGCTCTCCCACGGGTTTCTTGCTCACCGGATGCAGGTCATTTTCCTCTCCGCAGTCCATTGATACCACCATGGCCGAACCGGGAACCGAAGTCAGCTTCCGCTGCATTTCCCGGAACTGCACCCAGTTTTTCCCATCCTCCAGATCGTAACAGGGAAGCTGCACGAAGAGTACCGGTAAACCGGCTCTGTTCCATTTCCGCCTCCAGTCCTCGATAAGCCTTTTAAAATAACCGGGATAGCGTTCATACTCATCCGCGTTCATCTCTCCCTGATACCAGCAGATTCCCTTCACCGGGACACGGTGCAGGGGGGCAATCATCCCCTGGTACATCCCCGCCGGCTTCCGTTCAAAAAATGTCTGTTCTCTCAACGGCTCCATCACCGCTCCCCGCCGGTATTCCCAGCCATCGGTGATGTCCCGCTCTTCTCCGTTCTCCCAGATCAGCCGATGGCTCTTGCCGCGCGTAAAGCCCCCCTGTCCATGGACAGCCGCGACGCGCAGCACAAGCCGGTTGCACCCCGGCCTAAGAGCCGTCGTCTCATACTCTCTCGGCGGATATCGGTAAGAGGTGCTTCCTGTCTTTTCCCCATTTACAAAGAGGCAATCCGCATCGGTGATTGTTCCCAGCGATATTCGGACCGGCCGACCCGCTAAACCGGGAGGAATCTCCACACAGTTCCGAAGCCAGACGGTCCCGGCGCCTTTTAAGTCCTCCCGGTCATCCCAGCGGTCCGCAAGGCTGATTTTCTTCCAGAAGCGCCTGCCTCCTCCCGCGGCCCAGTTCTCCGCAATCCCCTGATCTCTCTCATCCAGCAGCCTCCACCATGCGGCAATGCGTGTTTCATCATCTTTCCGTATCCGTTCCACATACCCGGGATCGCTGCAGGCATCCAGTTCCTTCCGTTCATCGGGAAAATCGCAGAGCGCCTCCCGGCTCATCCACGCTTGTACAGGGGTTCCCCCTACCGCGGTTAAGATCAGGCCGACCGGGATACGGTAACGCTCATACAGCTTCTGCGCAAAGAAAAAGCCAACGGCAGAAAATACCGGAGTATGTTCCGCCGCGGCCGTCTTCCACTCCCCGCCGGACAGCGCATCAGAGTCAGAGTCAAATTTCCACTGAATCGGAACCGTAAACTGACGGATCATGGGTGATGCGCCCTTTTTATATGCTTCAGGATACCGGTATTTGACCCGTTCCATGGGTAGCTGCATATTGGACTGCCCCGCCATGACCCAGATATCTCCGAAATAAAGATCGTGAAACTCCAGTTCTTCTCTTTCGGATTCAACCCGCAAGCAGTATGGTCCTCCTGCTGCAAACGGAGGCAGCTCCACCAGCCACGTCCCAGCCGGGTTCACCACACCCCAGCCGGATTTCGGCTGAATCACGCCGTCTGCCTTTACTACCCACTCAGGCTCCAGCTCTGCCCGCACTCTGGCTCCGGCTCTTCCCCTGCCGCGCACCGGGATCACTTCATCCCGCTGGAGCACCGCATGATCCGAGATGAGCGGTGCCACAGAAAACCGGACATTCTGTTCCATATCCGATCACCCCTTTACTCCAGTCGATGTAACGCCCTCCACGAAATACTTCTGCGCGGAGAAGAACAGGATCAGGGCCGGGAGCAGCGCCAGAAATGACATGGCGAGAATCTGGTTCCATTCCACGATACCGCTGCTCTGGTCGATGGACATTTTAAGCGCCAGCGCCACCGGATACTTTTCCAGGCTGGTCACGTAGATGAGCGGCCCAAGGAAATCATTGAAGCTCCATACGAACTGGAAGATCGTACAGCTGATCAGCGCCGGTTTTAAGGACGGCAGCAGAACCCTCATCAGCGTCTGAAAGGAATTACAGCCGTCGATTGTGGCCGCCTCGTCCAGATACGTGGGGATCGACCGCATGAACTGAATCAGCATAAACACGAAAAAGGGTTCATTGGCAAACATGGTCGGTGCGATCAGCGGCACGTACGTGTTGAGGAGTCCCATCTGCTTCCACAAAATATAGAGTGGAATTCTTGTCACGACGGCCGGAAGGAACATGGTAGCCATCAAAATCGAAAAGCATATCTTTTTAAACGGAAATTCAAACCTTGCAAAGCCATACGCGACAAGCGTACTGGACACGAGGCAGAAGACAATTTTCGGCACCACGAACCGGAAGGTATTTAAGAAAAACGTGGTGAACGTATACTTTGTACGCGTCTTCCAGCCTTCTATATAGGGAGTAAAGTCGATCCGTTTCGGAATAAAACTGATCGAAGTAAATATTTCGTTATTGCTTTTAAAGGTAGCGCCCACCAGCCATATAATCGGATAGATCATGACGAGCGCCACGACAATCAGGACGATATAACGGATGACAGAGCTGATGACCACCCGTCTGCGCCTCCGCAATTCCACTTCGCTGAATTCTCGCGTTTTCTCCATCTTCTAATTACCTCCGTCCGAATAATAGACCCACTTGTCCTGTGTCGCAAAGAGAATCAGGGTCACAGCCACGATGATGAGGAACAGAATCCAGCTGGCGGCACTGGCATACCCCATGTTAAAGTACTTAAATGCATTGTCATAAATATACATGGAAGTCAGATAGGTGGCATTTAACGGTCCCTTCCCCGTTACAAGGTACGGGCCGTTGAATTCCTGGAACGCATTCACCAGCTGCATGACCAGATTGAAGAAAATCGTAGGTGTGATCAGCGGCATGGTAATATGGATAAAGGAATGGAGCTTGGTGGAGCCGTCCACGCTGGCCGCCTCATAGAGATCCTGGGGCACGTCCTTGAGAGCGGCCAGAAAGATCAGCATCGCAGAACCAAACTGCCAGACCTTCAGGATTATAATGACACTCATCGCCCCGCCCGGGGAAGAGAGCCATGCCACCGGCTGTATCCCGACAACGCCAATGATACGGTTGATAAGCCCGTCCTGCTGAAACAGGAATCTCCACAGCACCGCCACCGCCACATTTCCTCCCAGCAGGGACGGAATATAGTAGGCTGTCCGGAAAAAGTTAATACCCTTCAGCTTAAAATTCAATATGTATGCAATAAACAGGGCAAACGCCAGCTGTAATGGCACCGTAATCACAGTGTATTTTAACGTTGCGGTAAGCGTACCTAAAAAATCTTCATCATGAAACAACTTGGTGTAGTTGGCCAGACCAATGAAATTCGGTTCTCTCACGAGATTGTAATCCGTAAAACTGATAACCAGCGCGTTAATAAACGGATACAGGGTAAAAAAAACCATACCGATCAGCCATGGGAGGATATACACCAGACCCATTTTGCTCTTTCTCAAAGAATCTCCTCCTTCCTGCGTGCTCTTTATTTGCCGTAGTCCTGTTTCAGTTTTGCAACCTGCTCGCTGGTGGCGTCAAAGATGGCCTGCGCAGCTTCCTCGGCCGTGCTCTTTCCAAACTCAAACTTCTCGTAATTACTTTCATAGGAATTGGTAAATATGGCGTTCTCAAAGATCGGAGAATTGTTGATTACTTTCGCTACATCGGTAAAGTCGTAAGCCTGCTTTACGGCTCCTGTGATCTGACCGTCTGCCTCTAAGGAAGCCTTGGCCGCCCTGGAAGCCACCATGCCGCGGGTAGAACCCATGAGCTTCGTTCCTTCCGGATCGTTTAAGATATACTGTAAAAATTCAGCCGCTTCCTTTGGATTTTTGGAATCCCTGGAGATTGCAAACAGCAGGGAGGGCTTTGCCATAGTTCCTTCAAATACGGCTCCATCGATTACAGGGAGCGGCGCTACCACCAGTTCGTCCCCCTTGTCCTCCAGCGTCTTGGCGTTCGAAGCGATTCCTCCGGTCCATTCCAGTACGCCAGCGTAGCCGCCATTGATATATTTTGCATTCTGGGCAATGGATACCGGCTCATTGCCCACATTCTCGATATAATCTTTTCTGGAACAGAAGACATGGGCATCCGCTAAGTCCTTATACCAGAGAAGCGCTTCCTTATAATCATCCACGGTGTAATTCATACTTAAATCTTCTGCAAATTCGCCCTTCCCTGTCTTCTGCTGCAGATAGTAGACTGCTGCGAAACGGAACGTAGGGCTGACGATCATATACGCATTGGGATCCTGCTGGGTAAAGATTTCCGCCGCCTTCTTATACTCCTCGAACGTCGTTGGAAGCTCGGTGATACCGGCTCTGTCAAATGCGGATTTATTGACGTATAAGCCCAGCGTGTTCTGGCCGTATGGGACTGCCTGCATCTTGCCGCCCGTCTTTCCGAATTCTAAAAAGCCCTCGTCATACTGTGAGAAATCGATAATGTCCTTTACCTGATCGAGATCGTAGAATCCGTCTCCGTTTGGACTGTACTGGATAACCCAGGGATAGTTGACAGTCATGACATCTGCTGCGGTTCCGCCTGCATAGCGGGTGGCAAAGGTCTCTTCCAGATTGCCGAAGCCGGAAGGCTCTCCGTTCACTTCGATGGCGCCGGCGTGAGCCGCATTGAAGGCATCAATAGCGTTCTGTGTAGCCTGATGGCGGTCGTCATTGCCCCACCAGGAGAAGCTTAATTTCACGGTCTCTCCCGATGATTTAGACGCCTCCGGTGTTTTTTCGTCCGCTGCCTTCTCTGTCCCGGCCGCTCCGGTGCTTCCTGCTTCCCCGGTATTGCCCGTTTCTGCGGTCTTGCCGCCACACGCGGTCATTGCCATGCTCGCTGCCAGTACGGCTGCACATACGATACCTGCTTTACTCCATTTTTTCATAATACTACCTCTTTCTTTTTATTATTGGTATATTTTCCTTCCCTTTTCATCGGGGATTCCCGACTTACGGTAAAAGTACGTGTTTACCTGGTCACGCCAACTGACGGCGTTTTCCAGCTGCCAGGCGAGGCGCTCCTTCATATTTAAGTAGCTCTCCCCGTCCAGGGAGTCCTTTAAGCTTTCCCATATTGCCTGATACTCTCTCACCCTCTCCACGCCCTCAAAATGAGTGTCGTAGATGTGCTGAATCACCGTTTTTCCAGAATGCAGCACATAGGTGTAAGGCACATGGTGGAAAAAGAGCAGAAGCTCATCGGGGCAGGACGAAAGGTCCTCATATTCATAAAATCGCGCGTCGGAATACTGCCTCGTATAGGAGGTCCCCGTCTTCACGGTCCTGTCCCTTCCGACTCCGTCTCTGTCGGCATAGTGGTATGTCCCCCACCGGTCGTACTCATATCCATCAATATCGACGCCATAGTGGACGGCGGGTTTACACATGAAGCCAACACCAAGAGGACAGGTATAAGCTTCGTACACGTCCCTCGATGTCGTTAGAATCGCCGCCAGCTTACCGCACTTTTCTTCGGTCAGGCAAAAGCTCTGGCGGACCCATTCTTCGGCGATCACCTCCGATGATAATTCATGATTCCAGACCAGCCTTCCGAAGCCGTAGAGATTGGCCTGGGCCAGCTTGCTGCCCGTCCAGTTGGCATCCATTCCCACGTTTCCGACGCCCGCAATGCCGGATCGGCTGCGGACAGGAGAGTTCTCTCTCACCGCGTCCTTTACCGTCAGGCTTTTGCCGTGTTTCGTATCAAAATTCATGGTTTCCTTCCACATCGGAACGAGGTAACAGATATCCCTCTGATGCCCGGTATACTCCTGTGTAATCTGAAATTCCAAAATTTGATTTGTCTTTTTTAAAGCTCCAAACAGCGGGGACACCGGTTCTCTGATCTGGAAATCGATGGGGCCATTCTTGATCTGAAGAATCACGTTGTCCAGGAACCTTCCATCCAGAGGTTTGAAGATATCGTAAGCGGCGCGTGCGCGGTCCGCCTCCCGGTTCCACCAGTCCTGGGAGCAGTCGTATACGAAGCAGCGCCAGATAATGACTCCTCCGTAGGGTCCTGCCGCCCTCGCCAGCATATTGGCGCCGTCGTCATGGTTCCTGCCGTAGGTGAACGGCCCTGGTTCTCCTTCCGAATCTGCCTTTACCACGAAGCCGGCAAAATCAGGAATTTCCTCATAAATTCGTTTTACCGTCTCCTCCCACCACGAAACTACCTCCGGCTCCAGGGGATCTGCGCTCTTTAACTGTCCCACCGTAATGGGCGCCGCAAAATTAATGGATATGAACGTCTTAATTCCGTATGCCGCCAGGACGTCGGATATCTTCCTGATTTCTGTAAGGGCTTCCCCTGTTACGAAAAATGTTTCCGGTCTGTGTACATTAACATTATTGATCAGAACCGCATTGATCCCCACCGAGGCCAGCAGTCTTGCATACTGCCGGATAAGCTCCATATCTCCCCGAAAGGTGTTGTGATCGTAAAAAATGGACTCTCCTGCGTAACCGCGCTCGATGGAACCGTCAAAGTTATCCCAATGATCGATCATGCGGATGCTCTGATCCGGTACCGACTCATACGGAAATCCAACCTCATTTTGTACGGTCAGAAGCCGGTGCAGCCCGTACATGCCGTACAAATATCCCACAGGAGATGCACTTTCTATCTTATAACCGTCCTCAGTCTCCCCGATCCGGTATCCTTCTGTCCCCAGCGCCGTTTCATCTCCCGGCAAAAAAGCAATCGAGGCATCCGGAGAACCGGATCGTCTGATTTCTTTAAACAGCAGCGGCATTTCCCGCTCTATGGTCTCTGTAACTGCCGTTTTCTTCCCATCATCCAGATAATAAGTAATTATGTTTTTGTTTTGCACCTGTTTTGCCAGCCAGCAGAAGTCTCTCTGTCCGTGCATGATTTCCGTCCTCCACAGCGCCTCATTTCTGATGCGCCTCTTTCTCATAAAAATGCTTTCCATTCGCCATAAATCCTTTTTTCGTATAAAGGGGTGCATCTCCAGACAGCGGAAGCGCAACCGTCTGTCCCGTAAAGCCCGACTGGTATATGGCGGTTATCACCTCCAGCGCCAGGCGGCCGTCCGCGCTGCTCTCCGGCGGCAGTTCTCCGCACTCCAGGAAACGCAGCACCGTATCGATCTGGCCTTTGTGACCGGTATACCGGGGCGGAGGCAGCTCCCGGTAACGCGTCTGAAGTTGTTCCTCAAACGCTTCGTTTTCGACAGGAAAGCCCGTTGGTGCGGACCTGCTGCTCACCACCTTCCACGGAGACGCCACGCCCGCCTTTTCGCACTGAAAGCTCAGCCTCTGCCCTTCCCCGTGCGTTACGAGAGAGGCCGTTACCGTCACGAGCGCACCGTTTTCATAGGTAAGGATCGCGGCGGACACATCCTCCACCTCGGCATTGTCATGTGCTGTATTCCCCAGGACAGCCGTCACTGTGCGGGGAGCTCCCATGATCCAGTTCAGCAGATCGATCTGATGTACAGCGTGGTTTAGGGTACAGCCTCCGCCTTCCATTTCCCACGTTCCCCTCCACCAAAGATCGTAATATTCCCGACCTCTGAACCATAGAGATTCCACCTGTCCGAACAGGACCTTTCCCACGGCTCCGGAGGCGATTACGCTCTTCAAGCTCCGGTTGTCCCGCAGGTAACGGTTCTGAGAGATGACTCCCAGATAACAGCCTGTCTCCCGCTGAACCCGCATCATCTCGTCACACTCTTCCAGAGAAGACGCCATAGGCTTTTCCACCAGAACGTGTTTTCCCGCTTTCATGCAGATCACGGCGCTCTCCCCATGGGTAAACGGCGGGGTACAGATGCTGACCAGACAGATGTCGCTCCGCTCTGCCATCTCTTTACAGTCGCTGTAAACAGCCGTGTCTTTTAAGTGGTATTTTTCTTTCAGCGCCTCCGCCTTTTTGGGGACGAGGTCGCACAATGCTATGATACGGCACCTGTCCTGAAAGGCCAGATACGCCTCGATATGGCTCTCTGAAATCACGCCTGTTCCGATCACTGCGACACCGGTCATGGGCTCCCCTCCTTTATACTTTTTACTTTTCACAGATATCGATACCACCGGGCGGCGTTACTTCCCTGTGCAAAGTGTTTTTAAATGTTGTTTATTTACAAATGCATTATAACAAGTTGCACAATAAAAAAGAATGAAGGAATCAAAGGCCATTTGTAATTATTAAAGATAAAATTCTGTTTAAAAACTCCGTTGCGCAATTGTTTTTCCTCCTCTATAATGAAGCCATACCACAGACAGCGTTATCTCTGCATCACGGAAGGAAAAGGAGCTTTTATGATTCCTGACTTTAACAACATGATTCCTGAACTTCATTATTACATCCACAGGAAGTGCACGCCCAACTGGAAAATCGATGCGAATGTGATCCCCTTCATCGATATTACATACGTCATAGACGGTAAGGCCGAGTACAATATCGGGGGCCACATTTATATTGTAAAAAAAGGCGATTTAATCTGCATCCCTCAGAACACCTACCGGGCGGCCGTCAACATCCCGGAAGACTTGATGGAGTGCTACTCCACCAACATCTTTCTGCGGGATCAGTTCGGTCAGGAAGCCCGCCTGCCGCTTCCCATCATCAGCCACATCGGGATCATCCCCCGGCTGATCTCGCGTTTCCACGAAATCCACGAGGAATGGCTGCAGAGGGATTTTGGATATATGCTGAAGATACGCGGAATTTTATGCCTCATCCTGTATCAGATATCCAACCTGATCCTGAATGAAAACCATTTAAGCCAGGAAGACCCCCGCATCAAAAACAGCATCCGCTATATGAGCATGCATTATCAGGACCCGCTGACCATCGATCTGATGGCCCGCCAGTTCCATCTCCATCCCGTCTACTACGGAAGTCTGTTCCGGGAGGCCATGGGGATGACCTTCAAGCAGTATCTCATCTCACTCCGTTTAAACTATGCGGAGAATATGTTAAAAAGCGGGGAATACAGCGTCAGTGAGGTGGCGCTGCAATGTGGATTTTCAGATATCTTCTACTTCAGCAAGCTGTTTAAGGAGAAGAAGGGGATTCCGCCCTCCGGCATGTTTCCACCGGAAAGAAGAAAGAAAAAAGAAGACACGATTTTACTACCAGGAGGAAAAGAAGAATGAAAGCACTGATTATCGGAGGAAGCGGCGGCGTAAGCGGCATGCTGGCTTCCATGGCGAAAGAAACGTATGAGGTCTGGGCCCTCACCAGGGGAAAACGCCCTCTCGGCGCTGGAATCATCCCTCTCTGTGCGGACCGGGACGACAGGGAGGGATTAAAGAAGGCTATCCTGGGAGCGGGTGTCACCTGGGATGTGGTCTTCGACTGCATCTGCATGAACGAACGCCATGCCGAACAGGACCTGGAGGTGCTGCCTTTCGTGAGCAGCCGGCTGGTGGTTATCTCAACCGACTCCGTCTACGATCCGGCGCGCAAAGCGACGCCTCAGGCGGAAGACGGATTCTTCGTGGAGGAAAAGGGCGCCCCGGAGGAATGCAGCTATGCGGGAAACAAGCGGAAGATGGAGAAAGTCTTTCTCCGCTATTTTTCCGGAGAAGGGGAGCACGGACTTAACGTTACACTCTTTCGTCCCGGCCATATCTACGGCCCAGGTTTTCTGCTGGGCTGCTATCCGGAGCACAGCCGCCAGAAGGAGCTGCCGGATCTCATTCTGGCAGGACAGCCCCTCTCCCTCGTAACCGGCGGAATCCATATCACACAGCCGGTCTTCGTCCGCGATCTGGCACGCACTATGCTGGACTCGGTAAACCGGGAAGGCGCCTTTCAGCAGATCTTCTGCATCGGCGGCCCGGAAGCGGTGGAAAACCGCCTGTATTACGAAATCCTGGGAAGACTTCTCGGTGTGGAAATCACCATACGGGAACTCCCCCTCACCGGATACCTTGAGGCCCATCCCGAATATTCCGGCCATTTGTGCCACCGAATCTACGATTTATCGAAACTAAAGGCCGCCGGCGTCCGGCTGCCCGATACACCGCTGGCAGAAGGCTTAAAGCTCCATCTGGAATCTCTTGGATATTTATAAATCCCTATGCCGCCAAACGCTCCTACAGGCAGGGTGTCTGGCCCGCTGTACCAGCAGACAAAGAGGCTGTCCGGAATCCCTTTTTCTTTCCGAACAGCCTCTTCACCTTTACGTATTACTCCTCCGACAAATACGCCTCAAACCGATTGATATTATCCCGCTTTCCGATCACCACGATCACGTCTTCCTTCCGGAACCGGTAGGTGGGCTGAATGTCAATAGTCGTATCGTGCTCCCGTTCCATCGCCACGATGTTTAGGCCGAACTGATTGCGTATTCCCGCCTCCATCACGCTCTTGCCCTCCAGCACCGTTGTGAGCCGGATCTCCGAGACCGCGATGTCGTCGTTCAGGCTGATGAAATCCAGTGCATGGGGTGATACGAGGCGCCTGGCCAGACGGATGGCGATATCTTTCTCCGGGTACACCACCTCGGCTCCGATCTTCTCCAGCACACAGCCGTGTTCCGCGCTGGTGGCCTTCGATATGACCCTGGGTACTCCCATGGATATAACGGTCAGTGTGGCCAGTATACTGGTATCAATCTTCTCGCCGATGCATACGATCACCGTCTCACAGTTCTGAATTCCGGCGCTCTCGAACGATGCCTTGTCAATGCCCTCGACGACAAAGGCCTCCGAGACCATATCACGGATCTGCTTTACCTTGCTCTCCGTGTTGTCAACCACCATGACCTCTTTTCCTGCCTCGGAAAGGGCGGTCGCCAGTGCGATCCCGAACCTTCCCAGACCTATAATTCCATACTCTATCGTATCTTTCCTGCGTTTCATTCTATCTCTCTCCTCTACCCTATTGTAATCGTTTCTTCCGAGTACCACGCGCCCGCCTTCGGTTTAAAGCTCCAAATGGTCGCGATGGTAAGCGGTCCAAGCCTTCCGATAAACATGGTAAGCACCAGAATCAGCTTCGCACATACGTTTAAATCCGGCGTAATTCCGGTGGACAGGCCTACGGTTCCGAACGCGCTGACCGTCTCAAACAACAGCTTCACGAAATCGTATTCCGGCTCCACAAGGCACATCAGAAAGGTCTGCATACAAACCACTCCCAGCGCCAGTATGGTGATGATAAATGCCTGTGAGATCACCTCCGTCGGAATCCGGCGTTTGAACGCGCTGCAGTGCCTGTTGGTCGCCGCGCTGAACATGCTCTTTACCAGCACAAATGTTGTCGTAGTCTTAATACCGCCTCCGGTCGACCCCGGCGACGCTCCCAGAAACATCAGGATCGTCAGGACAAACAGGCCCGCGTTGGAAAAATTTCCGATTGGATAAGTGGAGAATCCCGCTGTTCTGGCGGAAGTGCTCTGAAACAGGGCGCCCAGCCACGTAATCTCCTCTGTCATTTTTAACAGTATGGTTCCCACAGCCAGCAGTATGGCAGAGATCAGAATAACGACCTTCGAGTGGAGGCTCAGCTTCTTCCAGGAGCGCTTCGCCCACACCTCCCGGATTACGAGAAATCCCAGGCCGCCGAAGATAATCAGGCCGCAGGTGGTAAGATTCAAGAGGACGTTGTCCTGATATGGAATCAGGTTTGTCAGTCCTCCCAGGATGTCAAAACCCGAGTTGTTAAACGCCGCCACGGAATGGAACACGCTGATTCCCAGCGCATCCAGAGCCGGATAATCCCTGGAAAATACCAAAAAGCTTAAAAACGCGCCGATGCCCTCGAACAGCAGCGTCATAAAGAGAATGGATTCCACCAGCGCCACCACGCCCTTTACCGTAGTTAAGTTCATGGAATCACGGATCAGCACGCGTCCATGAATTCCTATCTTCTTTCCTGCCAGCAGAATAAAGCCGACGCCGACGCAGGTAACTCCCAGGCCGCCGATCTGGATTAAGAGAGCTACCACCGTCCTGCCGAATACATTAAAGGTATCCGCCGTATCTACTGCGATCAGCCCCGTCACGCACACCGCGCTGGTGGACGTAAACAGGGCGTCTATGTAGTTCACGTGAACCCCCTCGTTTGCCGAAATGGGGAGCCACAGAATCAGGCTTCCTGTCAAAATAACGAAAGCAAAGCCCAGCACGACAATCCGGCCCGGGCTCAATTTACGCAAATGTTCACTCATCATGCACCTCTCTTTTTATGATATGGCTAAGTTAGCACAAACATGCCCGGGATTCAATCCTTTATCAGAATACTTAACACATCCTTAACTTTGAAAAAACTATTTTTTACTTTTTTCCAAAATACCCTTGACATTTTATTTCCATTGGGTATAATAATGTCTATATTCCTCGATAGCTCAGTCGGTAGAGCACGCGGCTGTTAACCGCGCTGTCGTAGGTTCAAGTCCTACTCGGGGAGTTAATTATATAAGAAAAAGATCAGATATCTGACACGATATCTGATCTTTTTTTGTTGTTAAGTATAGGATTACTCTTCCACTGCCTTCTCAATATCCATATTTTCCGGCAGAATCAGGTTAAGTACGAGAGCCAGAACAAATACTACTGCCACACAGTTTTCCGCAAACACATCCTGGAGGATGGCCGGGAAGATCTGGAAGATCTCCGGAAGCAGGGTAAATCCGATTCCCACGCTCAGAGAAAGGGAGCTGATAATCGTGTTTCTCTGGCTGAAGCCGGCGCGGGCAAGCATCTGCACACCGCTGATGATGATGGAGCCAAACATCATGATCGTACATCCGCCCAGAACGGCATCCGGAAGAGATGCGAAGAAGGAGCCGATCGGCGGGAACAGTCCGGCCAGAATCATGCAGATGGCGCCCGTCATGATGGTAAAACGGTTGACGACCTTCGTCATGGCAATCAGCCCCACGTTCTGACTGAAGGAGGTTACCGGAAGGCATCCGAACAGTGAGGAGATACTGCTTGCGAATCCGTCACAGGCCAGGGAGCCGGATATCTCTTTCTCCGTAATATCGCGGTCGAGGCCGGATACGACCATGGCGGTCGTGTCGCCGATCGTCTCCGTCGCCGACACCAGGAAGATCACAACGACAGACAGAATGGCGCCGGCGTGAAACTCCGGCAGAAACGGCAGAATACGCGGAAGGGATAAAATACCGCCTTCCAGCATCCCGGACAAATCCACAACACCAAGTATGATGGCGAGCACATAGCCCACCACCAGGCCAAACAGAACGGAAAGCTGTTTCCAGAAGGACTTTGCAAATACATTAAACAGAATACAGCTGAGGAGCGTAACGGTACCGATTAATAAGTTGGTCGCAGAACCGAAGGAATCGGAATAACCGCCGCCGAAAGAGCGCGCGCCCACTGTCAGGAGTGAAAAACCGATGGAGGTCACGACACAGGCCGATACGATGGGGGAAATCAGCTTTCGCCAGTATTTGGCGAACAGGCCCAGGGTTCCCTCCACCAGGCCGCCGATGAGAATGGCCCCCAGCATGGAGGGATAGCCGTATTTGGCTCCCACAGAGCTCAAAATGGTCACAAACGTAAAGCTCACTCCCATAACGATCGGAAGCTTCGCACCGATGCGCCAGACCGGATACAACTGAATCAGCGTAGCAACCCCTGCGATGAACATGGCATTCTGGATCAGGGCAGCCGTCTGGCTGGTCTCTAAGCCCGCCGCCGCAGTCACGATGACGATTGGAGTCAGATTCGCCACGAACATTGCAAGTACATGCTGCAGACCGAAGGGGATCGCTTTTCCCAAAGGCACACGCCCGTCCAGTCTGTAAATGTTGTTAATGCTGACTTCTGCATTGCTTTTCATGATATTCTCCTTTATCATTTTCTTATTTCAATGTTTTTGCCGTCGTCTGCTGAACTGTCCGCGTTCCGCCCCCTGTCATCAAAGCAGAGAGCACCGTCTGCAGTTTCCTTCATCTACGGCACTTTTCAGTCATCGTTCACCCCCTCTTTACCATGAGAATCGGAATCTGCCGTATAGCGTGTCATACCGTCCAGCCGGGATCCCGTCTTTTTACACGCCGCATCGCTGCGGCTGAACAAAAAAAGACTTCCCGGCTGTCGGAGACAGGCAGCTTAAAAGCTGCTCCTGTAGCCCTGACATTTAGGAAGTCGGATAGAAACGTCCAGGCCATTATCCTGGACATATACAAGATGCATACGGTTATTTCTATTCAATTTTCACAAAAACATTGATTTGATATGTTTTATTATAAACATTTTCATCAATAAAGTCAATATATTTTTTAGGTATTCTTAAATTATTTTAGATATCATGCATAATAAAACATTTTAATTCAACCTGCATATTTTTAAGATTTGTGAATAGAAAAATCCGTTTCGTTTTTTATAAGTTCAACCGTTCCGCCCGCCGGAACCGGTACGGTGAGAATCCCGCCGTCGTCGGTCAGAAGGCCGGAGGACAGCTGCTCGCCTGTACACTCCCGCACCGTCATTTTATACACCGTTTTGCCGCTTCCCAGGCGGAGGAGCAGTCCTTCCCTCCCGGTTCCATTGACAAACACCATCTCTCTCGCCGGCTGATGCACGGAGACCAGCTCCCGGCTGTGGTAAGTGCAGGCCAGCTGCTCCCCCGTGCGGCCCATGATGACGTTATAACGGCACTGCGGATTCAAGGGTTCAAAGCTCCCTTCCAGAAACGCCTTCTTATACCGTTTCCACAGGCCGCAGTAGTAAGCCAGCATCTCCTTATGCTCCCGCGGAAGCTCCTCCAGCCTCATGGAGAGCTGCGGCACGCTGAACAAAATCTGTATCATCTGCAGGGCCGCCCCCGCCGCGGTATCCTCCCGATCCCACATGAGCATATCGGAGTGCACCGCGCTCTCCCCTGCAATCAGCCGGAGGTCCGTCACGCGCACATGGTTCTCTGCGTCGTCGAAGGGGCAGTCCACGGCGCGGAAAATATTGCCGAAGCTGCGCATCCGCGGCCCGTTATACGTCTGCCGGAATTCCAGCATAATATCCGCCTTATGGCTTTTTAACCGCGCCATGCAGTCTTTCATCAGCCGGTCGGCCGCCTCGGTAAAGGAAGTGCAGTCCCGCCTGTCGTCCTCCTCCCTCCCGCTAAATGGCGTAACCACGAATTCATCCACAAAGTCCAGCTTGAAGCCGTCTAAATCCCAGTCAAGAAGCGCTTTTTCATAAATACCGATCAAAAACTCCCTGACCTCGGGATACCGCGGGTCCAGCACATGCCACTCCCGCTCCGCATCCGGGTCGATGAGCATGTCCTTAAACCGCTGGAAATTTTCCGATCGCTCACCGATAAAGGGAACCGAATACCATGGGATGACGCCCATACCGATATCGTGCATCCGTTTTACAAATCCAGCCATATCGGGAAATTTGGAGGGAGCCGGTTTCCAGTCTCCGCAGTATGCGTAACCGCGTCCGGTATCCTCCGTCTGCCATCCGTCATCCAGAAGAAGGCTGCTGCATCCGAGTTCCTTCGCCAGCTCCGCCTGGGCGAACAGCGTCTTTTCATCCACGTTCTGGTGGTAACTGTACCAGGTGGAATACATGATCTCCCTGGCCGCTTCCGGCACCACGGCCGGTTCATTGCCAGGAATAGTCTCCCACCATTTCGCCGTGTCCGCAAGCGCTTTATAATAAGGCAGGGGACGGGTATCCACGCGTACCGTTACCGAATACTCCATGCCACGGTATGCCTCCCGGGCAAACAGGGCTATCTCCACATCGTACTGTGCGGTTTCCTCCACGGGGATACTTTTCATTCCGATGGTATGAAGCGTGTCGGACAGGGCGATAACGGCGCAGTTTCTATTATCCTGCGCGATCAGGCACTCCACCGGCGCCCCTGTGAATCCGCTGGTTTCATACAGATTCTCGAACCAGTCCGAATTGAGGGCCTTGATCAAGTGGAGCTTTGGCGTCCAGCGGTAATGAATGCCTCTGGCCGGAACCGTGATATGAATCCGCACCGGCGGAAATACCGTCTCCCGCTCTGCGCGGAAGGACCAGGACAGAAAGCGGACGCCGCCTTCCTCCCACGATTTCCTTACCACCGCGAACGCCTCCGGCACGCCTTCCTCCCGGATTTCAATTGTTCGTTTCATCATGCTTGCACAATGGGCCTTTTTCCTCCTGTCATGTCAGCTTTTTTGCTGCCTTCGGCCGCTTTAACTTTTCACAGCCCCTGCAATCATCCCGTCAACGATATATTTCTGTGCAATACAGTAGATCAAAAGGATCGGAAGGATCGACAAAACGATAAACGCGCACACGTAGTTCCATTTATACGTCATATAGCCGACAAAGCTGTAGATGCTGAGAGGCAGCGTATTCTTGGCCGTATCCGTCACAAAATACAGGGAGATCTGAAAATCGTTCCATACCCCCATAAAGGTGATAATAATATTTGTGAAGACGGCCGGCTTTAACAGCGGAAAAATCACCCGGTAAAACATGCTCAAGAGTCCGCAGCCCTCCAGCATGGCCGATTCATCCAGGGACCTGGGAATCCCCTTGATGACGCCCGAGTAGATCATAATGCTGAGCGGCAGCCTGGAAGCCACATGGATCAGAATAATCGCGGCGTAGGTCCCGCTGAGTCCTAAAAACTTAACGATCATCACCTCTGGTATAAGCGAAAGGGGCGCGATCATGCCGATCAGGAAGTAATTGCTCAAAATCCGGCTCAGCCTGTCGGATCGCCGCGTCAGGACGAAGGCCGTGATTGAGGCCACAAACACCGTCAGCGTCACCGCCGAGCCGGTGATAATCAGGCTGTTCTTAAACGCCCGCAGCAGCTGTCCCTTCTCGATTACGTAGGCAAAATTCTCCCACAGAAATTTTTCCGGAAGGGAAAATGTCACCACCGCGGCCTCAGACACGGATTTGAAGGAGGTCAGAAGGACCAGCAGAAACGGAAACAGCACGAGAAATGCCATAAACACACAGATCACATAGACGATCCCGCGGGAAACTCTCTTTTTTGTCTTTGCACTCATCAGATATCCGGCTCCCTTCTTCTCAGTATGCCTAACAGCGGTGAAATAACGATCACGATCAGCAGGAACTGAATCAGGTTGATCGCGGAGGCGTATCCCATGGTTCCGATCCTCATGGCGTCATACGACAGCTTGCTGATCACCTGGGTCGCTCCGTTTGGCCCGCCGTTTGTCATGGACATGACGATATCGAATATATTGAAACCGCCGATGACGCATAAGGTAATGGTGGTATTAATGGACGGCGTGACCAGAGGAAGCGTGATATGGCGCGTTGTCTGCCATGCGCTGGCCCCGTCCAGCCTGGCCGCCTCGTAGACATCCGTCGAGATCGACTGAAGGCCCGCCAGAATAATGGCCGTATTGAATCCAATCCACATCCAGGATTCCACGGCGCACACGGTAAACAGGACGATCTTCGGATCTCCCAGCCAGTTGAGCGCCAGCCCGCCAAGACCGATGCCGCGCAGAAACTCGTTGAGTACGCCCGTGTCCGGCTGGAGAATAAAGGTGAAGACGTAGCCGATCACCAGTGCACCGATGGTACACGGCAGGAATATGATGGCCCGGAAGAAATCCCGGCCCTTAAACGCCCGGTTTAAAAGGAGGGCGAACACCAGGCCCAGTCCCACTTTAATGACGGTGGTAATCACGGCAAACGAAAAGGTATGGCCGAGCGCGGGCAGAAAGCTCTGCGACGCGAATAAGTCCTTAAAATTCTCGATACCGATAAACTCCGGACTTTCAAAGTTGTAGATACTCCAGTTTGTAAAGGAAAACACAAAGCCGCCCGCAATCGAGCAGACATAAAACAGGGTGAATATGATGAGCGCCGGCACGACAAACACCAGCGGATAATACTTTTTCTCCAGCTTGCTCACAAGACTGCCTCCTTTTAAAAAGGACTGTCATACAACCGCTCCCGAAAAAGCTCTGTAAGACAGTCCAAACGATTCAATCACATGTTTAAATCCTTACTTAAATCCGTCGAATCCGAGCTGCTTCCCTACCACGATCACCGCGTCGCTCCATATCTTTGCGCAGTCCTCCGGGCTCTTCTGGCCGAGAAGGACGGAAAGGAACGAGCTGTTGGCATCGTCGGATGGGGTAATTACATACGTCTGGTTATAATGAATTTCAGTCAGCCCCTGATCGATATAGCTCTGGGTATCCTGAAGCGTTACGCTTAAATTTTCCGCGTCAACAGACTTCCAGACTGATGTACACGCCCTCGTATCCATGTTCAGCTTTAAATTCTCATCAGATGCCATGTAATTTAAGAAATCCTTTGCCGCATCTACATTGGCAGACTGATTCGAGATATAATATCCGCCAGGGCCGGCGATCGCAAGACGGCTGTCGCCATCCTTCGTCGGCGCCGCGAACATGCCGATCTTTCCTTTTCCGGATGGTTCTGTCTTGGCATACTCCGGGTCTGCCCAGTCGCCCATGTACATCATGGCGGCGGTTCCGGAAGCGATTGCCTTCTGTCCCATCTCGTACGTTGCGGTAGCCATGTCGCTGTTCACATATCCGTTGTCCACCCAGCCCTTCATTCTGACGTATAAGTCATTGAATTCCGGAAGAGAATCCCAGCGGATCTCGTTCTTATTCAGCTTCTCCAGCGCGTCCGGATTGGCAGCCAGAATATTGGGCCACTCGCCGTTGATGATCTGGTTTACGGTCCAGGCATCCGCCATGGACACGTAGACCGGTGTGATGCCTGCCGCCTTTAACGTGTCGCATACCGCGTTAAATTCCTCGAAGGTCTTCGGCACTTCCAGGCCGTTTTTCTCGAATACCTCTTTGTTATAGACGATTCCGAAGGAATTGACGCCTCCGTTGGGGAAACAGTAGATTTTACCGTCGCTGTGGGTGACAAATTCCTTCCCCGTATCGGTTAAATTGGCGACCCATGGCTCTGACGACAAGTCCACCAGATTCTTTGCATGCTGGTAGGATGCCGCCTGCGTACCGGTATCTCCAATAAAAATATCCCACATACCGTTGGTGGACATCTTCGTCTGAAGCAGGGAGTCGAACTGGTCATCATCGATGGCCTGCACATCCACGGTGTTGCCCGTAGCCTCTTCCCAGCCTTTCTTAAAGGTCTCAATATTGGATATCTCCACATGCGACGCCTTTAAGCCTACGGTGATGGTTACGCCCTTAGCCTTCTTCTCTCCCTGAGTCTCCTTCTGGCTTTCCGCCGCAGTCTGTCCTCCTGCCGTTTCTGTCGTTCCGGCCTTCTGGCCGCAGCCTGCCAGCATTCCGGCCGCAAGAGCCGCGCATAACAGAACACCTGTCAATTGTCTTTTCTTCATAGCTACCTCCTTCAATTTGTTTCATCTGTTGTGCAATCAGTATAATTGATTCTCGGAAAAAAGCGAATGGAAAAATTTCTCTTATCCGTTTGTATTTTTTTGACCTCTCTTTTTTCCATTGTCATTCCACCGATTTTTCGCTATGATATAGGTAATCACGCAGAAGGAAATGGAGACTGACATGGATTTAAAAAAGAGGCATTTCAAACTAAAATTCAAATTCCGGCTGTTTCTTTCCGTGGCCGGAATTTTCCTGTTCATCGCGCTTTTCGTATCCCTTTTATTTTCCATGACTTCACTTAAAAATGCAAAGGAAAATGATTACCGCGGCTCCGCCATGGTTCTGGAGCGCATCTCCTCCCAGATCGCGTCGCTGTATGAGCAGATGGATGTGGCCGCCACCTCCATCACAAAGAATTCCACGCTGCGGGGTACGGTGCTGAATTTGAATATCCGTGATTCCCAGCTCACCCAGCAGCAGATGATGGAGGAGCTGGAAAAGACCAGGACAATCCAGAAGACGCTGATTAACATGATGTTTTCACCCATCATCTCCAATGTGCTTCTCTACAACCGGAATCTGGACTATTTCTATTATACGGGCCTCTATCTTCACGATGAAGGCCTGTTAAAACGCGCCCTGTCGTCGGACCGCTCCTTCGAGCAGCTCATGGAGGCGCGGTACGACCAGCTCTACTTAGGCCCCCACCTCTCCCCCTGGTCCGGCGACGACAAGGTCGTGCTGTCCGCCATACGGAATTTTTCCGACATCACCACGACTCAGGACACACTCGTCGAGATCCAGGTGCCCTATGCCCACCTGGATTCCATCTGCCGCCAGGAAAGCTTCGGAGACGAGAAGGAGATCGTAATCCTCGATTCCGCCTGCCGCCAGATCTATCCCTACGAGGAGGCCGTCACCGTCCTTCCCCCTGAAACCATCGATCATATTGTTGCGCAGTTTGAGGATGGCGTTCCCGATTTCTACAGCGATGAATACGCCTATTACGGAAGCTCCATCTTAAATAACCGTTTTCACGTACTCTTAGTCTCCAACCAGAGCACACTGGCACAGTATCGGAAGCAGAATGCGACCAATACCATCCTGGCCGTTTTCCTCATTCTGACCACCACCTGTGCCATCATATTTGTCATTATCTCCATCGTTTCAAAGCCGCTGAACCAGATGATATGCTACATCAACGCGCTGAGCCTCGACCAGGATGCGCCCTTAAACCTGTCCTCAGACTTCCTCGATGAGTTTGAACTCATCAACAGCTCCTTCAATCAGATGCTGGTAAAGCTGAAGGACTCCATCAAGGAAGTATACGAGGCCCAGATCAGGGAGAGCAACGCCAACTTAGCGGCCCTCCAGGCCCAGATTAACCCTCATTTTCTCTACAACGCCTTAAACTCCATCAGCGCGGCCAGTGAGATTTACGGAAGCGAGGTTACCTCCAGGATGTGTCAGCAGTTCTCTTCCATGATGCGCTACATCACCTCCTCCAGCCCGGAGGCCAAGCTCAGCGAAGAGATACGCCACACCCGGAATTACCTGGACTTCATGAAAATCTCCTATGACGGCAGCTTCGATTACACCATTGACGCCCCGCTCGAAACAGCCAATCTCTTTCTGCCCAGGCTGACCATCGAGCCGTTAGTGGAAAACTGTTTCAAGCATGGCTTCCGGGAGTGTCTGCCCCCGTGGCACATCACCATCAGCTGCGCCATCGAAGGCGCCTCCTGGTTCATACGGATCGCCGACAACGGAAGCGGATTTTCACCGGAGGCTCTCTCTGATTTCCAGGAATTCAAGGACGCCTACGGCTCCAGAAAAACGGCAGACTTATACCGTGATCTGGAGATTGACGGCCTGGGATTAAAAAATATCTACGGCAGGCTGTTCCTGTATTTTAACGGAAATGTGGATATGTACATAGAAAACGGCGGTTCCCGCGCCCTGTGCGTTAGCCGCCCCGACAATCAGAACAGCCCCGGTGGCTGTCTCATCACAATAAGAGGAGAAATAACACATGATTAAGATCGTCGTCGCTGAAGACCAGCCACTGATTCTGAAGGATTTGTGTTTGAAAATTGAAAAATGCGATCCGGATATGGAGATAGCCGGGACCGCCACCGACGGCAGAGCGGCCTATGAAAAGGCGGCGGAGCTCCAGCCAGATATTCTCTTTACCGATATCAAGATGCCGTTTTTGAGCGGGCTTGAGGTGATCTCCCGGCTGAAGGCCGAAAACAGGCAGATTCACACCGTCATCATAAGCGGATACCGGGACTTTGAATTTGCCCGGGAAGCCATGAAGCTGGGTGTGGATGAGTATCTCTTAAAGCCGCTTTCGGCAGACGACATCTCCTACGTTCTCTCAGAGCTGAAAGAGAAAATCTCCATGAAAAAGAAAGATTACAACCGCCATCTCCTCGAATCCCTGATTCAGTCCCCCGGCAGCCGGACCGGGCATATCAACACGACGTTTCCCTACGACTGCTATCAGCTTCTTCTGATGACGGCAGGCTCTTATCCCACGTTCCTTCTGGATTACGCTCTGCCCCATGAGGACGTGGGGGCCTTTCACCTTTTGGAAACCGCATGCCGCTCCCGGAAGCAGGAGGGCGAAATGACTTACTTATTCTCCGGCAGGCACGAGAACGAACGCATCTGTCTCGTCTGCTGCAGCAATCCCGAAGCCACGACGGCGAGGCAGATCGCAGAGGATGTTCTCTCCGCTTCCTCAGGGTCCGGCCTCCCCATAACCGTCTGTATCAGCCGCCGCATCCGCCATGTGGACAACATCGGCATGGAGGTTCAGATCATGCGGACTTATACGGAGCGGAACCTGCTCTTCGGGCGCTCCTCCCTTCTGGAAGCCAAACCATTTGAAATGAATATGCCTGACCTGTCGTCCTATCTGACCGCCGCACAGCTTCAGAAATTCCTGTTCTGTGTCAGGAACCAGGATGAAGCCAGATTCCAGGAGACCATGGCCGCGCTTTTGGACGCCCTCGAAAGCCAGAACGCGGCCCAGATCACAGTAGATTACTGCTTAAAAAAGCTGTTTAAAGACTGTTTTCCGGAGCAGACCTCGGTGGATTTTGATTTGGAGATCGACGAATACATCACCTACTCCAAGAGCTACGGGGATCTCTTCTCCTACCTGAAGTTTTTCGTGGAGCAGCTCATGCAGAACGCCTCCCTCTGCAACACCTCCGGCCAGTCCGACTCCGCCAGAATGGCCGCGGATATTCAGGAATACATCGAGAAAAACTACGCCGCCAACATCAATATCAATGATATCGCCACCGCATTTTCCCTAACGCCGGCCTATTTCAGCCGCATGTTCAAGAAATACACGGGAACCAGGCCCATCGAATATCTGACCTCCGTGCGGATCCGCCACGCCTGCGAATACTTTGCCAACTCCGACTTTTCCGTGCGCCAGGTGGCGGAATTCTGCGGTTACTCCGATCAGTATTATTTCAGCAAGGCGTTTAAATCCATTACGGGGAAATCTCCTTCCGAGTACAGGATTCTTTCCCAGCCGTAGCGCAGGTTCCCCATCAATCCACCGATATCTTAAATACCAGCGGATAACCGCCTGACACCTTCGTCCGGATATGGAGCCCAGCCTCATCGCGGCTCCACTCCGGCGGCTCTGGACTCCCCAGGACCTGGACCGAGCGGATGATTCCATGGAATTTCGGCAGCTTCGACGCGTCCTGCTCCGCCAGGGATTCAATCACGTATTCCCCGCTTTCACTGCACGCCAGGACGGCAGCGTATAAGTAACCATTGGCCGTCGTAAACCGGAAATCCCTCGGGGTAAAATGCTTTCTGATTCTGTCGGTAAACTGGCCCTCCTCCACCTTTGTGGGACCTTCGCCGTATTTTCTCCAGACTCTGCTGCCGTATACCGCCTCGCCGTTGACCTTCAGCCATCTTCCGATTTCGAGGAGCACGTTTCTGTCCTCCCGGGATATGGTCCCGTCTGCCTTCGGCCCCACATTCAGCAAGAGACAGCCGTTTTTGCTGACAATGTCGATCAGGTCGCAGATAATATCCGCCGCCGGGCGGTACTCGTTGTTTTCCGTGTAGCACCAGGAATTTAACGCAATGGCCGTGTCTGTCTGCCAGAAAAACGGCTTTACATCGGCAAACTGGCCTCTCTCCACATCGGGAACCGCCGTCCCGAACGGAAATGCGTCATGCTTATAATTGATGACCACCGCTTCTCCCCACTGGACTCCGCGGTTATAATAGTAAGCCGCCAGCTTCCGCAAATACGGTTTAAAGCTGCTATGCTGAATCCACCAGTCGAAATACAGGACCTTCGGCTGATACCGGTCGATAATCTCGCAGGTGCGGACCAGCCAGTCGTTTAAGTACTCCTTTGTCGGCTCCGGCTTTCCATAGATGTCGTGGTGGTCCGGCTCCGGCATGGCCGGCCAGTAGAAATCCCCCCGTTCCATCGGCTCCTTGATGTCGCTGTCGAACTCTCTGCCGTGTCCCATGAAAAACCAGTGCTCCGCCCGATGGGACGACGCTCCGTTTACCATCCCCCTCTTTTGGCATTCCTTTGTCAGTTCTCCAAGAACATCTCTCTTCGGCCCCATCTCCCATGCATTCCAGCGGGAAATCTCACTGCGGTACATCATAAATCCATCGTGGTGCTCCGCCACCGGCACTACGTAGGCTGCCCCCGCCTCCGTAAACAAATCCGCCCAGGCGGCCGCATCAAACCGGTCCGCCGTAAACAGCGGAATAAAGTCCTTATATCCGAACGATTCGTGTTTTCCATAGACCGCCGTATGATGCTCATATTCCTTCGACCCCTGGATATACATATTGCGGGAATACCATTCATTTCCAAATGCTGGGACACTGTAGATTCCCCAGTGAATAAAAATACCGAATTTACCGTCCCGGTACCACTTCGGCGGCTCATAGGCCGACAACGATTCCCACGTATCCGTGTAGGGCCCCTGTTCGATCACCCTGTCGATTTCCTCCAAATACGGTTGTAAATGATACATGCTTCTCCTTTCTGTGCGCGGTTCACCGCACAACGCAGCCACTCCTGTTCCTCTCTATCATACGGAATTGTGGCCTGGAATCCAAGAGAAGGAGCTGACGTATTTTACCGGTATATGTCGTGTTTTCGAATATTTATGTTTGACTTTCCTTTATTTACGGGATATGATAGTTCTGTCTGATAACAAGAACAGAGAACTTCATTTCCGCGGCACGGAGGCGGTATTTTATGCATGATAACAGCTTGAATTTTACCTTTCCATTAGAACACGTTTCCTTCCAGGTCTCCATGGTATCCACTGGCAGAATGGTACAGTCCATCCCCGCCCACGCCCACGGCAGAGGGTGTTACGAGATTCATTATATCCGGCACGGCTCCGGGACCGTGGTGATAGACGGCGTCCCCCGGCGCGTCGGACAGAATACCCTTTATACCACCGGGCCTTCCATCCTTCATGAGCAGATTCCCGATCCGTCTGATCCCATGGTGGAATCCTGCATCTATCTGCGCGTATTCCCTGATTTCGAAAAAACGGAGCGCGGCAGCTCCCACGCCTGCCGGCGAAAGGACCCGAAGCGCGCCTCATTCCTGACGCCCTTTTTGGAACAGGCCTTCTGGATGGGGCAGGATACCCAGCAGGTTCTTCCCCTGTTTGATACGATTTTTCAGGAGCTGGAACAGAAAAGGCCGGGATACAGGCCGTTTCTCTCCGCTCTCTTTCAACAGCTGATCGTCTGTATCGCGCGCAATTATCTGGAGCCTGAGGCATATCATCCGGTTCCTGAAAACGGCTTTGAAGATGCTTCCGGGGACAGCAGCCTGTCTCTGATCGTGGAGGAAGCGTTTTTAAATGAATACCGGACCATCACGCTGGAACGGCTTGCCCGGCGGATCCACCTCTCGCCCAGGCAGACGGAGCGGCTGATCCGGCAGTATTACAACAGCACCTTTTTGAAAAAACGGACCGAAGCCCGCATCGGCGCCGCCTCTGTTCTGCTGAAAACAACGGAACTGCCGGTCGGTGAGATCGCAGAAATGACCGGCTACTCATCCTCCGAACACTTTTCCTATGCATTTAAAACGCATACCGGCATGAGCGCCCGGGAATTTCGCAGAAAATCGTCTTCCGAAGCAGGTCCACACTCCCTTTCGGAAAATGTTTTTTAGAAAAACGCAAGATTGGGTCACTACTTTGATAAAATACAATACAATAATTATAAAGACATTAATTAAGGAAATATCTTATGACTCAATTTGAAACGCTTCCTCTTTCCGCAACACAGGCAAATGATGACGATATCGATCCGGGATTTTTAGTACCGGACTATGGCAACGTAATCCCTCCATTTGATGAGGAGATCGATCCTGATTTTTCCGTTATGCCTCCATACCCGGATGGCGTTATCCCGGATCGCCCTTATCCGGAAGGCCCCGCTTATCCTCCTTTTTACCCGCCGTTCTTCCCGACACCGATGCCCTGTCTGTTCTGCAATACCAACCACTGGGCGCGCGGAAGCATCCGGTTCCTGAATGCGGCAACCGGCTATAATGCCTTTACCATCTACATCGATAACCGTCCGGTATACTCCAACTTAAATTTCCCTGAGCTGACGAGGTATCAGCATATCTCACAGGGCTATCACAGATTTTCCGTAGTCGGAAACGGCTATACCTACGTGCAGAAATCCATGTATGTCGGAGACGGCATGGCCACCATCGCAGTAATCAATTCGTCAACCGGACTGGATTTGACATCGATTGCCGACACCACCTGTCCGACGCCCAATGCAAACGCATGCTTCAGGGTCTGCAATCTGGCCTACTACAGCGGGCCGGTGAACACGGTCATCGGAAATGTCTATTTTAACTCGACCAACTTCAATCAGGCGGCCAGCTTCAGCTCTATGGGAAGCGGAACCTACACGGTAAACGTCGCCCGCTCCGCCCAGCCGCAGAATACGCTGGTCTCCACCACCGTCACGCTGCGTCCAGGACGCACCTACACCCTTTACGTATTGAACTGGAGCCCAACTCCCGATACGATCCAGACACTGCTGGTGGAAGACCGGAGAAATTGATCCTGTAAGGCTGCCCGGCGGTTGTAAATGGGGATTGACTGAACGGTAAATACAGACGAAACACAAAAATCCCCTGTAAACACTTATCACGCGTTTACAGGGGATAGATTTATCATCAATTAAGCCACTTTCGTCTTAGCAAGTTCTGCTAACTTGGCGAAGCCTTCTGCATCATTAACAGCCATGTCAGCCAGGACTTTTCTGTTTAAATCAACACCAGCTAACTTTAATCCATGCATAAATACGCTGTAGGATAAGCCATTGATCCGTGCCGCTGCGTTGATACGTGCAATCCATAACTGTCTGAACTGTCTCTTTCTTTCTTTTCTGCCTGCATAGGAGCTGGTTAATGCTCTCATTACAGACTGCTTTGCTACTCTATACTGTTTGGAACGAGCGCCTCTGTAGCCTTTAGCCATCTTTAACACTCTGTTATGTCTCTTCTTAGCGTTCATACCGCCTTTAATTCTTGCCATCGGTTTTTCCTCCTTCTTAACTTAAAATCCTATAAATATGGTAAAATCTTCTTCATTACTTTTGCATTGGTTGCGTCTGTAACGATATCTTTTCTAAGATTTCTTTTTCTCTTTGTAGACTTCTTAGTTAAGATGTGAGATTTGTAAGCTTTGTTTCTTACAAGCTTTCCTGTACCGGTCTTTTTGAAACGCTTTGCAGCTGCTCTGCTTGTTTTTAATTTAGGCATTGTATTTTCCTCCTTGATAATGTTCTATTAACGTTTTGGTGTTAAAAACATAACCATGCTTCTTCCTTCCACTTTGGACGGCTTGTCAATAACCGCTATATCGGCTAATTCCTTTGCGAAATCCTCAAGAATATATCTTGACTTTGACATATGCGCCATCTCACGACCTCTGAAACGTAAGGTTACCTTAACTTTATCTCCTTTTTCGAGGAACTTCCTTGCGGCGCCCATCTTTGTACTTAAGTCATTTGTGTCAATATTGGGAGATAAACGAACTTCCTTTACTTCGATTACCTTCTGTTTCTTCTTAGCTTCTTTTTCTTTTCTTGCCAGTTCGTATCTGTATTTACCGTAATCGATAATCTTACAAACCGGTGGCTTTGCGGTCGGAGCAATCTTTACAAGGTCCAGTTCTGCGTCTTTTGCCATCTGTAAGGCATCTCTCGCAGGCATAACCCCTAACTGTTCTCCATCTTCACCAATCAACCGAACTTCCTTGTCTCTAATTTGTTCGTTAATCATTAAATCGCTAATTGTCGTGCACCTCCTATAGTGTGTTTGGTCGGAATTCACATTACTGCCCGTCAGGGCGTAAAAAAAGTAGATAGACAAACGCTACCCACCATCAAAGTCTCTACACAGTATACCTATGTAAATAAGGCTATGAACCAGGGTCACTTACTCGTGCCGTGGTGAGGCGGATACCTACTTTCCTGACTGTTGTTTCCACAACTTGTTATAGTCTACAATATGACAGAAGAAAAGTCAAGTGTTTTTTATCGTTTTCTTAAACTTACGAAATTTGCAAGGAATAAGTAAAGAACAATAAGAAAGATTGTGGTATTGTAAACATATCAAATATATGATACCACAGAACCGCATAAAAAACAGGAGGAATCAATCTTGAATAAAAAAACAGTACTGCTTTCCGCCATTCTTCTCACCGCAGCACTGAGCGCCTGTTCCAGCCGCCAGGCCAGCCCGGAACCGTCGGAGGATCCGAACGCCACAGTGGAGCTCATGACAACAGACTCCAGCGCGCAAGCGCCATCTGCCCCCGGTCCGGCAGAGGAAAGCAGCTCTTCCATCCCGGCGGAGGTCCCTTCCGATGCTTCTGACAGAACCGGACGATTTTTAAAATCCACCAGCGGAGACGGCATTCTGGTCATTGACAACTACGGTCCCGTCGTCTTCACCTATGCCTCCGGCGACAGAAGCATTTTGGACACGCTGGACAACGGCGACGCCGTTTCCATGAAGGCCGGACCCATTATGGAGACGTGGCCGGGACAGACCACCGTCTATAGCTGTGAGCTTCTCAGAAAGGGGAGACGCGACGCGGTCGATCCCGATACCCTGGCGTCCCTGATGGAGATGGGACAGATCGCAAAAGAGCCGCTCTCCCCCATGTTCTATGCCAGAGATACCCTTTTTATCGGCACAGGCAGAACTGCCAGCCCCACCTGCGGAACGGAAGACGGCAGCTTTTCCTCCGTCATTGACAGCTTAAAGGTCCCGTCGGAAAATGGCCAGTCCAACTTCGGAAACGAGGGCGACGGCTACATTTCCCTCTGGGATGGCGCCATGGCAGTCAGGGACGGCGACCATTACACGCTGTTTCTGGCAAAGGGAACGTTGGAATATGAAGGCCGTTTCTTTCGTCAATCGGATTTGAGCGAGGATACGGTCGCCTGGCTGGAATCCTATAACAACCTCCCGGAGGAGGGCCGCAAGTCCATATCCTACGTCCCTTATGATCTTATGCCGGAAGACAATACAGGCATAACAGCAATGGAGACGGATGCCTCAGCTCCCTGAGGAATCCGTCTCCATTCTTCTTTCATCTTACCTTTCTTTTTTTCTATTCTTTTTTCTATACTAATTCATTATATTTTCCGCGTTTTACGTAGTGGGTATGCAAAAGCTTATGGGCCAGATGGCCGCCGGGTTCTCCCAGGAACTCCTCATACAGCTTCATAAGATCCGGATTCTCGTGGGACTTGCGCAGAGGCTTGTGTTCGTCCTCGCTGTAGAGCGCCGCCGCACGTTTTTTCCGGAAATCGTCCTCCTTCGGACGCGGCTGGCCGCCGCCTGCGATGCAGCCGCCCGGACATCCCATGACCTCGATGAAATGGTACGGCGAGGTGCCGTCCGCCACCTCTCTCATCAGCATGGAGGCGCCTTCCAGTCCGCTGGTTACCGCCACCTTCACTTCCACGCCTTCCAGATGCTTATACTCCGGAAGCGTGTCTTCGATGACGAAGGACGCGGTCTTAATCTGTTCCAGACCCACGATCGGTGTCACGTGAAGCCCCTCAAAGGGCAGTTCCCGTCCCGTTACCAGTTCGTACACGGTACGCAGCGCGGCCTCCATAACACCGCCGGTTACGCCGAAGATATCGGCGGCACCCGTGGAGAGTCCCAGCGGCGCGTCAAAGCTTCCTTCCGGCAGATTGACGAAATCGATGCCCGCCGACTTGATCATCCGCGCCAGTTCCCTGGTCGTCAAAACCGCATCCACATCCCGGTTTCCGTCTACTTCCATCTCGCCCCTCTCGATCTCATACTTCTTAGCCGTACACGGCATCACGGAGACGACATACAAATCCCGGGGATCCATGGAAAGGCGGTCCGCATAGAATGATTTTACCACCGCTCCCATCATGGTATGCGGGCTCTTACAGGTGGACAAATGGTCCAGCTCCTCCGGGAACTGGTGCTCGATATGCTTGATCCATCCCGGTGAACAGCTGGTAATCATCGGCAGAACCGCGTCCCCTCCGGTGAGCACAGCAAAAAGTCGGTGCAAAAGCTCTGTTCCTTCCTCAATAATCGTTAAATCCGCGGAGAACAGCGTATCGAAAACGTCGTCAAAGCCAAGCTCGTGGAGGGCCGAAGCCATTTTCCCGGTAACCGGAGTTCCGCATGGAAGGCCAAATTCTTCGCCGAGGGCCGCGCGGACAGCGGGCGCCACCTGAACGACCACGCGCTTGCCCGGGTCGCCTAATGCCTTCCAGACCCGGCTTAAGCCATCCGTCTCCTGCAGCGCTCCGGTGGGACAGACCACCGTACACTGGCCGCACATGGCGCAGGCCGTGGAATTAAGCGGAAGCCCCATAGCCGGGCTGATGACCGTATCGAAGCCGCGGTTCTGCGCCTGTATGGCCCCCACGTGCTGTATCTCGTTGCACACGGTCACGCAGCGGCGGCACAGGATACATTTGCTGGTATCCCTAGTGATGGAAGGGGAAATGTCCACGCTGCATCCGGAGCGCTCGCCCTCCAGCCGGGTCTCCGTGATTCCCAGCTCATAGCCCAGCTCCTGGAGTTCGCAGTTCTGGTTTCTGTTGCAGCTTAAGCAGTCCTTCGGATGGTCGGAAAGCAGCAGTTCATACAGGACCTTTCTGGCCGCGCGGACCTTAGGTGAATTCGTATGAACCACCATGCCGTCCCTCGCCCTGACGATGCAGGAGGCCTGGAGATTCTTCATCCCATCCACCTCCACGACACAGATCCGGCAGGAACCGTATGTATGGACATCTTTTAAATGACAGAGGCTTGGGATTTTGATGCCGGCTTTTGCCGCTGCCTCCATGATGGTCGCTCCCTCTTCTATTTCTACTGTTTTTCCATTGATTGTCAGCTTTATCATCTCTCTTACCTCCTGTCACAGTGCAGGCACCGGAACGCCTCACCGATTGCGTCTAATTTGTGGAAGCCGCACGCCACTTCCTTAAAGTTGTCGATCCTCTCATCCACAGGAAGCGTTCTGACCGGGAATCTCATATGCGGTTCGGTCACTTCCATGTCGGGGATCACCGGAATCTCCAGCCACTCGCCCATATTCAGTTCTCCGCTGCCGCCTAAGTACTTGTCGATATTGACGGCCGCTTTCTTTCCGTCGGCAATGGCGTTGACGGCGACATTGGCTCCCCACGGGCTCGTATCGCCTCCCGCAAACACGCCTTCCTCCGAAGTGCGGCTGGTAAACTGATGAACGTCAATCCTGCCTTTTCTGTCGAAGTCCAGCTGGGTTGTCTGATGGAATTTATGATCCACATCCTGGTTGATGGCCGTTATGATGCCGTCACACTCCAGCAGAAACTCGGAGCCCTCGATATGTGCGCTTCTGCGCCGGCCATCCGGACCGTAATCCGTAAGCTGCCGTTTTACCAGCTCGATGCCGCAGACAGCTCCGTCTTTCTCTGTGATTCTCACAGGGGATGCCAGGGTGATGATGCGGATTCCCTCTTCTCTCGCTTCCTTGACCTCCTCGGCGCCGGCCGGCATTTCCCGCTCGGTTCTGCGGTATACGACCGTTACCTCCTTTGAGCCGAGCCGGACCGCCGTACGCGCCACATCCATGGCCGTGCTTCCGCCGCCTATGACGACAAGGCGTTCGGGAACCGAAAGGCTCTGTTTTAAGCCGATTCGTTTTAAGAAGATAAGGCCGTTTTCCACACCCGGTAAATCCTCACCCGGTATGCCCAGGGTTCTCGACTGCTGTGTTCCGATTGCCACGTAGACGGCGTCGCTCTGATTTTTCAATTCCTCAAAGGAGACCGCCTCCCCGATTCTTACGTTGCAGTGGATGTTTACGCCGCTCTGTTCGATGGCCTTCACCTCTTTTGCCAGCACCTCCTTCGGAAGGCGGTACTCCGGAATTCCCCAGTAAAGAACTCCGCCGGCAACACTCTCCGCCTCGTATACGTGAACCTCATGGCCTAAATTAGCCAGGTAATACGCACAGGTCAAACCGGAGGGTCCGCCTCCCACGACAGAAATTCGCTTCCCCGTGGCCGGCTTCGCCTCCACCTTCGGAATCTCGTATCCATCCTGAAGCACATAGTCTCCGATGAAGCGCTTTAAGGAACAGATGGAGACGGCTTCGTCCACCTGGGCGCGGCGGCAGCGGTCCTCGCACGGATGCGTACAGATGCGGCCGCAGACGGACGGGAATGGATTATCCTGGCGGATCAGCCGGTATGCGTCCTCAAATCTTCCTGCGGAGAGCAGGCTGATATAGCCAGGTACAAACACGTTGGCCGGACAGGCGTTGCGGCACGGCGACGTCTGCAGCTCGGAACAGACTCCGGCGCGGCAGTGTTTCTCGTAAATATGTTCCTCGTATTCATTTCTGAAATAACGGAGTGTGGAAAGCACCGGATTCGGGGCAGTCTGGCCCAGGCCGCACATGGCTGTCTGCCTGATGGTCTCCGCCAGCTCCTCCAGAAGCTCCAAATCGCCTTCCTCACCCTTTCCTTCCGTAATCCGTTCCAAAATCTCCAGCATCCGCTTTGTGCCGTTCCGGCAGGGCAGACACTTTCCGCAGGACTCATCACGGATAAAGTCCATAAAGTATCTGGCGGTATCAACCATACACGTGTTTTCACTCATAACCACCAGGCCGCCGGATCCCATGATGGCTCCCAGCTTCGCCAGGGATTCATAGTCCACTGCCGTGTTTAAATGTTCCCCGGTGAGACATCCGCCGGAAGGACCGCCGGACTGAATCGCCTTGAATTTCCGTCCTCCCGTGATGCCTCCGCCGATTTTATAGATAATGTCCCCCAGCCGTATTCCCATGGGGACCTCGATAATTCCCGCGTTGATAATGTCTCCCGCAAGGGCGAATACCTTGGTGCCTGCGCTCTTTTCCGTGCCGAACTGCCGGTACCACTCCGCGCCGTTCAAGATAATGGGCGCCGCGTTTGCCAGCGTCTCCACGTTGTCTATAATCGTCGGTTTATCGAATAAGCCCCGCTCAAACGGGAACGGCGGTTTCTGCCTCGGTTCCCCGCGTTTTCCCTCTATAGACGCCAGAAGAGAGGTCTCCTCACCGCAGACAAATGCGCCCGCGCCGATCCGGATCTCCAGATCGAACTGAAATCCGCTTCCCAGAATATCGGTTCCCAGAAGTCCCCGTTCTCTCGCCTGCTCGATGGCGGCGGAAAGGCGCTCCACTGCGATCGGGTATTCCGCCCTGACATAGACGTAACCCTTGTCTGCGCCGATGGCATAGGCGCCCAGCATCATGCCTTCGATGATACTGTGAGGATCGCCTTCCAGAATACTGCGGTCCATGAACGCGCCGGGATCACCTTCATCGGCGTTGCAGACCATATATTTCTGTCCGTCCTCGGACACGGCTTTCAAGCCCGATTCCCATTTGATTCCCGTCGGGAAACCGGCGCCGCCGCGGCCGCGGAGTCCGGAGGCCTTCATGATCTCCACCACCTCTTCTCTGCTTAAGCCGTCCAGTGCTTTCGCAGCAGCCGCGTAGCCATCCCTTGCAATGTAAGCTTCCATGGAGGCAAACTCCATGCGCCCGCAGTTGCGCAGCGCGATGCGGACCTGCTCTTTAAAGAAATTGATGTCATCCAGCTTCGGAATGTAGCGTTCCTCCTCCGCATCGTAAAACGTATACTCTTCACAGACCTCCCCGCCGATCAGATGGCGCTCCACGAGATCCGCCACCTTCTGCGGATTCATGGCCGTGTAGAAAATTCCGTCCGGCTCCACCAAGAGAACGGGCCCCGCCGCACACGTTCCCATACAGCCTGTCACCAGAATCTCCACCTCCGACTCCAGCTGATGCTCTGCGAGAGACATTTTGAGCGCCTCCTGCACCTCTCCGCAGTGAGAGGAGATACAGCCGGCGCCTCCGCAGACCAGAATCCGGCGTTTAAAGGCTTTTCTTTTTTCTATGTAATCCTTTTTTATATCTGCAAGCATGGCAGAATTTGTGATTTTATTTTCCATTCCATTACTCCTCCTAGTTATGAGCACTTAGAGACCGTATTGTGGTCTCTTACGTGCGATACATGCCACTCTGCTTGGTGAGGTCTTTCACGAACCTAGCAGAGTGGTCCATCATAATATCTTGCAAGAATCTGCTCCAGCTTATCCGGATTCACCTGCTTGTAAACCTGGCCGTCAATGGACATCGCCGGGGCCAGACCGCAGGCGCCGATGCATCGCGCCACCTCCAGCGTAAACTTCCGGTCCTCCGTCGTATCGCCGATCTTCACATCCAAAAGCTCCTGAAGCCGTTCCGATATCTTCTTTCCGCCCCGCACATAGCACGCCGTTCCGAGACAGACGCGGATCGTATGCTCTCCTCTCGGCTGCGTGGAAAAGAAAGAATAAAAGGAAACCACCCCGGATACCTCGGACAGCGGAATATCCAGCGCGTCCGCAACCGTCCTTTGTACCTCCAGGGGCAGATATCCATAGATTCCCTGCGCCATGTGAAGCACAGATATCAGCGCCCCCTCCTTTCCCCTGTACTCCGAAGCCAGCTCCCCAATCCGCCCGAGTAAAGTCTCAGGACTGCTGTCACACCCTTCGCAGCAGCAATGTTCCGTGTTTTCTTTCATCATGATTCCTACCTCCTCATTATATTGTGAAAAATTATACAAAGTTAAAGAGAGAGCAGCCTCATCAGCTGCTCTCTCTCATCCACCATGTATTATTGAAACACCAAAACCTCTTATGCTCAAAACAGTATCCCGACATCGTCATTCCTCACTATTCTGAAATCCAAAAAATTTTTAGGTAATCTAATTTTTTTATAGTTTCATACTATCATGCAGTGACAACTCCTGTCAAGCCATTGTTTTTTTTTGACACAATCTGCATTGCCGCGAACGCTTCGCTCCAGGTGTTTTACGAATTTTCAGGATTGAATATTTGCGGGAAATATTTTACAATGATTCTATCAGGCTTCATGGCCGCCGCACTTTATGAAATTGCTGATGCGGTCTGAAGCATTTTAAAGGGGGAATCTCATCCATGTGGTTTTTGTTTGCTCTCCTCTCATCGGTTTTTGCCGCCCTGACCTCCATACTCGCAAAAGTGGGGATCGAAGGCGTCAATTCCAACCTGGCTACCGCAGTCAGGACCGTCGTGGTCGTGATTATGGCGTGGGTCGTCGTATTCATGACCAACACCCAGAACGGTCTTCCCGATATCGGCAGGAAAAGCTGGATTTTCCTGATTCTTTCCGGCCTTGCTACCGGCGCCTCCTGGATCTGCTATTACAAGGCGCTGCAGATGGGGGAAGCCTCCAAGGTGGTGCCCGTAGACAAGTTCAGCATCGTGCTCACCGTCATCCTGGCTTTTCTTTTCCTGCATGAGCAGATCACCATCAAAAAACTGATCGGAATCCTGCTTATTACGGCCGGAACCTTTTTCATGATCCTTTAGGAGGCAAAAACACCGCATGGCAAGAAGCTTACACGCTTCCCGCCATGCGGTGTTTTTATTTTCTATTATCTTTCCCTGAATGATGCACATTCCGTGTGGCTGGCCTCACTCGCACCGTCTCCGGCGATACCGATATGATCCGCGGAACAGTGGCGGCCTTCGTTGTATACACATTTTACCGCTTCACAGTCCACTTCCAGCCTGTTTTCAGGTGTCTTGAACAGGTTATGGTAAGCACCGTCCTTATTCTCGTCAAAGCTGCCGCAGCACGTGTCACACGTGTCTTTTGCCTGCTCGCCCTCTACGATGATCGCAGCCTTACAGCAGCAGTTTTCCGCATTGTGAAGGCAATTTGTCACGTTACAGTCCAATCTCGTCATGGAATATCCCTCCTTGAGAATTCTTAAATTCTATCGCTTCTGCAGGAGTTATTATGCGCAGGCGGGACAGGAACTATTCGACATTAATTGTTTTAATTTCCTTTGTACGGATTTCACGGCTGATGGCATCGATGAAATCGGAAAGGGACTTCTGCCCTTCATCTCCGTTAAAACGGCTGCGGACAGACACAAGGCCGTCCTCCTCTTCCTTCTGTCCTACGACCAGCATGTACGGAAGCTTGGCCAGACGCGCCTCTCTGATCTTGTATCCGATCTTCTCCGCCCGCTCATCCACAGTCGCCAGAATACCGTTAGCCTTAAGCTCTGCTTCCACCTTTTCCGCGTAATCATGATACTTTTCAGATATCGGGAGCACTCTCACCTGTTCCGGACACAGCCATGTCGGGAACGCGCCTTCGTACTTCTCGATCAGCCAGGCCAGAGTTCTCTCATAGCAGCCCATGGAGGTGCGGTGGATAATATACGGACGCTTCTTGGTGCCGTCCTTATCCACGAAGCTCATGTCGAACCGGTCGGCTAAGAACATATCCAGCTGAATGGTGATCATGGTGTCTTCCTTGCCGTATACATTTTTCGCCTGGATATCCAGCTTCGGGCCATAGAAGGCAGCCTCGCCCACCTCTTCCGTGTACTCGATGCCGATGTCGTCGAGAATCTTTCTCATGGCAGCCTCAACTTCATCCCACATCTCAGCATTTCCCAGATAATGGTCGGCATTTTCCGGATCCCATTTGGACATGCGGTAGGTCACGTCTTCTTCCAGTCCCAGCGTCGTCAAGCAGTATTTTGCCAGGTCCACACAGCCTTTAAACTCCTCCTCCAGCTGGTCCGGTCTCACCACGAGATGGCCCTCGGAAATGGTAAACTGACGCACACGGGTCAGTCCGTGCATCTCGCCGGAATCCTCGTTGCGGAAAAGTGTGGAGGTCTCGCCGTATCTGCAAGGCAGGTCGCGGTAGGACTTGGGGCTCTGTTTGTATACGTAATACTGGAATGGACAGGTCATGGGACGCAGTGCGAACACTTCGTCGTCCTTCTCCTCGTCACCCAGCACGAACATTCCTTCTTTGTAGTGATCCCAGTGATCGGAAATCACGTATAAATCCTTTTTCGCCATCAGAGGAGTCTTCGTCCTCATATAGCCGCGTTTCTCTTCCTCATCCTCGATCCATCTCTGAAGCGTCTGGATGATCTTTGCGCCCTTCGGCATCAGCAACGGAAGGCCCTGTCCGATTACATCCACGGTAGCGAACAGCTCCAGCTCACGTCCCAGCTTGTTGTGGTCGCGGTTCTTAATATTGGCTAAGTACTCCAGATATTCGTTCAGCTCTTCCTTCTTCGCAAAGGCCGTTCCGTAGACACGGGTCAGCATGGCGTTCTTCTCGCTGCCCCTCCAGTAGGCTCCTGAGGAAGAGGTCAGCTTAAAGGCCTTGATCGGCTTCGTACTCATCAGATGAGGTCCTGCGCACAAATCCGTAAAGTCTCCCTGGCGGTAGAAGGAGATCTCCGCGTCTTCCGGTAAATCCCGGATCAGTTCCACTTTATACGGTTCCCCTTTTTCCTCCATAAATTTGATGGCTTCCTCGCGCGGAAGCGTAAAACGTTCCAGCTTTTCGCCGGCCTTGATGATCTTCTTCATCTCGGCTTCAATCTTATCTAAATCATCCCTGGAAAAGGAAGGAGTCTCAAAATCATAGTAAAAACCGTTCTCGATGGACGGTCCGATGGCCAGCTTTGCCTCCGGATAGAGGTGCTTCACTGCCTGTGCCAGCACATGGCTCGTCGTGTGACGGTAGGCCGCCAGTCCGGCCGGATCATGAACGGTCAGGATACTTAAGCTGCAGTCCTGCTCTACCATAGTTCTCAAATCCACTACCTTGCCGTCCACCTCGCCTGCGCATGCATTTCTCGCAAGGCCTTCGCTGATATCCGCCGCAATCTCATAAACGGACATCGCCTGTTCGTATTCTTTTACGGAACCGTCTTTTAATGTTATCTTCATCATTAAGTTTCTCCTTTTCTATCATCTTTCCCCTTTGTCAGAGGCAAAATACTCTTCGATCACCGAAAGTGTCTCTCCGATCACTTCTTCCGTATGCGCCTTCGATAAAAACATGGCTTCAAACTGTGACGGTGCGAGATGAATCCCCCGGTTCAGCATATATTTAAAATACCTGGAAAATGCTGCAGTATCAGCCGTCTTCGCGCTCGTATAATCCATAACTTCCCTGTCCGTGAAAAAGAGACAGCCAAGGGATTTCACAGAATTCACGCGATATCCAATTCCATGTTTCTTTAAAATACCGCGGATTCCATCATAAAGCATGTCGCCCTTCCGGCTTAAATCCACATAAATTTCCGGATTTTCATAAAGTATTTTCAGCTGTGCCAATCCGGCAGCCATGGCGATCGGATTTCCGCTCAGAGTTCCTGCCTGGTAGACAGGTCCCGCCGGCGCCACCTTCTCCATGATTTCCCGCCTTCCACCATATGCGCCCACAGGCATTCCCGCGCCGATAATCTTGCCGTAGGTAACCAAATCCGGCGCCACTCCAAATAAGCCTGCCGCTCCGGTAAAGCCCAGACGGAATCCCGTGATGACCTCATCGAAAATGAGCATGGCGCCATACTCATCGCAAAGACTGCGAAGCCCTTCTAAAAAGCCATCAGCCGGAGGAACCACGCCCATATTCGCGCCTGCCGGCTCCACGATAATCGCTGCAATCTCATTCTTCTCCACTTCGAGGAGACTCTTCACACTGGCTAAATCGTTATAGACAGCAATCCTGGTATCCTGTGTACAGCCAGACGGAACTCCGGCGCTGTCCGGAACTCCGCTCGTCATGACGCCGCTTCCGGCACTGACCAGCATAGCATCACTATGACCGTGGTAACACCCAGCAAACTTGATTATCCCGTTTTTCCCCGTGAATCCGCGTGCAGCACGCACAGCGCTCATCACAGCCTCGGTACCGGAGTTTACCATACGGATCATATCGATATGGGGAATCCGTTCACAGATGTATTCCGCCATTTCCACCTCACGCTCTGTCGCGCAGCCAAAGCTCAATCCCGATTCGCAGGCGCGAATGACCGCCTCCCGGATCCGTTCATCATTATGGCCCAGAATCATGGGACCCCAGGAACAGATATAGTCCGTATATTCACGCCCGTCCACATCGTATATCCGGCAGCCGTCTGCTCTACTTATAAAACGTGGGGATTCCCCAATCGCGCCGTAAGCCCTTACCGGGCTGTTGACACCGCCCGGAATCACCTTCAGGGCGCGCTCAAATAACACTTCAGATCTTGAACTCATCCGATTCTCCCTTCTTCCATAAAGCCTGCCAGTTCCTTCGCAAAATAGGTCAGATAGATGTCTGCTCCGGCACGGTATGTTCCAGCCGCCATTTCACAGATAATCTTCGCCTCATCGATATATCCCATTGCGGAGGCCGCCTTAACCATGGCATATTCCCCGCTGACGGAGTATGCCGCCACGGGGAGAAGCGTACTCCTCTTCACCTCTTCAATCACATCCAAGTATGCAAGCGCCGGTTTCACCATCAAAAGATCAGCGCCCTCAGACGCATCCAGCAAGGCTTCCTTGATCCCTTCTCTTCGGTTATGGTAATCCATCTGATATCCTTTCCGGTCACCGAAGGACGGCGCTGAACCTGCCGCCTCGCGGAACGGCCCGTAAAACGCGGAAGCATACTTCACCGCATAAGAAAGGATAGGGGTATCCCAGTGCCCGCTATCGTCGAGCTTTCTCCGGATGGCCCCTACGCGGCCGTCCATCATGTCTGATGGTGCGACCATATCCGCCCCCGCTTCCACATGGGACAGCGCCGTTTGGGCCAGAAGTGAAAGTGTGCTGTCATTGTCCACCTCACAGCCGCACAACAGGCCGCAATGGCCGTGGGAAGTATATTCACACAGGCATACATCCGTGATTAAATATGCTTCCGGGAACCGCATTTTGGCCTCCCGAAGCGCCCGCTGAACGATCCCATCCTCCGCGTATGCCTGGCTTCCCACCTCATCTTTCTTATCAGGAATACCAAACAGCATCACTTTATCCACACCAGATTCCAGAACCTGATTTAACGCAAATAAGAATCTGTCAATGCTATAACGGTACTGTCCCGGCATGGACGGAATTTCCTCTTCCACATTGATCCCCTCCCGCACAAACATGGGATAAATGAGAGAACTCTTATCCATTCTTGTTTCCCGCACCATTCTCCTGAGCGGTTCATTCTTTCTCAGCCGTCTCGGTCTTACATTCATGTCCATCTTCCGTTTCCTCCAGTCATATCAGCATTCTCCATAGAGTCCCTCAAGTGCTTGTAAACACGCTCTGAAGGTCTCCTGATCCAAAGATTCCTTCAGACCGAAAAGCATCTTATTTACTACTTTTGCGGCCGCCGCATCCACAGCTTCCAGTAACAGGTTGCTGTCTTCTTCACCCAAAGGCGCTTTTTTATATATCTTTTCGATTCTGACATTTAGATCATTCACCGCACAGCTCTTAATTTTCTGAATTTCAGTGATCACATCGCGGCCTGATAACCAGCCGTAGAACTCGTCAATATATTTTTCCAAAATTGCTCCGGCCTGGCCAAAGCTTTCCGCCATCTGTACAGAAAGTGACGGCGCCTGGAAGCTGTCCATGTCATAAAGTGTAATGCGGTCGAGCATTCCCACTTCCTGCTCGATATCTCTCGGCACCGCTAAATCAATCATCACCACAGGACCCAAAAGGCCTGCCTTTTCCACCAGTTCCTTCGTAATGGTATGATTAGGGCTCGATGTGGCCGACACCACCAAGTCACATTTACCGAGCAGTTCCGCACGTTCTCCGTAGTTGATCCGTTTACACCCTTCCGGAATCTTTACAACACCACTCTTATACTGACGGACAGTAACGGTCACATCTGCACTTTTCTCCTTCAGGGCCAGGGCAGCCACCCGTCCCATCTCGCCGTTTCCAATCACCATGCAGGTCTTTCCTTCCAGGGAAAATCCCTGTCCCTCCAGAAACCGGATCGCATAGTCAATGACGGAGGAATTTCCTCTGGAAAATGTGACTTCAGACTTCACTCTTTTCGCCGCAGTCACAGCCATACGAAAAAGGACCTCCAAAAGTCCGTCTGTGCAGTATTCCTCTCTTGCCAGTGCAAGGGCATCCTTTACCTGAGTAATGATCTGGTCTTCTGCGAGAATCTGGGACTTAAGTCCACTGGATAAATAAAATAAGTGTTCCACCGCCGCGGTGTCTTTCCGCTCTGTAAAATACTCTCTAAACTTCTCTCCTGAAATCCCCTTTTCTCTGCACAAAAAATCATATAGTGAAATGGAATATTCCTCCCGAATACTCACATACAGCTCGGTCCGGTTACATGTAGACAGCACCACGCAGCCTGCCACGCCTTTTTCTGCTTTAAGCCGATGCATAAACTCAGCCGCATTCTTTTTCGTAAAGGCGAATACGGAACGAATGTCTACGGCTGCCCTGCTGTGATCAATTCCTATCATAAAAATTCCCATTTTTCTCACTCCGTATCATGTAAAAATATAAACACTCATCCGAAACCGCCCCACACGATTTATAAAGGAATATGAATCATTTTTTGTTGTTTCCGCGGCGCACGGCAATATTTAGGAAAGTCCTTCACCGCGCCCCAGCGTAAAGTAAAGAATCACCGCGATCACAAGAGGCGCCAGAAATCTCACGATAAAACTCCACGTTCTCCTCATCACCATCGGATATCTTCCCTCCGATTCGATCTCCTCCACCGCGTTCTTCGTCCCCCATACCCATCCGACAAACAGGCAGAAGGCCAGAGCGCCCAGAGGGATCATCAGGTTGTCCGTAAATTTTTCCATCACTGCATTCATCGGCAGCATGGTAAAGCCCTGTGAGAAATCGAGCCACGGAAGCTTAATGCCTCTCGCATCGGACTGCGACAGGGAGTATCCGGCGCTCAGCACCGTCATCGGAACAGATAAGACAATCGTGGATTTCAGTCTGCTGAAATGAAACTCTTCGCTGATAAATGCCACACAGCTTTCCAGAATACTGATCGCACTGGTCAACGCCGCAAAGAACAGCAGGATAAAGAACACCAGTCCGAACAGCCTGCCGCCCGGAAATCCGGCGAACACCTCCGGCAGCGCCATGAAGGCAAAGCCGCCGCCCATTCCCAGTCCTTCCGCCCCCAGCGTGACAAACACAACCGGGATGATCGCAAAGGCCGCCAGGATGGCCACCATGGTATCCAATGCGCAGATGCTGACCGCACTCTTCACCAGATGATCGTCCTTCGGAACATAGGAACCGTACGTCACCATGATCCCCATGCCCACGGAAAGGGAAAAGAAGGCCTGTCCCAATGCCCCTACCAGCGTGTTGCCGTTAAACGACTCCGGCCGAATGGTCAGCATAAAGGTAAGTCCCTCTTTCGCCCCCGGAAGCGTGACTGCCCGGATCACGCAGGCCAAAAGGAGGAGAAACAGTGCCGGCATCAGGACCTTGCTGACACGCTCAATTCCTGAAGACACGCCCTTTACCACCACATAGATACAGAGAAAAAGAAATGCCGCTCCCCAAAGAAGCGGTTCCACCGGCTTCGCAATGAAGTCCGCGAAATACGTCTGGTACGGATTCGCCGCTGCCCCAAAATGCGCGCCGCTCACATAGACCCAGATATATTTCATCACCCATCCGCCAACAATGCTGTAATAAGACATAATGACAAAGAGAGTCAGAACGCCGATTCCTCCCACGAATGTGAATCGCTTATCCAGCTGCCGGAACGCCCCGATCACATTTTTCTGCGTCCTCCTTCCGATTGATAATTCCGCCAGCATTACCGGAAAACCAATCAGAGCGACGATAATGATATAGCAGAGAATAAACGCGCCTCCGCCGTACGCCCCCACCTTACCCGGAAACTTCCATATATTGCCCAGGCCGACGGCAGAACCTGCCGCCGCCAGTATGAATCCCACGTTGCTTGCCCACTGGCTTCTCTTCTGATGCATAGTTTCCTGTACTCCTCTTGTCTGTTCGTTTTGTTATTCCCGCGAGCAACGAGTCAGGCGGGCGCGCTTGCGGGTCCACCTGACGACTGCCGCGGGGTTTTTGACTTACAGCAGTATAATAAGTGCGGCTGTAATCGCTGCGATGCTTATGATGATGGAGAGGGAATTGACCGCGCTCGCCATCTCTACATCTCCATTCAAGGCCCCCGTAAATGCCGGAGCGATCGAGGCCACCGGCCCCAGAGACACGATTGCCAGAGTCTGGCGCACTTCCAGCCCGAAGGGGGCAAAGAAATAAAAGCCAACCGCCATCAGAACCGCAATGCCGTAGCGCATCACGAGAATCTGCACGATCTGTGCAATTTTTTCCCGGTCCATGTGGATTTCAAATCCGATCCCAAGCATCAGGAGCGCCAGAAACGCATTGGCGCCGCCCGCTGTATCCGCGAAGCTGATCATCACTGCCGGAAGCTGCAATTTTAAAATGCTGAGAATTGTCATGACGATATATGCGTCAAACGGAATCGAGGAAAAGAGCTTCTTCGTCATTCCCGGGAGAGACGGCTTTTCATCCTCTCCCACCACCATACCTGCCAGTGTAAACGTCATCCCCGTACACATAATGGAGTTGCCCGCATCAAACAGACTGGTGGCCGCAAATCCCACAGGGCTTAAAAAGCTCTGCACAAAGGGCATGGTGAAATTGCCGATATTGTAGCCCGACATATTGAGCATGGCAAAGGCCCTCGTCTCCTTCGGCTTTCTTATATTGATCCCATATCCGACGGCGATCGTCACAAAATTGCAGAGAAGTCCGATTACGCACATGGCAAGCAGTGAATAATCCATGGTTATCTTGCTGAAATTCGATACAATAGCCGCCGGCAGTGTTATTTTAATCACGATATTGGAAATCAGGTAAAAATCCTTTGCGTGAAAAAATCCCACCCGCTTCAGAATATAGCCCATGGCGATGATTGCAACAAACGCAAACGCTTTTGTCAGTACTGCTGTCATATCCAGTCCCCTCCCGGCCATTGATCACGGCCATCTTTTGCTTCTTATTTATTTCTTTCTTTCAATCCACATTCTGAGTCCAGAATACAAAACTCAGAATGACATAGTAGCTATGCTACCATTAAAATTTGCACACAATTTTCATCCTAACCTGTTCTGAACATTTTGTAAAGAGTAATTTACGAATCCGTTTCAATTTCTTTGTCCATATGCATTGCATAAGAGACATCCGGCCTCAGTTCCGCCTCCACACGCTCAAAATTCTCCTCCAGAACCGGAAACGGAGGCCATGCGTAATCGCAGATCAGCTGCAGCGCCGCCTCTTTCACGGAAAGCGTATTGTCACTGACGATGACCACCTGCAGAAGGTCCACAATGGCGTCCTGATACGGCAGCTGATACCCAAACCACGGATCCAGAAAACGGTCCAGACAGAAAAGAAGGCTCTCCTTCTTCCCCATATCCGTTCCCATCAGGACATTCCTTATGGCCTCTATCCCGCTCTTCACAATCTCCATCTCAGCATCGGTATAAGTTATGTAAGACATCTGACATCTCCCGCCTTCCTTTTATCATGACAAAAGGAGCTGCCCACTGATTACCCAGCGAGGCAAGCTCCATCAAAACTTGTCTGTTCCGGTTCTTTTATTCTGTTCCCATTATTTTGCTGCTTCCCATTCCCGATGCCATTCCGCCACCAGACTGCTGTCTTCTCCGCATATCGAGGCAGCTTCCTCCGCGCTAATACCTTTGGCAAACAGATTGACTGCTACTTCATGCGCTTTCTCTAAGGTACCTTCCGCTCTGCCTTCTTCTTTACCTTCCCTGCGGCTCAACTCCTTTTCATCGGCAATATGCCGCTGCTCATCATATTCCGTCAACAGCACCTCGAACACCTCCGCTCTGTGGATCGACAAAAATTCCGCCAGTACTCCATCCCGGATACAGGAATCCATCACGTCCTCAATCGCCGTCCCGAGCGCCGTTCCATCCTTCGTCCTCTCCCTGATACGCGCCACGAATTCCGCATACTCCCTGAGTGTCGAACACTGCTTCATCAGCCCCTCATTATGACCGCGATTAATATTCATCATAATCGCCTTAAACTCCATACACGGCTCCAGTTCGGAATGAACGCGGGAAAATGCATCCGAAAGCTTCAGTTCGATGTAATCCGGTTCCTCCTTCAGACCATTATAGAACACATAAAATTGAGGAATCGGAAGCGTAATCAGCCTGCTCCCGTAGAGATTAAGTCCATTCTGCTCAATGTACTTTCTGTATTCCTCTACAATATATAATGTGCCGCGAACCGGCATATTAGGATTCCAGGTCGACTGGTGCTCCCAGAGATTTAAAACATCATCAATCAGAAATGCGAGATCATTCTTCATCTTCATGTAGATTACATCATCCAGCGTATTGATCTCAAGCTCTTCAGGGTTGGTATACTCTGAGTGACTGATCGCGTTATACAGGGAAAGCAGTTCCTCTTTCCGGTTAAATACCATTCGAAATAATCTGTCTTTGTATTTCTTATTCACTTTTACCATATTCCTTACCTCCATTATACTGAAACCAGTTGTACTTTTCAACAGATTTTTTAACCATTACCATAGAGGCCCCTAATATCCGATACCCTGCGAAAGCCTGCATCCAGTAACGATAAACAGACCACTCCCTTTCTTTTATTCAATTTCTGACCCCAATTCTATCTTCCCTGTGAACGCTTCGGCCGAACAGCCATGATGCCAGTAACTGGCATTAGATCTCCAGATATAAATGGAAATTAATAAAACAACTATACCATAATCTCAAACAAAAGGCAATCCAAAAGCCTTATCGAACCTTCCGGGTGGTCCGGGGAGCAGGAGGGACGGGAGAACGAACGTTTTCCTTTTCCCGTCTTTCTGCTTTAGGGCGTCCCCCCGGCTTATTCAATCACATGAATCCACCCTTCAGGCGCCTCAATTCTTCCCATCTGAATCCCGGTCAATGTATCATACAGCTTCTTCGTCACTTCTCCCATCTCGCTCATACCGCTCGGCAGGCAGATCTCTCTCTCATGATCCACAATCTTGCCCACAGGAGAGATAACAGCCGCAGTACCACACAGTCCGCATTCCGCGAAGTCCTTCACCTCTTCCAAAAGCACTTCTCTCTCCTCCACTTCCAGTCCCAGATAGTCTTTGGCAACCACCATCAGGGAACGGCGTGTGATCGACGGCAGAATACTTTCAGACTTCGGAATAACTACCTTCTTATCTTTAGTCACAAAAAGGAAATTGGCTCCGCCGGTCTCCTCCACCTTCGTTCTGGTCGCGGGGTCTAAATACATATTCTCGTCAAATCCGGCGCGGTGGGCTTCCATGATCGCATGTAAGCTCATGGCATAGTTTAAGCCTGCCTTGATATGGCCTGTGCCATGAGGCGCCGCACGATCGAAATCGCTGACACAGATGGTGAGCGGTTTCACGCCGCCCTTGAAGTAAGGACCTACCGGTGTGGTAAGAATCCGGAACTGGTATTCATCAGCCGGCTTCACTCCTATAACCGGATTGCTTCCAAACATGTACGGTCTGACATAGAGCGTCGCTCCGCTTCCAAATGGCGGCACATATGCGGCATTGGCCGCCACTGTCTTCGTAACGGCCTCCACGAAACGCTCCTTCGGGAATACCGGCATCTCAAGCCTTCTGGCGGAATTCTCCATACGCTCTCCGTTTAAGTCCGGGCGGAAGGTTACGATACGGCCATCCTCGGTAGTATATGCTTTCAAGCCCTCAAAAATGGTCTGCGCATACTGCAGAACACCTGCACACTCATTTAATACAATATTCGCATCCTCGGTCAGAGTACCCTCATCCCAAGCTCCGTCTTTAAAATTGGATACATATCTTTTATCTGTCTGCATATATCCAAATCCTAAATTTCCCCAGTCGATGTTCTTCTTTTCCATACGTATCTTCCTCTTTCCCTCGTTGATTTGTTTCCTGATTCATTTTTAATTCAATTCTTAATTTTTTTCATTATTATACTTTTCCATATAAAAGTCAAGACATTTTCCTCAGGAGCCAAAGATCGAATAAAAGCCATAACTCTGAGTTATATAACGAGGCAGTTCCATTCTAACGGTTTTCATTGGATTCACGGTCTGACAGATAATCAGATTGCCTGTCATCGTCAGAAGCATGCCGGCATCCGATACTTCCATTCCAATCTTTTCTTTCATAAAATCATACATCTGTCTCGTCGCGGCCCGCCAGGCGCCTTCCACATCTTCCGCCGATGCGATGGTGATCAGACGGTCCTCCGTCTCGATCATGGGATATGGGACGCAGTACTCGTTCCGAACCACATCGACGCGAACCGTAGCCCGGCCTTCGATCTCCAGGCCGCAGTCCTCCACTTCCCCGTCGCCCATGATGGCATGAAAATCTCCCATGGACAGAAGGCCGCCCTCGGCAAAGACAGGAAGGTACAGCACGGCGCCCTTTTTTATCTGGGTGCAGTCCATATTTCCGCCGTGATCCATGGGAGTTATGGTGGAGACGCCCTCTCCCGCCGGCGCCACACCGATCACGCCGATCATTGGCTCCACCGGTATTTCCACCTTGCCGTCGTAGTATGCCTTTCCATCTTTGACAGGAACGCGTTTTAGTACCTTTTTCGAAAATTCCGATCTCTCGCTTCCGCTGTTCGGCCCCAGCATCACAATGCCGACAGGTCCCAGTTCGATATCCAGAATCTCGATCCTAAGCATGTCCCCCGGCATCGCTCCCTCAACGTACAGAGGGCCGGTGGCCGGATTCCCCGGTTTTCTCACCACATTTTCAAAGGTGGCCTCCTCCGGCAGGAACTGGTTCGTAAAGCAGTCATACGTCTCAAATACCACCGTCTCTCCCGCCTGAATGGAAGCACAGGCTGCATTGTCCTTTGAGAGCACGTTCGTTATAAATTCTTTCGTTATCACTTTCATCTCTATTCTCCCTGACCCTGTTTATTTTTTCTTACCGCTGAGCTCCGGCCATACCGTAATCAGCATCGTGATGAAGCAGGCCGCCCCGCCGATAAAGTTGGACACCGGTTCCGCCATGAGCACGCCGTCCGTTCCCAGTTCAAGCATCAGAGGAAGGACCAGCATAAGCGGAATCACAATGATCACTTTCCTGAAAATCGAGAAGAACACCGCATTCTTCGCTTTTCCCAGCGCTACAAACACGGATTGGCCGGCGAACTGAAGCGACATCATGAAAAAGCCGAAATAGTAGATCCGCATGGCCGGAATTCCTTCGCTGACCAGATCCGCGTCCTGATTGAAGATGCGGATAAAGAATTCCGGAAAGCCATGGACAAACAGCCACATAACCGTCGTGTAGGCGATGGAGACCACCGAAATGAATACAATGGCCCGTTTCACCCGCTTATACTCTCCCGCCCCGTAATTGAATCCCATCACCGGCTGCGCGCTGTTAGTCAGGCCATTAACCGGCATGGAAATGATTTCCCGGACAGAGTTGATCACGGTCATGATCCCTACGTACAGATCCCCGCCGTAATGCTGCAGTGACGCATTGTACATGATCTGTACCGAGCTGTTGGTGATCGCCATGGTAAAGCCCGACATGCCGAGGGCCACGATGTTCTTCACCCGCTCCTTCTTCAGCCGGAACGCCGAAGTTTTCAGCCTTAAAATCGCCTTCCTGCCCGTCAGAAACTTTACGATCCAGAGGGCAGACAGAAACTGGGACAGTATCGTGGCAAGCGCCGCCCCTCTTACTCCCATATGAAAGGTAAAGATAAAGACCGGGTCCAGAATAATGTTGGCGACCGCTCCGAGGAGCACGGTCATCATGCCGATGGTACCGAACCCCTGCGAATTGATGAAGCTGTTCATCCCCAGACCGATCATCACGAAAATACTTCCGAGAAGATAGATGCTTATGTACTGATCCGCATACGGATACGTGTTGTCACTGGCCCCGAACAGATAGAGCATGGGCTTTTTGAGGGCCAGTCCCACCACAGTCAGCCCGATTCCGAATATTACCATCAGGACGAAGGAGTTGCCCATGATCAGCTCCGCCTCCTCCTTATTGCCGCGGCCGCGTTCGATGGAGCACAGCGGTGCCCCACCCATGCCAAATAAATTGGCGAACGCGATAACCATGGAAATAATGGGCAGACAGAGCCCCAGGCCGGTTAAAGCCAGCGTGGCATTCTCCGGAATCCGCCCGATATAGATCCTGTCGATAATATTATAGAGTACATTGATCAGCTGGGCCATGGTCATAGGGACCGCCAGCTTCATGATATTTGATACGATACTGCCTTTTGAAAAATCATTTGCTGTGTCTGACATGGTGTTTCAATCCTTTTACCTGTAACATTTCTATCTATCATATCACTAACCGCCGCATTTGCAAAGTGCTTTATCCCCTGCTGCCGGCAGGCGTTCCCGGTCAGTGCTCCAGGACAGTGCTCCTGATCAGCCCTCCCGGTCAGTGTTCCCTCAGGACATTGATCTGCCATCCGATGCCGTACCGGTCCGTCACCATGCCGAAACAGCTGCTCCATGCTGTCTCCGAGAGCTCCATCTCTGCCTTACCGCCTTCCTTCAGATACCCGAAGATCTTCCTGGCCGTCTCCTCGTCCTCCGGCATGAGAGCGATCGTAATGTGGTTTCCCTGTTCATACGGCATACCCGGAAATGTATCGGAAAACATCAGTTTCTTTCCCTTCACAGTGATCTCCGTATGCATAATCAGCTTCTTCGCCTCCTCCGGCATCGGCCATGCGGGATTCTCCCCGCTCTCCCCGAAGGTCAGAAACTTCGGCTGCTCCGCTCTGAACGCCTTCGCATAAAATTCCACCGCCTCCCGGCAGCTTCCGTTAAAACGGATATAGGGTGTAAATTCCATCCTGTGTTCCTCCTTGGATTCTAAGATGGAATTAGTATAACCGGATATCTATTTCTTTATCATTTTTCCAGATTTGCCTCCGGTGAATGGGACATGCTCCGAAAGAACGCTTCCGCCCATTCGTCCTCCCTGTGTTCACAGGAAGCCGTTATCAGTGCGATCTGATATCCGCCTGCCACTTCCCCCACATACTGGCTGCACGGACCGTCCGTCTCATGCACTATGGTTCCGGCAAACGCAAACCGGTACGCTAAGCAGCCATTCTCTCCGCTTATCGGTTCTCCCTCTGCGCCGTCGAAGATCCGCTCCGTGATCTCCGGGCTCTCCTCTCTGCTTTTTAACGCCGTAATCCGGATCGCATGCCAGTCCTCCTCCAGACCGTCATACCATAAATGAGAATTACTGTCCTCATCGTATTCATAGAGATAGGAGCCTGGAACCACAAAGGTCATGGTGCCGATCTTATCCCGCACATTCCCGCGCCTGTAGCCGATGGGATAATCCGGTTCATACACCGGCACATCCGCAACAGCCTCCGGCTCTTTTCCATTTAGCCGGCAGAGCAGGATGTATTCCTCCGTTGGAAATGGAAGGCCCCGGTCTAAGAGAAGGGCTTTTTCCAGATGATCAATGATACGGTCATTCATCCGTTTATCCCTCTCGCTCCTGCTGCCCGGCATGAAACAGCACTCTTCCCACATCAGGCTGAGAGCCGTGTTTCTGTAATATCCCGCATCTCTTCCCGGCTCATTCCAGATGAAAAATTCCTTTGCAAAGGGCTCAATCCCCTCATTTTCCACCCAGCCCAGCATTTTCTGGATTGAGAACCGGCCGAAGGGAGTGAACACGGTGCCAGGAACCTCCTCCGGCGTGTACTGATCCAGATCCCAGCAGAGACCGAAGGACACGGCATCCGGCCATTTTTCTTCCCGCTCCCGGCATACCGCAACCAGGTTTTTCAGCCATCCGTAAAAATGTTCTTCTCTCATCCGTTCAAAATTATGGTCATCCCCATAGCCGGTCTCATCGTCCAGGATAAATTCCAGATCCGTCTCTCTGGCAAGCTCCTCCACGAAGTGAACCGCCGCGGCGTGGAATCCCGCTCCCGCCAGACTGGAGGTGCACTCTCCATAGACCATCTGCGCCGGAATTTCCCCGTCCAGCCCGGAGCTGAACTGAAAAAACACATCTCCCAGCCGGCAGAATCCCACACGCATACAGTCTTCCTCCTGCCGTACCTCATACCGCTTCTCCTCTCCCAGCATCCGGATCATCTGCTTCACAAACCGTTTATCCTGAACCACTGCCTGGCACGTAAATCCTACACTCATACTTTTTTCCTTTCCCTTCAATCACTCGTTATATCCGCTCCTTCTGTGCTACTGTTCATTATACTCAGGGAAGCAGTCATTTGTAAAGTATTTGGAATTGTGGTAAAATGAGAAAAACACAAATGCTGGGAGGGATATACTTGTTAAGTAATGATGCTGAAGCAAGATTAAAAGAATTCAATGATACCGCGTTTCCAAAAAAGATGATAACAATCACCGACCGCGTCCGGATCGCAGTCGGCTGGGGGCACAGCAACTGTATTATCGTAGAAGGGGATACGTCCCTGATTCTGGTCGATACCCTGGATTCCGACGCCAGAGCCGCACGCCTGAAGGACGAGCTGTCCCGTCTGACGGATAAACCCGTAAAGACCATTATTTTCACCCACGGCCATCCGGATCACCGGGGCGGCTGCGGAGCGTTCCGGGACACGGTGGAGGAGATCATCGCCTTCGCCCCCAAGAAGGCCGTATTAAAAGGAACAGAACGAATTAATCCGATCTTAAACAAAAGGACCTTCCGTCAGTTCGGCTATGGACTGACCGACGAAGAACTCATTACCCAGGGTCTGGGGATCCGGGAAGGCCACGCCATCGGTGACGGCGTCTACTCGTTTCTTCCTCCCACCACGCTTTATACAGAAGATTCCGTTACGCGCACCATCGATGGAGTTGCCTTCGAGATGGTATCCGCGGTCGGCGAGACGGACGACCAGATCTTTCTCTGGCTTCCGGAGGAGCGGATCATGTGCTGCGGCGACAATTACTACGGCTGCTGGCCCAATCTCTATGCCATCCGCGGCGGGCAGTACCGCGACATAGCCGCCTGGGTGGACAGCCTGGAACGTATCATGAGTTACCCGGCCGAGGCTCTGCTTCCGGGCCACATGCTTCCGGTCCTGGGACACGACCGGATCACAGAGGTCCTCGGTAATTTTAAGGAGGCCATCCGCTATATCCTGGATGAGACTCTCGCCTGCATCAGCCAGGGGCTTTCCCAGGACGAAACCGCTGCCCGGGTGGTTCTTCCTGAAACCTACCGCAGCCTGCCGTATCTTCAGGAGTATTACGGCACAGTGCAATGGTCTGTGCGCGCCATCTATCAGGGATATGTGGGATGGTTTGACGGCAATCCGTCCAATTTAAATCGTACCGCACCGGAGAAATACTCCCGCAATCTGATAAAACTGGCCGGCGGTGAGCAGGCCATTTCAACAGCTGTCAAAACGGCTCTGGAGGAGTCGGAATTCCAGTGGGCTTCCGAGCTCTGCGACCTTCTTCTTGGCGCCGGAGACACCGTATCCGAAGAGGGGAAAACAAACGCCCGCCATTGGAAGGCCGAAAGTCTGAGACAACTCTCCAGGCTGGAAACCAGCGCGAACGGGCGCCACTATTATCTCAGCTGTGCAAAAGAGCTGGATAAGGAATAGAGTCCGTTAAACTTTAGAGTGCTCTTTATCGTGAGTAAAAAAGGATAGGGAAAATACGGTCAATCGCCGTCTTCCCTATCCTTTTCTATCCATTTTTCCCCTCTTGCTGATCCCTACTCTTCTATATAACTCATATCATTTACCGATTCCACGGTAAACGTTCCGTTGTCATAGATAATTTTTGTGATGGAGGCATTCCCCAGTTCTCCCGCTGCTGCATCCGGATCGATGGCAGCGACTGCTGCTGATATGGCCATCCCATGTGAAACCACCAAAACCTGTTTCTGCCCACGCTCTGCGGCCTCACCCGCGATCTCACGGATTCCGTCCATTACCCGCTTCTGTGCAGCTTCCCACGTCTCCGCGGTTTTGCTCTCATCGGTTTCCGCCATTGCAGTTACCGCTTCTTCAATTTTCAGCTTGCCTCCCATGACCGCTCCCATCATAGCGTCCACACTGTCATAGCCCAGTGCCTTTGCAGCCGGTGTGTATGCTTCCGCCGGCATGGCACCCTCGTAAATTCCGTAGCACACCTCCCGGACTTTGGGATTTTTCTGTAAGGATACCTCCGGCTGTCCGTTATTCTTCAGGATCAGCTCTGCCGTTTCCATTGCTCTGCCACTGTCACTTGTATAAACCGCATCAAAAGTAATTCCGGCTTTTTTTAACCCTCGTCCCAGTTTTTCAGCCACCGCCGCGCCGTCCTCCGTAAGCGGAGAATCACACCAGCCCTGCATACGCCCTGTCGTATTGAGCATGGTCTTCCCGTGCCGCGTCAAATACAGGGTCACCGGTGCCGGCTCCATGGCCTGCGCCTCGGTCTGTTCTTTCCCCGGTGCCTTCGCACAGCCTGTCAGAGCCGTTGATACGCATAACATCCCCGCCATCATAATTGCCATCACTCTTCTTTGTCTCATTTTTCTCTCCTCCGTCGTTTATTGTACTTATTCGGTCCGGTCAGAATCCGAATCGTACCACCCCTGGTTCTATCTCATTGTAATCATTTTTCCAGACGCGTTCTACGCATATCTTAACCAAATCATACACGGAAATTGACTCTTTCGGCCCGGTCAACGAATTCATGGGGCGCAGGCAGACAACAAAAAATTGGCCGCCTCCCGCTGCTGAACGGAATACGGCCATTCGTATCGTAGACTTATACCAATGAGTCGAAGCATTTATATTGATCAGGCGCGCTCGGCATATAAATCGAAATTAACAAGCCACTCGCCATCCTCTTTAACTGCAACATCCTGCCAATGAAAAAACTTGTCCTCAATTTTAACAAAAACCCATTTTCTGCTTTTATCCTCAGTGTTTGTGAGAACGATCTTATCATCCTGCTTTGCCGCTTCAAACCGCATAATTTTACCAGTATAACAATATGTGACATCCCAGGCGTGTACGTCAGGCTTGTAGACACGAAGCGTTGTTCCGTATTCAAAGCCGGGCAAGACAATCACATCCTGTATCGCCATTCCCTCAAGAACCCACGAGAAATGCCATTCGCCTTTTATCACGCGGGAATTGCTATTGTCAACATAGTCGATCTTCCAACTGCCAATCAGTTTTCCAAAATAATCAAACTCTTCAGGCAGTGCCTTATTCTTTCCTTCGCTTATGAGTGCTTCAAAGAAATGATTCATAAGAAATCCTCCTATTACAATGCATCTTTTAATTCAAACTCTCCCGGTTGATATCCTGGCTTATATTCCTTTAATACTTTGACTGATCTACGAATATCGTCCCCAGTTAAATTCAAAGATATTAATTGATTATTATGGTTTCATTTTACAGTAATTTGTACCATTTTACCACCCTCTTTCTAAGCTTGCTCCATAATTTTCTTACCGTAAAATGGATAAGAAAGAGTGCGGAAAGGGACGTAGGGCGGGATATCCTCATCCCGCCCTGCATTTTACCATATCTCTTTATAAGTTCTCGTGGAACACAGGCATAAAAAAGCGCCAAACGTATTTTGAAAACTCTGATGCAGAAACGCGCAAACTCGCAAAAATATAGTATTCATGCAGCTTTACGAAGTTTTTATACTTTCACAGCAAATAGACCGTTCTACTATTTTTTATATCCAAATTCCGGAATCTTCGTCCAGCGGTCGCGGAGGTAATGGGCGACCAGCTTCGGCTTTCTGTCTCTTGTGAAGATTCCCTTTTTGTTGCCCTGCACACGGAGAAGGCTCTGGCTGGTTGCAAAATCGGCAAAGTTCCATACCTGCTCACCTACGAAATTTTCCAGGGAGTCCGCTACCTCGTGATTGACCTTATAGTACTCTACCTGATACTCCTCCGTGTACATCACCGGAGTCGTGTCGTGGAAGCCGCTTACTGTGTCCGCTCCGTATTCTGTATACATGAACGGTTTACCGAGGGAATTCCAGAAGGTCAGTTCTTCCCGGCACAGCTCCTTTGCCATGTCTAAATCGCCGCCGCAGGCATACCAGCCGTAATAGCGGTTTAAGCAGAAGACGTCGCTCAGCTCAATGGTGCAGTCCTCCTTGTAATTAGGCATCTGGACACTGACGATGGTGCAGGGACGTTTCTGAGGATCGGTCTCCCTTGCCAGATCGTATAACGGTTTAAAGTAGGCGTAGGCGCCAGGTCCGCCGGAATCGGCCTCGTTGGCAATACTCCACATGACAACACAGGCGTGATTCTTGTCACGCAGAATCATATCGCGGACTACGTCCATATGGTGTTCGTGCGTCCGGATTCCGCCCTCTTCCGGCGGATCGAAGGTGTTGACCCGCTTTCCGTCCTTGAAGTTTGCGCCGCCCCCGAAATTCAAATGAACTCCAACTGCCGGTGTCTCGTCGATCACCACGATTCCCTCTTCATCACACAGACGCATCATCTCTTCGCTGTACGGATAATGGCTCGTGCGGAAGCTGTTGGCTCCCTGCCACTTCATCAGGGAAATATCCTTCGTATTCATAGGCATGTTAAGCCCTCGGCCGGCCGGGAACGTGTCCTCGTGCTTGCCGTAGCCCTTGAAATAGAACGGACGGCCGTTGATCAGGAATTTTCCGCCTTCCGTCTTCACGGTGCGGACACCGTAAGGAAGGGAGTAGACATCCTCACCGAAGGTCACTCTCACCTCATATAAATAGGCGCAGAGCGGCTGCCACAGGACAACATCGGTAATCTCCAGGGTACCGTCGGTTCCTTCCGCTTCCGCCGCCAGTCTGCCGTCCTTCGTGTATACGGCGATTTTCGCGGTTTTGTCTCCCACGGTCTCAAGGTGGTAGGCAATACGCGCCGTCGTATTCTCCACCTCCGCGTTTAAGAAGATGTCCTGTACATATGAGGCCGGAGTCGTATAAAGCTTGACCGGACGTGTAATTCCACAGTAATTAAAGAAATCGAAGTTGGGATTGTTTCTCTTTCTGGAGGTCTTTCCTCCTCCCATTCCCATTAAATCTCCCATTCCGCCGCCCGCTTCGCTGCCGACCGGAAGGGTGGTATGGTCGATCCGGTTGTCCACCGCCACCGTCAGGAGATTCTCCCCTTCTCTCAGATACTCGTTGATCTGTACCTCGAACGGGAGGAAGCCTCCCTTATGCTCTGCGATCAGTTCACCGTTTAGATAGACCTTTGCAATGTGTGTAACTGCGGCAAAACGCAGAACCAGACGCTGACCCGTCATGTAGGACGGCACCGCCAGCGTTCTCTGGTAGAAGCACCAGCCGTAATGGTCACGGAACGCTTCTCCCTCTTTTAAATCATTGTAAGACGCCGGAACCGGCATGGTCATCGCTGACTCCAGTGGCCGTTCATACCATTTTTCCTCAAATCCCCGGCCGTCATCCAGTTTAAATGCCCAGACGCCGCTTAAATCCATCAGTCCCCTCGACTGCGTTAAAATCGGATATAACATGTCCCATACACTCCTTTTATTATTCTGTTATCAGTATAACAGATTTCCCGCCAACACTGCTAGGACAGTTTTGACGGGAATCCGGACAATTTTTAGGTTATTTACTCACCAACCGAAGGTTTCGTTCGCATGGTATGGTTCAGCTTCGCAATGGAGACGTATCCCATTGCTGCGGTTTTATCTCCGAAACGCATGACGCGGTTCTGGCCCTTTTTCACAGGCAGCCATTGGGGAAGGCCGCCGCCGTTGGGATCTCCGGTGCGGATAAAATTGGCAAAGCAGCGCACCATACAGTCCGAAAGCTCGCGGTCCCAGGCCTCAAACGGACGCCAGCTGTTTTCCAGCGTACCGAATTCATACCACAAATCCGCGGAATGCCAGGCGCCCCGGTTATCCCCCGGCAGCTGCCTGTCAAAGAAGAATGCATAGGAGGGGCATCTTCCCAGGTCAGACTGCAGTCTTGCCCATCCCTTTGCCATCTTATGTACAATCGGAGGAACGATATCCTCACTGGTAGAGCCCATGAGATAAGGGATCTCGTGAGCCCCGCCGTTTCTGACGATTTCCATGGCCGGCTCCGGCAAAAACGCACCGTCCACAATCGGACCGCAGACCATGGCCGCGTCGGGACGCTCCTTCGACAGCGCGTTAAATTTCTCAAAGATTACAGAGGGTTCTGCTTCCCTCAGCCCCTTTCCGCACGCCTCGGTCACCCGGAGGTCCAGCTCGCGCCAGAATGGTTCCACATCCTTCAGGGACGCTGCGGCGGCAAATCCTTCCCTCACACCGCCACCGCTCATCATAATGGCTCCGCAGATGCTGCCTTTCGTCAGCGGAGAGAGACAGTGCTGCTGCACGCTCATGGCGCCGGCCGACTGTCCCATCAGGGTGATCCGGTCCGGATTGCCGCCAAACGCGGCGATATTGCGGCGGACCCATGATAAGGCTGCCATCTGGTCGTACATGGCGTAATTGCCGGCATGCCCCGCCTCAGCCTTCCACTCCTCCATGCAGGCAAATCCAAGAGGTCCCAGGCGGTAGTTGATCGTCACCACAAGGATTCCCTGACGGCAGTAGGCCGCGCCGTCAAAATGTTTCTCATGGCCGCATCCGCCCTTGAAACCGCCTCCGTGAATGTAAAACAGAACCGGTGCCTTCTCCGCCTCCAGCGGCGCCCATATGTTTAAGAACAGGCAGTCCTCGCTGTAGGTGTAGGACTCGCCCTCCCGGAATTCGTGGTAATAAAACGCCTTTTCCGGTACCTTTGCCTCATCATAGAACGCTCTCGGCTGATAAGAACAGTTTCCGAACCGGTCTGCCTCATAGATGCCGTCCCAGTGCGTCACCTCTTCAGGGTACTGGAAACGTTTCGCATTTGCATAGCGGATTCCTTTATAGACAATGCAGTCTCCCTTTGCGGAGACAGTTCCTCGTACAGCTCCGCACGGTGTCCCGATCATCTTCGACGATTCGCCGGACTCCGGCTGTATCTCTGATTTCTTCATTTCCTGTTTCATTTCTTTTACAATTTCTTTCCTGATTTTCTTTTCTATTTCTTTCTCGGCTTCTTTCCCGATTTCCTTCTCTGTTTCTTTCCCGATTTCGTCCGTCATCTCTTCTGCCCGCCAGCGGCCGGAATCCAGGGATACCGCTTCATAACCTCCTGCTCAAAGGCTTCCAAAGACCTCATTTCCTCTGTAATGGCTCTCATATCCAGACGCTTTACGATCTCATTGATCAGCATCTCCCCTTCGTCCGCCAGTTCTTTTCTCCTGGCTGCGTCAGGGATCGCAGGCGTACTCATATGATCCTTCGCGTCGCCAAAGCAGTAGCCGATGCTGCCGCTCTGGTAAGCCAGGCTGAACAGATGGTCAAACGGCTTCGTCGTCTGCGGCTCCTGATGGCAGTATCCCGTGGTAAACGGAACATCCTCCAGGCGGCCCATCATCTGGTACGCGCCGACTGTGATGGCATGAAAACTGTCCACTGTCTTGAATAAATCCCCCGCACTCTGGAACATCTGCATCGTCAGATCCATATACAAAATCGGGACGCCGGTCTCATCGAAGAAATCCCGGATCATCGGACAGCAGGTCATATGGGCGGGGCCGTGAAAGCTGACGTAAATCTGACGCTTGAAGCCCTGACGGAGAAGACTTCTCGCAATAGCTCCCAGATAGTCGATGCCTTCCCGCACGCTGACCTGAGTCGTGCCGCGTCCGATGGCCGTGGCCCCGGCGTAGAAATACGACAGTCCCGTCAGCACCAGCCCGTCGGCCGCCTCCGCCATCCGGAGGGCGAATGCCTCGCTGATTACCGTTTCGCTGTCAAGGGGCAGTCCCCCGTGAAGTTCCACCGTTCCCACCGGAACAATGATGACATCGTTGCGTGTCAGATACGTTTCTGCCTCGTCATTCAGCATCCGGGGCAGAATTCTCGTTCTCATTTCCTCCATCCCTGATCTCCTTTCACCATCTTCTCTTCTGTTTTCTCATCGGTCTTCTCTTCTGCATTTACAGCCAGCTTCCGGCCCAGCCCAAAGATACGTTTAGCATTGCCGCTCACAATGGCCTGACAGGCGGCGAAGGAGAGCGCTCCCTCCTCCACCTTCTGATCCAGCCATCCGCCCAGCGGAAATTCCATGTCCACATTTACCATGTCCGTTCCAAACATCAGCCGGTCCTTCCAGGCCTCCAGAAACGCCAGGCCAAATGCCTCATCCCGCATCATGGCGCATCCGCCGCTGTTGGCTGATAAATCTCCATACAAATTCGGATATTTTTCAAACAGCTGACCCAGCCGGCCGCCGGGCGTCACCGGCCCTTTTCCCCACTCATACCGCTCTTCCCGGGATTTCCCCGCGTCGCCCGATATCTCGTGCCAGAATGGCTGGCTATGGCCGATAAATATCAGCTTTGGGTACTTATTTAAAGCCCGTTCCAGAAGGGGCAGCCCCGGCTCATCCACCACACCGTACTGGAAGCCTTCCTCCGGGCTCATATGAAACAGCACCGGCAGGCCAAGGGCTTCCGCCGCCTGAAATACCGCCTCTAAAAACGGATGATCCAGCCTGTGGTTGACAGCCAGTTCTCCGACACCGACGGCGCCCTCTTCCCGGTACTGCTTTAACCTCTCGTATACCGTCTCCGGTTCCGTCTCATCCAGGCCGCACATCCAGGCATACCGGTCCGGATACTGTTCCGCGATTCTTCTGCACGAAGCGTTGGAGCCGAACATCGCCTGTGTCTCGCCCGACGACATGATGATTCCAAACCCGATTCCAAGCTCATCCAGATGCGGCAGCATTTCCGCCCCGCTGGATATCTTCATTCCCAGCCCGTCGGGAATCGGACGTTCACTCAAATGAAGATGAATATCGATCTTTTTTTCCATTCCGCATCTCCTCACTCCTATGCCTGTTTCTCGCCCTCATCTCTCCGTTTCTTCAGCACCGCGTACATTTCCGTCGTCTTCTTGTTGGTCAGGTTGTATACGAGTCCGATGCCCAGAAGCTCCAGCACGCAGGTCGCTACCGGAATAAAGGTGCAGAGGGAACGAATATGACCGGCGACAGCGGCAGTCTGTGCCTCAATACCGGAAATATAGCCGATCGCGCCCAGTGAGAAGGAAGCGATGGTGGATGCCAGCGTGGAACCGATCTTTCTGGAGAATGTGTAGATGGAGTAAAGGCTTCCGTCGCTGCGCTCTCCGGTCTGGTACTCATGGTAATCGATGCAGTCCGTAACAAACGCCCAGATCAGCATGGTAAATGCCGTCTGTCCGCTGGTCGCCAGGGTGTTGATCACCAGGAATAAGTACACGTTCTGAATCGGCATCATAAACAGAATCAGGGAAATCACAAGGTTATAGCCGGAGCATACTAAAATGACGTTGCGTTTTCCATATTTCTGGCTCAGTTTCGGGATCAGCGGGAAGAATACCAGCATAATCGGAATACTGATTAAGGACACCAGTGTCAGAACCTGCGGCGCATGGTAGAATTCTTTGTAAAGGTAGCTTCCCAGCTGGCTGTTGCCGGTGATGAACAGAAGGCTTCCTACCGTTGCCAGCATAACGCCCAGCATTGGACGGTTCTTAAATACACTCTTTAACACCTTGCCGTAATTGAACTTCTCGCCTTCCACCTTCGGCTGACGAACGCGCTCTGTGGTAAAATGCAGCAGCAGGCAGTAGCAGATAATAGATAAGATTCCGAATACCACCGCTACCTTGAAGAAACCACTCGGCACGACTTCGCCCGCTTTGTTGAATACGAACTGAGGAACCAGTGAAATGGCTCCGATTCCGACGATTGTGCCGCCGATGGAACGGGCTCTGGAAAGCTTCGTTCTCTCGATCGGGTCATTGGTCACAACAGAGGCCATGGAGCCAAATGGCATGGAAGTTCCGGTATAGCTCATTCCGTATACGATGTAAGCGAATACGACCCAGACGTGTTTCGCCAGGGACCCCCAGCTGCTGACATCAGCAAAACACAGCAGGCCGGATATAGCCAGCGGAATCATTGCAATCTTAATGTAGGGTTTGAATTTGTCCCCGCTCCTGCCTATCTGCCATCTGTCCGGAAAGGAACCGATCATCGGATCGTTAAATGCATCCCACAGCCTTGCAAACAGGAACATACTTCCCATCCATGCTGCCTTGATTCCCAGCACATACGTACAGAATGTGAGGAAAAATGCATCGACATACAGGTTCACAAAGCTGCCCGCCATATCACCGCATACATATCCGATCTGGTCTCTGATTCCAAATTTTCGTATCTCTTTCATAAAACCTCTCCTTTTCTTCCCATAAGACTTGAAATTCTTATGTTCATTTGTTATAGTTCTATTATATTGTGTAATTTTAGCAATTTAAATTGCGCATCTTGCATTATACATTGTAATTCTCGCAAATAAGTTATGAGGTTTTATTTATTTTCAATAATATTCTTTCAACTTTTTATGCATTTTAACCATGGAGGTCCTATGATTAATTTCTGGAAAGAAATACAGATGGAGGATTCCTGTACGGAAATCCGCATTCAGACCAATACAGACAATACCAGCCATGTTTTCCTGCACAGCCATACATTTTATGAGATCCTGCTTTGCAAAAGCGGCAATATCCAGTATCTTTTAGGGGACAAGCGCTTTCGCATCCAACAGGGGGATATTCTGCTCATTCCGCCCGGAGTCAGTCACCAGCCGCTCTTTCCGGAGCCGCTTAAGGAACCGTATTCCCGGTACGTCATCTGGATCAACGCCGCCTACTGGCATCAGCAGTGCGAGGAATTTCCGGATCTGAATTTTGCCTTTGAACAGTGTCAGAAGCGCGGGAGCTATCTTCTGCGCTCCACCCGGGCGACGTGGTCAGGGCTTTTTTCCGCTGCCTCCGCTGCATTAAAGGAGACGGAGGAGCAGAAGCTGGGCTGGGGATACTGCACCCGGACCGCAGTCATCAGCCTCATGGCCCACATAAGCCGCACCTATTACTATCAGGATCTGCAGATGCCGGCCGCGGAAAAAAGCGTTCTGGTGGATGATTTATTCCGCTACATTGACGAACACTTAAGGGAGAAGATCACGTTGGAAGGGACGGCGAAGCATTTTCTCGTAAGCCCCTCCACCATCTCCCACACCTTTCAGAAGAACATGCAGGTATCCTTCCATCACTGTGTGATCCAGCGCCGTCTGATCGCGGCCAAAAACGGAATCCTGTCCGGAGTCCCGCTCCAGGAAATATGGGAGAGCTGCGGTTTTCCAGACTATTCTTCCTTCTACCGTTCCTTTAAGAAGGAGTATGGCATATCGCCGCGGGAATTTAAGAATTTCCATCGCCATGATGCGTAGAAGCATTATGGTGAAGATGCGTGCTGAAACTGTGTACTTGCCTGATCCGGGAAACCTGGTTTTTCATATGCTGCGGTAAACTCTAAAATGCCGGGCAAACAAAATTACCATCTATTCAAGTAAATAATACTTGACTTATCCGTATATTTGTCATATGATTATCCTATCCCATTTCCGCATTCTGCCGGAAGATGGTGATGTTCTGAATATCTCAAACAACATCAGAAAATTATCCCTGAAAAAAAGCGCAAGCAGGAAACGATTGAAAAAGCCGTAAATCTCGGTAAACGACTGCCTGACAGGGAGGGCCAGCTGAAGGTAATAGCCGGAATCCTGACCTTTACAGACAAAATCATTGACCGGGCATACGCGAAAAAACTGGAGAAGGAGATGCAGATGACATTAGTCGGACAGATGTTGATGGAGGAAGGGTATCAACGGGGGAAGGAAAAAGGCATCCAGGTCTTTATTCAGGATAATGTTTCCGAAAACATCCCGAAACAGCGTATTATTCAAAAGCTGCAGGCCAATTTTTCGTTAATGGAAGAAGAGGCAATAAACTATTACACCATTTTTTCAAAGCAGACACAAAACTAACATACAATCCATAAAAAGAGCCGTTTCATCAATGACTTTTCATCGATGAAACGGCGTCTCTACTCTATTAATCTTCTCTTACACTGCAGTTTGTCCGAACTCCCGTCCGACCGATCTTACATCAGGCTCTTATACAGCGCAATAATGTCTTCCAGACTCGCATCCTTAGGATTTCCAGGTGCGCACGCATCTGCCACAGCGGACTCAGCCAGGAACTGAATATCCTCTTCCTTAACGATAGCCGTTAAGTCAGCCGGAATTCCAACGTCCTGGGACAGCTTCTTAACTGCCTCAACTGCCGCTTTGCGGTACTCTTCCACGGTCATGGTCTCGGTTCCCTCTACACCCATGGCCTTAGCGATGGCGCGGAACTTCTCACCCGTAGCATCTGCATTGTATTCCATAATGGTCGGAAGCAGGATGGCATTGGCAACACCGTGCGGTGTGTCGTATACGGCGCCCAGGGCGTGAGCCATGGAATGAACGATGCCAAGTCCGCAGTTAGAGAATCCCATACCGGTTAAGTACTGGCCCAGAGCCATGCCTTCACGGCCTTCCGGCTTATTCTCAACCGCATCTCTTAAGCTGGAAGCGATCTTTTCAATCGCCTTTAAGTTAAACATGTCTGTAATCTCATTGGCTCCCTTTGTGGTATAGCCCTCGATCGCATGGGTCAGCGCATCCATACCTGTGGAGGCGGTTAATCCCTTCGGCATGCTGGACATCATCTCCGGATCAACGAAAGCGACAACCGGGATATCGTGTGTATCAACACAGACGAATTTGCGTTTCTTCTCAACGTCGGTAATTACGTAGTTGATAGTAACTTCTGCCGCCGTACCCGCTGTCGTCGGAACAGCCAGAATCGGAACACACGGATTCTTGGTCGGAGCCACGCCCTCTAAGCTTCTGACATCGGCAAACTCTGGATTAGTGATGATGATGCCTACAGCCTTGGAGGTATCCATGGAGGAACCGCCTCCGATAGCGATAATATAGTCTGCACCGGATTTCTTAAATGCCTCAACACCGGTCTGTACGTTTTCTATGGTTGGGTTTGGTTTGATGTTGGAATAAACCTCGTAGTCCATTCCATTCTCTTCCAGAATCTTTGTCACCTTCGCTGTTACGCCGAATTTTACCAGATCAGGATCGGATGCAACAAATGCCTTATGGAACCCTCTCTTTGTTACCTCTCCCGGAATTTCATTGATTGCACCTGCGCCGTGATACGATGTTTCATTCAGAACGATTCTGTTTGCCATGATAATCTCTCCTTTTCCTATCTTTTATGGTTCTTATGGATACCATTTACTTTCTGTTATTATTTTAACAAAACCAATCAAAAAAATAAAGTTACAATCCCCTTCGTTTGTAACAAATGTTACAAATCCCGCAAACTGTAACTTTATTTCTATACAATATCAATACTTCCTATACCAACAGCCAGGCAACGCTCTCCGATCCGCATTATACGAGCCCGGCCTCCTGAAACACAGCCGAAAGCCGCGGCGGCATGGCTTCCACCAGGCTGGCCGCCATCTCTCCCGGGGTCTGTTTCATGCCGCCCAGGACCCATTTCACAGTCATATAGACGGATCCGCGGCAGTACATCTCCAGCAAAAACTGAATCTCCTCCTCCAGAGGCTTATGGGTCTTACGCGTAATCAGCGACCTGTAGAACCCCATAATCAGTTCAAAATCGTGTTCCTTCAGGGAGTTGTAATCATCCGAACGGAAGGCCTCGGTGAAGAACACCTTCTCCTTCTTGATAAATTCAAACTTCTCCTCCAGGCTCTGGCAGACCGTCTTCTCCACGCCGATCCGGGCAAAGGATTCCAGCACCAGCTTATCGAAGTACCAGTTGATCAAGTCATACTTGTCCTTAAAATTCCTGTAAAAGGTCTGGCGCGTCATATCACAGCCATCCACGATGTTCTGAACCGTGATTTTGTCCACTGGCGTCGTCATCATGCACTGCTTGACAGAGTCTGCCAGCCGGTATTTTGTTTTCTCATTCTTACTTACATAAGCCGTCATTCTATGCTCCTGTATCGTTTATTCACACGAAGGCAGCAGGCTAAGCGGGCATGCGGCCATGTCCATTTGGCGACTGCCGTGAGTGTCTGACTTCTTTTGTGTGCAGGGTTTTCTTCATCCTACCATAAAACACTAATTTTTTCAAATGGAACAGGGATAACAGCGGCAGTCTACGGAGCGTTGATTGTATTTTCATTGGAAGTCCCTATAATAGAGGAAAAGGAGGTATCACAATGGATCAAACTGTTAAATTTACGCCGCTCGACATGCAGACATGGCCGAGAGGGCAGATGTTTTACTATTTCTCGAAAATGGCTCCGACCGGATATTCCCTGACCGTCGATCTCGATGTTACGGCGATGAGAACGGCTCTGAAGCATGCCGGTATCAAGTTCTTCCCGGCTTACTTATGGCTCGTCACCAGGACGCTTCAAATGCAGAAGGAATTCAAAATAGCCGAACTGGACGGGCAGGTTGGCTGCTTCGACACACTCACACCGCTTTACGCGGCCTTTCATGAGGATGATAAGACCTTTTCCTTTATGTGGACGGAGTATACAGATGATTTCATGGCGTTTTATCAGTCCTACCTGGACAACCAGAGGAGGTACGGCGGCAGTCACGGCGTCCTGGCTCAGGCCGGGCAGACACCTCCCGCCAATGCCTATACCATTTCCTGTGTTCCCTGGGTGTCATTTAAGCATTTTTCGGTTCACTCCTATGAGAATAAGCCGTACTATCTTCCGTCCGTTGAGGCAGGCAGATTCTATGAAAAAGACGGCAGAATTATGATGCCTCTCTCCATTACCTGCCATCACGCGGCGACTGACGGATACCATATCAATCGCTTTCTGGAAACCCTGCAGTCCGAAGCGGAGGCATTTGCAGAGGATGTTCCTCATTTCCGCCTTCTCTGAAGCCATTTCGTCCCTTCCACAAACGGAACAATGCAGAAGGCCAGTCCGATTGCCACCGCATACTCGGTCAGGGAAATGTGTTCAAATTCAAACGCATCGGACAGGAACGGGACGTAGATGACAACGGTCGTGCACAGAAAGGAAGCCGCCATGGACAGCCACAACCACGGATTATGATGCTTTAACGTAAATACCGACTGATTCAGAGACCGCATGTTGAAGGAGTGAAATATCTCCGTCATGGACAGAGTCAGAAACGCCATGGTCATGCCATCCGCACTGTTCGTAATCTTCCACACGCCCGCCTCCAGATAATGGCCGATCAGATACGAAGCCAGGGTGATTACGGTCACCGCAATTCCCTGAACTGCCACATTCAGTCCGACCCCGCCTGAGAAAATCCCTTCCTTGGGGCTGCGGGGCGGCCGGTTCATAACGTCCTTTTCCGGCTCCTCCATGCCCAGCGCCAGCGCCGGGAAGCAGTCGGTAATCAGATTGATCCAGAGGAGGTGGACCGGCTTCAGGATGACAAAGCCGAGAAGCGTCGCAAAAAAGATGGACAGCACCTCTGATAAATTGGATGACAGGAGAAACTGTATGGACTTTCGAATGTTATCGTATATTCTCCGCCCCTCTCCCACCGCTGAGACAATCGTGGCAAAATTATCGTCCGCCAGCACCATATCCGCCACATTCTTCGTCACATCGGTTCCGGTAATTCCCATTCCCACACCGATATCGGCATTCTTGATGGAAGGCGCGTCGTTGACTCCGTCTCCCGTCATGGCGGTAATACAGCCTTTCTCTCTCCACCCATTTACGATTCTCACCTTGTGCTCCGGCTGGACCCTGGCGTAAACGGAATACTTTTCAATCTCATTGCCGAAGTCCTCATCAGATATCTCGTCGAGACCAGCGCCTGTGATGGCCTGTTCCGGTGATGTGATGATGCCAAGCTGCATGGCGATGGCCACCGCCGTATCTTTATGATCGCCGGTAATCATAATAGGACGGATTCCGGCTCTTCGGCACTCTTCGATGGCAGGCAGCACCTCGGGGCGCACCGGATCGATCATCCCGGTGAGACCGAGGAAACAGAGCTTCTGCTCCAGCTCTCCGGCCTCCCAGCCGGCAGGGCGGACCGTGTACTCTCTCGCAGCAGCAGCCAGGACACGGAGAGCCCGGTCGGCCAGCGATTTATTGGCGAGGAGAATTCTTTCCCTGTCCTCCTCACGCAGCGGAACGGCCTTTCCATCCGACAGTATGTGAGTACAGCGTTTCAGAACCTCATCCGGAGCGCCTTTCGTGAACTGAATCACGGTTCCATCCGCCTTTTCGTGTACGGTCGACATCATCTTCCGCATGGAATCGAAGGGTGCCTCACCGATCCGCACATACTCCTGTTTTAAGAGGTTCTGGTTAAGTCCTGCGGACCATGCATAAGCTGCGAGAGCCGCCTCGGTGGGTTCTCCCTCCGCCTCATTCTTATCGTTTAAATGAGCGTCGTTGCAGAGTGCCATGGCCGCCGCCAGTGCCGTCTCGTCGGATCCGGTGTGTTCTACGACGGTCATCCGGTTCTGCGTCAGCGTTCCCGTTTTGTCGGAACAGATGATCTGGGTGCACCCAAGAGTCTCCACGGCCGTCAGCTTCCGGATGACAGCATGTTTCCTGGACATATTGGTGACGCCGATGGAGAGCACGATGGTGACAACGGCCGCCAGTCCTTCCGGTATGGCTGCCACCGCCAGGCTCACGGCGATCATAAACGTATCCATGACCGTATGCCCGGAAATGGCCGGATAGGCGCGCAGTAAGCTGACTGCAAATATAATCACGCAGATGGCGAGCACCAGCACGCTGAGAATTCGGCTCAGCTGGGAAAGCTTTCCCTGAAGCGGCGTCTCATTATCCTTTGCCTGAGTCAGGGCATCCGCGATCTTCCCCATCTCCGTATCCATGCCGGTGCCTGTCACAACCGCGGCTCCGCGGCCATATACGACCGTGCTTCCCATGTAGACCATGTTCTTCCTGTCGCCCAGTGGAACGTCCTTCGTCCCCTCCTCCAGGGAAAGAACGCGTTCCGTCTTGAGAACCGGCACCGACTCCCCGGTCAGGGCGGCTTCTTCCACCTTCATGCTGGCGCACTCCAGAATCCTGCCGTCTGCCGGCACCGCATCTCCGGCCTCCAGGACGATAATATCGCCGCGCACAAGCTCCTCGCTCCGGATCGTCTGCTGCTTACCGTCCCGCATTACTTTGGAAGTGGCCGCCGCTATCTCCTGCAGGGCAGCTATGGCTTTCTCAGCCCTGCTCTCCTGCGCCACTCCCAGCACCGCATTGATGAAAACGACGATCATAATAATGATCACATCCGCAAACGACTCCCCCGCATAGACCGCCGTCATTCCAGAGACCACCGCTGCCGCAATCAGAATGATGATCATCGGATCGGCCAGCTGACTCAAAAAACGCCTCCAAAGCGGAACCGGCTTCGCCTCTTTCAGCTTATTCTTTCCATCTGCCATAAGTCTGCCGGCCGCTTCCTCTGCACTCAGGCCTGTCCGTTTCGTATTCAGTTTTTTCAGAACTTCCTCCGAAGTATCCAAATATCCCTTCATCACAGCACCTCCTGCCATTCATCCGGTTGTAAGAGGGAATCCGCTCCGCTGTCAATCCAGACCTCGCTCGCCCTCGATGTCTTCTTTAATAAACATAATACAGAAGCAGACAAACAGAAAGCCGCAGGATATCCAGATCGTCCGCTCCTCAAACAGGGAAGTCATGAAGCTTCCAAGCGCTGCGCCGATACCAAAGACGAGAATTACGCCGTAATACCGGAGACATTTTTCCAGACAGCCCTTTTCCTTCGTATGGCGGTAGCGGTACAGCATCTCCGTCGCGCTGCGCAGATTGCCGATACACATCGTGCTGGCATAGGCGCTTCCCTTCATCTTCCGGAACGCCTCCACCTGCATGGCGCAGACAAAGGACACCAGAATATTGGCCGCCATGTTCATGGACTGCGGGAGAAATCCCACCACAAACAGAAGCAGAATCTCCAGCACCACCACGATCTGGCGCCAGTGCAGCTTCCCGTACTCCCGGTAGATACCGCGTATGACCTCCGATATGTAGATTCCTCCCGCAAAGGCCAGCACCGGCACCAGGTAGCGGAAGGCATCCGTAAAGTCTCCGTTCATCGCATTGTGTCCCAGTAAAATGATATTCCCCGTCTGGGCGTTGGCAAAAACCTTGCCGCGGGTGTAATACGTATAAGCATCCTGAAATCCACCGGACAGAGTCAGAAAGATACCGGTCGACATCGCTTCCGACATTTGACCATGACGTTTCATCCAGACATCACCATCCCTTCGGCCTATACTATAGCACAAAGGAACCGGTCATGTCAAAAAAACCGTACTATTTTGATGATTGGTCATGAAATTCGTAGATTTCCAAAGCTTCCGACTATATGCTTATATACAGATCCATCGGAAGCAATGGCATATACATCAAAAATGGCATATACATCAAAGGAGGAACGATTCATGTCCAGGCAATTGTTACCAAAGGCGGTGCTCTCCGCAAAAGACCAGCATTTCCGGGAATTTGCCCTCCACGACAACATGTGGAAGGTCGTTCTCTACGTCGGAACGCCGCTGGCCCTGTACCAGAGTTTAAATCAGCTCTTTAAAATCTTTGACTCCATGATGGCGGCCCATATCAGCGCCGGCTCCGTGTCCGCCGTGGCCTATTTATCCCAGATCAGCCTGATGCTGTCAGCCCTGGGAGGCGGCCTCGCCATCGGGTCCAGTCTGAAAATAAGCGAAGCCTACGGTGCCGGTGATTTCGATCTGGTAAAGAAACGGGTCAGCACGCTGTTCGCCATGTGCGCGGTCTTAGGCGCCGTCATTCTGGCTCTGCTGGTTCCCTTCACGCCGTGGTTTCTAAGGCTTGCCCGGACGCCGGATGCCTTTATCTCGGAAGGGACTCTGTACTTTCGTCTGGAGCTCTTCGGCATGGTCATCAGCTTCTTTAACAACATTTATATCGCCATTGAGCGGGCCCGTGGAAATTCCGGCAGAATTCTCCGCCTGAATATGGCCGTTATCGCCATCAAGATGTCCTTTACCGCCCTGTTCGTCTACGGATTTCAGTGCGGAATCAGCATGATTTCCACGGCTACAATCCTTTCCCAGCTATTTTTGCTGGCTGCGGCTGTGCGAAACATGAATCAAAAGGACAACGCATTCGGCTTTTCCATGAAAGCGGTCTCCTTAAAGCCCGCTGTCACATTTCCCATGATCGGACTCTCCATTCCGGTCATTGCAGAGAAGATGGCCTTCTCCTTCGGCAAGGTTATCATCAATTCCATGAGTACGATCTACAGCGCGCTGACCGTGGGAGCGCTGGGAATCTCCAACAACATCGGCGGCATCACCACCATGCCGCAGAACGGCTTCCAGGAAGGCGAATCGGCCATTATCAGCCAGAGTGTGGGAGCAGGACAGCCCCACCGAGCGCTGAAGGCCTTTGGATGCGTTCTCGCTGTCAACCTGGTGATCGGGATCGTGCTCATGTCCTGCTCGCTGTATTTTCTGGATGCGCTCAGCCGTCTCTTTGCCGGCAATGATCCGTCGTTTCAAAAGATGATTATCTCCATCTACCGCTTCGAGGCGCTGGGGGCGATTCCGCTGGGCGTCACCGCGTCCGTCATGGCCCTGTTGTATGGCTTCGGAAAGACGAAACTGACGCTGGCCATCAACTTCTGCCGCGTCTTCGTCTTCCGGGTTCCCGTGCTCTGTTTTCTGCAGAGTTTTACTTCCATGGGAAGCTTAAGCGTCGGGGTCGTCATGGCCGTCAGCAACATTGCCACCGGCGTCTTCGCCTTAATCATCGGTGTGTATGAGATTGTGCGTATCTGCCGCCGTTACGAAATCCCGCTGTCTGCCCCATTTCCTTTCTCCGGTTTTCAGAAAGCCTGGGGGAAATCTTAAGCAAATCGTAATGGCCTTTTTTTCAAAATACGGTATACTGAAGGTAACGGCGGAGGAATCCGCCTCCTGCCGACAGATACAAAGGAGAACGCATATGGGATTATTTAAAAAGAAAAGAGAACCGAAAGAAGAGCTGAAGCAGAACCTTGAGGAAAAAGCAGAATTTCAGAACCTTTATCAGATCTACCTTTTGTTTGAAGAAAAACCGGTCAAGCCGGAGGCCGGGATCATACGCACGGCTCTGGAAGAAACCTTCGGCGCGATCGACATCGTGTCCCCTTCACCGGCTCTGACCTCTTTTGCCGTAAAAAAATATCTGGCACAGTTTAAAGACGGCGCCCTGCCGCCCCAGGTCATCATGGGGGACGTTCAGGAATTTAAGCAGGACTCCATTGACGCATTTTCCCGGAGCCAGCTCTGGGATGTGGCCGACGGAGACGCTCTTTTAGAGCGGTGCCGGTATGAAATTTTTCTTTTTGACATGATGGCTGCCGTGTTGGAATACAAGGAGCGCTGTGAGATGATGATGGACTGGATGGAGACGGCGGTCAGACTGTTTCCTGACTGCACTGCGGTCTGGATCAAGCCGGCCGGGAAACTGTTTACCGCAGATCAGATCAGGCAACACAAAATACCGCGTGAAGACCGTTTCATATACTTTGGCGTCAACGCCCGCCTTTTTAACATCTCCGGCAGCGACGACAAGGTTGTTGATACCCTGGGGCTCTATGCAATCGGACTCCCTGACGTCCAGTACCATTTCCGGGGTCTGGAGCCGCAGGCCGTCGTAAACCATGCATACAATGTGGCCTCCTATCTCTACGCGGCCGACGCGCCGGTCAAGTCCGGCGAGACCATCGACGGAATCGCAGACGGCCGGATGAGCCGGGAGATCCAGTGGAGATGCCAGTACGAGGACGCCCTAATCCAGCCAGTCCGGGTGGTCATGGACATCTGTCCCGGGGAATACGCGGCGGGGCATAGGGAATAAGCGGTTGTGACCATAAAAAAGGAAGATACAGCTTCAGGGAATCCTGACTCTGCATCTTCCTTTTTTTATTATCCGGTTTTCTTATATTATCTCTTACATCATCTCTTATACCGTTCTCTTATCAGAAGACCGCTCTCACTCAAAGTCCTTATACAAGAGACTGGCCTGAATCCCGCTGTTATTCTGATACTTTCCACTGCTGTAGAGATCGTATTCCCCATCAATATCGTGGTAATAGATCTGGCAGATCTCCACATTCGGATATATTCTGACCGGCTGCACACAGAAAATCTCCAGCGTCCAGTACCCGGCGAAGCCGATATCTCCAAAGCCCGCAGTCACATGGATAAAGAGTCCCAGCCTGCCCGTGGAAGAACGGCCCTTCAACATGGGGACGTACCGATCCGTCCTCGTAAACTCATTGGTCCTTCCCAGATACAGCCTGTTTGGTTACAAATGGAGTAATGATGATCTCTTTCCCCATGTGCTTTAATATTTCTTTTCCCGAAAGAATCACGATTCATGCCCCTCATCCCAGATAGTCGCCCAGCTCCGCCTCGTTCTTCTTCCCATAATGCTTCATCAGATCCCGCTTTTCCGCGGAACTTAAGCTGTTCCAGAGCTTCTGAACCCTCGGGTCCTTAAAACCGATGTAGGGAACGCCGTTTTTCTCACATTCATAGGATGACAAATAATGATTCAGCGCACTCCACTCCACGAAAAAACTGTTAATTTTTGTGCTAAACCTCTTTACCTTCGCCATAAAGGTATTCCTCCCCTTCGGACAACCGTCCTGATACTTTACACCTGTTTATGCCTTGCCGATTCCATTGCTTTAAGTATATCACAGAGACCGCCGGCAGGCAAACAGGGATTTGGGAACTTAAGTATTTTTACAGAAAATTAATAAATTCCTCCCGCGCAGCCGCCATGCGCGCCTCAAACTGCTGATAGAAATCCAGCTCCTTCTGAAACGGAATCAGATAGAAACGCTTAAGCACCCCCATAGCAGCCCGCTTCCTCGCATCTTCCCCACCGGTCGGTTCTGATCCCTCTTCCGGTTTCTGCTCCAGTTTCTGCTCCGGTTTCTGCTCCAGCCTTTCTTCCAGCTCCTTAAGGAAGTAATGCCACTCCACAATATAGCTCTCATAACGGCCCATATCCGGAGTATCCATCCACTTGCGGATCTTGACCTTCGTCTTCTGCTCTTTCCGGCATTCGTGAATCTGGTTAAAATACCGGAAGCCGTGGTTCTCATAGATTCGTCCAAGCGGAAACATCCGGCAGATTCCCGGTCTGAAGGGATGAATACGGCAGCGCCCCTCCTCGTTTAAAAAGGTGCAGGCCTCCCCCTCTCCTGACATCTTCAGGTTCGGCAGAATCATGCCATCCACCAAATTCAGCTCCACCGCCTCCGCCAGCAGCCCCTCAAAGGACAGGCCAAGGCCCGTCTCCAGCCGAAAGACGTCATAGGGATCTAAAACAATGGAACTTCCCATGCCCCGGCAGCAGGCGGAACAGCCGCGGCAGTCGTCACAGCCCACCTTCACCATGTCGCTGCTGCCATATAGTTTCCCATCTGATATCTCTTCCAGGCTGATCTCCCGTTTCATCGGCCGTATCCCCCCTTTACCTATCCATTTCCGCAAACAGCTCCGGGCAGCCCGGCTCGTGAATCTGCAGCACGCGCTGATTGCTGCTGCCCCGGAATTTCAGTTTGAGATCGTAAAGCTCCTGGTCAAATTCGCCATCCACCAGGATATCGATGCACGCAAGAAATTCGGGCGTCACCTCGCAGTGTGCCCGTCCGTCCGGCGCCAATAGATCCGTCTCGTACGTATAACCGGTGTAGCACCAGATCGTCTTCTCCGGATACAGCTCCTTAAACCGGAGGACCAGAGGCAGAAGCGCCCGCTGGTTCTGCGGCTCCATCGGCTCTCCGCCCAGCAGGGACAGACCGGATATATAGCTTTTTCCACAGGAATCGAGGATCTCCTGTACCGCCTCGTCCGTGAACTCATTTCCATAATTAAAATCCCATGCGATCTCATTAAAACAGCCCCGGCACCGGTGAGTGCAGCCGGACACAAAAAGGCTCGTCCGCACTCCGGTGCCGTTGGCAACGTCGCAATGTTTGATATCGGCGTATTTCATGATATTATCGCTCCCCAGACTACAGATGAAGCACTCTGGACTTGATTTCCTTCGTCTTTCCGGCATTCCAGAAATTCTCGCCCAGGTAACCGCAGGTTCTTCTGGTCACGTTCATCTTGTCCTTGTTCTTATTATGACACTGCGGGCATTCCCACTCCATGTCCTCATTGATGATGATCTCACCGTCGAAGCCACATTCCTGGCAGTAGTCGGATTTGGTATTGAACTCTGCATACTGGATATTGTCATAGATAAATTTAACCACTTCTTCCATGGCCTCCAGATTCTTGGCCATGTTCGGAACCTCCACATAAGAGATGGCGCCGCCGGAAGAAATCTTCTGGAACTGGCTCTCAAATGTAAACTTGCTGAACGCGTCGATCTTCTCTCTCACGTCCACGTGGTAGGAATTCGTGTAGTAGCCCTTGTCCGTCACATTTTCGATCAGGCCGAAACGCTCTCTGTCGATTCTGGCGAAACGGTAGCAGAGAGACTCAGCCGGAGTTCCGTAAAGGCCGAATCCAAGACCGGTCTCCTCTTTCCAGCACTCAACCGCCTCTTTCATGCGGTTCATAACGCGGAGGGCAAACTCCTCTCCCGCCGGGTCCGTGTGGCTGACCCCTTTCATCAGCTTCGTCATCTCGTAGATACCGATGTATCCTAAAGAAATCGTGGAGTAACCGTCATGAAGCAGCGGATCGATCTTCGCCCCCTTCGGGAGTCTGGCGATCGCTCCGTACTGCCAGTGAATCGGGCTCACATCGGATAATGTGCCTTCCAGTGCCTTATGCCTGCACATAAGCGCCTCGAAGCAGATGGCAAGACGTTCGTCTAATAGCTTCCAGAATACCTCCTCGTCGCCCTTTGCCAGGATTCCGATCTGCGGAAGGTTCAGGCTCACAACGCCCTGATTGAAACGGCCTTCAAACTTATATTCCCCGTTCTCATCCTTCCACGGAGATAAGAAGCTGCGGCAGCCCATACAGCTGAACACATTGCCCTCATAGTTTTCCTTCATCTTCTTTGCGGAAATATAATCGGGATACATGCGCTTTGAAGAGCAGCGCACCGCAAGCTTCGTGATGTAATCGTATTTTCCGCCCTTTAAGCAGTTATTCTCGTCCAGAACGTAGATGAGCTTTGGAAATGCCGGTGTCACATAGACGCCCGCCTCATTCTTGATCCCTTCCAGTCTCTGACGCAGAATCTCTTCCACGATCAGCGCGTTCTCATCGATGTACTCATCCTCGTCGTCCAGGCGAAGGAACAGCGTCACAAACGGCGCCTGGCCGTTGGTCGTCATCAGGGTGTTGATCTGATACTGGATCGTCTGAACGCCTGATTTCAGTTCATCTCTCAGACGAATCCGCGCCATCTTCTCCACCGCCTCGTTATCCAGGCTGTCGCCAAACTCTTCCCGGATCTGTCTGTGGAATTTATTGCTGCTCTTCCTTAAATACTTTCCAAGATGTCTCATATCCACGGACTGGCCGCCATACTGGTTGCTGGCCACCGCCGCGATGATCTGGGTCATAACCGTACAGGCTACCTGAAAGCTCTTGGGGCTCTCGATCATCTTCTCGTTCATCACAGTGCCGTTATCCAGCATGTCCGCGATATTGATGAGACAGCAGTTAAAGATCGGCTGAACAAAGTAATCCGCGTCATGGAAATGAATCGCTCCCTGTTCATGGGCCATGGAAATGCGTTCCGGCAAAAGCATACGCTTCGTCAAATCCCTGGATACCTCTCCGGCGATGTAATCCCTCTGTGTGGATGCCAGAATCGTATTCTTATTGGAATTTTCCTCCGCCAGCTCCTTGTTTTCATTCCGGATCAGCTTCAGGATCGATTCATCCGTCGTGTTCGCTTTTCTCAGAAGCGCCCTCTGATACCGGTAAATCATATATTTTTTCGAGAGAGTGTACTTGTTCTGCTTAACCAGGCGGCTCTCAATCATATCCTGAATGCTCTCGACATGGACAACATCCTCACATTCTTTCTCCACATCATCCAGAATTCCGTCAATCAATGCCTCCCCGGCGCGTTCCGCCGCGTCCACTTCCGCATTCGCCTTCTGAATAGCCCTTACAATCTTCTCTCTGTCATAATTTACAATTCTGCCGTCACGTTTCTGTACCTTAATCATCGCTGTCTCCTTATTTCCTTTAATCCATATTCTACTTTATAATACTGCTAAAAAATAACACAGCAGCTGTCAATTTGCCGTGAAATCTTCTACATTTTGCGTATGTAATTATTTTCTCACCATATATAGTGCTTTTCCATTATACAACAGATATGGCAAATGTAAAGGCCTTTTTCTCTTTTTCTTTCTCTCTAAAGCCCTGAAAAAACACATCAGCGCTCTCCGCAGGCCGTTTCCGGGACATTAATTTTTTTCTCAGCGGAGTCAGTACACAGCCGAAGAACCAGCGGGCGGTGAAAGGATTGGTCCTTCCGCCGCCCGCCGGTTCTCCGGCATAGCCTCCAGTTTTAACGGATAAAGTTTGTCTTAAGCTTCTGCTCCGCTTCCGGCGTCGTGATTCCTGCCGCCTTCCCCGCCTCGATGCAGCGAAGCATCCACGCCATATTCTTCCCCAACGTGCGCATGATCTGCAGCCCCTCCAAATCCTGCTCCACGTCCTCCGGTGAATTGCCGTGAACCATGTTCCAGTACTGGGATGATACGACCGGCATCTGGGAAATCGTGAAGTATTTGTTCAGGGTATCGAGCGTAGCCGTCGTTCCCGCGCGCCGTGCAGAGGCCACCGCAGCAGCCGGCTTGAACGCAAAGCAGCTTCCCGCGTAGAACAGACGGTCCAGGAAGGAATAGAGGGAGCCGTTAGCCGACGCATAGTAGACCGGAGAGCCGACGATCAGTCCATCCGCGTGCTCCATCTTATCCAAAAATGCATTGACCGGATCTCCCTTGAAGACACAGCGGCCCGTCGCGGCGCATTTGCCGCATCCGATACATCCATGAACGGCCTGATTGCCGATATGGACGATCTCCGTCTCGATTCCCTCTTTCGTAAGAGCTCCCGCCACTTCCGTGAGAGCACGGTATGTACAGCCCTTTTCGTGAGGGCTTCCGTTTAACAGCAGTACTTTCATCTTAATCCATCCTTTCTTCTTCAACTGAAAATAAGCAGGCCGATGAGATCATCCTTCGTCAGGCTGCCTAACGAGACGGTGCCTTCTGTTATGATCTGTTCCGCCAGATTCTTCTTTGATTCCTGAAGCTTTAAGATATTTTCTTCAATAGTTCCCTTCGTGATCAGCTTAAACACGGTTACCTGCTTTTCCTGGCCGATCCGGTGGGTGCGGTCCGTCGCCTGATTCTGCGCCGCCACGTTCCACCATGGATCGTAATGGATGACCACGTCCGCGGCCGTTAAGTTTAATCCTGTTCCTCCAGCTTTCAGGGAGATCAGGAATACCGGCACACCGTCGTCCTTAAAGGAGTTGACCATGTGAAGGCGCTCTTCCTTGGGTGTCGCACCCGTCAGAATATAATATGCAATCCCCTCTTTTTTCAGCCGCTTTTCGATGATTTCCAGCATCGATGTAAACTGGGAAAAGAGCAGAATCTTATGGCCGCCCTCCACGCCGTTCCGGATCAGATCGATACACGTCTCGAGCTTGGCGGAGCTGCCGTTATAGTTGCTGTAGCAGAGATGCGGATCGCAGCAGATCTGGCGCAGCTTCGTCAGCTGAGCCAGGATCTGAATCCTGTCAGAGCCGCCGTCTCCGGCCTGCTCCAGCTGCTGTCTGACCTGCCATGCATTGGCGGTATACAAATCCTTCTGTTCCTTCTCGAAGCCGGAATAGATAACATTCTCCAGCTTATCGGGAAGTTCCTTCAGCACATCCTTCTTTAAGCGGCGCATGATAAACGGACCGATCATACGGTGCAGCCCCTTTAAACAGGCTTCATCCTGATCCCGCACGATGGGAAGCTCATACTCCTTCTTGAATCTCTGATAGGAAAACAGGAAGCCGGGCATGAGGAAGTCAAATATACTCCACAGCTCGCTGAGCCGGTTTTCAATCGGCGTTCCCGTCAGGGCGAATCTCGTTCTGGCATTCACCGATTTAACCGCCTTCGCGCTCTGGGTCGAGGCGTTCTTGATATACTGCGCCTCGTCGATGATCTGAAAACGGAATTCCTTTTCCTCGTAAAAGGCGATATCCCGCTTCAGCAGATCGTAGGAGGTAACTAAGATCTCCCCCTCCGAGGCTGCATTCAGGAGTTCTTCCCGCTCCTGTGCAGTACCGCTTATTGTACGGACTTTCAGGGTCGGCGCGAACTGATGAATCTCATTTTCCCAGTTGTACACCAGGGACGCCGGGCAGACGATCAGCGCGGACGTGTCCGGCTCGCGGTTCCTCTCATCCAGCAGGAGCGCGATAACCTGAATCGTCTTTCCAAGGCCCATATCATCCGCCAGAATTCCGCCAAACCCGTAGGAATCCAGGGTCTTAAGCCACCGGAAGCCCGTTTTCTGGTATTCTCTCAGCACAGGACGGAGCGTCAGCGGTATCTCAAAATCACTGTCTTCCACGGATTTCATGCCGCGGACCACGGCCTTAAACAGCGCATCGCGGTAAAGCGTGATGCCTGTGCCCTCTTTTAAAATACCATCCAGATAGAGCGCCCGGTATTTGGGAAGACGGATTTTCTGACTCTGTAAATCCGACTTGTTGACTGCGAGGCCCTCCACCAGCTTCGCCACCGTCATCAGGCCGTTATCGTCCAGAGCCAGAAACTCGCCGTTTTTCATGCGGTAGTACCGTTTTTTCTGGCTGTACTCCGAGAGCAGCCTCGTGAGCTCGGCCCCCGACATTCCGTCCGTGTCCACCGTCAGCTCCAGCCAGCTGCCGCTGCTCTTCACACCGATGGAAATCTTCGGGGGCGGAAGAACCTTCAGTTTTTTAAAGGACTCCGACAAATATACCTCACCCTGAGCCATGAACTCGCTCATGCCCTCCGTTAAAAGGCGGTAGATGGCCTCCTCGTCGTCGCGGATCGCCGGATATTCGGTATCGTGTTCCTTGTATTTAAAGTACTTTGTAATCAGCTGGCTGACCCGGAATTCTCCCGGCACATCCCGGCATACGGTTCTGGGAAGCTTCTCATCCTCCACCGGCTGAAACGAGTATTCCCCATAAGACAGAACCGGCTTTAAGACCAGGTCGTTCGGTCCCTGGCTGTCAAACTCGAATCTCGCTTTCAGTTCCTCCGGCTTGTATGCCTCCAGTTCCACGTCGCCTGCGTCGATCGTACTGTACGCAGCGATCTTTTTCAGCACGCGCTCATAGAAAAGCGGCATATCCTTGTCATTCACTTCCGCCTCACAGTTGGAGCCGAAGCTCTTTATCATCTGCTCCAGGAAGACATGCAGTGTGGCACTGCATGCTTCGTCACAGCGAAAGATCCGTTCCTTGTCCACCACATAGAGATGGCGCTCCCCCTCGAAGATCAGAAGACCCTTGTCGATGGATACCAGGATGCCATCCCGTCCCTTTCTTCTGACTTTGACCGCCAGATCGGGATTATGATCCGTCACCGTCACCATTCTCTTGTGGGCACGGTAGTCCTCCAGTTCCAGCGTCTCGCCCATCATCAGGCTGAAGAAGCGGTCCCGGTTGCCCCGGCTCAAATTTAAGCCCCGCAGAGTCGGCAGGTTCGAAAAAGAGCTCTTTTGAAACTGTTCATAGTGCTCACAGTAAGTGTTGACCAGCTCCATGATGAATTCCACCAGCGGCCTGCTCTCCTTTGCAAAGACGGACAGATTGTGGTGGAAGGCCAGGTTCTTCCCATATTCCACCAGTGAACCGCTCTCTACCGCTCTCGTAAACGCCACAAGATCCTTGAGCACATAGAAACGTTCCCGCCCCAGACGGAATTCCAGCTTCACATCGCTCCGGTCCGCAATGATACGGACAGCCAGCTGCACCTGCTTTTCTTCTCCCTCAATAATGATCTGAGCCACTTCCCGGTTGGTGTACTCCCGGATCATGGTTCTGGCCTGCTGGGAGGTGGTGACGGGCCGTCCCGAATTCTCGGCCGCCTTTTCCCGGTACTCCCTGTAGAGCTCCTGACAGTGCGGACACATCCCCTTATAGGAATTTCCCTGCACACAGGAACAAGAGTAGTCATAAACCTGACTACCCTTGATATATAAATTAGCTTTATACTGTTTTCCCTGGTCTTCAACCAGGCCTTTTACGCCCGATTCGCCTTTCCAGAAGGCGCTTGTTGTCATCTGTGATACTTTCATAAGTTTTTCACATCCGTTCACACATTACATACGTTCCGGAGCCTCAATTCCAAGCAGATCGATACAGGCGGTAAGTACATCCTTCGCCAGACTGATCAGACTGAGCCAGGAAGCACGCTGTTTTTCGTTTTCCTCGGCAATGATCTTCGTGTCGTGATAGAACCGGTTGAACGCGTTAGCCAGTTCATATACGTACTGGCAGATCTTATGGGGAGCCAGTTCCAGAAAACTGGTCTCGATCACCTCATTATATTTCGAAAGCTGAAGCATCAAATCTTTTTCCACACCGGAGGCGGCCGGAAGGATATCTCCCGTGCACACGCTCTGCACTTCCAGCTCGGAAGCCTTAGCAAGGATGGACTTGATACGCACAATCGTATACAGGATATAGGGACCTGTGTTTCCCTCAAAGGAGACGAAACGGTCCATATCGAAAATGTAGTCCTTGGAAGCCTGATTCGATAAGTCGCCGTACTTGAGAGCCGCCATACCGACGATCTTTGAGGTCTTTAACGCCTCTTCCTCGGACACGGAGCGGTTCTCCATGATCTTATCATATGCCGCTGTGTCAATATCAGAAATCAGGGTCTCCAGACGCATCACACCGCCGTCTCTTGTCTTAAACGGCTTGCCGTCCTTTCCATTCATGGTGCCGAAGCCTAAATGGGACATCTTGCGCTCTTCCGGTACGAATCCGGCCTTCTTGGCCACGCGGAACACCTGGGTAAAATGAAGCTCCTGACGCTTGTCTGTTATATAAATATACCAGTCCGGGCAGTATTCCTTCTCACGCTCCAGAATGGTTCCCAGATCTGAGGTAGAATAGAGGGCCGCGCCGTCGGATTTGCGGATGATGCAGGGCGGAAGTTCCTTGGAATCGCCAGGCTCGGCGATATCGACCACCAGCGCTCCCTGGCTCTCATACGCCAGCTTCCTGTCTTCCAGCTCCTTAATCAGCCCCGGAATATAGTCCTGCGCGTCGCTCTCTCCCTTCCATAAATCGAAGGTTACATTTAAGTTGCCGTAATTCTTCTTTAAATCCGTTACGGAAACATCGATAATATGATTCCAGATCGCACGGTAAGGTGCGTATCCGTTCTGCAGCTTCAGTGTCGCCTCGTGGGCTCGCGCGCTGAATTCCTCGTCTGTCTTAGACTTTGCACTGGCCGCCGGGTAGATCTCTTCCAGCTCACCGATGGTAAACGGCGCCTCCTTCGGATACTCTCCGGTATAGGACTCGTCAAAATAGGCAAGCTCCGGCTTTCTGTCGCGGAGTTCCTCAATGATCAGGCCCATCTGAAGTCCCCAGTCTCCCAGATGAACGTCGCCGATCACCTTATGTCCCAGGAAACGTCCCATCCGCTTAATGCTCTCGCCGATCACAGCAGAACGGAGATGGCCCACGTGCAGCGGCTTTGCCACATTGGCTCCGCCGTAATCCACAATGATCGTGAGCGGCGTTTTTGCCTTTTCACAGCCGCAGTGGTCTCCCTCTCTCATGTTATTCATGTAGGTTGCCAGATATCCGGCTTCCAGTTTTATATTAATGAAACCCGGCATCACGGCGTTTACTTCTGAAAACATATCGCCGCCAGCCAGCTTCTCCACAACTTCGTTCGCAATGTCGATCGGTTTCTTCTTATATGCCTTCGCGGCTGCCATGGCACCATTACACTGGTACTCACAGAGGTCCGGCCGGTTGGACAGTGTAACCTTCGCAAAGCTCTCATCGTAACCACAGGCTGCGAATGCCTCTTTTACCTCTGATGTGATTAAATCAAGAATCTTTTTCATCGGTTCCTGTTCTCCTTTTTGAATATTCTTCCTGTTTCTCTTTTTCCTATGCATTCCCATTTCACTAATTTCAAAATACTTCCAGGCTAAAAGTTAATTATATTACAACCAGGTTGAAAAATCAACATTTTTTCCAGATCTCCTGAAATCCAAAAACACACCTGGCTGCAGTTCACAGCAGAAAACGAATACAGAAAGTTTTTTTTGAAAAAGCTAAACATTTTCACCGCCTGTACGATAAGGATAGTAGCGGACATCAAAGATCGGAGGAAATGGAATGAGAGTAAATCTGAATTTCAACCTGCATAAGAATACGCTTATCAATACCGCACGGGTAAATGCATCATTCGCCAAATACCAGTCAGGGCAGGATAAAAAGAGCGGGGGCATACTGGGAAACCGTCCGAAAAACGACCGTTTCACCCTCTCCCCTCAGGGTAAATTAATAAACATGATTGAGAATCTGACCAAGCAGAAACAGGCGCTTGTGGATCAAAGAAACAGTCTGGTGGAAACGACCTTAGGCGACGGCGGAAAGATGGAGGACATCAAGGATCAGCTCAAATCGTACAAGAAGCAGATCGAAGCCATTGATAAACAGATTTCTAACGCCTACACCCAGCAGGCCAAACAGTGCATAGAGCCGGAAGACAAAAAGAGTTCTGACAAAACAGACAAGAACAAAACCGACGATCAGCTGACGACCGAACACCTTACAACTCTGGCCGCTGTCTCCCAGGATCTCCGCCATGCGGAAAAGATTTCCGCAGTTCAGAGCCACATAGAGGGTGAAGCCAGAATCAAAGAATCGGAAATTGATCTTGGAGCGGTTCACGTCGACGCCTTAGTGAGCAAGGGACTCGGCGGCGACACGGTAGGCGCCCTCATAGAAAATGAGATGGACTCCATCGGACGTTCCGAGCAGGAAGCCGGACAGCTGCATGACAAAGCATCGGAGCTGGCGCTTCGTCAGGGAGAACAACTCCGGAAATCACGGGAGGAATTAGAGCAGACGGATGATGCCCAAACGAAAGGGGCAACGGCACCGGAAGGCACGGAAGGGCCGATGGTTGATCAGGGGAAAGATGGGAATGACGAAAGGGATGGGGAGTAGAGCCTCAGCCTGCATTTGTATGTGGCACTATGACAGAAACGGCCGATAAGAGGACATCGCCCGGCAAAGCCGGGCGAATCTTTACTATCAATACAAAAAACAAGATAGATATTTATCCTTATTTTTTATATTTACATTTAAACTCTCTAACCAATCAAATGACTCATTCAACTGTTTTCCCACAAGTTCTTTTCTCTCTTTATTAATATAATCTGTATCAAATTCCCTATCTACAATATCTTTAATAAATTTAAAGCATTGCACCTCTTCATCATCAAAAAACATTCTATCAAAGATGCCGATTAAATCCTCTAATTCTTGATACTGCTGTTCATCCATTACTATTTTCATACTTACCTCACTTGAGCTGTATAATTTTATTTATTACATGCCCTGGATTAGCTGATGTAGAATGTTCTGCTCTTTGAGCAATTATCTGTAATTCCTTAAATCCTTGATTTTTTGCTTGCTCCTTTACAGTATTTAACCAAGTTTTAAATTCACTAGCACCGATTTGATTTGGAATATCTCCTTCATTCGAATAAATTGGTAAATTCTTCAAAATTAATCGGTCTCCCTCCACTTCCACCTCTGCCAATGCATCTATTCTATGTCCATCAACATCTATAGAATCCTCATACAAATCACCAGTTTTGAATTTAGCTTTAGAATCCCCCTTGGCACTGACGCTGAGCCCTCATAACTTTTACGCCTTTTTCTCTGTTCTTTTGGAAAAGACGGCAAACCAATCTCTATGTATCTGTTTTTTATCCTAACACAAAGTGTTCGTAACCGACAACCATTATTGCTCTGGTTCCCGGTATTCTGTATGGTTTTTCAGCATTCCATACACGATATTCACTAATCTGCGGGCGATACAGATCAACGCCTGCTGTATATTCTTCCCTTCTGCCACTCTCTTTAAGTAATACTCCCGGAATACCTTATTCCTCGGCGTTCCATTCGTGGAAATCTGAATCATCTGGATTGCCAGAAAGTAAAAAATCGCCGGTTTCCCTGTTTTGGACACATATCTTTCCCTTTTCCAGCAGATGAAAAGTTGATTGGGCATATCCCGGCGAATTTCGCCAGTTTATTGACATTGGGAAAGCTGTTGATATCTCCTATCTCTGACAGCATATTCGCAGCAGTTGTCATGTCAACACCCGGCATAGTCATTAAGGTACAGTTAAATGAAGACAGCATAGTTTCTATCGCTGTTTCCACAATCTTAAGCTGTTCCCCGTAATGCTCCAAATCACCAGTAATACTTTGTGTTACGGCATCCCGGCTCTCCTGGTGTTCCCTGGTGGTCTGACCGTCAGTACGCACCAGTTCCAATATCTTTTTTACCAACTGGCCTAGTGTCCAGTAAACATCAGCCAGTATGGCATCCGGCAGTTTATCCAGCATATTGATTAATACGAGCGCAACAGCTTCCGCATCATAGCTGTCGTTTTTTTGATACATTGGAACGCTTTTTCTCTTGGCATAGAACAACGCTGTATTCACGTTTTTCACCATACAGCCTTTTTCAATCAGCCACACTGCAAGCGCATGGCCATCGCCGTAGGCATTCTCTAATCCGTATGCCGCTGTCTTTTCTTCTGTTAAAAGCGACTTACTTTCCTTGTCAGCTTATGGAACTCTGACGGTTTGTTTTCAAAGGTGATTTCACCCAGCTTTTGGTTCCAACAATCAAGCATAACCGCCGTGTGTGTTTCCTTATGCAGGTCAATCCCCACATAGATGATGTTTTCTTTTCTCGTCTGAATCCATCCTTTTTCTCCTGTCGGAGTTGTCGTATGTTAACTCTGAAAAGGAACATCCGCAAGTCATTTGGGAGCAGTTCTGAATGTATGTGAAATGTGATACAAAAATGGCGGGCTGATTTGTGACATAGTCGTATCGCAAGAAAAGAAAAGGAACCAGCAGTCAATATCATCTGACTACTGGTTCATCACTATTTTTTTCTGGCAGATACAATCGGCATCTTTTCCCCTTAATCCTCCCTGATGTGCGCCATTTTACCATGGAACCAACCCGCAGATCAATTTCCTTTTCTTTGTGTTTTTCTTAATGGTTCCTTACTGGCAACACGTATCTCAAGGGTTGAAAAATAATCTGTTGGTGGCTTGGCAGCACCCAGCTTTTTTCATTTCCAGAATTTTGCCACCCAAAATGCTTCAGTAGCCCACATAAAAGGCTTTTTCTGGGTGGCAAAGCTATAAAATCACTATACTAGGCAGTCAACTTTTTTTGAGTCCCGATCCAGCGGTTTTCTTTTATCCGGTTTCCATTGGTCCGCTCCCATCATCCTCTTGCCCCTGTGACGTGCCGTGACCGCCCGTGTTGCCGATTTGGAAGCGGGATCGGAAAGATGTACCAAAAAGCAGGTGAATCGGCCCGTTGCCCCAATTTGAAATAGGGCTATTTTCCTGGAATTCAAGGAAAAATCTCCGGGTCGCAATGTGTGCGGGTTAAAGGTCGGGTGGCATTGCGCCACCTCAACCGTGGTACATCGCCCGGCAAAGCCGGGCGAACACAAGCCTCAAAAATCACTCGATAATTCTCCATTTAACTCGCTCTGCTTCAATTAGAATAAAATCATTGTACTTTAAATGTGCTTCATTATACGGATCAAACCCTTCCCATTCCGTCCAATAAAAGTACTCATTATTTTTTTCAATCTTTGCAAAGTTTATTTCTGTTCTCTGAGAACTCTGACCTCCTATTGGTGCTAAAAAATTAAAGCGTGTTGTATATTGAAAAAGGATTTCAATGGAAAAAGGATTATCATCCAATCGTTGAAACAGCAAATATAAATTATTATCATTATATTCATGACTAACACGATTCTTATCCACAAAATTTCCACTTTCAAACCTATATCCCACTAACGTAGAATCTCGAAAATTATTATATAATTGTTGAAGCTTTTCAATATCATCTGTAGTTTTAACTTCATTCCATGCCATTTATATCCTCTCCTTTAATTAATACCAAAATAATCCAATATCCACTGCTCTGTGCTACTAACTGCGCCGCTACTATTTTTCAACTTATAGCTTGACCAACTACCTTTTGTTGGATCATTAGGATTTGTATTGTATTGCTCAATTTTGATTCTCTCAGATGAGATATCCATCACTCGAATTCCATTTTCATCATAGATAATAACGTGGCCATCCTTTGTAGTATAATAACTGTTTGGTGCTGCTTTAGTCGGAATCTTTCCCCCTGAACGTCCACCTGTTGATAAAGAGCCGTTATCAGTTAATGAATCAAAATAATCCTCACTTAATTGTCCTTGATTTTTTAAATTGTGTGGATTAACTTCTGGAGTATCAGAATCCCCCTTGGCACTGACGCTGAGTCCTCATAACTTTTGCGCCTTTTTCTCTGTTCTTTTGGGAAAGGCGGGAAACCAATTACTGTTTTTTATGCTTCTATCATCTTAGCACAAATTGTTCGTAACCGACAACCATTATTGCTCCGGCTCCCGGTATTTTGTGTGATTCTTTAACATTCCGTACACGATATTCACCAAACGCCTGGCAATACAAATTAACGCCTGCTGTTTATTCTTTCCTTCTGCTACTCTCCGCAAATAATACTCCCGAAACACCTTATTCCTCGGCGTTCCATTCGTAGAAACTTGAATCATCTGGATTGCCAGAAAGTAAAAAATTGCCTGTAGTCGCCTGTTTCCCTGCTTGGGGCACATATCCTTGCCTTTTCCTGCAGACGAAAAGTTGATTGGGCATATTCCTGCGAACTTTGCCAGCTTATTGGCGTTAGGAAAACGGTTGATATCTCCTATCTCCGCAAGCATATTTGCCGCTGTTGTCACATCCACTCCCGGCATAGTCATCAAGGTACAGTTAAATGACGGCAGCATAGTTTCTATCGCTGTCTCCACAATCTCAAGCTGTTCCCGGTAATGATCCAAGTCTCCTGCGATACTTCGCGTAATGGCATCCCGACCCTCCTGATGCTCCCTTGTGGTCTGACCGTCCATACGTACCAGTTCTAATATTTTCTCTGCTCGTTTGATGGAGCAGTTATTGTGGCTGACCGGGCGCAGTTCTGCCGCCAGTTCTTCTGCGGTCTTCCCTTTGAGGTGTTCCGGTGACGGATATCTAAGCCAGAAATAAAGTGCTGTCCTTCGGCTGATATCACCAAAGAATTGTTTGTAGCTCGGGTACGCCACGCAAAGCTGTTCATGCAGTTGGTTCTTTAATCTCTGCTGATGGGAGCAGATGTTGTTCCGACGATTCACTAACTGGCTTAAAGTCCAGTAGGCATCATCCGGAACGGCATCGGGCAGTTTGTCCAGCATATTGATTAATACAAGAGCCACTGCTTCCGCATCATAACTGTCGCTTTTCTGATACATCGGAACACTTTTTCTCTGGGCATATGATAACGCCGTGTTTACGTCTTTCACAGCGTGGCTTTTCTCTAAAAGCCAAACCGCCAGCGCACGGCCATAGCCGTAGGCATTCTCTAATCCGTATACCGCTGTCTTCTCTTCCGTCACAAACCGACTGACTTTTCTCGTCAGCTTATGGAATTCTGATGGTTTGTTCTCAAAGGTGATTTCACCTAGTTTCTGATTCCAGCAGTCAAGCATAACCGCCGTGTGTGTTTCCTTATGTAGGTCAATCCCCACATAGATGATGTTTTCTTTTCTCGTTTGAATCCTTCCTTTTTGTCCTGTCTCCATCCGTAATCAAAAAATCACCGGCAACCTCAGCTGATAAGCGTTATGTGCCGAATTACGCCCTACGGCAACGGCCATCGCAAGGGGGATTAAGCCTGTCTGCTTCCCTAACCTCGGATTTCACAGGTTATTCTCCTGTCGGAGTCGTCGTATGTTAACTCTGAAAAGGAGCATCCGCAAGTCATTTGGGAGCAGTTCTGAATGTTTGTGAAATGTGATGCAGAAATGGCAGGCTGATTTGTGACATAGTAGTATCTCCAGAAAAAAAAAGGAACCAGCAGTCAATATCTTATGACCGCTGGTTCATTACTATGTTTTTCTGGTAGTTTCAATCATCAGCCACTTATTTCCCCCTTATACCCCCTGGTGTGCGCCATTTTACCATGGAACCAGCCCACAGGTCAATTTCCTTTTCCTTGCTTTTTTCTTACCGGTTCCTTACTTTCGGTATTCATTTCAAAGGTCGAAAAATAATCTGCTGGGTGGCTTGGCGGCACCCAAGTTTTCTCATTTCCAGAATTTTGCCACCCAAAATGCTTCGATCGCCCACATAAAAGGCTATTTCTGGGTGGCAAAGCTACAAAATAACTATACCCGACAGTCAACTTTTTTGAATTCCGATCCAGTAGTTTTCTTTTATCCGGTTTCCGTTGGTCCGCTCCCATCATCCTCTTGCCCCTGTGACGCGCCGTGACCGCCCGTGTTGCCGATTTGGAAGCGTGATCGGAAAAATGTACCATAAAGCAGATGAATCGGCTCGTTGCCCCGATTTGAAACAGAGCCATTTTACCGGAATTCAAGGAAAAATCGCAGGGTCGAAAAGTGTGCAGGTTAAAGAGGTTATGCTGAAAAACGCATAACCTCTTGGGACATTGCCCGGCAGAGCCGAGCAAAAATGTTTAATCTTCATTATTTTTTTTAATTTGTCAGCCTTCCGCTATCCATACGTTCTCATTTTCTTGTATAGCTAAGCAAAGCATATTACAAATATCCGCCAATACTTTCTTTGATTCCTCAAATCGACAATTAGTTATATCTAATTGTCGGAACTGTTGAAGAAATTCATCTATATTCGGAATTTTCCAAGCTTTTCCATCACACCAGCCTAAATATAAATGATAATAGTATGCAATTCCAATCCACCCCTCTTCGGCGGGCTTAAATTGTTCCATAATATCGTTAAAAAAACCATCCCAAATAACCATTTTTTCCTTTGATGTAAAAATTTGTATTTCCTTTTCGCCTTCATAACCACGATAGAATTGGTTATTAACTTGACCCATAAACATCACCTCCTTATGGCGCGTCGATATGTCCAGCATTTAATATAGCATCTTGAAATGGTGTCGTTATCCCCTTATTGTACGCATCAACAGCAGCATCCCATTGCCACCTCGGTGTCCAGTCATTATTAACTCCAGGTGTATACATATTCTGAACTCTTTGCTGACCTGTTGGTGTTCCTGGTGTAGTTCTCTCAATCACCCAGGAATTAGGACTCCCTTCTGGGGCATTTGGTGTTCGTGTATGCCATCTGGCTTCATATTTATATGTATTATCTGACCACTTATAGCTTATTTGATCATATCCACCAGCCTTATGCTGTATTTTTACAGTAGCATCTTCAGGGATTTCTATAGGGGATGTTTTTGCTAATTCATCTGTTTTTCCTTCCCAATCCGCAGCAGTTGTAGTTTTAGAATCCCCCTTTGTCAGCGCTTCAACAAACTTCCCCGCATCATGCCCTATTCCGGTTATATCTGCAAATACTATCAACACTCCAGCTACTGCTGCTCCAAATTCATTAACAAGCGTTTCCGCTATTTCGGCAGACATTCCAATTTGGCTGGCATATTCTCCTACTCCTACCAATGCTGGAACCATTCCGCCACCGGATCCTCCGCCTAATATGCCTGCTAATTTTGTCAGTGCCGGGCCTATTTTTGTAAGAAGTTTAGGAATCGCCTTTACTGCAAAGTATGTCTGCAGTGCATCACTAACTAACTGACCAAGATAAAAATATGTTGTATCAGTAACACCGTTTTCTAATACCCAGTCCTCCATTAACTTCTGGTAATAATCACTGTCACTGGAATCCCATTGACTGCCAAGTTCTTTCATTGAGAATATTATATTCAGCGCGTTTTCAACCAGCGCAAATCCTGCTCCCAGCAGAATATTATACGCGACTGTAACCAGTTCACAATCAAGGGTCTCGCAGCTCTCTTTTGCCCATTCCAACATCCCCTTCAGCGCACCAGTAGCTTTTTCATAAATATAGCTACTCGCTTTATCCCTAAACTCGGTAGCTTTGTTTTGAACAAATGAAACGAAGTCACCTAATGATGAAATTTTATGTCCACTCGGATCAACATAATTCAGTGGACTGTTCTTCGTATAAGCATACCGGTTCAGTGTCAGCGGGTCTGTGATATCCCCCAGATACGTATCCTCCTGGAAGAATCTTCCCTTATCTGCATTATAATACCTCGCCCGCAAATACTCAAGTCCGGTATTCGGATTATAGCTCTCTGCATTATACCCATAGAAGTCTGTATGCTCTGTACTTCCCAGCGTCACCTTCCCATATGGATCATACTGGTACACACTCGTCACCATTCCATTATACCACGTATTCGCCGTCACGCTTCCCCGGCCGTCATATAAGTAATAGCTCGTCTCATTATGGTCCACTCCGCGCGCTTCATTCCAGATATTATTCCGGGACAGCCGCTGCCTTCCTTTATAGCTGTAGCTCTCCGTCGCCCCGCTGTTCACCGTATAAGCGGTCAGCACCTCCGTATACTGCCGGTTCGTGTCATTCACATATTCCGTCAGGTCATAGGCTCTTCCCGTTGCAGAACAGATATAGCTGAACAAATCGCCTTCCGCCGTCAAGCTTCCATCTTCATTCTCATGATTCTCCGGCATGAAGATTTCTCCGCTCACATTCTTTCCATAACCGCATTCCGCTTCCGGATTGTAATTCAGCTGGAACGTCCGGTTCCCGTCTCCGTCATAGGCGGCTGCCATCAGAAGCTTCTGTCCATCCTTTACCGCTTTTAACCGGTTCTCCGTATCGTACTGGTACGTCGTCTCCGCATAATTCATCAGGCATTCCTGGGTCAGATTTCCATTGGCATCGTATTTGTACGTGTAGCGTTTCGTCAGATTCCCTTCGCAGACCACCGCGCTTACCATCTGGTTATCCGCATTGTAGGTATACGTCGTCTTATCCGGGTTTGCATACGTAAATGCTTTCTGCTTCTTTGCCATTGTCCGGTTTCCGACGCTGTCATACTCATACGTATAGGTAGTCTTGTCGAACATTCCCTTATCTTCTTTGCACTCGATGAGCTGGCCGTTATCATCGTACCTGAATGTCCGCTTTGTCGTCTGCCACTCCGGATTCTGGTTCTGCCACGGGTTATCAGAAACATGGACGCACTCTCCATCCGGGCCGCCCTTGTGGCCGAAATCCTTATTTGAAGCAAACAGGCACTCTTTGGCCGTCTCATTGGTAATCAGGCCAGCGTCATTATACATGTACTGATAATCGGAAATCAGGAAGCCGCAGGAACATAAATTCTCTGCTTCCACGATCTGGTCTCTCGCATTGTACGTGTAAGTGCTGGTGCTTCCATCCGCCCTCTTCACCCTCGTAAGCCGGTTTAAGGGATCGTAGCTGTAAAATGTCTCCCGGCCGTCACGATCCACGATTTTTGTGATATTATCATTCTTGTCGTAGGTATAGACTACCGCGTACCCATCCGGATACAGGATCTTCTGCAGGTTGTCCGCTTCATCATAGAAATATTCCACGGTCTTCCCGGAGCCATTCGCGGCGGTCTTCAGTCTGCCGAGCGCATCGTACGTATAGCTGCTTTCTCCGGTAATGTCCTCCATGGAGATTCTCTGGCCCATCACATTATAGCCCATCTGGACCGGGTGATCGGCTTCAGCGCCGTTCTGGTCTTTGTACGTCTTTTCCACAAGCCCGTTCAGGACATCGTAATCGTAGCGGATCGTGTCGCCCTTCGCTGTCATCCGCTCTGTCATCCGGCCGCCGGCATCATAAGCGAACTGCTCTTTCCTGCCCATCGGGCTGGTTAAAGAGGTCATGTTGCCTTCCAGGTCATACGCATACTTCGTTACATTCTTCTCAGCATTAGTCATTGCTGTGATATTTCCCATCACGTCGTACGCATACAGAGTGTCATTTCCCATCGGGTCGGTAACCATTGTCAGACGATCCAGAATATCGTACTGGAAATGGGTGATCAGGCCATCCGTCGCCCTCGCGGCCGTCACATTACCATGGTTATCATACGTAAACTCCTGGCTCAGTCCCATCTTATCGGTCAGGGCTGTAATTCTGCTTCCCGCATCATAGGTAACAGACTGAGTCTGGTTCAGCGGGTCAGCTGCCGTAATCTGCCGGTTGTCCTTATCGTAAGTATTCCTGTAAATATAGCCCTTCGGGTCTGTCAGCGCCGTTATATTGTAGTTGTTATCATACGCGTAGCTGGTGGTGCGGTCTCCCGGCCTCGTTACAGAAGTTACATTTCCTACCATGTCATAGGTAAACTTCGTCGCCTTTCCTTCCGGATCCACGCTTTCCTTCATCTGGTCAATCAGGTCATAGACGTAGGTGTTCTTATGGCCCATGGCATTCGTCACCGCATTTAAATTACCGCGTATGTCATACTCGTAGGTCTCCACTCCGCCCTTTGCGTTGACTGCCCTCGTCATCCGGTGCATAATATCGTATTCAAAGGCCGTGGTACGGCCAAGGCTGTCTGTATCCTTTGTGATATTGTCACCATTATCATACGTAAAGCGGCGATTTAGTCCCAGTGGTGTTGTAATTCCAGTCAGGCGGTGGACAGCGTCATATGTATATGCATACTCTCCGCCATTTTTCTGTGTCATCTTCGTTACCATGCGGTTTAAGTCCACCTCATAGGCGGTTACATTCCCCATGGCGTCGGTGATACTCGTTAATTCGTCGTGCTTATCGTAGGTATAGCTGGTCTCCGCCCCCTTCGGCGATATTTCCTTTACCAGATTGCCCATCACATCGTACTGATATTCCGTAATCAGTCCATTGGCATCCTTTGCCTTTGTCATGCGGCTTAACGCATCGTAACGGTACTCCTGCTTACTTCCCTCCGGTGTTGTAATGGAAAGGAGGCGGGACAGTTCATCGTACTCATAACCGGTACTATTGCCATTTCCATCCTGCAGTGCAGTCATGCGGTTCAGGACATCATACGAATATGCGTTTTTTACTCCGTTTCCATCTGTAGCCTCCGTCAGATTACCGTTTGCATCGTAGGCAAATGCAGTCGCTGCTCCCAGCGGGTCAACCTTTCCGGTAATCCGGTTGATGGCGTCGTATGCGTAGGTATAGACAGCTTCGCCCGGCTCTGTGATCCCGATCACGTTTCCTACCTTGTCGTATTCGTAGGATGTGGCCGTTCCATCGGCCTCAGTGACACGGATCAGGCGGTCGAGGGCGTCATATTCATACGCTGTCGCCGCCCCGTCGGTTCCAGTCGCGCGGATCAGGCGGTTAAACTTGTCATATTCATAGACCGCAGTTCTTCCGATCGTATCCGTCTGTTTGATCAGATTTCCGGCAAGATCATATTCGTAGACCATGGTATTTCCGGTATTATCAGAAGCTTTTACTATCCGCCCCATGGAATCGTATTCATAGGTGGTCTCCACCCCTGCCTCGTCGGTGCTGGCACTCATCTGGCCCTTTGCATCATATTCCATGGAAACCTTGTCTCCATCCGGCATGGTCATGCTGATCAGATTGCCTTCCGCGTCATACTCATAGGCATATGCCCCGCTCATGGCGTCAGTCACCTTAACGGTACGGCTTAACGCGTCGTACTCCATGGAGGTCTCACCCTTTAATGCATCGGTCATCTTTAAGACGTTGCCGAGAGAATCGTAATCCATGGCGGTCACGCTTCCGGCCGCGTCGGTGACGGCCCGCATCTGGCCAAGAACGTCATAATGGTATGTACTGCTGTTTCCCAACGCGTCTGTTGTCTTTAATGTTCTTCCGTTTAAATCGTAATCGCTGCCGGTGGTCTGCCCCAGAGCGTCGGTGATCTCCTTCAGTCTTCCGGCCGCGTCATAAGCGTATTCGGTATTGTGGCCGTTGCCATCGGTTGTCCCGGTCTGGTTTCCGGCCGCATCATACGTATATTCCGTAACACCGCCCAGCGGATCCACACTTCTCACCAGACGATTGCTGCGGTCATACTCAAATGTATAGACGCGGGTTTCATCATCAGTGATCCGAATGATATTGCCGTTTCCATCATAGGACATCGCCGTTACAAGGCCATTCTGCGCGGTTGTGCTGACGATATGGCCGGCACGGTCATACGTGTAGGAAACTTCACTTCCGTCCGGATAGATGGTCTTCTTCACATTTCCATTCCGGTCATACCGGTAATACACGGTATTTCCCAGGGCGTCTTCCATCGTAACGGGAACGCCAAGGAGCTTGTGATATCCTGCTTTTACCGTATTTCCCAGACGGTCTGTTGCTGCAGTTGTATGTCCTTTGCCGTCTAATGTGTAGGTCATATCATTTCCGAGGGCATCGGTTACTTTTATCAGGCGGTCGCGGCTGTCATAAGCGTAGGAAGTGACATTGCCTTTGGCATCGGTTTCTCTCACTTTGTTATAGTTTTCATCGTACTCATAGGTCAGGGTATTTCCCATGGCATCCGTACCGGACAGAATGTTGTACATCCGGTCATAGGTGAAATCTGTTTTCACACCCATGGCGTCCGTAATCGACAGAACACAGCCGGCAGGATCGAACTCGTAGCTGATCGTTCCACCATCTTTCGCAGTCTCTGAGACACGCCGGCCTTTCCGATCATAGACAAATACCTCGGAGCTGCCCAGCGGGTCGCCGGCTGTCAGCTGACGGTTCATCTCATCATAGGTGAAGGTATACGTATTTCCCTCTCCGTCGGTATAGCTCACAGGGACGGCTCCGTCATACGTATACGTACTGGTTCCGCCATTTCCGTCTGTCATGGAGATCATGCGGTTTACTTCATCGTAGCTCCAGGAGACAGTGTTTCCTTCCGCATCTGTCATAGAGAGCAGATTTCCCTGTTCATCGTAGATAAATGAAGTAGTATTCCCTTCGTAATCCGTGGCAGTCAGCGGCTGATTCTGTTCGTTGTAGGTGTAGGAAGCCTGGCTGCCGTCTTCTCTGGTGATGGTCAGAACGTTTCCATTATCATCGTAGGCATAGGAGGTCGTAACTCCCAGTTCATCCGTTTCAGAAGCAAGATGGCCCGACGCATCATATTCTCTGGCTATCGAAGAACCATCCGGATACACGATCTTTGTGGTACGCTTCTGCTCATCGAACCAGTATACCGTTCTATTTCCCTTATTATCAGTGGTGATGGTGTGGTCGTCAAAATATTCCAGCGCTGCCGTATTTCCACTGGCATCCACCTGGGAGATTACACGGTTCTCATCATCATACGTGTTCTGAATAACCCTGTTTCCATTCTCATCATACCACGCAGTCATGCGGTTCTCATCGTCATACTCATAACGGCGGATTCCGCCTTCCGGATCAGTCACAGAAATCAACCGGCCATCTTCATCGTATTCGTAAGAAACTGCCTCCCCATCCGGCAGCGTAATGGAGGTAATCCGGTCGTGGTCATCCATCTCCACATCAAAGATTTTTCCTGACGCAGTCCTTACCTCTGTCAGTCTGTAATCATTATCATAGGTATAAGTCGTGGTATTTCCTTTTCTGTCCTTCTTATAGTGCAGGAAACCTGCATTATCAAACAGGAGGCTGGAGCCATCCAGATGGCTGAGTTCCCATCCGGCAACACTGGGCTTTGAGTTTTCGGAATTTTCAGAATCCTCCGGATTTTCCGGTTCTTCCGGTGTTCCAGGCTCTGTCTCATTTTCGTCATTTGCTGTTTCATCGTCTGCCAGGAGCATCGGTTTCTCTGCTGCGTAGGACGCCTCAGAGGCAGTCGCTACCGGCGGTTTTGGAATTTCCGGAAGAACTACGTCGAAGGAATCCAGAGGCTTTAATACGAGATCATACCCCTCCGGCCCTTTGTAAATATCGCCTTCCCTGGTAAATGGCAGCATCGCGCCATCGTTCTGGCGGTACAATATTCTTCCATCCGGAAGCATGGTTAAATGTTCGCCAAAGGAGCCGCTCCACCCCCGGCCAAATTCAGAACGGTTGTCCGGCAGTAAGGAGTTGTAGGCCCTCTGTACTTCGAAATCCCCGCCAAGCTCTGTAAGCAGCGCATCTGCCTGTGACATATAGAAGTTTCCGGTATTTAAGTTGACAGGCTCGAAACCAAAGGGACAGTATACGCCCGCCCCCTGCAGCAGCCCTGATAATACCAGTTCTTCCCATGGCGTCAGATTCTCAAAGTTGTACTCTCCCGCATCGGGATCAGGATTGCGGATAAAAAGATACGTATCCATCTCTGTCAACTGATTTAAGTAGATATGATTGTCCTTTGCAATCGTATTGGGATTTACTTTATAATGCCTCGCAATTCGCTGAACAAGATCATCCTGCTGAACATGATAGATCAGAAAGGTATCCGAGAGCTTCTCTCCGGATTTTTCTGTCTCTCCGGCAGGTTCTCCAGATTCATCCTTTATCTCCGCCTCAGCTTCTGCTTTAAACTGGTAGACTGTGTTTGTCTTAAGCGATTCTAAATCAATGCCGTCGCTTTGCCAGTTCGATTTCGGGATCACGGTAAAATCATGCTCCAGACCCGCCAGATCGAATTTGGGATACAGGACGGTATCCTCACCGGTGGCCTTGCTGCCAGTCACATTCTCACCGGTTGATGTGTCAATCAGTTCCCAGGTTACCTCAGCATCACCGGTAGTTTTTCCATGAGCCAGGACACCGGTGGCAGAGCCGCCCTCGATATCGGTTTTTCTGACAGATGGCGTCACGGTAATAGTCGTGTCTGCTACCGGAAAGTCTTCCGGATTGCCTCCAGGGTTATCCCCCTCCCATTCCACGGTGATCTTCGGACCCATGGCGTCTTTTCTGTTATACAGAATCTCACCGGGAACGCGCAGTTCCTGCGGCGTATCAGCCCCGGGTTCCTGGTCTGCCTTAATGACAAATCCGGCCTGTGGTGTCTTCCCTGTGATCCAGCTGTTCATGGTCTCTGTAATATCAAAGTCCATAGCCATGTTCTCGCCCGGCGCTGACTGTCTGATTCCGGTCTCTGTAAAGGGCGGAGCTCCATTCCAGTTGATTTTATGGGCATCCCAGCCCACGGTGGGCGTACCGACGGTAAATACATTTGCATTGCTGCTGTTGTTGGTCCTGGCTGTGACGGTAAATATCGCACTGCTGCAGACCGCGTTCGCATCCTGCAGCATAGAGGTAATGCTTTCGCAGTCATTTTCATTAAATGCAACGTATTGACGGCAATTCTTTAAATTGCTGTCTACATAGCCAACATATGCATTTCCATCCCAGTTAAATATGGCATTCGGCTGGCCCTGTGATGCCATTGCAAAGATAAACTCATTTGACGGAACTGCGGTGGCCGGATCAATCCGTACCGGATACTGCCGCTCTTCTGCATCCAGCCATTTTTTATCTGCAGTGACGGATATCTCGTAGCTGCCATACGACCCACGTCCCAGCTTCATAGATAAATCGGTGCTCGTCTCGCCGGCGGCATCGATCATATAAGGCGCCTCTAAGAGAAATACAGGCGATTTCCTGCTTGTCCTGTAAAATATAATGTTCTTTCCGGACTGTGCGGCCTTTAACCCGGAGGTCCTTACCTCGTAGGAAAATGTATTCTGATCCGTAGGTTCCAGAAGAATAATATCTTCTTTTACCGTATCTCCGCGCAGGGTATATTGAATATCTATGCCGGGATAGACATTATTATAGCGAATCGCATTTCCTGCTGCAGCACTCTTTTTAAAAATGCCGCCAGAGGGAATCATCTCAATCGCATCAGAGCTGGAGGCCAGCGCCACCTTAATGCCCCTGGAGTAGGTCGGTTTTGACGGGATGGTCACATCAATCGCGCCGGAAGCATTTTTGTAGACAGACGGGATCTCTTCGCTTTCCTCCTCATAGAACAGAGCAGAATCCTCCTCCATACCGGAGGGGTCATCTCCTTCGAGTATATAGGCGGCAGACCGTTCCATCTGTATTTTTGTTTCGGAAGAAACCAGTGTGTTGTCTACACGCGATATCTTCCCATCTTCATCCTTGTAAAGGCCGGAGTATCCTCCCATCACGGTAACGTAGCTGCGCTCCCCTACCTCATAGGTACGGAAATTGTCGTTGAACTGAACGAGCCTGCCCTCCGGTTCCTCAATCTCAAGCGGCTCATAGAAATTCTCCGGTTCTCTTAAGTCCGCATTGGATGGAGTGGCTGGTTTTACTTCACTTATATCTTTGGAGTTATCAGCATCAGAATCATTCTGCGTTTTTGTCTCTTCCTTTGTTGCATCTGAATCACTGGCAAGCTCCAAATCCTCTATGGAAAGCTTTTCCGGACGTTCAAAATTGACATATCGCGGCTGGTTATTCAGATACTCGGCTGCGTAGGATACCATAGGCATCATGTCCGGTGCAACCATGGTAAAAATCAGCAGGAAGCTTAAAAAGCGCCGGCTGAACTGGCCATATAATCTTTTGTATTTTCGATTCATAACTTTTCCCCTTCATTCCCATTGAAAGATTTTATTATTGAGCGGATTGGTACAAAATTAAGCCAACATTTTACAACACTTATCATTTCAGTTTTTTCTCACAGTGCTCCGCCCCCTTCTCTTCTAGAATCACGTCTCTTTGCTACTATTAAATCACGAACATAAAATATTTCAATACGTCTTGCATAAACGGGATTTTTATTAGTACCGGTGGTAAATTTCATTCCTGTTTACGGATATAGAAAGAGAGCTGCCACACGATAATTTGATCCGTGCGGCAGCTCTCTTCACTGGCCCCTGTCATATTTAATTTACTTTCTTACCGGACGTTTTGGCTGGTAGCCGCCCCACTCGGATGCTCTTCCTTCTGCTCGTTTCGCAGCATTGGACGCAATCTTTGCTAATATCTCAAGACCTTTCTTCTTCATACCCATCTGTTTCACCTCCCCGCTTTTGTTTTGCTATTAACATTAGTATTGATACAGATAGCAGCGTGACTGAGATAACCGCTGCGATCATGTAATACTTGTTTGTATACATCAAGAACATAATCAGAACCCAAAATACAAACACAATCATACTGTAACTTCGAAACTTCTTTTTTTCCGCTTTACTGAGTGGATGATTCTCATTTTCAACCGGCGCCATCTGATACAGACACAGTCCCTGTAAAACTGCAGATATCACTGCTGCTGACAGTACATTAGTAAATTCCATAACTCCATAGCTCGCAACCATACATAACAGGCAGGTTGTACCAAACAGACAGAAACACCGGGTATATGTTTTTGCATGGAATCCGCCGCAAAACATCCGCATACTAAGAAAAACTGTATAGAATATAAGAACCCTCACAATCGAATGCGTTACAAGACCAATTAACAATACGATTAAGGCATTCGTAATATTTGCAATGGTTATTTGAAAACCATATTCATACACAGCCCTGTCTTCAGCTCTAATAATTTTTTCTCGTTCCAGCATACCAGCCAGCATGGCCGAAAGCTTACAGATCAACAGTCTCACCTGCTTTGCTATCATTTTTTTCTTCTTTATGAAGGATATTCCAGATATAATTCCTGAATGAATTTTCCGTCGGCTTCCCAATGATCATAGTGACCGTTGTATTTTTCTATTACCTGGTGAATGCTTTCCATCCCAAATCCATGGTATTCTTTATCCTTTTTACTTGTTTTAAGCTTTGGATTTTTCTTAAGTACGGACTCCTGTACAGTGTTGCTCATTTTACATTTCAAATATCCGTGATAGTTTCCAATCTCCAAATCAATTTCTTTTTTATCCGCCATGGAAGTGGCCTCTATTGCATTTGTCATCAAATTATACATCAGAATCCCCATATCACTGTTCTTTATTCTCTTTACATCCGCATGAATGATGCAGGTTAATGTAATCCCCATTGATTCACAGTCTAAACAGGACTTATACAAGATAGCATTCAGTCCATCATTATCCGTCAGATCCGGCAATTCATTATACTTCTTCTCATTGTCTTCTAGCTCTTCCAGATACCTTGCAGCCTCTTCATACAAGCCAGACTGTAAAAACATATGTAAAGCAACGTAATGCCCCCGGGTATCATGTCTCTGAATCTGTAATCTCTTATTTAAGTTTTCAATATCCTTCACGTATTCTCCCTGCATTCCAATCGCCTTATTGGTATAGCTCCGGGAAATCTCCTTCAAATTGTGACTGCTCAAGCTGTTAAACACGTTATAAATAAGCAAAATCATAAGCATCGTGCCAAACAGGAGAAATAGAGACGTAAAGTGACGTATTACTTCATTTTCCCAGGTCAGTTCCATCGTAAAAAAACCTAATGTCAGAAACAGAATAAGGAAACAAAAGCCAATGAGAACATACCCTTCATTTTTATTCAGGAAAAGGCCTTTGTTTTTCTTAATCATTAACATGAAATTGCATAATATGAATTTCAGAATTGTTACTGCAGTCAGCATCTCTGTCCTCAGATAATAATTGGACATCAATAAATTATTAATATTATGGTTCGTAATGAGAGTTGTAAATTCAAAAACCGGTACTGTGGAGAAGAGAATAATGCACGCCCATATCACGGTTCCAAGGGCATGTTCAACTATACTCCCTTTACAGGCGATGCGGGCATACAAAAGCATTACGAGAAGATATGCCAGTCCCAGTACCCCCTCAAAGGGCATAAGAAAATTCAAAACCGATACGGTTGTAAAATAAGCAAGAACACCGGACATTTTGTAAAGGATTCTGGTTCTCCCCGCATACTTTGGCTGACAATACCGGCTAATAAAATGAATCCCAATTATGGATGTCGCAGCATTTGCAATCAGTTCGATCATCACCCCATGTTTAAGCGCCTCCTCTAAAATACAGTTTTCTAACTTCTGCTCTTCGAGATTTGCTAAGTAATACACTGCTGTTATCGGTAAGGATTATTTTATCATTATGAATCACATTAATCTGCTTCATATTTACCAAAAAACTCTTATGTACACGAATAAATTGATAGGGCGTTAATTCTTCCTCCAATTTTTTAAGGCTGCCGCACATGCTATAAGTTCTGTCTGCTGTTTTAATTGTAATCAAATGCCCATTGCATTCGATATACAGAATGTCTTTATAATAGACTTTTTGTGCATTTACCACATAATATAATTCATTATAAACGATACGCGCAAAATACTTATCAATTGCTTTTTTCAAATCGGTTATCAACGCACTCTTACGCATAAACCAGAATGTATCGTATTCATATGACTGGAAAACCAGGCTTTCATGGGAAGAGACGAAAATCAAGACTATGTTTGGATAACTCTTTTGCATTTTCCCGGCCATGGAAAAGCCGTCCATTCCCGGCATCTCTATATCCAGAAAGAGAATGTTAAATTTTCTGCTCCCAAGCTGTGAAAGGCATGTCTGGCCATCTGAAAAGTCTTCAATAACAGCTTGCTCTCCATGACTCTCTATCATTTTATAAACTGCATCCCTAAGTAACAATCGGAAATCATTATCATCATCACAAATGGCAATTGAAATCATATCATTTCCTCTCCCCTTTACAAAGAAATATGGTAATCCTCCCTACCCTCCTGCCCGGTAAGCTATAGATCCTTATCTTTTACTCTCTCAATAAATTCAAGCATCAGCCATACATCTTTTTCCGGCATTGAATAAATATAATCAATTGCTTTTTGCTGCATTAGTGAAGTGTTATTTCTATCATTAAAAAATTCCATTGGCGTAATTCCAAGATACTCACATATATAAAGGAACTCACTCATTGACGGAAGCGTTCTGCCAGAGGTGATACTACGAATATAGCTGGTACTGTGTCCTAAATCCAAGCTCATCTTTCGCTCTGAGACCTGTTTTTCTTCTCGTAATCCGGAAAGCCGACTACGTATAAATTGCTCATTCATTATAATACCTCCTGATAATAATCATAATTCACGACAAAAGTATTTCCGAGCGTTTATAACGCCTATTTTCAATTAATCAGACGTTTTAAACGCTCACCTGCTTATAAGTCAGTCGTTTGTAGTATCTATAATGAAACGATTTTTTATTAAAATTTTTGTACTGGCAGCTCTCAGGCATCATTTTTGCAGGAAATGAATAAAAAAAGCTGAGTGAAATCACCAAATAATCAGTAATTTCACTCAGCCAGCTTACCACAACCGCAGCTTCAATCCGCAGAAAATAATTCTTTACTGCCTGCCCTTACATCCCATGCGCCTCTCGCCACGCCTTCACTTCCTCTAACCGCTTCTTCGCCGCCTTCTCATTCCCCTCTTCCGTGGGGACATAATACCTCCTGTCTTTCAGGGAGTCAGGCATGCACTGCATGGCGGCAATCTTGTCCTCTGTCTGGTGGGCGTACTGGTAGCCTTCTCCATAATGCAGCTCCTTCATCAGTCCCGTCGGCGCGTTGCGGATCACGAGGGGAACCGGCTCTGCCAGTGTATGCAGGGCGTCCTCCTTGCAGTGTTCGTAGCCCGCGTAGGCGGAGTTGGATTTCGGTGCCATGGACAGGTAGATCACCGTGTGTGCCAGATTGACGTTGCACTCAGGCATTCCGTTAAAATGGCAGGCCTGATAGGCAGAGACCGCCAGAGTAAGCGCCTGACTGTCCGCCATGCCGATATCCTCGCTGGCAAAACGGATCAGCCGCCTTGCCACATAGAGCGGATCTTCTCCGGCCTCCAGCATACGGGCGAGCCAGTATAGCGCCGCGTCCGGATCACTGTTTCTCATGGATTTGTGAAGGGCGGATATCAGGTTGTAGTGCTCTTCGCCATTTTTATCGTACAGAAGGGACTTACGGCTGATACACTGCTCCAGCACCTCGGCTGTCACCGTGGTTTCCTCCGCGCTGATCTCCCCGTTTAAGACTGCCATCTCCAGCGTATTGAGTGCCGTTCTCGCGTCACCATTGGCAAACTGAGCGATCATCCGGAGCATGTCCTCCGTAATCCCGATTCTCTGATCTCCCAGCCCGAGAGGACTCGTCAGGGCATGGTGCAGAAGCATTACCAGGTCATCGCTCTGGAGTGCCTGGAGTACGAAAACCTTGCATCTCGAAAGAAGAGCCGCGTTAATCTCGAACGAGGGATTCTCCGTCGTTGCTCCGATCAGGATGATACTTCCCTTTTCCACATAGGGAAGAAATGCATCCTGCTGGGCCTTATTAAAGCGGTGGATCTCGTCCACAAATACGAGCGTACGCAGACCTATATGACGGTCCCGCTCCGCCTGGGCCATCACTTCCTTTATTTCCTTTATTCCGCTTGTGACGGCGGAAAAATCCACGAAGGAAGCCCTGGTCCGGTTGGCGATAATTCTGGCCAGCGTGGTCTTTCCCACTCCCGGCGGTCCCCAGAAGATCATGGAACACACCATGTCCTGATCAATAATCCGGCGCAGCACCTTCCCCTCTCCCAGGAGGTGCTTCTGGCCTACAAACTCTTCCAGCCCACTCGGTCTCAACCTGCTTGCCAGCGGCCCCACTGCAGCCCGGTCGTCAAAAAGCGATAATTGCTCCATCATATCTCTACCACCTTTTTCATTCGATCCATTTATTTAGCTTCTATTTTACCATGGCCTGAATGAAATATCAAACTCCATACCAGGCAAACTCATGCTTATTTGTATATAAGCAAGCAGGGCAGTCCAAGGGAAGCCGTGATCATTTTCCTGGCAGAATAGTGAATGAGCAGCCTCCCGACTTCTTTTTATGGTATACTGGCATCATAGCACTGCATTGCAGGCAAGATACCTGATTTACCGGATTATCGCCGGAGAACGAAAACAGTTTGAGGAGGAGAAAATGAAACTATCTGCATTGATCGGACACTGGGGTTTGGAATCCGGGGAAATCCGGCAGATCCAGGACTGCGTATGGGAAGTCTCAGGAACCTATATCTTAAAGGCATATGAAAGGTTCAGTGATTTGGAGCGGAATGTACAGATTATGAAGGTGCTGCGCTCCATGGACATACCGGCAGCCGAAGTGATTTCCACCAGCGAGGGCACGGATTACTTATGCAGCGAAGAGCGCTGTTATATGGTGACAAGGAAACTTCCCGGAGCACCAGCAAAGGATATCAAAGAGGTGAAAAAGCTCGCCTGTCAGATGGGTCAAATAATCGGCAGGCTTCATCTGGCCTTCCAGACATGTGAGGAGGAGCTGGACTTCTGGGACAACAGCCTGTTAAGCGAGATGAAGGGCTGGGTAAAGGATGAACTGAACAAAAATTGCTGGACGGTAATTGCACAGTCTGATTATGAGACCGCCGTTTCCAGCCTGGAACACGTGTATGACAGGCTTCCATTCCAGCTGATTCACAGAGATGTCCATTTTGGAAACTTCCTTTTCCAGGAAGGCGAATTTACCGGTTACATCGATTTCGACTTAAGCCAGAAAAATATCAGGATTTTCGATCTCTGCTATTTCCTGATGGGGCTGCTGGCAGGGGAGGAAGCTCTCCGACCCGGCAAAAATGAATGGCTTCTGATGATCGCTGAAACGGTGGCCGGATATGAGAGCCAGATTTCACTGACCGCCGTGGAAAAGGAGGCATTTCCCTGGGTAATGGAAAATATCGAGCTTCTCTTCGCCGCCTGGTACACTGGAATTTCCGACGTGCGGTGCGCGGAGGATGCAACAAAACTGTTTCATTTTGTGCAGGAAAATGAAACAGCGATAACGGATGCGCTAAAAATTGTAAGCGTTTAATACCAGAAGAGGGACTGTTTTAAGAATACTCCTAAAACAGTCCCTCGCATTTTTATTCTGTTATTCCATATATTCTGTTATTCCATTTATTCTGCTGTTCAATCGACCCTGACACCATTTTTATCGACTCTGACGCCGTCCGGTGTCACTGTATCTGCCAGCATATGGCCGGATTCATCCAGGTAGTACCACGTTCCGTCTGTCTGAACCCATCCGGTCTTCATCGCTCCGGATTCTCCCATATAATACCAATAGCCTTTTTCCTGAACCCAGCCGGTCTTCATCGCTCCGGACGGGTTGAAATAGAACCAGTGGTCTCCGGTATTGACCCATCCGGTCTTCATTGCCCCTGACGGGCTGCAGAAATACCAGACATTGTTTAAATGAATCCAGCCGGTAATCATCCGGCCGTCAGCACCAATCCAGTACCACTCTCCGCCGACTTTGATCCACTCGCTCTGCGCATAGGTACCGTCCTCCTTTTCGAAGTTCCAGATTCCGTCCTTTGCCTTCCAGCTTCCGCTCGTTTCTTCCGGATCATTCCACACGCTGTTTGAGGAATCTTCCCGCTCTGGCTTTTCTTCCGGTACATTGCCATCCGGCGTCTCGTCTGGTGCCGTTCCATCCGGCGTCTCGTCCGGCGTCTCGTCCGGTACGTTTCCATCCGGAGTCTCGTCCGGCGTCGTTCCGTCCGGTGTCTCATCCGGTGCCGTGCCATCCGGCGTCTCGTCATCTGACGTATCCCGCTTAACCGTATAATCGTCCTGACTTCCGAACACAGTGAGCGTTCTTTCCGTAAACGTATCATCGGCCACCTTGCAGCCTTCCGTCTCAACCGAAAACGTCACATCACTGTCCGCGGTTACCACAATCGTTCCAAGATTCAACGCAGTACCCTTTTTCAGGATATCATCCGCTGTCCCCGATACGTAGATCGTAAATGTTCCGTTATCCCGGTTATAGCGATACGACTGCACCGTAATATCAGAATTGTTTTTTATAGCGCTGTCGAACTTAAAATCTATGCTCTCTATCCCATCCGAATCATCGGAGGCAACGCCGAGCTGAACCTGAAAGGTTCCCGCTTTCTGCACGTCCTCCCGTGCAGAAAGCATGATACTCACTTTTACTTCATGATCATTGGTTCCCTTTTCCCATGTGACAAACCGGTATTCCTCCGCCGGTGTTGTCATAATACGGCCAAACGCTGCAAGCAGGATCAGGATTCCCAGCAGGCCAATTATTACTTTCTTATTCATAAGTCGCTGCAACATATTTTCTCCTCCTGTACGTTCAGTCCTGTGCTTTTATCTCGATCTCCGGCAGTGTCTCCGGCACATCGACAAACAGAGTGTTGCTGACAAGACGTTCTCCCCTGTTGTCATGTGCGTTGTCTACCCGGTAGAGCTCCGCTCTCACACGTTTTGGAAGAGCGGCATTTTTAAGGTTTTCGGGTTCGATGTAATAGATCCACGTTCCGCTGCTGGTCTCACCCAGCTCTCCGTGCTCCGGCACTTCCGCAAAGATCATCTGTGCTGCCAATATATTTCCTTCTGCATCGGTACCGCCCACAATCTTTCCCTGCTCATCATACAGCAGGACCACATTGTACGCCGGATTCCCTTTATACGTTCCAGTGAACAGGAGGGAGCCCGCCGGAATAACGGCCTCGCCGCTCTCTCCATGTCCGGCATGGTAATCCTCTTTCAAAAGGCCAATCGAATCCGTCTGACCAAAGTCGATGTCGTCTCCGGTCTGCCCCAGCAGATCAATCTCCGAAATGGAAATATCGGTTCCCTTCTGGTCCACCGCCGTAATCCTTACGTATGAGGTGTCATAGGCATACAGCCAGGTGTCGTCATTCTTGTTAAAATAGACGGTCTGACTGCCGTTCGCCAGCTGTCCCTGCGCTACGGCGAAGGTTCCGGCCTTGACCTGGGTCCAGGAACCATCTGCGCCGGTATCGCTGATCTCCACTTTAAAATTGCCGATCGGACTTCCGGCCGCGTTATCCGCCTTACTCAGCTTATACGTGAAACCGGTGATGGTCTCTTCTCTGTTTAAATGAATGGTGACAGAGGCCGCAGGTACTTTTCCGTTACTTCCGGCTACCGTCTTTCCTGTATAGGTAGTTCCTGCATCGTTGTCGATGACCTTTCCGATGGCCTCCATGGTTACCACATCCGGATTTATCTCCTCATCCACTTTGTCCTCTGCCGAGACCATGTTTGTGGTCACGGTCCAGTCTGACTTATCAATCACACCGCCGTGGGAGACTTTAACCGGCTCCAGTACCACCGGTTTTGTGGCATTTAAGTACTTGTCGTAGCCTACCACTTCGTAGGTGAAAACTCTGTTGTTAATAGTAGAAATGGAATCGACAAATTCTGTCTGGTCCGCGGTCACAAAGCCGACCGGTTTCTTCTCTACATGGCTCTTGATGGTTTCGGAACGGTAGATTTCGTATCCCAGCATTGCCTCCGGCTGCTTCGACTGGCTTCCGAGATGAATTGTCACCTCGTTGGAATTCGGCCTGTAGCTTAAGTCAGCCTCGACCGTGGCGCTGGCTGCCACAGAACCATTTTTGCCGTTCTCCAGCACGTAAGCCCTTGCCTCATCGTTTACAAACCAGATTGCTCTTGTCTCCTTCTCAAACTGCTCCGCGTACTTTCTTGTGTTCTCATCCGGCACCATACCCCAGCGTTCGAAAAACTCCAGAATATTCTTTTCAGCCGCCGCACAAGCCAGACGCATGAGCTTGTTGTCCACATCTCCGCTTACGCTTAACGCCACGTTGCCCGGCTTCGGCGCCGATTCCGGATTTCTTACGTAGGAATCCACTCTGGCAAAGAACAGATTGTTGAACTGTTCCTTATACGTATCGTACGTTTTATAGTTATAACCGCCCATATCGTACGCAAGATGAAGCTGCCAGTATAATCCCAGCTGTGTAAATACATTAGAGGACCGCCCCGTTACGCCCGACGTCACCTTCTTATAAACCTCCGGATACTGGAACCGCACGCTGTCATTCGTATCACGGGCCTGCGCCAGCACAGAGAAGTAGTTATTGGTGATTTCGGCTATGGCATATGCGCCTTCATTGATTTCATGGCCGATCTCATGAGCGATGCCCCAGCCAAAGTACTGGCCGCTTTCGTATTTGCCTTCCGGCGTTGTCTTCACCGGAACCGACCTGGTAAGGCCCGGTACGGATCCCCACTCGATTCCGATATGCAGACCGCCCGCATACATAAATGCGCCTGCAAACATCCTCTGGTAGCGCAGATTCAGCCGGCTAACCGGCAGTTTATTTTTCACTCCGGCATCGGGATCGCTGCTCAGTCCCTTGTGCTGGTAGAAGAGATTTACCATCTCATCGGCCGCCGTCAGCGCCTGATACAGCTGCTCCGCTTTTTCCTCCGTAGTTCCGCCTGATAATCCGGCGAGTATCTGCTGGGAGGAAACGGAATACATCATATATCTCGTCACGATATCCGTGGCGCCCAGAATACAGTTTTTCCGCGCAGCGCTCCAGTCTCCGTCATGGGCTTTTTTATGGTTCTCATGGTCTGCCTCCAGCTCCGCTGTGCTGGCCTCCAGATCTTCCACATACTTCGTCACCAGGGCTCTCTTTGCATTGGAATCGGAAGCTCTCGTTATATCCAGCGTTGGAATGTGATTTCCTCCGCTGACTCTCACACTGTAGGTCTCCTTATCCTGCCCGCCGGTATATTCGATGTAAAGCTGTCCGCCCTGCTCCACGTCGAGGGCAGTGATCTGGGGGATGGTTATCTCATTGATTCCCGCTTTCAGCGTGCCGATCGTGTTCGACCATGCGCTGGATTCCCCGTGATACTGAGTCGCTATAAGGCGCAGATTCGTGCTGTCTCCAGTCTTCCTGGACGGGCTGCCCACATAGACCAGCACCGTGTCTCCGGCCATGGCTGTGATGCCAAGCGGCTGCCAGGCGTTTAATCCGCCTTTAAAAGTAATATTGCCGTCCGCATTTTTCGTTACGTGATTATCTATGGTAAGAATTCCAGCCAGAGCCTCATCCGTTAAAAGCTGTTCTGCCATATCCAGTTCTCTCTCCAGAATCTCTTTCTTTGGATGGAATTCCCCACTTACCTCATCCTTCTCATCCAGACGCGCCCTCAGACTGCTAATAAGCTCCTGAGTCACCCCATCCTTCAAAGAAATGTGCATATCGTCTGCAAACAGATCGTATACCTCATGCTCAATCGGATCGTAGTGATAGAATTTCATCTCCGCTATGCTGATTCTGTTGGCCGTACCGTATCCTGCCGTCAGTCTGACCTGAACCCGGTCTGTCATTACCGGCTGTTTCGTCTGGAACTCATAATATACTTTTCCGTTAGAGCTGGTTTTTCTGCTGAAGGTGCCTGCTGCCTGCACCTGTGTGCTGCTTCCCTCCGGCCAATAGAAGAAGGTCGCATCGGTATATGCAAACTTCTGAGCCGGATCCGGAATAAGGACCACGGTGTCCATCGTATAGCTGTCGTCGAGGGTCACCGTTGGTGATTTTGATTCTCCCGGGTAAACGCAGCCCGCATCCCAGTCGTTGCGCACCCACGCAGACACCATATCGTTGTCCACAATCGCAAACTCACTGTCGGCATTTCCGCCGTGATTGTTTACCGCCTTGATATGTTCGGTTCCGCCGTTCTCCCCTGCCACATTGATCAGTTTGTAGTTTGGCGTTATGGGGGCATTGACGCTCTCGGTCGTTCCGCTGTAGTGCATGGAAGGCGCACTTTCCCCAATTTTGTTCGTACCGGTCAGATAGATATCGTACTTTGTTTCATCCTTTAGATTCTGGATCATCTGGCTGGTATTTTCAATGTTGTCGATTCTGGTGTATTTACCGTCGGCATCATCGTATTCCCGGTAAAACAGAGAATACGTGTCCGTATCCTTCATCTTTTTCCAGGACACATCGAGGCTGCGGTAACTGCCCTTTACCGTAATTCCCTCCGGCGGATCAGGCCGTTTGGAGGCTTCCGGCGTCACCTTCACAGCCGTGCTGTAACCGCTTCTCCACGCCCCGTTTACAGACTGCACCCGCACGGTATACTCTTTTCCGTTTATCAGGTCCTCATTTTTTATTGACTTTACACTTAAACGGTTGTCCGATACCGGCAGCACCTCAGACTTGACTCCGCCTTTTACCTCACCGGTAATCTCGACCTCATAGCCGGTCACATTTACCGCGCGCTTCCAGGTTAAATCAAAGGATTCGCTGCCAGCCACAGCCTTTAAGTCCTCCGGGATGTTCATCTCCGGCTCCGGAATTCTGCTCTCCATATCATTTAAGAATTCCACCTTGGATATCTCGACCAGAGTGGCCTCCTTTTCTAATGCAGCCGTCACTTTGATCGTCACCTTCTTGATCGCCACCTGTTTGCCCAAATTGATGACAATGGTCTTACCAGCGGCGGAATCCTCAGGCGCGCTTCTAAAGGCCGCGCGCATCCTTGTCCCTGTCTGTCTTTCCGCCACGCCGTTCTCAATCCTGAATACGACAGGCTTCTCTTCGCCTTCCAATTCAACCGTGACCCAGCCGTCTTTGATGGTGTTTCCGGAACCTGTAACCGGCTGGATTGTAAATCCTTCCGCCTTTAAGCTCTGTCCCAAGTCTGCGGTGATCTCAATTGGCGTTTCCGGGGTGATCGCCGTCTCCGCTGTAAGCGTCAACGCCTCGCTGTCATTTCCGGCAAATACTTCCTTCAGCGTCTCCTCGGAGAACGACGCATTGCTGGATGACGCAACAACAGCAGCGGTATCCACCAGGGCCTGCCTCGTTACAGTCGCCTTTGTATTGCTCTTATTTTTATAGAAGATGGTAAAATACTGAAGGTCTACAAGATCTATCTGCCCGTCTCCATTAAAATCGAACCTGGAATCTGCGAAATTACCGTCTGCTTCATCAATGGCGTCAATGAAAGCCTCCATATCATCGCTGTCGATCGTTCCATCACCATTCACATCACCCATCCGGATTACACCGGGCATTTTATCCCCGGCATAGCCGTATTTGTCCGGGTAGTCGTTTAAAAGCAGAATCGACGCCCGGTCACCGTTAATTGAAATATTTTTCTGTATGTAGTCTTCATAACCGCCATTTACCGCCTTCACCTGAAGCTGATACTTCCCCTTCGGAAGGTCTGTAAATGTGTAACTGCCGGAGGAATAGACCCCGGCCGTTTCCACGGCCTCATACTGCACCGAACCCTGATCGGTCAGTTCCTCGTCCTTTGTCAGAAACAATTCCCACTCCGCAGCCTTCTGCACAGGAAGGACTCCACGAATTTCTACCTTTAATTCCCCATTCTTACTGTCGCTGTCACTCTCTTTCCATGCATCAGAAGGACTCGCCGATACGCTGTTCGACGGTGACGCCACTCCTCTCTGCCCGAAATCAGCAAAGCTGGTCATCAGACTTGCCGGTCCCTGTACGACCAGGCACAATGCAAGCAGACATGCGGCTGCTCTCTTCATACGTGTTTTTCCTCCTCTGTGTTTCACTTTTGATATCCCGTTCTGTTCTCTCTTATCTGCGATATCATTCTCTTTTTTTCTTTTATTTTCCAATGAAGTTACATTTTAACATTTTTATCGAATTTTATCAATATTTCTGTAACTTCGTTTTAAAAATATTTTTATCACCTGTTTTAAACGTACTTTAAATCAAATAAAAAGTACCGTTTCAGCCTGCCAGGACTCCTATTTCAGTCCGGTTGGCTCAAACGGTACGCATTTTCTTGCTTATTTGTTAATTTCTTTTAAATACTCCAGGAAACGCTCTACTCCGCCGCCGGTCACACTTACCTCCTGCGGCCGTTCTCCCGGGACCTCCGAAACATCAAAGAAATGGCCCCGCTTCGACTTCTCCGTAATCATAAAGCTGTCGCTTCCAAAGATACCTTCCTCAATCCCCACATATTCATCGCCCCAGTAGCTGCACTCCTCCGGCAGAATCCCGAATTCCTGCCAAAGCCTGCCGAGAATCGTGTCCACATTATCACTTTTGCTGGAGAGTCCCACTTCCAGATATTTCGCGTCACAGGTGGGCGCCACCGTGATTCCATACGACGCCCCAATAGTCTTTGCCATCTCCAGAAGCGTTGACAGCCCGCCCTCAATTCCGTGACGCTTTAAGCTCTCCTTTAACAGCAGCAGCTCATTTTCCTGCAGAAACAGCTGATCTCCTCTCTGGCTCGACACCATCAAATCAATCTTACAGTAATTCGGCCTGGAAAATACGATATCGGTAGGGAAATCGTACTTCTTTAAAAGCTCCTTATGGATATCGAAACAGATGCTGTGGACTGCCAGAAGGCCTTCCCTGTCCGGCAGCCGGTCGGCAAAGACATACAGTCTTCCTTCATCGTCAAACGCGTAATTATAAGCGCCCCTTCCCAGCCCCAGGTATAAATTTTTTAATTCTTCTGGAGTGAAGCATTTCTCAAGCTGCCCTCCTGCAATGTTTTCGATCGTCGTCCCGCTGACGATCACTAATTTGACGCCCTGAGCCAGCAGCGGTCTCATGGCGGATAACGCCGCGTCTGCCGGCGCTTTTCTGGAATAAACCGCCGTCCCATCCCAGTCAAAGAATACGGCCCGTGGCTTAACAACAGACATAGTCTCCCTCCTTTAAAAGCTGATGCCGGGTATCTCCCAGCCATAATACGACGCCGTCTCCCGACAGCAGCGTCACTCTTGTTCCTTCCCGTCCGGTCCGCACGTGAAGCAGGCGGCCGCGGTACATGAACCGGAACTCGTACCCCTTCATCTTTTCCGGAAGGATGGGATGGAGCTCTAAGAATCCCCGGTTCACACGCAGGCCGGCGAAACCGAAGACCACCGCCTGCCAAGTCCCCGCCATATTGGCCGCATGGATTCCCGCATAGAAATTGTCGTGGTAATCATCCAGATCCATTCTGGCCGACTGGGCGAAATACGTATACGCCTCTTCCTCATACCCGATCCGGCAGGCCAGAATCCCGAAGATACAGGTGGAAAGGGACGAGTGATGCAGCGTCACCTCCTGATAGAAATCGTAGTTGCGCCTTAGTTCCTCTTCCGTAAAGTAATTGCTGTGCAGCACCATACCGAGTATGGCGTCGGCCTGCTTCGACATCCGCTGGCGGAAGATAAAGAGCGGGTGGTAGTTTTCATAGAGCAGATGGCGCTTCTCCGGCGGTATTTTCGATTCGTCCCACGGCTTGCGCATCATGAAGCCGTCATCCAGCGGATAGACCTTCCTGCCTTCATCGTAGGGGAAATACATGTTCTCCACGATCCGGTTCCAGAGCGCCCGTTCCTCTTCCTTAACCCCCAGCTTCGCCACAAGAGCCTCCCAGGCGGCCTCATCCATTGCGCGGAGTGTGTCAAGCGCCCACCCGGCATCGCGGATATTCTCCCTCGCCATGAGATTCGTATAGAAATTGTTGTCCACAATGGCATTGTACTCATCCGGCCCCGTTACGGCACAGATGCAGTACTTACCGCCCCTGGACTCAGCGAAACAGCCGACATCCGCCCAGACTCTGGCCGTTTCCACCAGCACCTCCGCGGCCTGATCCTTTAAAAATTCCATATCTCCGGTCACATCGAGATACAGCCTAAAGGCGTAGGCAATATCCGCATTAATGTGGTACTGCGCCGTCCCCAGCGGGAAATAAGTGGAGGCTTCCTGGCCATTGATAGTACGCCAGGGATACAGAGCGCCCTTCTCATGCCCCAGAACCCTGGCCCTGTCTCTCGCCTCGTCAAGAGTCCGGTAACGATAGCCGAGAAGAGACTTTGCCAGGTCTGCGTTGGTATAAATCAGCGCCGGCATTACGTACATTTCCGTATCCCAGAAATAGTGGCCCTCATAGCCCTCTCCCGACAGACCCTTGGCGCCCATACCGTTTTTCCCGTCTCTGGAAGCAGACTGAAGGATATGGAACAGGTTGAACCGCATGCCCTGCAGGAGCGCGTCATCTCCCTCGATCACCACATCCGCCTGATTCCACATGGCTTTCATACAGGCCTCCTGACTGGCCGCCTCGCTCTTAAAGCCTTTTTTTACCGCCTCCTTTAATATAGAAAGGATAAAATCTCTCATCGCGTTCTTTTCCAGATCGAGAGAGGAGGTGTAGGCTATCTGCTTTTCCGCAGTGATCGTCTGACCTTTCGTTCCGTGAACGGCTATCTTATGGCGGCAGTGAAGGCCGTCCTCCGTGACGCTCCACTCCTGTGTCAGCGGGGACTTCACCGTCATCACACTGCCGCAGGCCATAGTAAGGCCGCTATGCTCCGTCGTCCCCTGATAAAACAGCATGGATTCATCTGCGGTGATCCTGTCGGTGAGCAGACAGCGGCCGAAGGGGCCGTAATCCACCAGCGGATTCGTCTTCCGTGTATGATTCTCCACATTCGCGTCCAGAACCGACAGGAACGTGATTTCTCCGTCAAAGTTGACCGGTGTCACTTCGTATGACATGGCCATCAGGTTCTTCACCCCGAAGCTTACAAGCCTGACCGTATCCACGTGAACCGTCCGTCCCGCCGGGGAGGTCCAGTCAAAGGATCTGGTGACTGTCCCCTGGTCCATGTGAAGTGTTCTGCGCCAGCCTGACACCTCCCCTTTTCTGATATCCAGTTCTTCCCCATCGAGGAAGAGCCTGATCGTCTTTAAATCAGGAAGATTCAGGAGTGACTGGCTCTCTGTCGGGAACCCATAGTTCCATTCTCCGTAGCGGATCGGCTCGCTTTCATAAAATCCATTGATAAAATTGCCTTCCAGTCCCTCATCTACCGTGAAGTCATACCCCTCCTCCAGGGTTCCTCTCGTCCCCAGATACCCGTTCGACAGGGAAAATGTCGTCTCATTCCGGTAATTTGTCTCCATCTTAAATTCCGTTTCCGTCACCGTCCACGGCTCGACGGGATAGATCGGCTGTTTGTTAATCTCCATTCTGTCTCGCTCCTTCAGTAATTAATCTCCCAGAAAAGTTCTTCACTCTTGATAAATGCATACAAAAAGTCCACCGCATCCGGCTTCAGAGCCGTGACATGACAGGAAAGCGCCTGATACTTCAGGTTCTCATCCCGCTCCTCTGTCCTCATGCATGCGGGGACCGGAAAGCGGATCCGGTCCTCCCAGCGGAAACAGGAGGTCTCCCGGGACTGGGCCGGCTCTGTATACGGCCCCACCTCCCTGGTCCTGACAGGCCAGTTCTCATCTCCCGCCAGGGAATGAACGATTCCGCTGTACAGGCGGGGAAGTGCGTGCCTCTCCCCGCTTACCGGCTGACTCTTGCAGTCCGCCTTCCCGGCCTCCGCCTCCGCCTTCATCTGCACTAAGATATCACGGACAAATAAGTACAGCGCGCTGTGATCCCCATGAGTGTCAAACTCCGAAGTGGTAAAAATCATATCAGGCTGATGCTCCTCTATCACACCGTGGAGATCCGCGGCCAGATGGGCCCTGTCGTATGGCGCATGGGTTCCCCACCTCTTTTTATGGTACTCTTCCTTCTCTTCCAGGCCGTAGGTCTCCTCCGAGCAGTGGGACTTATGGCGTCTCCTCTCATCCGTCTCCTCATAGAGGCGGCTTATGAAGCTTTCTTCCTTCGGCATTCCCGTGTCGGCATAGCCTAAAAACTCCACATCCTCCTCCTCGATTCCCAGCATGGCAAGCCCGGCAAGCGTCTCTCTTAAACGGCTCCGCCCAATCGAATAATCGCGGCATCCGTAATCGCCGTTTGTCACCATCACGACAGTGGCGGGAATCTTTTTCCGGACGGCCTCATAGAGGATACCGGCGCACAGAAGTATTTCATCATCCTGATGCGGTACGATCACCATCAGGCTCCCGGGAAATGTTCCAGACTCTCTCTTATCCATATTCCATTATCCTTTCACCGCGCCGGCGGCCACACCGGCGATTATGTATTTCTGCATGAACACGTAAAAGATCATGAGCGGCGCCACGCCCAGCATCAGCATGGGGAACAGCGCAGTCCAGTCTGTGGCAAACTGCCCGATGTTCCGGGATACCTCCTGAAGGATTACGTCCTTCTCGCGGCTCTGCAGGAACAGAAGGGGCGTCATGAATTCATTCCACACGTTCAGTGTGACGATGATAACGACCGTCGAGATAACCGGCGTAAGAAGCGGCAACACCACTCTGAAAAACTTGCGGAACACGGTACAGCCGTCGATCTCCGCAGCCTCCTCCAGTTCCTTCGGCACCGTTCCCTCTATGAATTCCTTAAACAGGAATACCGCCTGCGGCGTATTGATGGCCACGTTGACGAGAATTACTGCAAACGGAGTGTTCATCAGGTGAAGGCTCTTGACGATCTTATATAAGCTGACAATATTCATCTGAAACGGTACGATCAGGCCCGCCAGGAAGAACAGGAACATGCGGTTGCCCATTTTCGTCTTCGTTCTCGCCAGCGCGTATCCGGCCATGGCGCCGAACACGACGATGATAACGACCGCCGTGGCCGTGATGAACAGCGTATTGGCAAACGCCCTCGGAAACTGCATATTGGTCCATGCTTTGATGTAATTTCCGATTTCTAAGTGAACCGGCAGTCCCAGGGGATTGGCCGTGGCCTCCTGAGGATTCTTAAGCGTCGTTACGATCAGATAGTAAATCGGGATAAACCAGATCACCGCAATCACGAGCATGACTGCTTCCAGAACATATAAATTTCTTTTTCTCTTCGTCATTGTATCGAATCACTCCATTTCCCCATTAATTTTGTGACTACGGCGCTGATCACCAGCACGATAGCAAAGAAACACACGCCAAAGGCTGATCCGGTGCTGTAAAAGCCGTCCGAGATACCCTTTTTCATCATGACTGTCATAACTGTCTCGGTCGCATTGCCCGGACCGCCCGATGTCATGGAGTAGATAATGTCGAAGACCTTCATGCCTCCGATTAAGCCGGTCACCACGATGATCTTGACCGACGGACACATGAGCGGCAGTGTCACGTAAAAGAACTTCTTGATTCCTCCGGCTCCGTCGATGTCCGCAGCCTCGTAGAGATCCGGTGAAATGCTCTGTAAGTTGGCCAGGTAGATGACCATGGCCCATCCGGTCCACTGCCATGCCTGGGTTAAAATGACGGAAAACAGCGCCCGGTTAGCCGTAAAGAAATTAAAGGTTCCGAAGCCCAGCTGATGCAGCAGGTTGTTGATCAGGCCGTAATCCGACGACGACATGATGAAGTTCCACAGATAGCCGATGATCAGGGAACTGAATACGGCCGGGAAGAAGAATACGGCTCTCAGTAGGTTCCTGGTCTTCAGCTTTTTATCCAGGAGCACCGCCAGCGGCAGCGCGAGAATAGTCTGGAGTGACGTCAGCATGATGGCATAAATTACGGAATTTTTTATCGCTGTCATCATCAGCGGCGTGTTGAAAACCTTTATATAATTTTTCAGGCCTACAAAGCTTAAGTTGACCGGATTCATATCCGTGTAATCGGTGAAGCTGTAGTAAAACGTATATAAAAACGGAACGATGGAAAACAGAAGATATACGATGAAAGCCGGCAGGATGAACACATAGAAATACTTTCCCAGCGTTCCGGCCTGCCTCCTTTTTCTTTGAATCTGTTCCATTTCATACCCCTCCTTTTCTTCAATTCGCCCAAAAATGGGCGCAAAAAGGGAGCGTCCTCCATGCGTACGCCAATATTCTTTTCAGCATGGATTGCCGCTCCCATCATCGGTATCGTTCGTCAGTGCCAGCCTTACTTTTCCAAAAGCTCCGCCACGGCCGCATCCACATTCGACAATGTGGTCTTTAAATCCTGGGAACCTAACAGATAGCTCTGCATCTCGGTTCCGTATGTCTCATGAGCGCCGGCTGCCGCGCCCCACTCATTCCACGGGCAGTATACATTGCCGGCCGCCAGGGTTCCCGAAACGCCCTCGTAGGCAGCCGGTAAGTCGAAGGATGCGCCTTCCAAGTAGGAAGAGCCGCCCTGGTTGTTTTCCCACAGTGCCTTCTGGCCTTCCACGGTTGAGATCGCGCGGGCCACCTTCATAGCCGCTTCCTTGTTGGCAGAGGCGCTGTTTACGGCAAATCCGCATCCAGGGCCGCCGATCAGCCATCCATCGCTCTTGGCGGTTCCGTAGAATGGCATCATATCGATCTGGAGATCCGGGTTCTTGCTGGTGATGGTATCCAAGTCCCAGGGACCGGAACAGAACATGGCCGCGCCTCCGGTTGCGAACTGCTCTAATGCCTGATCGTGGTCGATTCCCGTCATGTCTGTGGTGTAGACGCCCTCGGAGATCATCTCAGACCATTTTTCCACGTACGGGTCCCAGGTCCCTTCCATTTTGGCTTTGCCTTCCCGGTAATCGGAGCCAAAGTTCTTCCCTGCGTCTGTAGATAAGTATTCCGCAGTCACAAACGCCATGGAGTTTTTCAGCATTGGCTCCCAGGATTTTAAGCCTGCTGCCAGAGGGGTAATCCCCTTCTCCTTAAACGCCCTGCAGACTACGATATACTCGTCGAATGTGGTCGGCAGTGCAATTCCATTCTCCTCAAACAGGGCCTTGTTGTAATAGATTCCCTCGAACCAGCTGATTCCCGGCAGCGCGTAGATGTTTCCGTCATAGGAATAGACGCTGGTTCCGGCGCTGGAATACTCGGCTCCCAAATCATTCAACGGCTCTAAATAGCCCAGTCTCGCGTGCTTTAAGGAAGATCCCGGTGATTCGCAGATGATGTCCGGGCCTTCTCCCGCCGACAGCTGAGTATCTACGATGGTATCGTAATTGGAATTGTCGATGAACTGGTATTCAATCTCGATCTCCGGAAGCGTCTCCGCCAGATAATCCAGCATCGCCTTCATGGTGTCCTCACTGTTCCAGTACGTCATACGAATCTTGACCTTATCCGCCCCCGTTTTATCGGCAGCAGCCTCTGTCTTCGCCTCTCCCCCCTCTGTTTTGGCCGCCTCCGTGCCAGAAGCTCCAGAGCCCCCGCAGCCTGCCAAAGCAGAAGCAGTCATCGCCGTACATAAGAGAACGCTTAATAATTTCTTTTTCATGTTACCTTCCTCCTTGTTATGATTCCTTTGATGTCTCTATCTTACCATCTCCCGGAGGAAGACTTTTTAACAAATTTTTTAGAAACCTTGCACTATTTTTAGAACTTCCCATCTATACGGACAGCTCCTTCAGTTCTTTTAATATCTTCACCGTAAAATTCGTATAGCCGTCTTCCGTAACGGAGGCATAGACGCCGCATCCAGCCCCGTAGTAAATCCGGATCCGCTCTTCAATGTTATAAATTCCATAGCCCTTGCCCGGCGTGTTTAATATCTCCTCCAGCCGTTCCAGCTCCACCCGGGGGCCGTTGTTTAAAATACTGAAGATGAGATGGCTGTCCTCATCCTCCAGCCGCACGATCAGCCGCCCCTTTCCGTCGATCTCCTCCTGATAGTTAATGCCATGCTCAATGGCATTTTCCACAATCGGCTGCAAAAGGAAGTTCGGCATGGAATATCCGAGAAGCGTCTCATCAAACTCATACTCTGCGTCGAAGCTGTTTTCATGGGTCATGCGCTGAAGCTCCACATACGATTTCACATTTTCCAGTTCGCTTCCCACGGTGGTAATCTGTTTTCCTCCATTTAAGCTGGTGCGGTAGAACTTAGCCAGCAGCCCCGTGAGATCGCTGATCTCGTCATTGCCGGTACGGATGGCCTTCCATTTGATGCTGGAAAGACAGTTATACAGGAAATGGGGATTGATCATGGCCTGAAGCGCCTTAAGCTCCATGGCCTTCTTTTCCAGTTCCGCCTTGTAGACCCGGTTGATCATCTCATTCAGCCGGTCGCACATGGTCTGCAGGCTCTTTGCCACGATCCCGATCTCGTCGGAATCGTTGTGGTTCAGTTCCAGATTAAAGTTGCCCTCCGCCACTTTCTCCGCGCTCTCCTTCAGTTCCAGAATCCTGCGGCTTAAAACCTTAGACAGGATACCGATCAGAAACAGGCTGACCGCCAGGCACAGTCCCACGATCAGCAGCGTGGACTTCAGTATCTCATACAGCCGCCCTGTGATCTCGCTTTTCGTCACATAGTAGTAAAGGCGCCATCCGCTGGTGGTGATCTCCTCAGACATCAGAATATAGTCCCCCTGGTCGCCGTCGTAAAGCGTTCCCGCCTCTGCCCCGGTTAAGACGGACTGATCCGCCTGCTCCGTCCCCGTCTGCCTGGAATATATGGGCCTTCCCTCCGTATCCGCCAGAAGAATCCCGTTGTTTAAAAATGTATTACTGGAGATCGGCTCCAGGACCGACGCCGGATGGACGCTCAGCTTCAGCACACCGATGGGCTCTGATGCCGTCTGGGCGTCCAGAAGCGTCCTGGTTGCGAACATACTGCCGTCCTCATACGTCCACAGCGTCCCGAAATTCTTCTGATGATACTGGTACCACGATTCCTCACTGCTGCTGCCCACCGGTTTTAAAAAGCTTCCCACCTCCTGGCTCACATAGGGCGTGTAGATCTCGATCCCCTTCATATTGTAATCGCTGGTGATAAAATACCAGAAGATCGGCTCGACCACCTCGTTGAGCACCTGAGCCACCTCCACCTGGTTTCCCCTGCTGTTTTTCAGCACCTGGCGGAATTTTGCGTTATAAGACAGATATTTGATGTTGTCATTTTCCCTCTTCAGTGAGGTCTCCAAATCGGAGGCCATCAGCCGTACATTATTCCGTATGGTCTCCTCCGTCTGCCGCTCCATATTGCGTTTCGACACCGAATACGAGTACACTCCCAGCACCAGGATCGGAACGGTAATCAGCAGCAGATAGCTGATAACCAGTTTCTTCCGGATCGAGGCGCTTCCATAATACCACTTCAGCAATCGTTTCATCCTCATCCCTGCTGCTTTCCATTCTTCTCCCGGTACTGCCGGGGCGTCATTCCGTAATAGTTCTTAAACAGCCGGTTAAAATAAGGCTGATTCTCATATCCGCAGGCCTTTGCCACCAGAACGATCTTCAGTTCCTCATCCTCCAGCAGCTTCCTGGCCTGTTCCATGCGGTAATCGGTAATATATTTGACCAGGTTTGCCCCGGTCTCCTTCTTAAACAGATAGCTCAAATAGGCCGGAGCCAGATTGACCCGCTCGGCGATATCTTCAAGTCCGATATCGCTCCTGTATTCATCCCTGACAATATTCTTGATCCGTTCCACGATCCTGGGACTGTCCCCCACGGCGTCCGTCCGTTTTACCAGCACCTCATTTAAGACTGCCCGGAAATTCACCTCCAGCTCCTCGCCATCTTTGTAGGACAGCAGCCGTTCCACGCTCTCAAAGAGCCGTGGCTTGTCATTGACTCCATACTGGCTGTAAAATGCCGACAGAATATCGTAAAAGACATGATGCACATAGATCCGGCTGACCACATGGCCGCCCACCATCGTCTCCACCAGCTGATCTCCGTACAGGATCACAAGATCGTCGTTCCTGTCCCCAATCGCCTCGATCATCAGTTCCTTAATCCGCTCCACCTCCGCGGCATAATACTCCGAATTTAATACAATCTCAGACAGAAACGTGATCTCACCGCCCGTCCCATAGAAATTCTTCCGAATCTGGCTGATCTCCTCCATCTGCCGGTTCATCTCCTCCACCGTAGTAAATTCCCTGCTGACCACGATAGAGATCTCAGTCCCCAGAAGCTGTCTGCCGTCCCTGGCCAGTTTCTCCAGCTGCTTCTGCAGCCCGCTTCCCACGATCCGGTTCTCATCGGCCAGAAGCACCACCGACGAATCGGGATACAGGTTCACATATTCGCATGGAATTCGGATATATGTATGCAGCAGCTTCAAAAAGACCTCCTCCTGCTGTTCAAAAATATTCCGCCCGCTCTCCAGGCTTATAAGCACCTTCCGTTCCTTTCCAATCGTCCGAAAATACTCCTCCAGCATCCCCAGATCAGACGCCGACACGCTCCCTCCTGTAAACACCTTATAAAACACCCGCTTCATGGAAGCTTCCTTCTGCTCCTGTTCCTGCTTTGACTCCTCTCTCTGCCTCTCCAGATCCCCGATCACCTTATTCATGACCTTCTCGAACTCATCCAGTTCAATCGGTTTCAGCAGATAATCCACGGCGTTGGCCTCCATCGCCCTCTTCGCATACTCAAATTCCCCATACGCGCTGAAGATAATAATCCGGATATCCGGATTAAACTGAAACGTCTCCTTCGCCAGCTCCAGCCCATCCTTATAAGGCATCTTCACATCGGTAAACAGAATATCCACCGGGTGCCCCTTCAAATACTCAAGCGCCTTCTGCCCATTCTGCGCCTCCACCACCGAAAGCGGCAGCCTATATTTTTCAATCAGGAACCGGATTCCATCCCTCTCCTGCGCCTCATCATCCACCAGCAAAATCCGAAACATAAAATCCTCCCTTTCCCCATCTCCATTTCTTACCAGCTTACCGCGTCTTCCCCCTCTTTGTCAATGTTTGAACGGTTACCAATGCTTCGGCAATACAAAAAAGACGGTAAAAGAGGGTAGTAAATCCTGGCCTCCAGGCCAACATTTACCACACTCTTTTACCGTCTTTTGCTTTAGTCTGCGGCGTATCCTGTTCTTATACTCTGGATAAATACTCCCCAGTACGTGTATCAATCTTAATCTTATCGCCCTGATCCACAAACAGCGGAACGTAAACGACTGCTCCGGTCTCTACGGTAGCCGGCTTTGTAGCGCCCTGTGCCGTATCACCCTTGAAGCCTGGCTCTGTATCAGTGATCTCCAGCTCTACGAATAACGGAGGCTCAACAGAGAACACCTTTCCATTGTAAGAACAAACCTTTAAAATGTCGTTCTCCTTCACAAACTTTAACGCGTCTCCGATTACTTCCGGGCTCAGTGCGATCTGCTCGTAAGTGTTCGTATCCATAAAGTTATGAAGATCGCCATCCGCATATAAATACTGCATGTCCACACGGTCAATTCTGGCCGCCGGGAACTTCTCTGTAGGACGGAAAGTACGCTCTACTACACCGCCGTTCACTACGTCTTTAATTTTAGTTCTGACAAATGCAGCACCCTTACCAGGTTTTACATGCTGGAACTCCATAATCTGATAAACATTACCATCAATCTCTAATGTGATACCGTTTCTAAAATCACCCGCTGATATCATAAATGATATTCCTCCTTGAAATTCTCTTAATCCTTTTTATTCTATACTATAATAATACCTTTTTCAACTATTTTTTTCATTTTCTGTATACACGCCGTTATTCACGGCCTGTCAAATAGTCCATGGCAAGGGCATAACCCTTCAGTCCCAGCCCCAGAACCTGGCCGTCGCAGACAGGCGCCGTAACAGAAGTATGCCTGAATTCTTCCCTTTTATGCACGTTGGAAATATGTACCTCCACCTTCGGAATCTCCACCGAGGAAAGGGCATCTCTCAACGCGTAGCTGTAATGGGTAAACGCGCCCGGATTGATGATAATGCCTTCCGTTCCGTTATAATACGCTTCCTGGATCTTATCGATTAAGCCGCCCTCGAAGTTACTCTGGAAAATATCCAGTTCATGTCCTTCTCTCTCCGCCTTCTCTTTCATCATACGGACAAGATATCCGTAATCCTCAGTGCCGTATACACCTTTTTCCCTGATTCCAAGAAAATTTAAATTCGGTCCATTTAAAAGAAGCAGCTTCATTCAAATCCCATCCTTTCTTCCAGCTCCGTCACAATCTCACCGACACTCCGTCCATTCACATCCACAATCAGTCCGGCAGCCTCCCGGTATATGGGGCCACGGGCCGCGATCAGCTCTTCCACACGCCGCGTCACGTCTCCGCCCTGAAGCAGCGGCCTTGTCGTATCTCCCTTCAGCCGTTTCAGCACGGTATCCGGATTCACCTCCAGATAAATCACGGTCCCAAGCTGTTTCAGCAGCCTTCTGTTTTCTTCCCGCAGGGGAAGCCCGCCTCCGACGGAAATGACCTTTTCCTGTGTATCAGAAAGAAGCGTCTGGAGAACCGCCGTCTCCGTCCTACGAAACTCGTCCTCGCCCTTCTGCGCAAATATCTCCGATATCGTCATGCCTGCCCGCTCTTCGATCAGCCAGTCAGTATCCACCATAGGGAGACCGTGCTTCTTTGCGTACCGTTCCCCGACCGTTGTCTTACCGGCCCCCATGAAGCCGATCAAAATCACGTTCTTCATCGCGCCGCCTCCAGTTCTTCCCGCATCAGCACTCTCGCACCGTCGATCATCTCTCTGGTAAACACGGTCTCCGGATTCCACAGCTCGTAGGCGATAACGCCCTGGTAAATCAGCATATCGAGCCCTCCCACGGCCTTGCCGCCGGCTGCCCGAACGTATTTCATAAATTTCGTCTCCATCGGCGTATACACAATGTCTACCGCCGTATCGATCTTTTTATAGAATTCCGCATCCTCCACCGGGGCGTGATCCACGTTCGGATGCATCCCTACGCTGGTGGTCTGAACCGCCAGGCAGGAGCTGCACTCCAGCCTTCCGTAATCGTCCAGGGCCATGGGAAGCATGACTCTGCGGCCGAACCGCTCATTGACTATCTCAGAAAGGGCCTCCGCCTTTTCCAAACTCCGGTTCAGAACATAAATCACAGACGCGCCTTCCTTCGCCAGCACGCAGGCTGCCGCCCTGGCCGCGCCGCCCGCTCCGAACAGGATGCAGGTGCGGTCCCGGATTTCGATTCCCGCCTCCGTCATGGCTCGTTTCAGTCCTGCCGCGTCCGTGTTATAGCCCTTGTAGCCGCCGTCTGTCCGCACCAGCGTGTTGACGGCACCGATGGCTTTTGCGTCCTCGTCGATATCCACCAGGTATTTCATGACCTCCTGCTTGTGAGGAACCGTGACGTTCATGCCGGTAAAATTAAGGGCGTAGGCTCCTTTTACCGCTTCCTCCACACGTCCCGGCTCCACCTTAAGCGGTACATAGACGAGATCTGTTCCTGTCTTTTCCGAGTAATAATTATGCATGAGCGGTGACATGGAGTGCTCCACCGGATACGCCATGACTCCGCATACTTTACTTTTTCCGCTTATCATACTGTCTCCTCTTTTTGTCCCTGCGATAAAAAAATAAGATAAGTGCCTCCGGATACCGTTTTAATACGATCTGAATCTCTTCCTTCGGATTGATCGGCTTCACCAGAAAGCTCCTGATACCCGTCCGTTTGGCCCCGTAGACGTCGGTAAACAGCTGATCTCCCACGAATATCGTGCTGTTTAAGCTCGTCCCCATGAGCTCCATCGCCTTCTTATAATTCTTCACGCCCGGCTTTCCGCCCTTATAGATATAGTTAGAGCCGCCGACAGCTTCTGCAAAAGCTGCCACCCGCGGCTCTTTGTTATTGGAAAGCAGGCAGGTGTCCATGCCAAGCGCCCGCAGATGAGAAAACAAGCGCTTCGCTCTCTCATCCGCCGGCGCGTCATGGGGCACCAGGGTGTTGTCTACATCAAAGATTACGCCTCTGATTCCCTTTTTATAAAGGGCGTCATACGGAATGTCATACGCAGAGGCCACGTCTTCATCCGGATAAAATCTGTTAAACATACATCTTCCTACTTTTTCAATAATTTTCCGATCTCTTCCATGAACGTATTCACGTCCTTGAACTCACGATATACGGAGGCGAAACGTACATATGCGACCTCATCGACCTCCTGCAGCTTTTTCATAACAAGCTCTCCGATCGCGGAGCTGGAGACTTCCTTCTCTTCCATATTGAATATCTGTGTCTCGATCTCGTCCACCATGGAATCAATCTGCTGGGAAGAAACGGGACGCTTGTGGCAGGAATGAAGGATTCCTTTTTCCAGCTTGGAACGTTCATAGACTTCTCTGGACTCGTCCTTCTTAATAACCATCAGCGGGAGAGTCTCCAGTTTTTCATACGTTGTAAATCTCTTTCCGCATTTCTCACACTGCCTGCGGCGCCTGATGGAGCTGTTGTCATCCGCCGGTCTTGAATCAATGACCTTTGTATCTGCTTCATTACAAAATGGACATTTCACGTCGCTATCCTCCTGTTGGGCGATTTCTCTTACCTTCTTTTCAGAAATGAGAAATCCCACTATTTTTTGTGCAGGACCCAAAACCGCGAAAAAAAGAATACACAGTTTTTCGCGGCTCCGGATCCGTTACTTTTTAATTATGTATATCATACCCCACAATCCGTAGATTCGCAAGCACATATTACACTATATCTTGCATTTTTCCTCAGCTTTTTCCAGATCTACTTTCACCAGGATAATATCTCTCCCCACCTGACAGATGTCACAGAAGGGAATGATGTACTCTTTTTCTCTGACCAGAAATCCACAGAAGCAGCCCGGCCCGGGAACGATGATCGCCAGAAGACAGCCCGTATCCATATCAAAATCCACGTCGCCCACATAACCAAGGCGTTTGCAGTCGCAGATGTTAATCACTTCTTTTTGTTTAAGATCTGAAATGCGCATAGCCTGCACCTTCTATATTCCTTAGTGTATTCTATGCGCATTTCCTATGTGTGATACAAATTATTACTCCGGTACATTTCCATAAAGGCCGTCACAGCTTCTGCCGTCATAAACCGGTTCCTCGTAATCATATGCTTCTTCCCGGCGCGGTCCATCGCTCATATCGAGATAGAAGTGAATCATGGTCGTCTCTATATACGGTAAAATCCACAAAAACCCGATTCCAAACGATCCGAACCCCAGCAAATACATCCCGATCATGCTGATTCCCAGATAAAACAGGCGGCCCTTGTTCCCTCTCATGAGCGCCGCGCTCTCCCGGAAGCAGCTGATCACCGTCCGCTCGGGGTCTTCCATCAGAAGGTAAACCGCCATTTTAAAATGCAGGCTATACACGACGATTCCGACTATCTGAAGCAGATACATCAAAAACTGAAGCGCTACCAGGATGGGGATATAACCCGTAATTCGTGAGGAAACGCTTACCACAAAATATGGGATTCCGATGATCATGCCAAATACCAGGTTGATAAAGTATACTCCTAAAAATCTTTGAGGCCTGTGAGTAAAGGCAAACAACATATCTCCCAGTGAATACGGCTGGCCTGTACACATATGGTAGAACATCCTTCGTATTCCGACCATTATGAGGTAAACCAAAAGGATCGCGATGAAATAAATCACCATATCGATTGCCAGTGAGCGCATCCAGCCTCCCCGGTTGAAGCCGGGTTCGCCGATCCAGGAGAGTGTGCTGACTGCAGATATACCGATAAAAATCATCATAACGACGATCAGGAGGACATACACAATCAGCATGGCGCCCACGGCTGTTCCATAGTTGCCTGACAGCGCTAGCTTCGCACGTTTTTTCAGTTCCGTTGACGTAGTCTTCATTAAAAAGCACCTCCTGTCAGAAGGGATGAACTCATCATTCCAAATAGAAATATCATTGCCATGGCCGCCAGAAACAGCGCGATAATCGAGGTAATGAGACCTGCCTTCGCATAGCCCTCCATCGTATCTCCCATTTTGGACAACAGCGCAAACAGGATTCCCAGGCTGCCAAAAATCACCCCGCCGTAACAGCAGCAGGAGGTGACGATCCCGATGATCCCCATGATCAGGGAAGCCAACGCCATGCTGCTCTGCTTTTGAGGCTGCGTATACGCAGGATTAGCCGCCTGCCGGTATTCGTCCCGGTAATAGCTGTTCTGGGGGGTGGGCTGCTGGTAGTAGGGCTGCTGGTAGTTAATTTGCTGACGGTTGTCCTGCTGCCAGTTGTCCTGCTGCCAGTCGCCCCTCTCACGGTTGTCCTGCTGCCAGTTATCGTTCTGCCTGTATTCTTCTCTGCCCCAGCTCTCATACTGTCTGCTTCCGGTATCCGGATATCCATTCAACTCATGGAAATCCGATCCCGTTCCGCTGTTCTGCGTGTCGTAACGGTCAGCTGCGTCTTCTGCTGCTGGTTCTTCAGGGGCAGCTGGCGAATCTTCCTCTGCATACGCCAGTTCTTTCTCTGCATTTGCCGGACTCTCTTCTGCAGTTACCGGACTCTCTTCTGCAGTTGCCCGACTCTCTTCTGCAGTTGCCCGACTCTCTTCTACATTTGCCCGTCCCTCTTCTATATTCGCCGGTCCTTCCTCTGTATTCACCGGTCTTTCTCCCGCGCCGGCCAGCCCTTCCGCTGGTGTCAGCCCTTCCTCCACCGGTTCCCTTCTGGAATCAGGACCATCATATCCATACAGCCTGTCTTCTTCCATATCCTGCCTCCCATTCTGTCTGTTTGTAAATCTGTATATATTTACCTATTATACAGCACGAACGAGTATCTGTAAAATTAAGTTTTTCTTGCACTCGTCTATCCGTACACGAAAAACCAGGCGTTTAAAACGCCTGGTTCGTATTTTTCTGCTCCTATATGAATCCCTGTTATCAGGCTGATGCCTTTTAATAGGAATCGCTCTCCACATGCTCCTGCTTGGCCAGCTTCACGATACGGCTGGTTCCAAGCCGGTCTGCGCCCAATGCCAGAAACTTTTCTGCATCCGCTTCGCTTCCGATTCCTCCTGCTGCCTTAATCTTCACGCCAGCGTCCACATGGGCTTTAAACAATGCGATATCCCCGAAGGTCGCACCCGCTTTTGAAAATCCGGTGGAGGTCTTGATAAAATCGGCTCCGGATTCCGATACGATCCGGCACATGGTAATCTTTTCATCCTCTGTCAGCAGGCAGGTTTCTATGATTACCTTTAAAATCCGTCCCTTACACGCCGCCTTCACAGCCTGAATCTCGGACTTCACGGTCTCATAATCGCCATCCTTTAGCGCACCGATTGAAATCACCATATCAATCTCATCCGCTCCGTTCCTTACCGCATCCTCCGTCTCAAACACCTTCACTTCCGCTGTCTGGTATCCGTTGGGAAACCCGATAACCGTGCAGACCTTCATCCGGTCTCCCACATACTCCTTTGCCCGTTTCACATAGGAAGGCGGAATACAGACGGATGCGGTCCGGTACTCCACTGCATCGTCACAAATCTGTTTTACCTCTGCCCATGTTGCTGTCTGTGTCAGCAGGGTATGATCCACCGCGCTTAAAATTTTCTGATCCATCCGTTCTTCCTTTCTATCCGATCACTTCCTCCAGAATCGTATCCAGCAGCTCCACAAACGTCTTTTTCACTCTCGCTGCGGTCTCCACCACTTCCTTATGATTCAGCGGCTGTTCCAGAATTCCGGCACCAAAGTTGGTAATGCAGGAGATTCCAATCACCGGAATCCCGCAGTGCGCGCAGACGATCGCTTCCGGCACGGTTGACATTCCGACCGCGTCGGCGCCCAGGATTCCTGCCAGCCGAACCTCGGCCGGAGTTTCATAGCATGGCCCTGAAAACATCATATAGACGCCTTCCTCCAGCTTAATGCCCTTCTTCGCAGCAGCGCTCCGCAGACGAGTCCGCAGTTCCGCCGCATATACCCGGGTCATATCGGGAAAGCGCGGTCCGTCCTCTTCCCAGTTCGCTCCCATCAGCGGATTTCCGCCCGAATAATTGATGTGATCCCGAATCATCATCAGTGTACCTGGATCAAAATTCTGGTTTACGCCCCCTGCGGCATTGGTCAGCACCATGTACTGAACCCCCAGCCGCTTCATAATTCGCACCGGAAGCGTTATCATTCTCTGGCTGTAGCCTTCATAATAGTGGACTCTGCCCTGCATCGCAATGACGTTCTTTCCTTTGCAGGTTCCCAGCACAAACTGTCCTGCATGCCCCGCCACCGTGGAGACCGGAAAATCCGGAATCTCCCCGTACGGTATCACCACCGGATTCTCAATCTGCTCCGCGTAGTCACCCAGGCCGCTTCCAAGAATCAGGCCGATCTCAGGCACAAAATCTGTCTTTCTCCTGATAATCTCAATACTTTTTTCGATGATCTCTCTTTCATTTAACATATCTGTATCCCCAATCCTTCTTTTAGACCCACTGCTCCAATCCGAGTCTTACATACTGCTCGTCCGGCGCGTCATTTTCCTTCATCATACGCACCATGTTCCGGATCATCCGCTCCTCAGTCGCCTTGTCCTCCAAAGGATGCTCCTGGCCCGGATCTGTCTCCGTATCATAAAGTAAAGTTCCGTATTCCATCAGTGATCTCGGCGGAAATCCCAGCGTACGGATACCGTAGCCGCCCTTTATTCTCAGCATGGGACAGCCCTTTGTAAAGGAAAATCCCTCGTGGAGAACCGCCGTTTTCAGTTCCTCCACCGTGATTGCTCCCGGATAGCTGGTCGGTTCCACCACATAGTTAAAGAGCTCCTGTTCCTTATCCGGCATCGGACATCTCATATACACGTATCTGCCGTCTGTGATATTTACATGAATTCCATGCTGGCCAAAGAGCGCATAATCTCTGATCTTCTTATCGCTCTCAATCGTCTCACGGAGCGGACGTCCCTCCATATCTGCCGGAATTGGAAGCCCGAAATACTCCAATAAGGTTGGGGCAAGATCGATAGTCTGTACCAGCGCCTGACGGCGTTCCCCGCAGACTCCGGTTCTCGGATCCCAGACGAAAAGCGGCGTATGCGCCAGCTCATTATAATACGGCATCATCATCTTTCCCCACCAGTTATGCTGGCTCAGCATGAAGCCGTGATCCGTATTGACGATCAGCATGGTGTCTTTCCACAGGTCATACTCGTCCATCATATCCAGCACCTTTCCCAGATACGTATCACACATGGTCACAAGCGCCCGGTACTCATTGATACAGTGCTCCACCTGTTCCGGTGTCTCCACCACTTCATGGTATCCCGGCCAGTCAAACATCACGCCCTGGTATCCGTCTTTATACGGCTCTTTGTAGCTTTCCGGTGTGAAATACGGTTCATGGGGATCGTAATTCTCCAGCTGAAGGTACCAGTTATCGGCTCCGTGATTATCCCGGATAAAATCAAGCCCGTTGGAGAAATTCTGGGCAATCGACTGGTTGGCCTCATCCTGCATGTAATAACGGTTGATGTACTCCTGCCTTCCGCAGAAATCCTTTCTTCCGCCCAGGTGCTCCGGAACCTCCCATTCCACTCTGCCCTTCCAGGGGTCCCCCTCCTGTCCTCTGACAAACTCGTAGGAATTGTACTTATTTACATAGTTTCCGCCGCCCTCTTCCCAGTAATGCCAGTGATCCGTAGTCAGATGGGTATAAATTCCGTTTGCCTTTAAAATACCCGGCATGGAATCGTCGTAAGGCTCCAGCGGTCCCCAGCTTCTGTGCAGGAAATTGTAGCGTCCCGTATGGATCTCTCTTCTCGCCGGCATACACGGAAGGCTGCCTGCGTAGCAGTTGTCAAAGGTCACGCTTCTTTCTGCCAGCCGTTTAAAATTCGGCGCTATCACGTCATCGCAGCCATAGGGAGGCAGCATATGACGGTTCAGGGAATCGAACATTACCATTATCGCTTTCATATTTTTATCCTCTTTCTTCCTCATAGTATTTATTCATCATCATGCTTTCCGACACCGGCAGGCGGTGTGATATGGCGGACACCGAAGGCGAGCACGAACAGCGTCACCACGTATGGAATCATCGCCATAATCTGCGGCGGAACTCCGTACCCCTGAAAATTGATCTGTACCGCGTCGGAAAAACCGAATATCAGGGCGCAGAACAGGACCATGACCGGGTTGTACTTTGCGAGGATCATGATTGCCACCGCAATATAACCGCGTCCGGCCGACATATCCCGCACATACATATCCAGGTGGTCGATGGAAAGGTATGCGCCCCCCAATCCGGCCAGTACGCCGCAGGCAACGACTCCGATATACTTGATCCTATGTACCGCCAGCCCCACGCTGGCCGCAGCCTTCGGATTTTCCCCCACCATGCGCAGCCTTAAGCCAAATCGTGTTTTAAACAGAACCACATACTCTGCGATTACGGCAAAAAGCATAATATAGGTGATTGGAGATGCGAACACACCGGCGTTAATGGAGGCCACCTGCGGAGACGATCCCTTGTTGTCCCATAAGAGCTGCATCAACAGTGTGGTTGCCGCTACCGACAGGAGGTTGAGCCCGATTCCGCTGATTACCTGATTGACCTTATACCGTACACAGAGAACGGCGTGGGCCAGACCAAACAGCGCTCCGCCCGCCATACCGGTCAGCAGACCCGCAAAGACATTTCCCGTATAATAGGAGCCGAGAACTCCGCAAAATGCCCCCATGGTCATCATACTTTCCAGTCCCAGCGCCATGACGCCGCTTCTGACGGAAAGGACTCCGCCCAGGGCCGCCAGCACCAGCGGAACGGACATGCTGAGGGTAGATGTAACGATTGACATGAACTGATTCATCATTTCTTTCCCCCCTTACTGCCATTTTTGATTCTGAGAATTTCCTTAACGAGAAGCGGCGCTGCCACAAGCAGAATAATGAACGCCTGAATGACATCGATAAATTCTGTCGGTATTCCGGTCGTACGGTTTAAGACCATACAGCCCGCCCTCAGTGCACCGAAGATGATTCCGGAAAGAATGACGCCCAGGGGACTGTCTGCCGCCAGAGCCGCTACCGCGATTCCGTCGAAGCCGTAGCCCGAGGAGAAATCCGCAATCAGCCGGTGATCCACGCCCAGCACATGAGTTCCTCCCAGAAGACCGGCAATGGAGCCGCTGAGCACCATGGCGATGATCATAATTTTCCCGATCTTGATTCCCGCGGTCTCGGAAGCCTTCAGATTCAGCCCGACACACTTGATTTCATAACCAACCACAGTCCGTTCAAACAGAAGCTTAATCAGGACGCAGAGAACCACTGCGATGATAATCGCCGCCGTAAGCTGTGTCTTATCCACCAGCTTCGGAATCCACACCGATTCGGAAAATCTGGCCGTCTGCGCCATGCTCTTTCCCGCTTCCTTTAACGGATAGTTCACCACATATGCCACAAAATTCTGTGCTATGGTATTTAACATAACAGTCGCTATCACCTCGTTGGAGCCAAACTTTACCTTCATAAAGCCCACCAGGCCCGCATACAGTCCGCCGAAGATGATTCCGCCCAGAAGTGACAGCGGGATCCAGATCACACCAGGCAGATTGACCGGCATCAGAGCGATCAGGCTGGTACCAAGGGCGCCCATGTAAAGCTGCCCTTCAATTCCTAAGTTAATCAGATTCGCTTTCTTTGCAACCGTGTAAGCAAGTCCTGCAAAGATTAAGGGAGTCGCCTGCACCAGCGTCTGGCAGATGGCCTTCCTGCCGATAAACGCCCCCTTTAAAATGGACCCGTACGCCTCAAATGGATTGTATCCACAGACCAGCATGGCGATTCCGCCCAGAACCAGGGCCAGAACCAGAGCCACCGCAGACATATTTTTATTCAGAAATTCTTTTTTATCGAATTGCAATCCTGCTGCCTTCACGCTCTCTGTCCCCCCTTCCCCACTGCGCCTGTCATCAGAAGTCCCAGCTGCATATCGTCAAAATCCGCCGGTTCCCCTTCCGCCACGATCTCGCCGTCGTACATGACCATCAGCCTGTCACTTAAATTCTTCACCTCATCTAAGTCGGCGGAAATCAAAAGGATGGCCTTCCCCTCGTCTCTCAGCTTCAGCAGCCGGTCGTGTATGTATTCAATCGCACCGATATCCACGCCGCGGGTCGGCTGTGCGACGATAATAATATCCGGATTTTCACTGAACACCCTTGCGATAATCACCTTCTGCTGATTTCCTCCGGAAAGGGCACTGCATTTCACCACGGAATTGGGCGATTTGATCAGGAACTCCTTTAAAAGCCCCTCGGAAAAGCTTCTGATCTTCTTTCTGTCCAGAATTCCCCTGTTCTGAAACTGGTCCTGATATCCAAGTATCAGGTTGTCCAGAATCGATAGCTCCAGGATCAGCCCCCTGGTCATGCGGTCCTCCGGGATATGGCCGATCTTTTTCCGGATAAAATCTTTCGGCTTGCCTGAAATCTTCTCCCCGTCCTTTTCCATGTCCAGAACGTCAGGATTACGAATCCCTGTCAGACATTCGATCAGCTCCGTCTGCCCGTTTCCTTCGATTCCCGCAATACCCAGAATCTCTCCCCTTTTCAGTTCAAAGCCCACATGATTTAGTACGGTTCTTCCCTTTTCCTTCAGCGTAATATCCCGCACCGTGAGCCTGGTATCCCCGACGCACTCGCTCTTCCTCCGAATTCCCAGCTCCACCTCTCGGCCAACCATCATCTGGGCCAGACTGTCAGGAGTCGCTCCTATGGTGGAGACACCCGACTCGATCATCCTGCCATCTCTCAGCACGCTGATGCTGTCAGCAATCTCCAACGTCTCCTTCAGCTTATGGGTGATAATAATAATGCTGGTTCCCGCCGCTTTTAACCTTCTTAAAATATGAAACAGCTCCTCGACCTCCTGCGGAGTCAGAACCGCAGTGGGCTCATCCAGGATGAGAATCTTCGCGTTCCTGTAGATGGCCTTTAATATCTCCACCTTCTGCTGTTCCCCCACAGAAAGCTCCTTCACGATCTGAGATGCGGATATGTGGAAACCATACCGCTCGATCATCTCCTGAACTTCCTTTTCGGCCGCGGCCTTATCAAACAGAATTCCATTTACCGGCTCCTGTCCGACTACGATATTCTCCGTGACGGTCAAGACCGGAGTCAGCATAAAATGCTGGTGCACCATGCCGATTCCAAGATCAATCGCCTGCTTCGGCGTCCTTAAGTTTACCTTTTTCCCCTCCACCAGGATTTCTCCCTCATCCGCTTTGCAGATTCCGTAAAGGATCTTCATCAACGTCGATTTCCCGGCCCCGTTCTCTCCGAGAAGAGAGAGGATTTCTCCCTTTTTCAGGGAAAAATCCACATGATCGAGCGCTAAAACCAGAGGATACTGTTTCGTAATATTTTTCATTTCAACTACAACCATCAGCCGTCTCCTCCAATCGATTCCGACTACTTCGTATACTGGTTTTCAGCCACCCAGGCGTTAAGCTCATCTGCCGTCTTACATGGCACCAGCTCTCCAGCCACCATTTTTTCCCTGATATCCTTCAGTGCCGTCTGAATCTCCTCGGGAATGGCTACATTGGAGCCTTCCGTGTCACAGCCTACGACGCCCTCCCTGATGCCGCTCATATGGAGGCCCGGCTCCCAGGTTCCGTCGATCACCTTTTTCACTTCATTATAGACCATGTTTTCCACGCTTCTGACCGAAGAGGCCACGATATAATCCGGGTCCTCCGCATTCTGATTCGATCCGACGCCGAACGCGTAGCGTCCCGCTTCCTTTGCAGCGCCAAACACGCCCAGACCGGATGCTCCGGCGATACACTGGATAAAGTCAGCACCCTTGTTATACATGGAAAGGCCGATCTCTTTGCCTTTTCCAGGATCGTTAAACGCTCCCACAACGCCTTCCAGTACTTCCACATCCGGATTCACATACTTTGCTCCCGCTGTGAACCCAACGATGCCCTCTCTTAAATTAGGCTGGTCCGCACCGATGATGACTCCAATGACGTTATCTGCATTCGCCTTGTCCATACTGCTCTTCGTCCCCAGGCCCGCGATAACGCCGGCAAGGAAGGTCTGCTCACACCACTCCGTCTGAAGCGTGCTCACACCGGTGATCTCTTCCGTTCCATCGACCAGTGCGATCCTCTGATCCGGGAACTCTTCCGCGATCTCTTTTACCGCCTCCTGCTGGTCGGAACCGACAGCAATCAGCAGATCGTATTCTTCCGTCTCTGAGAACTGCCTTCCCAGAGGAACGAAATCACTGATGGCATTGGGCTCCACATAGTCGAACTCGATCCCTAAGTCCTCCTGCGCCTTCATGATTCCGGCATATGCCATGTCATTGAAGTTCTTATCGCCAAGTCCTCCGGTACCGAAGATCACGCCGATTTTTGCAGTCCCCTTACCGGTGTCTCCCTGTGTCCCGGCTGCTTCCGTGCCTCCCTGTGCTCCGGCGGCCTCCGGGCTCCCCTTCGTGTCTGCCGTCTTTCCGGCGCATCCTGTCATGGATACCGCCATTATCATTGCCATAGCTGCTGCTGCGATCCTCTTTTTCATTGCTCTTCTCCTTCTTTTTTCAAGATTTTCATCTGTATTTCATGTATATATTGTACTAATTTCCATTTAAAACATAAATAAAAGCTGTGTACTTTGTCATGAAGTATTTTAACTTCTTTTCAGTCCACAGCTTTTTTATCTATCACTATTCTGACTTTCTGTCACTTTGTTGACATCTCGTCATTTCCGGCGTCACTCCCATATAGTCGTGATACACCTTTGAAAAATAGCTCGGCGCGGCATATCCCACCGCGTACGCAACCTCATAAATCCGCATATCCGTGTAGAGCAGCAGCTCCTTCGCCTGATTCAGCCGGTAAAGCATCAGATAAACGGAGAAATTCTTTCCCGTCTCCGATTTAAACCGGCGGCTTAAATATTCCGGCGACCGGTAGACCGCCTGGGCCACCTCCTTTAAGGAGAGATCCTGGTTCCCGTAGTTGTCGTGGATGTACTGTATCGCCTCCCTGACACTCTGGGAATAGTTTAAATAGTTATCAGAGTAAAGCTCCCCTATGATATAAGTGCAGAATTCCCGGCATTTATCGAGGGTCCATCCTCTGTCGATCTCCGGCTCCTCCTGGCTGTTTTTACAGTATTCCAGGAAAATCTCCTCCAGCCCCATAACGAAACTCATACAGGCCTCCTTGGCCCAGCCCACGTCCTGGCACGGAACATGATCGAAAAAGGAAAACCACTGGTCTATATTTTGATTCAGCGTATCCCTGTCCTCGTGCATGACGCGGTTTAAGAGCTTCCGGCATTCCTTTTTAATTGTATTCCGTTCCAGCCGCTCGCCGTTTTCCGCTATTTTCGCCGGAAAGAATCCCTTTTTATAGAAGAAATCGTACTGCAGCATCCTCTCCGCCTCTTCGATTCCTTCCATCACCCGGTCGATTCCGTGCAGGCTCCGGCTGGAGACAATGATCCCAGGCTCCCGTTCATTCCAGTAGCTCACAAAGGCCTGAACGGCTTCCTTTAACAGTTCCCCGCTTTCCGCCTGCAGGATCAGGTAAATACTCTCATTTCTCAGCACCGGCCGCAGAATATGAAGTTTCTGATCCCTGATAAACCCGTCCAGCTTCTCCTTCTGTCCTTCACTGCTCCGGCTTCTCAACGCCACGACGGCGAAGTCCAGCTCCTCCATAAAATGGTGTTTCTGCCAGAACGACCGGATAAAGGCATCGTCGTCCAGGCGGTGACAGCAGGTGAAGATATCGAGATAGCCGTTTGAGTAGCAGTCCTCCTCCTTCGCTTCCAGAAGGGCCGCCCGCTCGCTCTCGATCTCTAAGAGCGCTTCCAGAATGTCCTGTCCGCGAAGCTCTGACTTTAAAAAATACTTCTTGGCTCCATAGGTAATGGCCTCCCTGGCATAAGAAAATTCCGCATAGTTTGTAAGAATGATAAACGAGACGTACGGCATCTTTTCCAGAAGCTTCTTCATCAGCATCAGGCCATCCATCCCCGGCATTTTGATATCGGTGATCACTGTATCCACATGGTGTTCCAGCGCCAGTTCCAGGGCATCGTTTCCGTTTTCCGCCACTCCCACTATCTCAAAATCCGGATGATTGCCGCGTTCAATGCTGAATTGTATCCATTCTCTGATGGGTGTTTCATCGTCCGCTATCAGTATTTTCATCTAAATTCTTTCCTCTCATATTTACCGGCATGCTTAAGATCACCTCGGTTCCCACACCTTCCTCGCTTAAGATCCGGATCCCGTATTCTTCGCCGAAATTCAGCTTTAATCTCTCGTTCACATTGCGCAGGCCAACCTTGTTCATATTCATGCCCTTATCCAGGACAGTGCTTAATTTATCCTCATCCATGCCGATTCCGTCGTCCTTTACACTGATACAGAGCGTCCTGGGGCATGTTTGAAAATTGCTTTCTGTCAGATGTACGTCAGCATCGAGATAGCTCCTGATTACGATATGGCAGACCTGCTTCTTCTGAAGACTGTAAAAGATTGCATTTTCCACAATGGGCTGCAGTATAAAATCCGGGACAATACAGGAAATCGTATTTTCCGGCATGTCAAACTCCACCTCGAAACGGTCCCGGTATCTTGCCTTCTGGAGGTCAATATAATAGAGGAGAGTCTCCCGCTCCTCTCTCAGGCTAATCATTTTCTCGGAACTGGAGAGCGTCTTTCTCAGTATTTTGGAAAAATCAATCAGCATCTTCTCGGCGGCCTCATTTTTTCCCATCTCCACATAAAACCGAATAGAGCTGAGCGTATTGTAGATAAAATGCGGGTTGATCTGCGTCTGTAAAAAGTCCAGCTGCAGCAGATGTTTTTTACCGCTCCATCACGCCGATCTCATCGACCTGGCTCTCCAGCTTCCCGACCATGTAATTGAAGGAATCAGCGATCTCGGAAAGCTCTCCTTTTCCCTTTTCCGCCTCCTCGATCCTGGCCTGAAGTTCTCCGCGGGCCACCATGTCCATCTTATTCTTTATGGCGTCGATCGGCTTTAATATCACCCGGAGGGAGACGGCTGTCACCGGCAGAAAACAGACGGCGAACACTGCCAGCAGCAGAAAGGAGAAGAACGTCATCCTGTCGATCGGCGCAAAGAGATGGTGGATATCCGCATTCTCCAGCAGGAACCATTCCGTTCCTGAGATATTCTCATAGAAATAGACATTATCCGGAAATGCCTTCGATATCCCATAACCGGAGCCAAGAGCCTCCCGGTTCTGGATGACGATATCATTTTTCTGGTAGGGCAGCCCGATATGGTTCTTATTCTTGCCGGACAGCACGATGCCTTCCGCGTCCACAATGCAGTAATCCCTGTCTTTTTCAATCATGTCCGAATAGGAATCGTACAGAACCACCTCGCTGAACTGCATCAGGGCATAACCGCGTACACTGCCGCTTAACAGGTCCTTAATTGGCTGGGTCAGGTAAAAACTGTGGCGGTAAAGCCCCTGCTCCTGCCCACTCTGCAGCGGCCCGCCCAGATATCGATTGTCCTTCGGATTTTTCTGCTCCAGAAGCGCCGCCTGCTTAAGCGCCTCCCTGGCCTCCTCCTCCGGCAGCTCCGGAGAGTCACTGGCATAACGCAGCTCATCCAGATCGTAAATATAGATCCGGAACTTATTGCCTTTCTTATAATTCCCGTAAATCTCATCGCGGATATACGCGTCGATCTCTTCCGTGTCCCCCTCACCGCCTACGATCCAGTCGATCACGCGGGTGTTTTCCGTAATCTTTTCCAGACTTTCCTTAAGACTCCGGATGGTCTCGGCCGGCTGCCGGATCGTCTGGTTTAAGATCGAACGGTGCAGACTGATGATCTCATCCCCCACCACGCTCTTGGAAAACCTGGTCATCATAAACACCAGAACGCCCACCAGTATGATGATCAGCAGAAGCATCTTCAGGAAATAACGCTTCATATAGCTGAGTCTTCTTCCGGAACCTTTCGGCGCCGCATGCTTCATCTCCCGGATGCTGTCACTGATCCGGCTTCGTATCTCGTTCCATCCCCTCATATGGTTCTCCGGCAGCCGTGCAGGGCTGCATACTCTTCTATTTTAATATGGTTATACTTTACCACAGAGAATATGGATTTTCAATGACGTCTGAGCAAAGATTGCCGCCCACCAGACCCCTGCTCCGCCGCATTTTGCAAAAAAAGAACAGCCCGCCAATAATCCGGCGGTACTGTTCCCATTTACATATCTTAGAATAACGGAACTACTGCACCCTGATACGTGTCTTCAATATACTTCTTTACGGTATCGCTTGTCAGCGCATCAATCAAAGCCAGAGTCGCGTCGGATTTCTCCTCGCCTGCGCGAACCGCTACGACGTTGCCGTATGTGGTGGCTGCGATCGACTGGGAATCCTCGGTAACCAGAGCATCCGTCACCTTTAAGCCTGCCTCGATGGCGTAGTTGCCGTTGATAACGGCGATGTCCACATCACCCAGGGAGCGCGGAAGCTGTGCGGCCTCGATTTCCATGATCTTTAAGTTCTTGTCATTCTTTACAATGTCATTCTTTGTTGCTTCCAGACCAACGCCTTCCTTTAACTCGATCAGGCCGTTGTCAGACAGGAGGAGAAGCGCTCTCGCTTCGTTGGATACGTCGTTCGGTACCGCTACCTGCGCTCCGTCCGCTAAATCTGCCAGGGAAGCGGTCTTTCCTGCATAGATTCCGAACGGTTCGTAGTGGATTGCACCTGCGGATACGAGATCCGTGCCGTTTTCCTGATTGAACTGCTCTAAGTATGGGAAGTGCTGGAAGTAGTTGGCATCCAGATCACCGGATTCCAGCGCCAGATTCGGCTGTACGTAATCGGTGTACTCCTTGATTACCAGATCGTAACCCTTTTCCTTTAAAATGTCCTTGGCTGCCTTTAATATCTCTGCGTGAGGTGCCGGGGAAGCTCCCACCACCAGCTTCTTTAATTCTCCGGCTGCTGCCGTTGTCTCATCGGCCGGTGCAGCGCTTTCGGTCTCCTTGGACTCTGTAACAGCCGCTGTTGTCGTCTCGGCATTCGTCTCCTTGCTGTTTCCGCCGCAGGCGGTCAGTGCTCCCGCTGCAAGCAGCGCGGCAGCCAGTACGTAAAGTGATTTTTTCATAATTGTTTCCTCCTTTTTGTTGTGCAGTTTCCTGCGCCTCTTGATTGCTACGGTGACTCGTGCGCAAAGCGTGCGAGTGACCGTTTTTATGGTAACGCCTTACGGCCATTACTTCTTTATGATCTATGATCTAGCGGATTCGCTTATCGCTGACGCGGGACAGCTTCATGCCTGCCTCCTGTATGATCTGGACGATGATAACAAGAATCGCCACGGTTACGAACATCATCTCTGTCTGATAGCGGTAATAGCCGTATTTGATGGCAATATCGCCCAGACCGCCGCCGCCGACAAAGCCGGACATGGCCGAATAGGACAGGATGGTGGTCACCGACAGCGCGGCTCCCACAAGCAGGGAAGGCTTCGCTTCCGGAAGGAGCACCTTCCATACAATCTGCATGGTGGAAGCCCCCATGGACTTGGCTGCCTCGATAACTCCCGCATCCACTTCCTTGAAGGACGACTCCACGACTCTCGCCACATAGGGCGCGGCCGCGATTACCAGCGGCGGGATCACCGCCTTGGCGCCCAGCGTCGTTCCGACGATCTTTTTCGTAAGCGGAATCACCATGATCAGAAGGATGATAAACGGCACCGAACGAAGCAGGTTGATGGCCAGGCCGAGAATCTTCTGAAGCCATGGAACCGGCCGGATTCCGTCCTTATCCGTCACAATCAGGATAATTCCCAGCGGAATCCCGATTAAATAGGCAAAGAAGGAAGATGTGAATGTCATGAACAGTGTCTCCCATATTCCTGTTTTTAACATATCGAATGTAGCAGCATCAAATGTCATAATCCGTCACCTCCTCAAATGGTACTTTGGCTGTTTTTAAGTAATTGGCCACCCGGTTAGCATCGACCTCATCCTCGGGAAGCTGGATCACCATCTGTCCCATGGCCGTTCCGTTTATGTCGCGCGTCTCCGCGTGGATAATATTCACCGGCACCTTGCAGGCCAGGATCATATTGGATAACACCGGTTCGAAGGAGGAACGTCCGTCGAAGGAGATTCTCACCCGTCTGGACTTTCCAAATCTCGCCGCCTGCTCGGCCGCGTCTCCTAAGATCAGCTGCCGCCCGATCTTCGACTTCGGCTCGGAGAATATCTCCGATACGCTTCCCACTTCTGCGATGTGGCTCTGGTCAATGATGGCCACGCGGTCGCAGATCGCTTCGATGACGGTCATCTCATGGGTGATCACGACTACCGTAACGCCCATGGTTTTGTTGATCTCTTTTAACAGGGCCAGGATCGACTTCGTGGTGTTGGGGTCCAGCGCGCTGGTGGCCTCATCACATAAGAGGATCTTCGGATTGGTGGCCAGTGCCCTGGCGATCGCCACCCTCTGCTTCTGTCCCCCCGAAAGCTGAGACGGGTACGCGTCCTTGCGGTCCGCAAGCCCTACAAGCCCTAACAGCTCCATGGCCCGCTCTCTCGCTTCTTTCTTCGGTGCGCCTGCGATCTCCAGCGGGAAGCAGACATTCTGAATGACATTTCTCTGTGCCAGCAGGTTAAACTGCTGGAAGATCATGCCCATGGACTGTCTCGCCTTTCTCTGATCCCGTCTGGACATGGACGCCAGGCTCCTGTTCTCAAACAGGACCTCTCCGGAAGTCGGTACCTCCAGATAATTGATGCATCGTACCAGCGTACTCTTTCCCGCACCGGAAAGACCGATAATTCCAAAAACTTCTCCCTGGCAGATCGTCAGGTTGATGTCGTCCAGCGCCTTGATCGGGCCGCCCGACGTCCTAAACTCCTTGCCCAGCCCCACCAGCTGAATAATTGGTTCTGATGACTGCATGTCTTTCGTTTCCTTTCTTTTCCATACTGTTTAACGGGTATGCCCGAATCCGGCAGGCCGGCCCGCACGCCGAAGCACGGTCGCTTCAGCGGCCAGGCTTCCTCAGCGCGGAGTGCGCATACCCGATAAATGAGCAACTTCCCTATTACACAAAAAGGCCGCAAGCCCTGCACAGACTTGCGACCACAGCGATTCAAGATTCAATCTCCCTGTTTGCCATAAACTTCAATCACAATCCATACAAATGAATATCATTTTCGATTTTTTACGCACATTGACATACGGCACATCATCATGCCGTTCATCATGTACATATTCATCTGCATGGCTTTAAACTGGTTCATAGCGGTTTCTCCCTTCGCCTATTCCTATAGTTCGACTAGGATTTTAACTTATGAGGCGTATTTTACGCTACATCATACCATTTGTCAAGTGTTAATTCGTCTGACAGACAGATTTTAGGAACAGAGATCGATAATTACCTGTGCAAACATCTTTGCACTTACGATCAGTTCCTCGATGACTGCGAACTCATCGGCTCCGTGCATGCGGTTATCCGTCTCCGGCATGGCGGCGCCAAAAGCGACTCCGTTCTTCAGCTCGTGAACGTAGGTACCGCCTCCGATGGCGATACACTCTCCCTTACGGCCTGTGTACTCCTCGTAGGTGCGAAGAAGCGTGCTGATGAATTCGGAATCTCCATCCACGTGATGAGGCGGCCTCATGGAGTCATTCAGAAGGGTAAATCCTTTTTCCGCCATCTTTGCCTTTGCTACATCCAGTACATTCTCTTTTGTGGCGCAGATCGGGCATCGGCTGTCGAAGGTACCATCCAGCTCGCTGTCAGAGATGGTGAGCAGGCTGAATGCCAGCGTTAAATCTCCTGAGATCTCATCGCTCATGGCGATTCCCAGAGCCTTACCGGAGGTGTCGCCGTGAGGAATCAGTTCCAGAAGGCGGTGAGTGGTACTGATCTGCTCGCAGGCCGCAAACGGCAGTCTCTGAATCAGGACAAGAAGACCTGTCAGCGCGTTGTTGCCCTCTTCCGGTTTGGACGCATGAGCGCCTTCACCGATGGCTGTGATCGTCGCAAAATCTTCCTCCACTTCGAATTCAAAACGGATACCGGTTTCTCCGGTCACTGCCTCAGCGGCCTTCTCCATTACCTCCACATCGATTCCCTGAACCACAGCGCGGGCTTTTCCCGGCACTACATTGACCTTTAAGCCGGCTTCCACGGAAACCAGCTTCGGCAGTGCCTCAGACGGAGCGAAGGAAGCGGTGAAGTGACCGTTTAATGAGCCTTTTTCCGTGTTGACCACCGGGTAGGAGCCGTCCGGTGAAAATGTCATCGGAGCCTCTTTTTCAATCGCATAGTAATGCGCAATGTCAGAGCTTCCGCACTCCTCGTCGGTTCCCAGAATCAGGCGTGCATTCTTCTTAAGAGGAACTCCCAGCTCTTTCACGGCTCTCATGGCGTAGAGCGCTGCGACTGCCGGTCCCTTGTCATCTGCGGTACCGCGTCCAAAGAGCTTATCGCCCTTAACCACCGGCTCAAATGGTTCTGTTTCCTTCCAGCCTTCTCCTGCCGGAACGACATCAAGATGGGCCAGAATATCCAGCTGGCGTTCTTTATCATTCAGGTCTGCGGTTCCCACGTAATTATCGTAATTGGTGATGGAGAAACCATAGGCCTCAGCCATGGAAAGTGCCTCAGCCAGTGCGGTAAATGCTCCCTGACCGTATGGCATGCCTTCTTTATACGGCATTTTCTCACTGTTAATGCGGCACAGAGTACAGATGTCATCAAGCATCTCCTGTCTGTGTGCCTCGATAAACTCTTCAATCTCTTTTCTGTACATGTCTTATCCTTTCCTGCGGCGGTAAAGCCGCGTGTTATTTCATCATGGAAGCCAGAATCTCATTAACAGCCTTGCCGTCCGCCTTGCCTTTTACCTTCGGCATCAGGACTTTCATAATCTTTCCCTTGTCTGACGGCGCCGGCTTTTCGATCCCCAACTCAGCCAATACGGCTGTCACTACCTCACGGATCTGCTCCTCGCTCATATCCTCGGGCGCAAATTCCTTATAAACTGACAGGCGGTAAGCCGCCTCCTCGCGGATGTCATCCCGGTCCGCAGGCGCTGTATCAAAGGTCTCCTGGGACTGCTTGATCTCTTTCTTCACAACCGTATTCGCCTCGTCCTCGGTAATCGGCTCGTGATCCTTTTTATCGATTTCGAAATTCTTCAGTGCAGAAAGAAGCATGGATAATGCATCTTTCCTCTGCTTGTCTTTCGCCTTCATGGCTTCTACCATCGCTGCCCTGACTACATCAATCTTACTCATATCTGCTGCCTCCTTATTGATTTACCTTTAATTTTTACCGAACTCACTGAGCTTCAGGCCCGGATTGCGGTCCAGAACCATGCCCACGCTCCAGCTGTTGACAAACAGCAGAAGCGGATTATCCTTCAAATCCTTGATGCGCTTCATGTCGGAGGTTCCCTGAATCTTCGCCACATCAATCTCATCCTTATTCTCTACCCAGCGGATGTATTCATACGGGAGCTTCTCCAGCTTGACTTCCACGTTGTACTCATTTTCCAGGCGGTAGGTGAGAACCTCGAACTGCAGTTCGCCGACTACTCCGACGATGATCTCCTCCATGCCCGTATTGAACTCCTGGAAAATCTGGATGGCGCCTTCCTGGGCGATCTGGTTCACGCCCTTTATAAACTGCTTCCGCTTCATGGTGTCCATCTGGCGCACTCTGGCAAAATGCTCCGGCGCAAACGTGGGGATTCCCTCGTATTCAAACTTCTCATTGGACAGGCACAGCGTGTCTCCGATGGAGAAAATCCCCGGATCAAAAACGCCGATAATATCGCCCGCGTACGCTTCCTCCACGATTTTTCTGTCCTGAGCCATCATCTGCTGCGGTTGGGACAGCCGGAGTTTCCTGCCGCCCTGCACGTGGTTTACCTCCATGCCGGCCTCAAACTTTCCGGATACAATTCGCATAAATGCGATTCTGTCGCGGTGGGCCTTATTCATATTCGCCTGAATCTTAAACACAAAGGCCGAAAATTTCTCTTCAAACGGATCGATCACACCCTTATCCGCCAGTCTCGGCAGCGGCGTTGTCGTCATCTGAAGGAAATGCTGTAAAAATGTCTCCACGCCGAAATTCGTCAGCGCCGATCCGAAAAATACCGGTGACAAGTTCCCTTTCCCGACACGATCCATATCCAGTTCGTCGCTGGCTCCATCCAGCAGTTCGATGTCCTCCATCAGCTGGTGGTGGTAATCCTCGCCGATCAGCCAGTCCACCTGGGGATCGCCTAAAAGTACCTCGGTGGCATCAACCGTCTTCTGTCCGCCCATAGCGGCCTGGAAGGTGGTGATCGTCTTCTTGTTTCTGTCGTAGACACCCTTAAACTCATGGCCGCAGCCGATCGGCCAGTTGACCGGACAGGTACGGATTCCAAGCACCGTCTCGATCTCGTCCATCAGTTCAAACGGATCCCTGGCTTCCCGGTCCATCTTGTTGATAAAGGTAAATATGGGGATGTGTCGCATGACACAGACCTTGAACAGCTTGATCGTCTGCGCCTCAACACCCTTGGAACCGTCTATGACCATGACCGCGGAATCCGCCGCCATAAGGGTCCGGTATGTGTCCTCCGAGAAATCCTGATGCCCCGGGGTATCCAGGATATTAATGCAGTATCCGTCGTAATTAAACTGCATTACCGAGGAGGTAACGGAAATACCTCTCTCCTTCTCGATCTCCATCCAGTCTGAGACCGCATGCTTTGCCGCCTTTCTTCCCTTAACGGAGCCCGCCAGATTAATGGCGCCTCCGTAAAGCAGAAACTTTTCCGTCAATGTCGTCTTACCGGCATCGGGGTGGGAAATGATGGCAAAGGTTCTTCTCTTCTTTATTTCTTCAGTTATATTCGACAAAATGTTTCCTCCAATTTTACGTGTCAATCTTTTTTATTGTATTATTATTCCATTACAAAGTCAAGATTCATGTGGTGAAGCGGACATTCCTCTTTAACAGGACGCTTCGAAATGCTTCAGCCACATTTTCACGAGAGGAATCCAGCTCTGGCACTGTTCCACCACCTGGAAGCCGTTCCCGGCTGTCTCCTCGTCGGCCAGAGAAAGTCCGTGGCCGCCGGTGGGATAGATATGAAGTTCGAAGTTGACATTCTTCCGTTTCATGGCGGCTGCCAGAAGCAGGCTGTTTTCCACCGGAACGTTTTCGTCCGTATACGTGTGCCAGATAAATGCCCTCGGCGTCTGTTCCGTCACAAAATTCTCCAGGGAAACCGCGTCTCTCTGTTCCTGGGTCACATCGTCCCCAAGCAGACGCTTAAAGGAATTCACGTGCGCGTACTCGCCGCCTGTAATGACCGGATAACACAGGATCAGACCATCCGGACGAATCTGTGCGGGTGTTCTGCCGATCGCATCATATACCAGCTCATTGTCCCAGAATACGCCAAGACTGCAGGCCAGATGGCCCGCAGCGGAAGAACCGCACACGATGATCTTTGCCGGATCGACCTTCCACTCTGCCGCGTGTTCCCTGACATAGGCGACCGCTTCCCCAAGCTCTCTCACAGAGGCTGGGAAATGGTTCGGGGCAACGCTGTAGTCGAGAATAAAGGCATGGCATCCCATGGCCATAAACTGAAGCGCCAGGGGCTCACTCTCCCGATCCGATCTCTGCCAGTATCCGCCTCCGGCACAGACGATCACAGCCGGCCGCTTTCTCTCCGGCGCCACACTCACTTCTTTTATCAGATATCCGGTGAGCAGCGCCGGTCCTGTCAGCTGCCCCGGAACTATAATTTCTTTTTTCTCTGTATTCATGATGATTTTTCCCCTTTATCATTCCATTTTATTTATCTGCTGATACGGCAAGTATCTCATCCAGCAGCCGGTCGGCGACCTCTTCCTTCGTCATCTTTTCCAGCTCCAAGTTCCGCTCTCTCGTGATGATGGTCACGACGTTCGTATCGGTGCCGAAGCCGGCGCCTTCCACCTTCAGATTATTTGCCACAATCATGTCAATATTCTTTTTATCCAGCTTCACCCTGGAATTCTCCAGCATGTTCTGGGTTTCCATGGAAAATCCGCAGAGAAACTGGCCTTCCCTCCGGTGCGCGCCCAGCCATTTTAAAATGTCATCGGTCCGCTCCAGCTCGATCGCCATATCTCCGTCCGTCTTCTTCGTCTTTTCCGTGCCCACTGATTTAGGCCGGTAATCCGCCACGGCCGCCGCCTTAATGATAATATCCTGTTCCGCCGCCGCTGCCGTCACCGCCTCGAACATGTCTGCGGCACTTTGGATCTCGATCAGCTTTACGAAACGCGGTTTGGGCGTGCCTGTCTTTCCGGTCACCAGCGTCACATCAGCCCCTCGCAGAGCCGCGGCCTTAGCGACGGCATAGCCCATCTTGCCGGTAGAATGGTTGGTGATATAACGGACCGGATCTATCGCCTCTCTCGTAGGACCCGCTGTGACGAGAATCTTCTTTCCCTTCAAATCCTTCTGCGCCCCGATCTCCTGTTCAATGTAGTCGAACAGCTCGGCCGGCTCCGGCATCTTTCCCGCTCCCGTATCACCGCAGGCCAAGTAGCCCACCGACGGTTTTATGACTTCCATCCCATACTTTTCACAAATCTTTATATTATCCTGAACAATCGGGTTTTCATACATATTCGTGTTCATGGCCGGTGCAATGATCTTCTTGCAGCGGCAGGCCAGCACGGTCGTCGTCAGCATATCATCGGCCAGCCCGTGAGCCAGCTTTGCGACCACGTTGGCGGAAGCCGGGGCAATCATCACCACGTCCGCCTGCTTGGCGAGCGCCACATGCTCCACGCTGAATTCAAAATTCCGGTCAAAGGTATCTACAAGGCATTTATTTCCTGTCAGTGTCTCAAACGTGATCGGATTGATAAAATTAGTCGCATTCTCTGTCATCAGTACATGGACATGGCAGCCCTTTTTCACCAGCATGCTGGCCAGTCCGGCCGTCTTGTATGCCGCGATACTTCCCGTAATTCCCAGAACAACATGTTTTCCTTTCAGCATAAACGTCTCCTGCCTCGCTTCTTTTTATTTCTGCTTACATTGTTATTTTGCCTAAAATGTGGTAAACTCGTGAAAAACCTCACTAAGTTCGTGAAAAACCTCACTAAGTGCTCATAGTATACCATTCGTACTAAATTCGTGAAAGACCTCATTAAGTACTCAGGTATGACTCGCACTAAGTTCGTGAAAAACCTCACTAAGTGCTCATAGTATACCATAACCTCTAAATTTTGGAAAGGAGTTCCCTTTATGATTTTAGCAATTGACATGGGAAACAGCAATATTGTAATCGGCGGTATTGATGACAGCCGCACCTGGTTTGTGGAGCGTGTCACCACGAACCTGGGGAAGACAGACCTGGAATACGCAGTTAATATCAAAGACATTATGGCAATCCATAACCTGCCGCTTTCCTCGATTGAAGGGGCCGTGGTCTCTTCCGTCGTTCCGCCGCTGACGGACGTGGTGCTCTCTGCAGTTAAGAAAATCACCGGAAAGACGCCCATGCTGGTTGGCTCCGGCATGAAAACGGGACTTAATATCATCATGGATAATCCGAAGACCGTGGGGAGTGACTTAATTGTTGATGCCGTGGCCGCGCTTAAGGATTACCCGTCTCCCATTATTATCATCGACATGGGAACCGCCACCACCATGTCCGTCATTGACAGGGCGGGCAACTATACAGGCGGCATCATTTTCCCGGGGCTCCGGGTTTCTCTGGATTCTTTGAGCAGCCGCGCGGCCCAGCTTCCCTACATCGGTTTAAACAGACCGACCCGGGTCATCGGCAAGAACACCATCGACTGCATGAAAAACGGTATTCTCTATGGCAATGCCGCCATGATTGACGGCATCATCGACCGCATGGAAGAAGAGCTTGGACAGGCCGCAAGCCTCGTAGCCACGGGCGGTCTGGCCCCTTCCGTCCTCCCGCTCTGCCGTCATAAAATCAATTACGATGAGGCGCTTTTATTAAAAGGTCTCCTCATTCTTTACGAAAAAAACAAATAAAATCCGCAGCTCACGCGGCGGACCGCAAACATTCACTGGCTCATCTGCGCACCTGATGTATGAGCCAATGTGATAAACAGGCACTTTGCGGACCGCCGCCAGAAAATGGAAATAAAATTTAAATCTGGCATCGTATAAAAGCCTCCGAATAAGTACATCATTCCTTTATGACTAAAAAGAATGATGCGGAGGGAAAGACATGCCTGTATACAAAGTAGAGATCTGCGGCGTTAACACTTCAAAGCTGCCCCTTTTAAACAACGAAGAAAAAGAAGCCTTATTTAAGAGGATCCTGGATGGCGATATGGAAGCCAGAGAGGAATATATTAAGGGTAACTTAAGACTGGTTCTCAGCGTCATACAGCGTTTTTCAGGCAGTAACGAAAATGTGGACGACTTGTTCCAGATTGGCTGCATCGGCCTGATCAAAGCCATTGACAATTTTGACATTACACAGAACGTACGCTTTTCAACGTATGCCGTTCCCATGATACTGGGCGAGGTACGCCGCTATCTTCGGGATAACAATTCGATCCGTGTCAGCCGTTCCTTACGCGACACCGCCTATAAAGCCATCTATGCAAAAGAAAATCTCATGAAGAAAAACTTAAAAGAGCCTACCATCATGGAAATCGCCAATGAAATCGGCGTCAGCAAGGAGGACATCACCTATGCTCTGGATGCCATTCAGAGCCCTGTCAGCCTGTACGAGCCTGTATATTCCGACGGCGGCGATCCACTCTTCGTCATGGACCAGATCAGTGACAAAAAGAATCTGGAGGAAAACTGGGTGGAGGACATCTCCTTAAATGAAGCCATGAAACGCCTTCCCGAACGGGAACGCCACATTATCGACATGCGCTTCTTCGAGGGAAAGACCCAGACTGAGGTAGCCGAGGAGATTCACATCAGCCAGGCCCAGGTCAGCCGTCTGGAAAAAAACGCACTCAAAAGCATGAAGGGATACCTTTCGTAAAAATAGAGAGAAATACGTAATCAGATAGAAGCATCGAACTGCATTTCCGTTATGAGCTTATAAATAGGAAGGAAATTCAATAATTTTGAATTTCCTTCCTACTTTTATTTATTCTATAGAAATATTTTTTCTTCAAAGGTTGCCAGCCGTTAGCTTTTAAAACGCATTTTAATTAGACTACTATGCGTAGTCATATCTAAGATGCTGATCATTTTTTCAAAATTGCCATCGGATGCTGTTATATTATAATTTTCAGCTCAATTCAGCTCTTTTATTGACAAAAACTTGTGTAAATGGTATGATATATACGACTAATAACATTAGTCGTATATATCATACCATTGGGAGTGAGTTGAATGAAGCAAGATATTACACCTGCTGAGCAGGCCATTATGAACGTCTTATGGGAAAGTAAACACTGGATAACTATCAATGAATTAATTGAATATTTTGAGCACTTAGGCAAAGAATGGAAACGTCAGACGGTGAATACTTATTTAACCCGGCTGATTGAAAAAGGTCTCGTAGTAAAAAACGGGCGAAAATATATTTATGCGTATACGAAAGAAGAATATGAAGCACAAAAGGCTTCTGAAGTTCTTAACGCTCTTTACGGTGGATCTTTAAAAAAATTTGTAGCGGCCTTATCCGATAGTCACTCTTTAAAATCCGAAGATATTAAAGAATTAAAGGAATATCTGGATCAATTATAATTTTTAAGGAGGGACACAATACATTGAATATTATTTTTACAATGTGCTTCACCGGAAGTATTTTATTTTTATTATACTTAATTGCTGTCAGAATTTTTAAAAATAGTTTGAGCAATCGCTGGAAATATATCATATTGAAGCTCGTGCTATTCTTTTTTCTGACTCCGTTAGGATTTCTAAAACTGATTCTGCATCAAGCACCAACTCAGACCGATTTTAAACTTGCCGGAAATATTCCAATTATGGTATCCACTCCTCACAGTACCTATACAAACTCTGCTTATCAGATAAATCTCACGATTGTGCTTATTTGGATTGTCATGGCCATTGCCGCATTTGTCTGGCAACAGTTAAAATATTTTCGATTTAAAAAACTGATTCAGTTGTCTATGACGGAAATCACTGATCTAGATATTATAGATTATGTCGATCATTATCGTCAAACTGTGAGAATCAAAAGAAAAGTCCGCCTATATCAATCAAATTGTATAAGCCCATTTACAGCGGGGATACTTTCACCTCTTATCGTGTTGCCTGCTAACCTGTCATCTGAAAAGCAAAGACTTATTTTAAAACACGAGCTGACTCACATCCGTCGTTGTGATACATTATTTTTATTTCTACGACATCTTGTCACTTGCATCTACTGGTTTAACCCGTTGGTCTATCTTCTTGAACTTCAATTAAATAAAACGGTCGAGGCCTCCTGTGATGAAATAGTCACACTAGGAATGAATCAAAAGGATCGAAAAAATTATGCCTCGCTAATCATAGATATGGCAGCTAATGACGTGCAGTATCGAACCACCCATGCATCTTCATTCAGTAACTCGTCCAACGGTCTCAAAGAAAGGATGGATTTAATTATGATTCCTGATAAACAAAAGAAACACGGAAAAAGATTATCTGTATTACTAGCTTCCTGTATGGTTTTGTGCAGCAGTTTTACTGCTTTTGCTTACCAATCCCCAACGGAACTGGATATGGTTTGCAATAGTTCGAATAATCCTCTATTAAACATTCGTTCCTCTGACACTATCGTTTTTCAAAGTGGAGATTTTAAGCTCACAAATAGTTCCAGTCCCATTTTTTATGATTACCAGTTCACCGATACTGACGGAAACATATATAAAATTGATACTTCCGACCGTTCCGAGTATGCTGCCTGCAATCATGATTATGTTGAAGGAACGATATCCAAACACTCAAAGAAAAGCAATGGCGGCTGTATCACCAAATATTATGACGCCCAGCGCTGTTCCAAGTGTGGCAAGATAATACTGGGATCATTAATTGATACTGAAACACATGAAGTTTGTCCACATTGATTACTTCTAACTTTTGCTCTATATATAAAAACACAGGATCTTGCATTCCCCAACAAGATCCTGTGTTTTTATATATTTTAGGTTTCCCGTCTTTTTAGATGAAATATTTGTTGTTTTTCTCGGCGCAGCCGCATCAGGATTTTCATACGGAGTGAAAGAACTTCCAATTCCCCAAGTTGTCTTTCCCCGTACCAGTTCTACATCAATTACGGAATTGCGTGCTTCTGAAAGAAAACTCTCTCTCATTTCGCCTTCTGTATTATAATACTGCAGTTCCAGTAACTCTTTTGCAGATAATCTTACTGGCGCATCTGTATTCATATTAATTTCTTGTATACGCGCGGAAGGACTCCCTGTTTTCATTATTCCCTTAAGTTCTTTCGCACTTATCTCGGCACTCGCTCCTCGCACCGTGATATGATACTCGTTAAGCAGGGATTCGAAATCACTTTGCGCAGAAGTTGTGTTTCCCTGAGCAAAAACCGGAAAATTCATAGTTACGGCTAATAGGCTGACTCCAGTTATCATTGCAATTATTTTTTTCAGTAATTTCATAAAGTACCTCTCTTTTCGTATTTGTAAACGTATTAGTTAGATGTATCGGATAAAAATGAAATAATCATCGGACTCAACTATTAAAAATGCCAAATATAATTGGATTGCCTCTAATTTTCACTTGTGTTGCGGAGTGCAAACGACTATATATGCTCAGTCATTTAATTATGACTCTTTGATATCACATTGTCAATACCATTCTATTATTCCAGTACATTCTATATTTATCACATATTTTTCCGTCATGTATTGACTACTATTTTATAGTCTTATTCATCTCAAATTATTAAGATAAAAAGTGAAGACAGGATCAGTATTTATGATCCTGCCTTCGAAAAAACACACTATATACATTTTAAACACGATTGCTCAATTATAAATATCATTACATTTACCTGGCAACTGCATCTTTTTCTATTACTGTAATGAATTATACCCAACACACAAGTATACCCAACACACCGGTAATCACTTTTTATTTACCTTCTTCCACAAATCCCCCGCCGCCAGCGGAATCTCATAATTCACATACTCCCGGTTCTCCGACAGATTCACGAACTTCATCGCAAGCTTCCCGTCAGCCGCGGACGCCGCCACGCACTCATAGTTCTTCGCGTCGTATCCGCACTTATCGTAATACATAACCTCATCAAAGCGGCCTTCCCGCGTCAGTACGATGGCTGGTTTCTCCGCGCTTAACAGATAGAAGGTTCCATCCACCACGGATATCAGGTTTCCGTTAAAATCTCCCAGCTTTGTTATCTCACTGAAATCAGGCTTCATGCGGTAAATCGGGCGCGGGAACTCCATGGCATTTTTCCAGCCTTCATAATAGAGATAGCCGTTGTCGTAGGACAGACCCCTGCAAACCGAGTAGTCAATCCCGGCTACCCGGCGGTCGCTGCCATCCGTGCGGATTCCGATCAGGGAATGAGATTTAAAGCTCAGTATATCCGCCTTCGCCGCACCGTAATAGTATATCCTTCCTTCCGCCAGAACCATCTTCTGGCTTTCCGGCTGTCCCATGATCACCATGGGATCCAGAACCTGGACATATCCCCCTTCATTTCTCACCAGCTCCAGCCGGTCATATGGAAAATGAAGGCTTTCCGGCTCTTTTCCATCCTGCAGTTCAAATTCAAGAGCTGTCTGCGGAGTTCTGAGGAAATAATCAGCACCGTCGGTCGTAAACAAATACCGCCGCTCTTCGATCTCTCCGCTGTTATTTTCCACCATTGTACCGTCTCCGGCGAATAAGTATACCTGATGCATTACCATATCGTCCGGATGGTACCAACCGTAAAATACATCCACCAGCTTTCCCGTCAATCCTCCGTTGCTCGATGAAGTCCCCATACCACCAAGTACGGCGATGCTTCCGTCGGCAAGCTTTTCCACATCGTAATCGACAAAAGAACTTCCGGCTGCCGGATTCTTACCGACAAAAGAATCTTCTCTGTGAACGCTGTCTTCCGATTCCGGTTCCTTTTTCACCGCATCAAGCGCGCTGGTTATCGCCTCCAAGTCGATGGTTCCCGTATCATCCGGCCCAATGATTAAGTTCGGCACCCACTTTCCGTCTTCAAGCTGAAAACTGAACAGGCCGCAGCTTCCATGAAAAATGATCTGATCCTTTGAGGCGTAATCTATGGTAATGGTACTTTCAAGCCCCTTTTCCAATACCTGCCCGGAGAGCCAGGAGGTATCCGGCATTTCCACAGGCATGGCCGGCGTCTCGCCGTCATCCTTACCTGCAATGAAAATGCTGGTAGGGCCGTCTCCGCCTCCAATGATGGAAACCGCCTCCGGATCCACGGGTTTTTCCCTGACGGTCATGAGACACAGCACGGCCGCTGCCGTTACGATCACGGCGCAGAGCGTGATCCGGAAGCCCGCTTTCTTATAGTTTAAAACATTCTTTATTCTCGATTTCGTATGGCTCTCTCCAAAGGCCAGGGGCAGGCGCGCTCCGCTGCCTTTCTCCGCAGCAGACAGGAGTGCCAGCGAGTACTGCCTCTTTCCGCCCTCTCCCAGCTCGCTCACCACCGCCTCGTCACAGGACATCTCCATGTCCTTGCAGAGCAGACGGAAAGCTATATGGGCGATGGGGTTAAACCAGTGCACGATAACCATCAGAAGCCCCAGAAGCTTAACGAGATAGTCACGACGCCGGATATGGATCCGTTCATGCCTCAAGACACACTCCCGTTCCATCTCCGTTAAGTTTGAAGGAAGGTAGATTACCGGGCGGAATATTCCCATGACAAAGGCGCCGGGAATCCGGTCGGATTCATAAATCCCGTGTTCCGGTCTCCGGCCTTTTTCATCTTCATGGTCCGGATCGGGCTCCTGGATCTTCACTGCCGTTCCAAGCCTCCATTTCAAACGGATATACCCGGCAAAATGGAAGAGGAAGAAGACCAGCATTCCCGCCTCCCAGACTACCAGCATCACAAACAGCAGGATCTGTATGGGATTGACTGACATATAGGGATTGGTCACGGTCATGGTCTGCTCCAGAACCTGGTTCACGGGACGGTCTATAAAGAAGACCCCCGAATCAATGGAGGGCGTGTTTTCATAGATGATCCGATCCTCCAGGGGATTCGAATAAAATGGCAGCAGGCTGTAAGCCGACTGGAGGGAAAACGGGCATAAAAAGCGAAAGATCACCACCAACCACAACACACAGGAAAACCGCTTGGGAAGCCTCTTATACAGCAGGCGCAGCGCCATCACCAAAAGGGCGGCAAAGCCTGCGGTAATGCTCATGTTCAAAAGAGTGATCATCATCTGATCCACATCCATTACTTCACCGCCATTTCTATCATCTGTCTGATTTCCTCCGCTTCCTTCGCTGTCAGCTTTCTGTCCTTCAGAAAAGCAGTCACAAAGGCGGGCAGAGAACCGTCAAAGTTTCTGTCCACTACCGTCTCACTCTCGTACTTTAAAACCTCTTCCCTGGGAATCAGCGAGCTCACGATGGCCTGTTCATTCTTCACAAAGCCCCTTCCTGCCAGTTTTTTTAAAACTGTATAGCAGGTGGACTTCTTCCAGCCCAGTTCTTTTCCGCAGATTCTCACAAGCTCCGTGGAATTCACCGGCTCATTGTCCCAGATCAGGTTCATGAAACGGTATTCGCTCTCATACAGTTTCTTTTCTTCTATTTGATTCTTTTCTTCTATCTGATTCTTTTCACGAATCTCCTTCTTTTCTTCCATGTAAATGCCTCCCTTCAATCCATCATTGCCGCATGGTTCTGGTCTATCGTAATAGTCCTTTGCATTAAGTCTATCACGATAGACCTCTCATGTCAAGCGCATCTTCGGGGAGGCTGTATACTATCCTTTTCAGAGAGGCTGCCTTTCCCCCTTTACAGATCAGTAATTAATTCCATTGACAGCCAATTTTCCATTCACGATACCAAATGTGATGCCTGGTTTCCTCTCCTCCGACTGCTCCTGCATATGAAACCCTGCCATGCTCGCCTCCAGCGCTGTAATATCCGTATTTTTTATGGAGGAAATAAGATCAGCCGTAAATATCTTCTCTTTTCCGAAAGCGAGAAATTCTTCTCTCGTACTGACCACGACGCCTTCATCCCGAAAACCTATATAGGTAGGGAAGGAGATACAGTCAGCCAGCGCCTCCAGATCCTGTTCTGCGACAGCCTTCTGAATTCTGCCGGCAAAGGCCTCCGCCTCGCTCTGATCCACGGAGAAATTATCCAGGCCGCCGGACTCCGCCTGTTCTTCCGTCATACGCTCCTTTGCCGCGGTCTTCGCTGACGCTTTCTCCTCCATTGGTGCTTTCTCCTCCGTCTGCCTTTTGATCTCAAACTCCGGGCGTCCCAATGCCCCGGGCGCAATCTCATACTTTTCAAATACTACGACTGGATTGCCCTTCTCATTGATATAGAACGGGATATCTGCCGTCACGGTTTCAAAGCCGCCTTCAGCCTTTGTAAAGAATTTTACTTCAGAGTCCGCTTCCCGCGCTTTGATCTGGGCGCGTATGCTCTCATTTGCCTTTTCCATGTAATCCGGTCCTAAAAGATCCTCCAGACTTAAATACCTTCCAGTTGTCAGGTCGATATTGTAGTAATACGTCTCACTGTAGGCAGAGACCCAGCTTTCGGATCCGCTGACCGTAAAGGAGAGATGGGAATCGTTCTGGCTTTTCAGTTCATACCATACGCGAATCTGGATATCATGCTCTTTCCACTCCGCTTCCGTTCCGCCCGTATCCAGGAATGCCTTTTTGTACTCCTTTGCCCGTTCTACGGCCGCTGCCGCGTAGGCGTCACACTTCGCCTTGATTTCCTCGTTGATCTCTTCCGCCAGATTTTTCGTCTCGCCGCGAATCATCTCAATTCCGGGGACCTCCACCGAAATTCCGGCATCATCCGTGTCGGACTGCCACGATTCTGCGGTAAACAGCCTTACGATAGCTCCAATCACCGGAATCCCCCGTATTTCTTCGGCAAATGTCGGGCTGGTATTAACCCCGACAGCGACCACTACCGTCAGTGCGGCAGCAGCAGCCAGACCACAGCCAGAGATCACTCTGCCCCGCCTTCTCCATTTTTTCCTGTCCCGGCGATCCATTGCCGGCTGGTCCGGTACGCCATTTTCTTCTTTTCGCCGCGCGGCGGCCTGCTCAATGGCTGAGGCCACAGTCTCCTCCAACCGGTCCGGGATGGGAATGTTGTCGTATACGTTCTTGCTGTCCTTTAATCTGCTCATATCACCAGCTCCTCCTTTAATGATTTAAGCCCTCTGTACAATTTCGATTTTACAGTGTTTACACTCAGTTCCATAACCGCAGCAATTTCCTGCAGAGACATTTCCTCATAAAATCTCAGTCTGATCACATTCTGGGTATCGGCCGGAAGACGGTCCAGCTCTTCAAAAAACCCCTCCGTCTCCCCGTAGCCCGGCTCCACATAGGCGGCCTCCCCGCCCAGCGGTTCATCACTCACGATTTCCCGGTTCTTCTTTTTTACATAGTTCAGACTCTCATGAACCAGCACTCTGTAAAACCAGGTTTTAATATACGAGATCTCCCGTATCGATTCATAATGCTCCAGCGCGCTGCATATGGCATTCTGAACGATATCCAGCGCGTCGTTCTCGTTTCTCACATAGGTATAGGCCAGCCTGTAAAACTTCTTTTGATTTGCAATGATATAATTTACCATAATGTCATAATGATCCTGTTTCATATTTTGTTTTCTGTCTCCTTTCACAGGCATGCTGTTTTTGTTCCCGTCTACTTTATTGACAAACACAGGATGTGAAAAGTTTCATCTCCTGTAGATTTTTTATTGAAAGAGTGGGGTCGAAAAATTATATCATTGTATGAGACAGGACGCAACAAAAAACAGCAGCAGGCATCCGGACACATTCGTCCAAACGCCTGCTGCTTTTATTTCATAGGAGAATCCGGACAGCCGGACTCTTTATTCCAAATTACCCCAATCAGCCAATATCCCCCGTTACCGATTTCGGGATCGTAAATTCCACGACTCCCATATATCCCGGGGCCACGGTATATTCGTCAAATACAAGCACCAGCTCTCCGTTCCCGTTGAAATAGAAGCTCTCGTCACCTGTAATCTGATTGAAGTCCTCTGCAGCCTCCTCGCCGGATTCAAAGAAATACATCTTGGAGTCGTCCGCCGCCATCTGAGCCCTCATCTGCTCTTTTATATTATCGCTGAGAGCCTGAATATAATCCGCTTTATCCCGAAATAAGTCCTTCAGGGTTACTACCTGGCCTGTTGCCTTGTCTATTGTGAAGATCTTCACATAGTCTGCCCCGCTGGCCATAATCACGGTTGTGTTGATGCGCAGAGACAGATATTTATCATTGTCTGTCACCACCTGATAGCTGGAGGTTACAGAGTAATGGCCCTCACCGGCAACGTCCTCTGTCACTTCCTTCTCGTATTCGGCGATCAGCTGGTTCGCATACTCCTCGATGGACTTGTTGACCTCTGTGTTCGCCTGATCTCCGATGGATACCTGGGGAATATCGATCTTCGCCTCATAATTATCTTTTGTATCTTCAAAAGTACGGAAGGTTACCACCTTGGCAATGGTTCCGAGCACCGGAATATTTTCCATGGCATTTGCGGTCGTAGGGCTTACGTTTGCCATCACGGTGATGGCGAGCAGCGCGGCCGCCGCTGTTAATCCTGTCTTCTTTGTAAACTGTATCACGATTCTCATCCTCTTTTCTTTTTTTGCCTTTTCAATTCCTGCCATCATGTTTTCCCTGGCCGAGGCCGGCACCGGAATGTTATGATATTCTTCTTTTAACTTCTCCAAATTGTTTCTGCTGTCGTTTTCCATAATGTGTCCCCTTTCTATGACATTTCCGACTTCAGTTCGATTCTGAGTTTTTTCAGTGCCCGGTACAATCTTGCTTTTACCGTGTTGACATTCAAATCCAGTGCCACAGCGATCTCTTCCAGCTTCAGTTCCTCTATAACCTTTAATACCACGATGGTACGGTCTTTTTCCTCCAGTGACTTGAGAAGCTCCATCGGATCATCCTCATGATAGACATCCTCATGGGGGATCTCCACCCCCTCCAGACCGATGCTCTCCTTCTGTCTCTTCCTCAGAAAATCGACGGCCGTGTTCATCACCACGCGGTAGATCCAGGTGGATAAATAATCCGGCTCCCGCACCTTATTAATATCTTTCATCACCTTATAAGCACTTTCCTGGACAATGTCCAGCGCATCCTGTTCGTTATTCACATAGCTGTAGGCGAGACGATAATACTTTTCATAATTGGTCAGGAGTATTTTCTCAGCTTCAGCTTCCAAATTCTTCTTCAAATATTCTTCCTCCTCTCTCCTCTTCTGTCTGTTAGACGTTTCCTGTTTTAAAAAAGTTGCGAAAAAATAATCTTATTTATTCAAATAAAGTAAAAAATGGCACCCGGAAAGCCTGATACCTTTCCGACGTGCCACATTTTATTATTATACTATAGATCAAATCATTTTTAAAGAAAAAACGGATAAATATTAATTCCTTCCGCTACTCAAAACGTACAATTTCTTTTTTCAGCCTCTTCATAATCTTCTTTTCCAGACGGGAAATATAGGACTGGGAGATTCCAAGCAAATCGGCCACCTCTTTCTGGGTCATTTCCTCCCCCTCCTCGTCGGACAGGCCAAAGCGTAGCTCCACGATCTTTCTCTCCCTTGGGCTCAGCCGGCTGATGGCGGAATTTAAGAGATTGCGTTCCACTTCTGTCTCCAAATCCTTGTAGATCACGTCCTCGTCCGTTCCCAGAATATCGGACAGCAAAAGTTCATTTCCATCCCAGTCTACATTTAACGGCTCATCAATGGAGACCTCCATCTTCGTCTTATTGTTGCGCCGCAGATACATGAGAATCTCGTTCTCAATACAGCGTGACGCGTAGGTGGCCAGTTTGATGTTCTTCTCAGGGTTAAATGTGTTGATCGCCTTGATCAGGCCAATGGTTCCGATGGAAATTAAGTCCTCTACGCCGACACTGGTATTATCAAATTTCTTGGCTATGTAGACGACAAGGCGGAGATTATGCTCGATCAGCTCCGACTTTGCGCTCTGGTCATCTTTGCCTCCCAGCATGGCAATCACTCTCGCCTCGGACTCATTGTCCAGTGGAGCCGGAAGAATATCGGCGCCGCCAATGTAATGAATCTCTCCCTGCTTCGGCATCATCAGCGTCTTAAACGTGGGTACGGCTTTAAACTGGAAACGGTTTGGTACGGAAACTTTTAATATCATATCGGTAATCTCTCCTTTTCATCTGAAACTAATCTTCATGCAGAAGCATCTGGTATTCCCCATCCACAGACAGGGGACGGCGGCAGACAGCCACCAGAGGCTTTTCTATAATTTTCACGTCACTGCCCTGGCGTATTTCCATTTCATCCAGGAAAATCCCGGGCATCACGCCTTCCTTCTTTCCCACACTCCCAAACGGAATGTATATGACAGAGGACACGCTCTCGCACAGCTCCTTAAGCGCCTCGTAGGTCACTACATGAACTGGCCGGTGCGTCACTGGCTCATACAGCCGGTTACCGGTATCGAGAAGCGCTGTCACCGTCTTCTTCCGCCCTCTGTAATGCATCGTTACCTCGTAGAAATGGTTCCGGCTCTTTCTGGCCTCCAGAACGAAGCCCAGGATACACCTCACACCGAAGTAAGCGCCGGCAGCCAGCAGCAGCAGCCGGTAAAACGGCATGGCCGCCCGGTTATTTCCGCGAAGGATCTGTTCTATATAATAACCGGCCATCGTATGCTGGTAGAGAGCCTGCATGGCTCCGGCCATCATGACGGTCACCAGATAGAGGCAGGCTACCGCCTTGCCAATCTCCCGCTTCTTTCTGACGCCGAACGCCGTCACCACCATCAGGCAGCTGACCACGGCGTAGGTCATAAAAAAAGAGACCGCGGGGGGAATGGACGGAAATGCCGCGCACAGGACGGCCCAGGCAGCTCCCAAAGCAGCGCCCAGCACGATTCTGTATCTGCCCGCCCGGTATCTCATCACCTTTCCGGTTATGGAAAGCACAAGATAATCCAGGATCATGTTTATGACAAAAAACACATCTATGTATAAGTCAACCGTCACTAAAAGTTTTCTCACCTCCTGCCCTGTATGAACATTATAGTCAGAGAGACCTTCAGATTTTGTCAAAACGGCGGCCCTGATTCCTGTTTTTCATCGCCTTTTTCCCGGTATTTTCATCATAATTCGACATCTTATGGTCAAACATCTGTTTGCACCACCCCCGTCCATGCGTTTCACGCACCAATCACAAAGCTTTGCAGCTTTCCATACTTCCTTAGCGCGGAGTGCGCCTTCTGCCCGGAGGGCCCACGAAAAAAAGAGTCGAACCAGGCAGATTTTTTCCGCCGGGTTCGACTCTTTTCTTATAAAGATTGATAAACAGGACAGGCTGCGCGCTCCTATTCGCCTAACTGAGCGATACGCTCCTTCACCTGATCCATCATCTGTGTATATTTTTCCAGTTTCGCCTTTTCTTCCTCCAGTTTGGCTGCCGGCGCCTTACTTACGAATTTCTCGTTGCTCAGCATTCCCTTTACGCGGGACAGCTCCCTGGACAACCGCTCCTCTTCCTTCTTTAACCGTTCTTTTTCCTTCTCGATATCTACCAGCTCGGCAAACGGCATATAGATGACTGCCTGATGGATCACAGCGGACACGGCGTCTTCGCCGATTCCTTCCTTATCCTTCTTTAGCACGATTTCGCTGGCATAGCCCAGCATGGCAAAGAACACACGGCTGTGCTCGAAGATATCCAGGATTTCGCTGTTCTCTGATACAACGTATACCTTTGCCTTCTTGCTCGGCGGAACGTTCATGGAAGTCCGGACATTCCGGATAGCTCTTACCGCTTCCTTGATGGTCTCTACCGCATGCTCTTCCTCGGCAAAGTTCCATTCCTCCTTATATTCCGGCCATGCGGATACCATGATGGAACATTCAGCCGAAGGGCACTGAGGGGGAGTCTCCTCTTCTTCCTCGTCCTGAAGATTGCAGAAGATTTCCTCGGTGAGGAACGGCATATATGGATGAAGCAGCTTCAGGGAATTAATCAGCACGGTCTTTAAGGTCCAGATGGCCGCTGCCTTTGTAGTATCCTCTTCGTTCCAGAGTCTCGGCTTTACCATCTCGATATACCAGTCGCAGAATTCCTCCCAGATAAAATCGTAAACCTTCTGGAGGGCGATTCCCAGTTCATACTTGTCTAAATTGTCTGTCACCTCGCGGGCCAGGGTGTTGGCCTTGGAAAGAATCCATTTATCCGCCATGGTCAGATCAGACAGCTCCGCCTGGCTGTCAGGCGCCTTCTCGATATTCATCATTATGAAGCGGGAAGCGTTCCATACCTTGTTGGCGAAGTTGCGGCTGGCTTCCACTCTCTCCCAGTAGAAACGCATATCGTTTCCAGGGGCATTGCCGGTAATGAGTGTCATACGCAGGGCGTCCGCGCCGTACTTGTCGATGACTTCCAGCGGATCGATGCCGTTGCCTAAGGACTTGCTCATCTTGCGGCCCTCAGAATCTCTGATCAGTCCATGGATCAGCACGGTGTGGAACGGCAGTTCTCCGGTCTGTTCCAGCCCTGAGAACACCATACGGATCACCCAGAAGAAAATAATATCGTATCCTGTCACCAGCACGTCTGTCGGATAGAAATACTTTAGATCCTCTGTCTCGTTCGGCCATCCGAGTGTAGAGAACGGCCACAGAGCAGAAGAAAACCAGGTGTCGAGCGTGTCTTCATCCTGAGTAAGGTGAGTACATCCGCATTTCGGGCACTTCTCCGGTCTTTCCTTGCTTACAACAATCTCTCCGCATTCGTCGCAGTAATAGGCCGGAATCCTGTGGCCCCACCACAGCTGTCTGGAAATACACCAGTCGCGGATGCTCTCCAGCCAGTGCAGATACGTCTTATCGAAACGCTCCGGCACAAATTTCAGTTTTCCGTTCTTCAACGCCTCGATCGCCGGCTTTGCCATCTCTTCCATGCGTACAAACCACTGCTGCTTCACCATCGGCTCTACCGTGGTCTTACAGCGGTCGTGAGTACCTACGGCGTGGGTATGGGGAACCACCTTTACGAGAAGGCCCAGTTCCTTCAAATCCTCTACGATGGCTTTTCTGGCCTCGTAGCGCTCCATCCCATCGTACTTGCTGCCAGGCAGACTGATGGTCGCGTCGTCGTTCATTATCGTAAGCTCCGGAAGGTTGTGGCGTTTGCCCACCTCGAAGTCGTTAGGGTCATGGGCCGGTGTAATCTTTACACATCCGGTACCGAATTCCTTGTCTACGTAGGAGTCGGCAATCACCGGGATGGTGCGTCCCGTGAGAGGCAGCTTAAGCATCTTTCCAACGAGATTGGTGTAGCGCTCATCCTCCGGATTAACCGCCACAGCCGTATCACCGAGAAGCGTCTCCGGTCTCGTGGTTGCAATCTCCACAAAGGAACCTTCCTCTCCCGCTACCGGATAATTGATATGCCAGAAAAATCCGTCCTGATCCACATGCTCCACCTCTGCGTCCGATATGGAGGTCTGGCATACCGGGCACCAGTTGATGATTCTGGATCCCTTGTAAATATAGCCTTTCTCATACAGACGGATAAATACTTCCTGCACCGCTTCCGAACAGCCCTCGTCCATGGTAAAACGTTCTCTGTCCCAGTCTGCGGAGGAGCCCATCTTATGAAGCTGGTTGATAATGCGTCCGCCGTATTCCTTCCTCCAGTCCCAGCATTTCTCCAGGAATCCGTCACGGCCCAGGTCCTCCTTATCGATGCCCTGCTTCTTTAAACTCTCAATAACCTTGACCTCTGTGGCGATCGCCGCGTGATCCGTACCCGGCTGCCAGAGCGCCTCGTATCCCTGCATCCGTTTGTAGCGGATTAAAATGTCCTGCATGGTGTTGTCCAGCGCGTGGCCCATATGAAGCTGGCCGGTGATATTAGGCGGAGGCATCACAATGGTAAATGGTTTCTTATCCGGATTGGGCTCTGCGTGGAAATACTTCCTGTCCAGCCATTTCTGGTATATCTTGCCCTCAATTTCGGCAGGATTATAATTTTTTTCTAGTTCTTTCATGGTATTCTCCTTATCTGTTTTCTTTTTTATTTTTCTAAGGCTGTCTGCCCTGTTTCATAAAGCTTTGAAACGCTTCGAAATCTCCTTTTTGACAGGCCGCTAGACTCTTTCACCCTGGAAATCTGGCTGTAATAATATGTTTTCGCCGCTTCACCGTCATTTGCACACTCAATTCTGTCCGGATAAAACAATATGGTCTTTCCCATTCCGGTATGGCTCAGTTCATAGACTCTATAGTTCCTTTTTGCCAGCCTGGAGCTGTAAAACACGCTGATTAGGAGGAACAGCACTCCCGGAGGTTTTTTATTCATAGAACGAACTTTGCTGTGAAATAAAAAAAGCCCTCTGCATGTATTCCATGCAAAGGGCGAACAATCCGCGGTACCACCTTTTTTCCTGCGGCAGTCTGCGCCACAGCTCTCACGGTCTTTAACGCAAACCACGCGTGAGCGCCTACTGAACACCACTGTATTTCAGCACTCCGGTTCCAAAGCTACCTTCCGCACACACTTCCTTAACCATCTTTCAGCCGGTGAATGGTTTTCTCTGTCAGGGTTATGAACGTACTCCTCTTCTTCATTACCTTTTTTCTTTATGGTGATATCATAGAGGTTTTTTCAGCATTTGTCAACCCCTGTGAGTCATGTGCCGAAAAGTTCTGGTCATTTCTCTATTCTCAATTCCCTCCGTTCACACCGGCATCCACATAGAATTCCCCATCGTCACCGCGGAAAAATGCCATGCCCGCGGGGGCGTCAAGCAGCGGAATAATATCGGGATCATAGTTTGCCACCGTATTCAGATCATAGAGTCCGAAATGCCCGCTGTCCTCACAGTATTCCCGATCTTCCGATCCCTCATAGAAGATCCATCCGCTGTCCTCCGGGTGTTCCTCCTGCGGCTCATTACGCACCATATAGCCCACTTTGGAGCCTTCCACCATAATCTTATCGGTGGCGATTCCAAACTGGCCGCTCTCCAGCAGCGGCTTTATCTCTTCCGCCTTCTTGAAGAACTTCTTACGCCGCGGAAGCTCCGGCATGGGAACGTCGTAGGCCTCCGGATCGATAAAACGGATCACAAGACACGCCTTGTCCCCATTTTCATCAAACCCCCAGTAACCGCTGTACGCACCGTCACCGAAACCACTGGTAAAGAGAATCAGGTTTTCATCGCTTCCCGGCGGACACCAGTCCATATAATCGCCGTCCTCCCTCTGATATCGGGGATACTGTTCGGCATAAGCCTTCATGGCCTCCGCAAAGCAGTCGTCATAGAGATTTTTGTCCGTATTCTCCCCGCGCCACTCTTTTATAAAATCATCATAAACGACAGACACAGCCCTGTCACAGATACAGGCCAGCCCCGTATCCACACCGAACATGGCAAATACTCCCGGTTTATCTTTATCTTCAATCGTATAGCCCTGAGGCATGGCCAGTTCATAGCGGACCGGCGTCTTTCCGTTCACGTCCAGTTTCGCCGCCAGGAAACGGAATCCAAAGACCGGATGATCGATCACTGACAGCGATACCGGATAGCTCCCCGGCTCCAACGTCTCCTCCAGCGTACAGGAATATTTCGTATTTATGTAGCAGAGCGGATCTCCAATCTCGATCCTGCCGGTCTTTAGCCGCACCTCTCCGATCGTCAGTTGTTCATACGCTCCCGCGCGGTCAAACAAAGCATTGAGCCCCGCGGCTTCCGGTTCCTGTTTCATAAGCTCCAAGTTCTTTTTAAATATCTCCTGAAATACGTTCTGCCATATATTATCACCCATAGCGTCCTCCTGTCTGAACGTTTCGTTTTCTGTATCGCCGTTCAGGTTTTATACGCCTTAGTGTATCATAACATGTCACTTTTTTCCACTTACGATTCCAGCCGTTCCAGCCGTATTTTCCATTTCCCCCGGGTTCCATGTCTTTCGGAAACAATATCCTTGTTTCTGTAGACGCTGAGAATCAGTCCAAGCAATATGTAATTCACCAGGGTACTCTGCCCTCCGTATGACAGAAACGGAATCGTCATGGGCTCTACCAGCGGTACGCCGAAGTTGGCCGCCACATAGACAATCATCTGAATTGTCAGAACCACGGAGCACGCCGTTCCGATGAGAAATCCAAGGCGGTTCTTCTGTCTCCACGATATGGAAAATGCTTTCACCACTGTAGCGGCAAGTATGCACAGCATGGCAGTTCCGGCCGCAATACCGTATTTGGCAAAAACAAAGAAAACAACGTAGTCGCAGTTTAAAAACTTCATAGCCTTCGGCATAGGCGCTGCCGATGAGCCAAACATTTGAAAACTGGAGACGGACTCCTGAAGATAGGGAATAATCCCTCCATTGGAGTTGTAATAAAGCATATCCGGGCCAAAAATGGACTGAAGCCTGATCATCTGGTACGTATGCAGTACTCCCAGGTCCGTTCCCTTCCAGTAAAGAAGGAGGAGGGTGAGCACAGGTACGGCAATAAGAGCTGCTATGGTCCGGGCCTTTTTGACATGGAAGAATCCTTTCCATACGGCAATAAGCAGAAGCAGGAAACAGCCGCCGGCGAGCTCCAGACTCCCATGTACCATTATCGTCTTCAGTCCCATGAAAAATGGCATGAAGCTTAAGAGATAACAGACGGCTACCGCTCCGTATCCCTTTGTCCGGAATCTATAAAGCACTCCCGCGTAGAGAGGCAGGAACAGCGTCAGATAATTATAGATTCTCACTTTTCCCATGATTACGACGTGTGTATTTGCGATGATGATTATGACGATGAAGTAACCAAACCACAGAAGGAGGGGATACCGGCCGAGTATTGTGTAATCGACGATATAAACTGCGGCGAGAACGCCGAGTCCCGTGACGGTAAAAAAGCACTGGCGTTTCCAGAAATAGTCTGCAAGATCGCCGGAAATGCCGCCGAACAGTCCGGTATAGCATGTCATATACTGAAGCGCGAGGCCTAACGCGCTTAACAGAAGCACCAGAATGAGGAATTTCCACTCCAGATGCGGCCGGTGAATCCGGTTCAGAGCAGTTCCCGTCCCTATGGGATCTCCCATCTGGCGGACCGCCTCTCTCTTCGCCTCAGAAGGCGTCATGCCATCAGCCTCATAGGCATCAGACTGTTCCTGCACATGGTTTTCCAGTTCCGCCCTGACCATAGTCCTGGCCTTTTTACAGCGGATCTGCTCCGATACGGTATCGAGATATTCAGACAGTTCCATAGACGACACCTCCTGCCAGTACTCCGGATACCGCTCCGGCATATTGCTTCCACTCCTCTTCCTTCCCTTTCAGGTAACGCTTTCCCTCGCCGGTAATACTGTAATACTTGCGTATCTTGCCGGAAGCGTCCTCTTCATAGGAGGTCAAATATCCCTTCTGTTCCAGGGAATGCAGGAGGGGATAAAGGGTTCCCGCCTTCAGTTCGAATACATCGTTGGATTTCTTCCGCAGATTTTCTATCATCTCGTATCCGTACATGTCTTTTTCTGTTAGAAGTTTTAGAAGAAGCATGGTGGTACTGCCTGAGATCAGGCTTTTGTCGATGGGCATGGGAGTACCTCACTTTCTTTTTTGAGTTGTTATATAGGTTATCTATATATCGATTATCTATATAATAGTTGATGGCAGAGAAGATGTCAAGGGAGAACTGCCCTGTTTATATAAAATTGATGGTGCTGCCCGCTGGACCGCAGTGCCGCTCGATTCCGCTTCGCTTCATCTCGCTGACGGGCGTTCGCCCTATGAAAAAAGACATAGGCAAATTTACTTTTGTGCTAGCACAACGTATATTTGCCTATGTCTTTTTTCGCACTGCTCAGTGCTTATATCATGTTTCGGTACTCCCCCTTCCACTCTTTAACCAGTTCGGAAGCACCTCTCATTCTTTTAATCGGATCTTTTAAAAATAGTTCGTCTAATTTTTCTAAACTTTCCACCTTCTGCGCGGCCTCTTCTGCCTTCTTCATATCTTCATCCCATACCGCTTTTACATCTTCCGTAATCAATGTGCGGTATCTGTCTTTTAATACCAGATTGGGATTCCATTTGGATAAATAATAGATTCGCTTTAATACGTCTCCACTCTTTGCTAAATCAAACGACTTCTGATACGCCCGATAGGCCTTCTCCATGGAAAATAAACGCGCATAAGAAGCTCCCAGATTGTTGTATATCTTCGCAAAAAAGGCGTCGTCTGTTGAAGACTCCTTTGGCATCTCTAAGATTCCTTCGTATTCTGCTACGGCTTTGCCGTACTGCTTTCTCGTGAAAAGGTAGTCGGCTTTGGCTTTGGCGAATTCGGGCGGGGGCATTTTTCTGTAGTTTTCGATCTTTTGACGGAAATGTTTGATCTCGGCTGCGTTGTAGTAGTCACATTCCGTCAGGATTAAAAACAGGAGCTCATCGGTGTCTTCTCCGCTCTGCTGCCATTTTTCCAGCTTGGCCGCCATAAAGCCCATCTCCAGCTCGCCGCGGATGAATTCGATCAGATGGTCATCCACGAAATCATCCAGTACCAGGAGCGGATTATGGTAGATCACATAGCAAAGCTCCTGGGAGGAGTAAAGGTGGACTCCCAGGCCCTCGAAATAAAAAGGATGTTTTACCGGCTCCTGCCGGCATAGTATCAGGCTCATATCATGACCTCTTGTCTGACTACGGCATCTGAGGCCGGGAACAGTTCTCCGAAGCCCTTGTCCTTAAGCACCACCGCCATCGTCTTCTCATCTAAAAATCCCACGCTGATCCCCACACGCGTCGTTCTCTCCGGCCGTTTCGGGAATCCCTCCAGCGGAATCTTTACCAGCTTTTTCTGCTTCGGATCCATGGGGGTTACTAAAAACTCTACGTAGTCCTGGTTATCCACGATCAAATCCACACTGCTTCTCGACTCATACCAGTTGTCACCGGCAGCCGCCACGATCAGCTGGCTCTCACGGTTCTTGTGAAGCACCTTCATCGAAATCGTCGAATGAAGCCGCCCCTCGCAGACACAGATAAAGGGGTAAGACGTCTTTTCATGGAGGTAATCCATGCCCTTAAAAGCGGCGCCCCTGGCAAACAGCTCCTGGTCCATGTAGACCTTTCGCCTGGAACAGAGAAGCTTCATGAAATCTCCCGCCCAGTCCTGCCGCTCAAAGCCTTTTCCTGTCAGGAAAATAGAAGAAAACAGCTTCTTGGAAAGCAGCCGCTCCGCGCAGGAACTGAGTATCTTATCCGCCAGCTTTCCGCCGGAAGGGGTATTCAAAATATCGAGATTAAAGCTCTCCTCCAGCGCCTCATCCTCGGCCACCACAGTCATCTGCTTCATCCCGCGCTGAACCTTTAATTCGTGGTAATGGAGCGAATCCTCTGATAAATCGAAGACCGCTACCTGATTGTTCCATACTTCCTTCTTCTGGCTCAGAACGTAGTAGACAAAGCCTTCCGTATGGCTGATGATGTGCACCCGGTCCCTGGGGATCTCTAAGTAATCCGCACAGTACATCAGCGCGTCCATCAGCTTGACCTCCACCTTTTCCAGTGTGATCACCAGCTCCTTTACCTCATCAGAGAAAAATTCCTCCTTGGCCAGCGCCAGTATTTTCTTTAGATAGATCTTAAGCAGGGTGGTGCCCTCGTATTTCACGCCTCCCAGCGTGGCGGTACCGTCCTTCATGACCATCTTTATAAGCTTGTCTACGATAATGCCTTCCCCCACCAGGGTGTATGCGTAAGCTTCTTCCCCCACATACCACTCGTCATCATCCTTCTTCCGGCAGATAACCGTCGGCAGGCACCACGTCTTTTCACGTTCATGACAGCACAGCCTGGTATAGGCATCACATAAATCAAGTCCAATTATCAATCCGTCCATCGACAATCCCCTTATCTACATCAGTGGAAATAATTCTTCCGCGGCAGCATTCTTTGTTAAATACTCCCGCATCCGTTTTTTGAGCCCTTCTTCGTCCTTTAAACTCAGACACAGGCTCATTTCATTTAAACAGGCAAATCTGCTTTCCGAATCACCGGCCGCCGATGCAGCGTCACAGCTGACGCTTCCTTCTTTTTTCAGCACCCACTTGCCGTCTTCCAGTTCACTGATCCGGTACTCCATGATTTCCCCTTCAAAAAGGACCTTCTTCTTTACGAAAATCCCCTGGTACGTCCTTCCAATATCCTCACAGTGGTATTCCTCCTCATCCGGCAGAATCCGGACCTCAAAATCGATCCGCGCGTTCCTGTCTGAATGATACTGGATCATGGCCTTGTCCATGATATCCTCCGGCATGGGAACGTATTTCGCCAGTTTCTTGAAATACGGGAATACCAGTCCCGCCTCCAGGAGAACCGCTGTCGTGCTCTTTAACAGCTCCTTCTGTTCCTCTTCCAGCGAGGAAAGCTCGGAATAGTATTTGGTCAGAGCCAGCAGATAGATCGTCGGTATCCTGTCTTTGTCTGCAGAGCCGTTGACCGCGCCTTCCAGATAGGCGAAAACCTTGTCATCCGGAGTCTTGTCATCAAGGAAATACTCCGAACTCTTAATTGTAAAATATGCCCGGACGATGTTGTCACTCGTCTTCTTTTTGTTCATATAGAGGCTGAATACCCGGTCTATGGTTTCCGTGCATCCGGAAAACATCATCTGTGCCACCAGACGCTCCTCAAGATCATACGTCTCCACATGCTCGGAAATGCCCTGCAGAAGTATGCGGTACATCTGATTCGTCAGACCGTTGTAGTGCTCGCAGAGGTAATCCAGGATAACGCTGTCACTCATGTCTTCCAGAAATACGCGGTACGACAGGTGGAGAAGCAGCGGATCTTCATCAAAAAGATTCTGAAGAATCATCTTGGTACACAGCTTTAAAAGCCGCTTGCTCTGAATCTCCTCGCAGCCGAATTCCCGTATCATATCGAAGGCTTCCTCGACATAATTGCGGTTGATTAAGGTCTCACAGATTCCCAGGCGTTCTTCCTTCGTAAGCAGACGCTTGTCGAGGCGCACCAGATAAGCGCCTCCCTCTGTGCTGTCTTCACTCACCGGATGAAGAGGAGAGTCTCCCTCTTTCACGTTCGATGGAATGCCCGGCATATTCTGGTAATACTCTATAATTCTGGATAGCAGGAGTCTCTGATACAGCGGCTGGAGCCGTCCATCCTCCATGGCATCCTCCAGCATCCCCGCCTCCTTCTCATCTGCAATGCCCCTCTTTAAGATCTCGTCGCAGGCCCGGAGTCTGAGCATCGGATGATCGGGATACAGTTCAAAGCAGCGCGCCTCTAACTCCGGCTTATCCATCACCGGCGTCTTCTCATAAGGAACCGTACTGTAACGGTTTCCAAAGGCATCCTGAAACAACAGAATGCTGTGCTCGGAAAACAGCGGCACGTATGCTACGCCGTCATCCAGAAGAAATGCGTCCTCCTCCAGCAGCTCCTCGTAGCAGACAATTACATACTTCATCTTAAGGTTCCTGCACTCCACGCGATAAGAACGCAGAATAGAGGGCAGTACCTTAGCCATAGGAAGGTCAATGACATCCTTGTAAATCATGTGTTCGTAAATAACCGCCAGATTACTTCCGATCCTTGATTCGAACAGCTGTTCTGTGGCGAATTTTTCGATATCTCGCTCGTACACCTCATACAGCGGATCGGATTCCTTTAAGTAAACCAGCACATTTTTATAGAGCAGCGCCCTGCTGTGGCGGTCCAGCTCGCTACCGCCGTAGGAAAAATAGAGGAGCACTTCCTTGGGAAGCAGGTAGCAGTAATCCTTTGGAAGCGCGTACAGATAATACTCGTAAAGCCGTGTCAGGCTGATTCCTTCTTTGATCCCCTTCTCATACCACTTAAATGCCTCCGCACTCCTGCTCTCTCCCCGGATCAGTATGGAACAGACCGCTTCCAGTATTTCCTTTCCGGGATACTTCTCATACAGGCGTCCCAGCGCTCTGTAGTGAAGGCGGTTAAAATGCCTGGACGTCAGCGTAAGCCTCGCCGCAGCCAGCGCAAATTTCTCTCCCGCGGCGCCGTATCTGGCGCCGAAGGACAGGACCTGCAGCTCAAACGGGCCGATACTCCGGATCAGATCCGGTTCTTCGGAAAGCAGCCTGCAGGCATGCAGATAGAGAAACGGGCTTCTCATGCCCGCTTCAAACTGGCGCCTCATCATGGATATGGCTCCGCCCGGATTCTCATTAAGCCGGCGGTCCAGTCTTAAAAGGATCAGAAACAGATTATGAAGGCCCGGATTTTCCTCCAGATATTTTCTCAGCAGACGAACCAGCGATTCCTTCTGGTATTCATCCGGCTGCAGTATCAGCCTCAGATACTGATAGTAGCAGTAAAGCTCCAGCTTCTCCTGCCGCTCCGCCAGGATCTTCTCCCGGCATTCATCCAGCAGCAGCGCCGCCTGGCTCGTCCTGTCGTCTGAAAGGTATATCTCGGCCCTTAAAAGCTTAATCGCCTCCTGCTGCCCCTTCATCTCCTCGATCTCATCCAGCGCCCGCAGCATCTGATTATGAGGAAAGTCCCCCTCACCTGCGTTCGGCGTATTGTGAGGAAAGTCCCCATTACCTGCCTCTTTCTGTAAGCGCAGGTGCAGATACGTCGCCACCGCTTCCTTCGTATAGGCGTCCTCCGCGGAAATACCGCCTCCCGGGTTCACCATCGCGGTCACCGGAACGACGAAGCGCTCTTCGATTCCGGTAATGATAATGCGTCCCTGGTTCAGGCCCTGATGCATGCGCCTCGGATGGATGCGGTAGACGATCTCGCAGGTGTCGTCGGTAAAATCCTGGTCTCCGATGTTTCTCACCGGAATCTCTATAAAATCACAGTCGGCCGTAACCTCAAGGCTTACGTAGCCCCAACCGCTTCTGGTTATCGTAATACATTCCTGGATCACTCCGTCCAGTTGATGAAACCGCCGCTCACTCTCGTCCGCAGTCAGCTTTACCGGCTCCTTGACACCGAGTCCAGTCAGGAATTCCTCCAGCTCCTTCTTCCTGTCCGGTCTTCCTTTTAAACCACCGTAAAGGGCCCTCACATGCAAACCCTTCATGAAAGGGGCCTCGAAAAAATCTCTATATTCAAATAAGCGAAGCGCAGTCTCATAGTCGTTCTTCGCTGTTCCGGCGAAATCCTCCGCCGTCTTTAAATCGCTCAATGCTTTCCCTGACGTACTCAGTTCCACACGAAAAGAATAAGGGACTTCTCTTTCTCCGCCATTGGTAACCAGATAGAAAGCGCCCTTAATCATATCTCCGTCTTCCAGAAAACCGGTATTCACCTCATAGACCAGATGGTTATAGGTGCCGCCAAACGCCCCATTAAGAAGCCTCACGCGGAAATTGGAAGAATATGCAAGTCCTTTTATATGCAGATTATTCTCACTGGTAACGACAAGTTCCCGCCTCGTGGCCCCGCCGGAACGCACCACGTCGTGGGTTTCTTTCGGAGTGACCTTGATCACAGGAACCTCCGAATCGATGATGCCTTTAGCCAGCCTGTTGATTCGTTCTCTCATAGTACCACCTGTATCTTATGTTCTTCATCCTGACAGCTGTTGTCTTTCAGTTTAATTACTATATTCTAACATATTTTCTATTGATTTAAAACCCTAAAATTGGTATGATAAAATAAAAACTGATAGAAGAAGGACAAGAATCATGACAACGAATGAAAAAGCTTTATTATTGCATGAAAAATGGAACGGCAAGCTGGAAACTATTTCCAAAGCAGAAGTAAAAAGCAGGGAAGATTTGGCCCTCGCCTATACTCCCGGCGTTGCGGAGCCGTGTAAGGTCATCGCTGCCGAACCGGAAACCGCTTATAAATATACAATCAAATCCAACACGATCGCGGTTGTTTCCGACGGCAGCGCGGTTCTTGGCCTCGGCAATATCGGACCTCTGGCCGCCATGCCCGTTATGGAAGGAAAGGCCGTGCTCTTCAAGGAATTCGGCGGCGTCAACGCATTTCCAATCTGCCTGGATACCCAGGATACGGAAGAGATCATAAAGACCGTTGTCAACATTGCTCCTGCTTTCGGAGGAATCAATTTAGAGGACATTTCCGCGCCCAGATGTTTTGAGATTGAGGAACGCTTAAAAGAGCTTCTCCCCATCCCCGTCTTCCACGATGACCAGCACGGAACCGCCATCGTCGTTCTGGCGGGAATCATCAACGCATTAAAGGTGACCGGCAGGAAGAAGGAAGACTGCCGGGTCGTCGTAAACGGTGCCGGTTCCGCCGGAATCGCCATCACGAAGCTTCTCTTAACCTACGGATTTTTGCACATCACCATGTGTGACCGCGCCGGAATCTTAAAGAAGGGTATGGACGGCTTAAACTGGATGCAGGAAAAGATGGTGGAAGTGACCAACTTAGAAGGCGCAGACGGCAGTCTGGCCGACGCCATGAAGGGCGCCGATATCTTTGTCGGCGTATCCGCACCGGGAATTGTCACAAAAGAGATGGCCGCGTCCATGAACAGGGATGCGATACTGTTCGCCATGGCAAACCCGGTTCCTGAGATTATGCCTGACGTTGCAAAAGAGGCCGGAGCAAAAATTATCGGCACCGGCAGGTCTGATTTCCCCAATCAGGTCAATAATGTAGTTGTATTCCCGGGCATCTTTAAGGGTGCTTTAGAGGGACGCGCCACTGCGATCACTGAAGAGATGAAGCTGGCTGCCGCCACCGCGATCGCAGGGCTGGTGGATGAATCCATACTGGATGAAAACCATATTCTGCCGGAGGCATTTGATCCCCGTGTGGCCGATGTGGTCAGCCGTGCAGTGAAAGATCATATACAAAAGTAAGAATCAATCTATGGAGGGTGTCCTATGTTGTCAGAACCCATGACGCTTTATAAATTAATGATTTTGTATATGCTGAAGCAGGTCAATTTTCCCCTTACCAGTGCGCAGCTGTCAAATTTTTTCCTGGAGCATGAATACACCACGTATTTCACGCTGAATCAGGCATTAAACGAACTTCTGGAGGCCAAACTCCTCCATGTGGAGACCAACCACAACAGCAGCCGCTATGAGATCACGCGGGAGGGAGAAGAAACCCTTTCGTTCTTCGGCAACAAGATATCCTCTGCCATCATTGAAGACATCGATGAATATTTGAAAGAGAACAAGTTCCGCCTCCGCAACGAGGTGGGCGTGACCGCGGATTTCTACAAATCCACCAATCAGGATTTCATCGTTCACTGTGAGGTGCGTGAGGGTAAGAGCTGTCTGATCGATTTGGAGCTCGCCGTCCCCGATAAGGACCAGGCGGAAATCATGTGTGACCACTGGAAGGCCAAAAGCCAGGAAATCTACGCATTTGCCATGAAGGCTCTCATGAGCGACTAAAAAGGCAATTATAAAGGGGGAATTCCCATGCAGATCAAAAAACAGAAATCATTGATTCAGGAAATCAGAGATGAGTATCAGGCAGAAGTGAAAAAGCTGAAACGGAAGAAATTTCTTTTGAAGGCAAAGCTACTGCTGACCATTGTCCTTCCCGTCTTTATCATCCTGCTTTCGGTGAAGGTTATCAAAACCTTTGTGCGCATCAAGGTCAGAGATATCTTTTCCAAAAAGCCCAGAGATGCGAAGGGCACGGAGAACGCGGAGAACGTGCAGGTCTCTAAGAGCCAGAAGCAGGAGCAGACACAGGAACAGACGTCTCCGGAACCGGAGCCGTTAAAACCAGCCGTTCCGGTTCCGGCAGTTATGACGCCGGTAGAAAAAGAAATTATAACGCCGGTTCCTGTGGTAACGGAATCTGTCACTGTATCTGAATAGAGTCATGCAAAAATGGTATAAGGAGCATTGGGGATTGTAAATATCCACATGCTCCTTATACCATTTTCGGATCATCATTCTTCACTAAAATTAAGGTTCTTTCGGCTGTATCTTTTACTCTGTCTTTCAGCCTAAAACCAATTGTACAGCAAAAGTTATGAAAATAAGACCAACACATTTTTGCAATATTGCCACTCGTTTTGGCGATTGATTCATCCACACTTTTGCAATACTTCCCATAAAACCATACCCAATAAATACAGCCAACGTCAGTACCATAAACAGCGCTCCAAGCAAAGCACTTGTTATCATATAATGTTTACTGTCAGAAGCGACATACTGTGGTAGAAACGCAAAAAAGAATAGTGTCAATTTTGGATTTAATAGATTGATAAGTACTCCTCGACTAATAATTACAGGTATATAGTGCATTGTCTGCATTTCTGAAAATTGAATATTATTTTTTGAACATATCATACCCAATCCCAAAGATATCAAATATACAGCTCCTACATATTTAATAATATCAAACACTGTATCGTTTATTTGCATCAGTAATGAGGATAATGCAATACTGATACATAAATGCGGAAGAATCCCAATCATACAGCCCAAGGCCGCAAAAATGCTTTTTTCTTTTCCCTCGGTCAAGCCAACAGTTATAGTATAGATAACACCCGTACCAGGAATCAAAATAATAATCAATGATGTAATTATAAAAGTATATGTATTCATTTTATCTCCTGCCAACAGTTCTAATAGATGTCCGTTCATATTTTGGACAGTCATTCTTCTATTGTTTTATTTTAATTTTAAATCAGTTTGTTCCTGGCAAGGCGTTCGATAGAAATCCCCATATCCTTCACGACCATAGCTCTAAATTGAAACTTTGGAAAAACACTTTTTACTGATGCGTATTTTTTAATCATTTTACTTCATCCTTTCTTGTCCTCTTGATTTATGCTACAATTGTATCAATTTAAAAGTGGGTTTTAAAGTTCCACTATATAGTTATTTTTATAGAACCACTTTTAAAAGAAAGGATTACTATGTGGATAGAAATAAATCGTGACAGTCAACTTACATTAGAGCGGCAAATTTATACACAAATCCGCCAAAAAATATTGAACGGTATGTTACCTTCTGGATATAAACTTCCATCAACTCGTAAATTATCATCAGAACTTGCTGTTTCCAGAAACACAATTATTGAAACGTATAGTCAGCTAGCTGCTGAAGGGTATCTAAAAACAATAAAGGGATCAGGCACAGTGGTCGCAGACGAACTGCACGCCCTTGATTTGATTCCGTCTGTTAATAACAGCACTACGGCGAAACAGAATAAAATGCAACGCCCCGCAGACATCATTGACTTTCGCACCGGATTACCAGCTTTAGAGTATTTTCCGCATAAACTTTGGGGAAATATCTACCGTGAAGTGTGCAATAGAATTGAGCCATCATCTTTCGGCTATTGCAAGACCTTTGGCGTACAGGAATTACAGGAAGCAATTGCGAAATATTTATATCGAACAAGAGGGTTGTCCTGTACTCCCCGTCAGATTGTTATTACTTCCGGAGCAACACAAGGCTTGTCGCTGATTTCTCATATCTTGAAAGCCAAAGATAACATTGTTTTAATCGAGGAACCAACACATTCTGGCTTAAGGAAGGTAATAACCTCTACCGGATGTATGATTGAAGGTGTTCCCGTTGATGATAATGGGATTTGCATTGATTTTATGCGTGATAAGAAAAATGTCTCATTTGTTTATACAACGCCTTCACATCAATATCCAATGGGAGGCGTTTTACCTATCAGAAGGCGTTTAGAACTTATTCGTTTTGCGGAACAAAATAACTGCTATATAGTAGAGGACGACTATGACGGCGAATTTAGATATGAAGGCCCTCCTATCAGTTCTTTATATGAATTGAACCCGCAGCGTGTTATTTATCTTGGTTCGTTCAGTAAAATACTCGCTCCCGCACTTCGGCTGGGATTTATGATTTTGCCGGATAAATTGCTTTTACCATGTAAGAAACTGAAAATGTATTCGGATGTTCATACGGATGTTTTAGGGCAATATACATTAGCCCAATTCATACAGGAGGGATATTTTGAAAAACATATTTGGAAAATGAAAAAGCTCTATGGCAGAAGGAGAAAGCTTCTACTCAACGAGTTGTCTTGTCATTTTCCGGGCCAGTTTGCTATTTTGGGGCACGCAACAGGGTTACACCTAGTTGTAAAATTTCACGATTTACTGTTTACAGAGGAAATCGATAAAGCACTGCTGGAAAAAGGAGTTAGAATCTATCGACCTTCTAATTATTATCTGGAAAAAAACACAGAACATGACGATGAAATTATGTTGGGATATTCCCATTTATCAGATGAAAAAATCATCAAAGGTATTGGTACAATTAGTGATTTTCTCATTTCAAATAAATGCGGCAATTTGTTTTGAAACACGAAGCTGCTCTGCCTAAGTTGGAAGCCCCGCAAAATCACCAGACTTTGCAGGGCTTCCAACACAAACCTTCCATATGAACTTTTATGCCGTTTCGACTATCCGTTATTTCCTCCGCCTACCCCTGCATAAACCGGTTCAAAAACTCCCTGGTCGAGTTCTTCTGCGGGTTTCCGAAGATATCCGCCGGAGCGCCCTCTTCCTCGATCACCCCGCCCGCCATATACACAACGTGGTTCGCAACGTCGCGGGCGAACGCCATCTCGTGGGTGACGATAATCATGGTCAATCCCTCTTTTGCAAGCGTCCTCATGACGGCAAGCACCTCGCCCACCATCTGCGGGTCCAGAGCGGACGTCGGCTCGTCGAACAACAGAATCTCCGGTTCCATGGCGAGTGCCCTGGCGATTGCCACACGCTGCTTCTGGCCGCCGGACAGCTGCCTCGGCTTTGCGTTGATATAGGGAGCCATTCCTACCTTCTCCAGATAAAGCATGGCCTTACGCTTTGCTTCTTCCTTGTCCTTCTTTAAAACCTTGATCTGGCCGACCATACAGTTGTCAAGCACTGTCATGTTATTAAAGAGGTTGAAGTTCTGGAACACCATACCTACGCGCGTACGGTAGGAGGCGGCGTTCATCTTTCTGTCCGTAATGTCCTTATCGTGATACAGGATCTCTCCCGTAGTCGGTGTCTCCAGAAGGTTGACACAGCGCAGCAGTGTGGATTTACCGGAACCGGAGGCGCCTATGATACACGTCACATCGCCCTCAGCCACGGAGAAATCGATATCCCGGAGAACCACGTTCGTTCCGAACGTCTTGCTTAAATGATGGATTTCCAGTACTGTATTTCCTGCCATAATTACTTATCCTCCTTCTCGTTTGGATCTGGGAATTTCACCAGGCCGCTGGTGTAGGCAAGCGTATCCGTGGTAGCTAGATCGTAGCTGTCCGGACCGTCCATCTTCTTCTCCCAGTGACGCAGAATTCTGGAGCAGGTGAAGGTAAGGATAAAGTAAATCACCATCGTAATGGTAAATGCCTCAAAATACGTATAGTAAGCGCCGGCCACGCCCTTCGTTGCATAGAACAGCTCTACGACGCCGATCACGGAAAGAACGGAAGAATCCTTTATGTTAATAATTAAGTTATTGCCGATCTGAGGCATGATGTTGCGCAGCGCCTGAGGCATGATAACATTGACCATAGTCTGGATATGATTCATACCGATGGCTTTCGCGCCCTCTGTCTGTCCCGGATCGATGGAAAGGATGCCGCCGCGTACCGTCTCCGCCATGTAAGCACCCGTATTAATGGATATAATAAAGTAAGCGGCAAACGTCTGGGACATGTTAAAACCAAACAGAACAGAAGATCCATAGTAAATAAACATGGCCTGAACCATCATGGGCGTTCCGCGGAATACTTCCACGTAGATATTTAAGATCAGCTTGATAAGTCCCAGAACTCCCCTTTTAACAGGATTATCCTTCTTATCCACCGGTATTGTCTGGACGATTCCGACCGCAAATCCGATGATACAGCCGATCAGTGTACCGACAAGGGCGATCGCCATAGTCTTTCCGGCGCCGTTTAAAAATGATACTCCGTATTTCTGCAGGATAAATACAATCCTTCCAAAAAAATCTGACGGCAGCGACATAAGATTACCTCCAATTTAATTGAAACAGAACAAGCGGCACGGAATGAAACTGCCCTGTCCCGTGCCTGCATGCCCTGCCGATTTCTGTAATGTAAGATTATTCTGATAATGGCTGAACGGAAATCGCCTCTTCCATCATCTTATTATAATCATCTTTTGTCATCGTAGCCAATACACTGTTGATGGCGTCCTTTAACTCTGTATTCCCCTTCTTTAAAGAAATACCGATGTTGATATCTTCATCCGATACCTGGAACTCGCCGTCCTTGCCCGTGAAATCAAGCAGCTTGAAATCCGGATACGCAATGAGTGCAGCCTGTCCGGTAGGCTTGTCTGTCACAACCAGATCACATCTGCCGGAGTTTAAAGCTACCAGCATGGCCGGTGCAGACTCCTGTGCCGGCTGAATGTTGCCATCCGGGATCTGCGGCAGGCAGTTGTCGTACCAGATTGTGTTCAACTGAGAGGTAGCTGTGGCTCCTGCAAGGTCTGCAACGCTGGCCGCGTTCTCATACTTTCCGCCTGTCTTTACCAGAGTTACGATCGTCGCATAGTAATACGGCTCCGTAAAATCTACAGACTGAAGGCGCTCAGCGGTGATGGACTGTCCCGCAATGACACAGTCAACCTTTCCCGACTGTACAGCCGGTACAAGGGAATCCCAGTCCAGCTTAACGATCTCCAACTTAAGACCCAGTGTATCAGCGATCTTTTTCGCCATCATAACGTCATAGCCGTACGCAAAATCAGAACCTCCTGAAATCGCGACAGCGCCGTTGGCATCCGTAGGCTGGGTCCAGTTATACGGTGCGTAGCTGCACTCCATCGCAACCTTCAATACCTTCTCTCCGCCTTCATTCGCCTCTGCTCCGGCGGCCGGTGTACTCTCTGCCGCATTCTTGTTCCCACACGCAGTCAGCGCCGATACGGCTAAAACCACCGCAAGGCAGGCTGCTGCCAAACTCTTTCCTGTCTTTTTCATAACTTTTTCTCCTCTGCACTATCTCATAAATAGGTTTATTATAAAAAGATTTTGTCTCCTTGTCAAGACTCTCCCATCATTTCCTCGATCAGAGCCCATATTTCGTCTCTTCCCTGTTTCGTTTCAGCGGAAAATGGGATAACCGTCACATCCTGACCGATTCCCAGTCCCTGACGAACCATCTTCATATGCTTCTGCACCTGGCTCCGGTTGATCTTGTCCAGCTTCGTCGCAATGATAACCGGCTGATATCCGTTGTACACGATCCAGTCGTACATGGTCTTGTCGTTGACGGATGGATCATGGCGGATGTCGATGAGCAGGAACACACGCTTCAGCATGGGAGACTGGTGGAGATAGTTTTCAATCATCTTCCCCCACTTGGCCTTTACTTCCTGAGCTACCTTTGCGTAGCCGTAGCCCGGTAAATCCACGTAATAAAGGGCATCGTTGATATTGTAGAAATTAATGGTCTGGGTCTTGCCCGGCTGGGAGGACGTGCGCGCGTACGCCTTGCGGTTCATCAGCGCGTTAATCAGCGACGACTTCCCCACATTGGACTTCCCTGCAAATGCAAACTCCGGCTTCGTATTGTCCGGCAGCTTACTGGTAATTCCGCACACGGTCTCCAGTTCTACTGTTTTGATTATCATATGGCTTCCTTTCTATTCGCTTACAAGGGCTTCCTTCAGCACGTCTGCCATATCCTTCACAAAAATGATGGTCAGCCCCTTCGTGATCTCCTTCGACAGCTCCGCAATGTCGGGCCTGTTCTTATCCGGCACGAGAACTCTCTTCATATGTGCCATCCTGGCAGCCAGGATCTTCTCCTTTAAGCCGCCGATCGGAAGCGCCCTTCCGCGCAGTGTGATCTCTCCCGTCATGGCCAGCTTCGCATCCACCTTTCTTCCCGTGACAGCCGACAGCATGGCGGTCGCCATGGTAATGCCTGCCGACGGACCATCCTTCGGAACTGCTCCCTCCGGAATATGGAGGTGGATATCGTGTTTTTCAAAGTAATCGTCCGCCACGCCGTACTCCGGGCAGATGGAACGGATATAGCTTAATGCCGTCTGGGCCGATTCCTTCATCACATCGCCCATCTGGCCTGTCATCTGCATCGTTCCCTTTCCGGGCATGACGTTGACCTCGATCTGCAGAGTGTCTCCGCCTACGCTGGTCCATGCCAGTCCTCTGACGATTCCCACCTGATCTTCCTCATTGACATCCTCGAAGGTGATTTTCTCCTTGCCCAGATACTTTTCCAGCCCATTTTCCGTAATCCCGATGGCCTTCTTCTTATCTTCCAGGAACTCTCTGGCGGCCTTCCGGCAGATATCCCCGATCCGGCGCTCCAAATTTCTCACTCCGGCTTCCCTTGTATAATTATGGATAATCTTCTCAAGAGCCTTATCGGTAATGGAAACCTGTTCTTCCGTCAGACCGTTCCGCTCCAGCTGCTTTCTTACCAGATAGTTTTTCGCAATATGGAACTTTTCATTCTCTGTATAGCTGTTTACTTCAATCACTTCCATACGGTCGAGCAGCGGTCCCGGTATGGTCTGCGTCGTATTCGCCGTGGCGATAAAAAGCACATTGGACAAATCGATGGGGAGTTCCACATAGTGGTCACGGAACTTTACATTCTGTTCGCTGTCCAGCACCTCCAGCAGCGCAGAGGAAGTATCTCCCTTATAGTCGCTGCTCACCTTGTCGATCTCATCCAGAAGCATCAGCGGATTGCTGACTCCGGCCTGCCGCATGGCTTCCACGATACGGCCCGGCATGGCGCCGACGTATGTCTTTCTGTGGCCACGGACCTCAGCCTCGTCGTGGATTCCGCCAAGGCTGATGCGGACGTACTGCTTGTTCAGCGCCCTGGCCACGGAGCGCGCGATGGACGTCTTACCGGTTCCCGGAGGTCCCACAAGGCAGATAATCGGGCTCGTTCCTTTCTTCGTCAGAACACGGACGGCCAGGTATTCCAGGATTCTCTCCTTTACCTTTTCCAGCCCATAATGATCCGCGTTTAAAATCGCCTCGGCATGCGATATGTTGTTATTGTCCTTCGACACCTTTTTCCACGGAAGGTCCAGCACTGTCTCCAGATACATGCGGAGTACGTTGGCCTCCTGGCTTCCGCCCGGCATAGCCTTGAACCGTTCGATCTCTCTGTGAATCTTGTCCTTCGTCTCCTTGTCCGCCTTTAAAGCCTTAAGCTGCTTCTCATACTCGTCGGCATCGGACAGCGGGTTGTCCTCGCCCAGCTCCTCACGGATCACCTTCAGCTGCTCCCGCAGGATATAGTCCTTCTGATTCTTATCCACATTCTCCTTGACACGTCCCTGAATCTCCCGTTTTACACGGGTAATCTCGATCTCGGTCAGAAGGTTTCTCATGACGGTCTCATAACGCTCTTCCAGCAGTACACACTCCAGAACCTTCTGGCGGTTCTTGTAGTCCCATGGAAGCTGGATCGCAATCTGATCCAAAAGCTCGCCTAAGTCCGTAACCATCATCAGGTTCGGGAAGACCTCCTTCAGCATCCGGGGATTCTCCTTGCCGTATTCCTCCAGCTTTTCTTTCAGAATACGCACCATAGCCTGTCTCGTGACGTAGTCCAGGGAATCCTCCGACTCTGTTAAGGTTCCGATCTCACCGACAAGCATGGGTTCCTCGCTGTCCAGTCCCAGAAGCTCCACACGCTCCTGGCCCTCGACCATGACGCGAACCACATTATTCGGAATCTTCACCAGCTGCTTGATCAGTGCCACACAGCCCACCTGGTGAAGCTCGTCGACTCCCGGATCGGCCTCCTCGCTGTTCTTCTGAGTGACGAGGCAGACTCTCTGGTCTCCGATCATCGCCTTCTCCACAGCCGCGATGGACTTGCTGCGGCTGATATCGAAATGTATCATCATTTTAGGAAGGACAGTCATGCCACGCAAAGCAATGACCGGCATCGTTATTGTCTTATCTTCCATATTTCTCTCCTTTGCATCCCGACAGGACAGATGGATCCATCTAGTACAGCATTCACCGGAACTTATGCAACGCTGTACTAGTGCCTCCCGGCGTAAATAAGGAAAGGTGCTGCAGCAGTTCTTCCTGCTGTAACACCTTTCCGAACTTTCTCTGGATCCTATGCAATCTCGCCTGTCTTATCTTTTCTCAGTTTCTGGGCCAGGGATTTTCTGGGCACCGTCGTATCTCTGTAGATGATCTCCGGTTCTCCCTCTTTATTCACAACAGCCTTGGTGATCGTACAGATACCGATGTTGCTGTCGGATGGAATCTCATACATGATATCCATCATAACGCTTTCCATAATGGAACGCAGGCCTCTGGCTCCCGTCTTTCTCTCCACTGCCAGCTCCGCAATCCTTTCGACTGCTTCCTCGGTCAGCTCCAGTTTTACATCGTCCAGCTCAAACAGCTTCTGATACTGCTTGATCAGGGCATTTCTCGGTTCTGTCAGAATCTTTACCAGCGCTGCCTTGTCGAGAAGCTCTAATGACACGGTAACCGGCACACGGCCGATAAATTCCGGAATCAGACCAAATTTTACGAGATCCTGCGGAAGTACTTTCTTCAACAGGTCGTCAATATCGGTTCTGTTCTTATCCACGATCTCGGCGTTGAAACCGATGGAGCCCGCGCTTAAACGGCTCTCGATGATCTTCTCGAGCCCATCGAAGGCACCGCCGCAGATGAACAGAATGTTGGTGGTATCGATCTGAAGAAGCTCCTGATGAGGATGCTTTCTTCCACCCTGAGGCGGCACGCTGGCGACCGTTCCCTCCAGAATCTTTAAGAGTGCCTGCTGCACCCCTTCACCGGATACATCTCTCGTGATGGACACGTTTTCGGATTTTTTCGTGATCTTGTCAATCTCATCGATATAGATAATGCCGTACTCAGCCCTGCTGATATCGTAATCTGCGGACTGAATCAGCTTGAGCAGAATGTTCTCCACATCCTCGCCCACGTATCCCGCCTCGGTAAGCGCTGTGGCGTCCGCGATGGCAAACGGCACGTTGAGCACCTTTGCGAGCGTCTGTGCCAGATACGTCTTACCGGAACCGGTCGGTCCCAGCATCAGGATATTACTCTTCTGTACATCCACATCCATGTTTCGTCTGGATGTGATTCTCTTATAGTGATTATAGACCGCTACGGACAACACCTTTTTGGCGCCATCCTGTCCGATGACGTAGTCATCCAGAAATGACTTGATCTCCTTCGGCTTCATTAAGTTGATGTCGCTGAAATCAGGTCCTTCTTCTTCATGACTGTCGAACTCTTCTTCTAATATCTCCGCGCAGAGATCAATACACTCGTCACAGATATAGACATTATTGGAACCGGCAATCAGCTTCTTTACCTGGTCCTGCGTTTTCCCGCAAAAAGAGCATCGGATTTTGTCGTCTGTTCTGACCGGCATATACACACCTCATTCTTTCTCAATTAATCACTAACTTAATGCTCGTGGCTGTAGATAATTTCATCAATCAGACCGTAAGCCTTTGCTTCTTCGGCGTTCATGTAGTTATCGCGCTCTGTATCGCGTTCGATCACTTCATACGGCTGGCCTGTGTTTGCAGCCAGAATCTCATTCAAACGCTTCTTGATCTTTAAAATGTTTTCAGCAACAATCCGGATCTCGGTCGCCTGTCCCTGTGCGCCGCCGGAAGGCTGATGAATCATGACCTCCGCGTTTGGAAGAGCGAATCTCTTTCCCTTTGCACCGCCGGACAGTAAAAATGCGCCCATGCTGGCCGCCATGCCCATACATACGGTGGAAACGTCACACTTGATATAGTTCATCGTATCATAGATCGCCATACCCGCGGTTACAGAGCCACCCGGGCTGTTGATGTAGAGGTTGATGTCCTTGTTAGGATCTTCCGCCTCCAGAAACAGAAGCTGGGCTACAACAATGCTCGCGGACACGTCTGTCACTTCTTCACCCAGGAAAATAATTCTTTCTTTTAAGAGTCTTGAATAAATATCGTAAGAACGCTCGCCCTTACTCGTCGATTCAATGACATAAGGTACTAAACTCATCTTGTTTCCTCCTGTCCTTATATTACGAAAGCCGAGCAGATTCCAAACATAATCAGGAATCTCCCCGGTCTTCAGAACGTATTTAAACTAACTTTGCCTCAGCAACCAGGAAATCAACTGCTTCCTGAACTGCTAAGTCTTCCTTCATCTGCTCGACGCCGTTCTCTCCCATGTATTCCTTGATCTGGGCAACTTCCATCTTGTAGGATTCAGCCATATCTGCGATCTCTTTCTCAACAGCTTCATCGGAAACCGTGATGTTTTCAGCTTTTACTATCGCCTCTAATACGAGTCTTGTCTGAATTCTCTTGACAGCCTGCGGCTTCATCTGCTCTTTTAATGTATCGATCGTCATGCCTGTGAACTGCATGTACTGCTCAAGGGAAAGGCCCTGGCTCTGCATTCTTCTTGCATAATCGTTGACCATGTTGTTTACCTGGCTGTCGATCATCGGCTCAGGAATGTCCATTGTGGCATTCTCCACCACCTTGTCAACAACATGATTCTCATTCTCTGTAGCGGCTTCTTTCTGCTTTGTTAAGGAAAGCTTGGCCTTTACATCGTTCTTGTACTCTTCGAGAGTCTCGAACTCGGAAACTTCTCCGGCAAACTCATCGTTTAACTCCGGAAGCTCTTTTCTTTTGATCTCCTTAACGGTTACCTTGAATACTGCTGGCTTACCGGCAAGTTCCTTTGCATGGTATTCCTCCGGGAAAGTTACGTTTACTTCGCACTCTTCGCCGATGTTCTTACCGATTAACTGCTCTTCGAATGTATCGATGAAGGAATGGGAACCAATAGTTAAAGGATAATCCTCGCCCTTTCCTCCTTCAAACGGAGTCCCGTCTACAAATCCTTCGAAATCAACAACCGTCTGGTCTCCGTCTTCTACTGCTCTGTCCTCTACGGTGATTAGTCTGGAGTTCTGCTCCTGAACCTTCTTAAGCTCTGCTTCGATGTCCTCGTCGCTCACTTCAGCGGATGCTTTCTCTACTTCGATTCCTTTGTACTCGCCGAGAGTCACTTCCGGCTTAACAGCTACGGTAGCTGTATAGATTAATTCTTTCCCTTTTTCAACCTGTACAACGTCGATTTCAGGTCTGGATACAACGTCCAGTTCACTCTCTGTTACGGCATCGCCGTATGTTGCGTCGAGTGCTTCGTTGATGGCATCCTCATATAATACCTCTACGCCGTACATCTTCTCTACCATGGCCTGAGGAGCTTTTCCTTTTCTGAAGCCAGGTATGTTGAATCTGCTCTTATTCTTATTAAAAGCCGTGGTGAGCGCTTTTTCAAACTGTTCAGCTGGTACCTCTACGGTTAATTTTGCCATGTTCTTTTCTAATTTCTCTACTTGTAAACTCATTCTATGGGTTCCTCCTTGAATATATATGTGAACCGCCATACCGACAGGGCGTTACACTTCAATTTAGCATTATAGCATACTCATTCGGTAAATTCCAGTACTATTTCTGTGAAAAGTCCGATTTTTGGGCAAAATCCTGCATTTTCCTGACAATGTACGGATCGATTGGACGGATTTCCAACTGAGGCCGTCCGATATAGTATCCCTGGAACAGCTCGACGCCGCATTGAATCAGAAATTCCAGTTCTTCCTTCGTCTCCACTCCCTCTGCCAGAACCGTGATATGGTTCTGCCCCGCAAAGTCCAGGATATTATTCAGAATCAGCTGACGGTTGGGATCTTCATGGATACGCTGCACGAGACTCATATCCACCTTGATGATATCAGGCGCCATGTCGAGAAGCACGGTTTCACTGTTGTAGCCAGCTCCGAAATCGTCAATAGCGATAAGACCGTTCCACTTTTTAGTCACCGCAATTTTACGGCTCATATACTCCTGATTCACGGGTTCCCCTTCCGTAAGCTCCGTCACGACACGGGACAGATAGCGGCTGTACCGGTTCCAGAGATCGGCTTCCTCCTCCTTCGACATACAGGCGCTGGCAATGGAGTTGATGAAAAGCCGTTCCGTCTGTCCCAGAGCGCCCGCCTGATCCTGTTTTTCCACAGCCTTCAGACCGGCATACCAGGTCAGCGTCTCCATCTGTGTAAGCTTCGCCTGAGCCCGTGCCAGATTCAGCACCTCTTTGATTCCCTTTAAATTCGTAAAATTGGGCCGCATCAGCAGCTCATAGCCAAAGACGCTTCCGTCCCGCCTCGTGATTGGCTGGAATGCAAAATCCACTTCCCGCGTCTCCAGCATCCGGTTTAATTCTTCCCGCCCGGCCAGCATATAGGAATTGTTGGAATAATCGTTGGAATCGAATTCCATGATAATGCCTTTCACGCTGTGCTTAACCATGTACATGGCAAAATCAGCGTAATTTAACAGTGTATCAAAATCCACGGCATCATCCGGATACCACGCCATGCCTCCGGAAACGCGGACAGGAATCTGATACCCACCCTTCATCTCCAGGCTGGTAGACTGCAAAAACTGCATGAAGGACTGGACTCTCCGCCTGATCTCCTCTTTTCCACCCCCGTAAATCAGCGTGACAAATTCATCGCCGGAATAGCGCGATACAATGGCGCCTTCCTCTTCCAGCCGCTTTAAGCAGTTGGCAAACAGAACGATATAGCGGTCGCCCTCATCATGGCCGTACGTATCGTTGATATACTTTAAATTATCGAGATCCCACATGGCCACAGCCGCGGTCTGAATGGTTCCATCCGCCATGGCCACCACCAGCTGTTCCCGGAATGCCCTTCTGTTATAAAGGTTGGTGAGCAGGTCGTAATTTCTCTCCCGCTCCAGCTTCGCCTTCTCCTCCACGTCGCCCGTCACATCTGAAAGCACGCCGAGGACCGTTCCCGCCTCCTGTGTCTCCAGGATGAGACGGACCCAGCGCCCCTTACCGGCCGCATTTGCCCGGTCAGACGCGCTCCTCTCTGCTTCATCTGCCGTCGGGCGCGCCTCCACATGAAAAAGGTAATTTTCGCCGTCTCTCTTTGTATTCCTGATACCGGCCTCCATCCGCTGCCGAAACTCCTCGCTGCCCATATAGCAGTACGGTTCCCCCGGCTCTTCCCAACCCATCATCTCAAAAATAGAACGGCTGCAGAATACGCTTTCATTGTTTTCTTCATACTCAAACACGCCAATCAGCACGTTGGCGTGCTCTAAAATGCTGGATATCTTCGATGCTGACCGCTCCACATCCGCACTCAGCTGTTCGATGGTCTCTGTCAGTTCATCAATCTCCCCGATGTGAACCCGTGTCAGCGTAAGGCCGTGTTCTCCAGACCGTTTACGCACCTCATTGACCAGGCCGCGAATCGGGTCTGTCACGATCTTGCCAATGATGAAGACGCCGAATACGCTTAAAATAATCGGAATCAAAATGGAGCTCAGCAGCATGCTTCGAATGGAATTATAAAAGGACAGCAGGTCGTTCTTCCTGGCCATCCCGACCAGGACCCATTCCTCCTGTTCAAACGGCGTATTATAGTTATACACATCCAGCTGCTTTACGCTGGCATACCACCCGGCCCGGTCGGAGGAATGCAGCTCACCGATACCTTCCTCCTCGTTATCCGTGTATTCCAGGTACTCGTCTCCCTTGAAATACTGATTATAAAGATAGCCTGACGATGCTACGGGAGTGATGGTATTCTCTCCCGACTGTCGGACTCCCAGGGCGTAGCAGACCTCGAAGCTGCTCTCCGTCCTGTCGGAGCTGAGCACCTGTTCGATCCTTCCGATTCCCATCTCCAGTCCGAACACGCCCACGACGCTTCCGTCCTCCAGAATGATGGGAGCGGAATACGTGATGACAGGAATGTCTTTCGGACTCAGGCGGAACGGCTTGCTTAAATAGGCAAAATTCAACCGGTCCTCTGCCCCGGCCTGATTCTCCACGGAGGAATAAAACGGTTTTTTATAGAAATCGGTACTGCCGTCATCGGCCGTCATATCAAAGCCCAGGTCCCAGAAGGAATCCAGGGGAATCCCGTATTTATTGGCAAGGGAAGGAAGCCCCCGCTCCAGAAGCAGGGACGAATTATCCTGATTATAGCTCCTGCCGGGATTAGAATCGCGTATGTAAAACCCGGCCTTCGTATTTTCCGCACTGTTCTGCGCCGCCGGGCCATCCAGCACGACGAATATTCCCGTCCCGTAGCTGCGGCGCATGAGATCGACGGCTCTGTTCATAATCCCGTCGGCAATCTCCCGGTTTAAATCATAATCGTTTGAAATACAGGACGCATCTTTATGCTGTTCGTCTAAAACCGACTGAATCTCAGACGCCATGGATCCGGAGTCATTGACGACATTGATCCACTGGTGGATCGTCTCCTTCTCCAGATAGAGCCTGGTGTTATCCGTATTCTCACTCAAAATATGGATTTCATTATTCTTCAGTTTTTTAGAAACACCGCCGAACAGAACCATTCCGGCCATAATCAGTGCCTGTATAATCAGCAGCACCAATAACGGCCAGAGCAGATGGGTTCTGATGGATTCATTCCTGCCTTTTTTCATAACTACTCTCCGATGATTGTCTCCAGTTGTTCTTTTGTATCCTCATACCACTGGTCAAAGTTAGATTCTTCCGTAAACTGCTCTACCGCTTCTTCCCTGGACATTCCCTGCGCCATGAGGGACAGCACGGTCTCTCTGTCTTCTCTGGCCTTATCCGCCATGGTGGCGTTTAAAATGGCGCGCGCCTGATCTCCGCCCTCAAAGGGCTTCGTCGTATACAGCTGATACTTGTTGGCAGTCTCCAGGCCGATCAGTAGATTCTCACCCGCCGCGTCTTCCTCTCCATTCTCCGCCAGCACGGTCTCCAGCCGTTCCTTCACTCCCGCTTCCTTCTTAACCGGCAGATAGCCGGAGGAGACGGAAAATCTGATATTATTGTCAACACCCGTAAACCACTTCAAAAAGATGGACGCCGCATACTCTCTCTTCTCTTCAGACTTTAAGATCATCATGCCTGCCCCCTGCTGGACGGCACACGGCTCCGTCCCGGAGAAGTTGGGAAGCGGATAGACCTTGCTCTCGATGGGATAGCTGGTTCCATCTTCCAGCGTCACGCTGGTTGGGAAATAGGCGAATCCGCTGGTTGAGCCCACGAAGGCCGCCAGCTGTCCCGTCTTCACATCGTCGCTTCTGAACTTTCCGAATGCGCCGAAATAGCCGTTGACATACGGAATATAATAGTTATCCCAGAGCCGCTTCATGGCGGTCCTGTCAAAATCCATGATCACGTGTCCATCTTCCACGCGGAAAATCTCATGTCCAAGCTGCAGGCTTCCGACGATGATATAGTTGGCAAATGCGTCTCTTCCGAAAAATGCCTTTCCGTCATCCGGCGTTTCCGTCAGGCTGTCGGTCCACTTGTAATATTTCTCCGCCACACGCGTGATCCCCTCCCAGGAAGAGAACGCCGCGTCCGTCTCACCGGTTGCCTCGGCAAACTTATCCCAGTCCGTCTTGTTGATCGCAAATACTTCCGTTGACTTCGCCACCGGGAACACCTTGATTCCTTCGCTTCCGTCAAACCGGCCTTCTTCTATGTAGGCATCCACATACTCCCCGATCTCATCGGCGGTCAGATACTTGCTTAGATCAACCGCCATGCCCCTTTGGTCGATCTCATAAACCTTATCGGCATAAGCCGCGAAGACATCCGGAACCGGATCCGAGCCGATCTTCTTATCTATGCTGTCCGTCACGGCCTGACTTAAATCGTCGATACTGCCCTTGCTGTAGGCTTCCACGATTATGCCCTTTTCCCGGCCCTCCGATTCGTTAAATGTCTGAACCAGCTGATCGAAGCCTTCCTTCTGGACGCCGTTATAGTAGTGCCATATGGTAATCGTCACCGGATCCTTAGCCGAGAGGCCGTAAGGATCCTTCTTTTCACATCCCGCTAAGCCGGCGGCCAAAATCCCCGCAGCCAGAACCGGCAGTACCCATCTTTTTTTCATCTTCATCCCCATCACATCCTTATCCTTACATTGGAATCTGGTCATACTGGATCGAATCTTTGATCTGACCCGCATGTTCCCTGTCCGTCAATAAAGCCAGCAGTTCAATTCCCAGATCCAGCGCATAGCCAAGGCCCCGTGCGGTTGTCACATTGCCATCCGTCACTACGCCCTGTCTCGTATATTCCGCGCCCTTCAGTTCGCCTTCAAAGCCCGGATAACACGTCGCCTTTCTCCCTTCCAGGATCCCCAGTCCGCCGAAGACACTGGGTCCGGCACAGATGGCAGCCAGTCTCTTTCCAGCCTTATCCGCCTTTAACAGCTCCCCGCACAAGCCCTCATGAGCCGCCAGATTCCTCGTTCCCGGCATACCGCCCGGTAAAAACAGAACATCCGCGTCAGAAAAATCTGCCTCGGAAAATTCAAGATCCGCCTGCAGCTTTATCTGATGCGCGCTTACCACAGCTTTACTTCCTGTAATGGAAACCAGCTTCACATCCTGTCCGCCTCTGAGCAGAACATCCACGACTGCCAGCAGTTCCACCTCTTCTGATCCGTTTGCTACAAATGCATATACTTTTCCCATGATCATAATCCTCTCTGTCTGTTTATTTTTGCAGGGTACTGATGGTAGAAATCTTCACATAATCCACCAGATACCTTGTTTCTGCCTCGTCACCGTGAATCATCTTCATCAGTATGTCCGCGGCCGTATGGGACTGTCCCGTGTGATCGTTCAGCACGGTTCCCGTCACTTTGCCTTCTTTAATGTACTGAACCGTCTCCTCCAGGGCATCCACGCCTACTAAGTAGATATCCTTTCCGGTTTTCCGGCCCGCCGCGTCGATGGCTTCCCACGCGCCATTGGCCATAGCGTCATTGTTGCAGAAAATGACCTCGATCCGCCTGCCATAAAGCGCAAGCGCCTTCTCCGCCAGCTTCCGGCCCTCCTCCTTCTTCCAGTCAGCATGGCCCGAAAACAGCTTTTCCGTCTTCATGCCGCCGTCCTCCAGCGCCTTTATGGAATACTCGGTGCGGTAATTGCTGTCCTCATTGTCCTTTTCTCCCATAATCATTACGTAGGACACGACGCCATCTCCGTTAAAATCTCCGCGTTTTTCCGTCTCCAGTATGATACCGCCCTGATAGGTTCCGGCCTGCTTCGAATCCGTTCCAATGCAGGAAACCGCCATCTTCTCCGCCTTCCATCTGGCCTGCTCGTCCGCCTTCGGCTCCCGGTTGATAAATACAAGGGGAATCCCAGCCTCATGGCAGGAATCTGCAATCACGCCCGCCCGGTCCGTGTCCACCAGATTCACAATAATCCCGTCGTATCCGGCCTCGATAAACTCATTCACCTGGGAGATCTGTTCCTCCTGCTCTCCCCTGGCGTTCCGCACCACAACCTCCGCGTTATACGCTTCCTCCAGATACTGCCTCAGTTCCTCCCGGTACAGCTTCATAAAATTATCGTCGTACCGGTAGATGGCAACGCCGATCCGCAGCTTCTTCTCCGCTGCTTCCGCACTTTCACCGCTGTCATCCGCACCCTTCCAACTGCCATTGGCACTTTCTGACGTACTTTTGGACGTACTTTCTGACGCCCCCGGCGATTCCCGCGTCCCGCCTTTTCCGGACGAACACGCCGCCAGAAAGCAGACCGCCAGAGCCAGCAGCAGACAGATGGGAAAAATACGGTTTTCTCTCTTTTTCATGATGTATTCTCCTGTTTTTTGTCTGTAGATTTTATATTACCACTTTTAGGATATTTTATCTACTGTTTCAGCTTGAGTTGGGAAGAAACAATTATTGGGGGGGTACGCCCCAGGGTTTGCGGTTGGGGTGAGGGGGACGGGGGAGAACCTGCGACAGCTTCTTGTTTCCTCGGCTTAAGTTCCTGCGAGCCTCGGAAAAGGAAACTGTCGCAGGTTCTCCCCCGTCCCCCTCACCCCAACCGCAAACCCTGGGGCTGTGTACTGGCTGTGCTGGGAAACCCAATATTAAAATAACATTAAATAATAAATAAAAGGCTTGACTACATTTTCTTTATAGTATATGGTATACTATTTTTGCAATGGTTACACGGATTGTTAATGGAGGGAAATCGATGGAAATAGAACGTAAATTTTTTATAAATTATCCACTGCCCGGATATAAAGAGTATCCTTATCATGCGATTGAGCAGGGTTACCTGTGTACAGAGCCGGTGGTGCGGGTGAGACGGGAGGATGATACGTATTATCTTACGTATAAGTCAAGAGGGAAGCTGGCCAGGGAGGAGTATAATCTGCCTCTTACAAAGGAGGCTTATGAGCATTTGATCGGGAAGGCGGATGGGAATATTCTTACGAAGAAAAGGTACTTGATTCCTGTCGAGGGGTCACATTTGACTATCGAATTCGATGTGTTTGAAGGGAAGTTTGAGGGGCTTATGCTGGCGGAAGTGGAGTTTGAGACGGAGGAGGAGGCGAACGCATTTGTTCCTCCGGAATGGTTTGGAAGGGATGTGACGTACTCCGGGGAGTTTCAGAACAGCCGGTTGTCGGGGCTGGCAGATATGGAACTGCTTTGAGCCTGGGGATAATACTTTGGGGAGAAATTGTATTCTTCCCCTTACAAGAAAGAGTCCGGCTTGCCGGACTCCCGCGCCGGAGCGCGGTCGCTTCAGCGGCCATCTTTCCTTTGAAATAAAAAAGGCATGAAAGAATTTGCGATGCGCTGGCGTATAAGCAAATTCTTTCATGCTGTTGGGTGAATTATTGTTTTATTTCTTCTGAACGTATTTCAGACAGTCAAGTGTTACTGCCGTGATAATGATGATACCTTCAAATACAAACTGAAGGTTTGTGTCGATACCGAGGATTGTAAGGGAGTAGATCAGTACGGTGAAAATAAGTACGCCGACTACTACGCCTGAAATTTTACCGATACCACCGGTAAAGGATACGCCGCCCACTACACAGGCCGCGATCGCGTCCATCTCCCAGCCCTGGCCATAAGCCGCGGAACCGGAGCCTACCATTCTTGCACATTCCAGCCATGCGCCAAAGCCGTAAAGAATACCAGCCAGGATAAATGCGCCCATAGTTACCCAGAATACGGAAATACCTGAAACAGCCGCTGCCTCCGGATTTCCGCCGACTGCGTATAAATTCTTGCCGAATGTTGTCTTGTTCCAGATAAACCATACGATTGCAATGGCTGCTACCGCCCAAAGGATGATAGTCGGGAAGCCATTCAGTCTCGGGATGATCATCTTCGGAATCGACGGTTCAATTGCACCGAAGGATACACCTTTTGTCGCATACGTAACGAGGCCGAAGATTACCAGCATGTTTGCCATGGTTGAAATAAAAGGATGCATCTTGAATCTGGCTGTAAAGAAGCCTCCGATTGCGGTAAAACATGTACACAGAACGATACACATAAACAGAGCGAAAACAACTCTTACACCGATAGGAAGGCCCGTAAAATCAAATACATGGCCGAAAACCATACCCGTATTAATACCCTGGTGCATAATGATGGTTGCAGTCGTCATACCCATACCAACCATACGGCCAATGGAAAGGTCCGTACCGGTAAGGAGAATGAGTCCCGCTACACCGAGTGCAAGGAACATACGCGGGGAAGCCTGCTGAAGAATATTTAAAATATTATTATAGGTAAGCAGGGGCACGCCCTTTATGATCGGCGTGGCGATACAAAGCCCGATAAAAATCAGGATAATCGCGATATACAAACCATTCTGCAGTAAAAATTCCCTGCGGTTGAACGTATATTTATAGTTCTCCCATTTCTGGGCCCTGGACTCCGTGAAGGTGAATTTGGATATGCGCAGTAAGTCGATCAGATGATACTGCCAGACAAACGCCGCGTGTCTTCTGTCCTTGATCTGCTGAAGTTCCTTTTCCAAATCCATTTTCGCATCAAACATCCGGTTCTTATGAACATACTTTTCATCCTTCACTTCCTGATGGTCAGAAAGCTTTGACATGGTGCTCTGGTGTTCTTTCTCCAGCTCCGCAATCTTTTTGTTGTACTTTTCTTTTGCGAGCACCTTTTCCTGCTCACAGCTCTCCTTCAGCGGCTGATAATAATCCTTATCAAAGTGTGCCTTCAGATACGCTGTTGCGTCGGAAATTAATTTTGAAATCTCATCTTTATTTTTTGCTTCAACTGCTTTTGCTTTATCCAGCTCAGCCTTATACGCTGTAATCCTGGATTCTTTTTCACCCTTCGTGATGCTGCGGTCTCTCTTTATTGCGTCAATCGAATTCTGAAGAGCGACTGCTCTGTTTGTGCCGTCCGCTCTGAGGCTGTCGATCTTACTCTGTATATTACCAACATAATCCTCAATTGGCTGGCGCAGCTTAAGTTCCTGTTCAGCTGTAAGAGTCTTACCATTTCCATTCGCCATATCCATCAATCTCCCCCATTATAGGTATTTTGCACTGAGTCTTAAAAGCTCTTCCTGGTTTGTTTCTTTTGTATTCACAATTCCAGACAGCCGTCCATTGGACATAACACCAATACGGTTCGTAATTCCCAGAATCTCCGGCATCTCAGAGGATACAACGATGATCGTCTTTCCCTGCTTCGCCATATTGATGATCAACTCATATATTTCGTATTTCGCGCCGACATCGATACCTCTTGTAGGTTCATCCATCATGAAAACCTGAGGCTCGCGTTCCAGCCATTTTCCAAAAATAACCTTCTGCTGGTTACCGCCGGAAAGGCTCGATATCATATCATCCGGCCCCATACACTTGGTATGCATAATTTTAATTTCTTTCGAAGTCGCCTTTACCATCTTAACATCAGAGAGCGCGATCCCGGTTTTATACTGCTCCAGGTTTGCAATAGTGGTGTTAAACGTAAGATCGCCCTTCAGGAAAAGCCCATTGGCCTTCCGTTCCTCGGTGATCATGGCAAATCCATGCTCCATGGCTTCCTTCGCACTTCCGAAATTCATAAGGCGTTTGTTAAAATACACACGCCCGGCCGCTCTGGTACGGACACCAAAGATTGTTTCCAGAAGCTCCGTACGTCCAGCGCCCACCAGACCATACAGCCCGAAGATCTCCCCTTCTCTTACATCGAAGGAAACATCCTGCAAATGGGGTTCAAACTTCGTAGATAAATGCTGGATGGACAAAATCACGTCCTTGGGGGTATTGTCAACCGGCGGGAACCGGTTGTCAAGTGAACGGCCTACCATGGCCGCGATCAGCTCATTCATGTTCGCATCCCTGGTACTCTTTGTCATAACCAGGTTGCCGTCACGAAGCACTGATATCTCATCACAAATTTCAAAAATCTCATCCATCTTATGAGAGATGTAGATCAGGGCAATTCCCTGCTCTTTTAACATTCTCATCATCTCGAAAAGCTTATCCACTTCCTGTACCGTTAAGGAGGAAGTAGGCTCATCGAGAACAATTACCTGAGAATTATAGGAGATTGCCTTGGCAATCTCACACATCTGCCTCTGTGATACAGACATGTTCCGCATGGGCTGAGTAAGGTCAACGGTCATGCCCAGCTTTCTGAAAAGCTCGGAAGCTTCCTTTTTCATTCTGCCTTCATCAACAATCCCCATGGAATTGACCGGATAACGACCGAGGAACAGATTGTCAATAACATTTCTTTCCAGACACTGATTCAGTTCCTGGTGAACCATTGCAATTCCGTTTTCAAGGGCATCCTTCGGTCCGGAAAAGCTTACTTCCTTTCCTTTCAGGAAGATATTTCCCTCGTCCTTCTGGTAGGTACCGAACAGGCACTTCATCATGGTGGACTTACCGGCGCCGTTCTCACCCATAAGCCCCATAACGGTTCCGCGCTTCACATCCAGATTGATATGGTCCAGAACCCTGTTTCGGCCAAAGGACTTGCTCATACCGCGTATTGATAAGACGATATCATCTTTCTTATCTGCCATTGTTTTTACTCCTCTGCTTATAAAAACGCCTGATTATTAAAAGAGGTTATCAGGGAGAATTTCTTCTCCCTGATAGCCTGCCCATCTTTAATATTAGTGAATCTTACTGATCAAGTAAAGATGTGTAAGAAGCTGCGTTATCTGTCTTAACCATGTTGATTGCAAATGCATCGTACTGGCTCGGATTTCCAAGACGGTTTGTGATATTGGACTCTGTCTGGCCATCGCCGCCGATGTACTCAACCTTTAAGTTAAGCAGCTTGTCGTACTTCTGAAGAAGTGGCTGATAGGTGGAACCCAGGAAGTTATCAGCAGAATTGTAGATATTCAGCCATACCTTCTTTTCCGGATGTGCAGCTGCGTCAAGCTGGTTTGCCACAGGTGCATAAACCATTGTGGAATCCATGAAATCCTTATAATTGTCAGCTGTAACTGCAACGTTCAGCGCGTAGTAAGAACGCTCATCTGCTTTGTATACATATACGTCGCTGCTCAGAACGTTTCCTGCGTCGTCAGCTGTGCCGATACCGGTGTCGATATCAACGCCGTCGAGAGCGTTACGAAGAACACGAAGTGTTAAATATGCCTGAACATCTGCATGCTGGCTGATCGTTCCGCCGTAGCCTTCTGCGATCGCTGCAACTGCATCACTGTTTGCATCGTATCCAAATGTAGGAACTTTGTTGTCTTTGGACCATGCATTAAACATGGACATACCCATACCGTCGTTGTTGGAAGCAACGATATCGATCTGATCGCCGAAAGAGGAAGACCATGTTCCAATTCCGTTACCTGCTGTCGCTGCATCCCATGTAGCACCAGCGGAGTTCTTCATTTCCTGAGAAGCAAGCTCACGAACTACGTATTCTTTTCCGTTCACTTCAATCTTACCATCCTGTACGATGGTGGAGGAGCCGTCTGTGTTCGTTCCGATCGGATCGCTGTTGATGTTGCCGTCTTTTTCTACTGCTGTTCCAAGAGCCTTACGAACGCCTCTTGTACGGGCGATGGAATCGTTATGTCCGATATCGCCGATAGCCAGAACATAGCCGATGACTCCGTCACCGTTGCGATCGATGGTGTCAATATTCTTTTCGATGTACTCTTTCACCATGGTACCCTGAAGCTCAGCACCCTGATTGGCATCGAATCCTACATAGTATGTATCCGCATTGTAATTCAGCGCCGTCATATCAAGCTGGCCTGTGGCACTGCTGGATGGCTGACGGTTAAACCATACTAAGGGCTTATCCTTGTTCTCCACTTTTGCATCTGCGGCTTTTGTCTCTGCCGGAGCTGCTGTGGTCTCTCCTGCTGCTGCGGTTGTCGTCTCTGCCGGAGCTGCTGTGGTTGGTGTTTCTGCTGTCTTGGAGCCACATCCTGCCATGGAAAATACCATAGTGGACGCCATACCTACTGCTACTACTTTTTTGAGTAATCTCATGATAAATCCTCCCTAGATATAGTATAGTATTTGCCGATTCGTCATTTTTCCTCATCGACGCCCATATTATATCTTTATTTTAGGCATATTTCCATATGATTTTTTTCGTTTTTATATAAAATTTCTTAGATATTCTGTTTTTCACCTGTTTTTCCATGGTTTGAATCGCAACATGCACAAGACTTTTCAGTTTTTATCGACTGTTAGTGCAGTCTGCCTGCAATTATAGTATTTTCCCCCTTCCAAACTCACGATTTCCTGTACATTCTGTCCAAGTCCAGCCGCAGCGGCGATCTGGAACACCGCATTAGCATACTCATCGCTGTCGCACTGCACGGTTCCAAAGAGCTTGCCGGAGTTCAGCCCCTCGATTCCCTGGGGCGTTCCATCGATTCCCACGATCTTGATGGGCCTTGTGATTTTCTTCCGCTCCAGCGCGTCAGCCGCGCCCAGCGCCATATCGTCATTGTTGCTGATCACGAGTTCGATTTCATCCGGATACTCATCGAGCCATTTCTCCATCCACGCAGAGCCCTGGCTCTTCTCCCAGTTTCCAATGCCTCCGGTGATCTTTTCCAGAGGTACGCCTCCGTCTTTTAAGGTCTGAATCGACCATTCCGTCCTGATCAGGGAATCCTGATGGCTCGTCTCGCCCTCAAGGAGCACATAGCTTACCTTGCCGTCGCCGTTTAAATCCAGGGAAGCGGGATCCTTCTTGTAAGCGTCTACCAGGATGTTCCCCTGCAGGACCGCGGATTCCTTAGCGCTTTCCCCCACATAGTAAAGCTTTTCCCATCGGTTCATATCCTCTTCCACCGGCTCCCTGTTGAAGAATATCACGGGAATATCACCCTCCATCGCCCTGCTGATGATATAGGAGGCTGCGGACCGGTCGACCATATTGACACAGATCACGTCCACACCCAGGGAAATAAACCGGTCCACCTGGCTGTTCTGCGTGTTCTGATTCCCCTTTCCATCCACAACGTCGAGAATCACTTTGACGCCAGTCTCCTTCTCATAGGCTTTCGCCTTCTCCTCCATCTTTCCGCAGAGATTATTGATAAAGGAATCGTCTCCCCGGTACAGAGTCACCCCGACCCGCAGCGTCTTTTTCTCCTCCTTCTCCTCATGGCTCCGGTTCTGGAAAAACAGACAGCCGAACACGAGAATAACAGCTATGAGCAGTACTGCAATTAATGAATATTTCTTTTTCATTGGCCCTCCTCTGTTTCTTACTCGATTGGATAAAGAATCTTCTCGAAACGCGTCTCTTTCAAATCATCTTTTTCGATGTAATACGATTCCAGCACGATCTGATCCCGGTCGCCGCGCTTTTCGATGGCCTCCACTGCCTTTACAATGCTTAAGTATCCGGCATCGAACTGGTTTGTCGTCACAAGGCCCTTTATCACGCCGCGGTCCATCTGGTTTAATATCTTCGTCGTGCTGCCGAAGCCGTAGAGGTTCGGAGTGTCTTTTCCATAAACCGGGCTTCCCGCGATAACGTCCGCCACCTGATCCAGGCTCTGCACATCCAGGGCAACTAGAATCTCCTCTCCGCTGCTGAAAACCGCAGTTTCTTCAATCGTCCGGCGGAAGTCATCCTCACATTCCGCCGCGCTGGTGCCGGAAGCGCCGCCTCTGTACTTTTCGTAGAGCTGCACATGGAAGCCCGCCTGGGAGAGCGCTGCCAGAAGACTGCTGTACACTTCTTTGTTATACCCGTACTCCAGCCCCTCGGAGAATACGAGAACCGGCTTGTCAGGGATATTTTCCCTTGCTATGGCTTCCCCCAGCATCTTCCCTGTCTCCTGGTAGTCCTGTGAGATTCCGCTCATGGCCCAGTCGCCCGGGAAGATGGTTCCCATGACGATCAGCGGGCTGCCAAGGACCATCCCATCCAGCATCGCACTGCACTCCTGCTGCTTTAAGGGGACCAGCACCACTGCCTTCGCCCCGTCGTCAATCTCGCGCTTTAACAGATCCATCTGCTCAGTGACATCTCCCTTTTCGTACAGGGTGATGAAGTTGACATCCACGTTGTACTCATCCGCAGCCTTATCCACGCCCTTGCAGAAATTTGTGTAGTAATCATCCGTGGTATCTCCGATCACGATGGAAATCGGATAAATCTCTGTCTTCTTTTCTTTGATAATCAAATCCGTGGAGGACAGCAGAAACAGGAGGACTAAAACTCCCGCAAGCAGACTCCATATCATCTTTTCCCGCCTTGTCATCTTCATCTTTCTCCGCCCTCCGCCAGAATCCGGCTGTAGGGAACGGCAGGAAGGTGGATGGTAATCTCCGTCCCCTCGTCCGGTTCTGAATCGATCCTAAGCCCGTACTCCTCGCCAAAATAGAGCTTGATCCGCTCATTCACATTCTTTACACCGATTCCGGAGCCCTTTTTGGAGGTCACTAAAATCGAGTCGGAAAACAGGCTTTCCACCTGTTCCCGGGTCATGCCCAGCCCGTTGTCGCGGACCGTGAAGTATAAGTCCTCCCCTTCCTTCCACACCTTGAGCGTGATCTCGCCGTCGCCGTCCATGAACTCCATCCCGTGGTAGATCGCGTTCTCCACCAGCGGCTGGAGCATCAGCTTTAAACTGGCCAGCTCCAGGCAGTCGTCCGCGACGTCGATGTAGTAGGAAAATTTGTTCTTAAAACGCATGTGCTGAATCATCAGATAGTTGCGCACGTGCTCCAGCTCGTCATGCACGGTGATGATGCTCTTGCCCTTGCTCAGGCTGATACGGAAGAACCGCGCAAGCGCCGTCACTACCTTGACTGCCTCCGCCTTCTGCTCATTTTCAATCATCCAGACGATGATATCCAGGGTGTTATAGAGAAAATGCGGGTTGATCTGAGACTGCAGCGTATCAAATTCCTGCTTTCTCTTGGCCTCATGCTCTGTCACAATATCGTTCATCAGCACCCGGATCTGTCTGGCCATGTTATTGATGGAGGTTCCCAGATGCTGAATCTCATACGAACCGCCGATATAGACCGGCGTCTCCAAATTTCCCTCCTCCAGAATTCCCACGGATTTCTCCAGTTCCTTGATGGGATTCGTGATTCTGGACGAAATATAGGAGTTAATAATTGTTAAAATAAAGAGAATCAGGGTGATCAGGAAAATGATAAACAGCCTCGTCTTTATGGAGTTTAGGGATACCACGTTCTTTGGCGTCACCCCTACGACCTTCCAGCCCGTGTAGCCCACGGACTTCACGGTGATAATCCGCTCACGCCCCTCGAACTTTTCCAAATGGTTTCCGTCCTTGTATCCGGCCGCTGTTAAATTATTCTCGGAGACCCGTCCGGAATCAATCAGCTGGATCTTAGGATGGTAGAGGATTTCCCCGTCGCTGCTGATTAAGTAGACGTAGCCTCCGGTGCCTGTGGTCACGCCCTCAAACAGATGCGCCAGGCTGGAGTAGCTTAAATCCACCAAAAGCACGCCCTGGGCCGTCGATGTCCCTTCCGTCAGCTCCACCGCCCGGGACAGAGAGATCACCCACCGGTACTGGCTTTCATTGCCGTCGAAAATATACTGGACGTGAGGATTGGAGAAGTGCTGGTTCTCCGTCTTCTCCATTGCGCTTAAAAACCAGCCGTCCCCGGTTACGTCCAGATTCGTCTTGATTCTGGCCGCCGGCACCGCCTCCTTTAAAGTCCCATCCTGGGAGAACAGGGCAATGTTGTCCACATTGTCCTTGTTGTTGTCGTACAGCAGGGTGATCTCGCTGTTGATGGACTCCGAGGACAGGTCCGCGTTCTTTATCGCACCGTAATACAGGGAATCCGACAGCTTCATGACCGTGCGCAGATAGCTCTCCACAGACCGCGCCACCTGGCCGATCAGGCTCTGATTTTCCTCCATGACCGTCTCGGACACCTGGCTCGACAGACGCTGGTAGATGGAAAACGTAATGAGCAGACTGGCCGCTAAGGCAGTCACGGTAAAATACGTAAAGATCGTATACCGTATGCTGTTGTTATGAATCCTCTTGCCGTTTTTCTTTTTATTCATTTATCTGGCTCCACGGAATTTCGTCGGTGACACTCCAAATTTTTTCTTGAATACGTAGCTGAAATAGTTCTGCTCCTGGTAACCCACCTTGGAGGCGATGACGTACGTCTTGTCGTCCGTCTTGTTTAACAGTTCCACGGCCTTATTTAAGCGGATTTCCGTGAGATAGGCGATGTAGGCCTGCCCTGTCTCCTTCTTGAACATGGTCGAGAAATAAGCCGGGCTCATGTGCAGGTGGCGGCAGATCATCTCCACAGACAGATCGGGGTTCTGATAGTTGTCCATAATATACTGCTTCGCCTGCTGGATCACCTGGCGCGTCGTTATGTCACGCTCCTGATTGATGGCCTGGTTCATCTTGTGCGCCGTCTTAAACAGCCACTCGCCGAACTCCTCCCGTTTCTGAAGCTTGTCGATGACACTTAAGTATTCCAGCTCGCCGCCCAGAATCTCCTCCAGGTTTAAATCATACTGCTGGATCATCTGAATGATGGTGTTCAGGACGCCGAAAACATACACCTGCTGCTGGCGGTAATGCACCTTTGCTGATTCCAGCTTGCCGGAAATCCTGGCCGTTACGGCCTCAATCTTCTCATCCGGTCCAAACTTGACGGCGGAAATAAAATCAGACTCGTCTGCATTGTCAAATTCCAGCTTGCCGCTGCCTACCGGCTCCATATCGTTGATGTAGATCGTGATTCCGCTGCCTACCACCGCCTTATATCCCAGGGCTTCTACTGCCGACTGGTAGGAGCCTGCGATCTTCGACAGGCCGGTCACGCTGTGGCCGATGCCGATGGTGACCGGAACCTCCAGAATACGTTTGGCCTCCTTACAGATATCTCCCAGGACATCGATGAGCCCCGTCGTCGTATTGTCGTCGTCGAGCGCCGCGATCACCACCATTTCGGCTTCAGCCGTGGACTGGAATAAGGAGAACCGGCAGTAGCTTTTCAGTTTTTCCCGCACGATCTGCATGACGGAAATCGGGATCAGCTCTTCCTCCTCGTGGAGTGACAGTGTCTTCTTGCTTCTGTCATCACTCTTTTCCACATCGATAGCCGCGATCACCCATTTCCTGGCTCCCATAATCGGGATATCGTATTCCTTAAGCTTCGACTCGATCAAATCATCCGACAGCCTCCGGTGCACCATGTCGTTGAAAAACTGCTCGCGGATAATTGGCAGGCTCTTTCTGTAATTTTCACGAAGGCGGCTCACGTTGCGCTTCTCTTCGATCTCTTCGTCTAAATTGGACTTGATCCGTTTCAGGATGGAGGTCAGTTCCTCCACGTTGACCGGTTTTAGAATGTACTCCGTCACGTTCAGCTTAATCGCCTTCTGGGCGTACTCGAAATCGTCGTAGCCCGAAAAAATAACCACCTTCATGGAAGGATACCTCTGCCGGATTTTCTCCGCCAGAGTAAGGCCATCCATATAGGGCATACGGATATCGGTCAGCACCACATCCGGCTCTAAGACCTCGATCTTTTCCAGCGCGTCTTCTCCGTTCTCAGCATCCCCCACCACCTTGAATCCGGCTGATTCCCAGTCGATCTGTTTGATAATGCTCTTGCGGACCTCTTCCTCGTCGTCCACCAAAATAATACTGTATAAATTCATGATCTATACCCCTTCTCTCCTGTAAATAATAAGATTTTGTCTCTATTCAGTCCCGTTATATGCACTGATACAGCAGCGCGTTGCAGATGGCAGCCGCCACATTGCTTCCGCCCTTCCGTCCTCTCGCCACAATAAACGGAGTGTCGGGCAGCGAAAGGATCATCTCCTTGGACTGGACCACGTTGACAAAACCAACAGGCACACCGATCACCAATTTCGGTTTCAGCCTGCCCTCTTTAATCAGCTCGTACAGCCGGACCAGTGCCGTGGGGGCATTGCCGACTGCAAAGATACAGTCTCCGCCCAAATCGGCCGCCTTCTCCATACTGGCGCAGGCTCTGGTGGTTCCGAGCCGCTTCGCCGCCTCCGCCACGTCTTCGTCGGCCATGAAACAGTCCACCGTACAGCCGCATTTCCGGAGGGCCGCCCGGTTGACGCCCGATTTCCCCATATTGGTGTCTGTGATGAAGCGGACGCCTTCTTTAATCGCCGCCTTCGCCAGCTCCACTGCGTGTTCGGAAAAGATTAAGCTGTCCGCATAGTCGAAGTCGGCGGTCGTGTGAATTACGCGTTTGATGACCAGTTCATTTTCCGGGTCCAGGACCCGGTCCCCCAGCTCCTCTGTGATAATCTCAAAGCTTCTTTTCTCTATGTCACCGGGAAGCACCCGTTCCAGTTCCGTCTTTATCATTCTGAATCTTCCTTTCTGCTGTCCGTCATGCGATTGCCGTCGATTCCCATCATTTCGTAAACCGCCGCCATGTCAAAGCTCTCTCTGATGACTGCCGCGAGACGGTCGTACTGCTGCTCCCGGTAGGCGGCATAATGAAACTCTTCGTTTCGCACTGCGGTCAGCCCCTTTTTCTCAAGGAGAGCGCTCACAACCGTCTCTGCGATTCCCTCCCGGTCAAAAAATCCATGGATGTACGTGCCGTAGACATGATTTCTCTGGCATCCATCCATTTTGGCCAGATGAGAGCCGTTCTGTTCCATTACATAGGACAGGGGCGGCACCGCGCGGACCGTCTCACCCATGTGGATTTCGTATCCCTCGATCTCCATGCCCGAAAGCTCATCTAGGATTCCGCCCACGGAGGCACAGGAACCGGTCACCCGGGTTCTCGTCTTCTCTTTCCCGAATACGGTCCTTACCGGAAGAAGCTTAAGCCCCTCCACCGGCCGCCCTCTGTAGGTTTCCGTCTCCACGCCGAACGGGTCTTCCAGGCTTTCTCCCAGCATCTGAAAGCCGCCGCAGATTCCGAACACAGGAACGCCGGCGGATGCCAGCTTCAGCACTGCCGCCTCCAGGCCGTTCTCCCGCATCCAGAGTAAATCTTCTATCGTGTTCTTCGTCCCGGGAAGCAGGATCAGGTCCGGTTTTCCCAGATCCGACAAACGGTTCACATACGTAAGGCCGACTTCCGGCATACAGGAAAAGACCTGGAAATCCGTAAAATTGGAAATTCTGGGCAGCCGTATGACGGCAATGTCCACCAGCGTCTTTTTCCCTTTTTCTGTTCCGCTTAAATGGTGTCCCAGGCTGTCCTCATCCTCGATGTCCACATCAGCATAAGGAACCACTCCCGTAACCGGTATGCCGCACAGGTCCTCGATCATGTAAAGCCCCGGTTCCAGAATGGTCTTGTCTCCCCTGAATTTATTGACGACGAGCCCCTTCACCCGCGCCCGCTCTTCTTCCGAAAGCAGAGCCACAGTCCCGTAAAGCTGAGCAAACACACCGCCGCGGTCGATATCTCCCACCAAAAGGACGGGCGCATCCGCCATCTTCGCCATGCCCATGTTCACGATATCATCCTTCTTCAGATTGATCTCCGCCGGGCTTCCGGCGCCCTCGATCACGATGATATCGTACTCCTCCTCCAGTCTCCGGTATGCCTTTTCCACCTCGGGAATCAGCGTCTTTTTATATGCAAAATACTCTTTCGCCGGCATCGTTCCGATCGGTACGCCGTGGACGATGACCTGGGAACCGGAGTCGGAAGTCGGCTTCAGCAGAATCGGATTCATGTCCGCCTGCGGTTTAATACCGGCGGCTTCCGCCTGCACCACCTGGGCGCGTCCCATCTCCAGCCCGTCCTCCGTTATATAAGAGTTTAACGCCATATTCTGCGATTTGAAAGGGGCGACCCGGTAGCCGTCCTGCTTAAAGACCCTGCATAATCCTGCCGCGATCAGACTCTTGCCCGCGTTGGACATCGTCCCCTGTATCATAATTGATTTTGCCATTGATCTAATCCCTCTCTTCCATCGCCTTTTTCAGCACCCGGATAAATGTCTCGTTATTGGCCCTGTCCTTTACGCAGATCCGGTAAAAACGTCCGTCAAGCCCCCGGTAGTTGGCGCAGGAGCGGATTAAGACACCGTTTTTCAAGCAGGCGTCATAGAGGCTGCGGGATTCCGGCGTCCGGGCCCTGGCCTGCGCCGGATCCCTGAAAAACAGATAGTTGGCCCTGGAATCGTAGACGAAAAGCCCCAGGCCCTCCATCTGCGCCTTCAGCCAGCTCCTCTCACGTTTCACCAGCTCCCTCGCCCGGTTCACATACTCCGTCTCCCCAAGCGCAGCCTCGCCCGCCGACTGAGCCGGACCGGAGACACTCCACGGCTGACGACAGCCGTCCATTGCTTCCAGAAGTTCCCGGTCCAGAGAAATACCGTAGCCCAGCCGCAGCCCGGCCATGGCGTAAATCTTCGTAAATGCCTTCAGAATAAACAGCCGGCGGAAACGTCCCGACCGCAGTTCCTTCATCACGGAAAAGCGCTCCGGCTCATCCAGGAACTCCATAAAACACTCATCCACCACACAGACAATGCCCCGCTCTTCGCAGTACTCCAGAAGAGGGATCAGCGCTTCCCGTTCCACCGCAAATCCGGTGGGATTATTGGGATTGCAGAGGAACAGGATATCCGGCCGCTGTCCGGCCGCCTCTGCCTCCTTTAAATGCGCGAGGAGCTCCGGTACCGAAAGGGCAAAATCTTCCTCTTCCTTTAAGTCGAACCAGGTCGTCCCGCATCCTACGGCCTTTAACGCCTGCTCATATTCCATAAAGGAGGGGGCGATTAACAGCGCCCGCTTCGGACGCTTCGCCTGTACAATCAGAAAGATAAGCTCCGCCGCGCCGTTTCCGCAGAGAACAGCCTCCCTTCCGATCCGGTGGTAATCCGCCAGCTTCGTTCGAAGGGCCTGGCACCGGCTGTCCGGATACACGCTGCAGCAGTCTGCCGCCCCTATGTAAGCATTTTTCACACCCTCGGGAAGCCCGAGCGGGTTTAGATTGGCGGAGTAATCCAGCTCCACCTGATTCGTATATATGTCTCCTCCATGCTGGTATTCCATGATGTATATCTCCATTCTGTCATTTTACAGTCTGTTGTACAGTGCCGGATTATCTAATAAATGGTATTGTAACCAGAAGCCCAAGAACCGCCGCTGCAAACAGCGCCGCCGCATACGTTCCCGTCATCAGCGTGTTTGCCCGCCGGATATCCGCATATTCCACGGACCGGTCTGCATCGCCGATAGTCGGTTTCTCGTACAGCTTTCCGAAGTAGAACGCGTTTCCCGCCAGCTGAATCCCCAGTACTCCGGCACAGACCGATTCCGTCTGGGCGGAGTTGGGACTCTTATGGTTATAGCGGTCACGTCTGAAGATCCGAATTCCGCCTCTTCCGCTGTAGTGACGGATTCCGGCTCCTTCTGCCGCCTCCAGGACATATCCCGCCGCGATCATGAAACAGGCCGAAAGCCTGGCCGGAATGTAGTTGCACACATCGTCCAGTCTGGCTGCTGTTCTTCCGAAGTTTATGTATTTGTCATTTTTATATCCAACCATGGAATCCATGGTATTAACCGCCTTATAGAGAAATATCCCGGTTCCGCCTCCCAGCACCATGTAAAAGAGCGGAGCAATGATTCCATCCGAGGTATTTTCCGCCACAGTCTCCACCGCAGCCTTGATAATTCCCAGGTCTGTGAGATCTTTGGTATCCCGCCCTACGATCATGGAGACTGCGGTTCTTGCGCCCTCTGTATCCCCGGCGGCCAGCGCGTCATACACCTTCATGCTCTCTTTTTTCAAAGAACGCCACGCCATCATCTGCCCGCACATCACGCTTTCCACTGCCACTCCGGCCAATGGATGAACCGTGTACGCGGCGGCCAGAACGAGCACCGAGGCAAGTCCTGTGATCAGAAGAACAGCGACGACCAGCGCGGTTCCCGCCATTCTCTCCGACTTTTCGTTTGCCGGAAACCATTTGCGGAGCCGTGCCTCCATCCATGCGATCAGGTTACCGATGCCGCAGACCGGATGGGGCATATTCCGTGGATCTCCAAACAGCGCATCGAGGGCACAGCCCGCAAATGCAGCCAGTATATGGTAACGTATCATCTGTTCTCCCTCATTTCAGCCTGGTGGCGATGCCGCAGACCATGCGGTACACCGCTTCGGAATCTGCCGCCAGCTTTTCGGCCGCCCTCCCGGCTGCCTCCCTCCATGCCCGCTCCTCCGGGTCCACCGGAACGATACCGCATCCCATCTCGTCCGCGGTAATCACGACATCCGGATTCTTCGCCTCAATCGCGGCTATAAATTCATTGACATCCCGTTCTTCCCAGAGCAGTCTCCTCACAAAGTAATGAAATCCGCTGATAACCGGCCGCTCAAGGGCCGTTTCGAACGAATCCCTCCGTCCGCTGGCCACCGGAAGCGTTCTCTCTTCCGTTTTGGGACCGGCGTAAAGTACGTGTTCCCCTATTCCCGGCGTGGCCCGGCCTGCCGCAAGTGTTTCCGCAAATACCGTCTTTCCCTGCCACGCACCGCCCGTAATAAATATCATAAATATTCTCCTGTTCTTTATATGGCAAATCGGGTCACAGCCGCCAGCACCGCCGTCAGTACCAGCTCACACACCTGAAGGAAGAACCCGGCCAGGTCTCCCGTAATTCCGCCAAATTCTTTTTTCGCCATACGGTAATAGTACAAAAATGTCAGAGCGGCGCCAACCGCTGTCATCGATGCAGCCGCGGCTCCTCCCGCATACAGAATCCAGCCTTCTGCCAGAACCAGACAGCACCACATGGTCACGGCGACAGTCTTCTTCTGTGCCTGTCCGGAAAATGACGCAGCGAGTCCGCTGTTCTTCGCCATCGGAAAGGTCACCACGGCAAGTCCGGAAAGCGCCCTCGATATCACAAAAATCCCTCCGTAGGCTCCCAGAAGCACCGGTTTCATCTCTCCGAAAACCGCTACGTAGAGCAGCAGATACACGCAGCAGCCGATTATGGCGAAAGCCCCCGTATGTGGGTCCTTTAAAATCTCCAGTTTCTTTTCCACCGGCGCGTGCGAGGCTCTGGCATCCGTCACGTCGAGAAACCCATCCATATGGATTCCCCCCGTAACAATCAGAGGTACCAGGACCGGTAATATTTTAGCCATCCAGTCCAGCTTAAGCACCGTAAGCACCAGCACGGAACCGTAAGTCAAGGCTCCGATCACCACACCGATTAACGGGAAGAAGCACATGGCATATTTCATCCGCTCCTTCGTCCAGGATACCTGGGGCATGGGGATTACAGAGTACATGGAAAACGCGATTGCGAGGCTGCCCAGTAAATTCATCGTTCCATTCCTCCCATTATAAAAATTATCTCTATTATCATACAACAAAACAGGGATTTCGTACAGAGAGCAGATACATTTTATATCAGGCAGTATAGAATAAAGAAAGAGCCCCCGCAGCCATTTCCCCTGCAGGGACTCCCACTCCGCTTGACGCGGTTACTTATGCTTTGTTCTGATTTCTTTTAAATAATTATAAACAGTAAAGTTTGTCACGCCCAGACACTCCGCTACGTATTCCACAGAGCCCTTGACATCAAAGACTCCCTTGTGCTCCAAATCGTCCACCAGGGCCAGTTTGTCCTCTTTCTGCATATAGGCCACCGGCTTATTCACCAGGGCCAGCTCGCTGCCGACCATGGATTCCATGACCTCAGAAATATCCTGGGCAAACATCTCCTTCGGGACTTCGTGCTCCTCATTCTTAAATTCCACCAGCCGCTCCAGCAGCCGGTTGGCAACCATAAAATCCGTCAGATCCTGGTTGATGCAGAGCGAACCGATAATTTTCCCATCGTTGTCTCTGATAAAAATGGTGGAGGAACGCAGTACACGCCCGTCAGGCATAACGTTTTTATAATTGATGCTGTCTTTTGCCTCATCCCCGTACTCTCTCAGCAATTGAATCAGGTAATTCGTCGCCGGTCCCCCAATCTTTCTGTGGGTAATGCTTCCTTCTATTCCCACGATTGAGCTTTCCACATGGCTTAAATCGTGCAGAATGACCTCATACCTGTCGCCGAGCATCTGATGGATGCTCCTTAACATTTTTTGAATTACCTGAAGATTTTCATGCATCATTAACTCGACCTTTTCCTTATTTTTTTTCTTCCAGAAACATCTTTAATCCCTTTTCCAGCCGGTTTAAGCCTTCTTCCAGAATTTCATGGCTGGTGGCAAAACAGATTCTCATGCAGCCCTCGGATCCCGGGCCAAAGAACGCGTCCCCTCCCGGAACCAGTGCAAGGCCGGCGTGTTCGATCAGATAATCGGTAAACTGAGAGGAAGGCACACCCAGACCGCTGATATCCACATACAGAAGATACGTGGCCTGCGGTTTATGGCAGCGGATCACCGGCATGCGGTTAATTCTCTCCACCGCGTAATCCCGGTTCTTTACCAGATGGCCGATAAATTCATCTACCCAGTAGTAACACTCCTTTAAGCACGCAATTCCCGCGATCTGGGAGACAGAAGCGATACCGCCCGCCGTAGTCATCACCGCGGACTTATCCACAAGGCGGTCAAACACCGCTTTGTCCGTACAGTAGATCATTCCCGCCCGAAGTCCCGCGATGCCAAAACTCTTGGAGAAGCCGAAGACGCTCATGACACGTCCCGTCCGTTCCTCTCCGAGAGAGAGAATGCTTAAAAACTGATTCTCCGGATACACGATATCGGACCAGATCTCATCATTCATGATATACAGACCGTATTTCTCGCAGAGGCTCATGATGTGTTCCAAATCCTCCTGACGGTACAGAACACCGTATGGATTGTGGGGATTGCACAGCCCAATCATCTTCGTCTTTGGCGTTATATAGTTTTCCAGCTCGCTCAAGTCAATATAACCGTCTTTCAGCTTCGCCGGGAACAGAACCGGCACGCCGCCGGCAGCGAGGCAGGACTCCTTAAATAAGTAATCCACCGGGTCAAACACGATCATCTCATCGCCTGGTTTTAAAAACGTCTCAGCGATAATATACATCCCTCTGGCTGCACTGTCAATCGGAAGGATACAATCCTCACTGATTTTCTCGTGTTTCCGCTCCCACAGCGCTCTGGAGGCCGCCTCCATAAACTCCGGATAGCCCATCTTCGGCGTATAGGAAAAGTAGCCGTTGTCGACGTAATCGCGAAGCGCCTTCCGGATCTCCGGCGCCACCGGATAGTCAGGATCAGCGGCCGTCAAAGGGATGGTTCCCTCCGGCACCTCCGCCCAGCGGTAATTGTAAGCCCATTTTTTCAGCACATCCAGTTTTATATTATTTCCATCGAATAAAGCCATGGTCCTCTCCTCTTCTATTCCTTATAAGCGATCGCTTCAATTTCGCACAGCACGTTCTTCGGCAGTGTCTTTACCGCGACACAGGAACGCGCCGGACTGCTGACAAAATACGTCTCGTAAATCTGGTTAAACACAGGGAAGTCTGCCATGTCCGCGAGGAAGCAGGTGGTTTTGATCACGCGCTCCATGCTGCTTCCGGCCGCTTCCAGCACCGCCGCCACATTCTTGCAGGACTGGGCCGCCTGTGTCTCGATGGTGGTTCCTTCTGTTTCGCCGGTCGCCGGATTGACTGGTATCTGTCCGCTGGAAAATACCAGATTTTCAAATACCATTCCCTGTGAATACGGTCCTATCGCCTTCGGTGCGTTTTCTGTTACGATCTTGTTCATTGTTCCATCCTCCAAATAGTTGTAGTTTTATTCCATATCCAGATGACAGGCTACCAGCGTGCCATCGGCCATCTTCTTTAAATCCGGTTTCTTTTCCCTGCAGATATCCATGCAGTAGCTGCACCTCGTATGGAACGGGCAGCCGCTGGGCGGATTCACCGGACTGGGAATATCGCCCTGTAAGATAATCCGGTTCTTGCTGCCGTGCCCCTTTACGCTGGATACTGCTGATAAAAGCGCCTTTGTATAGGGATGCCTCTGGTTCCCATAGATCGCCTCTTTGGTTCCAACCTCCACGATATTCCCCAGATACATGACCATGACTCGGTCGCAGAAATGCTTGATGATCCGCAGATCATGGGAGATAAAGAGGTAGGTCAGCTGGTACTCTTTTTTGATGTCCTGCATCAGATTAATTACCTGGGCCTGGATCGATACATCCAGGGCGCTGACAGGCTCATCACAGACCACGAACTCCGGATGAAGGGCGATCGCTCTCGCAATGCCCACACGCTGGCGCTGGCCGCCGGAAAATTCGTGGGGATAGCGAAGGATATGCTCGGGACGCAGCCCCACGCACTCGATCAGCTTTTCCACTTCCCGGTAGATATCTTCCTTACTCATCTCTGGATGGTGAATCCAGAACGGCTCTGCCAGGATTTGAAATACCGTCTTTCTCGGATCCAGCGACGCATAAGGATCCTGGAAAATGATCTGCATTTCCTTTCTTAAGGAGCGCATTTCTTTTCCCTTCATCTTACCAATGTCTTTTCCTTTGTACAGAACGGTTCCTTCTGTACAGTCAAGGAGCTTTAAAACCATGCGTCCCGTGGTGGATTTTCCGCAGCCGGATTCCCCTACCACCCCCAGGGTCTCGCCCTTGTAAATATCAAAACTGATATCATCCACGGCTTTCACGACCTTGCTTCTGTCACTGGTAGGAAAGTATTTTTTTATATTTTTTGCCTGAATCAGGATTTCACTCATGTTCATACCTCCTGCATCTGACTTCTCGTTGGCCTTCCAGCCGTGTCAACTGGCTGTGGTTCTTTCCGCACTCCTCCGTATAATATCGGCAGCGCGGACCGAAACGGCAGCCTGACGGCATATCATAGAGACTGGGAACCAGTCCCTCCAGGGTCTGGAGCCTGTCCACCTCCTGATCGATGTCGGGGATGGAGGCCATGAGCCCCTCCGTGTAAGGATGCATGGGGTTGTCAAAAAGCTGGCGTGTCTCCGCCTTTTCCACAATCTCCCCCGCATACATGACGACCACCTCGTCGGCCATCTCCGAGATCACGCCCAGGTCATGGGTAATAAAGATGATGGCCATGCCCAGCTTGTCCTTCAGTTCATTTAACAGTTCCAGGATCTGCGCCTGTATGGTCACATCGAGAGCCGTGGTCGGTTCATCGGCGATCAGCAGCTCGGGGTTACAGGACAGCGCCATGGCAATCATCACCCTCTGTCTCATTCCGCCCGACAGCTGGTGGGGATACTCATCCACCCGCTTTTCCGCCTCCGGGATCTCCACCAGCTTCAGCAGTTCAACTGCCCTCTGGCGGGCCGCATTCTTATCCATACCGAGATGCAGCATCAACGCCTCCTCGATCTGGTAGCCGACGGTAAACACGGGATTTAAAGAGGTCATGGGTTCCTGGAAGATCATGGAGATCTTATTTCCGCGGATCTTCCTCTTCTCCTTTTCCGAAAGCTTGCTTAAGTCCTCCCCGTGAAACAGGATTTCCCCGCCTTCATGCCTTCCCGTCACCGGGTCCACCAGCCCCATGATCGATAAGCTGGTCACGCTCTTGCCGCATCCGGACTCGCCCACGATGCCCAGCACCTTCCCCTTGTCCAGGGAAAAGGATACACCGTCCACCGCCTTTGCGCAGCCCGCATCCGTATAAAAATATGTTTTTAAGTCTTTTACTTCCAATAAGCTCATTAACGGTCTCCTTTCCTATTCAATATGAATCTCATGCGGCGTATGGGAAAGGTTTTCCACTCCGCTTTCCGTCACCAGTACGTCATCCTCCGTGCGGACGCCGCAGACTCCCGGGAAATAGAGGCCCGGCTCTATGGTAAATATCATATTCGGCCTCAATACCGTATCCTTTCCAATCTGGACTCTCGGACATTCGTGGATCTGAAGGCCGATTCCATGCCCCAATCCGCGAAGCGCGTAATCGTCCAGCCCCTCTCTGATAAATACATCCCTGTGAGCCGCCTCCACCTCGCTGGAGTGCACACCCGGCCGCACCGCTTCCACGGCCCGTTTTCCGGATTCCAGGACCAGATTAAAAATCCTCCTGTTTTCCTGTGAAATATCTCCGAAAAGCAGCGTCCTCGTCATATCGGAGCAGTAACCGTCGTACATGACGCCGAAGTCAACCACCACCATATCACCGTTTTCGATGACCTTGTTCGTCGGAAATCCGTGAGCCATAGCTCCTCGCGCCCCCGATGCGACAATGGTTCCAAAGCTCATGGCCTCGGCGCCCTCTCTATTTACCAGGTAATGAAGTTCATCCGCTAAATCCTTTTCCGTCATACCGATTTTAAGTCTCGGAATCAGCCGGTCAAAGCCTGCCTCGGCGCGCCGGATGGCCTCCCTGGTGGCTTCTATTTCCCATTCGTCCTTCACCATGCGCAGCTCCAGGAAGTACTCATCCTCCAGTACGGTCCTGTGGTCTCCCAAGTGCTCCTTTAAGGAAAAATACTCTCCGGCGGTCATGCCGCTTTCCATGACGGAAGAAGTGATTCCAAGCCGCTTCATGGTGTCCGCCACCAGTCCCAGCCGGTCCTGGCTGTGCTCCACGATCTCGCAGTCCACAGTCTGCTCCTTCGCCTGGGTCGTATACCGTTTGTCCGTTATGAGAACGACGTGGTCACGCGTGACGAGAAGGTAACCGCTGCTCCCTGTAAATCCGCAGAAATATCTGCGGTTTTCATACGAAGTGATCAGCGCTCCCGTAAGGCCGTGATCCTCGATGTAAGCTCTGAGGCCCGACAGCCTCTTTTCATATTGTATCTTCTTCATCTAAACTCCCGTCCCGCGGTTACTTCTTCTGTCTTGCGTCAAACGCGTCTCTTAAGCCGTCACCGATAAAGTTGATGCTCAGCACTGCCAGGAAAATGCAGACTCCCGGCGGCACCCACTGCCACGGGCGCAGCGTCAGCGTGGATAAGTTGTTGGCGCTCATCAGCATGTTCCCCCAGCTGGCCGTCGGCATCTGAACACCGACACCCAGATAGCTCAAGGAAGCTTCTGTCAGGATCGCCCTCGCCATCTGAAGGGTGGCTTCCACGATAATCGGGGCCATGATATTCGGAATAATATGATGGAAAATAGTGCGTCCATCCGTCGCCCCCAGTGAGATGGAGGCCTGCACATACTCCAGCTCCCGGACCCTTAAAATCTCGCCTCTGACGAACCTCGCCGTTCCGGTCCAGTTACAGAGGCCGATGATAATCATAATATTATAAATGCTGGGCTTTAAGATGGTTGCGATAATGATGACCAGGAAAAGCACCGGAAAGCAGTAGACCACATCGACCACACGCATAATAAAGGTATCCACCCACCCGCCGAAATAACCGGCCAGCGCGCCTAATAAAATACCGATACCGGTGGAAATGCCGACTGCCACCACGCCAACGCTCATGGACACTCTGGCCGCGTAGATCACCCGGCTGAACGTATCGCGTCCCAGGCTGTCCGTCCCCAGAAACGTGCCGCTCTTCGCAGGAGAGCTGTTCTTTAAAATGAGGCCGTTTGCATCGGTTAAAGACACATACGGATCATTCTGTACGATGAGGGGCGCCAGTATGGCCGCGGCAATCATCAGAAGAATGATGACGCTTCCGATCAGAGCCAGTTTATTTTTGCTGAACCGCTTCCACGCATCCGTCTTGAAGAGATTAGTCCGTTTTTTATATGTAATTTTTTTCTCCATGGAAGCCTCCTTAGTATCGTATTCTCGGGTCTACGAAGGAATATAGAATATCCGCAACGAGATTGCCCACGAGAACCAGAATCGCCGTAAACAGAGTCAGACCCATAAGCACTGCGTAGTCTCTGTTTGCGATGGCGTCAACGCCCAGAAGCCCCATACCCGGCCAGCTGAACACTTTTTCCGTGATATAGGCGCCGCCGAATAAATTCGGGATGGATAAACCGAAGATGGTGATAACGGGAATCAGGGAATTCTTCAGCGCGTGGCGGTAGATGACCACCTTCTCCGAGAGCCCTTTGGCCCTGGCCGTACGGATATAATCCTGGTTCAGCGTTTCCACCATGCTCGACCGGGTAAAGCGCATGACCGTGGCCAGATTGGCCAGGGACATCACAAGGGCAGGCATGACAAGGTACTTCATCTTATTCAGGAACAGAGCCATCCCGGTCCCCTTAAAGGTGGTATCGCCAAAGCCCGATGTCGGAAACCATTTCAGCTTGATGGCGAAGATGTAGATCAGGCCCATGCCGAAGAAGAAGCTGGGAATCGAAATACCGATAAAGGAGAAGATGGTAAGGCCGTAATCTCCTGCCGAGTATTTGTGGGTCGCAGAGTATACGCCCAGCGGAATTCCCACCACAAAGCTGATGACAAACGCCGTTACCGTAAGCAGCAGCGTAGCGGGAAGGCGCTCTAAAATCATGGCCAGAACCTGCTGTCCTGAGTTGGTGCTGTAGCCGAAATTGCCCTGCAGCAGCTCCCTCAGCCAGTTGACGTACTGAATGATAATCGGCTTATTTAAGCCCATGGCTTCCTTGGCCCTTAAGATGGACTCCGCAGAAGTACGCGGATTGATCATATTGGCCAGGGGGCCGCCCGGCGCCAGTTTCATGATGAAATAGGTCAGTATCGTAATGCCGAACACCACGGGAATTGACTGTATTAACCGTTTTCTTATGTATTTTCCCATCGATAACCTCCTGATCTTATTGGTGATTCAAAGCTTTCACCTGTGGAATAAACAAATCAGAGCTGACCTCCAAAAACTCCAGCTGCCCCTTGATATGAGCCTTATAATACTCGTACCGCCCCAGTGTCAGCCCGTCGCATTCCGCATCCGTCTCGGAAAAATCAAGGGCTACCCGCTTCGGATTCAGCTTTTTCAGCAGTCCGGAAACCGTGCTGTCGTAGTCCTGATAGCGGATCACCTCGTCGAACAGGCCGGATTCCTCTACGTCCTGAGCGTCTATGGCAGACGCCACTCCGTAGCGTTTTCCTTCCTTTGTAAAGAAGAACGCTCCGGAACCCACAGTATCGACTCCGGGAATGAACCGGGTCATCTTATCGCTTCCCTCGCTGGTAATGATCAAAAATAAGTCTATGTCCAGTTCTTTCAGTTTCTCAGTCACGTCGTGGATCACACGATTATGAAATTCAAAGTTCTTCATATTTTCCTCCATACTATGTAATAGCAGGCCGCTCTTTTGCGGCTCACAAACAGTTTTTCTCAATTAAGCGGTCCAACACCCTGCATCCGAAGAGATAGGATTCCGTGGATATGCTCTCGTCATTTCCGTGAACCTTCGGAAGCACTACGTCGAAGGAATCGTCCATTAACAGGGGAGAGCATCCATAAACCATGCTGCCTTCCGAACCGAAGAAGCGGCCATCCGTGCGTCCCAGCGCAAGCATGGGAAGTACCTCGCAGGAGAAGCCCTCCTCCCTGCTGATCGTCCTCAAATCCCCGATCAGGCTTTTTAAGGCGGAATTGTCAAAATTGCTCTCAAATCCCCTCTCAAAGCTCAGGATCTCATACTGCACACCGGTCTTCACATGGCGTTTTACAAACGCCTCGATCTCTTCTTCCCTCGTGCCCGGAAGCACTTTAAATTCCAGAACCACTTCCGCCGCAGCCGGAATCACATTGCTCCGGTCTCCAATCTGGCAATCCCGAAGACCGATGGTATTCTGTCCCGCGTATCCGAAGATATCGGCCGCCACCGGATTGTCACAGGTGCAACCGCCCAAAATCCGGGACATGGTTTCCTGTGTCGCGTGGCTTCCGAAACACAGCTCATCCTCTGCTCCAAAGATCTCTTCCAGTACGGCTGCCAGCTTTAAGATGGCCTGATCGTCACCGGGCGCACTGGCATGGCCGCCGCGGCCCGAGGCCGTAAGCTTTACCCGGCATACAGCCTTTTCTCCCACAGTCAGCATCAGGTAGTCATTTCCGTTAATCCGGAGGGGAAATCCGCCGCCTTCATTGATTACCATGGCATTCTGAAACAGCTCCGGCCTGGCCTCTTTTACGTACTCCATACCGAATTTACTTCCTGCTTCCTCGTCTATGGTGGCCAGGAACCAGACGTCGCGTCTCAGCTTCCTTCCCGACCGCTTCAGGTTCAGAAATGCATTCAGCTCCATGACGGTTAAATGTTTCGTATCCAGAGTTCCCCTTCCGTAGATTCTGCCCTCTTCTTCCACTCCGCCGAAGACCGGCCAGTTCCATTTGTCAGAATCTCCGTCCACCACATCCACGTGAGAAATCAGCACGAGGGGCCCTTCCTCCGGCTGTTTGGCTGGTAAATGGGCGAGGAGGTTTAACCGCTCCGGATCTTTAAAGATCCGTTCTGTCTCGATCCCCTCCTCCTTCAGAATCTGTTCGAGGAAGATGATGGCCTCCTTCTCGGAGGGAGATGCGGTTACCGAGGGAATTGAAATGAGATGAATCAGTGTCTCTTTCACATTTTCCATGAATTAAGCCTCTCTGTATGGGATCTCGATCAACGCTGTCTGGCGTTTGCTGATCAGTCTGCATCCATCATCGGTCAGGATTACGTCGTCCTCGATGATCGCACAGGGAAGTCCATCCGGCTGAAGTACGGTCGGTTCCAGCGCGTATATCTCATTCTTTCTCAAGACGCCCTGGCAGCTTAGCCTGGCTTTATTTGGCCCGAGGGTTGTTCCGCCGTCGTGTACTTCCAGACCTACCTGATGGCCTACGGAGTGTGGGATATTGGGATAACCGCTGTCCAGAATGGACTGTCTTCCGACCGCGTCCACCTCATAGCCCTTCATGCCCGGTTTGATCACCTTCATAACCTCACCGACCGCACGGATTGCCCCGTTTGCGCAGTCAGTAACCTCTTTCGGCGCATGCTCCTCGCCTGGCTTTAAGAAATACATGGTACGCGCGATGTCGGAGGTGTAGCCGTTAAAGCGGATGCTGAAATCGATGACCAGCATATCACCCGGAAGGCAGATATTCTTCGCGTTCGGCTTCCTGTGGGACATACCGCCCTTGACGAGAAGAACCAGCGGATATTCCGGCGGATTTCCAAAGGCGGTGATGACGTTCCGCTTCGCACACTCTTCCATCATAATATCTCCCACATCGATTTCACTGAGTCCAACATGGAGGCGCGCAAAAAGTGCGTCGTAAATATCCGTCGTTAAGCGGCTGCACTCTTCCATGATGGCAATCTCGCTGGGGGTCTTTACCGCGCGGAGTTCTTCCAGCATCCGGTAGCTTCCGGTCTTTAATGCTTTCATGCGTTCCTCCCCCAGGGCTCCGCATACTTTTTTATAGAGTCCCAGTCCAAGGCCGTCGCAGCGGGAATCCTCGGTGGAATCGTTGACCGCGATCCGATTGGGCTTCTTTTCGTCACACACTGCTGCAAATTCCTTCATTACCGTATCCGGTGTCACGGTCTTCACACTAGTAAAGATCCCGGCCGCTTCATATACCGCCGCGTCGGACGCTTCCGCAAACGCCATCTTATCCCCTTCTGCCGTCAGCACGAACAGGACCTCGTTCTTCGTATCGGTATTGAACATCAGTTCCAGTGACGGATCCTGATTCAGTCTGGAATAAAACATCCACATATCGATCTGATTTTCTTTTAACATCTGGACTGCGCGGTCCATCTTTTCAACCGCTACATTTTTTCTGTCTACCATAATGTTCCTCTTCTTTCTTTTCGATTTCATTTTCATTGGTGAATCCGGCCGCAGACCGCCCTGCAGACCGCATTTTCAAGTACCCGGCATCCAAACAGCACCGATTCCCGGTGAATCTTTTCATCTACGCCGTGAACCATGGAAACGGCCTGATCAAAGGTCATGTCCCAGGAAAGGACCGGACTGTAGCCGTATACCTTCGCCTTCATGGGAACCAGAAAACGTCCGTCGCTGGATCCCATGGAAATGAACGGAAGCACTTCCGCCCGTTTCCCGTCTTCTCCCAGCTCCATCTTTGTCGCTTCCTCCAGACATCTGATCAGTCCGCCCTCCGGCTGACTCTCATAGCCCTCGCTGAAGGATAGAATCCGGCATTCGGCATCCCATTTTTCCGCCAGGCGGTCCGTAATCTCTTTCAGATATGCGGTTCCGTAACCAGGCAGAAGGCGCACGTCGCAGATCACCTTTACCTGATTGACGCTTTTTCCCTGAATCATGGTCACGGTTATGGTATTCCGGTTCATGGCCGTCAGAATATTGTTCATGACCGGGGACAGCGCCTCTCTGAAACGATCACTCGCGCGCTCTGCGCCCGGGTCACCGTGGCAATTGCCGTCCGCACATTCGGAAAGCCGTTTTTCGAAGCGCGCTACCGTAGGCAGCTTCCTCTGCTCCAGCTCCAGGGCCCCGATGTCGGCCACCAGCTTCATGGCTCTTACCATCCCGTCTCCGCTTCCGAAGAATGGGCCTTTGGCATTTCTGGCCTCCACGGTAAATTCCACGGTGCCGCATCCCTTCTGGCCCGACTTACATAAGTAAAAAGCCGTGTCTCCCACCAGAATCGGGAAGCCTCCGCCTTCACTGATTACCTCACTGTTTTCGAAGAGTTCCTTTCCCGTGATGGTACGACCGCCTGCGGAGACTGTTTCCTCGAGAAATGCGGATAGTCCGAGCGCGCTGCCGCTCTCCTCGTCACAGGTCACAAGAAGAAAAACATCCCGTTTCCTTTGCTCTCCATTTTCCGCCAGCGCCAGAAGGGCAGCCAGTTCCATGACTGTCAGCTGCTTCGTGTCCACGGTGCCGCGCCCATAGATGAAGCCGTCCTCCTCCACCGCAGCAAAGGGAGGATGCTTCCACTGGGATTCCTTTGCCAGGACCACGTCAATATGGCTCAGGAGAATCAGCGGCCGTTCGGCCGGCGCCAAGTCTCCTGCACCTTCATCAGACGCATCTTTATCGGCCACATCTTCATGGGCCGGCAGGCAGGCCAGGAGATTGCCCCTGCCGGGAGCGCTCTCGTAAATCGTCGAATCGATCCCTTCCTGTTCAAGAATCTTTTGAATATAATCAAGCGCCTTTTTTTCATTTCCCGGTGGATTGGTGGTATCAATCCTGACCAGGTCCTTTAAAACTTCTGTATAATCGTATTTCATTTGGCTCTCCATTGGTGAAATGGCCCAAAACAATGTGCTTTGGGCCATTTACCTCATTCATTTATTCTCGCGAAGGCAACGAGCCAGGTGGGCATGCTGGCATGTCCATTTGACGACTGCCCGCGGGGGCAAACACCCCGCAGCTTGCGGCGGGGTGTTTGATTTACTGAGCAACGCTCCATTTTTCAATCTGGAATGTAATTCCGCGGAAGTCTGCTGCGAAGTTCTGCACCTTCTCACTGACTCCTGCAAGGCTCTTTTTACCATATAACGGAATCCACGGAACATCTTCGGAAATCAGCTTGCCGATCTCATGGTAGCAGGCCGCTCTCTCCTCCGGTTTTGTAGAGTAAAGCTGCTTCTCAAATAATTCATCCACCTTGGAGTTGCTGTATGTAACGAAATTCCAGGTACCCGGTGCATCTGCGGTGGTTAAGTACATTCTGTACTCGTCCGGATCGGCCTCCATGCCGAAGCCTAAGGTGTAGCAGGCAAAATCGTCCGCCGTTACACGGCGCGGGCTGCCGTTGTCATCGGATGGGAACAGCTTCGTGTAAGCCAGTGTGGAGAAATCCTGCTCGATGATCTCCATCTCCACACCGATCTCCTTCCACTGCTGCTGGATCAGCTGAGCTACGGAATTGCCGTCTGTACTTGTTACGAGGTCATAGGTAAGATGAAGCGTCTTGCCGTTCTTCTCGTAGAATCCGGTCGATGCATTCATAGTATATCCAGCCTCTTCCAGAAGAGATTTTGACTTCGCCGGATCGTACGGATACTTCGTTACATCGTCACTGTAGGTCCAGTGGTTGCTCGGGAAAATGCTGTCCTGCACGTAACCGGTCTCTCCATAAATCGTCGCTACAATCTTATCTTTGTCAATACCGTAAGCCAGTGCCTGGCGTACCTTTAAATCACTTAAGTCTTCATTTAACTGGTTTAAGCCGATATAGTAAACGCTTAACATATCGTACGCTTCCACTCTGACGCCGCCCATGGCCTCTACGGTCTCAATCTCGGAAGCGCTCAAGCCATACAGAACGTCCAGCTCGCCATTGATTAAGGAAGCGGTCAGTGTTGTCTCGTCGCCGAACTTCACATAGACGCGGTCAATGCCAGGCTTTGTGCCGAAGTAATCTTCGTTCTTCTCCAGTTCGATGTACTGGCCCGACTTCCACTCAACGAATTTGTACTTGCCGGTTCCAATGGGATGACGGTTAAAATCGTCGGTATCCCATGTGCCTGGATCCACATTCTCCAGAATGTGCTTCGGAAGAATACAGGTATACATGTTGCCGATAAACGCGGCATTCGCCTCTTCCAGTTCCACAACAACCGTCTTGTCATCCGGTGTGGTAATGCCGGATACGCTGTCTGCGCTGCCTTCCTGGTACGCTTTGGCTCCGACGATGGAGACGATACGGCTGTCCGCGCCGCCCTTGTAGGTCGGTGCCGCAAGAGATGTTAATGTAAATGCGACGTCGGCGGAGGTAAACGGTTCTCCGTCATGCCACTTTACGCCTTTTCTTAAATGGAAGGTATACGTCCTGCCGTCGTCCGATACATCCCATCCTTCTGCCAAATCCCCCACGTAGTTCAGTTCTTCGTCCGGAATAACCAGATAGTTAAAGATCATACATTGAACATTGCTGTCCGGTGTTCTCGGCTGAATCGTCGGGTTCAAGTTGGCTACCTCAGAGGTCTGGCCAATCTGTACTACGGTTTCCTCCCCCGTATTTCCCGCTTCCGATCCAGCTTCAGCCTGAACGTTCCCGCCGCCGCTCGTTTCTGTCGTGCCGCCGCTCCCACCACATGCGGTTGTAAGAGCCATCGCGGACAGTAATATTGCTGCAAGTACACTTCTACGTTTTCTCATAACGAGTCCTCCTATGCCTTTCGCTTTAGTTCGCTAAAGCAAATATTTACAAAAAATGCAGAAAATGAACTCCATTTTCTGCCTCTTTGCATTTGTTGGGATTAGTATAACAATAATGTCGTTTCTTGTCAATCCATTAATTTTAAGTATTCAAATTTTTTAGTAAATAAACTTTTTTAGTAAATTATCTGGAATTTTTTTAGCCTCTCTCTTTCAAAATTTAAGGGAGCATCACCTTTTACCGGCCAGATACTCTTCCAGGTACTTCACGATTTCCCCGGCGGACTCCTCATAATTCATGAGATAATGGCCGTCCAGCTTCATGGAAATATGTCTCATATTTTCTCTGTTTCCGCTTCTCTTAACCAGCTGCTCACTCATCGCCCGGCTCGGCCAGTACCTGTCGTTTTCCTCAGAAATCAGAAGTATTTTCCCGGTATATCCGTCAACGCGGATGAGCGCGTCTTCATTCCCGTTTTTCTCTATCGACGCTACATAACACGTACAGTAATTTCCATCCATAATCTCCTTTACAATCTCCCGGTCAAAATAGAATTTGATATAGGGCAGTTCTTTTCCCTGAAAGGACCAGAAGGACTTCCTGTTTGTAAAGCTCTCCAGGGTGAATTCCGCGGGCAGTCCCTGAAACGCATAACAGGAAGGGACCAGCGCGATTGTCACTGCTGATCGCATATAGTTTGTCAGCAGCAGCGCGGCTTCCCCTCCCTTCGACTGGCCGATTACGATCACCTCCCTGTCGCCGATGCCGTACTCCTGTTTTACGGCGGATACCGCATTAACAAAGTATTCCATCGGCAGGCACTCAAGACTCTCCGGAAGATCACCGGCGCCGAAGTACGCCAGCAGCAGAACCTGAAAATCTTTCTTTAATCGTTCTAAAAAATCTTTGTTCAAAGGCGCCGGAAGTCCCGGCCTGCTGCCGCCTATGATTACCACCAGCGGTTTTCCTTCATTCTTATAAAAATCTCCGTAAAGTTCCTTTGTGCGATATTCCTGTATCATGATTTCCTCCTTATGCTTTCCTCTCAGTGTGGTGCTCGTTAATGTGCTTCCCATGTTAATGTGCTTCCCATGTTAGTGTGGCGCGCTGTCAATGTAACGCTATGTTAATATGATTTACTGTAAACTTACTTAACATAATAAAAAAAAGAAATGCTGTCAGCGACAGCCTATTCTTCTTTTAATCTCTTATCCATAATTTCTTCAAACGCAGTCAGGAACTGAATCATCTCTCCGCAGAACGGCTCCGGCATCTCCTGAATCAGCCGGAGGGATTCTTCATCCGAGCGGGTGTGGATCTCCCTGTGGGCAATATAATTCTTCTGCCCTTCCTCCGTCAGGTTTAAGACCACCTCCGTGTCCGAATAGTGGGATACCGCCTTCTCCACGACGCCTTTATCCACCAGTTTATAGATCATCTGCGAAGCGGCGGCTTTCGTAACTCCCAGCGCAGAGGCCAGAGCAGTAATATTAATTCCCGGATTGTCTCCCACGGCCGCAATCGTGTGAATCTCTGATCGGGTCAGCAGCATCTTTGTGCCATACGTGCGTTTTCTGTTCTCCCACTGATTGTATTTATGAATAATACGTTCCATAAGTACCGTCATCTGCGAATAATCGTTCATGTAGCTGCCTCCGAATTTGTTAAGTATCTTTACAGTATAGCAACTATATCCCTTTTTCCAGCTTCTGTCAAGCCCATTTTAACAATGCCGCTTTTATCTCTGCCTTTAAAATACTTCTTTCACGTGTTCCACCAGTTCCGCCTCCGTATTCGACTCCACAAAATGCAGAATCTCCTCCTCCATGCTGTCGGCCTGGGCGTGGTTTGCAGCAATCGAGGCCACTCCGATGACGATTATCTGGTGAATATCCTGTTCATCGGTCTCTGCTGCGGATACATTATATTTATTGCGAAGCTTTGCAGTCAGACTCTTCACCACCATCCGCTTTTCCTTTAAAGAATGGACCCACGGGGCGTGAAGTCTGATTGTCAACGATAAAATTCTCATTTCTCTGTCACCCCTCTTTTGATGATGCCAGACTGACGGCATATTTGATAAGCTGTTCCATGCTGTATCGCTTCTCGCGGGGGACATCCTGGAAATTGATCGGAAGTACCGGAATTGTCTCCCCGGTTATCAGATAGTTTAAGTCAATGTCCATGGTTTCATTCAACAGGGCCAGTTTTTCCAGGGCAATGCTGCTCTCTCCCCTCTCGATTTTTCCATAGAATGCTTTCGTAATACCGAGACATTCCGCCATCTTATCCTGAGTCCAGTTCTTTTCCAACCTGATCTGCCTTAAGCGGTTCCCCATTTCACGCAGCAGTTCTTCTTTGTTTCGTCCGCCCTTTGATGCACGTCCCGGGCCCTTCTCCCCGGCCGGCTCTGATGGAAATTTCCGTACTCGCGGCTGATTTTTACTTCTGTTATCATTCATGTAAAATAAATCCTTCCTGATGTAAAATACTTCTTTTATTATTTTACATGAAATAATCAGTATTTGGAACGCACGCTCAGTAGTCCTTAAACTCCATATATGGTATTTTTTTCCATTTGCCGTCGTGTTCACAGCTGACGAACCGCCTCCGCGCCCAGTCTGTACTGCCGGTTCGTTCTCTGCGAATCATCCCTGTACTAAGAATCCTTTTTCACTGATAAAAAAAGCAGGAAAGATAACGCGGATCCCGTTATCCTTCCTGCTCTGCTGTTATTCCCGCAAGCCGGAAATATGTTTCCCGGACTAATCACCGAACCTTCCGGAAGATTTCCATGCTTCGCTCTAAAATCCCCTTCATCTGCGCAATGACCATACCGTAATTCGTAAAGGGAACGCCCGCGTCCCCCGCGCACTGCATGCGGTATCTGATTTCTCTCTCATTAAGCATACAGCCGCCGCAGTGGATCACCAGGCGGTAACCGGATAAGTCCTCAGGAAAGCTTCGCCCCGAGGACGTTTCGATGATGACATTCTTCCCCGTGTATTTCTTAATCCAGGCCGGAATCTTCACCGTGCCGATATCATTGCACTGCCGGTGGTGGGTACACCCCTCGGATATGAGAATCCGGTCCCCGTCCTGCAGCTGGTTCACGGCCTTCACTCCGCTTGCCGCCGCATCCAGGAATCCTTTATATCTTGCCATCAGAACGGAAAAGGAGGTGAGCAGTACATGGTCCGGTACCACCTCGGCCACCTCGGAAAATGCCTGGCTGTCCGTGATCACCAGATCCGGATCGCGGCCCAGCTTCTTAAGCGCTGCTTGAAGCTGCGTGTCGCGCACCACCACGGACATGGCCCCTGCCTCCAGAATATCCCGGATGGCCTGCTGCTGCGGCAGGATCAGCCGTCCCTTCGGTGCAGCCTTATCGATGGGGACCACCAGCACCACAAGATCGAGAGGTTTTAAGAAATCTCCCACCAGACGGCAGCCATTTTCCTTCTCTTTTATGAGACCGGCAATCCTCTCCTTTAACTCCTTAATATGGCAGTTCGTCTCGGCACTGACGAAAACAGATTTTTCGTCCGCTGTCTGCTCTTCTGTTTTATACTCTTTTTTGTCCAGCAGATCCCATTTATTATAAGCGATCAGATATGGAAGCTGTTTCTCTTTAAATAGTGAAAGCATCTCCTCATCGGCCTTCGTCTTTCCCAAAACCGAATCGACCACCAGCACGGCACAGTCCGCCCTGTTTAAAATCTCCCGGGTCTTTTTCACGCGCAGCTCTCCGAGAGCGCCTTCATCGTCAAAGCCCGGGGTATCAATGATCACCACAGGGCCCATGGGAAGCAGCTCCATGGATTTATAGACCGGGTCCGTCGTCGTTCCCTTGATATCAGATACCACGGACAGTTCCTGGCCCGTGACCGCGTTTACTATGCTGGATTTTCCCGCATTGCGGCGGCCAAAGAAGCCGATGTGTATGCGCTCGCCGCCCGGCGTATCACCTAGTCCCATATTTCTTCACCCCACAGTCCTCTGAGTTGTCTTTTGTATGAACCATACTATCTCAGAACCGGAAATCCCGGATTCCCTGTTCGATCTTTTCCAAATGATCCTTACAGATATCCCGCACCTTGTCTTTTGGAATATTGGCCAGCTCTGCCTCGATTAACTTCTCTCCGATGGCTTTCGTGTCCTCGGAGGCGTAATCCATCAAAAATTCCTTTAGCGTCATAAGCGCATTGGGATGGCAGCAGTTCTGAATCTGGCCGCTCTTACAGAGGCTCATGAAACGGTCGCCGGTCCTGCCTTCCCGATAGCACGCGGTACAGAAGGACGGAATATACCCCATCTCCATCAGCCAGCGCACCACCTCGTCGAGGCTTCTCTGGTCGGAAACGTCAAACTGCTCTGTATCGGTCGGCCGGATCTCCTCCTGATAACCGCCTACGCTCGTTCTGGAAGCGCCGCTGATCTGGGACACACCGAGGCGGATCACCTTTTCCCTCACCTGCTGGCTCTCCCTTGTGGATATGATCATTCCCGTATATGGCACAGCAAGACGGATCAATGCGCAGAGCTTTGCAAAGATGTCGTCGCTGATGCTGTTGTCAAATGCGCTTGGATCGATATCGTCGGCATGCTTGATACGCGGAACGCTGATTGTGTGAGGGCCCACACCGTGAACCGCCTCTAAATGCTCGGCATGCATTAAAAGACCTGCAAACTCATATTTGTAGAGCTCCAGTCCGAAGAGTACGCCAAGTCCCACATCATCGATTCCGCCGTCCATGGCCCGGTCCATAGCCTCAGTATGGTAGGCGTAATCGTGCTTCGGTCCCGTCGGATGAAGCTTCTCATAGCTCTCCTTGTGATACGTCTCCTGGAACAGAATGTAGGTTCCGATTCCCGCGTCCTTTAACTTCCTGTAGTTCTCGACCGTGGTAGCCGCAATATTTACATTCACACGGCGGATAGCTCCGTTCTTATGCTTAATGGAATAGATCGTATCGATACATTCCAATATGTATTCGATGGGATTCCTCACCGGGTCCTCTCCCGCCTCGATAGCCAGACGTTTGTGGCCCATATCCTGAAGGGCGATTACTTCCTTTGCCACTTCCTCCTGCGTCAGCTTCTTGCGGGCGATGTGCTTGTTCTTGCCGTGGTACGGACAGTACGTACAGCCGTTGATACAGTAGTTGGATAAGTAGAGAGGCGCGAACATGACGATACGGTTTCCATAGAATTTCTTCTTAATCTCTTCCGCCAGGTTATACATCTCTAAAATCTTGTCCGGCATCTCGCAGGCCAGCAGCACGGATGCCTCCCTGTGGCTGAGTCCCTTCAGCTGCCTTGCCTTTTCGATGATCGAGTCGATCAACTCCACGTTTTCTTTGTTTTTTTCCGCATAGTCGAGTGTCTCCTGGATCTCCTCGTGTGAAATAAATTCCTCTGCTTTTAACGATTCTGGATTATACATGATTCCTTCCTTTCTTCCGGGTCAGCAAATGCTTCTCCGTCAGTCATTCATTTTTATATTACTAGACTGTCGCCCCGCGAGACGGCAATCCCATAACCGATTTTACTTAAGGATTCCCTTAAGAGTTCCAGGCTCTCCGCGGCCTCGGAGCCGGAGGACAGCTTGTTGTCATACAGCATATACTTCTTTCGGACGCCTGCCGGGGACAGATTCGGCATGACCACATTTGCGCCGCTTAAGATTCCCGCCTCTCTGCCGCCTTCCGTCACGGTTCCGAGTGCCGTGGTAGCAGGAAGCAGCACCTTCGGCATCATCAGACGGATAACCGACAGCAGATACAGTGTCAATTCGGCTGTCCCATTTTCCATATCACAAAAGGGAGTGTCCTTATGAGAGAGAAACGGTCCGATCCCGATCATATGAGGACCGAATTCCTTCATGAAGCGCAGATCCTTTACGATCATGGACGCGGTCTGGTATGGTGACCCAACCATAAAGCCGCAGCCAGTCTGATAACCGATTTCCTTCAGATCCCTCAGCGCTGCCATCCGCTTATCGAAGCTCATCGACTCCGGATGAAGCCTTCCGTAATGACACGGATCGGCCGTCTCATGGCGGAGTAAGTAACGGTCTGCCCCCGCATCATGGAGGCGTCTATAACTGTCATGACTTCGCTCCCCTGCCGACAGGGTGATGGCGCAGTCCGGACACAACCCTCGGATTGACGCCACAATGGTGCAAAGCCGTTCATCCGTAAAATAGGGATCTTCTCCGCCCTGAAGCACAAAAGTGCGGAATCCCAGGCCGTAGCCAGCCTCACAGCACGACAGAATCTCCTCCTCTGTCAGCCGGTACCGCTCTGCCTCCCGGTTGCTTCTCCTGATTCCACAGTAGTAACAGTCATTTTTACAGTAATTCGTAAATTCAATCAGTCCTCGGATATAGACGAAGCGTCCGTAGATCCGTTCGCACAGTGCTCTGGCCTCGTTTCTCAAAAACAGGGCTGTCTCTTCATTCCGTTCCGTAATCAGCGTATACAGCGCGTCATCCGGCAGATCGTGATTCTCCGCCAGCCGCACGGCTAAGTCCATGACCTTTTTTGCAGCGTCGCTCATGATTTCACTCCCGAGTAGGCGGTCTTCGAGCTGACGCCCTTCAATTTTCCCACCTTGCCGGAAAGAGCCGATATAATACTCTGGGGAGCGTCCACCGCAATGCTGATAATGCTGATCTTCTTCTCATGATAGGGAATCCCCATACGGCCAATGATATACTGGCGGTATTCATGAAGAATTTCGTTGAGTTCCTCTACGGATTCCTCTGCTTCCACAACGATTCCCACCACCGCGATCCTTGTTTCCATCGTTACACCTCCAGATTGTTTTGACCTCATGTCAGTGGGGGATATCTGCCCGCCACTGACGCTAAGTTTGTTTTTGCGATTCATCTCCCACCTGTAGAGGCTGGGAGAATTCTCATTGATTTTGTTAAAGCAAAAATGCCGCACCCCAAAAGGTACGGCAAGAAAAGAATGCGATCTGCATTCCATGTTATATTTCCTATCTCGAGCCGAACCTTTCGCCTCAAAACATGTTTTTGGCGTCAGGATACAGTAATAGCATATCACGAGCTGTAAATATTTTCAATTGTTTTCTGCCTTTTACAGACAGATCCAAACAACTTATGCGCCAATTATCCCGCCGTCTGAACTGTTACAACTTATGAACACAACACCTTTCTTTCCACTTTTTGCAATCTTTGTTCTACATTGTCCTGTCGTTTCATCAGAATTTCGACAATCTCATTGTTATATCGCACAACTGAGACATATTGACGTAACTCTTGCAGGTCTTTGTTGGTTGAATCAATCCTTCGGTTGAGTCTCTGCTCCGTTGAATCCAACTCATCCAACACCAAATTGGTTTCATGCCTTAAGTCTGCTTTTGTCGCAAAGGCTTTCAAATCGTCTTTTGTTGCAAAGGCCTTCAAATCGTCTTTTGTCGCAAAACTTTCCATTTTTAATAGGATCTGATCAATTTTTTCTGTATCTGTCATATATACCTCCATACAAGTAAATTGAACCATACTTTTTACAATCCAATTATTAACTGTTAGTGACGTGTTTCTTATGTATATAATACCATATACAGGCGTATAAAGTCTATAATATTTTAAAAAATATCACGGTTTCAATTCGTATTTACCGGCGCAGAATTGGATTTGGAGGCTGAAAGATACGCTCGGGAGAGACCTGGAGTGAAGACGGGAAAGAGGAGGGACACAGAGCCTCTCCCCCACTACAACTATAAATTTTATAGCTAAAGATACCAGCCGGCAGAAAAAGAAATTAAGGCTTACATCTCCCGCACGGCTCATAGCCCTGCGCGATCGCTTCATCCCGGCTGCCGGTGAAGCTCTGCTTGTTTGATTCATTCATCTGTGAAACACTGGAACAGGAAGGATAGTGAAATTTGTGAGTATTGGTATTGAAAATATAAGTGGTCTCGGTACTGGATTTACTTTCGTTTTTACTTTCTGCGCTGCTCTCAGCTTTTTTTCCGGCTGTGCTGCCGTCCTCGGACGCTGCGGTCTCCTGTGGTGCACTCTCTGATCGCTGACTGCTGCCGGTAGCGTAGTCTATGGTGACTCCGGGCTGCACGTTATAGACGAATACACAGAATAAAATTCCGTCGCCCTCGTCCTCAACGGATTCTGCCTCCATCAGTACGCCGTCAGCGATCAGATTATTACCCTGGAAAACCGGAGTAACACGGTACAGGACATGGTTTTTCGTTTCCTTGACGTAGTCAGCCACCATGTTCTCAAACGGCAGCATGCCGTCCACATTCATATACCGGGTACCTGTGATCAGATTCTTTTCATTGGCATTCTCAGCCGTCAGCTGAAAGCCGATTAAGTGACACCGGTTATAGAGGTACTTACCGTCTACAAAATCGTATTTTATGGTCTGCCACCCGGAAGGCTTCACCTTGCCTATGGACCCGCGTTTTTCCGTCGGCATAAGGTCTGTGCCAACATTGGCATAGGCCGTGCCGCATCTTCCGAGGCTGTCTAAATCACTGTAAGTCTCGAAGGATTCTGTCGTGAAATCTGACGTTTCGAAATAGGGGACATTCCCGTTTACCGCGGCATACGCTTCTCCCGAATAGGCGGGAATATCGGATACTTTGAACTGCTTCGGTCCTGTACTACCCACAAGCTCTGTCTCATTGGCCAATACACCGGCAGTGCTTTGGCTTTCGCCGGTCTGAGCCGATGTCTGGTCTGACATTTGAGCCGATGTCTGAGCCAGCGCCTGGTCCGGTATCGGGGCCGGTGACTGGGCGCAGCCGGCAAGGAGCAGCGCCGTCATGACTAAAACTGCAATATAATTACTTATTCTCTTCATCTTTTTTATACACTTCTCTTATTATTTTTTCGTGGGAGCTTCCCTCAAACTCCTCGGATTCCGTCATGGTCCAGCCATGAGACAGGATATCCGCGGGAAAATGGAAATCCGCCGGATAACTGCGGTTCCATTGAAACAGAATGATCGATTCAAGCTCATCTTCATATGGCAGTATGTCCTGATCCTCAACAAAGCAGTACTCGCCGCTTCCCGCCCTGTCAAGAAATGCCGGATCGACGGACAGCCAGTCCGGTTTAGGCTCCGGGAACAGCTTACTGGAATACTCGTTCATCCAAAGTCTGCTGTTCTCCGAGCACCGGAGCACCCGCTCCTGCACTGCGCTGTCTCTGCTCTGACGCCGGTGGTTGAACATCATGCCGTTATGGTCGTCAACACAAATCATGACTATCATTTTTTCCTTCCTCTCCCAGAGCATGTCTGAAAATTCATATCTAGTACAGCATTGCGTAAGTTTCGATGAATTATGTGCTTGATATTTGCGCCAGGGGCGCGACTGCGAAGCGACGGCGTAGTGGACCCTACGTCTAGCTTCGTGGGCGTGGTCCTGGCGTGAATAGCGAGTGCAGAATTCACCGGAACTTGCGCAATGCTGTACTAGATACGCTCTAATCAATCTTCGGTCTCACCGGATGCCTGATTACAGTTTTCATTCGTTCCGGTGAAACCTTCCTCGGATCACTTAAGTATATCTCATGGTGACGCCTGCGATCAGAGATATCGTTCTCATAGCCCTGTTCCTTTATATAATGGTCCATTTTTGCAACGGTGGCCGGTTCCTCGTTATAGCTTCCAATGTGGAGACACTGGACACACAGGCCCTCCGAAACTGTGATCAGCTCCGCAAGACTCGTATCGATCCCTTTTTTTCGCTGCGCCTCCTCCTTCGCCCAGGCAAATACCTCCTCTGTGACGAATTCGGGCACTCTGATTATGGAAATCCAGTTAAATCGGGACTTGTTCCTGTAATCGACGCCCGGCGCGCCGCCTTCCATCCACCAGAAGCCCTCCAGCGGCGGAACGACGTACTCGAAGAAGCCGTCAACCTTCCGGCTTCCCTTATAGCTCATCTTAATCGTGTAGGAAATCCCGTACAGAACGGCAACCGCCCTTCCGTATTCCCCATCCGGCTCGTTCGGATCTCCGTGTCCTCTCACTGCCGCGTACTGCATGGAAGGTACCTCCACGATGGCTGGCATCTCCTTCGGAAGATACAATGCCTTATACTCTTTTTTATAATCAAATGGTGTCATACTGCTGCCTCCTTACTTTTTTATGAGTGTAACACAGTAAACACGACAACTGTATGACATGATTATTTAATTACAACGGGAATTCCTGCGCTCACCTCGATGACGCGGTCTGCAAGCATTCCCAGGCGGCAGTTGATTTCTCCCAGAACCTTTAGATAGAGAGCCGTGGATTCATCCCAGCCGCAAAGATCTCCGGTATCCGGATTTTCCCCGTTTTCGTCCCATTTTATGCAGACCGGTTGTTTGCGGTAATCGCCGGCCGAAAATACCTCGTTGGTCACGATGACGAGATCAGATACTTTCCTTCTCAGACTCAGAATTCCGTCTACTACCGAATCCGCCACCGCAGAGCCGTATTCGGCGGAAAAGCTGTCCGGGCAGTCGTCCTCCCCGGTTCCAAACAGTTCATTGGAAACCAGGTTGGAGAGGCATTCCAAAAGAACTGCATACTCCGCTGCTCCGGTCAGCTCTCCGTATTTTCCCGCGGCAGGCAGCTTCAGCCGCTCTAAGCCGCGGTAGCACTCCACAGTCTCAAACTGCTTATCTGCCCGCATCAGACGGTGACGTTCAATCCGGCATCTGCACTCCTCATCCCAAGGCTTCATGGTCGCAATGTAGATCCGCCTCCGTTTTCCCAGTCTGACAATCTCCTGCTCGGCAAAGGCCGATTTTCCGCTGCCGCTGCCTCCCGTTACCAGTGTTACCATCCTCTTCCTCCTCGCTGTGAGCACCAGCACGCCCTGGTGGTGCCGGGATGCACTGCTACTGCGTCCCGGAATTTTTCTGAGGCGCCAGCGGCTTGTACTCCTCAATCTGAATATCCTGAAATGTGCTCATTTTGGTATAAACCTCCAGCGCCATATCGAGAAGCGGGATGGACGCAACCGCGCCGGTTCCCTCCCCCAGACACATCCCTGCCGCCACAAATGGTTTTAAGCCCAGTTCATCCAGGAGCAGGCGTCCCGCCGGTTCCGCCGAAACGTGGGTGGCCAGCATATAATCGCGGCCGGCCGGCGCCAGCTTTGCTGCGGCAAGCGCCGCAGTACCCGAGATAAAGCCGTCGATCAGAACGGGAATGCGGTAGACCGCGCCCCCTAAAAAGACACCGGTAAGGCCGGCGAGATCTAAGCCTCCCACATGGGCAATCACATCGATGGCATCTCTGCATTCCGGTCCGTACCGCTTTACAGCTTCCCGGATAACGGATACTTTTTTCATCAGGCCCTCGTCCGACAGTCCCGCCCCGCGGCCCGTCATTTCAGCCGGATCACGATCCAGCAGCATGGCCGCCACGGCACTGCTCGTCGTGGTGTTGCCTATCCCCATCTCTCCTGTGGCGATCAGACGGTACCCTTTTTCCTTCAGCTCTCCAGCCACGCTAATTCCCGCGGCAATGGCCGCTACAGCGGTTTCCCGGGTCATGGCCGGTTCTTTATGGAAATTCTTTGTTCCATAAGCCAGTTTTTTCCGTATCAGCGGGTTCCTGGCGCCGGAACGCAAATCTCTGGAGGCTCCGATATCCACCGGAAACACGTCCACTCCCGCCCGGTCAGCCATGAGGCAGACACTGCTGTTTCCATCCGTCATATTTTCAGTTACCACGGCAGTGACTTCCTGTCCGGTCTGCGTTACACCTTCTTCTACAATGCCGTTATCACTGCACATGATAATCAGCGCCCGCTTACCGATATCAACATGCTGGGTCTCTGATATTCCGGCGATCTTTATCACGTCCTCTTCGAGAATCCCCAGGCTATAGAGCGGCTTCGCCACATGGCTCCATGTGAGAGAGGCCAGTTCCATGGCATCTGACGAAAGAGGGGATATCCTGGACAACACCCCGTTTAAGCATTCTTCTGCCGTTCTCTCATAGAGTTTAAACCACGGAAGGCCCCAGGAGCCCAGTCCCAGATCCACAGTCGCCACATAGCGGTATCCCTGCCGCTCATAGAGCCGGACTGCGGGTTCATTTTTCTCATATACGTCAAGGCGGATCGTCTTCTTTCCTTCCCTCAGGGCCTGTAATTCCGCAAACTCCATCAGAAATTTCCCCGCGCCTGATTTACGGAAATCCGGGTGAACGAGAAATGTATGGATCACCATTACCTCATCCGGCTCCGCCTCCACGCCCCAGGAGACACCGTTGTATGCGGCCTCCTGCTTTCCATTTAATATGATGGAACCGATGATGCGGCCTTTAGTCTCCGCCACATAGAGTGTGCCTGTCTCCACACCCTCTTCCGCCGCATCCCTTCCGGGATAGACTCCCTTTTTCCAGCCCGGATAGTTGACATGGCTTTCCAGATGCCCGACCGTCTCGTCGTATAGCCGCACCAGTTCGGGAATGTCCTCTGAGACACCCCGCCGTATGTTTAATTCTTCTGTCATGACTTAAGTTCCTTTCCTGCAAAGCTCCAGCCACCGCTCTGCGGCAGATGGATTCGATGGATAATAAAGATGGGGGAAACCGGCCAGCAGACCGCCATCTGCATGAATGCAGTCCCAGCTTCTCTTTCCGCCTGGTTTCACGGCCTTCATTGCATTGCCGCAGGCCGTGCTGTCCCAGTAGTGGAATTCATGGCCGCGGATCTCTTCCCCTTCTTTCAAAAGCGGGGTGTCCCCATAGGGCACGAGCCCGATGTATCCGAATCGGGACAGTTTTCCGGTTGGAAATGCCCGTCCTGCAATGACTCCCGCCATGGGAAAGACCTCCCCCTCCTTCGTCTCCAGCTCCTCATGTAGATAGAGGAAACCGCCGCACTCCGCAAGTATGGGCATTCCCCCGGCCGCCGCTTCATTTATTTCTCTTAAAAGGGAGCCGTTGGCCGACAATCTTTCGGCATAGAGTTCCGGGTAACCGCCGCCGAGCATCAGCCCGGCAATTTCCTTTGGCAGATGCTCGTCCCGCATGGGATCAAATTCCACGAACTCGGCTCCCAGACTCTCAAAAAGCTTTATATTTTCCTGATAGTAAAAACAGAAAGCCTCGTCTCTGGCGATACCGATCCGGATGCGTTCCGTTCCGGGTGCTTCAATGGCGATTACGGCTTCCGCACTGCCCTCCGCCGCTTCACCGTCGTCCTTCAATTCCCCGGCACCGCCTGCCAGACGTAAAAGCCCTTCCACATCCACGGTCTTCTCCATCTCCAAAGCCAGCAGTTCCAGCCGCTCCCGCAGGGCTTTGGACTCCTCCGGAATCACAAGTCCGAGATGACGGCTGGTTACTTTTGCCGCGTCGCATTCCGGCAGATAGCCGAACACGGAAATTCCCAGCTTTTCGATCTCCGGCACGAGACGCTCCGCCATCACCGGAGAGATCCTGTTTAGGATAACGCCGCGTATACGGCTGTCTTTTCTATATTCCAGAAATCCTTTTATTTCTGCCGCCAGGGAAAGCGAGGCTCCCTTGCAGTCCAGAACCAGTACGACGGGCGCGTCAAGAGCGCGGGCCGTGTCGTAGGAGCTGGCCCAAGTGTCATTTCCTCCGACACCGTCGTAATATCCCATCACGCCTTCCACCACCGAAAGGTCAGCACCGGCTGCCAGATCCTTAAACTGATTTCGCACCTCTTCATCAGGCAGGAAAAAGGTATCCAGATTTCCACCGTCGATTCCCAGTACGTATTTGTGAAACATGGGATCGATGTAGTCCGGCCCGCACTTAAACGCCCGGCATTCTATCTCCCGCTTTTTCCATGCAGCCAGCAGTCCGCAGGTCATCATCGTTTTTCCGCTGCCGCTCTTGGGTGCGGCAAGCATCAAACGCGGATATGCGGTTTCTGAGCCGGAGGCCTCTTCGGCTGTCACCGCTTGCTTTGCCGCTTTCACGCCCCCTGTCTCTCTCCCCCCAAAGGAAATCACATAAACAGGGTTCTGAGCCATCATCATGTGGACCCGGCCCGCCGCCTTCGCCCGTGAAACTGACACCAGAACGATATCGGCCTCGATCCCGCGGGCGGCGGTCCATTCCATCACCTTCGAAACGGATTCCAGCGTGATCGCATTCACCACCACCCGGACCTCTGGATTCTTTGCCAGCAGCAGAGAAAGAATATCTGCCATTTTGCCGGAGGTGCCTCCCAGAAATGCATGAGTAGGCGCCTCCAGACCCTCTAAAGCCTCCGGGGCCGCGCCTTCTATGATTCGAATCTGCTCCGCCTGAAACTTTTTCCTGTTTTTCTCCAGCAGCTCCACGGCCTCCCGCTTCTTCTCGACCGCATAGACTGTGCCTTCCGGCATAAAAGCCGCGGCCTCCACCGACACGGAACCGGTCCCCGCTCCGATATCAAAGAGGACCGAATCGGGCGAAAGCTCCAGCTTCTCCACCGAAACGGCACGAACCTCGCTCTTCGTCATGGGGACCTCTCCCCGGATAAACCATTCGTCTCTCATCTGACACCCTCACTCTCTTCGTTCCGTTCCATCAGAACCACAGCCAGGCTTGTAAATTCCATGGCTGCAAGCTGGTCCGGCGTTCCGGTCACAATCCGCTCATCGGCATAGGAGAGCCGCTCTCCCGCAGTGATTCTCACGTCGGTAAGCCCGGCTCTCAAAAGCTGCTCACAGAGTTCCTTTACCGTGTGCACCCCGCCCAGCAGCGTAAATACCGCCGGATTCTGGGCCAGCGCCTGGGCCGCGTCGCAGTCCCGCCCGTGCAGACTGATCAGTTTCACATGCTCCCAGCTTCGTCCCATTTTGGCACATAAGTACGACACGGACGATATCCCCGGGTAAATGGTGAATTCATAGGAATCGCAGTACGGTTTTTCCGAAAGCACGGCGCCCATACCGGACGCGCCGCTGTAAAACCCCGTATCGCCGGAATACAGGACACCGGCTCTTTTATGCTCCGGATGGCTCTCAAGCCATTCCAGGATTTCACGGTTCCCGTAAATCGGAACCCGCAGGATTTTCGACGCCGCTTCTCCCAGCGTCTCCGCCGCGTCCGTCATGCGTCTGGCGCCAAATAAGACATCGCATCGTTTCAGCGCCTCAGCGGCCGCAAGCGTCATCTGGCCCGGGCCTCCCATCCCTGTCCCGATGAGAGAAAGCTTCCGTTTGGCGGATACGGTTCCCGCTTCTTTCAGGAGTATTTTCGCCGCGTCCAATGTAATTCCGTCTCCCTCCTCCAACGGTCTTCCAATCACAACCGCTGTCACGGAAAGTGCTTCCGCTGCGGAGAGCTTCTCTAAAAAGCCTCCCGCTGTCCCTGCTTCCTTTGTCACCAGATAGCGGACTCCCAGCTGCCGCATCATGGCCCGGTTCATTTCTTCGGAAAACGGACCCTGCATGGCGATGATGCGTTTTCCTCTTATTCCGATGTCTTCGCAGGCGGATATGGCGGCGCAGGAGGGAAGAACCCGCACATAAAGCCTTTCCTCATATCCCGGAAGCGCTGTATAGGCGGCAAGTTCCTTGCTCCCCGTAGTCACGAGGATGTCTCCCTCCCTGTCCTTCAAGTAACAGACTGCTTCCTCTACGGAATGCACGTATACGACTTGAGATGCAAATGCTGCGGCTGAGCCTTTGCCGCTGTCACCTCCGGGGCTCTCCGCTGCGGCAGACTCCCGCGTCACCCGCAGATAGGAGACCCCGGCGCGGCCGCAGGCTTCTTTTATATTTCTGGTTGCCTCCGCGGCATACGGATGGGTCGCGTCAAAGACGGCGCGGATGGATGCCCGCTTCATGAAGCCTTCCATCGCATCACCGGCCATGCGGCCCGAAAGCACATGGAGAGATTCACTTTCCGGAAGCAGATCCGCACCGTAACCGCTGACAACGCTGACGTACGCCTCTATTTCCTGCTGGTGGCAGTATTCGGCAAGAAGACGGCCTTCCGTAGTGCCTCCGAAGATTAAAATCCTACACATTCCGGTATCCTCTCGGCGTTACCATCCTCCCGTTTACCGCCTTTGTCTTCTCATTGCCGATGAACACGGTGGTAAACATGTCGGTGGATGTGTCTCTTAATTCGGAAAGCGTCATAAGCTCCACGGACTCCCCTTCCCGGCCGATATTCATTGCAATGCCGCAGACCGTTTCCGGCTTCTTGGCGGTGAGCATGATGTCACACGCCCGTCTTAAGTAATCCGACCGCTTCCGGCTGGAGGGATTATAGAGGCATATGGCCAGATCCGCCTTTGCCGCGTGCAAAAGCCTGTCCTCGATCAGCTCCATCGGAGTCAGTAAATCGCTTAAGCTGATCACGGCAAAATCGTGCCCCAGAGGCGCGCCGAGCAAGGCGCCGCCGCTTAACGCCGCCGTCACTCCGGGAATCACCTCCACGATCGGGGAATCCGATTCTCCCACCAGTTCCAGAATAAGGCCGCTCATCCCGTACACACCGGCATCCCCGCTGCAGATCAGCGCCACCGTTATGCCGGCCTCCGCCTTCTCGATTGCCATACGGCACCGTTCTGTCTCCTGCCTCATAGGCGTGGTGATCCACTCTTTTCCGGGAAAATGTTCCCGCATCAAATCCGCATACACCGTATATCCGACCACCACCTGGCTCTCTTCCATGGCGCGAACCGCCTTTATCGTCATATGTTCGTAGGAACCCGGTCCGATTCCCACCACATATAGTTTTCCTGTCTGCTTCACAGCTTCACCTTCCAATCCCGGACCGCGGCCGCCACCGTGACGCCGCCGCCCGCCTGTTTTCTCATCATCAGTCTTCCTCCGCCTAAGTCCTCTACAAGGCTTACAGCGGCCCGCTCGCAGACGTTGTCCACGCCTGTGATCTCCTTAACAAAAGAAGACGGGGAGAATTCCCCCTCCGCCTGCAGCAGCCGTTCGGCCGGATACGTTTGAAAGGAGAGGCCATGCTCCCTTACATAGGAAAGGAGTCCGGCTTCCTCTTTCTTTATATCGATTGTCGCCACGGCGGCCGCACTCTCCGGCTCGATGTTCCACCGGCGTAATGCCTCCTCCACGGCTGCTTCTATTCTTTCTTTTTCCGTGCCCCTCTTACAGCCGATTCCCAGGATCACAATCCGCGGTACCAGCCGGAGCACCTCCCCGCCTTCCGGCAGGTACAGCTTCGAAAAAGAGTCCGGCCCGCCGGACTCACGCGCCGGAGCGCGGCCGCATAAGCTGTCATGGTTCTCCGGATAACGCTTCACCGTAATCCAGACATTTCTTTTACAGCTTTCCTTCTGGGTAAAGCCCTCCGGCACTCTTCCCGCTGCGGGGAAATCGCTGAAAAATCCCACCGGCTCACCGGCCAGGACATCGGCGGACACCGCCTTTGCCGTCTTCATATCCGAGATCCAAAGCCCCTGCTCCTTTGCAAAATTATCTACCGCAAAGCGGCCATGGATATCCGTGGCTGTGGTGATGACGGGGATTCCTCCCGTCAGCTTCGCCGTCTCTTCCGCCAGCCCATTGGCACCTCCCAAATGGCCTGACAGAAGGGAAATGGAAAAACGGCCGCTATCATCGATGACCACAATGGCCGGATCTGTCCTCTTGTCCTTTACCCACGGTGCAATGGCCCTGACGGCGATCCCTGCGGCCCCGATGAAAATCAGCCCCTCCCGCGTCTCAAACTGGTTCCCGGTCCATTCCTGAAGGCTGGATTTTAAGGGTTCCAGACCATTTGTCTCGTGAAACGGATTCAAAAACTTCTCCAGCACGAACCCACGGCATTCATGGCCGTTCCGTTTCAGTTCCTTCAACAGCCGGGCGCCAAGCTTCGCCCCCGCTCCTGTAAAACAAATCAGCGAAAGCCTCATCATTTCCTCTCTTTCCCCTCAGTATCACTTCCCTGCCTGTATTCCGTCGTAAACCCCGAATCATACAGCTTCGAAAGGGCATATCCGCTCTGGCTCACCGCGTTTCCCACGATGATCAGGGCTGTTTTCCTGATCTGCTCCCCGGCCGCCCGCTCTGCCAGCGTTCCCACCGTGCAGATGACCTTCTTCTCATCATCCCAGGTAGCCCGGTAGACGATGGCCGCCGGAGTGTCCGCGCCGTATCCGCCGCGCATCAGCTCAGCCGCCAGCTCTGCCACCATGCCTGAGCTTAAGAACAGGACCATGGTCGCCCCATGCGCCGCAAATGAAGCGATGGATTCCCGCTCCGGAACCGGAGTCCGCCCTGCCATCCTGGTGATCACCACGCTCTGGGATATCTCCGGAAGCGTGTATTCCATATTCAAGGCTGCGGCGGCTCCACAGAAGGAACTGACTCCCGGGCAGACTTGACAGGATATCCCCAAACGGTCAAATTCATCCATCTGTTCCCGGATCGCCCCATAGATGCAGGGGTCCCCCGTGTGCAGGCGGACAGTCATCTTTCCCTCTGCCTCGGTCTCACGGACCGCCTCTACCACCTGATCGAGCGTCATATACGCGCTGTTTAACACGCGGCAGCCTTCTTTTCTGTATTCCAGCAGCGCCGGATTTACCAGCGAGCCTGCGTAAATGATTGTATCCGCCTGTGAGATCAGTTCCTTCCCACGGACGGTAATAAGATCCGGTGCTCCCGGACCTGCTCCTACGATATGTACCATCTCTACCTCACAATCAACAGTGAATAATATCCCGGCTCATCCGGAATTTCCTCCAGGGACATAAAAATCCGTTCATCGGCCATGCCGCAGTTTTCCACCATAACGGCACTGGCCCCGCATTTGCGGATCTCTTCCTTGACTGCCTTCATCTGTTTTCCCGTCTTCATAAGCACCTTGACGCCTGGAAGCTTAAGCGCTTCCTTCACCTGGTACGTAGCCGGTATCACATGCAGCTCCTCCGCTCCGGACACCAGCGGCATGCCAAGCCTGGCCGCCGCCGCTGAAAAGGAGGGAATCCCGCATTCCAGCCTCGTCGCATACCCTTTGCTCCACAGGCGCTCCAGCAGATAGCTGCAGGTCGAGTAGATGCTCACATCACCCAGTGTGATGAAGCCCACATCCTCCCCTCTGTCCAGCCGTTCCATCACAGCGCTGGCCGCCAGATCATGGCTTTCATCCAGCACTTTTTTATCCTTTGTCATCGGCATGGGGAGGTAGAGGCACTCTTTCTCCTCAATCTCCGGCACCGCCTGACGCGCGATCTGGTAAGCTGTACACAGTTCCTTTTCCCTGTGTGGAATGGCGATCACCGCACATTCCTTTATCTGCTTTGCTGCTTTTATGGTCATTAATTCCGGGTCTCCCGGACCGACTCCGATTCCGTATAGAATTCCAGACATGATTGTCTCTCCTGTTCTTGTTTTCTCTTCTATTCTTGTTTTCTCTTCTGTCCTTGTTCTCTCTTCTATTCTTTCTGCATTTCGTTTGCTTCTTCCCGAATGCGAAATGCCTCAATCATGTTCTCTGCCCCGCAGGTCATACCAAGTATACCGTATCTGTTCGTAAATGTCACCACCTCGGCGCACACGGTTCTCCCGCTCCACTCTTCTACGTACTGCTTCATCCGTTCCACCGCAGTCATCATCGCCGTTTTCAGGACTCCGGCCTTTTCCAGCCAGATTACCGCCTCCTCCGTCGTATTGGATGCGAGCACCTGGTCTTTCAACCGGTTCCTGTCACTCTCCGCCATCTCCTCACAGTGTATCCGGGCACAGTCCCACATAATTCCCATACGCCTGTCCCCGTACTTCGAATGCGTATTTCCGACACCGCCGGCCACCTTGATCAGTTTTCCGACGTGGCCGACAAAAAGAAGACCGTTCATCCCCTCGTCCGCCGCCATTTTCACGGAATCCTGTACGAAATTGCTGCACTGGATCCCCTGGGCCAGGGAGAGATTTAATGTCTCCTTCAAAAAATTCTCCCCGTAATTTCCGGGGGTTAAGATCACTTCCCGCTGCCCTGCCACGGCCTTCATATGGAGTTCCAGCTGAATGGTGGCTCTTAAAGCGGCCTCACTCATCGGCTCCACGATCCCGCTGGTTCCGAGCACAGAAATCCCGCCCTCGATTCCTAGCTTTGGGTTAAAGGTGCTGAGAGCCAGACGCTCCCCCTCCGGAATCCATATTCGGACAAGGAGGCGTCCTTCGCAGCCTGCGCTTCGCGCCACCGCCTCCACTTCTTCAAAGATCATCTTTCTGGGTACCGGATTGATGGCATGAAGCCCCACAGGACACGCAAGGCCCGGCTTCGTAACAATCCCGACCCCAGGGCCTCCGGTTAAGAAAATATGATTGTTCCGGTAACACATATCCGGGTCACCGCTGTCTGTTATGTACTCTACCGAAGCATAAATCAAAGCCTTATCCGTTACATCCGGGTCATCTCCCGCGTCTTTTCTGACGGCGCACACGGCCGAATGTTCTGTCCGTTCCGCATCATGCAGCAACAGCTCCGCCCGGGTTCCTCCCGGCGTCATCACCTGGACACACTCCACCGCTTCCCGCTGCAGCAGCATAACCGCGGCAGCCTTCGCCGCACAGGCCGCACACGTACCCGTGGTAAAACCACTTCTCAACTTTTTCTCTTCCATCGCTGTATCCTCTTTCCCGTATATTATAATGGATAGCGAGGGGGGTGGCAAGTTTTTTTAAACAGGGAGTCCCCTATGGCTTTTCCCCTTACAAAGCCAATTCTTAGCCACATAGCTTGAGGAGAGGGGAGGGGAAACCGTCTGTTTGTCAGCTCCGGTCTCCCTTCCCCTCTCCTTAAGCGCTGTCGCGCAGTTCTTACTTTTCTTCTAAAGCCTCTTGTTTTAATTCGCGTTTGCGTTTCGTAATGAGACCGCCGATGCGGCCGCTTTCTTTCGCGGTGAGGGAACGCCAGCCGCCGTTGATTACTTTGTCACTGAGACCTAACTCCGTGGCAATTTCGAATTTAAGTATTTCCTCTGGTTTTAAATTATGAGGATCGAATGGTTCGTTCTTTTTTCCTTTTGACATGATTACAGGCTTGCTCCTTTCTCGAATCTAAGGAGAGTATGCCCGTTATGAGACCCCTTAAACATCCGGACCGGAGGGTTTTCTGATTTGCAGGATGGGGCGGCGGCCCCATATGTCAATTTTCGACAGCACTAATGACACATTTTACCAAAATATACTATAGTTTACTGTATTTATCCTGTTTTTACCCAATCTTTCCAGCAGGTCTGTCGATAATATGATATAATTTTATAGGTATGCTATATGAACGAAGGAGAGTGATAACATTGCGTATTGCAGTCATAGATGACTCTTCAGCACAGAGGGAACAGTTATCCGGCTATATTAAGGAATATTATTCAGGGAATCCCATATACAGGCAGATCGACCTATTTGAAAACGGTGAACAGTTTATGGAATGCTGGAGGCCGGGGGCTTATGATCTGCTTTTTATCGACATTTTTTTAGATGGAATCAATGGACTGGAGATCGCGGAGAAGGTAAGAAACAGCGATGCGGACTGCCTGATGGTCTTTACTACCAACAGCAGTGACTTTGCAGTCAGGGGATTTGAACTGCGGGTTTCTGATTATCTTGTAAAGCCCTTTTCCTATGAGAAATTTAAAGACACGCTAAAATACTGCGAACGGTCCATGCGCAGCCACGCGCGGTACATAGAAGTGAAGGAAAGCCGGACCATGATTAAGATACGGCTCGATGATATTATATTTACAGATTACTTTAATCACTATATTCAGATTCACACCAAAACGAGAACGATCCGTTCCTACATGAAATTTGAGACATTTTCACCCTGTCTTCTCTGTTATCCCCAGTTTCTCTGCTGTTACAGAAACTGCATCGTCAACATGGACCGGGTGATCTCTTTAGAAAAAAATGACTTTATCATGGATACCGATGAGCGTGTGCCGATTACGCGGAAGAACCGTCAGGAAATTCACCAGCGCTACGCGGACTATCAGTTTCTGCGGCTGAGCGGAGGCGTATAATGGAGTTCCCTTTTTCCATCTTATCCGTCGGGCTTGAACTTTTGACGATTATTTTCTGTATCCTGCTGTTCTTCCGGGGCCGTTTACGGGTAAACGGCGTACGGAGCTTTTTTATTCTGGTTCTTTTATTCTTGTTACGACCGGTTCTTACTTTCTGCTCCGTCCCCTGTTTGGGGGCGGAGACTCATTTAAGACCTTATATTCCATCTACAGCCTGGCAGTCATCATCCTATTTCTGTCCTGGCTTTTTCGCGAAAGTATATTCGTCACCATCTTCATGGTGTTTGCGGCGCGCAACTATCTGGATGGAACCAATATGATCTCCGACCTGGTGAGTGTGATCTGGCATTCAGCTTCCTTTTCCGGCAGCCAGACCGCCACCGGTTTTTTGTGCCGCCTGACTGTCTATATTCTCCTTGTACCGGTACTCTACCACTTCTTCAAGGTGTGTATCCATCCGGCCATCGCCAGCACAAAAAGCATGAATATCTGGAACTATTTATGGATTATTCCCGTGTCCTTTTTCTTTCTCTACCGGCTCGGCATCAATCCATACTATACCGCCATTGAGACCGGAAATAAGAATTCCATGCTGCTGTTTCCCCTGGTCTGGTATCCGGGTATGTTTTTCTGCCAGCTCTGCATCTTCCGGCTGCTGTCGGAGACCTCCCAGAACATCGTTCTGCGGGAAAAGCTTCATACCGCCGAACTGCTGACAGAGATGGAGAAGAAGCAGTACAGCCTTCTGCAGGACAACATTGAGGGGACACGGAAGGCCCGTCACGATCTCCGTCACCATCTACTGGCCATGCGGGGATACGCTGAGCGGAGGGACTATGAAGGATGCCTCCGCTACATTGAAGAGTTTTTAAAACAGACCGACAGCTACGCCCTGAAACAGTACTGTGACAATCATGCGGTCAATTCCATCATCAGCTATTATGAAAACACAGCCGTCAGCAGCGGGGTCACCGTCTTCATCGAGATCCAGCTTCCCTCCCTTCTGACAGTTCCTGAGGTAGACTTCTGCACTATTCTGGGGAATTTGCTGTCCAATGCCGTGGAGGCATGCCTCCGGCAGACGGAAGGGGAACGCTTTATCCGCATGAAGCTGGGAATGGCGGGCCGCTCCATGGTCACACTGTCTGTCGTCAACTCCTACTCCGGGGAGATCCGGGAAGAGAACGGAGTCTTCCTCTCCTCTCATCACGCCGGGGAAGGCATCGGTACCATGTCTGTACGCCACATCGCAGACCAGTACCACGGTATCACCCGGTTCCGGTATGAAGACGGCGTCTTTGAGACTTCTGTCCTGCTGAACCCCGAACCGTCAGGCGCTGCGGCAGACAGGGAAACTACGATTATTTCCCATCAATGACTTCCGCCGCCATTGCAAACATCTCATCTGCAGTAAAGCTCCGATCCAAGGACATGATGGAGTAGCTGATTCCATCGTCCTTCCACGATACGGTATAGTAATCGTTTATCTCTGTCTGATCGGACCCATAGGAAAGGAACAGTTCTCCCCGTTCCTCGGCCAGCCTGTCTTCCTCGGATATCTCGGTTCCAACCGGAAGGAATTTGTACCTGTCACAGTAATAGCGGAGTTCGATTCCCTCATGTTCCCCTGCCGCGTCAGGCTTCCTCACCTCTTCGCTGACGAGGCTTCCCGGCCGTCTGACGATCAGGCTGACCGCCTCCTTCTTAGAGGCGCCGTAACAGACCTTCAGGTTCAGATACGTGCCGATCACATTTCCCGTCTCATCCTGAGCCTGCACGCTCCCAATGGAAGCCCTCCGGAAATCCCATCCTTCTCCCAGCGAATCCACCGTTTTTACGGAATATCCCAGATCCTGCTTCACATTACTTCTCAGTTCCCCGTAGCTTCCATAGACCGGATCGTTCCCATCGGAATGGCTGACAAGTCCAGCTGCCCTTCCTGCCGCCACCGCACCCATGGTTCCAAGCAGGCACAGGGCCGCCGCGAGAATTACTATTTTTCCGCTGATCCGATGTTTCATATTCGTTTTCTCCTTTTTTCCTCAGAAATTTTCTGTCTCACAAGCTGCTTTACTTCAGGAGATACAGAAAGGCGCTCTGCCCTCTCAGCGAGTGTTTCCGTAATCAGAGATTCCAGTTTTTTTTCGTCCATATTTTCTCCTCCTCTTGCCATCCCAAGTCTTCAAGAGCCTTTGAAAGTTTTTTCCTGGCCGTATGAAGCCGCGATTTAACCGTTCCTTCCATACAGCCCAGAATATCCGCGATCTCTCTCGTCGTCAGCTGCTGATAGTAATAAAAGATGACCACGGTCTTCTGCTTTCTGTCCAGGGCGCATACGGCCTCATAGACCCGGTCCTTTTCTTCCTGCCGGATCACCTGTTCGCAGGGCGCCTCGGACGGGTTTCGTTCATCGCTTCTCTCCCTTCCGTTTTTGGTGCACCTGTATATAAGAGCCTCCAGGGGATAAAATGGTTCAGTTTAGAATAAAGAGTCCGGAGGGTTTTTATTTCATGGGACGAACGTTCCTATGAAATGAAAAAAAGCTCCGGGCCGCAAAAGCAGCCGGAGCCGGAATGGTAATCGTATCCGCGTAATTCCTATCTGCGGGGAATAATGATCGCCGCGATGAAATAGGCCACAACGCCCGTGCCGGAACAGGCCAGCACCGCCCATAAGAGCCGGATCAGCGTGGCGTCAACGTTAAAATACTCACCGATTCCTCCGCATACGCCGCAAATCATCTTATCTGTATCAGAACGATATAATCTTCTTGTCTCTCTGTCATCCATCTTCGAATCTCCTCTCTGTTCTCTCTATGTTTTCCATTTTATCAGTGAAATTTAACTTCAATCGCGCCTGTGTTGCAGTCCAGTTCCATCTTTTTGACTACCCCGTTATTGATCTTTCTTTCCTTGGACAGACCGGAAAAGCCCTCGCCGTCAACGGTAATGCTGCCTACCTTGCACTTGATCTCGTAGTTAAAGTCTGCCTTCGCTCCGGCCAGGTCGAGTTTAACAGCGCCGACGCTGCATTCCGTGTCCACATCGCCGTCTACCTTTCCTTCAAACTGCACGGCTCCCACATCGGAATCAACCTCCAGCTTTCCCGTGTCAGCTCCGGTCACTCTTACTGCGCCGACAGATGCGTCGATCTCTATCTTGCCGGCCTTCAAGCCTTCCGCCACAATGGCAGGACCATTATCGCTGTTGATGACCTTGTTGTTACTCTGGGCCTTGACCTTCAGTTCGACCTCCTCGAAGCGGTAATCTGCCGGAACGTGAATATATATCACCGTATCTTTATAATCATGGGAATCCCAGGACTTGGACCCAACCGTTACCTTCAGTTCATCCTCTTCGCTGTAGACATTCCAGCGTGCCATATCTTCCTCACTGGAGACAACAATCTTATCCGCCGGAGCATCATATACGATAACGGCCTTTCCTCTTCGAACCTCCAGATCCAGCTTCCTGGCGTAAATCTCAGAAAATGCACTCTCGTTTAATACCCCATCATCCAGCCTGTCATGGATGCTGCGGCCGATATCATCAAATTCGCGGCCCAGCTCGTCAAAGCTGTCGTCGAAACTATCCGACAGGTCGCGGCTGAGATCGTCCATCCCCGACCTGATGTCACGGGTAATACCGTCGGCGATATCACGGCCGAGCCAGCTGTAATGGTAAGCAGACACATCCGACAGTCTGCCGCCCATGGCGGCCGCCACAGTGGTAATCCCACCTCCGATCAGAATGCAGACGCCGCCTGCTATCAGGCATGCCTTCGTAAAATTCTTCATGAGCGACTCCTCCTTCCATAGAGTAAACCACTGATTCCGTTCACAATCGACCGGAACAGAAACGGCAGAAACTTACCGTAAAACACTCCGCATAAAGCCAGACATGCAAAGGCAAATCCCAGCGTCAGTACGGAAATGCCGATAACCAGTATCCCGCTTAAGGGATGAATCACCATCGACACGATGCCCACTATGAGCAGTGCAATCCCACAGATAAACAGCACTCCGGTAAGGACGCCCACGAGCACTACAGCAGCTACCAGCAGTCCGAAGAGGCCGCCGAACATCCCGACCAGCCCGCCGCCGATTCCAAACAGGACCGGAGACGCCACAATGATTAAGATAATCCACAGGATGATCTTCACCGTCCTGTTGGTTCTCGGCTGATTCTCTCTCTTTTCCTCATGTTCCTCTGTCTTCTGTCCTTCCACGGCGTCCGGCAGGTCATACCGCTTCGCCACCTGGTAATTCGGGTCGCGGAACCGTTCATCCTGATACCCTTTCTCCGTGAACTCCCCGCCGTCTTCCAAATGCCCGGACAGATCGGAACGGATAATCGCCGCGATGCGCTCCGGGCTTCCAAATTCCTTAATAGCAGCTTCCTCATTCTCATCTCCGGCTTCCTCCAGATAATCTCTGTAGTAGCCGATGGCCTCCGCCTTATCTTCATCCGGAATATCGGAAAGCAGATATTCCAGCTCCTTCATAAACTCTTCCCTGTTCATATTAATGCCTCCTCAAAGATTTGAGATATCTTCCGGGAGTAGCCTGCCCACTCACCTTTGTACAAATTCAGCTGTACTCTTCCCTTTTCCGTAATCTTATAATATCTGCGGTTTCTGCCGTCGATAGCCATATCGTAGACTTCCAGGCACTCTTCTTTCTGAAGCCTGCGAAGCACCGGGTAAAGGGTCGATTCCGAAATGTCGATGACACTCCTCACATCCTGTGTGATTTTATATCCGTAAGTCCCTTCCTGTTCCTTTGACACAACCGCCAGTACGATCGCGTCAAGGAGGGCTGCACCTGTGTTAAAAACCATATTCCCACTCCTATCTTCTCATTCAGTCAGATCCGAACGGCCTTTAACGGCTTCCGTCATCTGAGGGTGCCCGCGGTATAATCACTGCCGCGATGAAATAAACGACTAAACTGCCGCCGATGAGGGAAAATCCTGCAAACGAATGGAACATATGACGCCATGGCTGGAAGAACATCAGAATTACCCATATAAGCCTTATAATAACCGGGTCCACATTAAAATACTCTCCGATGCCGCCGCACACGCCGCAAATTACCTTATTCTTTACTGATCGGTATAAACGTTTCGTCTCCATACTCACTCGACCTTTCTCTTATTGTTTAGTATAATATTATTTTGTGTTCTATATTATATCTTGTATAGCATGGTTATATTATATATCGTATAATATTGTTTGTCAACTAAATCACAGAATAAATTACTCTAAATTATTTTTAGGTTATCTAAAACTTTTTGTTGTATTCTCGTTGTTTATCTGCTACAATGGTTTACACAGGTATCAATTTGCACAAATATCATGAAAATTGGGAGGGTTATTATGGAAAAAATGATACTGTCTGTACCCGTTATCGGCCTGATCGGCCTTTTATTCGCCATCTTTCTGCGTCTTCACGTGATTAAGCAGGACCCGGGAAATGACCGGATGCGCGAGATTGCGGACGCGATCGCGGAAGGCGCAAGGGCATTTATGACCTCGGAATACCGTGTCCTCATCATCTTTGTCGCTGTCCTCTTCGTCGTGATCGGCTTTGGTACGAGAAGCTGGACTACGGCCGTCTGCTTCCTGGTGGGCAGCGCCTTCTCCACCATCGCCGGTTATCTTGGCATGAGTGCGGCGATCCGCGCCAACTGCCGTACCGCCAACGCCGCAAGGACCTCCGGTATGAGCCGGGCTTTATCCGTGGCGTTTTCCGGCGGAAGTGTCATGGGTATGGCCGTCGTCGGACTGGGACTTCTCGGTGTCGGAACGCTTTTCCTTATTACAAAGGATGTGGAAGTGCTTGCAGGCTTCAGCCTCGGCGCCTCCTCCATCGCCTTATTCGCCCGTGTGGGCGGCGGAATCTACACCAAGGCGGCCGATGTGGGCGCCGATTTAGTCGGCAAGGTGGAAGCCGGAATTCCTGAGGATGATCCCCGGAACCCGGCCGTCATCGCAGACAACGTAGGCGATAACGTAGGCGACGTGGCCGGTATGGGGGCTGACTTGTTCGAGTCGTATGTAGGGTCCCTGATCTCAGCGCTGACGCTGGGTGTCGTATTCTACCAGGAAGCGGGCGTCATCTTCCCGCTGCTGCTCTCCGCCTGCGGAGTCGTGGCGTCCATCATCGGAGCCCTGATCGTGAGAGCCGGCAACAATTCCAATCCGCACCGCGCGTTAAAGAGCGGAGAGTACAGCGCCACAGCCCTGGTCGTGGCCGCCTCCTTCCTCTTAAGCTACGTATATTTCGGCAGCTTCAACGCCGCCTTTGCCATCATCGCCGGACTCCTTGTGGGCGTTATGATCGGATTCGTCACGGAGATCTACACCTCCGGCGACTATCGTTTTGTAAAAAAGATTGCCAAACAGTCTGAGACCGGGTCCGCTACCACCGTGATCAGCGGAATTGCCGTCGGTATGCAGTCCACCGCGATTCCGATCCTGCTGGTCTGCATCGGCATTCTCGTCTCCTTCCGCCTGATGGGCCTCTACGGAATCGCCCTGGCAGCGGTCGGCATGCTTTCCACCACCGGCATTACCGTCGCCATCGACGCATACGGTCCTATCGCAGATAACGCCGGCGGCATCGCAGAGATGGCCGGTCTCGATGATTCGGTCCGCGAAATCACCGACAAGCTGGACTCTGTCGGCAACACCACGGCAGCGATCGGAAAGGGCTTTGCCATCGGTTCCGCCGCCTTAACCGCCCTGGCCTTGTTCGTCTCCTATGCAGAAGCGGTAAATTTAAAAACAATTGATATTTTAAATGCTCATGTGATCGTCGGACTGTTCATCGGCGGAATGCTCACCTTCCTCTTCTCTTCCATGACCATGGAATCCGTGTCGAAGGCTGCTCACCAGATGATCGAGGAAGTGCGCCGGCAGTTCCACGAGAAGCCGGGCATCCTGGAAGGGACCGACCGGCCGGACTACGCCTCCTGCGTATCCATCTCCACCACTGCCGCGCTCCGCGAAATGTTTCTTCCCGGCCTCATGGCCGTGCTCGTCCCTCTGGCCGTCGGGCTGATTCTCGGGCCGGAAGCCCTGGGCGGACTCCTGACCGGAGCCCTGGTGACCGGTGTTCTCACTGCCATCTTCATGTCCAACGCAGGAGGCGCCTGGGATAACGCGAAGAAATACATCGAGACAGGCAACCACGGCGGAAAGGGCAGCTCCGCGCACAAGGCGGCTGTCGTCGGCGACACGGTAGGCGATCCGTTCAAGGATACGTCGGGACCATCTATCAATATCCTGATCAAGCTGATGACCATTGTGTCCCTGGTATTCGCTCCGCTGTTCTTACAGTTTGGTGGTCTTCTATAATAAAGAGTCCGGCCCGCCGGACTCTCGCGCTGAAGCGCGGTCGCTTCAGCGGCCATATTTCCTTAGCGCGGAATGCGCAGCCCCCGGAGGGTTTTTGTTTCATAGGATGAACTTTCCTGTGAAATAAAAAACGGGAGGAAAAGCATGAGACGCTTTTCCTCCCGTTTTTCGTTTTCTTTCTGGTGCCGCGCTGTCAAACTGCGAATCCCGCCAGCACTCTCTTAAAGTAATCCATGAACCCAGCTTCCTTCACCGCTCCAGCCGTGAGTACCGGAACTTCTCCCAGCTTCTTTCCCGCCAGGCTGTATTTAATCACGCCCACGCTCTGGCCTTCCTCCACCGGCGCCGCTATGGATTCCGGCAGTACCAGTTCCTTCTCTATGGCAGCCAGGTCTTCCCCGTTTAAGCTCAGATAGGAGAAGGTGCCGCCGTATTTTAAGGGGACACTGTCCACAACGCCGTTATCCACCACCAGCTCCGGAAGCGGCAGCATCTCCTTATCCTCGTACAGGCGGCAGTTGGCGTAGCCGTAGTTCAGCAGCGTCTGGGCGTCTGCAAACCTGGCCTTGTAATCAGGAGCCGCCATAATGGAAGCGATCAGGCGGACACCGTCTTTTTCTGCGGTCGCCGACAGACAGTATTTAGCCAGAGACGTAGATCCCGTCTTCAAACCGGTCACATTGAAGTTGGTCGCCATTTTTAACAGCTTATTCGTGTTGGAGAGACCAAACTCCTTCGTTCCCTGTTTCGTCACGTGGGTGATGTTCTCCATCCAGATGGTGGAGTAATTATGGATCTGGGGATACTTGTTGATCAGTTCTCTCGACATAAGGGCGATATCTCTGGCCGTCGTCACATGGGTAGGCGAATCGGTCAGGCCGCAGCAGTCCTCAAAATGGGTGTTGGTCATGCCAAGTCCGGCCGCCCTCTCGTTCATCATTTTCACAAATTCTTCCTCTGTTCCAGCTATGTATTCCGCCATGGCCACGGAAGCGTCGTTTCCTGAGGCCACCACGATGCATTTGATCATGGTTTCCACCGTCTGGGTCTCCCCCTCTTCCAGGAAAACCTGGGAGCCGCCCATGGACTTGGCATGTGCGCTGGTGACCACCTCGTCGGTCATTTTTATTTTTCCGGAATCCAGGGCATCAAAAATCAGGATCAGAGTCATGATTTTCGTAATGCTGGCGGGACTCCTTTTCGTATCCGCATCTTTTTCGTATATCACCTGTCCGGTAGAAGCTTCCATCAGCAGAGCGCTGGGCGCCTGTATGGATGGACCTCCCTCGGCGTTTACAGTCTTCGCCTCTTCCGACCGGATTACCATGTCCGACGCCACGGCAATGTCCGGCTCCTGCCCCCACGCGGCATGAGACGGACAGAGGAAAAGCAGCATGCTTAAAACAAGAGCTAACAATCGTTTCATAATTTCCCCTGATAAAATCCTTTGTTTCATTGTATGGGTGGGATTTCCAGTCCTATGCCACTTTTTTCCAAAAAATTTTCCTTAATTTTCCCTTGATACGATTTCATCCTGTCTGAAAGTATGGTATACTGGTTCAGGAGTTTGTACTGTGTCCGGTATCCAGGACGATTTCGGGTACAGCAGTATGTCACTTTCTGTGAAGCATCTGTCTGATCCGGCCGCCCAAAGCTCCTTCAATACACTGGAAAAAGAGGTAATAGCATGAATATGGAAGAATACCGTGAACGGCGTCAGCAGGAAAAGCGTCGCCGCACGTTACATAATATCATTGTCATTATGATAGGAATTTTACTGGTTGCCGCCTTAGTCACGGGTGGCATTATACTGGGCCGGCACCGCAAGGGTCTGGGGGCGGTCAAGGCATCCGTCACCCAGACCACCGCGGAGGCATCCCCTCCGGAGATCATCACCACGGCACCGGAGACAGAGGACACCGGTTTGATCGATCTCCTTACACAGGCAGAAAGCCTGGCCCTGCAGTACGATTATGAAGGCGCCATCAGCCTGATCACCTCCGACAGCCGCTACGCCTCCGCGAAGGAAGCCGCAGACGCCGTCGCCGCCTACAAAGATCAGATGAGCCGGCTGGTCCGCGTCAATCCCCAGGAAGTCACCCACGTGTTCTTCCACTCTCTGATCGTCGACACCTCCAAAGCCTTCGACGGAGACAACCGGGAGGGCGGATACAACCAGATGATGACGACGAAAGACGAGTTTATCAAGATGATGCAGTCCATGTACGATAAGGGCTACGTCCTCGTAAAGATTCACGATCTCGCCTATGAGACGACAGATGAAAACGGCAATCCGAAGTTCGTCTACGGCGACATCATGCTTCCCGAAGGGAAAAAGGCCTTCGTCATGTCACAGGATGACGTGTGCTACTATGAATATATGAAGGGAGACGGCTTCGCCACCCGCATGGTGATCGGGGAAGACGGCTATCCCACCACAGAGATGGAACAGGATGACGGAAGCGTCGTCACCGGAGATTTCGATCTCGTTCCCATACTGGAAACCTTCATTAAAGAACACCCGGGATTTTCTTATAAGGGCGCAAGAGCCATAATCGCATTTACGGGCTACAATGGAATTCTTGGATACCGGACAGATGAATCTTATAAGGACACCAATCCCAATTACGAGGAGGATCGCAAACAGGCTGCCGCAGTCGCTCAGTGCCTGAGAGACCACGGCTGGGAACTGGCTTCCCACAGCTGGGGCCACCGCAACCTGGGCACGATCTCCATGGAACACTTCAGGATGGATGCGGATAAATGGGAAAAGAACGTGGAATCCCTCATCGGTCCTACCGATATCATTCTCTACCCCTTTGGCAGCGATATCGGGACCTGGAAGCCTTATACGGATGATAATGAACGCTTTACCTATTTAAAATCACTGGGATTCCGATATTTCTGCAACGTGGATGCCAGCACGCCTTACTGGATGCAGCTGGGACCGGATCATTTCCGCCAGGGGAGACGGAATCTGGATGGCTACCGCATGTATTACTATCCGGACAGCTTAAGCGACTTATTCAGCGTCCCGGACGTATTCGATCCGGCCAGACCGACACCGGTACCACAGATGTAGCTTTATCATTTATTACAAAACACTGCAAACTCAAAAGAGCCTTGAAGCGGGACCATGACAGTTCCGCCTCAAGGCTCTTTTTTTATTTCATAGGAAAGCTGTCCTATGAGACAAAAACCCTCCGGAGGCCGACACTCCGCACGAAGGAAATATGGCGCTGAGACGGCCTGCCCGATCTTTGTTTCGTTATTTCAATCCACGCTCGATCATTTCAAAGAGTGCGACTACCTCTTATAGATGCGCGGCTTGACTTCATGTCAGTGGGGGATACCGATTTCTCTCCGCCCGCCACTGCCGTTAAGCTTGTTTTGTTAAAACTGTACCACGGCCCGGATGGGCTCCGCCGGCTGGACGGACTCCGCATAGAGCACAGGGCCTTCGCCCTCATAGTCCTTCCAGAATTCATAGGCGATCCTGGCCCGGACCTTTACCCACTGCTTCGTCTGTAAGTCCTTCGCTTCTCTGGCCTTCGTGACAAATCCGAGGAACGTCATGTCGGCTTCACAGCAGGTCATGGCCATACGTCCCGGGACAAAGTAATTTTTCGGAAAATCCGGGCTCTTTAATACCATGGCCGTAAATTCCACAATCTTTCCCTCGTAGCGGTCCCGCCTGTCCATACAGTCAATATACCAGATGCCGTAAGCCTCCGGCGAAATTGCAATCACGTCCGCACTCATATCGTAAGGCAGATCCTCGTCCGCGATCTCGTCGATCTCTCCCTCTGAATCCTCAAAGACAATCTCGCCTCTCTGGCACATGGATTTAAGGGTCCTGCGGCAGCCTGATAAATCTTCGATCCCGTCACACCGGTTACAGATAACCAGTTCAGAATTCTTAATCATGGCATACAGCAGAGGCTTCATATTCGCCACATATAAGTCAAAGGTGGACATGTCAATAATGGTAATCTGCTGATATACACGCCAGTCGTCCGGCAGTTGTAAGTCATCCTGATTCCACATGCCGTTCCACTCAATTAAGACGCGCTCCGGATTATAGAGTAGCTCCAGCTCCAGAAGACGCTCCGGCGTGAGCTCGTCCATGCTTTCGATAAATATACCTGCCGTTTTGGTGCGTTTCAACAGTTCTGTATCGTACTCCGTATCACCGTCTTCGCAGACGATCAGCAGGGTCTTTCCATCGGTCTGAAAATAATCCTGCTGCATGGTGAACTGGAGAAACTGGGTCTTACCGGCTTCTAAAAATCCATTGATCAGAAACACCGGCATAAAATCGTCATCTAATGTATCCGTGTACTCCATCTTCTCACCTGCCAAACGCTTTCTTTAATTCGTCTTCTTTCAGCTTTGCGCCGATCACGCATACCTTGCCGGTATATTCCGGTGATCCGTCACGGATCTCATACTGCTCCGGTACAAGGTCGAAATAGAGCCAGCTTCCCTCTTTCTCTCCAGGAACCATGCCCTTGGCGCGAAGCACCTCGCCGTACTGGTCACCATATGCCAGTTCGTCCAGAATCCGGTCTAAGTCTTCCCTCGTCATGGCCGCAACATTCTCAAGGCCCCAGCTGGTGAATACCTCATCCGCATGGTGGTGATCGTGACCGCAGCTGCAGGCCTCGCCGTCGTTATGATGGTGGTGCTCATGATCATGGCCGCAGCCGCACTCCTCTGCTTCATGATCGTGGTCGTGATGATGATGGTGCTCATGATCGTGGCCGCAGCCACACTCCTCTGCTTCATGATCGTGGTCGTGATGGTGGTGGTGCTCATGATCATGGCCGCAGCCGCACTCCTCTGCTTCATGATCGCCGTCGTGATGGTGGTGGTGCTCATGGTCATGGCCGCAACCACACTCCTCTGCTTCATGATCGTGGTCGTGATGGTGGTGGTGCTCATGATCATGGCCACAGCCGCACTCTTCCTCATCATGCCCGCAGCCGCACGCCCCGCCGTCATGGTCGTGATGGTGATGACGGTACTCCTCAACTTCCTTCATTAAGTCTTCCGCCATCGTATCCGGCTTCTCGATGATTTCCAGAAGCTGGGCGCCGCTTAACTGGCTGCATGGCGTTGTGACGATCACGGCCTTCGGATTCTTCTCACGGATCAGTTCCACAGCCTGATTTACCTTGTCCATGGCAGTAATGTCGGTACGGCTTAAAACAACCGTTCCTGCGTTCTCGATCTGATTATTAAAGAACTCGCCGAAATTCTTCATGTACATCCGGCATTTCGCCACATCCACGATGGTAACCGCGCTGTTCAAGGTAACCTCGATCTCCGCCGCCACATCTCTGACTGCCTTCATGACATCAGAAAGCTTGCCCACGCCTGACGGCTCGATGATCACACGATCCGGCTTGTACTTGGTCAGCACTTCCGCCAGGGACTTTCCAAAATCACCGACCAGGGAGCAGCAAATGCAGCCGCTGTTCATCTCACGGATCTCGATTCCGGAATCCTTTAAGAATCCCCCGTCGATGCCGATCTCCCCGAACTCATTTTCAATTAAAACCACCTGCTCTCCGGAGATGGCCTCCTCCAGCAGTTTTTTAATAAAAGTCGTCTTACCGGCTCCAAGGAAGCCGGATATAATATCAATCTTTGTCATATCGTTTAAGGACCTCTTTTCTTTCCAGGTTTTTCATTCATTACAACTACCTATTTTGTCACAAACCGCCTGTAAAGTCAAGCCGGAGACCCTTATTGTACTTCATCATTTTTTCTCAATCATGGTGTTTTTCAGTTCTTCTACGCACTCAATGAAACCGTTATCCTTGTAAAACACCATATTTTGATCCCCGCGGTCCATATAAATCAGTCCTTCTTCTATATTAAATATGGGATCGTATCCGTGAAAATATTTCTCCGGAAAGGAGAACCAGACAAACGAACGGGCCTGCTTCCCTTCTCTCACCAGCTTTTTCAGCTCCGCCTGTCTCTCGGCCGGCTGCCTCTCCAGGGAAAATGCCAGCATCTGAAGCCGCGCCAGAGTCTCGTCTCCGGACGCCAGATTCACATTCTCATTCTCATCACGTAAGGCGATCCAGGCGGAAGCCGCAGGTTCCTCATACCCCCGCTGTACGATCAGGCGGCAGTGTAATACGAAGCCGCCCAGCGCGCAGTCGGCAATCAGGAATCCGGCCAGCCCCGCCGCCACTATATACTTCTTTTTCTGGTGTTCAAGCGCAAGCACTGCCATCGTGATCACCGCCATGCCTAAAGTGCAGAACAGCACTGTTCCATATCCCTCCGGCAGGTTCATGGTACTCATCTTATCCGGCATGAACTTCTGCATAAAATTGAGGATCTTCCAGTGAAAAAAGCGGACCGCCACCACATAGACCATCAGGGCCGTAAACAGGAACGCAAGGATCCAGTCTTTTTTCGTTTTAATTCTCCATTCCGCCAATTTCTTCATCTGTCAGCGTCTCCTCCCCGTCATATTCATCATATAAGGACTCCAAACAGTCCTCCTGGTACCGAACCATATATCTGGAGAATTCTTCCGGCACCCGGTATACCGTACCGTGCTCCGTCACCAGATAATGCTCCTTCGGATTTACCTCACAGATCATGGAATCCTGCCGGTGTTTTCCCAGAAAGATCTGAAGCTGCAGTTCATCCTCGGGTACCCGCACATCAGGGCTTAAGCGTTCCAGGGGATTCCCGTCCTGGTAAAGTGCATCCCGAAGAATGCGGAAAATGGTGTCATTCCCTCCCGGCTTATCCTCTTCATAGTAGCCGTTTCCCCGGATTTCGGTCGCCAGAAAGAATCCGGTTACGTCCTCCATACGGTCATCCTTTGCCGCCATTACGGTGTCCGCCTTTAACAGCGCCCCCGTCCACAGAAGGACTACAGCCGCCCAGACGGCTGCAAATTTCAGATAGCGCCGCAGCGTAAAGATCTTCGAATCTCCGGTAAAATAGGCGAGGCTGCCATAGACAGCGCCCCCGATCATAACCGGCGTAATCCGCTCCGCCAGAAACGTAAGAAGGCCTCTTCCCGGGAAGAATTCATTGAACTCCGTAAACATGCCGTTCCCGCTGTAATAGCCGTAGGGCTGCGCATGAAACAGATTGTGCAGCATCTCACTGGCCTTGTACGGGATGGCCAGAATCACCTTTGTCACAAGAAAGGAATCCGTAAAATAAGTGATGGAAAACCAGCCCAGCACGAATCCCACCAGGGTGAACACCAGGATCCTTCTGGTTCCTTTTTCAAAATGGACCACCCGCTCCTTAAGCCCCTCATCCGTACCGCTATATCCGGCCTCCGGTATGTCCAGCTCCTTCCCTTTCTCCAGATACCCCTCGACCAGCGCGCGGCATTCCCCGCATTCCTCCAGGTGCTTTTCCACTTCCGGGTCCTCGATATTGCCCCGTAGATACTCCAGTACCCGATCTCTGTAATCACATGCCACAGCTGTCACCTCCTCTCTGTTCATACCGGCTCCGGTACTTAAGCCTGGCCCTGTGAAGCCTGACCTTTACCACGGTTTCCGAAAGCCCTGTCACTCTGGCAATATCCGCGTACGCCATCTTTTCATAATCGCGAAGCAGGATGATCGTCCTGTCGTCGGCATTTAAGGAAGAAAGCACCTCCCGGATCAGTTTTGCCTTTTCTTCCTTCAAAAGCTTCTCCTCCGGTCCGCTCTCATACCCGGCCTCCAGCCGTTGTATGTCGGCCTCTTCCAGGAGAACCGGCTGTTTCTTTCTGGCAAAGGAAAGAAAGGTGTTCCGCGCAATCGTCAGGCACCACGTCTTTTCACTGCAGTCCTCCTTAAAGCCCTTAAGCCCCAGATAAACCTTCAAAAAGGTCTCCTGCGCCAAATCCTCCGCCGTATCTTTATCCTTCGTCATATAGGAAAGGTAACCGTATACCGCGTTTTTCTGCCTCTGGTAAACTTCTTCAAATCTCACTCCCACGGACGTCTCTCCTTTGTTTTTTCTTCACTCGAAACCGTCTTCACCTATATAGACTCCGTTTTTCTCAAAAAGTTACATTCAAAGATAAAGAAAAGCAGAAACCTACAGGCTCTGCTCGCTCATAAATCTTTTAATTCCCAAAAATACTTCCTCACTGATAATATGTTCCATGCGGCAGGCGTCTTCCTCTGCCTCCTTCAGGATTCCGATGGCACGGCTCACACTTGGTTTGCTGAAATTCAGTTCGTGGGCGATATCGATGGAACGCACCGTCCCATTTTTCTCTCTCAGACGCAGGATCGTCTCCAGATAATTTTCTCCGGACTCATACATGGCAGTTTCTCCCCATTTCATCCCGTGTGTATCGCTTCTATCATATACGATTTTTTTCCATAAGTCCACTCCCGGTCCGTATTCCGAAAACGAAGGAACCGGCCGCAGCGCCCTGCAGCTGTCTGCACGGGTACCACGCCGGTTCCTGTTATTCTCATTGAGCACCGTCAGCGCTTCTCCTGCCCGGGTTTTTGATCCCGTCAGGCGCTGGCGCTGTCTCCGTCTATCCGGTAAAGGTTCTTTCTCTGGATCAGTCCAATCTCCTCCAGGGTCTTCACCATCCGGTAAACAGTGGCCATTCCGATCGTGGGGTCCTTTTCCAGTGCCTGATAATACATTTCCTTACAGCAGCAGCATTCGTCCTGCAGAATCACATCAATCAGAATCTGTCTCTGGTTTGTGATTCTGCAGCCGTTTTTCTTTAATTCCCGAATCACATAGGCGCGTTTCTCTTCGAGGATATCAGCCTGATTCATCTTATCAACCTCCCCGTTATGAGCGCGGCTTATGGCCTGGAACGCAGCCATGGCAGCAACTGCATTGTCCTCCGCAGCCGCTCTTGCTTCCGCAGCTGCAGGTTCCCCGGTTCTTATACACGGAACGGATCGCAAGTCCCGTCAATACGAGTAATATCAGTGATATCATAATTGTCGCCGCATTGGCAGCTATCCAAGTTACCATAAGTATCCCTCTTTTCTATTCAGTCTCCTGGTAGTCCGTCCTCCAGGTCCCTGTGCATCTGCTTAAATTCTGGCCGCTGCGGCTCCTGTCTTTTTGTCAGCCTTCGGAGCCGGACGGAACAGCAGATACAGAGTTACAGCAAGAACAATAACAGCAGAGGCTGTTCCAATACCGAAACCACCGCCCATGGCGAATGATCCCAGCTGATAGATCATTAAGCATACCGCATAAGCAAATACATTCTGGAAGATAACTGCAAACGCGGTCCAGCTCTTATTTCCCATCTCCTTCGCCATGGTGCTGATTGCAGCCAGACACGGAGAATCCAGTAAGTTAAAGGTTAGGAAGGTAAATCCTGCAAGGGCGCTTCCGTGGAAGAAATCAGTCATAACGTACTGCCACAGAGCGGCGTCACTCTCCGTCGCTTCCGCCATATTGGCAAGGACACCCATGGTGCTGACGATGCCCTCCTTTGCCACAAATCCGGAAAGGGAGGAGGCAACCGCCTGCCAGCTGCCGAAGCCCAGAGGCGCAAAGATCGGAGCGAGGAAGGTGCCGATGATCGCGAGGAAGGAAGCTTCCATATCCTCAACCATGCCGAAGGCGCCGTTTTCCACACCGAACGTAGCCAGGAACCACATCACCATACAGCAGAGGAACAGGATTGTTCCCGCTTTCTTTAAGAAGCTCCATACACGCTCCCATACGTGAAGCAGCACGGTCTTCACTGACGGAACGTGGTACTGCGGAAGTTCAATTACGAACGGTGACGGATCACCTGCAAACATTTTCGTTTTCTTTAAAATAATACAGGATACGATAACCGATGCAATTCCGATGAAATACATGCTGGGTGCCATCCACCAGGCCCCACCCATGATCGCACCTGCTACCAGTGCGATAACCGGAAGCTTTGCGCCGCAGGGAACGAAGGTCGATGTCATAATGGTCATACGGCGGTTTTTATCATCTTCAATGGTTTTAGTGGCCATGATGGCCGGAACGCCGCATCCGGAAGAGATAAGCAGCGGGATAAAGCTCTTTCCCGATAATCCGAATCTGCGGAAAATACGGTCCATGATAAATGCAACTCTCGCCATGTATCCGCAGTCCTCCAGGACAGATAAGAACAGGAAGAGAATCGCCATCTGAGGAGCGAATCCGATTGGAGCCGCCAGACCTCCGATGATACCATCCACAACCAGGGAAACGAGCCATTCGGAAGCGCCTGCGGTCTCCATCAAGCCCTGAACGGCCGGCTGGATCCATGCGCCAAACAGCGTATCGTTGGTAAAGTCGGTAACAATGGTTCCGAGCGATGTGACGGAAACGTAATAGACCACAAACATCACGGCCACGAAGATCGGAAGCGCCAGGATTCTGTTCGTTACAATCCTGTCAATCTTGTCCGAAACGGTCATTCCCTTTCGGTTCTTCTTTAAACAGCCCGTAATGATTTTCGATATGTATTCGTATCTCTCGTTGGTGATGATACTCTCCGCATCGTCATCCATCTGCTTCTCGGCATCCTTCACGATTTCCACGATGCGCTTCGAGGAATCGGCAGAAAGCGGGGTCGTACCCAGGACCTTCTCATCCTGCTCGAACAGCTTAATGCTGTACCAGCGCGCCAGATGGTCCGGAACGGAATTGGGAAGGAGGTCTGCGATATCGGCCAGATAGCCTTCCACCTCTCTGGAAAACTCATGCTTCGGCACCTGAATGGTCCTGGCATTTGCCAGACGAACCGCACGGTCCACCACTTCAGTCAGTCCCTCGCCCTTTAAGGCGGAGGTAGCAACCACTTCACAGCCAAACGCTGCCGCCAGCTTCTTCTCGTCGATCTTATCGCCGCTCTTCACCGCCAGATCCATCATGTTCAGGGCGATGACAACCGGAATCCCCAGCTCCAGCAGCTGTGTCGTCAAATATAAGTTACGTTCCAGATTCGTGGCGTCCACCAGGTTAATAATCGCATCCGGTCTCTCATTGATTAAATAGTCACGGCTTACGACCTCTTCCAGTGTATACGGTGACAGGGAATAAATTCCCGGAAGGTCGGTGATAATGATGTCTTTCTTTCCCTTCAGTTTCCCTTCCTTCTTCTCTACCGTAACTCCAGGCCAGTTTCCAACATACTGGTTGGAGCCTGTTAAGTTATTAAACATGGTGGTTTTTCCGCAGTTTGGATTACCTGCCAGTGCAATACGGATTGCCATACTCTTGTTCCTCCTTTAGTTAGCCATCTCTAACTCTCATTCTTAAAATATAGGGCGTCCGCCCTTCCCTGATCTTTTACTCTACCACAATCAGTTCCGCATCCTGTTTTCTCAAAGAAAGTTCATACCCTCGCACCGTTACTTCCACCGGGTCCCCGAGCGGCGCAACCTTCCTGACAAATACAGAACAGCCTTTTGTGATCCCCATATCCATAATCCGGCGTTTGACTGCGCCCTCTCCGTTTAACTTCTTCACGGTTACGGTCGTGCCGCATGGAATTTCCTTCAAGGTCTGCATCCTCTTTTCCTCCTACTAAACCATAATTTTTTTTGCCATATCCTGATTCACTGCGATTCTGGAATCCTTGACATTGACTATCATATTTCCGCTGATCGTCGATACCACGGTGACCACTGCGCCCGTTACAAAACCAAGATTCTCCAGAAAACGTTTCGTCTCTTCGTTCCCGCCGATTTTACGTATTACCTGTGCTTCGCCGGTTCTTACCATGGTTAAAGGCATCATATTCACCACCTCTGCTTAATTTTGAAAATTATTCTCAATTTCATTTTCTTTACAGTAGTTAGTATATGCTAATCCAAATAAAAAATCAAGTACTTTATTGAAAATAATTCTCAATAAGGAAAATAAATCCAACTATGCGGAAATTTTTAAAGGAAAGAGGAACAGGCTTTTAAAAAAACAGCAGGGGAAAACCGCGTTTTCTAAACACGTTTTTCCCCTGCTGCTCTCCCTGTCATTTATCTTCGTAAGCGTGGTAAATCCGCTTTACCACATCATAGGCCAGCTTGCGCCGCCTGTATTCATCCACAATCCCCTTATTATTCATGGTGCGGGGGCGGCTGGCGAACCACTCGTCACTGACCCTCACGTCACTGAGCTGCCAGATAAAGATACCGCTGCAACCTTCCTGCTCAAGAACCGCCGTAATCTGGTCCTCCAGAGCCTTTGCCTGATATTCCTCCGACCATTTGCACAGAGTGTGGCTTCTGAAACCATAGATGGCGCCCGCACCGATCTCAGTAACCAGAAACGGCTTGCCGCTTCCTTCGCTCTCACGCTGAACCCAGTCATAGATATCCTTCACATACTCACTGGCCGGCGTCTCATGATACCACTCCGGATAAAGATTATAAGAGACAATCTCCGGAAGCCCGAAACAGATGTCCGTCTTAAATTTACAGCTTGCAGACGACCTCGGCCTGGAAAAATCCATGTGCTTAATCAAGTCGTACTGCTTCTTATAGCACTCATAGCCGTACTCCGTATCACTGGCACACTCATTTAAAATGCCCCAGATAATGACAGACGGGTGATTGATATGAGCCGTGATCATTTCCTCGATACACGTTTCCGCCTGGCGCTCGAAATTCGGATTCTGCATATGCTCCAGCGTCAGCCCCCGGGCATGGTTTTCCTCCCATACCAGAATTCCCTGCTCATCGCACAGATCAAGAAACAGTTCGTCGTTGGGATAGTGAGCGGTACGGATGGCATTGGCCCCTAAATCCATGGCCGTCTCCAGATCCTGCTGGATCGCCGCATAGGGCAGGGCGCATCCGAACATCGGATGGTCCTCGTGGCGGCAGAACCCCCTGATACGCAGCTTCTTCCCATTTAAAAGAATATCTTTGCCCTCCGTCCTAATCTCGCGGAATCCCATGCGGTCGATCTGGTCGTCAAACGCTCCGTTTTCATCCGAAAGCGTGGCCCGGACTGTATAGAGCTTCGGGTTTTTGATCTCCCAGGCCTCCGCCTCTGCCGCGGACAATTGAAAGTCCACGGTTTTCTCCCCGCCGGCCTCCAGTGTCAGTTCCATGGCTTCAGAGGCAATCCCGGCCAAGTCCAGATAAAGCCTGCATGTTTTCCCGGCCGCGGACCAATTTTTAACCTTCACTGAAACCAGGGCTTTCCAGCCGTCCTTCTCCATGACCGGGACTGCGTGAATGTATTCAATGTACGTATCCGTCAATTCCTCCAGAAGGACACCGCGGCTGATGCCGCCGTAGCTCATGTAGTCATTGGGTATGTGGAGTGCGCTGGCCTCGCCGAACGTATTATCTGCATAGACCTCCAGCAGGTGCCTTCCGGCCATCACATCTGTGACAGCCACGGCGAATGGCGTATAAGCATTATAATGGCTGCCTATCTCCCTTCCATCCAGACAGACCCTTGCCGTATGACTGACGCCCTTGAATACCAGCCGGAACGCCCCTTCCGTCTCAATCTCTCTGGAAAACACGCCGACTCCCCTGTAAGAGGAAAAATCAGGCATGGATTCCCAGCAGCCCGGAACAGCCGTCCGGTATTTTCTGCCTGCCAGATCACCTGTACAGGGCGAAAATTCCCACAGGCTGCCGCTCAATTCCCGGACCTTTCGGATCTCATGGGTGCAGAATGTCCTAATCATGCGCGCCCTCCTCCTGCCGCTCCACGGCGTACACGATTCTCCTGATACAGTCAATATCTGTCTTCAGCTTCTGCTCTGAGCTTTCCGCGGAGGAGAAATCCTCAAAGGTCACATAGCCGTCATACCCCACCGCTTTAAGCGCCTGAAAACACCGTTCAAAATCGGCATATCCGTCTGTAAACGGGGCCCAGTCAGGGACGTATTTTTCGTTTCCATCCACGTTCTTTTTCACCCAGCACGCATTCTTAATATGTACCAGGTCGAGATACGGTCCAAGTATCTCAAAGGCCATCTGATACTCCTCGAAGCCTTCATAGATCACATTTCCCGTATCGTAGATCACGCCAATATACCGCGGATCAAAAAGGCAGGCGAGGCGGTATGCGGCGCTGGCGGACGGTGTGATCGTCCCCATGTGCATTTCAAAATCAGCTTTTACCCCATGCTTCCTGGCGAGCACTTCCACCTTTTTAAATCCGGCTGCCGCTTGTTCAAAGGTCTCCAGGTAATTCTGCCCTTTATGATAGGGGAGAGAATTGACGCGGATCCGGTTACAGCCCATCTTCACGGCTGCCGTCATACACGACTCAATCCTGGCCTCACTGTCGGCGCAGTTTAAATACGTTGCCAGGGCATTTACCTTGATCCCATACCGATCAGACAGCGCCTTTAATTCCTGCGCTTTCTCATCTATCGTGGCGATATCCACCGTACAATAGTTGTTTTTCCAGTAAGACGGCGCCTCCTTTACTGCCCCGGGATCTGTTGGAAGATCCGTCACCCTCCAGTCCACACCGTCGTACCCGTATTCCTTCATCTTCTTAAGCGCCTGTTCCGGCGTCATTTCCGGTACACTGACCGTAAATAAAGAGTATTTCATACCGTCTCCTTTTCTTTCCTGAATTAGCTTCTATCCCTTGATACCGGAACTCGCCACGCCCTCCACGAAGTACCTCTGTAAACAGATAAACAGAATCAGGACCGGGATCAGGGCAACCGTGGCCGCGGCCATAATCTGGGCATAGTTGGAGGAATACTGGCTGTTAAACATACGCAGCATCAGCTGAATGGTCATTTTTTTTCTGGGAAGACAAATAGATTAGCGGCCCCCATAAAATCGTTCCACTCAAAGGTAAATGAGGTAATGCACAGAGTGGCGATCGCCGGCTTCGACAGCGGAAGCATCAGCCTCGCCCAGATTCCGTACTCACTCAGACCGTCGATTCTCGCCGCCTCCAGCAGTTCGTTGGGGATTCCGATAAAAAACTGTCTCATCAGGAATACGCCCATGGCTGTAAACGCATGCATCAGAATAATGCCCAGATGGCTGTCGGTCAGGCCGAACAGCGTCATCATCTTGTACTGGGGAACCATATAAACCTGCCATGGTATTGAGATCGTCATGACGTACATCATGAAAATAGTATCTCTCCCCTTAAAGCTCAGCTTCGCAAATGCATAAGCTGCAAAGCTCGACGTGACCAGCTGCAAAACGGTGGTGCATACCGTCAGCTTCGTCGTATTGAAAAAGCCCGTCAGAAGCGGAACCTTCTTCCATATTTCTGCATAGTTGCTCCACTGGGGAACGGGCGGTATCCATACGATCGGAAAGGAGAATACATCCTTCTCGAACTTTAAGGATGCCGACAGCATCCATGCAAAGGGAATAAGCATAATAACTGCCATAATAATCAGTGCTGCGTACATAAACGCTGTCTTAACCGCAGAGACAGCCGAATTTTTATTATCTGCCTGCTTCATACTGCTGCCTCCTTATAAGTAACTTGTAAATCGTTTCTCACCTTTAAACTGAATCAGTGTCACACCCATGATAATGACGAACAGAACCATGGCCACCGCGCTGGCGTAACCAAACCTGGAGCTTACGAACGCGCTGTTGAAAATATGGTAAGCCAGAACCTTGGTTGCCTCGCCGGGTCCTCCCTGTGTCGTGATATACATAATATCATAGGATTTGAAGGTGGATACCATCAGCATCATCAAAATAAAGAACGTAGTAGGGGTTACGCAGGGCCACGTAATGTGGAGGAACTGCTGCCATCTGCCTGCTCCGTCCAGAGAAGCCGCCTCGTACAAATCCCCCGATACGCCCTGGAGGGCGGCCAGATAGACAATCATGTAGTACCCCATCCCCTTCCACACGGTCAAACCGATGATCGTCGGCATAGCCCAGGTCGTAGACGCCGCCCATCTCGGCGGATTGGACACACCGAGCGCCATCAGAAGCCCGTTGACCGGGCCGCGGTCCGGATTGAATAATGCCATCCAGACCACTGCCACGGCTACCAGGGAAGCCACGTACGGGAAGAAGAGAACGGAGCGGAAAAACACCCGGCCCTTTAAGTTTTTGTTCATCAGAATGGCCAGAAACAGCGATAAGGCCAGCGTTACAGGCACTGTCACGACCGTATAATAAAGGGTGTTTTTCAAAGCAATCCAAAAGCTTGAATCATTGGTAAACATCGTGATAAAATTCTTTAAACCTACGAATTTAACCGGATTCCCGGAATCCCATTCGCAAAAACTGAGCAGCAGGGAAAAGACAATCGGTATAAATGTAAAAATGAAAAATCCGATTAAATTAGGTAGGATAAATGAGTATGCGACTAAGTTCTTTTTTCTGGCCAGAGACCGTTTCTTCGATATTTGGGCCGCGCTGTTTTCTCTGTTCATATGTCCGCCTTTCTCCAGTTACTTGGACTGCGCTTCCTTAACTCTCTCTGCCATCTTCCGGAGACCATCCTCCACAGTCACACTCTTTGTCATGATGGCGCTGTGCTGTTCCTGGTAAATGTTATCAATTTCCTTGGCAAGCCTGTCCATACGCTGCTCCACTACATACTTATCTATATCAATATACTTTGATAAGCCTTCCGGAGCATTGGGCGATGTTTTGGGAATATCATCAAAGATCTGGCTGACCTGATCGGAGTTGTAGCCTGGGACAATTCCCTGTTTTGCAAGGACCTCTGCCCCCTCTTCTCCGCAGATATAGTTGATAAAGGTCCACGCCTCTTCCGGATGCTTTGCATACGCCCCGATGGATACCGGAGTCACGCCGCCAATCGCGGCCTCATTGCCGATTCCTTTGTCATTTGGAAGGCTGCAGACACCCCAGTTGAAGTCTTTTACATTTTCCACGCACATGTTGATAAACCAGGTTCCAATCTGAAGCATAGCCGCCTGCTGGTTATAGAATACGCCGGAATAATGGATGTTGGAGGACTTCAGCATACCGTAGTCCTGAACAACTTCTTCGTCCTGCATGGCCAGAATCTCATTATAATACGGCACCAGATTTTCATAGCTGTCCGTATCGAGAACGTCAAATTCTTCGACTCGTCTGGCGAACTCGGACACATTGCTGGGCCACGTATGGACATGGGCGCCGTAGACCTTGTCATTTCCCATTCCGCTCGTCATTATGGCAGCCAGCTCATGGTATTCCTTCATCGTCATGCCGTCCTCGGGATAAGGGACGCCGGCCTTGTCGAATAAGTCTTTGTTATAGAAAATCATATTATTGTCTTTTCTGAACGGAACTCCATACGTCTTGCCGTTTAGCTGAAGCTGGTCCACAAGACCGGAATACGCATCCTTTTGAAAAGAGGCGTCCTTCCCCATAAGATCATCCAGCGCCAGAACGTGTCCCTGTTCCACCAGTGCGCTCAGTGCAGGTGTTCCCTTTGTGAACACAACATCGAAGTCCTGTTTGCCGCCCAGCTGTGTGATCACCGTGTTGTCGTACTCATCCGCAGAGAATTCGACCGGTTCAACGGTAATATTGGGATACTTTGCCGTAAATGCATCAAACATGGTCTTGTAATATTCGGTATTGGAATAATCCCACAGGGCAACCTTAATGGTCACCTTCTCCTCCTGGCTTCCTTTGGCTCCGGCGCCTGTACTGCTGCATCCTGCAACGATACCTGCTGCCATAACCGCCGCCATAACACCCGCTGCCAATCTTCTTTTCTTCATTTTTTAATCCTCCATTTTCTTCATTTATCTTTACCTGGAAAAACCAGATTTTGATTTTGGAAATATAATACGAATTATGGTGGACTTAATTTTACGAGATTGGGGAATAGCTTGCATTACACGAGAAAGGAAGTGCGTTTTCCAGATAAAAGAGTCAGAATAATCAGATTTTTAAATAGCTCACGTCCTTTTTAGACATGAAAATACCGATAATACATGACATAATTCGTATTATCGGCAGTAACTGCAACTTTTGTATTACCAAATAAACAAATCTTCACCAGCAAGCTTCCATATTGCCTCAATAAAATAGTAATCACCGTAAATAATGGCAATTTCATGTTCTTTATCATGGTAAGCCGCCGTACACCGCTCCAGCAGATGATCCTTCTCCGTTTCCCAGCAGCAGCGGGACGCGTCGAGGGCCTTTAACATCTTCAGCGCGGCGTTTCTATAGAGGCTGCTGTCTCTGCCCTCCGTGTGCCTGGAAAGCTCGATCAGACCGCAGGACGCGATCGCCGCCGCAGTGGAATCCTCCCAGGCGCATTCGGCCGGCTGCCGGAAATCAACGGGAATCAGGCCGTTCTCCGGCGTGTTGGCCATAAAGTAATGGGCGATCCTCTTTGCCGTGTTAAGATAATGCCCGTCACCGGTATGTATGTAGCTCAGCACAAAGCCGTATAAGCCCCAGCTCTGTCCCCTGGTCCAGGAAGAACCGGTCTCATAGCCCTGCCCCCCATAGCTTCGCACCCTCTCTCCTGTAAAGGGATCAAATTCCACAATATGATTGACGGAACCGTCTTCTCTCACGAAACATTGCTGCGCCATATTGGCATGCGCCACAGCGATCTGCTGAAATCTGGGGTCCTTCGTCTCCTCGGAGGCCCAGTAAAGCAGCGGGAGATTCATCATACAGTCGATAATCGCCCATCCGCGGTGATCATCCTCTCCCCAGTCATTCCATGCCCGGATAAAGTTGCCGGCAAGATTGAATCTGCCTGCCAGGTTATTGGCAGCGAGCAGGGCTCTGTTCCGGGACTCTGTATTTTTCGTCAGCCTGTAGTCCGCCACAGCAGTTGGCAGCCATTTAAAACCATTGTCATGGTCCAGGCCGTCTGCACGCATCAGCACCGCATCCAGCTTTCTCTCCAGTTCCTCAGCCGTCTCCCGGTAGAGCTCATCACCCGTCAAAGCGTAAAGCTGCCACATCATACCGCCCCAAAAGCCGTTGGTCCACCAGGAGATATCCTGGCTTCCGGACCGGTCATCGAAGACGCCGTCCACCGTGGTATACGGTATCTTGCCGCGGCTGCGTTCTGTCACAGGCTTTATCTTCTTTTTTATTTTTTCCATTGTCTCAGCAGCCCATGCCGCATCCTGTTGTGATAAATACATTGCATTCTCCTTTCTCTTGTTTCTTATGTCATAAAAGGGGGACAGTCACTGTCCTGCCTCTGTATGCAATCGTAACACTTCCCTCTTCCACACTCACGAAAGGCTTCTGCCCGGCCATTTCCCCGGCACTGGCGAAGCGGTCTGCGAACACACTGGTAATCAGTAAATGGCTGCCCGGTTCCAGTTCCGCTGTCACGGTTGGAATAACCGTGAGATTATAGAATAAATTGGTATTCGGAAACGGCGTCACAAGCTTTGCCGTCCCCTCAGTTTCGGCCACAATTCCGCTTACTCCCCACGAAGCCCTTACAAATGCAGAATCTTCCGTGATTTCGATATTCTCCGCTTTCAGTCTGCCCGTCCCGGCTCCCTCCGTCACTTCAAAGCACCGCTCCTGAGCAATGGAAAAACCTCCGTCTGCTGCCGTTACCGGTACGCAGTTGGTAATCTGGTGAATCCGCACATGCCAGGGGGAGCAGGGAACCACTGTGCTTATTACCTCCACACCGGTCATCGGGCTGTATTTTGCAGAAAGCTTTTCCTCATCCGAATTAAAGTCTGTCTGACCGTATCTCATGCAGTAGCGGTTCTCTCCCTTTACGGAAAATGCCAGAGTATTGTCAAATGCCCCCTGTTCCAGGCTGGTCCCTCTCGCAACACTGAAGCCAAACTGGTTGGAATATACGAATTTCTCGTATTTTTCCGCGCCCCTGCCGTGATCCAGCGCCAAATGCTGCCCCGTCACGTAAGCCAGCACGTGATCGTTGTCATCATGGGTAACAATCATGTGCGGGTGCTTTAAATATTTCACCGGTTCATAAGGGTACGCCTTGGGCTCAGCCGTCCAGAATGGATGGTTCTCATTCAGTCCGAGCACGATAAACGCCTTATTGCACCAGTAGGGGGAACCGCATCCATTGTAATTCTCACTCATCAAAAGATTCGGATATCCGTACCCAATGCTCAAAATCCCCGTGTTATCGAAAATGGGACGCCGCATCCACACCTCGATATTCCTTAAAACCAGATTCTTAAGCACGCCGTAATCCACATCGAGTCTGGCGTAGGCCATCGCTCCGAACAGGCCGCTGTGCGCAAAACGGTAGGTCAGGCTCCTTCCAAAAGGAATCTCTTCCCCATTATTCGCAAACCAGTAGACAAAATCATCAAAGAACTTCGTACTGCGTTCCTTAAGGATCCGGCACCTCTCAGGCTCCAGCGCCTCCATATGTTCCGCGTAGATCAGTCCGTAATAGTGGATCGCGAATGCCACATAATAATCGACCTGGCCCGGATTGCCGTCGTAATACCAGCCATCGCCGGTATAGGAGCCTTCGATCAGCGCAAAATCCTCCTCCATTCTATCTTCCCGCCACTCCAGCCCCAGCAGCCGAAAAGTCATATTCGTGAGAATTCTGAAATACCTCCAGTTATTCTTCGGCATGTCGTAGTCATTCATCTGTCTCAGCCACCGGTACAGGTTGTCCTTCTGGCCGTCAGTCAGCGCGTCCCACAGCTCCCTGCGGTTGACCGTTATCGAAAATACGAGCGCCGCCACCTCCACCATCTTCTGATCATAATCAAATATGTCGGCCCAGTACTCGCTGTCCCCGGGATCCGTTCCATGGATGATACCGTTCCGATAGAGTACAAGCCACTCCCTTATCTCCTCCTGCTGTTCTGCGGGAAGCCCGGAGTTATCCGCTGACCAGAGCGGCCCCAATCCCCAGAGCACCCTGGCCCAGCCTTCCATCCTGGCTGACTTTTCACCGTAATGGGCCCCTGTATTCCCCACATGAAGAAATGCCCTCTTCGGACTGTAAAATGCTTTCAGCGGCCTTATAAAATCCAGAAACAGCTGAACCATATCATTTCTTGAGTTCATTATTATGTCCATCTTTTTCACTTTCATCTTTCTTTTTTTGTGTATATTAACCATATGACTTATCATATCATAATTTTCTTTTCATAATATTGTTTTTTATGCTATATTTATGTCATATCATGCTGCGCATATCGTCAGAAAGGAGAGCTTCCAATGTTTGAAATCACCACACAATCCATCAACCAGCTGCTGATTTCCCATCACCGCACCTGCCAGAAGCAGGATCGTACCCTGCATATGCACAACAACGCATACGAGCTTCTGCTGTTTAAAAGCGGTAATGTAGACTATTTTATTAATGATGTCACCTTCCGCCTTATGCCCGGCGATCTGATTTTCATTTGTCCGAATGACATACACGGCCTGTTCATCAGCGATGAGACGCCCTATGAGCGTATGCCTGTCCATTTCGAAGAAAGCTTTGCCGCCTCCCTGTCAACCCCGGAAACAGATCTCTTCGCCTGTTTTCAGAATTTCACTCCGGACCATCCCTGCCATCTGGACAGCAGACAGCTTCAGCAATACGAAGCGTGTGTGGATACCATTATCAACAGCTTAAACAAAAAAGAATTCGGGTATGATATCCGAATCCGGTCCTGTCTCTCCTGGATTCTCCTCTGCGCGAATGAGGCCATCCGTTTTGAATCCGCCTCTGCGGGAGACGTATCCCCCGAGATAATCCGACAGGCCCTGAGCTATGTCAATAACAATCTGACCCATGATATATCCATACAGACGATCGCCGCCGCACTGAATATCAGCGGTTCCCGTCTGAGTCATATATTCAAGAACTATACCGGAACCTCCCTGTGGAACTACATCATCGCACGCCGCATCCAGCACGCCGGAATCCTCTTAAAACAGGGTGCCTCCATCACAGACGCCTGTTACGAATGCGGATTTAATGATTACTCCCATTTCGTCAAGGTGTTCCATAAAATCATGGGAGTCTCCCCCGGCAAATATGTGAAAAATATGGCCACCTACACCACCGAGGGTCAGTCCAGCAACTTAAAATTCTTATAGCAAAGGTTCCTGTTACAGAATAAAGAGTCCGGCACATCCCCCGGAGGGTTTTTATTTCATAGGATGAACCTACCTGTGAAACCAAAAAACGCCGCCCCACCAGAAGCTGACCGGTGGGACGGCGATATTATTTACCCGAACTTTGAGCACATCATTTCATCTTTTCCAGGATATTGTCAATATCCACCTTTTTTCCAATTACCATCAGATGCTCCTGCGCCTGAATGACATAGTCGGCCGGGGGCATAAGCTGGGCTTTTCCCTCGCGTTTGATGCCCAGGACGCTGATGTGGTAACGGTTGCGGATATCGGCCTCGCGGATGGTCTTGTGGATCCATTCCGGAAGAGGCGGGATCTCGTAGATGGAGTATTCCTGCGTCAGTTCAATGTAGTCAAATACGTGGTTGGCGCTGTAGCGGACCGCCATCTTTTCTGCAATGTCACGGTCCGGATAGATGACCTCGTCCGCGCCGTTTCTGAGAAGGAACTTGGCGTGAATGTCGCGGTTCGCCTTGCTGATGACACGGCGGCCGCCCAGCTCCTTTACAAGGCTGGTGATCTCCAGACTGCTCTGGAAATTCGTTCCGATACAGACGAAACAGATGTCGAAGTTGGCGATTCCCAGGCTTCGTAAAACCGCCTCGTTGGTACAGTCTCCGATCTTGGCGCTGGTCACGATGGGAAGCAGGTCCTCTAATACCTCTTCCTTCTGATCCACCACCATAACGTCATTTCCCAGCATGGCGAGATTTTCGCAGAGATGGTGGCCAAACCGTCCCATTCCTATGATTAAAATTGATTTCATATGATATTCTCCTTTGCTTCGCAGCATATTATTTCAACATTCATAAGCAGATTCCCTCACCTCTAAGGTGGCGGGTTATAGCAATCTTTATTCAGTGGTGGTGCAATCCACTTCTGAATATTAAAGCCTCCGGCGGATGTGCAGAGCGCCCCAGTGTATGATGTCATGCGGGGCATGACGGGCGCTCGCACCAATTCGCCGAGGCGAATTGAATACATGATCTCTTCACTTACAGGCACCGGCTGCGGGCTTACCCGATATTGATCGCCTCCGCAGGCTGCTGTACATGGGGCTTTCTCTTGGACTGGACAAAGGCCAGGGCAAAGGAAAGGCTTCCGATTCTGCCGCAGTACATCAGAAGAATGATGATGCAGCGCGATACCGGATGGAGCGCTCTCGTGATTCCCGTGGTCATTCCGACCGTACCGATAGCGGAAAACGTCTCAAACAGGATATCGGAAAATCCCAGCGGCTGTATCGCCATGATGGCCAGCGACGCCGTGACTGCCAGCAAAAGGTTGATCGTCAGAATCGTTCCGGCACGCTTGACCGCGTCGTTCTCCAGCCTCCGGCCGAAGATATTGATCCCGTACGTCTGCTTGATATTGGAATGTACGCACAAGAGAAGGACCACCAGGGTCGTCGTCTTGATGCCGCCGGCAGTGGAGCCAGGGCTTCCTCCGATGAACATCAGGATGATGGTCAGCAGCTTGCTTCCATCGGTTAAGGCCGCCGTGTCCGTCGTGTTGAAGCCGGCCGTTCTGGCCGTCACTGAGCTGAATAAGGAGGTCAGGATCTTTCCGCTGGTATTCATTCCCACCAGAAGATGATTCCTCTCCAGCAGATAAAACAGCAGTCCTCCGCCGAAGACCAGGATCGCGGTGGTGACGAGTACAATCTTCGTCTGAAGCATATATTTTCGGAAATGCAGCTTATTCCGGCTTAAATCATCCCAGACGATAAAGCCGATACCACCGATAATAATAAGGGACATGATGACCAGATTCACCAGCCAGTCATCGTAATAGGCTACAAAAGAGCTGTACGGTGTCTGCCCTCCCATCAGGTCGAAGCCCGCGTTGCAGAAGGCCGATATGGAATGGAAAATACCGTAGAACAGTCCCCGTAAGAAACCAAACTGGGGGATAAAGCGGATTGCCAGAAGCACCGCGCCCGTTCCCTCAAAGATACAAGTGCCGATGATAATCTTCTTCGCCAGGCGCACCACCCCGCCGATCTGCAGGGTATTGACGCTCTCCATCATGAGTCCGCGCTCCTTCAGGCCGATCTTACGGCGGAGAACGATGGAGATGAAGACGCCCACCGTGATAAAACCCAGACCGCCGATCTGAATCATGGTCAGTATGACAAGCTGGCCAAATAAGGACCACTGGCTCCAGGTATCCGCCACCACAAGGCCCGTCACGCAGGACGCGCTGGTAGCCGTAAACAGACAGTTTAAAAATGGCTCCGACTGTCCGTCGCGGCTGGCAAAGGGAAGCATGAGAAGAAGTGTTCCCGTTATGATAATGCAGAAAAATCCATATGCAATAAACTGTGTCTGGCTCACATGGCGCCGGGCATGAATTAATTTTTTCTCATCCATCTTGCTGCTACTGCCTTTCTGCTTCCGTATTTTCACTTAATTCCGGCTTTTTTCCGCCGGTTCGGAATTTGAGCGCCCACTCTGCCCCTGTAAAGAGCAGAAATGCCGCCAGATTGACGACAACGACGCTGGCTCCCGCCGGTGTGGAGAACCGGTAGGACATCACCATGCCGATACAGAAGCACACCACGCCCAGCACGCCGGAGGACAGCACCACGCCGCGGAAGCTCTTAAAGAGCCGCATGGAGGTGAGCGCCGGAAAGATAATCAGGCTGGAAATCAGCATCGCTCCCATCATCCGCATTCCAAGGACGATGGTGATCGCCGTCAGAATCGCAATGAGCACATTGTACCACGAGACGTTCACGCCCGTGGCTCTGGCGAAATTCTCATCAAAGGTCACTGCAAAAATCTTATTGTAACAGATCAGAAACAGCCCCAGAACCACGACGCTTAAGATCACGCTTAAGCTGACATCCGTCCTGCTCATGGCAAGAATACTTCCGAACATGTAGCTGCTCACATCGGTCGTCATACCGGTCGTCATGGAGGTGACGATAATACCGATGGCAAGGGCCGCCGCCGATATCATGGCGATGGCCGCGTCACTCTTGATCTTCCCGTGCTCCGTGATCCTTAAAAGGAAGAACGCCGCCAGAACCACCACGGGGATGGATACCTTTAAGGGGGACCATCCGGCCGCTACCGCGATGGAGAGCGCGCCGAAGGACACGTGGGACAGACCGTCCCCAATCATGGAATACCGTTTCAGCACAAGGCTCACACCCAGAAGAGACGCGCAGAGCGAGACGAGAATTCCGCCCACTAAGGCCCTGACGAGGAACGGGTATGAAAGCATCTCACTCACCATTTCCATCAAAGCTCACCTCCCAGATAAATGTGGCCCGCGCTGCTCTTCAAATACTCCTCCGTCGCGCCGTAGAACAGCACCTCTCTCTTTAAATGAAGAATCTTTTTCGCCTGCTTCACCACATTTGTAATATCGTGGGATACCATTAAGATCGCCACGCCCTCTTTTTGATTCAATTTTCGGATAATCTCGTAAAATTCCAGGATTGCCGAAGGGTCCAGGCCCGTAATCGGCTCATCCAGGATCAGCAGCTTGTCCGTGGCGCACAGGGCCCGGGCAATCAGGGTCCGCTGCTGCTGTCCGCCCGATAAGTCGCGGTAGCACTGGCCTGCCAGCTCTGCGATTCCCAGCCGCTCCATGTTCTTTTCCGCCAGCGCCTTTTCCTTTCCTGAATAGAAAGGCTTGTTTCCGCGCCTGCTCAAACAGCCGGACAGTACGACCTCCCCGACCGTAGCCGGGAAATCCTTCTGCGCCGCCGTCTGCTGCGGGAGATAACCGATCCCGCTCTTTTTCAGTTCATCCGACACGGATATGGTGCCTTTCGTCGGCTTTAAGAGTCCCAGCATTCCCTTCATCAGGGTGCTCTTTCCGGAACCGTTCTCTCCGACGATGCAGACGTAATCACCGGGATTCACCTCCATGGTAACGTCCACCACGGCATCCTGGTTTTCATAGCCGAAATCCGCATGGCTGCATTGTATCAATGAATTCATTTATTCCAGTCCTTTTTTCAAATTAATCACATTCTGTTCCATTAAGTCTAAGTAGGTCACACCGCTGTCAAATTCCCTCCTGGTCACATTGTGACAGGAATGCAGTAAGAGCGGTTCTGCGCCCGTTTCCTCGGAGATGATCTCCGCCACCCGGTGGCTGGTCAGCTCCGGATAGTAGATGACCGGAATCTGTTCTGTCTTCATCTTATCGATGAGGTAAGCGATGGTTTTGGCGCTTGGCTCCGTATCCGTACTGCATCCGGAAAATGCAGCCCTGTAGCGCAAACCATACTCATCCGCAAAATAACGGTAAGGGAACTTATCCCCCACGATTATCATGTTCCTCTTTTCATTGGCTGTCACGTCACGAAACTCCTGATCCAGCTTCTCAAGCTTCAACAGATAGCTCTCCGCATTCGCTTCATAGGCCGCCCGGTTCCCGGGATCTGCTAAAGCCAGGGTCTCTTCGATGCCCTTCACCAGCTTCATGGCGTTCACAGGCGAGGTCCAGATATGTTCGTCGTATTCGATCTCTTCTCCATGGCCGTCGTCGTCATACAGATCATGGCTGTAAAGGTCATCGTGGCTGTGGTCGTGGTCAACGCTATGGTCGTGGTCGTGGCCATGCGCCTCCTCTTCCATGCCTTCCACAATCTCCTCCTGAACGGTATCCACGTAATCCATCCCCGTCATGACCGCCATGTGGGAGGTATCGACCGCCGATAGGACCCGCTCCAGCCAGTGTTCCATGGCTCCGCCGTTGCAGATCAGCACATCGGCGTTCTGAATCGTGATCATGTCGGCCGGCGTCGGCTCGAAGGAATGGCTGTCCATGCCTGCCGGAACCACCATGGTCAGGTTAATATGCTCACCGGCAATCTGCCTGGTAAAATCGTAGTAAGGAAACAGCGTTGTCACCACATTCAGCTTCCCGCCCTCTGCTTCCGGCTCCGCTGAGGGAATCTGCCGCCCGGCACATCCCGTTAAAATCATAGCCAGAATCACGGTTCCGATGCAGAACTTCCGCGGGATTCTTCTATTTTTCTTCATTCATTACGTCTCCAATCTGATTCCATCTGCATAGTATATCACATTTTACAGGACAGGGAAAGGTTTTCCAGGCTGTTTTTCCGGTAGCTCCCCGGCGTCACTCCAAACCGTTCCTTAAATACCTTATTAAAATAAGAAATGTTCCGGAAGCCATTTTCCAGCGCAATATCCATCACCTGCCGTTCCGTCTCCACCAAATCGGCCGCCGCCCTGGTGATCCGGTAATGGTTGATATACTCTATGCAGGTCATGCCTGCATACCGCTTAAAGAAATTCATAAAATGAGTCTGGCTGAAATGGCAGACCGATGCCAGCTCCTCTATGGATAACGTTTCCCTGTAATTTGACTGAATATACGAAAGAACCTCTTTTAACTTCTCCTCGGCGCCGGATTCTCCGTTACTTCCCTCGTGCTTCGCCGCACATCCGTACTGGTACAGCAGGCGGAAAAACCGCATGAGCAGTTCCTTCGTGTACAGCTCGTACCCATACTGCTTCTCATTAAAGCATTTTAAAAGAAGGACAAAACACGCCTTCATCTCCTCATAGCCAGCTGTCCCCGGCTTCACGACCGGAAGGAAACGCAGCTTCCCGGACTGGACCGGGTTTAAGAACTTCAGGGTACAGGCATCCGGAACCTGGTAGCCCAGGAAGTCGAGATGAAACACGAGGCTGTCCGACACCATGTCCTTCCCCGGCATCTCATGGGCAGAATGGAGCATGTGAGGAGAAATCAGAAGCAGATCCCCTTCCTCTACCGAAAATGTCTCAAAATCGATATCGTAATAGATGGCCCCCGACCGGATCAGGGTGATCTCCATCTCCTCATGCCAGTGCAGGGAGAGATTTCTGTACGAATTCGGCACGGAACAGTGGTAATAGCGGACCGGCATCAGCGCATCCCCGTGATTTGTCTTCTCTTTATAGTCCGGCATCCGCCCGCCTGTGCTCCCAGTCTTAAGCCCCGTTCTCTCCATTTCCATTTATCCTCCCCATTATCATAGAATTGTGTTACTATCCGGTATTATTTTGCAAGATTTTCTTTCTTTTTTATAGTATATTATTAATATAGCAGATGTCAATAGCATCGTTGACAGGAATTATGAATGAGCCATCTGAACTGTTACATTAAAAGGAGGAAATGGTCATGCCGCAATGGTTAAAAGACGCAGTATTTTACGAAATTTATCCCCAGTCATTTCAGGATACCAACGGGGATGGGATCGGTGATTTTCAGGGAATCACCGGGAAGCTGGACTACATAAGGGACTTGGGCTGCAATGCCCTTTGGATCAATCCCTGTTTCGACTCCCCCTTTAAGGACGCGGGCTACGATGTACGGGATTATAAGAAGACAGCCCCCCGCTACGGAACCAACGAAGATCTGTACCATCTGTTTGAGGAGGCCCACAAAAGGGGGATACGCGTGCTGCTGGACCTCGTTCCCGGCCACACCTCCGAGGAACACGAGTGGTTTACCATGAGCCAGAAGGCGGAGACCAACGAATACTCCAACCGCTACATCTGGACCAATCACTGTTTCGAGGGCGCCAAGGGCTTTCCGTATATCGGCGGAGAGAGTGAACGCAGCGGCGTCTATGTACTCAACTTTTTCAAATGCCAGCCGGCCTTAAACTACGGCTTCTTAGATCCGAAGGAGCCGTGGCAGCTCCCCACCGATCATCCGGACTGTGCCGCCACCAGAGAGGCCATGAAGGATGTCATGCGTTTCTGGCTCGACCGGGGGTGTGACGGTTTCCGTGTGGACATGGCTGCCTCCCTGGTGAAGAACGACGATGAGGAAAAGACCGGCACCTGTGCCATCTGGCGAGATGTCAGGGAAATGCTGGACAGCGACTATCCGGAAGCCGCCATGGTTTCCGAATGGGGCAATCCACGGCTCGCGCTGAAGGCAGGCTTCCACATGGATTTCTTCTTAAATGGACGCGGCAATGGTTACAGCACCCTGATGCGCGACTATGAGAGCCAGGAGGACCACAGCTTCTTCAAAAAGGACAGCCACGGAGATATTACAAGGTTCTTAGACGATTACCTGCCCAAATATGAAGCTTCGAAAGAGGACGGTTACTTCTGTCTTTTGACCTGCAATCACGACACCCTCCGTCCCCGCTATAATCTGGATGAGACCGAGCTGAAGCTGGCCTTTGCGTTCATTTTTACCATGCCGGGCGTTCCCTATCTCTATTACGGCGATGAGATCGGAATGCGCTATTTAGAGCTGGCGACAAAGGAAGGCGGCTACTTCCGAACCGGTTCCCGCACACCGATGCAGTGGAACAGCGGAAAAAATGCGGGCTTCTCCGATGCGGATAAAGACAGCCTCTATCTCCCAGTTGATGAAGCCTCCGACGCGCCCACCGTGGAAAATCAGGAATCCAATCCGGATTCCCTGCTCCACACCGTTAAAGCCCTGCTGGCCCTGCGCCATGATCAGGCAGATTTACAGGCCGACGCGGTATTCGAGCCGCTCTATGCCAAAAAGGGAGCGATGCCCTTCGTATACCGCCGCGGCGCACTGACCGTTGCGGTCAATCCGTCCGGCGAGACGGTCACGGTACCTTCTGACGGTCAGAAGTCTGCCATCTACTCCATCGGCAGCGGCAGATGGGAGAACGGACAAATCGTTCTGGAACCGCAGTCATTCGTAGTGCTGGGGCCAAATACACCGTAGGAAGCACTGCCAAATGCTCCTAAAAGAATGGCCGGCAGGAATTATATGAAACGATTCCTGCCGGCCAACTATTAATCTTAATCTCAGGTTAAGCCTGAGCGCCAAGCTCCGCCAGCGCTTCTCCCAGGTTCTTAAGCTGCTTCTCCGCGTCTCCGTCCGGGGATTCCAGAGCGATGACGCCCTCACCGCCGACGATCTTCGCGCCGCGCTCCGCCATGCGCTTCTCCCACTCGCGCATCCAGTCGCCGCCGCCCCATCCGTAGGAGCCGAACAGCCCGACGTGCTTGCCTTCCAGAGAACCGGATATCTCCTCGATTAAGGACTCCATGCTCTCATCTAACTCCTCTGCGCCGCAGGCAGGACAGCCGAGTGCAAAGGCGGAAGCCTCCTTTAAGTGATCCGGATCTGCGCTTCCAATCTCTGTAAGTATCGGGTTTCCACCCTTTCTCTCGATTCCGTCTGCAACGTGCTTTGCCATTTCCTCTGTATTTCCTGTTGAACTAAAATATACTACATAAATATCGCTCATGTTTTATTCTCCTTTTCTTACCGCCACTTCATACAGGCGGCTTCCATTTATGATCTGCTGCATGGCGGCCTCTCTCGCCCGGTCATACCGGGTAAATTTAAGCCTGGCCTGCGCAGGATTGTGATATACTTTCCAGTAACCGGTAAACAGGAATTTCTCTCCGTTGTAACGGATAAAATCCTTGACATCCTCGACCGGATATTCCAGCAGAATGCCCAGTTCGTGCGGAAATTCTCCGCTGCCGGCCAGATACGCGGTATATTTGCGTTTTAATCCCATGAGAATGGAAGCCAGATCAAACTGTACATATCCGCAGGATTTTAAAAATTTTCTGATTTCCTTATTTGCCAGAAGTGCTTTCAGCATGGGGAAGCGGTACAGAAACAGAACCTCTGTCCTGTCGCCGGCTGCCAGCATGACCGCAGTAATTTCTGTGCCTGCAAGGGCGCTTCTTACGGTTTGCAGTGATCCCTTTGCCATGGTCACAAGATTAGACGCCTTAATTCCCTTTAATACGGGGGCGCACTGGATGGAAACCTGAAACTCCAGCCTTCCTGCGTGGCTGCACTCTGAAATATATGACATAATTGCGTCTGTTGACATCCGTTTCACTCCTTCCGCTTTCTCATTATCCCCGGAGTAAACTTATTTTATCTATCCAGATTTTTGAAAGCCGCAAGTTAGTTATTGCTAACTTCATATAGATTAGCATATGCTAACTGTTTTTTCAAGTGTTTTTTTACTTTTTATGGTTTTGCGGAAGCGGAGGCTGAGCACTTACCTTTTTCTGGTGTGAAGCTCGATCTGCTCACTGATCTCCTCCACCTGTTTCGACGGCACATAGTCCTCCTCGTCAAATAAAAACTGATGAAGACGGATTACATTGTCTCTCAGAGTGACCGGTATGACGCAGTCCTTCTTTCCCACCAGTGCATCCTTCAGTTCAAATGGGAAGCCCTCGGTCTCCGTTAAATGGAATTTCGACACAGTGCCCGCCAGAGAGAGAATATCCTTCATCCCCACGCTGGAAGACACGGAAGGGAGTATGGAAAATGCCAGCTGACGCACTGTTCCCAAATCGGCCTGCTTTAACTTCTCCAGCACCAGCTCCGCCACCAGCCGCTGCCGTTTTGTCCTCATAAAATCCGTATCCATCTTCCGCAGCCTTGCATACGCTACGGCCTGCACCCCATCCAAATGGTTCATTCCCGGCTTCTTCAAATGGTGGGAACCGACTCCTGTGGACTCCACGGTCTCTGTAATAAAGCCATTGATGACCTTAAACTCCTCCGGACTGATCTCCACGTCGATCCCTCCTAACAGGTTAATCGCATCTGCCACGGCCTTCCAGCTGAAGGAAACGTAATCGTCGATATTTAAGTCCATATTTTCGCTCAGCGCCCAAATAGCCTGAGCCGGACCGCCTTCAAAATAGGCCTGATTGATCTTATCGTATTTATTCTTTTCATCAATCTTTACGTAGGTGTCCCGGTAAACCGACACCATTCGGATTTCTCCGGTCTCCAGATTGATATTTAATACCATCTCCATATCGGACCGCGTGCCTTTTCCAAGCTTTCCCTCCCTGGAATCCACCCCAAACACGGCCACCGTCCAGAACCGGTCCATCGTCTCCTGGGCCACCTCGCTTATATTCGTATTCTGGATCTGTTCCATTGGCACCTCAGGTATTGGCTCCTCCTGATGCGTCACATTCCAGGCATACCCCAGCATGTTTCCGAAAAGTGCGGCCCATACAGCGGCCAGTATCACAAATCCCCATTTCCAGTGCTTTGCCATGTTTCCTCCTTGGATTGATGAGTTATCCCGTAAAATATCGTTTCTGAGCCGGCTGGCCAGGCGTCCTGCACCGGAGCACGACACCCGGTAAAGGGCAGAAAAAAGAGAGACCTCTCTTTCAGCTCAGAGCATCTCTCTTTAGTTTCCTGTCTTTTTTTAATTTTATTCATTGTTTATTTGTTTCATCTTTCCCCCACAGAGGCGGGAGAATTCTCGTTTGTTTCGTTAAACAGTGATCTGATTTCATCCGGATGGCTGATGATGTATTTCGGCTTAAATGCTTCCAGCTCTGCCCTGTCCCGGAATCCCCACAGAACACCCACGGTGTCCATGCCTGCGTTGATTCCCGTCTTCATGTCGGTGTTCGTATCTCCAAAGTAGAGGCATTCCGACGGCTTCACATGGAATTCCTCCGCCGTCTTAAGGACGCCCTCAGGGTCCGGCTTACACTTCATGCCCTTTCCCTCCCCGGTTATCTTATCGAAAAAGCCAGGACCATAGACGGTCTCAACACACTCGACGGCGCGGTCATGGGCTTTGTTTGTCACCACCGCGATCCTGATTCCCTTTTCCTTCAGCATCTTTAAAAATTCCGGTATCCCTGCATACGGTTCCATCTGATATAAGCAGTATTTCTTAAACATCTCGTCATAGACCGTCAGCGCTTCCTCGTAGTGCGTAAGCTCTGTATCCCCACAGTAAACCAGCGTCCGTTCCACCAGCTTCTTATAACCGTCTCCTACGAAATACCTGACGTGATACTCATCAATAGGGCCGTAGCCAAACTGTTTTATCGTCTCATTCACCGTCTTCTTTAAAGAATGCAGTGTATTGATAATCGTTCCATCCAAATCAAAAATACAGGACTGATACATTATTTTGTCCTCCATATTCTGCCCTTACTTCTGTGTTCCAGCCTGTTCATCCCGCTCTTCCCACTGCTTCTGCACACCGCTTAAAAGCCACATAACATCCCTGGAAAGGGCCATGCTCTCTGACACAAGGTGCCCTGATACGGCTTTTTCCATATCCTCCACCTCGTATTCCAGCGCCTTCCTGCTGTCGCCGCAGGCGATCTCCTCTCTCCGTCCGTCTGCCGTATAGACGATGGCAGCCCGGTCCGCTCTCGGATACTCCGTGACCTCGATATATCCCAGTTCTCCGGCTACCACGCCGCGTTTTGGCTGCTTGGCCCTCATGGAGAGCGCGATAACCGCCATCTGCCCGTTCTCGCCCATGAACACGATTCCGGACTGTTCGTCCACTCCGGTCTCGAAACGCTTCACGGCTGACAGAACGGTATCCGGTCTCTCATCCAGAAAATACCTAGCAAAGGACACGGCGTACGTTCCGATATCGAGAAGCGCTCCCCCGGCCAGGTCTTTACAAAAGAACCGGCTGGTCACATCGTAGGGCTTACAACTTCCAAAATTGACGGAAATCGTCTTCACCGGCCCGATCGCCCCCGAAGCTACGATCTCCTTAAGCTTTTTATAGAGAGGCATATGGAAAATCGTCATGGCCTCCATAACCACCACGCCCTTTTCCTCAGCCAGTGCAGCCGCTTGCTCCATCTCCGCGGACGACACCGTAATGGCCTTCTCACAGAGAACATGTTTTCCAGCCAGGACCGACCGCCTGATGAATTCAAAATGCATGTTGTGAGGCGTTGCTATGTATACAATATCCACATTTTCATCCGAAAGCAGTGCATCTGCGTCCGCGAACGCGTGAAAAACCCTGTTCTCCGCCGCAAAGTGCTCCGCCTTCTCTCTGCTCGTTCCGCAGACACCATAGACGGCGCCGCGGCACGCAGTCAGGGCCGACGCCATCTCCCGCGCAATTAATCCTGTTCCTATGATTCCCCAATTATATATTTTCATAATTTATGTCTCCTTAATGACAAATTTAATCCTCTGCGTTACCGCGTGTCCTGTTTTCTCCACTTACGGAACCATTGTCTTACCAATTCTATGTCTTCCTCACACAGGCCGGCTGTATCCTCCTCTGACATTCCACGTAAATACATATTTCTGGCAACAATCTGCTTTGCCTTTAATTCACCTTCACGCCTTCCCTCAAGTTTACCCTCAAGTCTGCCGTCTTCAATCATTCCCCGTATGGCTTCACACATATTAATCTTCCCGCCTTTCTCTCTGTACCTTTCCTTTACGTCTTCCAGTTCTTTCGAATGAGCCATGACAGCAATTACATCATAGGCATCTTCGCTCAGGTGTTCAAAGCTGTCCTGATTTTCTGCGACATAATTACGTACCGCAGTTTTATCTCCGGAAAAGCCAATAAATCCGAATACTTCCCTCAAATCAGTGTTAAACTGGTCGATATCTTTAAAACGTCTGACCTCCAGAATATGAAGACGATAATTGTTAAACAGATCTTTCAGCATTTCCGGAACTTCATCGAAATTAATAAGCGAATAAAGGTCCTTTGCACCATCCCATGTTTTCTCACCATAGTACAGAACAATGGTAAAAACAGCGTTTAACCTGTCTTCCTTCCTGAAACTGCCAAGAAACTCCCCCTTATCCAGTCCCTTAACCTTTTGGTTCTTCTTCTGGATTCTCCTCATCTGCTCATCATATCCGGCTGCGTCCTCAAGCATTACACGCACTGGCATACTGTAGTGAATCTGATCCTGATGTTCCAACGCTATTACTACAAAATTCACTCCAAGAACAACTCTTTTTACTGCATCTCGATATTTTTGAACTGCAAACTGCTTTTTAAGATTTCCGAGAATCCCTGTTATCCGAGTATTTTTATCTAAAATATTCTCGCCGGATATGACTGGTTCGCCACGAAACACAAAACCATTAATCAAATCCGCATACCGGTCCTCGTCTTCAAAATACCTGGCTAATGTTATATCTCTTTTCCCCATATGCACACCTCCTGTTTCTTTTACAACGCAGAGAGGCTATGGGGCCTTCAGTATGATTATATAAAAATACTGTGTAAAATACAAGTACAGGAGCCAATTTTACGCAATCTGCCGTTATAACTTACTATATTAAATTTTACTTTTTGGAATTACTCCGGCGATATGCCGTTACTAAGAATATGCGAAAATATTTTGAATCATTTGAATAAACCAGCAACACTGTTGATTGTATGTAACAGATTACCATATATGGGTAGAAATTGCAAGAAATATAAAACGATTCTTTGATATCGTGAACATTATATCAAAGTTATAAAGCAGAAAGATTTTCCGCTCTGATTATAATTTCAGATCAGACAAAATCCTTATTCAGCAGCGGAAAAATCACTTGTAATCCTATAAAACTTACAAACTCACAAAACCTCTTTCGCATCCTCCGGCAGTCCCTTAACATGGCGGAAAAACCCCAGGCTCGCCTCCGCTTCCTTCACATCGTACCGAAATCCCAGCTGTTCTGCCACCGCCAGGGCTGTCTCATGAAACAGCACGCACATGGCATCGGCTGCCTCCCACATCTCGTCCAGCCTGCCGCCCGCGTACGTCCGGATCAGCCGGTCCCAGTCCTCCTGTGATAAGCTGCGGTTCAGATACTTTCCGGATTTCCCCGCACTGCAGGTAAAATTCGTCTGAATCCCGGCCTTCCAGGACAGAAGCGTAATGAGCTGGGGGCGCACATGGAGATTCACAATGTCCTGCGCATACGGCACCTCTTTTCTCCACAGTCCCTTCGCTGCATTGTTCAGGCACCACCAGAATTCATTGCATACAAAGAGAAACTGGCTCTCCTCCGGCCGTTTCACCCGGTATTGCTCCGCCGTCGGTTCCGGGGCTTCAGCCAGACAGCCCGCCTTATCATACAAAATCCGGAACATCCGGTCCTCCTCCATCATCTGCAGGGAGTAGGAAAGCGTCTGTACATGAAGGTCGAGGCGGTTTCCATCCGCAAACTGCATGAGCCAGCCGTAGCAGTTTTCCACATCCGAGGGAAACTCGTCGTTCTCCTCCGGATACTGCATGTAAAGGCGGTCTCCAAACCGGTCGATCCACGTTCTGTCCTTCCGAAAGCTTTCCGTCTCCTTCACGACGAAAGCGATATCATAATCCTGAAAAATATCCCTTTCCGCCTCCGGATTCACCCGGGATCCATTCATATAAACGGCGAGAATGCGGCCGTCCGCCTTTGCCGTATCGATTATCATTGTATACATTTCCTGTTCGGTCCGCATAGAAGACGCCTCCTTTTTATCCTTATTTTACCAGACCATCCATTCCTGCACAAGATTAGATTTTCCATCGTGCATAAACCTTCCATCACTACCTCATACTAAGATTACCGATAAGAAATGGAGGAAATGGGATTATGAACAAAAATATGAAATACTGGGCGACTGGAATCATTGCCGCCATCGTTATCCTTGCAATAGCCGCCTTTGCCGCGGCCGGAAGCAGAAAAAAGGCGCCGATTCCGCCCGCACCGGCGGAGATGGAAAGCAGCAGCCAGACCGCGGAACAATCGTCCGGTTCGGCGGAAAGTAAAAACAGTATGGACCATAGCGGTCACGGCGGCAGTGACGCAGCCTCTGACGACGACACCAACCGCTACTTACAGCGCCAGGATGAGATCATGATGGACATGATGCATGACATGGAGAACATTCCCAAGACAGGAAATGCATCCATCGACTTTTTAAACGGCATGATTCCTCATCATGAGTCCGCCATCGAAATGGCCGACAGCTACCTCGAATACGGCGGAAGCAATGAAAAGCTGAAAAAACTGGCCGAAAACATCAAAACCACTCAGACAGAAGAGATTCAGCAGATGAAGGATCTGATCAAAAAGTATGAGGCGGAAGGCCACAACGATGCAGACCAGGAAAGCGCCTATTTGGACGAATACGACAAGATGCTGGAGCATGACCATTCCATGAGTAAGTCAGGCACCGACAGCCTCGATCATGCGTTTGCCGAGGGCATGATCATGCATCACCAGATGGCGGTTGACATGGCCAAATCCATCCTCGAGTACACCAATTACGAGGAGATCAGGACTCTCGCCCAGAACATCATCGGTGCTCAGGAAAAAGAGATCGAAGAAATGAAGGAATTCACCTCTTAATTAAAAATAGATGGAACACACCAGAAAGAACACAGGAACGTATAATCCCGGGCATGCATTCAGCGCCGCCCGGGATTTTTAAATTTCCCGGATTCGTCTGTGGTCTATATATACGTCTTCCCATTTTCTGCCTTCAGCAAAGCCTGGTCCAGTTCTATCAACATACAGGCGATCACATCATTGACAGCCCCATCAGGATCGTACATAACGGAAAATAAATGGTTCAGATTTTCCTCAAACCGGTCCGGCAAATTTTCGCATCTGTCTTTGCAGAGACTCACCAGCCGTTTCTCCCCCGGATGGGTCTGCCTGTTCATGGCAAAAATAATATCGAAGTAGCTGGCCAGAAATTCCGTTGTCCTGTGATTGATGCTGACAAGGTCTCTCCTGGACGCTGCCTTCCGTATCTGTGCATCGTAAGACGGGAGTACGCCGCTTAGCAGGGCTCTGTTCTTCCGAATGATTTCAGCCCTCAACGCCTCCGGATAAGGGACATCAAAGCGCTTCTTCATAGCTTCCAGTGCTCCGCCCCTGTCATACAGGATCCTGCACGTGGCAAGATTATGCCACATACAGGTAGTATAGCCGTTGGAAGCCCGGTTCTGCTCCACAACCGCTGCCACATCTCCCTCGAAATCCTGAAGCTTCCGATAAATAATATCGATGTCCACACCATTGTTCAGCGTGCAGTTGTCCTCTGACTCCCAATAGTGATTCCCAATCTCCATGACGCCGCAGTACTTTTCCAGTATACTCTTGCGCCGCTCTTTTGATATCTCCATTTCCACATACACATAGATATCGTAATCCGACTTCTTGTCGGCCTTTCCCGTGGCCCTGGAGCCGCCAACCGCCACCGCTGCCGTTTCCGGGCACGAGGATATCTCTTCCAGAAGTGCGGTTACCTCCCTTTCCATCACAGGAGCGCCGGACAGTACCCTGTTTTCGTTGATCGTGGTTTCATCGATCGTGGTTTCGCCTTCCCTTTGATTCTTACCAGCTTCTCTCATATTGTTTACTCCCCTATTCTATACCGGCTTCAGCCTTCCGTGGTACCAGCTGCTGACCCCGTTCTTCTTAATGAGGCTTCCCATGGCGCCAGTTTCCACCAGTTCCACCCGCTCTCCTGCCTTTACTTCCATATGATAGTCGCAGAAATCGTCACACCGGAGCGTCCCATCCCGCTCATATAAATAGTCTTCCGGTACGACAAGCACGGTATCCGTGGTCAGGTGGCGAAGGCGCACCAGCCCCGCACCCGGACTCTGCCCCGGCAGAAGTTCCACACGGTTGTCCGTGTACTGGACCGATATCCGGGCCTTCCTCTCCTGCTGGCTGTCGACAGCCGTCATTTCCGGAAATCCCCCGTAGGAGGTCCAGCTGACTTCTTCCATGGTCCCCTCTGCCTCCGGAATGATCAGGCAGTTAAGCTGTCCATCCCGCTTCAGTCCGCAGCCCCCGTCGATGCTGATGATATTCTTGTTCCGGTCAAAAAACGGGTTGAATTCCGCCACCTCATGGCGGTAAAGACAGACAGGCCAATGGCCTGCCACCACGCACCGGTCGAAGCTTCCGCCCCTGTTTCGAAAGTCATCGAACTTCAGAACCGGAGTGGCCTCCTGCCCATCCATCTCTTCCCACCGCTCAGGAAGGCCGCTGTGAACAAAGATAAAATTGCCCGCTTCCACAATGGAAGGCAGCTCTGATAAAAATTTCAGTTCCGCCTGCCCGTGGACTATCACCTTTTCCCTGGCAGCAGCTGTCTCCGCTTCCGACTGCGGATGCCCGATCCCCATTTCCTCACAGAAATCCAGAAAAAGACTTCCTCCCCATCGTTTCTTTGCCGTTCGGATAAATTCCGCCAGTGCCCTTGTCCGCTCTGGTTCGCAGCTTCCAATCAGCTCCAGCTGCCATGAATCCACATTCCCCGAAATCACATGGACGTTAGTTTTTTTATCAAGCTCCATGACATAACGGAGCGTTTCTAAGGAATACGGTCCCTTTTCAATGATATCACCATCGATTATCAGCTCGTCATCCTCACAGAACCCCGCCTTTTCCAGCACTTTTTTCAAAAAATGAACATGGCCGTGGATATCGCTGACCGCCAGAATCCGGCGTCCCCTCGGGATATCCAGGCTCACTCGCTTTATTGTTAGCATTCTCTCATTTCCTTTCTCCGCCTAATCCCACCAGAAAAACCAGTAAGGACTGCCTGTGATGGACTGCTTTAAGCTGCAAATGGACCCGCTCCCGTACTGCTTCATCACCTCTGATCCCGTTCCTCCGACCATAAGGCATTCCAGCCTCGCATATCTGATTATGCTTCCGTTTTCTTCGAATTCAGCCATCTTCCTCCTGCCTTCCCACACGATTCCCTCCTGATGTGAAAGAACCGTTTTCTCTCTTTTTCTGTCAATTATACCATCCTGCCGGCAAAATGGCACGGGAAAAGGGAAAAACCAGTATTTTCCCCAACTGATCTTTCCCTTTTCGATTTTTTACCAGGCTTATTCTTCTCCAGCCTTATTCTTCTTAAGCGCCGCCAGTATCACACAGCCGACCACCGATCCGATCACAACCGCGGCAAGATAGCCGAACGGATTTCCGATCGTCGGAAGTACAAAGATACCGCCGTGAGGTGCGCGCAGCGTGCAGTTCAGTGCCATGGAAAGCCCGCCTGCCACGGCCGAACCGATGATACAGGACGGAATCACGCGCAGCGGATCTGATGCCGCAAACGGTATGGCGCCCTCGGATATAAAGGACAGGCCCATGATATAGTTTACCAGACCGGACTGGCGTTCCTTTTCCGTAAATTTCTTTTTAAAGAATGTGCTGCACAATGCGATCGCAATGGGAGGAACCATGCCGCCCGCCATAACTGCGGCCATAATATCGAAGTTTCCTTCCGCCAGCTGCGCCGTGCCGAACACGTATGCCGCCTTATTGACCGGGCCGCCCATATCTACGGACATCATGCCGCCGACAACGGCTCCGAGGATCACCTTGCTGGTGCCGCCCATGCCGTTTAAGAAATGGGTCAGACCGTCATTGATCGCACCGACGAACGGATTGATAAATGTTGTTGCCACCGCGACCAGGAAAATGCCCAGCAGCGGATATAAGAGAACCGGTTTGATGCCTTCCAGAGATTTCGGAAGCTTTTTAAATACTTTCTTTAACAGGACAACAATATAACCGCCGATAAAACCAGCCAGAAGCGCGCCTAAAAATCCTGAGTTCACGTCCCCGCCTGCGGGATTCATAAACGTGGCTCCCATCTTTGCCACCATACCACCTACGAAACCGACCGCCAGACCGGGACGGTCCGCGATACTCATGGCGATATAACCGGCCAAAACCGGAAGCATCATACCAAATGCCTGCTCGCCGATCGTCTTTAAATAGGCCGCTATCGGTGTATTTTTACCGAAATTAGCCGGATTGATGGAATAATCATCGAACAGGAAGGCCAGAGCGATTAAAAGTCCGCCGCCGATCACGAACGGAAGCATATGAGAGACGCCGTTCATCAGATGCTTATAAATGGTGTGGCCGATACCCTCGCTCTCTCCGCCCTCCTCTGAAGCAGCGGCACCTGTATGGTGGTAGACAGGAGCTTCGCCGCTCACAGCCTTTTTAATCAGTTCCTCACCTTTTTGAATTCCGTCGGAGACAGAGGCCTTCACTACGTGTTTACCATCGAAACGGGCCATATCCACATTCTTGTCTGCCGCGATGATGATTCCGTCGGCAGCGGCGATCTCTTCCTTTGTCAGAACGTTGGCCGCACCCTCGGCTCCGTTAGTCTCCGATTTGACAGGAATGCCAAGCTTCTTTCCCAGCTGCTCCAGATTCTCAGCCGCCATAAAGGTGTGGGCGATGCCGGTAGGACACGCGGTCACTGCAAGGACACGGTATCCGGCTGCGCTCTTTAAAGGCTCCTGGACCTTAGGCGCCGCATACTCCGCTTTTTTCTCCTCTTTCCGCACTTTCTTCTCATAGCGCTCGGATTCCTTGTCGTCGATCAGCTGTAAAAATTCTTCTTTTGACTCCGCATGGATCAAATCATTCTTAAAGTCGGGATCCATAAGAAGCGTGGACAGACGGGACAGCGCTTCCAGATGAACATCCGCTTCGCCCTCAGGCGCCGCAATCATGAAGATTAAATTGGCCAGCGAACCGTCAAACGCTTCGTAATCCACGCCATCAGGCACCACCATGGCTGCCAGTCCCGGTTCCTTAACCGCGGCCACCTTGGCGTGAGGAATCGCGATCCCCTCCCCTACCGCAGTGCTTCCCAGCGCCTCGCGGGCCAGAATGCCTTCTTTATAGCCGGCTTTGTCGTTCAGCCTTCCGCCGGCCGCCATCAGACCAATCAGCTTATCAATGGCCTCTTCCTTGCCAGAGACTTTTACACCGAGCTCGATGCTTTCTTTTTTCAATAATTCCGTTATTCTCATCTCAGAACCCCTCCTATCGTAATTCCTCATAAAGTTTCATAATATCTTCCTTACAGGCCAGCCCCTCGGAAAATGCGCTGGCGCTTCCGCAGGCACTTCCAAGCCTTAAAGCGTGCTCGTAATTTCCATTTTCCAGATATCCGGCGATGAATCCCGCAACCATGGAATCCCCGGCGCCCACAGAATTCTTCACCGTTCCCTTTGGCACTCCCATGGAAAATACCGCTCCGTTTTCAGCAATTAAGACGGCTCCATCCCCCGCCATGGAGACCAGCACATTCACCGCGCCCTTTTCCTGCAGCTGTCTGGCGTAATATACGATTTCCTCCTCATCCTTTGGCACCGTACCGAACATCTCTCCCAGCTCATGGTTATTCGGTTTAATCATAAATGGATGATAGGGAAGGACATTCATCAGCAAATCCTTCGTCGCATCCACCACGATGCGGATGCCCCTTCCGTCTAACCGCCCCATGATCCGTTCATAGATTCCGTCGTCGATGGAATGCGGGATGCTTCCCGACAGGACTAAGACATCGTCTGCCTTAAGCTTCTCAAGCTTTTCAAAAAGCTTTTCCACATCCGCTCCGGTAATCTCCGGACCAGTGCCGTTGATCTCCGATTCCTCTTCCGATCTAAGCTTTACGTTGATTCTGGACATACCGTTCTCCACCCGGATAAAATCGGACTGGAATCCCAGATTTTTCACTCCCCGTTCAATCTCGTCTCCCGTAAATCCGGCCACAAACCCGAGCGCGGTACTCCCAAAGCCCAGTGTCTTCAGTACCGCCGATACATTAATGCCCTTGCCCCCATAATAAATGTCTTCCTGCACGGTTCTGTTGACCATTCCCAGCGTGAAGTGATTTACTTTTACTACATAATCCAAAGCCGGATTAAATGTCACCGTGTAAATCATATGTCACCTCTCCTCGTTATTATAAAATTTTATTTCTTCCCTCTGCTATACTATATTATGATTTATCATTTTCGTCAATACATTTTTTCAAGAAATATTATTTCTTGTAGAGTTTCGTCAATTTCCATAAATCCCCAGTCCATTTTCCCTGTTTCCCCGCATGTTTTTTGTACTTTTTTACTATGTATTTTTCCAATAATTGCTGATTTCATGCATCATCGTTTGTTTCATTTTATGAGGACGATATTTTCCTTTCATGAGAACGATATTTTCCTTTCATAAAAATAATATTTTCCTTCCACGAAAACTATTTTCCTTAATTACAGGGAAGGCAAGTAAAGAGAGCCACACAAAAAAACAGGAACCAATGTCCGGTACGGCATGTTCACCGTATACTCCCTGACACTCACTCCTGTTTTTAATGCTTGCTGGAAAGAGAAATTCTCACTTAGTCTCTCTTTTATATACCCTGGAATCCTCTTCATTCTCGTCCTTCATCAGCTGATAGAAGGTATATCCATATTTTTCGTATAATCCCGTTTCGCCGGTAGAAATATAAATCTGACCCACTCCATCATTTTTTGCTGCTTCACATGCATACTCCAGCAGAATTCCCATATACCGGTGCCCTCTGTATTGAGGAAACGTATATACGAAACCGATCCATGGACTAAGGTCCGTGTTTCTCACATCGTCCACCTCCGCCAGCGTACAGAATGATACCAGCTGCCGGTTATCCGTCAAAAGAAATACTCTCGTCGTCTCCCCGCACAACTCCTTTAACCGATCTTCACTCAACAAATCATGCAGATATTGTCCTGCCCGCCAGTCGCTTTTCCTGATCTGGCTTAACCAGTACGCTTTATCCTCCAAGCTGTAAAACTCTTTTATTTCCATATTCATTTTCCTATACTCTTCCCCGCAGCTTCCGCCGGATCAGTTATTCTTGTCCTCGGAAATCGCGATCTCATGGCGTCGGATATGGTCGTATGAATCCTTCTTGCTCACAGCCAGGAACAGATAGAGAATCTCGACCACCATAGTGGCCGATACCCGTGAGAAGCAGAACTCACCCAAAAGCAGCTTCTCCCTGGTCGCCGTTGTGATGTGGTAATCGCTGGCCTGCCCCAGCGGCGAGGCGGCGTTGTTGGTGATCGCAATCATCTTGCAGTGATTCTCCTTCGCCACCGCGGTGAGCGTCATCAGCCGTTTGGAAAAACCGGAGTTGGATATGATGATCACCACATCTTCCGGCCCCATATTGCAGGTAAACGCCATCTGTGTCTCCCAGATCGTACCTGATACCGCCTGAATGCCCAGCTGATTGAACTTGAAGGCGCCGTCTAAGGCAACCGGAATCGTATTCCCCACAGCCACCAGCTGCACCGTGCGGGCATGTTCAATCAATTCCAGAATCTTTCCCAGTTGAACCGGGTCCATCATGGACACCGTCTGTGTCAGCTCCGCCGCCTTGTTGGCCAGGATATTCTGGAGGGACTGCGCAATATTATCGCGGCTGATATCGTTGGATACCTCCACGGATTTCCCGCGTTCCTCCGCCACCTCCTTCGCCAGAGTAATCTTTAAATGATGAAAACCGTTAAATCCGCAGCGCCTGCAAAAACGCGATACCGTCGCGTCGCTGGTTCCACTTGCCAAAGCCAGCTCCGCGACAGTCATATCGATGATTTCACTTTTGTGCTCCAGTATATAATCTGCAATCTTCTTTTCCGCCTCAAAAAAGGTATCGTAAGAAGAACACAGGACTCCTGAAACGTTGATATGATCCTGCATGGTTCCTCTTCCTCCGTTCCTGTCACGCATGTAATTTTATTTCATCATTATAGCACGATATGAAATAATTTGTAAAGGAAGTTTTTACCACTCTCCCGGGAAATCCCACGTATTGTGGTCCTTCCTGGTATCGCGCAGGATATCGTCGATCTCCTCGAACATCCGGCTGTCCGGAAGGTTACGCTCCCATAAGCGGAATGCCTCATCTGATTTTATCTCTTTCACGTCGATGGGCGTCCCGGCGCAGTAATCACGGTTCAGCTGGCCGTACAGCTCCGCCATCTTACGCATATGCTCCTCCGGCAGACTGCTCATCTTCTTATAGATCTGCTGGCTTATCACACCCACCAGGAAATCGTTTCCGTACTCCTTAAAATTCAGCAGGTTTTCATCGGTCAGGCCGTGAGCCGCCGCGTAACGCTCCACATCCGCTTCCTTCGTCGTATAGCGAAGCTGCCCGCCGTCTCCCCATGACAGGATTCCGTACTGGCAGGGCGGAATGGCAAAGGAATCTGCCACGATCTCACTGATATGGTAGGCATCCTCCGGTTCCCCCGGCTCAGGCTTGTATTTCTTGGTCCGCTGCAGATGCAGGTGTCCGCTGATAAAGACCGGCACACGGTATCGTTCCAGCAGTTTTATAACCTCATCGCTGTTTTCCAGGGTGCAGTCCACAGGATACAGAATACTCTCCTTCAGCAGGTTGTGATGGGCAATGGGAATTACTGAGATCCCCAGTTCCTTCGCCGCTTCCAACTGCTCCTCCATCCATTTGACGGTGGTGCTCCGTATTCTTCCTCCTACCAGGTTCACCGGCTCATACTGGGCGGAATCCAGCATCATCAGCCAGTTTTTCTCGTCAAGTTCACAGATATAGCTTAAGGAGGTCCCATCTCTGCTGATCGCCTGGTCGTATCCGAATTCATGGTAAATGTCCAGGAATTCCTCCGCGCTGACCGATTCCGCCGCCTCCCTCACCGCTCCGAAATAGGAGGCAGCGTTGGGATTATTGATATCGTGATTTCCCGGAATCACGAGGACCCGCACGCCCTGGTCCGCAAGCACTTTCAGCTTTTCCGCAAGCGCCTCATGAGCCCCCTTCTCACCGTTCAATGTTAAATCACCGCTCAGAATCACGGCATCGGGCTGGGTCTCCGTCATCTCTTCCGTAAACACATCCATCAGCTGGGAAATATAAGGAACCAGCTTTCCATCGTCCCGCTTCACCATCTCGTCGAACGCCTCGCCGTAATCGGTCATGGATGGGGCGAAATAATGGATATCAGAGACCGTTACTATGGAAGGCGGCCGATACTCTTCCACCGGCAATTCTTCCTCCATCTCCGGCCGGTCCGTCTCTGTACGGCCGCCGTACCATCTCCCGTTTTCCTCCTGATGCCTGCTTTCTTCCTGTTTCTCCGCCTCCGATGGCGTCGCCTCCGCGCTCTCGCTCTCCTCCTCTTCACGTTCCTCTTCCTGCGATTCTTCGGTCTGCACCATCGTCGTCTCGCTGCTGCTTTCTCTGCCCGGTTTTGTCGGCGAGGAGATCTTTCCCACAAACCAGACGATGCCGAGGCACATAGCAATGAGTCCCGCGTAAATCAGGATCATCAGCCAGTTTTTCTTCCCTTTACTCATATAACGTCACAATTATGTACCTTTCTATCCAGTCACTCGATGTCCACGGGAATCATACCATACGATCGCTCAGTCAGCAGCAAATTTCCCCGCTTCCCGGCCTCCTCTCACAGGTCAAGCGCCCTCTCATAAACCTTCCGCACTTTGTCCACGGTCGGCACACCCTCATGCATCTTTACTCCATCCACGAAATACGTCGGTACATACCAGTAGTCCAGGGAATCTGCAAACGCCTTCTCCCTGTTCTCATCCACAATTTTCACCTCGACTGCCTTAAACTCCGGTCGCTCCGCTTTCAGTTCATCCATCATGCGCAATGCCTGCCGGCAGTAAGGGCACGATTCCTGAATCATCATCAGTACCTTTTTCATCTGTATTCCATCCTTTCTGGTTCTATCCTTTCTGGCCATTCCTTTCTGAATATCTGCAATCAATTCCTGCTTTCTCATACTGATTCACTATTTTATCATTATTTCTTCTGCATATCAATACACAAGAGTGAACTATCCATTGTCTAAAGCTAATGGACTTCTTGCCTCATCAATCTACACTCCGTTTTGGTCCGTGCTAAATGTTTGCCACTGGCACACAGCACTCTCGCAGCTTACGATCTCCACAAGCGTTAATTCGGGCAGTTCCTGCCCTATTTTTGTTTGTTTTACGCTATTTGCCGTAACCCTTCCGCTAATATATTATTTGCCTCTCGGCACCTGGGAAACTGTCGCTGATTTTATCTGCCCCCCCAAATCTCCTGTGCAGTTTTGCTTTTACTTCCTTTAGTTTAGGCAGTTTGACCTTCCCACTCTCAAAATCCAATCCTGTATGTTCTTTAAAGAACTTTTTATATGCGGAATCCATATTATTAACAGCATTGGTGAGGGCTTTTTGTTTCATAGTACAAACTTTCCCGCGAAATGAAAAACCGCCTCTGTCATGCGGTAACAGGGGCGGTTCTCATAGGAGTCATGATTCCTTCACGGGTCAATGAAGGAAAACCCAGAGGGTTAATGTATACGTTCGTACTAAACTCGTGAAAAACCTCGTTAAGTACTCAGGTATGGCTCGCACTAAGTTCGTGAAAAACCTCACTAAGTGCTCACAGTATAGAATATTCACATGTAGTTAGTGTTTGCTAACTGCATATATATTAGCATATGCCAACTAAAAATGCAACCACTTTTTTGAGAGAATTCCTCATTTCCAGTTAATACCATCTCGTCATGGGCAACTCGTTGTTTACACCCTTGGAGACAAGGATCTGATGAAGGTCAATGATACCGTTGTGGAAGGTCGCGGCACAGGAGCTTAAATAGAGTTCCCACATTCTCGCGAACTCAGTCCCCATCTTCTCCTCCACCTCCTGCCTGTGGCCGCTGAAGTTTTGTTCCCAGCAGCGCAGGGTCTTATAGTAGTGGCGTCTTAAGCTTTCCACATCCAGGGTGTAGAACCGGTAGTCACCGAATAAATGGATTATTTCCCGAAGGCTCGGCACCATGCCGCCCGGAAAGATATATTTCTTGATCCACGGGTCCCCCGGATACTCTTTGAGCGCGCTGATATAATGAAGCAGAAGGAGCCCGCCCGGCTTTAACACGGAATCCACATTTTTTACGAACAGCTCGTAATTAGCCCGCCCCACGTGCTCCAGCATCCCGACGCTGACCACCCGGTCGAACTGTCTGCCGCTCTTCTCAAGCTCGCGGTAATCCATCCGCGCTACTTCAATCTGTCCCGTCAATCCCTCTTTTTCGATCCGCTCTTCGAATTCCTTCTGCTGTTCGTGGCTTAAGGTGATTCCAAGCCCCTTTACACCGTACTCCTTCGCAGCCCGGATCAGCAGATACCCCCAGCCGCATCCGATATCGAGCAGGGTCATGTCCTTCTTTAAACAGAGTTTTTCCAGGATACGCTCCACTTTATTGCACTGCGCCTCGTATAAGGTGTCGCTCTCATGTTTAAAGTAACCGCAGGAATAGCTCATGGTCTCATCCAGCCACAGGCTGTAAAAATCATTGCCGATGTCATAATGGGAGGTGACTTCCTTCTCCTGATTCTTCTTTGACTGGGATGTAAACATCAGCTTCTTTAATTTGGACCGGTCTGTGGAAAATCGGTCCATCTGTCCCAAAAATGAGTCCAGAGCCTCGAACAAATCCCCCTCCACCTCTAAATTTCCCTTCATATAAGCCTCGCCCAGCGCCAGGGAAGTGCTCGTCAAAAGCTCTTTCCCCTCGATATCCTCTTTTAAATCCACCACAAAGGTCGGATTTCCATTTCCGATATGATGGGTTTTCCCATGGAGCTTCACATCAAACGGGTGCTCGTCAAATCGCTGTAAAAAAGAAATCATAAAATTATCTGTCATTGTCTTCATGTGCAGTTCCTCCATATTACCGTTTACTCTCAAATTTTCAATCTTTTGTCACTGTCTTTCTAAGAATTCTTTCCAGTTTTTCAGGATTTCATAAGTAAACCTGTAAAGTTAAGGAATTTTGGCTCCTCGATTTGCAACATCATACAAGACTTTTTTACTTTATTGTGATAAAATCAAAAAAGTTTGAAAGGAGCACGCATGACAACATCTCAGGAACAACGCCATATATTCTATGACAGCTGTCTCGGTATCGAGGCATACCAGCTAAGCGGTATCGTACAGAAATTCCCCAATCATTTTCACGAATGCTACGTCATCGGCTTTATAGAAGGCGGCTGCCGCCATCTGTGGTGCCGCGGATCCGAGTACGATCTGTCGAGGGGGGATTTAATTCTCTTTAATCCCAAAGACAACCACTTCTGTTCTCCCATGAACGGAGAGCTGCTGGACTACAGGGCGTTAAACATACCCGTGCCTGTCATGAAAAAAGCGGCCGCCGACATCACGGGAAAAGAATTTGTCCCACAATTCACCGTAAATGTAGTCTATCACAGCGATATCACCACATCGCTGGCCGACGTCTACAATGCCATTGTAACCGACGCGTCCCCCTTTGAAAAAGAGGAAGCATTCTTTTTCCTGCTGGAGCAGATCCTTAAGGAGCACAGCGCTCCTTACGAAGAGCATAACGGAGTCTTTTTGGACAGCGCCATCGCCGATACGTGTGAATATCTAAAGGAACACTATTCCGAAAATATCACGCTGGAAGAGCTGACCGAACAGATTCATCTGAGCAAATCGTGGCTGCTCCATACCTTTACAAAGCAGACGGGAGTATCCCCGTACCGCTATCTCCAGTCCATCCGCTTAGAAGAGGCGAAGAAGCTGTTAGAGCAGGCGGTACCTCCCATCGACGCGGCCGCCAGGGCCGGTTTCACCGACCAGAGTCATTTCACCCGTTTTTTTAAGGATTTCACAGGGCTGACTCCGAAGCAGTATCAGAAAATATTTACAGAATCCGGCAGGGACACCACCGCCGGCACGGAGGAATAAACAAATGTCAGAAAAGTCTAACATGACGGGCCATCTTGCGGCCGCCGTCACCATCTTCATCTGGGGAACCACCTTTATCTCAACCAAGGTTCTGCTCGTATCCTTTACACCGCTGGAAATCCTGTTTTTCCGTTTTTTTATCGGATACGCAGCGCTGTGGATCGCAGCCCCCCGCCTCCTCCATACCGGAGACAGAAAAGTGGAGCTGCTCTTCGCAGCGGCCGGCCTCTGCGGCGTCACCCTCTATTTCCTCATGGAAAATTTCGCGCTGACCCTGACCCAGGCAGCCAACGTAAGCATTATCATCTCCGTGGCCCCGTTCTTCACCAGCCTCTTCGATTGGCTGTTCATGAAGGGAGAAAAGCCCGGGCGCCGTTTCTTAACCGGCTTCGCGGCGGCCATGCTTGGAATCTCCCTCTTAAGCTTCCAAAAGGATACCGGCGTACAGCTGAGCCCCAAAGGAGATTTCCTGGCCCTGGCGGCGGCCATCACCTGGGCGGCCTACTCCATACTCACGAAAAAGATCGGAAGCTATGGGTACGGAACCATCGAGAGCACCCGCAGAACCTTTTTCTACGGCCTCCTCTTCATGGTCCCGGCGCTGTTCTTCCTGCCTTTCCGGATCGCTCCGGCCCGTTTCATGCTGATGCAGAACGCGCTCAATATTCTCTTCCTGGGATTCGGCGCTTCCGCGCTCTGCTTTGTCACCTGGAACTTCGCGGTACGGGCACTGGGCTCCGTAAAGACAAGCGTCTACATTTACGCGGTTCCGGTGATTACGGTGGTCACTTCCTTAATCTTCCTGCACGAGGTCATCACCTGGCAGTCCATATGCGGAATCGTGCTGACGCTGGCCGGACTCATGATCTCAGAGAGCCGGTTCCCATTAAAACAGTCCTCCCGAAAACCTTCGGTTGACATCGGTATGGACAGACCTTAAAATGAAGGTAACGGATCAGATAAACTGATCAAACCTGTCATTACAAAGGAGAATCTGCCCCATGATAAATATCCGTTTACTGACTGCCGCTGCGGCCGCCGCGGCCCTGCTGTGCCTGACGGGCTGCCAGCCTAAAGAAGACCCGCTCTATCTCGGCAATAATGCCATTGTTCTGGAAACCGATGAAGGCCGGAACGGACTTTACGTGAAGGATGCGGATAATGGCGGCGCAAGCGGCGATTCCCTGTTCGGGGAACGCTGCTTTATCGACTGCTCCCACGCCCAGTTATACTATTACGGCGTCGACACAGAAGAACTGACGGAGATAAAACTGGGAGATCTGCTGGCCGGAGATGAGGTGACGATCGATCTAAGGGAGTCGGAAGTGAAGAAGGCCGGAAACGGCAGTGCTTCCGCCGAAAAGATACAGCTGATGACTCAGCGCATGTCTGCGGAGAATCAGTCCGAGGAGAGGTCCGGAGAGTCCGACAGCGGCAGCTCCGGCGGCGGCAGCTCTGGCAGCGGCAGTTCCAGCAGCGATGACTCCGACAGCATAGACTCCGACAGCCCCCGCCAAGCAGACGCAAATACCGAAGTCCCCGGCAGCCAGGCCGCGTCCCTGGAAGAATCGGACTATAAAGGCTTTGCCAAACAGATTCAGCATATTTTCTCAGAGCGCGATATCGAAGCGCTGACCCGGCTCTGCGCCTATCCCGTTTACGTGACGACAGAAGCCAACACGGAGGGGCTGGATGTCATGGATGCCGCCGGTCTGAAGGCCCAGAAGGACGACATTTTTACAGACGCCATGCTTCAGGCGGTCGCCGGTGCCGATCCCGATCGTCTGACACCGTCACAGGCAGGCATCTTCGTAGGCAGCGAATCCGGATCACCCGGTCTCTTCTTTTCCTTAGCGGAAGACGGACATCTGAGAATTATGGGCATCAACGCAGAGGTACTCAGTCAATAGGAATGAAACACAGGGGAACCGGACTCTTTATTCTACGTCAGGATCATTTTCTGGGGAGACAATATGCAACACTTTCCAAAAACTGTTGTTTAAGCAACAGTTTTTCCAATCTGTTGCTTGATATTTGAAGGAAATCTGCTTAAACTTGGACTCAAATTCAAACCATCGGACAGTTTCCGGCGGCGGATCAGGGAGGAATGAATATGTATAAGCAGTTAAAGGAACTCGTCACCCAGTATGTGGATGTCAGCCCGGAATCCATCACCAGAGATTCCCGCTTCGTTGAAGACTTAGAATTTGACTCTCTGGATTTTATAGCGATGATCGGAGACATCGAAGAGCACTTTCAGATTGAGATGGACATCAGTGATTTACTTGAGATTACAACGGTAGGAGATGCACTGCACTATATCGAACATTACGCCGTGTCACAAAAGACAAACGCTTCTGCAGCGTATGAGTGAATGCAGATACTTGAAAGAAGAGGTTTCGGGAGTATCATTCCCGAAACCTCTTCTTTCCTGACTTCTACTATTCTCACAGAATACCCTTCATCCCATTTAGAAATACGCTGCTGATAAATCCGGCCACCACCTCGGGAGGGCTTTCAAAATCCTCTTTCATCCACTTATGCAGGACGCCCACCACACCTCCGATGGAATAGGCAACCGCATACTCACGGCTCAGCTTGTCACCGTCATTCTCCTTCCCGGATAATCCCGCCATGTATTCCGAGATCATTTTCAGGAGCTTTTTGATGAACCGGCTCTCCTGACCATTGGTCAGCACGCAGTATACGGTCCGGTTTTCATAGATATACTGACAGAAACACTCAAAATAACGGCGGCTGACATCCTCTTCCCGGTTCGGATGGAAGCCCCGCATCATTTCCAGCACGTGCTCCATGACCCCATCCTCGATCTGTTCCAGCAGATCATAGACATCCTGGTAATGGTGGTAGAACGTACAGCGGTTGATCCCCGCCCGTTCCGTCAAATCCCTGATCGTAATCCGATCGACGGATTTGACCTTCAAAAGCTCTAAAAATGCCTCCTGCAGGAGCCTGTCCGTTCTGCTGTAACGCAAGTCCTTTTTCTCACCGTTCAAGGCCGTTCCTCCTGTTCTGCCAGACGAATTTCCCCAGCCCCCGATACACAGGCCGATAACACATACCCCCCTGCCAGAATCCACTGACGGAACTTCCATCCGGTCTTTTCACATGTAATTCCCCCGTCATCACCAAGTTGAAAGGAAATGTCCTGCAGAGGCACAGTAATACCGCATCCCACCGCCTTCACGTAGCTTTCCTTCAGAGTCCAGAACCGGAAGAACAGCTCCTCCCGCCCGGCTTCTCCCACTGCCTCCATCTGTCGGAGCTCCGCCTCAGAAAGCACTCTCTTTAAAAGCGGCTCCCGGTACGGCCGCACATATTCCACGTCGATTCCCACGGAGCAATCCCCGACGGCAAGCACGGCCAGTCCCATACAGTGGCTGATATTGAACTGAATCTGCGGATACTCCCTTAAGTATGGCTTTCCGTGCGCTCCCTCCATCAGATCCGGTTTCCGGCTATCAACACAATCAATCCCATACTGTTCCCTTAAGGCTCTCCGCAGGAGCAAAAGTCCCTGCTCATGCTCAGTCTCCCTCTTATTGCCCCCTGTCCCCGGTTCAAAAAAAGCGCGATAAATCCAGACCATAGTGCCTCCAACTTCTGTATTTCAACCAATTTTCCTTTCATTTTACCATAGTCTGCGGCAAATGTCACATTGAAATGCAGATGCAGCCTTCACTCAGCCGCATTCATCAGGGCGATCCATAAAAAGAACGGCAGGCAGAAGCCGCCTCTTCCATTCCGTTTTATAGGAACCAGGAGATATCTTCTGTCAGCCGTTCTCTTTATTTTCTTAATTTACTGACCGCATTTTACCGTTTGATGCAGAATGCATTTCTTCCAGGGTAAACAGCCGTCTCGCCCAGCTCTTCCTCAATTCTGAGAAGCTGGTTATACTTTGCCACACGCTCACTTCTGCTGGGCGCGCCTGTCTTAATCTGGCACGTATTAAGAGCCACCGCAAGGTCTGCAATGGTCGTGTCCTCCGTCTCACCCGAACGATGGGAAGCGATCGCCGTATATCCGGCCTTATGAGCCATCTTGATGGCCTCTAACGTCTCCGACACGGAGCCGATCTGATTTAACTTGATCAGAATGGAATTGCCGCATCCGGAGTCGATTCCCTTCTTCAGTCTCTCTGTATTGGTTACGAATAGGTCGTCGCCGACCAGCTGTACTTTGCTGCCCAGAGAGGCCGTCAGCTTCTTCCAGCCTTCCCAGTCCTCCTCGTCGAGAGCGTCCTCGATGGACCAGATCGGGTACTTCTCACAGAGCTGTTTCCAGTGTCCGATCAGTTCCTCCGAAGTAAAATGCTTCTTGCATTTCGGAAGCAGGTACTCGCCCTTTTTTCCGCTCTTCCACTCACTGGAAGCCGCATCCATAGCCAGAACGAAATCGTGTCCCGGTTCATACCCGGCGCGTTTTACCGCCTCTAAGATCAGCTCGATGGCTTCCTCGTCGCTTCCTAAGTCCGGAGCGAAACCACCCTCGTCACCGACAGAGGTAGCCAGGCCTTTCTCTTTTAAAATAGACGCCAGACAGTGGAATACCTCGGTACACCAGCGGAGTCCCTCACGGAATGTGGGCGCGCCGACCGGCATAATCATAAATTCCTGTACATCAACGGTATTCGCCGCATGAGCGCCGCCGTTTAAGATATTCATCATCGGCACCGGAAGCCTGTTTCCTGAGATTCCGCCCAGAAAACGGTATAACGGGATTCCCATGGATATGGACGCGGCCCGCGCGCAGGCGATGGAGACCGCCAGAATGCTGTTGGCGCCCAGCTTTGATTTGTCCTTCGTTCCGTCCGCCTGGATCATGGCGTGATCGACCGCATAAATATCCGACGCATCCATGCCTGTCAGGACACCGGATATGACCGTATTGATATTTTCCACAGCCTTCCTCACGCCTTTTCCGCCAAAACGTTTCTTATCTTTATCTCTCAGCTCCAGAGCCTCAAATTCACCGGTAGACGCACCGCTCGGCGCCGCGCCTCTTCCGATGGTTCCGTCAGCGAGCCATACCTCTGCCTCCACGGTCGGATTTCCCCTTGAGTCAATGATTTCCCGTCCGATAACCTTTTCTATTTCCAGATAGTCCATATTCATTCTCCTTTCATCTGCCCGTTCCTTTTAGGATTCCTCCAGAACCGTCAGCAGATCATCCACTGTTTTTCTGCCGAATACCACCTTCCTGTCATTGATGATCGTACACGGCACACTCATAATCTGATACTTTTCTTTCATCTCCGGATAATGGGCCAGATCGTAGGCCCACGCCTCCACACCACCATGTTCCGCGGCGATTCTGCCCGCCGCCATAACCGTAGCCGGACACATGGTACAGGACAGGGAGACCGCAATCTTTATATTCACCGGTCCCTTCAGCTTCCCGATCCGGGTTCTCTCTTCGTCCGTAATCGGCTGCCCCGGCCCGGCCGCGTTATAGATTGCGAGAACAAAGGAATTGAACTCATGGCCGCCCGGAACCGCATAGAAGCGAATCCCGGTCTCATCTCCGTTCTCCTTTATGATGCGGAGCACCGGATACTCTTCATCCTCTTTGCCCTTATCCGATTCACGGCGGGATCTGCATTCCACCATCTCCGAAATATCGCCGAGTTCTTCAAGAAACTGCTCCATTTCATCCGCCATGGGACTGCCGTCGAGGACACCCTCAACGACTATTCTATTCTGAAGCCCGGAAAATAAGTCCGCAAGCTGGGATTTCATCTCCCCGGTAATCAATACACCATCGTTTAAGCCAGAAACCGAGGCATGTTCCACATTCTTTGTCCGCTTTTCTTCTATATCCGCTTTCCATCCGGCCAGCTCCGTTTTTTCGTATATCTCCGAAACGTACCGTTCCAGGGAAGTCGCGGCCACGGCTCCATCCGAGACAGCGGTCACCACCTGACGCAAATTCTTTACGCAGACATCCCCGGCCGCGTAGACGCCATCCACACTCGTCTTCTGGTCCCGGTCGGTGATGATATAGCCCTGTCCATCCAGCTCCACCAAACCCTTCAGCCATTTCGTATCCGGGACGTATCCGGCAAATACAAAAATCCCGAAGGAGGTTCCTTCCGGTGCTTCGTAGCTCCACTCCTTCCCGGATGCGTTGTCCTTAAAACGAGCGCGCCGAAGCAGTCCGTCTCCGGCCGCCTCTAAAATCTCCGTTTCGTAGTGTACCTCGATCTTCTCATGATTTTTCGCCTTGTCCGCTACGGCCTTCGCACAGGTGAAATCTTCCTCACGGACGATGATCGTAACCTTTCTTGCGTACTTCGTCAGGAATACGGCCTCTTCCGCCGCCGCAAATCCTCCGCCGATGACGAAGACATCCATTCCCGTAAAAAATTCGCCGTCACAGGTAGCACAGTAGGCAACGCCGCGCCCCTGATATTCCCGTTCGCCCGCAAAACCCAGCTTTCTGGGATTGGCTCCCACCGCCAGAACGATGCCGGGAGCCTGGTACTCTCCCTTGTCAGTCTTCACCGTCTTGATCTCCCCGGCCAGATCGATCCCCTTAACCTCCGCCATGGCAAATTCCGCGCCAAAGGCTTCCGCCTGTCTTCTCATCTGTTCCGTCAGCTCGGTGCCGTTCGTCTTCTCCACGCCGGGATAATTGACGATCTCCGATGTAATGGTAATCTGTCCTCCCATTTTCTCCTTTTCCAGGACGAGGACCCGGTATTTTGCCCTCGCCGCGTAGAGGGCAGCCGATAATCCGGCTGGCCCCGCTCCCACGACGATGACGTCATACTGCCCAGTCATATTACAGAAGCCCAACCAGGTTCAGGCTTGGCTTTAACGTCTCAGCACCCGGTTTCCATTTAGCCGGGCAAACCTCGTCGCCATGCTCCGCCACAAACTGGGAAGCCTGCACTCTGCGGAAGAGCTCATCGGCATTTCTGCCCACATTTCCGGCGATCACTTCATAGGCCACGATTTTGCCTTCCGGATTAATAATAAAGGAACCGCGCTCCGCCAGGCCATTCTCTTCGATCATCACATCGAAGTCACGGGCCAGTGTGCCGGTCGGATCCGCCAGCATCGGATACTGAATCTTCTTAATGGTCTTCGAAACGTCATGCCATGCCTTATGCACGAAATGAGTATCGCAGGAGACGCTGTAAATCTCGCATCCGATCTTCTTGAAGTCCTCATACTTGTCCGCCAGATCCTCAAGCTCCGTCGGGCACACAAAGGTAAAATCCGCAGGATAGAAGAAAAATACAGCCCATTTTCCCAGCACATCCTCCTTCGTTACCTCTTTAAATTCATTATTTACAAAACTCTGTACTTTAAACTCTCCGATTTCTTTTCCAATTAATGACATAATTTTTATGTCTCCTTTCTGCCAATTTATCCATAAGTAATATGGTTCATTTATAGGGAAATTATAAGTTAGTTGCATCTAACTTACAAAAACATTATAGCATCCAGGGATTGGAAAAGTCAATAATCAGTATTGATTATTATTATCGTTTTATTATGCTGAAATTTGGATATATTTTCTATTGTAAAATCAATGATGAGCTTCCTATACCGCCTTACTCCACTACCTCTCCATGAACGCACACTCTTCCGCCATCCGGACACTTCGCATCGAATTGCCTTGCCTGAACAGCTCCATAATCCAATTCCGTCCCATTCTGCAGCGCGAACACATAGGGATAAAGGATATTCATTTCACCATAATCAGGAAGGCTGGCATCACCCTTTACGGAGAAACGGCGGATACGCTCTTTGGAGTTGTCCCTAAAGCAGATTACCTGGACAGCCTGAAGAGTGACGTTGAAAACGCGGTGGAAGAGATTGGGGAAAATCCGGTTTACCTCATCCTGAATCTTTGCCGTGTACGCTCCCCTCATTCGCAGTGCCGAATAAAGCTATGGCAATGCGGAAGCTTGATATCTGCGTCAGGTGTGCGCCTGCGTCCGTCTGTTGTTATAAAGAAACATCACCACCGCCATCACGCAGATCATCACATACCCCAACACGCTGAACCGGTCCGGTACCTGGCCGAATATAACAAAGCCCAGTACGGCGGAAAAGATAATCTGGGAATAATCGTAGACCGAGATCTCCCTGGCCGGGGCATGACAGTACGCCGCGGTAATCGCAAACTGGCCGCCCGCCGCCGCAAGGCCTGCCAGCAGCAGAAATCCCAGCTGTGCCCACGTCATCCCATGGAACCGCACCAGAAGGTAGGGAAGCGTCACCAGACAGGAGAATCCGGAGAAGAAACAGACGATAAACGGCCCCTTCTCCCCACGGATCCCCAGCGACCGCACAAAGGTATAGGCGGCTCCCGCACTCATGCCTCCCAGCAGCCCGATCAGAGCCGGTACAAGCTCCATGTTGAGAGGAGACGGCTTGATGATAAAGAGGCTTCCGGCAAATGCGCCCGCCACGATGACTGCCTGAGCCGGCTTTACCTTTTCCTTTAAAATCAGAAAGCTGAACAGAATCGCAAAAAACGGCGACATCTTGTTAAGCATGGAGGCGTCTGCCAGCACCAGATGATCCACCGCATAAAAATTACAGAGAATTCCGATGGTACCGAACGTGGAACGCAGAATCAGCTGCCACAGATTCTCCTTCTTACCGGAAAAGCCCACGTGATCCCGTTTCATCAGAATGAGTGCAAAGAAAAATGCCACCAGATTCCGGAAAAAACTTTTCTGAATGGACGGCAGATCTCCCGACAGCCTGACAAACAGATTCATCAGCGCGAAGCAGAACGCCGAGCATACGATAAACACAATTCCCTTATAACGCGATTTCATGGCCTGCTGCTCCTATTCATTGAAAAGCCAGAAACTCAGCTTATCGTCGCTGTACTCCAGCTTGTAACGCAGTTTTCCAAAGAATTCCTCCAAAGCCGCGTACAGCTCCTCGTACTGTCCGTCACATCCACACTCACTCAAAGGCTCAATCCAACAGGACTGTTTTCCGCACGCATCCCGCAGATGAATCCTGAAATTTAAGCACTTCTCCTTCAAAAACGCATCACAGTCCACTACCTCACGAAGCGATATCACATTTTTCATTGTTTTACTTCCTTTCTTTCCTAAAATAATTCAACCGCCTTATAAAAACGCTGCCGCATTTTATAAAACGGTTGAACTTCTTCCCACATTATGACTCCTGATTCTTATACTTCTCCGCCTGTGCGGCAATCAGTTCCATATCATCAAAATAGTTGATCTTCATGGCCCTTTTCACGCCGGCCAGCGTATCCGCCGCCACGCGCTCCGCCTTCTCGCTGCCTTCCTTTAATATCTGATAGACAAAAGGAATGTTGGCCTCGTACTCTTTTCTTCTGGCACGGATCGGGGCCAGCTCCTCCTGAAGAACGCTGTTTAAGAACTTCTTCACCTTCACGTCGCCCAGTCCGCCGCGTTTGTAGTGATCCTTCAGTTCATCCAGATTCTTGTAATCCGGAAGATACTTCTCAAACGCATCTGTCTTACAGAAAGCATCCAGATACGTAAAGACCGTATTGCCCTCGATCTGTCCCGGATCGGAAACCTGAATGTGGTTCGGATCGGTATACATGCTCATGACCTTCTTCTTCACATCGGCCTCGGTATCGGATAAATAGATGCAGTTGCCCAGAGACTTGCTCATCTTCGCCTTTCCGTCGGTTCCCGGAAGTCTTAAGCAGGCCTGGTTGTCAGGAAGCAGAATCTCCGGCTCCACCAGAGCGTCCCCATAGACAGAGTTAAACTTTCTGACGATCTCTCTCGTCTGTTCGATCATCGGCTCCTGGTCCTCGCCTACCGGCACGGTAGTCGCTTTAAATGCCGTGATATCCGCCGCCTGGCTGATGGGATACGTAAAAAAGCCTACCGGGATGCTGGCTTCAAAATTCCTCATGGCGATCTCCGACTTCACAGTCGGGTTTCTCTGAAGCCTGGCAACGGTAACCAGATTCATATAATAAAAGGACAGCTCCGTCAGTTCCGGAATCTGTGACTGTATAAACAGAGTCGATTTTGCAGGGTCAAGGCCGCAGGACAGATAATCCAGAGCCACCTCAATAATATTCTGACGCACCTTCTCCGGGTTGTCCGCATTATCAGTCAAAGCCTGCGCGTCGGCGATCATGATAAATATCTCATCAAACTCACCGGAATTCTGCAGCTCCACCCTGCGTTTTAAGGAGCCCACATAATGGCCTATATGAAGTTTACCCGTTGGCCGGTCCCCCGTCAAAATAATCTTTTTCATGTTGTAATACCTCCAATGTATTAAGCTTTCCCCATTATAGCACAACATGTCTGTCTGTTGCAAGTTTAAATGCCCCTGCGGTTATCTTCGCAGAGGCACGGAAAACGCAGCCTATAAATGAATCCTTTTCCGGTATTCCGCCGGCGACTCGCCATAATACTTCTTATAGCTTTTGCTGAAATAATCGTAATCGCTGTATCCTAAGTTCTCGCAGATCTCAGCAGCCTGGCTTCCCGCCGCCAAAAGCTCCTTCGCCCGCTTCATTCTGCAGTCCAGCAGATAATCCTTAAAGTTATGGCCGGTCTTATCCTTGAAGAGAATGCTGATATAGGACGGGGACACGCCCCAGCTCTCCGACAGCGCCTTTAAGGACACGCCGCCCGGGTTATCTCTTATCTGGCTTAAGATATCTCCCAGCAGCGCATCCGACTGTTTCTCATGAAAACACGATATCTCCTGCTGCCTGTCAAACTGCTCTTCCTTTCTGATCTGTATCATCACGCGGTTAATCAGCTCCAGCAGCTCATCCTGGGCGACCGGCTTCGTCACATACCCGCTGGCCCCAAGGGAAATGGCCTTTTTCGCATAGGCAAAATCCTCATATCCGCTGATAAAAATGATTTTGGAGGCGGAGGAATGCTCCCGGATCTTATCGCTCAGCTCCAGCCCATCCATGCCAGGCATACGGATATCCGTCAGAACGATATCGGGAAACCGCCTTGAATCCGTTATCATACTCCAGGCATCCTCCCCGTCGCAGGCCGTGTCGATTTCCGTAATGCCCGGTACCTCGGATAAGAGATACAGAATACCGTCACGGATAAATTTTTCATCCTCTACAATCATCAGATACATCGTCCAAACCTTCCAATCCGATCAGGGGAATGACGACACTGGAAATCACGCCGCCTCCCTTTCTCTCTTTCACTGTCACATAGTACTTCTTTCCGTATAGCATGGCGAGCCGTTCATTAATATTCTGCAGCCCATATCCGCCGTGATGATAGCGGGCGCCTTCTCTCTGCTTCACGCACAGCCCCACGCCATCGTCTTCCACCGTGATCACGATGTCATTTTCCCGGCGGACAAAGGAAATGATGATCGTTCCCGGTCCCCGTTTCGGCTCGATCCCGTGAAGGATGGCGTTTTCCACCAGCGGCTGTACGATCAGCTTCGGGCAGACGCACGGCTTCAATTCCTCGTCCACATGAATCTCAAAATCAATTTCCGCCTTCTTATACTGTTCAATGGTGACATAGCTCTGTATATGGCGAACCTCGTCCCCCACTGTGTAAAGCTCCTTCCCATGGTTTAAGCTCAGCTTAAAAAAGTCGGAAAGTGACTTCACAATCTTACAGATATCCTGATTGGATGAGCGGTATGACATCCAGTTAATCATATCGAGGGTATTGTACAGGAAATGGGGATTGATCTGCGCTTCGAGGGCTCTTAGGCCCGCCTCCTTCTCCTTGATGCGGGCCTCATAAACCTCGTGAGTCAGACGCTCGATGTTATTGCTCATGGAATTAAACTCATTTCCCAGCCTCCCAATCTCATCCGCCGCGTCGTCCGTCACCCTGACGCTTAAGTTTCCCTGGCTGAAGATCTTCATGCTCTCGGCGATGTTCTGTACCGGTTCCGCCACGGTCCTGGTGATCAAAAGCGACAGATAGATAATGATGCCCATGCTCACCAGACAGATAACGGCAGCCAGAATCCCGATTCCGGCAAATGACCGGACCAGTTCATGGTAATCCTTAAAAATGGCAATCTCCCATCCGGTACCGGCCATATTCTGAAAAAGCACCTGATACCGGCCCGATTCCAGCTTCCAGTCCGCCTTCCACATATCCTCGGAATCCCGGTAGCCCGATACCCGGAATCCGGCCTCATTTAAATCTCCATCCGCAATATCGGCAATACTCCCATTTCCCGCTCCGGAACAGATCAGACCGCCCTCCTCATCGTAAACGGCGATAACCGCATCGGTCTGCACCGTCTTCATCTCTTCCTTCAGCTCATCCGTCCCCACATAGAGAAGCACCCATCCCGTGGTCCTTCCATTGAAATAATTAATAATCTGCCTGGAGAAAACGATAATCTCTTCCCCCTCCTGCTCCGTTCCGTGCCACAGATGCAGCCGGTCCGGACTCTCCTTCGCCCTGGCTCTCGCCTCGCCGGAGAGCGCCGTGTAGCGGTCGTCGAAAATCCCTGTAACGTACTCCCCGTTCCGGTCCAGGATTTCCGCGCGCACACCGCCCTTAATCTGGCTTAATTCAGCCAGCAGCCTGCCCTGCAGATCTCTTGTCAGAGCAGTCCGGTCGAGAAGGCTGATATCCATATTCAGCTTGCGCACACTTTTGACCACATCAGCGTCAGAGGCAAACGCATTGATTCTCTCCTCCTTGGCTCCGGTCACGATTCCGATCCGGTACTGGATCGTCCCCAGCGCCTGTATGGACTGTTCCTCGTAATTGTCCATAATCGTATGGTAAAGCCTGACGCCCATGATGACCCCCAGCACCGCCATCGGCAGAAGTGAAACGATCACAAAACCGATAAACAGCCTTCTCTTCAAGCCAATTCTTCTGAGAAGCGCGGGGATTCGCTTTCTCCTATCCCCCAAGCACGATCCCTCCCTTTTCTTACGTATCAGTGGCCAGGAATTTTTTGTCTCTGTCCTTCACAAACCAGTAGACGTCAAAGCCTTCCTGCCATTCTTCCTCCGTCCTGCACAGATACTCTTTCAGCTTCCGGTATTCCTCCGAAACCCGATCCTCTGCTCCCAGTCTCCTGTATTTTAGCATAATTATGTACATTTCGGCAGCTCTGCCGGAATATAACAGATATTTCCAGGCCAGCCGGTCCTGTATCTTCTCATCCCCAAAATTCTTCTCAAAAAGAGGCCGGTAAGTTCTGATTAAATCGGCCGCCGCTTTCAGCTTTTCCACAGCCTCCGCGCACACTCCCGGATTATCGTTCTCCGGCTGCTCCATATACGATAGTGCAGAGAGCTCCTTACAGTAGGAAAGCACCGCCTCGGCCTGATCACCGTAAATCATGCGGAAATACTTCCGCGCCAGCATTTCAAAGGTACAGCTCCTGTTCCATAGCGTTTCAGCCATCACATACATTCCAAAGCCCGTAGGCGCAAATACCCTGGTTTGCTGACAGCTCACATACCCTTCAAAGCCCGCCTCTTCCAGGTTCACCAGGTCCTCCCACAGGATTTCCGCCGATCCGTAATCTCCCCAGTCCCGGAACTGATTCCACATATAGTGATAATCATATAGAAAGCTGTCCCCCGGAAAAAACTGTTTCCATGCACTGCAGTAATGCATATTTTCCCCCGCATTTACCGGAAATCTGCACTGATTCCGTTTATAAGGCGGAATCAGCGGCGTCTCTTCCACCGGAAGCGGTGCCCGGTAGGATCGGGTAATCGGCGCAAACATGAACACAAATCGCTCCGGATTTAGAAGCTTCGCGCTGACAGGCGGCCACAACAGATCAAAGTACGCCAGAAATACCACCTTAACCGGACTGCCTTCCTTTGAAAGTGCCTCATCCACCTGATTTAAAATCTCAATATACCAGTCAGAAGGCCGTTTCGCAGCGCACGCCCCGCATTCACAGCTGTTGTTTCCGTCATCGGCAAGCCACACATGGACCATGTCCAGCTGAGGATTCCCGTGAATGTAATGAAGGATCTCCCGAACCAGCAATTCTCTCACCAGCGGGTTGGAGCAGCATAGGCTGGTGTTCAGGGGAACGCCATGAAACAGTCCCCTCTTCCCGTCTATCATCGCCAGATACTCTCTGCGCTCCTCCGGCACCTTCTCCTCCGCCATAGGATCCCATCCCGTACCGGGCAGCCCCGCCGCTCCCGTCGTAAAGCCGTGGCCTCCCGCCTGCCAGATCAGCCCCAGCTTCTTTATATGGGGCACGAGAATTTCTTTCACAAATGCGTCCACCTCTTCTTCCGAGGGAACCGGTTCCTTCTCGTAATACGGATTATTTGTATGGAGGTACCACGTCTTGAAAAACTCATAGGGAATCTTAAATTGTGTGAAATACGTGTTAAAGCCCGCCTTCGGAAGCCAGGTCACAAAGCGCATAATATTTTCAAATGACACGGCGCCCTCAATACAGATTCCACGGTACCGGCTGGAAGCCTCCTCCCTGATATTTACCGTGTGGGGTCCCACCGATGCCGGAATCCGTTCCCCCTCCCGGTCCGGCCTCACAAATGCAAAGCCCAGCTCTTTTAAATACCGGTAGGCCCCCAGCAGCACGCTGCGGTTATTGGACCCCTTTATGGATCCCCCGAAATCCGTTACTGTGATGGCGTAGGCGTCTACATTCCGCCGAACGGAATGAGGGGGAGTCTCCGCTGCATTCCGCCGAACGGAATGAGAGGGACTCTTCGCTGCATTCCGCCGAACGGAGTGAGAGGAACTTTCCGCTGTATCCCGCTGGCTGGAATGAGGAGAACGCTCCAGACACTGCCCTTCCTTTCCCCAAAACTCCTCCGGTGTCACTGCCAGCTCCAGTATCTTCATATACGGGCTGTGCGTCTCCTGCACCGAGGTCCAGGCGGACACGCCGGCCAGGCTTAAGTAACGTTTTAGTTCCTCCGCCGCGTAGAGGATCGTTTCCCGTTCATTGCGGCACAAAATCAGTACACTTTCTCTCATCTGCTCATCCTTTCACGGAACCGGAAGTCAATCCGCCCACCAAATACTTCTGTGCAAATATAATCATGACGAACGCCGGAAGAACCGCGATGGTTGCCGCCGCGCTCATGGAAGCCCAGTCTGTCGTATTCTGCATCATAAACTGCCGGATTCCCACTGATAGCGTCCGCAGATTCTTATCCTGGATAAAAATACTGGCGATCGTATACTCATTCCACACATTCATCAGAGTAAACACTCCCACCGACGCCACTCCAGGCAGGGAAAACGGGAGGATGATCCTCCAATACGCCTGAAAGCGGCTGCATCCGTCGATCATGGCAGCCTCATCCAGCTCCGTCGGAATATCATCGAAAAACCCTTTCAGGGTCCAGATACCGAACGGCAGATTGATGGCCGTATAGATGAGGATAAGGCTGAAATGGGTATCCACCAGATGAAACCGGCTGAGAGTCACATACAGCGGAATCATAATCAGCATGGCCGGCAGCATCTGAAGGATAATTAGAAACATTGTATACCCGTCAAAAAGCACGCCGCGGCACCGTGACAGTCCGAAACCGGCCATCGTAGAAAATGCCACACACAGCGCCGTCACGATCAGCGCCACGAAGATCGTGTTGACGAGAGACTGTGCAAAAGAGGTCCTGGTAAGCACATGGATAAAGTTATCCAGCGTGGGATGCAGCGTGAACAGCGAGACGGTTGACAGCGTCTCGGATCTCGGTTTTAGCGCGGTTCCAATCATGGACAGAACCGGTAAATTGGCGGCCGCGCAGAAAAAGATCAGAAGCGCATAGATGATCCCCTTTTTATTTTTCATACGTCATCCTTTCCCTTCTGCATTTTCATGTAAACTGCGCAGAAGAACAGAAGAATCACAAGAGTCATCATGGAAATGGCGGATGCATACCCCATCTGTCCCCGGTAGAACGCGGTATTATATGTATAGATCGGAAGCGTAAAGGTCGCCTCCAGCGGCCCGCCCTGCGTCAGAAGATAGATAATATCAAAATTGTTAAAGCCCCAGATGAACATCAGAGTCACGACCACCATACTCACGTTCCGGATCATCGGCAATGTAATATAGAAAAATGTCTTGATTCCCGTGGCCCCGTCCATCCTGGCCGATTCGTAGACATCCTCCGGAACGCCCTGGAGCCCGGCCAGCAGCGACATACACATAAACGGATACGATTTCCACGTTCCCACCACGATGCATGTGATCCGCGCCATCCTCTGATCCGCAAAGAACAGAATCGGCCCATCCGTCAGATGCAGTCTCTGCAGAATCACATTTACGATTCCCGACTGGTCATTTAAGATCCACAGCCAGTTCGCCGTAGCGACTACGGTCGGTATCGCCCATGGAATCAAAATCAGACCGCGAAACAGCGCTCTTCCCTTAATCTTCTGATTCAGCAGAACGGCCAGAAAGAGTCCCAGCACGTAACTGGCGGCCACACAGATAAACGCATATTCCAGGGAATACACCAGGGACGGCCCCATGGTCCTGTCCGAAAACAGCTTGATAAAATTGGCAGCGCCCGTAAACCGGACCGTCTGTCCTTTCTTTAAAATATTCGTATTGGTAACACTTAAATAAATGCTGTTAAACAGCGGATAAAAGCTGACCAGCAACAGAATGATCGTCGGCATGACCAGCATTTTAAGGCCAAACCTTCTCCGGTTTTTCTCCATCAGCAGTCCCTCCTTTTTTAATGAAGGTCCGGCCTTTTATAAAAGCCGGACCTCTCTGGTCACTACTCTTCTGTTGCGATGTCGATTGCTTCCTGGATCTTTTCTGCCTGAATTCTGGCGATTTCATCGGTATCCACCTTACCATTAAGCGCCTCCTGTGCGCTGTAATTCATCGTCTGCTCTCCATTTACCTGAGAGAATCCCGGGAAAATGTTCTCGATCGGCCAGGTACACGGTACTGCGGTCGGCACGATCTTATTTAACACGCCCTGGGCAACCTTGTTGTTAAAGGTCTCACCGCTGAAGAAGGATTTCTTCGCCGGATAAGCCCAGCATCCGCCTTCGGTATATAAAGCGCTGCAGTTCTCTGCCCACCATTTTACAAACTTCTTCGCTTCCTCCGGGTGCTTTGTCTGTGAGAATGCCATTAGAGCGTCACTAAAGCTGGAGGTTCTGACCGCGGTTCCCTCCGGTCCCTTAAATGCGCTGTAAACCTCGGTATTTTCCAGAATCTCCGGATAGTCAAAGATGGAAGCCGGGAAGCTGGTAAACCAGAACACGGACTTGCCGCTGTAATACAGTTTCTCCGCATCCGCCGATTTATGTCCCAGAACACCGTCAGCCACATAGCCTTTTTCCTTGAATGTTTTAAACAGATCGATGGCCGCCTTATATCTGTCATCCGTACTTCCAGGCGTACCGTCCTCCTTCACGATTCCGGCGTCATTACTCATGGCGAAGCACATGAAATAGTGCCACAGTCCCATGTCGGCTCCCGCGAAATCCAGAGGAGTCAGATCCGGGCGAACCTCTTTGATCTTCTCACACGCCGCCAGCAGTTCATCCCAGGTCTCCGGAACCTTTTCGATTCCGCACTCCTTTAAATAATCGCTGCGGTAAAAGATTCCTCTGTATCCCACCATATAAGGAACTGCGATCTGATCTCCGTCGTAAGTAAATGATTTCATTGTGGCTTCCCCATAGTCATCAATGGTTCCATCCTGTTTCCACTCCGCCACTACGTCATTAAGTTCCAGAGCCTCGCCCATTCTGGCGTACATATCCGGAAGATCCAGAGCCACACTGGCCACGTCCGGCGCCGCATTAGAGCTGACTGCGGTTAAAAACAGCTGGTAATAATTATCCCACGGCTGTACCGTAACCTCGATATTCACGCCTGGATTCTCGCTCTCATACTGTGCAATCAGTTTTTCGCAGGTCTCTAAGTAGGCGTCGTCGCTTCCGTAGTTCATCTCCCAGAACTGCAGCGTTATCTCGTCCTTCTTCTCCTCTTTGGCTGTCTGTGCCACGGTCTCTGCTTTCGCGGTAGTCGTCTCCGCCTCCGTTTTCGCTCCGGCCGTGTCACCCGCTCCGGAAGTGCCGCTGTTCCCCGCACAACCGCAAAGTCCCGCCATGACGGCCGCCGTCAGCGTCAGAGTAATCCATCTCTTCTTCATTGTAAAACCTCCCTCTCGTTTGTCCTCTTGATCTGTTGCTTGTCCCCTTACCCTGGAGCGTGTTTGAGAATTTCTTATCGTCAGCTTTGCGTTACACTTTGTGGGAGATTTGGTCCCCATGAAGGAAGCGTAGTGGGCTACGCTGACCAAATTGGGGCCAAATAAACCGCGAAGTGGTGCCTGCAGATGGCGGATATGAATTTTCAAACACACTCCAGCTTTCATAGCTTCCTTATGTCAAAACTTCTTACTGCCTGATAAGTCTATTATAAGTAAGAGGAGGGACAATCTTCAACGGAGATAATTTTATAAAACCTGTAAATTTTTTACTTTCGCTCGGCTGAATTCTTCGGCATGGCTGAAGTCTCCGACACGGCTGAAGTCTCCAGCCGGTCCTCCAATAAAGCCTTTGAGATCTTCATGGCATGGATTATCTTTGCGTACCGCCTAAACTGTGCCGTCCCCTTCTCGTATTTCGACTGGGCCTTCTCACATTTACTGATGATGGAAACAATTGGAGGAACCGTTGATTTCAGTTCCTCCATTAAAGAGCTTTCTCCCAATATTTCGCAATTGTCCAGTGCTTTGTATTTCCCCGTCTCTTCACAACTCACCGCGGATTGTCGCTCCCCCATTCGCAAAAGTTCTGTATCAACCAGTTCTTTTGAGAGATAAAGCGCCCTTATTCTGTTTTTCAGAAGCGTATGCTGAGAGGTGCCTTCTCTGAATTTAGTCTGTGCATTCTCGCACCTCCCCACAATCGAGGCGATCACAAAAAGCGTCTCTGTCAACTCCTCTTTGCTGAGATGAATCATCCTGTTTTTCTCCTAATTTCCGTTGGCTTCCACTGTTTACCAAAATTACAGCCATTTTATGAATTCTTCTCAATTGGAATCCATAGCTGGCACACATACTTATCCGACTGCATATCTCCCGCCGGATAAACCTGAATATCAAGTCCGCTGCAGGGCTGGTATTCGCTGCTGGGGAAGAATTCAGAATAGACCGTATGCTGCATTTCCTGAAAAGCGCCGGGAATAGGACCAACACATTCAAAGACCGCCCAGGTGTGTGCCGGAATCTTCTCCACGCTTAATTCTTCTGCAACCGTTCCTCCATCATACATCATGCCGATCGCATAGACAAATTCGTTCGTTTGCGGATTTTCACTCAGGCAAAGCCCAAGCAGTGCATCTCCAAAGATCCCTTCCTTCGGATTCCGTTCAAACGTATACGGCAAATAATTAGTACCGTGCTAGTTGTATTTATCCATGAGATAATAACTCCAGAAAACTACAAGTTTTTTAAAGGAGCTATCTTATGGATAAGATCACCCATCAGATCCGTGCAGAGCACTGGACCAAAGTCCTAAATGAATGCATAAACAGCGGTATGTCCAAAACTGCCTGGTGCAGAGCCAATGGGATTTCAGAAAAGCAGTTATTCTACTGGCAGAGGATTCTGCGCAGGGAGGCTTTCGAGAATTCCAAGGCCTCATTACCGACAACCGCCGCATCACCCCCGTCGCTGGTGCCAACGACTCAGGGGACGGTCTCTTTTACCGAAATCAAACTCCCTTCAAAAAGCACGGTGCAGAAAGTGTTGAACCTGGCTAAAGCGCTTAGCATCAACTGGCCGGTCGGCGAGGATACATCCAACGAAACATTGGAAGCGCTCCTCTATCCGGGTAGGGCAAAGCAGGCATCAGACAGGATGCCCATTGATTTTCAACGAATTCACCGTGAATGTATTTATCAGTTTCTTATATACATTATATTATCAATTGCTCCGGCAGTTCATTCCAAGGCTCTACTGCGGCCAACTGGCAATATGGATTTACCTTCTGTAATCTGCTTCGAACTTCCGGCCATAATTCATGAATCTTTTTCAATTCTGCCTGGGCTTCTTTCGTGCAGCCAATCATATAGAATGTGTCTGCAATGCCGACATCCACACTTCCTTCAGATTGTTCCTGCACCACCATCTGGTACACTTCCCTGGCTTCACCTTTATCAAAAAGCTCACAGACTTCTTCTGTATGGGCGTGTTTCATAAAGAAAGTTCTATCAAATGCTCTTATCATTTCCATACCAAGAGAAAAAGCTTTTTCTGTAAAGGCCTTGTCAATCTTCACTTTATCCGATGTGACAATGCCATCCCGTTCACACCATTCACCGATTTTTAGCAATCTTGAGTACGCAAGATTAAGCATATTATACGCACGAACTGAAGCGGGAAAATGAGCTTTTTTATTTATTGATTCTACATTCCACTTTCTATGATCCTTATCATAAGACCATGAAAGCAACATATATACAGAACAAATAGCTAAGGCGAGTTCCTTTATATAATCATCTGCTGAAATTTCCAAGCAGGTTCCCTCAACATCTAATATTCTGCTGCCAAGCAGCCAGCACAGCGCCGTACAATCCGCATCGTTCTCACATCCGCGAAGAACATCCTGCGATAACCCGTAGGCATTGTCACTAGCAATGAGTTTAAGATGTCCATTGCCGATATGTGCTAATTCATGCAATAACAGCATCAACACTGACTGGTGAAAAATAACTGCAGGAATCTCATGTCTGTAATCGAACATAGCCGCAAATGGACTTTTTCTATAAATTGGAGCCTTGAACTGATACACAACTCTTTTGTTCTTATCTATTATCTGCGGATTGTCATCAAACAAGCCGCTTAAGAATTCCATATATTTCTTCAGAAACGGAAGTTCAAACTCTACAACATAATGTTCTTTTAAACTTGATTTGTATTCATTCAATGTGGATTTCGGATATAGCGAAGATACAGACATCGCCAAAGCATTCAGACAGATATGTACATACGGAATCTGGCTGTGCCCCGGCAAGACTTCTCTTGTATACGGATTTCTTTGAGAAGTATTATACCTTAACCTCATCCGATTCAACTCGTAAGATAACCACAGGAAATCTGGGTTATTATACGAAGTCAAATCATCCTCTTTAACAAGGCCCACTTGGTGCTTCTGGTCTAACTGCTCAATATATTGTTTGAGTTCATTCATTTTATCTTTACTAAAAGAAGCTACATTTTCTTTACCTGCAAACGGCGAATTGAACATTAATTCATAACTGTCTGTCTTGCCATGAAAAGTATAGTCATTATCCCACCACATTGTGTCCTCCGTTATCTCTATTTCCACACACTGTCAACCATTGGTCGTATACAGCAAACCATGCGTACTGTTCCATTTTTTGACCGCCATTTCCGGCGGTCCGGTTTACAGATTCGTTGTTTTAGATTTGCTCCGACAGATTTCCGGTAACTGATCGGACCATGGAAGCAGTTCCTCAATAAAGCGGTAATCCGTGTCATCTTGATGGTCCTTCAATACGGTCAGGATGTGCGTCAGATAACGGAACGGATTCAGGTGGTTCTCCTTTGCTGTTTCCGTTATGCTGTAGATGATCGCACTGGATTTTGCGCCATCTATGCTATCAATCAGCTTCCATGCATGTTTGTGCAGGCAGAAACTGCGGAGTGCTCCTTCTGTTACGTTGTTATCTAGCGGAACTTCACCGTCATTCAGGAACACGTTCAGTGCTTCTTCCTGATTGATACAGTAGTTGATTCCTTCCAGTGTTTTCCCTTTGGAAAGACGTCCGGATGACTGAATCTCTTTTGCCCATGCAAAGAAAGCCTCTGTCAGAGGTTTGACCGTCATCTGCCGCTGTTTCTTCCGTTCATCTGGTTTCAGATCAGATAACTGGTTGTCCAGATGGTAGATGGCGCCGATCCGCTTCAGGGCTTCATACGCAACCGTATCGTTCGCGGCTTTTTGTGCCGCTTTCGGGAGCGCTTTTAATGCGTCTGAGAAATATCGTCTCGCATGTGTCCAGCACCCTGCAAAAATAATATCCGGATTTTCACGGTCCAGCTTCCTATAAGCGCAATAGCCATCACAGACAACCACACCTGCAAAATCTTTCAGGAATTCTCTCGGATGGTCTGCTTTCCGGGTACGCTGATATTCATACAGGATGATCGGCGTGTCTTGGTATACCTTGCCGGTACGGTAGATCCACATATAGCTCTTGCTGTTTGCGGGGCGTCCGTCTTTTGATACCATAACGGGTGTCTCATCGGCTTGCAGCACATGGAAACGGTACAATTCTTTATGCAGGTAGTCATAAAGAATCCCCAGATACCGGTCCGCACACTGGATCATCCAGTTCGCCATCACCTGCTTGGAGATGTGGATATCATTCCGCAGGAATTCCTGACTGATTCGATATAAAGGAAGTCCATTTACATACTTGGCATTCATGATACTTGCCGCAAGGGTTGGAGTCAGGATGCTGTTGCGGAGCAGGTCTTTTGGACGATCCGCCTTGACGATGGTCTGATTGTCCCTGCCGGCATAGACAGCCACATGATGCTCTTCGACTGTGTACACGGCTAGCTGGACACGCACTCTTTTATAGACTTCATCCGGAAGCTGTTTCCATCCGTTGTCTCCAAAGAGTTCCCGCAGTTTTTCTTCCGAAAGGGTATGAGAGACCACTTCAACCGGAAGATCCTTTAGATCTTCCTCGCGTTTCCCTTTCCGTTTCCTACTTCTGACCTGGATCACATCCTCCTCGGCGGGTTCAACAACATAAAGCGTTTCTGTCAGAACTTCCGCTTCGTTAAAGATGAGTTCCAGCTCAAGCTGTCCTGCAATGACATCCAGTTTTTCAGAAGAACGCCCATAGCGTTTATTGTTCGCGTCAGCGATCTGCTCGATCAGGCGCTCCATGTTTGCATTTAGCTGGCTCAGTTGATCCTGCATGGACAGGATCACTGCCACGAGCGTTTCTTTGCTGAAACGGTTCAGTTCGTCTGGTGAGTAATTCGTTGACATGTTCGGTGCTCCTTTGTTTTCCTGTAGCGATTGTACCGCAAAACAAAAGAAAAAGCGAACAAGTATAAAGACAAAAAATAATGATTTCAATCCACTCCGCTATCGCTAGCGGAGACTTCCTCTTCTTCATACCTAGTTAAGTTGCTTGGATATTTCAATCCACTCCGCTATCGCTAGCGGAGACTGTGGTCGGGCGGACGGAGGGGGAACTCCGCTGATTTCAATCCACTCCGCTATCGCTAGCGGAGACTCATATCCTGCCACACTGGGCTCCTCCTTCTCGGTATTTCAATCCACTCCGCTAGCGATAGCGGAGACAAAGATGAAATTTGAATATGTTGTTGATTTAAAAATTTCAATCCACTCCGCTATCGCTAGCGGAGACATTCTTCGCCAGTAGCACTGGCATATTCTAAATTATTTCAATCCACTCCGCTATCGCTAGCGGAGACTTAGATTTCTTAGCTATTGTCAATATATTTTATATTTCAATCCACTCCGCTATCGCTAGCGGAGACAGAAGCCGCTGCCGGGTGTCCAGTTGACCTCGAAATTTCAATCCACTCCGCTATCGCTAGCGGAGACGAGCAGATAAAAGAATTTATTTTACTGGCAGTAATTTCGTAAGCGTCAAATAAGATGGTGGATAGAAAAATAACCACTAACCCTCTATACTAAAAGGGCAGTGGTTATCGGCAACGTTCCTGTACCATGGGATCCCATGGCAGATAGTCATCCAGATATTCCGGATTTTCGAGAAATCTACTCCCCGGCATATCTGCCAGGATATACTTGATGTATTTCATTGCATCCAGGCCGTTGGCTTTGGCTGTTTCTACCAGGGTGTAGATTCCCGCACTTGCGGCAGCACCCTTCGGACTTCCGGCAAACAGCCAGTTCTTCCGGCCGATCACAAAGGGGCGGATACAGTTCTCCGCAAGGGAATTGCTGATGGAGCAGTTTCCATCCCCAAGATAGTTGAAGAACTCCTGCCGGTTGTTCAGGGCATACTGCAAAGCGGTATGGAGCTTCGACTTTGGCAATTCCCCGGCAGAGCTTATCTCTGCCCACGACCAGAAAGCCTCGAGAAGCGGCTTCTCGCGGTCAAGTCGTTCTTTTTTCTTTTGTTCCGGGGGAAGGCCGTCCAGTTCCTTTTCTATCTCAAACAGTTTATTCAGACGAATGACTGCTTCCGCAGGTTTTGAGGCTTCCGGGCCATGGATGTCTTTTGGCAGCGCGTCCACAAAAGCGCGGCGCAGATGTGTGTAACACAGACATCTCGTAACCCCTTTCACCCCATTATACCCGGAATAAGCATCCGTATGGATATATCCGGTATAGCCTTTTAAAAATGTTTCCGGATATTTCCCACCCCTCCCCGGCTGGTACTCAAAATACCGGACCGGCCGTTTGCTGTCCCTGGTGCTGCAGTACACCCACATATAGGAATCCGAAGTGTTCTTCCTCCCTGGTTCCTTCAGCACCTGCACGTGGGTCTCGTCGATATGCAGATATCCCTGCTTTAGAAGTTCCCGTCTGAGATGGGAGACCACATGGGAAAGCCAGTCCCGGCAGACGGCCAGGAGCCAGTTTGACATCGTTGCCCTGCTTAAAGACAGCCCCATGGCTTCCCATTCCTTTTCCTGACGGTATAAGGGGATGCCCAGTTCAAACTTCTGATGGACAAGCCATGCGATCGTGGAAGCAGATGCAAGGGAGTGCATGACCGGAGGATGGGGCACCGGGGATTTCTCCATATAAGGCGTCCCGTTTTTGCGGCATGCCCTGCATTCATAGGTTTCCCGGTAATGGTCAACCACTTTGAGGCTGGCAGGGATGAACTGTACCTCGGTACGCACAAACTCCTCACCAACTTTTACCATGGTACCTCCGCATCTCTCACAGATCTGTTCACTTTCATCGATCGTGTGGAGCACTTTGCTGCGGGGAATGTCTTTTATCAGTTTTTCCCGCTGGCCGGCATATTTCCTTTTACGCAGATGTTTTTCGACCTCCACCAGATCCGGCTCATGGGCATCCGGCTCAGCACAGGATTCCATTTCATTAAAAAGAGACATCTGTCCCTCTATTTCAAGGGCAGACGTCTTCTCTGATTTTATTCCATAAAGTTTACGGGTAAGGAAATCAACCTGCTCCCTAAGGAGCCGGACCTGCTGTTCCAGTTCTTTGATCTGCTTTTGGTACTCCTGCTCTGTATCCTGCATGGGCTGAAAACCTTCCTGTTCTGATAAATTCATTATACCATAAAACAGCAGGATTTTCCAGCATTTACAAGGAATTCCCGGGGTTTTCAGGCTTCGGGGGAACCCAGCTGCGGACCGCTTTTGGCTGCTC